>JAEEGL014225369.1_pt1 | contig 130403 bp, 105 predicted proteins | sample 9134231 | NCBI WGS metagenome assembly JAEEGL01 (sample SAMN16246548, study PRJNA631951) | gut metagenome | biome: gut microbiome; feature: rumen; material: fiber-attached | host: Bos | place: Iran: Karaj | collected 2018-10 | reverse complement strand
TGTAATTATTTCCGAAAGTAACTCTTCCAACAGCAGGATTATTCCATAAAAATCCATATCCAAGGCTGGAAACCTCAAAAGGAACTGAAATCTGAGAATTTCTCTGCTCCAGATTAAGAACACAGCCCTTCAAATCCGTATATGGATGCTGGTACTGTCCCATACCAAAGATTTTCTCCCCATCGTTGCTCTCAAACTTCACCAAAAGATGATAGTCTCCACCGGTCAATGGTCTGTATTCCCTGTTGGTATATCTAAGACATCTGCTCTCCTTGGAGATTGTTCCACCGTAAGACCTGTAATATTCGCGCAGGATCAGCTTTTCATCTCTGAATAATGAGATTACTCCTGCGCCGTTAACTGTTGCCTTAATACGGCCATTTGTAACTTCAGCGCAGCCACCTTCCTCATTTTCTACAATTTTAATATCGCACGTTATTGCATCAACCTTCTCAGTCAATGCCCAATTATTTCCGGTAAAATCCGGATACATTGTACTTCTTATCCTGAGGGAATCTCTGCCCCAGGGTTCAATTCTAAGTGTTTCGCCCTGTCTCTTTGCTACAAGCGCTCCATCTTGCTGTGAAAAAAACATAAAAATACCCCCTCTCCGGTCGCTCTTTTAAAAGCATACCACAGTGGGGGTAAATATTTATAGTCATATAATGCTATTTTTTTATATATTTTTGTTCTAAAATCCTGACCGTTAGTCCTCATCCTCTCCAAGAGCTTTTCTAACAGCTACAATAACATCGGAAGATGTAAAAGGCTTAATAATGAAGTCCTTTGCCCCCTTCTTAAGCGCCATCATGATCATGCTATCGTATTTCTGGTCTGAGCACATGATAACATTAGCCTTGGGGTCAGCTTCCATAATAGCAGAAAGAGTATCTATTCCATTCATTTTAGGCATATTAATATCAAGCAGTACAAGGTCCGGCTTAGTAGATTTAAACATTTCCACACCTTGCTCGCCATTTAAAGCCTCACCAATTATCTGATATTTCTCCGGATCCAGCGCAGATTTTAGCATTTCTCTCATAAATGTAGTGTCATCAACAATAAGTATCTTTTTACGCATAGGATTCTCCTTGTATCAAAGTGTTATCTGTATATATAATTCTACAACGTCAAATCCAAATTAACAAATCTTAGTTTATAAAAAGACAATAAATTATATAAAAGAAGCGATTGTTCTAATTGTTTGCTCAATTAAAACAATCGCTAAAATCACTTAAATATCGTGCTCATCTGCACGAACTGCGCAGATTACAAGCCTGTTATCTTTAGATGATGATGTACATGTCGACAGTGTGACGATATTGTCATTGTCTTTATAAACATCTGTCATAACATAAGAACTGCTAAGAATATGCTGAACTGCTGCAGAAAAATTATCCGGGTCAGGACCATATGCATAGTAGATCTGGTCGTTATCCTTTACGTCTGCATAAGCAAATATCTGATAACGATAAACCTTTCCCTGTGTGATTATCTGGAAATACTGATGGTCATTATAGTAATCCTTTTTAGTCTTGTAATAGCGAAGCTTTCCGAACATGGAAAGATCTCTCATATTATGACCATAGATAAGCACATTAGGATCAGAAAAATCAGGTGTTGACTCGCCATCAAGGAAAATTGAACCTGCGGTTGATACTTCTCCGGTATAGGTTTTTCTGAGGTACTTTGTATTATCGCCTGAATAGAGGATTGGATAACTGATATCCTCGTTCTCAAAGTAAATCCATCCGATGATATCAGAATTCTTTGCTTCAAGTCCGGCAAAATCAACGCTGATATCATTCCACCAGCCCTTAACTTCCTCTGATTCTTCTACAATTTCATCAGAGTTTACATCTTCTGGAAGCTGAGTATCAACTGCTTCAACCTTTTTCTTAGCCTCCTCGTTTATTGATACATACTGCTCTGTTGTATCAGCATAAAGAGAATTTGATTTATTATACTCAAGAAGTGTGCTAAAAATCACTCCGGCAGAAACAAGTACAAGAACAACTCCTGTCCCAAGAAGTACCTGCCACTTGTTTTCTTTGGTCTTCTTCCATAGGAACTTAAAAAATGTCGTTATTGCAAGAAGGAACACTATGTAGTAACGTTCAATCTTGCTTATCTTTTTTTTTTAAGATCGCCTCTCTTTACTCTTCTAAGCTCGAATGCAGAAAATCCAATAATTCCAACGCCTGCAAGAAGAACAATAACCCATACCCAGATTACAGGAAGATTATCGCCTGTCTGAGGTGCACGAGCACCCTTAGTTGCGCCATTCGAAGTTGATGAGCTGCTTGATGAAGAAGAGCTTGATGACTTCTCAACTCCTGAATAAACAACTGCGTAATCAGAGAAGTATCTGGAATAGATATAAATCTTTCCAGAATTCCTATTTACATAGAAAGTACCATCCTGATAGGAAGTTGGTGTGCTTTCAAGTCTTGTGAACTGCTTTATTGTTCCATCATGCTCACGGAATACGTAAATTGATCTTGTCGCATTGCTTGTTCCAATTGACATTACAACATCAATAGTTCCGTTAAGATCATGTATCTGTGACTCATTGCCTGATGTATCTGTCTTTGTAACTGTGATATCAAAAGCATTTACAGTAACACTATCCTCTGCAAGTGAAGAAATAGCATTGTCCATTGATGAGCTTAAGGATGTATCGGATTTTGACTGAACCTTAAGAACATATTTTGCGCCATCTGTCTGCTTGGACGCATAGGACTTGATTCCTGTTGACTCTACAGAAGTAGTATTAGTTGTTATACCTGAAGTCTTTGAATAAGTAACACTTCCGGTTCCTGCCTTACTTGTAGATGATTTTTTAACTACAAATGTTCCGGAAAGATTTCCTGTAAAGTTACCGGTTCCCTTCATTGTAAAGGAACTTGATGTATCACTGGTAGTACTACCCTTTTTAATAGTAAGCTTAGACTCATCAACAATTTCAAAATCTTCATCCAGCTCAAGGGTATCAAAACCACTAAGTGATAATTCGCTAACTTCAAGTGTTACTTCACTGTCTGTATATGGAATAGACACAGATCTTGTACTTGAAGAATTTGAAATCGTGGTCTTTGAATCGTTATCTACAGTAGCTGTCTTAATGTAAGCTCCGGAAATTGACTTAGGACTGATTTTCCACTCAGCAGATACTGTACCTGAATAATAGCCCTTTCCAGTAACAGTCAGGGTATATGTATCCGCATCCTCTCCGGATGTCTCACCGGAAAGCGTATAATCAGTACCTTTTTCAAGCTTAGTGTTGTTATATGTAACACTAACTGTAGGCGACTGTTCTTTGCCATTATATGTAAATGTTCCGCTTACAGTTACCTTCGCCTTTGAAAGACTTCTTCTAATAGAGTAGTCTAGCTTTTCTGTTGTGGGAACATATGTATTCTTAATTGTAACCTTTGTGGTCTTGTCTTTTCTAGTTATTCCAGTGATGTCAATTGCTACAGCGACCTTATAATCACCGACATCATTTGGCTGACTCGTTAAATCAGTTTCATCTTCTTTATAATAGTAAGCAGTGATGCCACCTTTAGCCATAGTGATGTTGTAGATGTCTTCAATTCCATCAAGGCCAACAGTTGCATATGCATCATAATCATAGCCATCATCTGCCATTACTATATTATTGCTGTACTTATATTTTGTACCATTAACTGTGTAATATAAGTAAGGAGTAGCAGAAATTACAACACATGCGCCCTCCTCAGTAGAAATTGTGTAGTTAGCCTTATCTGTTTCCGAAACCTGATTAGTGCTAATGGAAATGCTATACTCACCAATCTTCTCTGGATTAAGCATTGCACAAGCTACTTCAATTCCTTCAATTGTTTTAACGTTAGTCAAAGACTCAGGAGATCCGTCAGGGAACTGCAACTCGTAGGTATATGTCTGTTCCTTTCCCTTAACAAATATAAGCTTGCTATCAGCTACTGCCTTGACACTTACAGGAGCAATTGTCCACTTACCGGTTGCTCTTCCAAGTGTTCCATAGGTCTCGCCCTTGAAAGTAACCTTGAAGTCATAAGTTCCTGCATTTGTCTTCTTTACTTCTTCTACTTCATAATCAGTATCAAGAGTAAGTGTTTTCTGCGCTTCACCTTCACCAATCTTTACAACTACATCTGCCTTTGCAAGTGTCTGCTCAGCATTTGTAAATGTATATGTCTTACTTACACTGACATCGACCTTTTGCTCGTCTTCAACATCAGCTGTCATAGAAATAGTAAATGTCTTTTCGACGTCAGTCTCTTCCTGACCCTCTTTTTTCTCCTTAAACTTAAGAGTTACGCTGAGGGTTTTACCTTCTGTAACAAATCCCTTCTTAGTAATAAGGAACCAATTGGATTTATCTTCTTCGCTTGCCGGTGTTGAATACTCTCCGGTAGTCTCGTCCTTTTGTGGTTCTCCGCTTTCATTAATAAGAAGCTTCTTTGCTTCAAAAAGTTCTGTGTCACTACTCTCTGCACTGATGATCTCAATTTTCTCGACATCATCTGCTCCTATAATAGGATTTGCATCAGCTCCTGTTTCATCTTTTGTATTCTGCAATACATCAGTAAGCTTTGTAGCTGTCTTTCCTTTTGATAAATAGGAAAACTTACCGGTAGAATCAGCAATCGCCTTAAACATTTCCTCTGATGAATCGCCTGTTCTAACCTCTCCGAGAACCTGAGTCCCAATGATATCAACCGTAATGTTTGGAAGCTCGGCAGCTGTTACGTAATACTCAGGAATTTCCGGTGAGTATACATATCTAAGCCACTCAGTATCTGTTTGAAAAGAACTGTTGTCGCTGAGTTCCTCATTAAGTACCCATGTAACTCCTGTGACATTTATCTCATCAGACTCAGCAGCGTATGCTGTTGCGGAAAAACCGCTGAAAAGATCAAGTTTTAATAACTTATCAATAAGCCTTGCAACAACGCCCTCTTCTGATGATTCCTGGGATGCATCCTCGGAAGCATCGTCTGCAGGCTGTTCTTCTTCACTTTCACCGTTTTCCTGTGAAGGCTCCTCGGTGATCGCATCATCCTGAACAGCTTCGCCTGGCTGAACATCTTCAGACACGCCTTCAGAGCTACCGGAATTGTCCTCTGCCTGCTCGTCAGAAGCTTCTTCCACCAGCCAATCATCTTCATTATTATATTCGCCTGTTTTTAAGGCCTTAAGGGAATTTGGAAATACGATGTCCGCCTCAGATGCTCCAACACTGAGCTGCTGATAAGCAACGTCCTCTGAAAGCTCCTCGAAATCAGATATTTCTATAGGCTCCACCTCATCATCTAATGCGGCGAAGGATGTGATATCTACGCTTGTTAATGCCACAGATGCAGCGATAGCAAACGCGAGTCCCCGTTTAAAATGCGCCCTTTTTGAACAAATCTTTTTCATATTACTATAGTACTCCCCGTAAACGTATATAAGTGATTATAACCCCAGGTGTTTTAAATATAAAGATTTTTGTAAAATTTATATTTTTTCAATTTCAGTCAATGATAGATTATATACTTTTTGGAGAAAAAAAGCCACGCTTTTTTAAAAACATACAAAATTAATAGGACTCATTCTCTGATTTAAACTACATTTAACTTTTCTTCATCTGCCTGTCGTATCATTGATCTGCTTATCTTTCCGCTGCTGCTTCTGGGGAGCTCGTCGACAAATTTTATTATCCTTGGATATTTATAAATAGCAGCCCTTTTTTTTACATAATCCTGTAATTCTGACACCAGTTTGTTACTTGCAACGTATCCCTTCATTAATATTATGCTTGCTTTTACAACCATTCCTCTTGTCTTAGAAGGAAAACCTGTAACAGCACATTCAAATACCGCAGGGTGTCTCATCAGTATATCTTCCACTTCAGAAGGGCCAATTCTATATCCACTTGACTTGATCACGTCATCGTTTCTTCCAAGAAAATAGTAGTTCCCTTTTTGGTCACCTTTAGCTTTATCTCTTGTATGGTATACTCCTCCCCGCCAGATCTCATTATATAACATTTCATCTCCAAGGTACCCTTTTAAAATACCAATTGGTTTCCTTCCATCTTTCGGTATAATTACGATTTCGCCATCATCTCCAGGAGATACTGTGTTATTGTTTTCATCAACAAGTCCTATATTATAAAGCGGTGATGCCATACCTATTGACCCTTTTGGTTGTATTTCATCTATAGGCGTACATATCTGTAATGCAGTCTCCGTCTGGCCAAAGCCCTCCCTTATCTTAAGCCCCGTTTTTCTCTCAAACATCTCCGCAACCTCCATTGGCATAGGTTCTCCTGCGGTAGTTACATATCGAAGGTCACTTAAATCGTATTCCTCCAGCTTTTCCAAAATCAGATATTTATAGATTGTTGGAGGCGCGCAGAAAGTATTGACCCGTTCCTTTGAAATCAGTTTTAACAGATCAGCAGCATAAAAGTGCTCATAATCATATACCAGGATTGCTGCTCCTACAAACCATTGACCATAAAGTTTGCCCCAGGCAGACTTTGCCCATCCGGAATCAGCCACTGTCAGATGTAATCCTCCCTTTTTTATCCCATGCCAGTTCTTCGCAGTATATATATGTGCAATAGGATAAGAAAAATCGTGAATGACAGCCTTAGGCGCTCCACTGGTTCCTGATGTGAAATAATAGAGCATGTCATCATCAATATTTGTTTCTACCCTGGTAAACTCTTCTGAAGCATCTTTTATTAGCTCATCAAAATCATTCATACCCTGGTATTTTGGCCCAACCGACAGTTTAAGCACATCTTCAAAACACTTCTCCGTCAAGGCTTCACTGACATTGTCGCATATATGCTCTGAGTTTACGCAGATAACAGCCTTTGCTTTCGAAAGCCTAACTCTTTCTCTGATGTCTTCAGCAGAAACCATATGTGAAGTGGGAATGGCCACAGCACCTAGCTTGTGAATTGCCAGAATGCTGATCCAGAATTCATATCGCCTCTTCAAAAGCAGCATAACAGGATCATGCCTTTTTATACCAAGTTCTTTTAATGCATTCGCAGCCTTGTCTGTAAGCCTTTTTATATCACCGTAAGTAAACACACTGCGACTTCCGGTGCAGCTAACATGAATCATAGCAAGCCCGAATGGGTCTTCCACAGCTAGTCTGTCCATTACATCATAAGCAAAATTAAAGTGATCCGGGCAATTTGTCTCGACCTTGATCACGCGATTGTTTTCATTATTTATTTCCTTATAGTATTCTTCGTAGATTTCAGACATCATCTAACCTCCGAGGGTCCTGTAATATCATTTGTTACTCTGTATATTATATTATCTGTATTTTTTATTTCACAAGCCAAACTAGTATCCAATATTCCTGAATTTCTTGTATCTTTTTTCAATCAGCTCATCAACATCCAGATCCATTAGTAACGCAAGTTCTTTTTTGATCAATTCTTTATTCCCTTTTATGTCACCTTTAGAACAGATTCGGTCAATGATTCCAAGCTTGTATAGATCTCTTGCTGTAAGAGAAAGAGCCGCTGCAGCCTCACTTGCCTTCGCTGTGTCCTTCCAGAGAATGTTGGCACAGCTCTCAGGCGATACAACACTGAAGTACGCATCCTCAAGCATCCAAATCTTGTCAGCATGGCTAAGAGCCAGCGCTCCGCCACTTCCTCCTTCTCCGATGATCACTGATAAAATAGGCGTTCTTAGATCGGACATTTCTAATAAATTGTCTGCTATTGCTCTTCCCTGGCCATTTTCCTCAGACAAAAGATCACAAAAAGCTCCTGCAGTGTCCACAAAGCACAAAACCGGACGTCTGAATTTCTCCGCCTGTTTCATAAGCCTAAGTGCTTTTCTGTATCCTTCAGGCCTGGCGCTGCCAAAATTATGCGCAATTCGGTCTTCTGTATTCTTCCCTTTTTCTACACCTATAACCGTAACCGGCATATTTCCAACCTTTCCTATGCCTCCAATAACTGCTCCATCATCCCCATGAAGTCTGTCCCCATGAAATTCCATAAAATCATCGATTATTTCATTAATATAATCGATGGCGGTAGGTCTGCCCTCATCCCGTGCAGCCTTAACTATATCGAACGCTTCCATGATCACTCCTTAATACTATGCAGTTCCAAAATCTTACCTATATAATCCATCTGAACCTCCCTTGGGACAATTTCATCCACAAAGCCGCACTTAATTACACTCTCTGCCTTCTGAAAATCCTTGGGAAGCGGTTTATTCGTAGTCTTTTCTACAATTCTTGGTCCGGCGAACCCTATTCTGGCACCCGGTTCAGCCAAAATAATGTCCCCCTGCATAGCAAAGCTGGCATCAACACCTCCTGTGGTAGGATTCGTCAAAAGAGCTATGTAGAGATTTCCGGCTTTACTGTGTCTTTTTACTGCTGCGGATACCTTTGACATCTGCATAAGCGATATCATCCCCTCCTGCATCCTGGCGCCTCCTGATACTGTTACGCCAATGACAGGCAATTCATTCTCTGTGGCATACTCAAATAGTCTCGTTATTTTTTCTCCTACGACTGCTCCCATTGAGCCCATCATAAAATTCGCATCCATTGAAAAAATAGCTGTTTTATATCCCCAGATAGTCGCTGTTCCGCAAATTACCCCTTCATTTTCACGGCTTTTTTCTTTTGCAGATGCAAGCTTCTCATCATATCCCGGGAAACCAATTATATTTTTTGATTCCAGCTCCGCATCCATTTCAACAAAGCTTCTTTTGTCCGTCAGCATAAGAATGCGTCTGCGCGCTCTTACAGTGAAATAATGTCCACATTCAGGGCAAATAAAATAATTATTTCTTATTTTCGCAACGCTGAATTTATTCTCACATTTTTTGCAGGAAATTTTCCTTGATATCAGCTTGTTGGATGGTCCTTCGAGCTCATTGTTCGCTTTTAAAAATAATTTCTTAAGTTCCATTATTTAAGTACTTTCCTGAATATTCCGGTATCATAATTGCCCGATACAAAACTGTTGTTATTTAAAAATTTCATGTGGGTATCCCGATTGTTACCCACTCCGACCAAAACAAACTCTGATAAAGCGCTCTTCATTTTTCTTATAGCTCCATCCCTTGTGGCTGCGCAAACGATAAGTTTCCCAAGCATAGAGTCATAAAAGGGCGTAACTTCATAGTTTTGATAAAGAGCTGAATCAAATCGAACATCTACTCCGCCAGGAATATGCAAAAGTTCAACTTTGCCGGTAGTCGGTGCAAAACTTCCTGCATCTTCTGCGCATATTCTGCATTCAATAGCATGTCTGTTGCAGAGGATACTCTCCTGATCGAAATCAAGCGACACTCCGGCTGCTGTTCTTATCTGCCACTCCACAATATCTATTCCGCAAACCATTTCCGTCACGGAGTGCTCTACTTGGAGTCTGGTATTCATCTCCATAAAATAAAAATCACTGCCACTAAGCAGAAACTCTACTGTCCCCACAGTCACGTATGAAACTTTTTCTGCAAGCCTTGTGGCCGCCTCATAGAGTTCCTTCCTTATTACAGGATCAAGTGCAGGTGCCGGACATTCTTCTATCAACTTTTGGTTCTTTCTCTGAACTGAGCAATCCCTATCCCCCAAAGCCAGAATTTTTCCTGTCTTATCGCCAATTATCTGTACCTCTACATGTTTTACGCCTTCAAGATATTTCTCCAAAAATAACTCATCGTCACCAAAGGAGCTCCCAGCCTCTTTTTTTACCTGAAAAAATGCGTCCGCAAGATCTTCTTTTTTCCTTACAATTCTTATTCCCTTTCCACCGCCACCTGCTCGTGCTTTTAAAATCACAGGATATCCGATTTTTTCTGCCTCTTTCTCAGCTTCCTCCTCATCTTTGAGCAAATCACTTCCGGGAGTTACAGGCACTCCGGCGCTTTGTGCTATCTTTCTCGCAAGCTCTTTTTGCCCCATTTTCCCCATTATCTCGGATCCAGGGCCAATAAAAGTGATTTCTTCCTGCTCGCACAGCCTGGCAAATTCAGGGTTTTCAGATAGCATCCCATACCCCGGGTGAATTGCTTCTGCTCCGGCATTTTTTGCGACAGTAATGATTGCATTCATATTCAAATAGCTATCCTTTACAAGTGGGCCTCCTATGCAGTAGCACTCATCAGCCATCTCTGTATGAAGAGAATCCTTGTCAGCAGTCGAATAAATAGCAATTGTTTTTATACCCATTTCCTTGCAAGCCCTGATTATTCGTACAGCTACTTCACCCCTGTTTGCGATAAGAATCTTTGAAAACATCTCAGTTCTCCTTTTCTTCCTTCACAATTGCAAAAGAAAAATCCCCACTCATGCACTTTTTTCCATCAACTGATACTTCTCCATGAAGTTGATACATCGGTGGACATTCACGCAAAATTCTGGTGTCTATCCTTATTTTATCTCCGGGTTTTATCATCCCTCTGAACCTGACCTTATCAAGTCCTGTATATACCGGAAGCATATCAGGTTCTTTCATTTTATTTTCGAATAATACGCAGGCAGACTGGGCCATCATTTCACACTGGATAACCCCCGGCACGATTGGATTTCCCGGAAAATGCCCCTGCAAAAAGAATTCATCACCCTTTACAGTGTAAAAACCTGTTGCACTTCCATCTTCATTTATAAAGGCTTCTTCCACCAAAAGCATTGGATCTCTATGTGGAAGAATTCTTTTTAGTTCTTCTTTTTTCATGTTTCCTCTTTTTTAATAAAAAAATATGTAAATTATGATATTATATATAACGGTTGGTTGTATTCAACCATATCACCGTCTTTAGCGAATATTTTTTTAATCACTCCATCTGTCGGTGAAAGTACTTCATTTAGCATTTTCATAGCTTCAATATTACATAGTACATCGCCCTTCTTTACGCTGTCGCCAATCTTGAAGGTAGCATTATCTGTCAATTTCTCATAAAAAATACCCAGAAGTGGAGCCTTTACTTCTGTCCCCTCGACAAAATCCTCTTTTTCAGTCTTTTCATTAGCCTTTTCTTCAGATTTTATATAATTCTCAGAGTCCTTAGTAATATCAGGAAGCTTTTCATTGCAAATTGCAGAACGTTCTTTCCTGAGCGTCAGCTTTAAATCGCCTTCCTCAACAGACAATTCTGTAAGCCCCAGCCTCTCAAAAAGATCTCCGTAATCCTTTAGTGAGTTCATATCATTTTTCCTCGATATATTTTTTGAATGCCACACAGGCATTATGTCCGCCAAATCCAAGAGAAGTGCTGACAGCGTACTCTATCGGAGCCTCTACAGCCTTGTTTGGCGTATAATCCAGGTCGCACTCATCGTCCTTTTCTTTGTAATTTATTGTTGGAGGAATAATTCCCTCATTAAGCGCCAAAACTGACGCAATAGCCTCTACAGCACCAGTAGCCCCCATCATATGGCCTGTCATGGATTTTGTAGAGCTGATATGAATATCATATGCTTTCTTTCCAAAAACTGCTTTTATTGCCTTGGTCTCCATCGCATCATTAAGATGAGTTCCGGTCCCGTGCGCATTAATATATATTTCGCTGTCTTCTTTTATACCTGCCTCTTTTACAGCGCTTCTTATTGCCCTTACAGCACCATCAGCCTCCGGATCAGGAGCAGTAATATGGTATGCATCAGAAGTATTTCCATACCCCACAACCTCAGCCAGGATCCTTGCTCCTCTTTTCTTAGCATGTTCATACTCTTCAAGTAGCAATATTCCGGCGCCTTCTCCCATAACAAACCCACCCCTTCTCTTATCAAAAGGCAGGCTTCCTTCTTCCGGATCATTAGAAAGATTAAGAGCCTGGCAATTTACAAATCCCGCCATTGAAAGTTCATTTATTGACGCTTCGCTACCACCTGCTATTATTGCATCTGCGTAACCATGCTTAATTGTCCTATAAGCCTCTCCTATAGTGTGAGTTGATGTTGCACAGGCCGTAACAACCGGAAGCGTCGGACCTTTCGCCCCAAATCGTATTGACACCGCTCCTGCCGCCATATTGCTGATCATCATAGGAACAAAAAACGGCGACACCATCTCGGGGCCTTTATCTCTTAGCTTATTTGTCTCACGGATAGTTGTTTCAATTCCACCAATCCCAGAGCCGATATAAACCCCAAGGCGCTCTCTGTCAAAGTCATCCGTCAGTATTCCGCTTTGTTCCACTGCCTGCTTCGCAGCCGCCATTGCATATTGCATAAACAAGTCTGAACGCCTTATTTCCTGCATCGAATCAAAGTATGCCTTGGGCTGAAAATCTTTGACCTCTGCATCAAGACTCACCTTTAATCTTCCTGCATCAAATCTTTTTATCTTATCAACTCCACATACGCCATTTTTAAGCGAATTCCAGAAAGTATCTACATCATTCCCCACCGGAGATATAACCCCAACTCCGGTAACAACAACTCTACACATACAGACCTCCATCAACCTTTATTACTTCTCCCGTGATGTACGATGAATTATCTCCTGCCAAAAAAACCGCAAGGTTCGCGACATCATCGGGTGTCCCAAGCCTTTCGATAGCAATCGATTTTTTTATTTCATCTTTCTGTGCATCAGAGAGAGCATCTGTCATTCTGGTTTTTATATATCCCGGCGCAATTGCATTGCAGCGCACATTTCTTTTTCCGTATTCCTTCGCGACTGATTTGGTGAATCCGATTATCCCGGCCTTAGATGCAGAATAATTAGCCTGCCCCTTATTTCCCATAAGGCCTACTACAGAGCTGATATTTATGATGCTGCCTTTTCTTTGTCTGATAAAACTCTTGATAAAAGTTCTTGTTACAAATATCGTTCCCTTAAGATTTATATCTATAACATCATCTATATCCATATTTGTCAGTCCAAGAAGCAGGTTATCTTTTGTTATTCCTGCGTTATTCACCAAAATATCTACCCTTCCAAAATCAGCCAATATTTCTTCATAAACAGCTTCAACCTGCTCAGGATCTTTAATATCACATGTATACAGCCTTACCTTACTTCCAGTCCTTGAAAGCTCATCAATTTCCGCCAAAGCATCACTTCCCGCCCGGGTTGCGATAAGAGCCAGATCTGCACCATTTTCGGCAAATTTGCCAGCAATTGCATTGCCGATTCCTCTGGTTCCTCCGGTTATAACTGCCACCTTTTTTTCAAGCAACATCATTTTTCTCCCAATATTATTTTTATCTTCAAGGATATTGTGTGTTATTATTGGCGATTATTTTTTAAGCCAGCGCCTTTTTCACCTCTTCCAGAGCCGCCATATCACCAACGCTGAATATTTTTACTCCGGAGTCGATCCTCTTAACGAACCCAGCAAGCGTCTTACCTGGTCCACATTCAATAAATGTATCAACCCCATCCTCAATCATATTTTTTATGGTATCTTCCCACTTCACGCTGTTAGATACCTGTTTAGACAGTGTTTCAGCCATTTCATCTGCTGTTTCCGGATATGGCCTTGCAGACATATTTGAATAAAGAGGAATAATTGTTTTTGATATTATTTTATTTTTTCTGTCCCTTAATAATTCCATTAACTTCTGAGTTGCCTCACTCATGTAAGGTGTATGGAATGGTCCACCAACCGCTATTTCAACAAATCTGACTTTTTTATCAGACAGCTTTTCCTTCAGTTCATGAATTCTTGCCTTTTTCCCTGAAACCACTATTTGTCCTGGACAGTTATAATTCACCGGATAGACACCTGTCTCAGTGCAGATTTTTTCTAGTTCATCCTTATCCATCCTAAGTACTGCAAGCATACTGCCCTGATTTTTTTCCGCAGCCTGCTCCATGGCCTTTCCTCGAAAGCACACCAACTTAAAAGCTTCTTCCTTAGGCATTCCTCCGGCGACAGCAAGGCCGGCTACTTCTCCCAGCGAAAAACCAGCAACTGCATCCGGCCTTATTCCCTGGCTTTGCAACGCTATAGCGCTAGCTATATCCGCAAGGAAAACACATGGTTGTGTATTCTCTGTTTTTTTCAGTTCCTCTTCTGTTCCGGAAATAAGCTGCTTTATTGTCCCCGGCCTTATAGCCTCCGCAACTCCAAAGAAATCATGTACTTCTTTGACATTTTCAAAAAAATCCTTTGCCATTCCCGGGTATTGGCTCCCCTGCCCTGCAAATAAAAAAGCGATTTTTCCCATACAATCTCCCGTCAAATTCCCATAAGGGCATAAGCATCTCTGCAAATCTCTGTTATTATTTCCTGGCAGGTATTTTCGCTATTAACAAGGCCTGCAATCTGGCCACACATACATGAGCCATTTTTTACATCTCCTTCTATAGCCGCTCTACGCAGAGCTCCCGCCCCCATCTTCTCAAGTTCTTCTAATGGAAAAGATCCATCCTGCTCCTTTTCATTAAAATCACGTGTCATTCTATTTTTTAAGGCTCTGACAGGGTGCCCCAGCTTTTTCCCCGTAACAATGGTATCTCTGTCTTTTGCCTTAAGAACCTTTTCTTTGTAATTTGGATGTACATTACATTCTTTCGCTGTAAGGAATCTTGTTCCCATCTGTACAGCCTTCGCCCCGAGCATAAATGCCGCGGCCATTCCTCTACCATCAGCAATTCCGCCTGCTGCTATTACAGGACCATTTACCGCATCTACTACCTGTGGCACTAGCGCCATTGTTGTCGTTTCACCGACATGGCCACCCGATTCACAACCTTCTGCTATTATTGCGCAAGCGCCCATTCTTTCAGCCATTACAGCAAGCGGAACACTTGCAACCACACACATTACCTTTACTCCTGCATTTTTAAGTTTTTCCATATATTTTGCAGGATTTCCTGCTCCGGTTGTAACCACTTTTATCTGCTCCCTGCAGACAACATCAACTGCTTCTTCGATATACGGGCTCATAAGCATAAGATTTACGCCAAATGGCTTATTCGTTAGTTCTTTTGCTCTTTTTATCTGCTCTGCAAGCTGTTCTCCATTTGAATTCATAGCTGCGATCAGTCCAAGTCCTCCCGCATTTGAAACAGCAGCAGCAAGCTCCGCATCCGCTATCCAGGCCATACCTCCCTGTATGACCGGATATTGAATTCCAAGCAGTTCGCAAATTGGATTATTTTTCATCACTGCTTCTCCACATATTCAACTAGCTTTTCTATTGTTGTAATTTCCTGAGATAGCTCAATTTTGCAATCAAGTTCTTCCTGCATCTGCATTACAAGCTCCATAATGTCAAGTGAATCAAGTCCAATCTCAGAAAATGAATCTGAAGAATTGATTTCTGACTCATCCTTATCAAGATATTCCGCAATTATTCTAATTATTGTTCCTTTTACATCCTTCATTTTTATTCTCCTTTTCTGTGTTCCCTTTTTAGTCACCTTTGATTCCTTTTCTGTTCACCCATTAAATTAGGCTATTGAAATCAAATAATTCTTTGCTACAATAAACTTGGGTCTAACCCCCAGGTCAATATTTTTTTGAAATTTTTTCATGAAATTTTCATCGCAAAATTTTGCCCTTTTTAGGCCCGAAAATATTTTTTTGGATATACGGATCCGTCTTATTCGCAAAAATTCAAATTAAAGGGCAAATATGGAGAAAAACGTAATTAATGAATCAGAATTAGAATATTCACTCAGTGTTGGCCAGTTCGCAAAACTTTGTGAGACCACAAGAGACACTTTAAGATATTATTATGAGCAGAACATTCTCGTCCCCCGTGTTGATTCCAATAATGGTTACCATTATTATTCAGCATCTCAGATAAGCTCTTTCTTTTTCATCAGCACGATGCGTCAGGCCGGATGTTCAATCAAAGAAATAAAAAATATTATAAATAACTCCACTAAAGATTCTCTGACAAAAATGGTCAATTCAAAAATACTTGAAATGCAGATGCAGCTTTATCTTATAAATAAAAAGATAAGTGCACTTCATCTTGGGATGTGGATTCTTGGAAAATATGATTCAGATCTTTCCGGAAAGCCTTTTGTTGACCAGATTCCGGAAATTAGTGTCAGCACCACACCTATCAAAAATCGCTCAGTTGCATTTCATGCAGCTGATATTGCCTCTGATATTTCCGTACATCTGAAAAAAACCTCCGGCGAACAAAGTCTTTCAGCTTTTCCAACCGGAGTAACAATTTCCTATAATGATCTTTTAAACAAAAATTATACCTATAAAGATATCGTGAGCTTATCGCTGCTCCCTCCTGATAACAGCGCCAGCTTTTCGCTCCCCAGCAGCATGGCCGTGAGTTGTTACCATGATCACAATTCTGAAAGCATCGATATTTCATACAATAAAATAACGCAATTCATCAACAAAAACGGATTAACCGCCTGCTCTGATCTTTATGTTATCAGCCTGATAAATCTGTATAACAAGGAACAATCACACACATATTTTAAATACTTATTTATCTGCGTAAAGCCTCTACAATAATCATTGTTTACGGTAATTTTGCTCAGATTCATTTTTTTCTCTCATAACGAAGTATTTTTTATATCATTTAAAAATCTGCTTAAAAAAATTCATAAATATTTGCTTACCTAGAAACATATTTCTAGCCATAATTTGCTTTGCATGTTATACTGTGAACCCAATTAAACGAAAAGGATATATTAAAAGCTATGAACACAAAAGAAAACAAAATGGGCGTTATGCCCATAAAACAACTGATCATTTCAATGTCACTTCCAATGATGTTATCAATGCTGGTACAGGCACTCTACAATGTCGTCGACAGTATCTTTGTAGCCCAGATTGGTGAAGGGGAATACGCTCTTACAGCTGTAACTCTTGCATTCCCCATGCAAAATCTTATGATTGCACTTGGCTCAGGTACCGGAGTTGGAATTAATGCACTGCTCTCAAGATCACTGGGAGAAAAGAATTTCAAAAAATCTGATTCTGCTGCTAATACAGGTCTTTTCCTTACATTTATCAACTACATTATTTTTCTTATCATTGGTTTATTTTTTGCAGGGAAATTCATCAATACTCAGACTGATAATGAAATTATTCGCTCCTATGGCGCTGAATATCTCGGCATCATCTGCACTTTCTCTGTAGCATTGTTTTTCCAGATGACTTTAGAGCGACTTCTACAGTCAACAGGAAAGACGATATTCAGCATGATTTCTCAGGGAACAGGTGCTATTATTAACATTATTTTTGATCCACTTCTCATTTTTGGAGTAGGCCCTTTTCCTGAGCTTGGTGTGGCAGGCGCAGCATATGCTACTATTTTCGGCCAGTTAGTTGGATGTTCTATTGGCCTTTTCTGTAACCTCAAGTTTAACAAAGAAATTAATTTTGCATTTAACAATATTTTACATCCTGAACTTGCAACAATTAAAGAAATCTATTTTGTTGGAGTTCCCTCAATTCTTATGATGTCCATAGGTTCTGTAATGACCTATTTAATGAACCTGATACTTGGATCATTCTCCTCTACAGCTACAGCTGTTTTTGGGGTTTATTTCAAGCTTCAGAGCTTCTTCTTTATGCCTGTTTTTGGCTTAAACAATGGACTTATCCCTGTTCTCGCTTTCAACTATGGTGCACGAAACAAGGACCGAATAAAAGAAGCTCTCCGCTTTGCGCTTATTCTCGCGCTTTCCATCATGGTTGGTGGCACTATTTGCTTCCTTAGCATTCCAAACGTGCTTCTTAACATGTTTAACGCATCTGATGAAATGATTAAAATTGGAATTCCGGCCTTAAGAACAATCTGTCTTTCGTTCCCTCTAGCCGGTGTTTGCATCGCCATGGGTTCAATTTTTCAGGCTTTTTCTAAGAGCTTCTATTCCCTTATCATTTCAGTCGGAAGACAGCTCGTTGTGTTGATTCCTGCCGCATGGCTCCTTTCAAAAACCGGTGTGCTTGACAACGTTTGGTTTGCATTTCCTATAGCCGAACTCGCCTCTCTTGCGCTTTCAACTTATTTCTTTAAAAAGTTATACAAGTCAACCGTGTCAACCCTTTAATATATGCGTCATTTTCATGAATGACCTTGTGAAACATTAATAAATACTCGCTATTTTTAATAATCACCTTTAAAACGCTCGAGAATTTAACATTTTTTCGATATAAATTCTTGTAACACGCATAAAATGGGTGTAAAATTCTTTTTGTAGTTGATAACTCAATATTCAGGAGGTATTAAACCATGAATAAGACAGAACTTATCGATGCTATAGCAAAAGAAGCTAGCCTTTCAAAGAAGGACGCAGAAAAAGCACTTAAGGCTTTCACAGATGCTGTTTCAAAGGAGCTCAAGAAAAAGGGCAAAGTTCAGCTTGTAGGCTTTGGTACATTTGAGACTGCAAAAAGAGCAGCAAGAACCGGAAAGAATCCTCAGACCGGTGCAAGCATTAAGATTCCTGCAGCTACAGTTCCAAAATTCAAAGCAGGCAAGGCTCTTAAAGAAGCTGTTAACAGCAAAAAGAAATAATTCAACAACACTAAAGCCCTTGGAGCTAAGCTCCAAGGGCTTTTTACTGCCATTTTTGTTTAGAATCTACCTTTAAGTCTTTCTTCAAGCTGTTTATGAGCCTGATATATATCAAGATTTTTCACCATATCCTGCTCGATCAGACTCCTTATATACTTTGTAGCAGACATATTGGCTGCTTTTGCCATATGTTCTACATAATCCCTATAGCCTCTAATGTCTAAAAGCAAGAATTTGTCTTTCTCATATCTGCTCCCTTTTTCCGCTGTTCCAGAAGCAGCTCTTCCACGCTTTTTCGGTGTTTGAGCTGCCATTATAGCCTGATTATCAGGTTGCTGCATCCCAACATACTGATTCTGATACATAGGCTGTATAACGGGCTGATTCATCGGCTGCATGGCTGACTGATACTGTTGTGCGCCTTGCATCATTGGCTGTTGAACATATTGCTGAACACCAGCAGGCTGAATATATTGTGGCATCTGTGGCTGAGCATACACAGCTGAATTTTCTATTGGCTGGTTTATGTACTGATTTACAGGCTGCTCAGGAACTCTAACTTCCTCCTCTTCCTTTACTTCTTCAGGAATTTCGATTTCCTCTACCGCTTCAACTGGCTCTTCTTTTACATCTTCAGCTGGCAAATCATTTATTTCTTCGACAGCCTTCTCAATTGCTTTGTTTTCTAATACTTCTGGTTCTTCCTGTGTTTTCTGCACTTCAGGCTGCTTAATTGTCTTTTCAGGTTTTTCAGTAGATTTTTTAGCAGCTTCTTTTATCTGCTTGTCCTCTGTTTTTTCATCGACTGGTTCAACTGATGAACCAGCTTCACTCAGTGGTTTCATACCTTTGAATAACCCGGTTCCAGTCGTTCTTGCACCATTTCTAAGCCTTTCTGACTTACTACTTGCCATCACAGATCCTCCCCTAAATACTCATCAATAAAATCATCATAGTCTCTTGCTGCCTGCGAACCACTTGAATATGAGAAAAGATCCATTTTCATGGTCTGTGCTTCTTCAACAGAAACATTTAATCTGATTCTCGAATCAAAGACCTTTGTCCCCAACAGCTCTGCCTTCTCTTCAATATCGCTTATCCAGATCTTCGAATTTGAAGTGTTTCGCACCTTTGTTACCAAGATACCTGCAATAGTCAGTTTTTCATTAGTAAAATCATGAATCTGATCAATAAACTTATATAATCTGGTCAATCCCTGAAGCGAGAAAGCACCAGGCTCAAGAGGAATAATAACCTCGTCTGCGACAGTAAGAATGTTCATAAGTACTACACCTAGAGCCGGACTACAATCAAATACGCAATAATCGTATTTTTTCTTGAGTTTCTTAAAAGCATTCTTTATAAGTCTTTCTCTGGCAACCATATTAAACTGCATATCCGCAGATGCCAGATCAATTCCTCCGACTATAAGGTCCAAATTCTCTTGAATAGGGATAATTGCTTTATTTATATCCTTATCCCCACACATAACCTCAAATAACTTAGCTGGTACATTGTCGTAAAAATACTTCTTCTCTTCTTCAGAAAGGCTCTCAATATCCTCAGGATCAGGATCAATCTCGTTCAGATCAATTCCTGCAGTCATCGATAAATTCTCCTGTGGATCAGCATCAACAACCAAAACGCTGTACCCCCTGTTAGCCAACCCCACGGCCATTGCATAGCTTGATGTAGTTTTTGCTACACCGCCTTTTTGATTACTAAAAGCAATAATGCGCATATCTCCTCCTAAAAACTCACATTTACTGAATTCCAAATGTGATTATATCTTTATTTTTATTTATTTTCAATAAGTAATATGGTTTATATTTTAGCAATATAATATATTTATTAAATATATTATATAACTCGTAATGCTTTTCAAAGTACGAAAATTATATTTGTAATTTGAGTATTTTAAGCACCAGCTATTAACGCAATATATGCTATATAACATCAATATTTAATATATGATTTATTACCGCGATCAAACCTAAATAATATCGTATATGTGTTATATATCTAATATATCTTATAGATATAATCAAAATTGCACTTTATAATTTATATTATACATGCTATATAAATTATATGTCTTATATTATAGTATTATTTTTATCGTGAATTATATTATAACATATATATATTTTATGTAATGCATGTTTGTTATATAGCTTATATTGTATATATTTAAAAAATTTCCTTTTATTATTTGTGTAATATATGTTATATGTGTTTTATTTGCTATTATTTTTTTTATATTAAAATATTTTATGATTGCCTGTCATGGCAACAATAAATTATAAAATAAAATCAAATGTTATATATATTATATATTTATCGATCCTTCATATTTTTAGAGAATTTAATAGCCTTCATATACAACTAACCTTAGCAGATAAAGAGTACATTTTATAAATTCTGGTATTCTTGTTCTTTCTTCATTTGGAAAGCAGTAGATCTAATATTATATATATTATATATCTTATGAATATATTTAATACCTATAGCAAGTGTATATTTTCAAAATATAAATGCATGATTTAAAACATATGTTATATATGTTATTGATCACAAATACTTAATATAATCATTATATAACCTTATTATATTATATAACTTATTTATTTTATCTATTATATTTATTTGACGCTATATTAGCACTTTTTGTTCATTTATGTTAATTATTTTATATATGTTATTTATTGTATATGCTATATATTATATTATTATATATATTTTATATTTTATTTACGTTATAGCTATTTAAGTTTTACATTTATATATATTTTATTTATACCATATAATTATATATTTTATTTATTTTATATTATTACTATTCCATATAAATTTTGTATATTAAATATTTTATATTTAATGTTTATACTATAAATGTTTTATATTTATTAATTAATCTAAATAGATATTATATATTTTATATTTTATTTATTATATGGATAAAATATATTGCATAGATAGTATTTATAAGATATAATAAATATAATGTATTTGTTATGAAAGAATTAACATGTTTAAAGCCTTAAGTACAGTGACAGGATCACCAGGTATCTCTTAGGCCACATACTTGTCAGTTGGTAATTCCTATATTCTATAGCGGATCTATATATAAGACATTAAAATTCATCTCTGGCATTAAATATCATCAACAAACGCAGTGAATTTAACCAAAACATTTCTTAATGAATTCTGATACTGTATTTAGTAGTCTGATGCGTTGTTTTTAAGTCAAATGTCAAAATATCTTAATAATATATCATGACAAATGGTTGCAATATTAAATATTTTTGATAATAGTGTAAATTCAATAATTATGCATTTGAATATCTGTTGTTTTGCAATTCAACTTGCATTCCTGATTATAATCGTTTAAATGAATGAGCAATAGAAGAGCGAAAGAATGGCGTTTTTCACGCATTTATACTATATATTAATTTTGTTTTTAATATCATTCGTTTTTAACAAAATCAGAGTGTTTATCTGGTATGCATTTTGACTCTATGGGTCATGTTATTGACTATTTCAAATATTAAATATGTCTAATTGTTAAATAATATTAACACTTGAAATTCTATAATATCTTTATAACCCACTTATAGAATTCATGATGTTATTCAATATCATGTGTTGTTTAAATTTAAAATTAAGAAGATTATTATCTTATTAAAATTATATATAACATTTCTTTTGTGTTTGAAATAATAATAATAAAGTAAGATATAATTATTATAAATTTATAGCTATATGTTATATTTTCAATCAATGTTTGGAAATTATCTTAGAAATTAGCAGAAATTCTCTTTTTGAATAGTTTGTGATTCATGTTTTATATAATCTAAATAAATCATTCTAAAATCTTTTTTTTTTCAAGTTATTTCCAGTATTTCTTATTTGATTTTTCTGTTCTATAATTCAACTTATATCTTTATGTATAAAATGTTTTTAAGGCTGGTTTTAAGGCTGGTTTTAAGGCTGGTTACTATGGTTAATTAGTAATATATTAGAAAATCAGAAAATAGTATTAAAAGATTCTCTAAAGTTCATATAATTGATTTCTGGAATCAGTATTTATATAGATCTATTTATTCCCTTTTTGTTCACCTTTCTGGGTTTGTTTAATTTTTATTAATTACAAACAATTATTATTAATTAATTCATCCGAGATCTATGATAAATACTGAGGTTATCATGGATTATGGTGTATAAAAAAGGTAAATAATGTGACGTATTTAGGTATATAAAGTGCTTTAAATGGGGTGTTGGGGTGATTAAAAAGGGAGAATTGATTGTTTATTAAAAAGTGACATTAATAGGGTTAAAAAGAACTGATTCAGGATTGTTAAGTGACTAAAAAGGGATTTAAATTTATAAATGAAAAGGTGACTTAAAAGGGAACAAGAAAATTTGAATTGTAAGATGCAGCAATCATGCGGCTTCCAGACATTAAACGTCAAGATAAATGTCCATTGAGGTGACCAAAAAGGGAACAAGAAAGAATTCGAGTAATGTTTATAGAAGTACTAAGGAAATAGACATATTCATTAAAAACTGACTTTTGAAAGCTTTAACAAGTGTTAAAAGGGTTGCAGGATACAAACTGATATAAGTACTAATCAATGTATATTCCGCTAAAATAAGAAAAATTACATGAATCTGACCTTCTAAAGACCGCATTTAATGCGAGTATCTGCTTTTTTCATGAAAATAATAAACCCGGATGAACTTAAAGATATAGAAAAAAGATCGAAAACATCAAAAAGGTGACATATAAAGGAATGACAATAACCTAAATAGTCAATGCAATAGAGTCAATGGTGTACTAAAAGGGCATTGCTTTGAAAAAAGGTGCATGAAAAGGGAACTTAGATTATTGACTTATTAGGTTTATGAATTACTTGTGGAAAAATGTGATAGATGCCACAAAATATAGTAAAAAATCACTTGAAAGTGACAAAAAAGGGAATATAATGATTAATAGGGTTTAAAAAAAGGGAATGTTATTTAATGCTTTATTTCGTAACGTGTACAAAAAAGGAATAATCATCATTCTTAAAGGTGCATAAAAAAGGAATTCTACGAGGTTGCAATGCAGAAAGAGAAGAAGGATCAACTTATAGTAAGTAGCAAGAGCTATAAAAAATCTAATGAGTTAATCAATGCAATGGGCAAGGGAACTGCTTTAAGCCAGAAGCTGTTTGCTATAGGAATGCAGCATATTCATGTTGATGAGACCAATAATGTTGTGGCTACAATCTATGGCACCGAACTTCGCAAGATGTTTAAGTCCAGCTCAGGCTCTTTGTATGAGCATATAGAGGCTCTTTGTGACAGGCAGATCAAAGGAGCAACTATATTTGACTGGAATCTCCTGATGAAGGATAAAGAAAACGGTAAAATTGAAGCTCATCAGGTTGTTACAGACGCATCATTCAAAAATGGCACGCTTACTCTTAGATATAATAACTCATTAACCGATAAAATTGTTAATTTGAAAAAGGATTATACAGTTCTTAGCCTATCTGATACGTTAAGTCTTAAGAGTGTTTATTCACTTAGGCTTTATGAAATGCTAAAATCAGCCTATGATCATAAGAGATATATAACAAAAGAGTCTGGAGAGCAAGTTTTTGATTATAATTTGACTGAGCTTAAGCTAGAGCTTGGAATAATAAATTCCGGCGGAAATAAGGAAATTAAGAACGAATTAGGCAAGGATTATCCAGATTATGACAAGATAGAAGAGATCGCTGAGAAGCTTGGCCAGACTAAATATAAAGAGTACAAGATATTCAACCGCAATGTTCTAAATAAGGCTAAGGAGGAACTAAACAAAAAAACCAGTCTTGAGGTAGACTATGAGCCAATAAAGAGTGGCCGAAGAACAGTTGGTATTAGATTTTTCGTAAATAAAAAGGAACTTATTACTGAGGCCGAGAAGTTTATTCCGGCAAATAAGGATGAGATACTTGATGAATTAATTGACTTGATGCATAACGACTTTAAACTCAGGGAAATAAGCGATATAGCAGACTCTTGTGACTATGATATCGAGAAGATTAAGAACTCATATGAATACATGAAGGCGTATACTAAGCCGATTGAGGTTCCGATAGCCTTCATGAAGGAATGCATCAAGAATGAATACTATTTATCCGGAAACAAAACAAAAAAAGCAGCTGCAAATTCTTTTATGAGCTTTGAACAGCATAGTGATTATGACTTTGATGAACTGGAAAGATTGCTTGTAGATAATTAAGAAATACCCATATATGTTATATAACATATATGGGTTATTTTTATCATTGGAAAGCCTATTTGTAAGCATAATCTTAAAAAGTTATATGATGTATATGCGTTATGTGTTTTATATTACTTATATGACATATTATCTGAATCTTGCATAAATGGTTTTTTAGGAAAAATAATTTTTTTGAGTATCAATAAATAATTTCAAGTAAAATACATAAAATAAAAGCGATTATGTAACTTTTATAAACAAAAAATAAGTAGAATTTTAGCGGGTTTTTTGAAATAATAATATATCTGACTGAGTGGGAGGGCCTATGGAAAGAATTGTCGCAAAGCTTTTGATATATGGAGATTTAAAAGAGGATTCAATTCTTTTGAATCTATCACATGTATGCCGCGATCTTCATTCTGACAGCTATAATAAAGAGGATCTGATATCCAGAGTGTATAAGGAAGTTAAGAAACTTCTGGTACTAGGTACTAGCTGTGCATTTGATAAAAATCTTTGGCATAACTATCTTACATACCTTCTGATAATGGATGAAAACCCATTTAGCCTGACCTGCGAAAAAGTAGGAAGTAAAGAAGGAAGTGTGAATCATTTTGCTATAAATGATTTTCATGCATACAGAGAGCTTTTTAATTATGATTTTTCAGAGATAGAAGAGAAGTTAGGAATTGATTGCTTTTCTTGTATAACCGACTATAAGGCAATCGACAAGCCGGAACTTATGTACAATGGTAATGTTAGTGAAAAGGTTAGATGCCTTAGCGAAAAGCTTGAAAATGCAGCTACAGATGAGGAGTTTTTTGATTGTATAACAGAATTTTATAAAGAAATCGGTGTTGGATCATTTGGCTTAAATAAGGCTTTTCGAATTAAAGAATTGCCTGATGGTGAAGTTGAGTTTTTGCCAATCAACAATATGGATAAGGTGGTGTTGGATGATCTTGTTGGCTATGAGATCCAGAAGAAAAAGCTTACTGATAATACAAAGGCTTTCGTATGTGGAAAAAAAGCCAACAATGTCCTGCTATTCGGAGATAGTGGCACGGGTAAATCAACGAGCATAAAGGCTATTGTCAATGAGTTTTATTCTGATGGCTTAAGAATGATCGAGATATATAAGTATCAATTCAGATTACTTTCTCAGCTTATTGCGCAGCTAAAAAACAGGAATTACAAGTTCATTATTTATATGGATGATCTTTCATTTGAAGAAGACGAGTCAGATTATAAGTTTCTGAAGGCTGTGATCGAGGGCGGAGTTGAAACTAAACCGGATAATATTTTGATATATGCTACGTCAAACCGAAGGCACCTTATCAAAGAGACTTGGAAAGACAGACGTGATGTTGAACAGGATGGAGATATACATCGTTCTGATACTATGGAGGAAAAACTTTCTCTCGCAAACCGATTTGGTGTCACTATAGGGTACTACAAGCCTTCAAGACAGGAATATTATGAAATAGTGACGGAACTTGCCAAAAAACATAATGTTCAAGTTAACGAAGAGTTGCTTAAACATGCTGATAGATGGGAGCTTAATCACGGAGGAATATCCGGCAGAACTGCCCAGCAATTTATAAATTATATTGCAGGGCAATAAAAAAGCAAATAATATCGTGCGATATTATTTGCTTTAAGGGTCCCATTTTAAGTTGGGACAATCATAAGCGCAGCCTTGCAGGCTTTCGTTTCGTACCTCGCAGGATGCATTTCTGCAATCTTTGCATCTGAAGGTATAGTGATAAGAATACCGTATTTTGCATGCTTTGCAGCAAAAAGGCATACTGCTGTTACGCGCAGTGAAGGTTCTGCCACAGCCCATACACGTTTTTACAAGATTGTAGGACATTTCACACCTCCTTATAATATATTATTGCCTATATTTAGACATAATCAATTAAAATGCGATAAAATGATGATAAAATAAAAAATATAGATTTTTTATTGAGGTAATTTATGCACGAAATGAGCTATATATCACGCATGATTTCTCTGGCGGCTGAAGTAGCTGAAGAGAATAATGCAAAAACTGTCAGGAAGATAGTTATAGAAGTGGGAAAATCCAGTGGTGTTATGCCGTACTATATGCACAAGTATTATCCCGAAGCTTCAAAAGGAACTATACTTGAGGGCGCAGAGCTTATCTGCGAAGAGGTTCCGGTAAAAGCACACTGTGAGGAGTGTGATAAAGATTATTTTCCTGTTAGAGACAATCGATATTTATGCCCGTTTTGTGGCGGCAGAGTGGCGAGAATTATTGAAGGAAGAGATGTAGCGCTTAAAAATGTAATAATCGAAGGATAACTATTGGTATTATATGGAGGGCATATGAGAACACTTTACCTTGAATGCAAAATGGGAGCTGCAGGAGATATGCTGGCAGCTGCCTTGTTAGGATTATTTGACGATACAGAATGCATTCTGAATGAGCTTAATAATATCGGTGTCCCTGATACGGAATACGTTCTTGAAGACTCTGAGAAGTGTGGCATTGTTGGCAAACACCTATCTGTTAAGATTTGCGGTGAAGAGGAAGGGCTGGATCATGAGGATAAGCTCCATGATCATCACGATCATGATTCACATCATAATCATAACAGTTTGTATGAAATTGAAGAGATTATTGAGAGTTTAAAGCTTTCAAAAGAAATAAAGAGTGATATTAGGGAAGTATATGAACTTTTGGCTGAAGCTGAGAGCGAGGTTCATGGGAAACCGGTTTCAGAAATCCATTTTCATGAAATAGGTAATAAAGACGCAATAGCTGATATTACTGCAGTGTGTTATTTAATGCATGAATTGGATCCGGATAAGGTAATTGTTTCACCGATAAACCTTGGAAGTGGCACAGTAAAATGTGCACATGGGATAATGCCTGTTCCGGCACCGGCAACAATGAACCTGTTAAAAGGGATTCCCTGCTACGAGAGTACAACAATACAATCAGAGCTTTGTACACCTACTGGAGCAGCTTTGCTAAAGTATTTTGCATTTGATTTTTCTACCCAGCCAATAATGTCGACTCAGAAGATAAGTTATGGCATGGGAAAGAAGGACTTTCCGCAGGCAAACTGTCTTAGGGCGATTCTGGGGGATGTAAAGGAGGATATGGAACAGATAGTTGAAGTATCCTGCAATGTAGATGATATGACTCCGGAAGAAATTGGTTTTGCAACTGAGATGCTTTTTGAGGCTGGAGCTGTGGAAGTGTATACAATACCGGTTGGTATGAAAAAAAGCAGACCGGGAACACTAATTTGCTGCATGTGCAGACTTGATGACAGAGAAAAAATTCTTCACCAGATTTTTAAGCATACAACAACCATCGGTGTCAGAGAGAATATTTGCAACCGTTATGTTTTATCAAGGGAAATAGAAAAGATAGAGACTCCATATGGCGAAGTAAGACTCAAAAGAGCCTATGGATATGACGTTAACAGGCATAAGCTTGAGTATGATGATATTGCAGGGATAGCAAGACGCACTGAAAAATCTATTTTTGATCTGAAAAAAGAATTATCGGATGAATAAAAAAGACGGCGCTTCATAAGAGAAGGCGCCGTCTTTTTTTGAAGGGAAAAATTTATTCGTTTGAAAGTGCTTCTATTGAAACCTGCGAATTTGATATGGTTTCTTCAACTGATTGCTCACCATTGATGCATTTGACAAGTTCTTTTCCAAATACCTCTTCTATTCTTGACCATTTTGTAGTTCTTGGCCGAACTCTTGAGTTGTTGGTTCCACTGTAAATTGCATCAAAATATGGATATTGTTGCCTGATTGATTCGTCTCTGAAGATGCTCTTTCTGGTGGGGATTCCTCCTGACTTCAAGGATTCCTTTTGAACATCGGCACTAGTAAGATAAATGGCAAGTTCTAAGGCAAGTTCTTTATTTCCGGAGTTTTTAGTCACTCCAATGAGCCAATTTCCAATCTCGCCGGTAGCTAAAGCTGATGAAGCGGAGTCTTTTTTCCCAGGAATTTGGGAAATCTCAGCACTTGCACCGCTTCCTGAGATGAACCATGAAGGCCATCCCAAGGCCACTGCACCTTCGCCAGAACTGATTGCGCTAATTAGATCATCTTTTTCGAGATTTTCACCTGTGGCATAAAGCTGACAATAAAACTCCAGGGCAGCTCGGCTTTCTTCAGAATCGAGGATAACTCCGTTATTGTCATCAAAAATATCACCACCAAATGACCACAAAATCGGGAGAAAATCGGAAACAATAGGATTTCCGGACTGGCCTCGTATGATATAACCTTTTTTGCCACTATTTTTTGCATTTTCACAAATCTTTAGGATACTTTGCCAATCTGATAGATCTTCCGGATTACTGACAAGATTTTTGTTATAAAAGATTAACTGAACATTTCCTGAGAAAGGAAGAGCATAAGTTGCTCCCAATGGATAGGGGTCCTTTCCCAAAAGCCTTGATTTCTCGACAAAATCTTCGTCGTCTGAATACCCCAGCTGCGTAAGGTTGCAGAGGATGTTCTTTTCAATATATTCCGGCATTAATGGATCGTCGATCATAATAATGTCATATTCGGCTACATCGTTGGAGGAATCGGAAAGGGATTTGCTCCTGATGTCGTCAGCGGACATGGATACAACCTTTACTGTACAGTTATGACTTGCTTCAAAGTTTCCTTTTACAGAATTGATTACATCAGTAAAAGACCCATCTCTGGCGGCTATTGTTATTGTTTTACCGCTGCTTTGGGGTTGCGAACCCTTTTGAGAAGCTTCACCACAGCCAAATATAGATGTAGTAAGCGCGAATATAAGTAATATTGAGGTGAGTTTTTTGGCGTTTTTCATAGGCAATACCTCGAATATGATTATACATAGTCATTTTATCATATTACGACATTATATAAATGAAAATAAAATAATCATATAATTAAATAATAATCAAAAAGTTGGCGGAAATAAATATTACAAAAAAATAAAGATAGATTTAATATAATGAATATGCTCTCTAATTAGTGGCGTTATATCTATAAATATCAAATGATATAGTAAATCGCATTTACACTCATTTGGAACATCATCGCATGAGCCGAAATGTCATAATTTGTAATGAGCTATCTTTTTATTGCACAAGACCGGCAAGCGAATGGATGCTTGCATACAAATTCATTTGCCGGTCGTAAGAACATGGAGCATGAAATGCGGAATGTTCGTGTGCGAAATCGAGTAGGAGTCAGCCTCGATTACATGTTTTTGTATAAGTTATAATACTTATTTTCGTAAGAAACCAGTTTGGAATATATGATTATTTGGCGATTTGTAGTATAATATTTCGTAAGCGGCTAGTAAACATCAGTATTTGGGAGAATAATGTTATGAATGATGGCCTTAGAGATGGGAAAATAGGGTATTCTTCGGAAGTAAACTTCGCGCCTAATGATATTCTTTATATGCTCAGAGACCTTCCTGATGCATGCTGTATTTTCAAGGTGCTGACTGATCCATTTGGAACAGTAAAAGATATGCTTTTTCTGTTTGCTAATGAAAAATACGCAGCAATCTGTGGAAAACCAATTGCTGAGCTGATTGGTAATACTTTCTATAAGACGGTAACAAATATGGATGAGGACTGGATAAAATTCAGTTATCAGGCAGCAATCTTAAGACAATCATCGATCAATCGCACGTATAATACTCAATTAGACAGATGGTTTGAGTTCTGGGCTGTTCCTGTTTACCAGAAGGGCTTTTGCGCTTTTATTATCCATGATGTTACTGCTGTTAAACGTGATGAAGATTTCCATATTTTTGCAACAAACACAAGTAATGTTATTATCGAATGCGCTAAAGAACTATCCTCGTCTGATTTTAACAAGGGCCTAAAACGCGTATTAATGCGACTGGGTCAGACGCTTGAGGCGGATAGAGTTTATATAGCAGAGATTAAGGATCGGAAGATATCAGAGATTCATGACTGGATCAGCAATACAACGACGCTTGAGCTTCCTACAAAAAAACTCTTTGAGAAATATGATATTACGACAATGTGGGATCAACAGCTACGAGGGAAAAATGTCGTTATGGTTGATGATACCACATGTATATTGGATGTTGACGAAACGGTATATCATGAACTTTTTGCTGGAAGAATATCAACGTATATGATTACTGTTCTTAAGGATAAGAATGAGGTTATTGGATATCTTGTGGCTGATAATTATTCTCTAAACCTGCAGATAAATGTCGCGGAAGTATTTGAGTCAGTTGCTATTTTCATTTCAGCTGAGATGAGAAATCATTCTTTGACTGAGGAACTTATGTATTTAGGCAGTCACGATGCACTTACGGGACTTGGCAACAGATATTCGCTTAACCAGGCGCTTTTACTGCTTTCGGGTATTTCCACAAGTGTTGGAGTTTGTTATTCGGATATCAACGGACTCAAATCCATTAATGATTCTACAGGACATGATTCCGGTGATCAGATAATCAAGGAAACTGCGAGCTTGCTCTCATCAGTGTTTAAGAAGAAATATTGCTACAGAATTGGTGGAGACGAGTTTGTAGCAATAGTGCCTGAAATAGAAGAAGATAAATTTGAAGCTATGGTTGAGAAGCTCAAGAGCAAGACCAAGAAGATTTCGTTAGCTGTTGGCCACTACTGGTCCAAAGACTCAAAAGAGATTAATATAGTTGTTCAGCATGCAGATGAGGCTATGTACAGCAGCAAGGCTGAATATTATGGCAATCATGAGAGAAGAACCCATAATCGCAAATGATAATTATTGTTATTTATGCGTAATTTGCATCGATTCTTTTTTCCCAATTGCTTGTGTTAAAGTAAATAAGCATGATTATGCTGCATACAATCCAACCTGCAGGATATGCGATTGCTATCGGATATATTGAAGTTGTAAGGTACGAAGCTATATACAGGTAAATCTGTCTGAAAACAACGAAGGAGCTGAGCATAATATACATCGGAGCTTTGGCATCACCAACGCCGCGAAGTGCACCTGCATGTGTCTGATTGCTACAGCATAATATGTCAAAAAAGCAGTTCATTCGAATAAACAAAGTACCAAAACGAATTACTTCCGGGTCTGCATTAAATAGCCTTATGATCTTTGGGGCAGCAATAAATTCAGGAATAACCAAAATCAACGTACATATTGCAGCTATAAAAAGGGCTTCTCTGATGCCCTTTTTTATTCTGGCTACGTTTCCTGCTCCGGCATTCTGGCCTACAAAGGTAGTTGCTGTTAGTGCAATACTTTGCATAGGGAGCATCACGAAGGCATCAATTCTTCCATAAGCTCCCCAACCAGCTGTGCTGTGTTCGCCAAATCTATTTATATATCCCGGAACGAATAAATTTGAAAATGAGATAACGGCTGATTGTATTCCGGCTGGCATTCCCACAGTGATGATTTGATTAAGCGTTTTTTTGTCGACTTTTAAATCTTTTATAACAACTCTATATATTTCTTTGCTCCTGACAAGAACATAGAGGGTCAGGAAGGCGGAAATGAACTGCGATATTATTGTTGCGTAGGCAGCTCCGGCAACGCCCATATCAAGACTGACAACAAAGAAAATATCAAGAATTATATTCAATATGGATGTAATGATCAGGAATATAAGGGGCCTTACGGAATCGCCAACGGCTCGGAGTATTGCGGATCCGATGTTGTATAACATCAGACCAAGTATGCCAAGGAAATATATTTGAAGGTATTGTGTGGCAAGCGGTAATACGCTTTCTGGTGTTGACATGAATAAAAGAAGCGGAGGGGTAATAAAATATCCGAAAACCATTAGGATGAGTCCAAGAATAAAGGTGCATACAATTGACGTATGCACTGCTTTTTTTAAGCCGCATTCATTTTTGGCGCCAAAATTATGGGAAATAATAACACTTGCACCGGCTGAAAAGCCCATAAAGAAACCGACCAAAGTGTTAACCGCCGGAGCAACACTTGTAACTGCTCCAAGTGCTGATGCACCAACCTTTTGGCCGACAATGATACTGTCGATAGTGTTATATAATTGCTGAAAAATGTTACCTGCGAGCAGAGGGATTGCGAAAAGAATAAGCTCTTTGCGAATGGATCCCTGCGTCATATCCATTGTAGATGTTTTTGACATTATTGGCCTGGCTTTCTTCGGGTTAAAAAAGGCTACCGCTGAGAGCGATAGCCTATTAATATCTACTATTTAATTATAAATTATTGCTTTGAAAAAATCAAAGCGAATTATGCTAATGAAGCTGTGATGATTGCCATTGAATAAACCTCAATAGCGTTGCAGCCTCTTGAAAGGTCGTTGATAGGAGCATTAAGTCCAAGAAGAATAGGACCATAAGCCTCAAAATTACCCATACGCTGAGCAATCTTATATCCAAGGTTACCTGCGTTGATGTCAGGGAAGATGAACGTGTTGGCATGACCTGCAACAGGTGAACCTGGAGCCTTCTGCTTTGCTACCCTAGGAGAAACAGCAGCATCAAACTGAAGCTCGCCATCGATAGGAACATCAGGATATTTCTCCTGTGCTTTCTTTGTTGCGTTCTGCATCTTTGTTACTGTGTCATCTTTTGCAGATCCCTTAGTTGAGAATGAAAGGAAAGCAACCTTAGGGTCAACTCCAAATCTCTTAGCACAGTTAACAGTCTCGCCGCAGATTTCAACAAGCTCGTCCTCGTTGGGGTTAATGTTGATTCCACAGTCAGCCATCGCAATAACTTCGTTCTCGCCTGTAGCTGAAGGACGAACAAGGATGAAGCATGAAGATACGATAGAGTTTTCGGGTTTGGTCTTGATGATCTGAAGAGCAGGACGTACTGTATCAGCTGTTGAGTATGTAGCTCCGCCAAGAAGACAATCGCCATAGCCCATCTTTACAAGCATTGTTCCAAAGTAATTTGTCTGCTTAAGCATTGGGATAGCCTTCTCAGGTGTCATTCCCTTGCTCTTTCTAAGTTCACAGAACTGTTCAACCATTTCATCAAACTTATCATAATTGTCAGGATCAATTATCTTAGCGCCTCTGATATTGTAACCTGCATCCTCTGCTGCTTTAATGATCTCGTCCTCGTTACCGAGAAGTATTGGCTTTAAGAAATTTCCTGCAAGAAGACGGGATGCAGCTTCAAGAATTCTTGGGTCAGCTCCCTCAGGAAAAACGATAGTCTTAGGGTCGTTTTTAAGTCTCTGAATCATGTCACCAAATCCGTACATTTATTTATCCTCCTTAATAATGATTTTGCGTTTTAAGGTACATGTGTCATGTAAGCGCATACATTTTCTGCGTATTTGTATTATAGCCAATTAGCGGCGATAATAATCGACAAATAAGTGACAAAAAATGGAATATTTTTCACTCATTTACATTTTAGACGATTGCGATTATATTCCTTTGGTTATTATAAAAAATTGATTTCGGTCAAGTTTGACATTAAATTTCTTAAAAAAATTCATAAACATTGATATTAATTTAACCAATCATATTTTGACACGTAATAATATGCTATATTAGAATAATTAAGACCATGAATTAACATATGCTGCGTAAAGTAGCCTTTAGCAAATACTATTTAAAGTGAGGATCGGACCATATGAATATGAATCCAATGTTGATTATGCAGTTACAGCAGAGAATGTCACAGTTTGTGCAGGATCATCCCAAGGTAATGCCATTTTTAAATGCGGTGGGAGAAAACGCGGTACAGGAAGGCACGGTTTTAGCTATGAAAGTGACAACTCCTGATGGAAGGACGCTGGAGTCTAATATCAAGTTAACTGCGAATGATATAGATACAATAAATATGATAAAAAACGCCAAACCGTGATGAAATAAATGCACAAAAATAATAACAAAAATATAAGGCAAAAATAGCATGCGATATCGTACTATTTTTGCCTTATTGTTTTTTGCTATTTACAAGGTTTTCTCGTAATGATCGCCCTTTTTTACAAAGCCTGTTTTTTCAAGATATGGCTTATGATGTTCGTCGGAACCATGGAATGTCACAGTTTTTATTCCTTCGTAAGGGAGCTTGGAAAAAAGAAAATTTCCTATCGAGAAATCTCTGAATTCCGGTACTGAATAATCGAGCGAAAGATCAAGGACATCATTATTGAGTTTGCCGATAACCAGGCCTGCCGGGGCTCCCTTATGACAAACCACATAACTGCAGTTTGCATCAGAAAAGTCCATTGAAATACCCGGAAAACATTTTTGTATGTCTTCTGAATATAAATCCAATGAGTACTTCAGCAGGCTATCATTTGGATCAGCTTTAATAAGGTCATAGGTGGTTTTATTGGTGAACATTTTTGTCAGGTAATACACATTTATCAGAACAAGACACAGATTCATTATAGCTGTGGGATAGGAGTGTATTATAAATGCATATATTGTAAAAATGATACTTCCTATGGAATTGACTATTCTGAGTTTAACTACGGATACCATCAGAAATGAAACTAAAACCAGAGCTGAACCAATATATCCGATTGCTTCGATAAGTGTACTGTTCATAAATATCCTCACTTAATTGTGTTCGTCAAACAGCCAACAAGTTACTATATTTATGATAACAAATACAGACAACATATAAAACAGTAAACTTGCAATTATTTCAAACAACTATAATTATGGCGATAATTTTACCAAACTGGGGAATAAAGCTGTTTAAAACGCACAAATAGTAGTGGTTAATGTAATCGGAGCTTGATATACTTTTCACATAAGAAATATATAGCAGACAAAACACTACTGCTATTGTCGCCGGGTAACCCCCGAGAAAGAGAGGCTTTTTATGACACACTTAATTCCTATCATTGCACTTATTTTAGTGATCATCCTGATCATTGTTGCAGGATATGTAAAGGCACCTCCGGACAGAGCCTTCATCATTTCAGGAATGCGTAAAAACCCAAGAATACTTATTGGACGTGCCGGAGTCAAAATTCCGTTTTTTGAGAGAGTCGACAAACTTTACCTTGGACAGATGACAGTCGATATCAAAACAGAGCAGTCTGTTCCTACAAATGACTTTATCAACGTAAATGTTGACGCAGTTGCTAAGGTAAGAATCGGTACTAGCGCAGAAGCAATTCAGCTTGCAGCCAAGAACTTCTTGAATAAGGATCCTGAGCAGATTACACAGGATTTACAGGATTCATTACAGGGTAACATGCGTGAGATCATCGGAACACTTGCCCTTAAGACAATTAATACTGACAGGGACAGCTTTTCAGATCAGGTTATGGAAAAAGCTTCCAAAGATATGAACAAGCTTGGTATTGAGATTCTTTCTTGCAACATTCAGAATGTTACAGATGAGAATGGACTTATAAATGATCTCGGTATGGACAATACTTCAAAAATCAAGAAGGATGCAGCTATTGCAAAGGCACAGGCAGACAGGGATGTAGCTATTGCAAAGGCCGAAGCAGACAAGGCAGCAAATGATGCCAGGGTTCTTGCCCAGACTGAAATTGCCGAGAAGAATAACGCATTGGCAATCAAACAGGCTGAGCTAAAACAGCAGGCTGATACAGCAAATGCTATGGCTGATGCTGCATATGCAATTCAACAGCAGGAGCAGCAGAAAACTATTGAAACAGCTACAGTTAATGCGCAGATTGCTAAGGCAGAGCGTGAAGCAGAACTGAGACAGAAGGAAGTATTGGTTAAACAGCAGGAACTTGCAGCTGAGGTTGAAAAAAAGGCTGATGCTGAGAAGTATCAGGCAGAGAAAAAAGCAGAAGCAGAGCTTGTGCAGCGTCAGAAAAAAGCAGAAGCTGCCAAGTATGAGCAGGAGCGTGAGGCCGATGCAAGAAAAGCCCAGGCTGAGGCTTCCAAGTACGCATTGGAGCAGGAAGCTGCCGGTATTAAGGCAAAAATGGATGCAGAAGCAGCTGGTATCGCTGCGAAGGGCCGTGCAGAAGCTGAGGCTATTAAGGCAAAAGGTCTTGCAGAAGCAGAAGCTATGGAAAAGAAGGCAGAAGCTTACAAGAAGTACAACGGCGCAGCTATGGCTGAAATGATGATCAAGGTAATGCCTCAGATCGCAGCAGAAATAGCAAAACCTCTTTCACAGATCGATAAGATCAATATCTATGAGACCGGGGATGGTGAAGGTGGTGCTTCAAGAATCTCAGGAAATATGCCTATAGTAATGAAACAGGTATTTGATACAATGAGCGAGGCGACAGGAGTTGACTTTGCAGAGATTATGAGAGCAAATACTTATGACGCTAAGGTAAATAAAAATGTGAATATCACAGGTGCTGATGTAACAGTATCTTCTGACAAAAAGTAATAGTTACTAAGTCAAAAATGGCTCCGGAGGGATTAACTTTCCTTCGGAGCCGTTTTTCATTTTATTTTTATTCAGATACTTCCCAGGAAGCTGTTTTAACTGAGTGGACAACAAAACGTCTACCGCTTCCCGATTCTCCCGAACAGGTTGAGAGTGTTAAAACAGAAGGGCGCTGTGTAAAATCAATATCTTCAGGTATTTTATATATGGTAGCAGGCTTTATATACTTTATAAAGTCGTCATACTGCTGCTCGCCTTGAACGACTGAATACGCATTGCTTCCAACGGTAGTCTGATAATATGCGAAAACTCTGTACTGGAAGATATTATCTTTTGTATAAATATATATATATGGATTGCTGTCTATCAGGCTTTGGTTGTTTTTTTTGTATAATTGTTTCAGTTGTCCGAACATAGAACCATTTTTCATGTTATGACCGAAAATGATATCATGCATGCCGGTAAAAGTCTCGCTGCTTAAAACATCTTCAAATATACACCCTGCCTTGTTGGATTTTCCCTCGAAGGTTTTGTACAGATATTCGTCTATTTCGGTTTCTTTAACAACCGGGTAGCTGATACCAACGCATGGGAAGTAGAGCCAGGCTACATAGTCTTCATTAATAGAAGTGAGCTCTTGATGATTTACCTGTAAAAGCGGATAACTAACAACTTCTGCTTCATCATTGTTTAGCAAGGCATTGCCTTGCATTGAACCGTTATCAACAGATATAGAGGTTGCCCGTTTTGTAATTGCGCTATATTCGTTGTCTGCAACGGTATATTCTTTTTGGTCGGTATATATACGATATCCTTCATAGGCTATTACGCCAAGGCATATACAGATAACTATAATACGCAGTAATCCTAATATTTTTCTGTTCATAATCAAATCCCCCTCTTTCTTATTGTATGATTACAATTTGATAAGCGCAAGGCTAACAGGAATAGGCGGTTAAATATGAATATAATTATTGAAAAAAAAGCTGAAATATCGTATAATGTACCGGCGCGGACACAAAGGTTATAATGCGCGATATGTACCGGAGATGAGGAGATTTTTCTCTACCATATACTAATACGGGCGGAGAAAGTCTTCTTTTTTTTCTCACAATTTGTTTTGTAAAGGGGATTTTTATGGCGAAAACTATGAAAGAATGGAAAATCGGCGATCCTATGATCAACGAGAGGGATTACTGGCAGGATCCCAATTATGTTGCAGAGGATCCTGAAAAAGAAAAACTGGTAATCGAGCTTGCTAAGCTTATCACTGACCGTTATGTGAAGAAGCTTACCAATAAGATCAACAACAGAGATCCGGAATATTGGATGCTTGATATGATTTTTAACAAGGAACAGGTTAAATTCCTTTTGAATTTTAAAAAGACACGTGTGCCGTATTCTATTGAAGAATTGGCAAAAATGAATAATATGAGCATCGAAGATAATGAAAAGATGGTCGAGAGACTTAAGTGGATCGGTATCATTGAAATGAATCGTGCAAAAACACCTGACAAACATAAGCAGTAGGAGCTTCCTATATTTGTTCCCGGTTCTGCAGAGTTTATGATGATGCAGGATAAGCTTACAGATGAGTTTCCGCAGCTTGCTACTTTCTTTAATCTTATGACACAGCTTCCACTTGCAGGAATCACACAGATGGTTCCTCCGGGAGGAGCAGGAGTTGGCATGCATGTCATTCCTGTTGAAAAGGCAATCAGCCTTGAAAATAAGTCTGTTCCGGTTGAGCATCTCTCACGCTGGATTGACATGTATGACAAGTATGGCATTTCTGAGTGCTCTTGCCGTAAACAGCAGGCCATGAGAGGCGAAGGAAGCGGAGAAATTCGTGGTGACTACTGTATCGGTATGGGAGATATGGCTGAGTACATGGATAGTCGTGGAATTGGTCACTATGTTTCAAAGGAAGAAGTTTATGAGATCCTTGAAAGAGCGGAGCGCCATGGATATGTGCATCAGATAACTAATATTGATGGCGAAGGAAAGATTGTTGCTATTTGTAACTGTGCTCCTGGTGTCTGCAATGCGCTCAGGACATCACAGCTCTTTAATACACCAAATATGTCTGCATCAGCCTACAGAGCACATGTCGAAAAGGAAAAGTGCGTGGCTTGTGGTAAGTGCGTAGAGGTTTGCCCAGTAGGAGCTGCTAAGCTTGGTCAGAAGCTTTGCAAAAAGGATGGAAGCGAAGTCAAGTATCCTAAGACAGAGCTTCCTAACAAGAAGAAGTGGGGCCCTGAAAAGTGGAATTATAACTATCGTGATGATGCGAAGATCAATTGCTACGACACAGGAACAGCACCATGTAAGACAGCATGTCCTGTTCATCTTTCTGTCCAGGGATATATTAAGATGGCTTCAGAGGGAAGGTATGAAGATGCACTTGCTCTTATAAAGCAGGATAATCCACTTCCAATGATCTGTGGTGCTGTCTGCAACAGACGTTGTGAGGATGCATGCACAAGAGGAACTATTGACCAGCCACTGGCTATTGATGAGATTAAAAAGTTTATCGCCTCTCTTGATCTTAAGAAAGACAAGAGATACATTCCTCTTTGCGAGAAGCACGATGGCGGAATGTGGGGAGATGAGTTCAAGGTTGCAGTTATCGGTGGAGGCCCTGCAGGACTTTCAGCTGCTTACTTCCTCAGAAGAGATGGCTATCCGGTTACTGTTTTTGAAAAGGAAAAGAGAGCCGGCGGAATGCTTATGAATGGTATCCCAAGCTACAGACTTGAAAAGGATATAATCGAAGCAGAAATTGATGTTATTCGCCAGATGGGCGTTGAGTTCAAGTGCGGCGTTGAGGTCGGTAAGGACATTACAATTCAGCAGCTTCGTGACGAGGGATATAAAGCATTCTTTGTTGCAATTGGTATGCAGGGAGGAAGACTTGCGGGTGTTCCCGGAGAGGATGCTGAGGGCGTTCAGACAGGTGTTGATTTCCTGCGCCACATTAATCAGGATCAGAGCATCCGTCTCAATGGAGATACAGTTGTAGTTGGCGGCGGAAATGTTGCGATTGACGTTGCAAGAACTGCTGTAAGAGCAGGTGCTTCCAAGGTTACCATGCTTTGCCTTGAAAGCGAAAAAGAAATGCCAGCCGCTAAGGACGAAGTAGAGGAAGCAAAAGAAGAGGGAATCGACGTTAAGAACGGTTGGGGCCCCAAGGAAGTAGTTACAGAGAATGGTCATGTGAAGGCTGTTATCTTCAAGAGATGCGTAAGTGTATTTGATTCTGAGCACAGATTCAGCCCTCAGTATGATGAAAATGATACAATCGAAATTCCATGCGAGAATCTTCTTCTTTCAATTGGTCAGTCAGTACAGTGGGGAGATCTGCTTAAGGGAACAAAGGTTGAGCTTAACAGAAATGGCACAGCAGTTGCTGATAAGCTTACAAGACAGACCGCTGAACCTGATATTTTCGTAGGTGGAGATGTATTCACAGGTGCAAGATTCGCTATTGATGCTATTGCAGGTGGAAGAGAAGGTATGGTTTCCATCAACCGTTTTGTGCATAAGGGCAACAGACTTGACCTTGCTAGAGACAGAAGAGAGTTTATTGAGCTTGATAAGGATAATATCCTTGTTGAAGGCTTTGACAACGCTAAGAGACAGATTCCCGGCAAGAAGTCCGGAGTCGCAAAGGAGACTTTTGCGGATCTTCGTATGGTTCTTACAGAAGAACAGGTTAAGACAGAGGCATCAAGATGTCTGTCCTGTGGAGCAACAACTGTAGATGAGAACCGCTGTATCGGATGTGGTCTTTGCACAACCAAGTGTGAATTCGATGCTATTCATCTCACAAGGGATATTCCTGAGGCCAGCACAATGGTGAGAGCTGAAGATAAGCTCAAGAAGGTTGGACCATATGCTATTAAGCGTGCAGGAAAGATTGCAATAAATAAGATCACTGGTAATAAGAACTGAAAAAATTTATAAAATGTTTAGAAAGCTCGTTCACAGATGTGAATGAGCTTTCTTTTTCGCTTTTTATGAGGGTTTGCGAAGCATGAGGGCGTTTAAACCACGATATTTATACGACTTTATGTTGCAAAAATCGTGATATTATAGTATTTGAAGATTTGTCGAGTTAATCAAAGCCCGAAAAAACGGGACAAATTTGGTGTGGGAGGGAGAAATGCAGTATTATAAGTCAGAAAATATCGAGGTTACAAATGGGGATGATTTCAGCAGTGTATATCATATGCTGGATGATTTTATTGCTAAAGTTTCTTTGGGTAAAAGAAATGCAATACGTCTCAGACTTCTTACAGAAGAGGTTATAAGGCTGGCTAAATCGATTGTGGAAGAAGATGCAGTTTCTTTGTGGCTCGAGGGTAATTCCAGAGTGGCATATATTAATCTGAAGGCGGTCAATAATCTTGATGCCAATCAGCGTGAGAAGTTCAGGTCAATGGCTACGAATGAAGATGGAAGCAGTGTAGGGGGCTTTTTTAACAGATTGTTATCGATGTTCATTGCGAACCCTCCGACAGAGAAAATGTGGACTTTAAAGGATTATCAGGAGGAACTTCTTAAAAAGAAGGAGTCTGATAAGTATTCTCAGGAAGCGTGGGATGATCTGGAACGATCACTTGTGGCTAACCTTGCGGATGATATCGAAGTTAGCATAAAGACGGGAAACGTGATCATGAAAGTCACAAAAGACTTTTCGGAGGCACTAAGCACTATTGGATCAAGAGTTCCGGAAATTTCATCCGAGTTTATGCTGATAAACAGCAGTGAAATGGATACTAATAAGCTTTCGGAAAGAGCAAATGAGCTTATAGAAGATCTTGAAGTCAGCAGCAAGGATGAGCGTCATTTGAAGCTTTTGTTTGAAGAGACGATTGGTATGCTAGGCGCAATGGTCGGTGATTATCATGTTGCCATCCGCTTTGAAAGATATAAGCGAGAGGCCTGCATTAAGCTCACTGCTAAGACATTAATAGATTCAGATAAAAAGAGTAAACTGCTTGATGTGTCCAAGGAGCATCAGAATGCACTTTCCAAGGGGTTTATGGGTAAGGTTGGAGACATCATTGAAAGCGGAATAAACAATTACAATAATATTATGTCATTACAGCAACAGTATGGATTAGATGTGATTGATTATGGTAGTATGGGCCTTTACAGCAGTACCGGCAGCATTTCGGATGCTGGGCTTATGTGGTCTTTATATGATTATAAGAATGCGCTGCAGGATGCATCCGATGAGAAGGATGGAGCCAAGGAGGCATGGGATGAGTTGGAAAAGTCAATAGTAGCAAATGTAGCCAAGGATGTCCTCGTGGGCGTGAAGGGGAATCGCGTTGATATGACTATCGTATGTGATCTGTGCTGATTTTTCATAAGAAATGAGGGGTAAAATTATGAAACAGGACATTTTTATGAGGATTTATGCTGTCATATTGATTGTGGCAATCATTGTGACAAGTGTTTCAACCGCGGAAATAATAAAGGTATATGCGAATGAGGGGGAATATCTGCAACCGTCAGATAGTACTGATGCTACATATTCGGAGGATCAGCTGACAGATTATGTGGAAGAAGACTATCAGCAGGAATCTGACTCATCTCAGGACGATTATAATCCTGATGCTGAACCTGCGGAAGATGAAGACTACCCGGATCCATTTGATTATGATCTAGCCTGCTATACTCCGAATATTAGCTTGGGAACAGTATATGAGGGCGATTATATTGAGACAAAGCAGTTTTCAGTAGTAAACGTTGGAAGGAATAGGTTTCCAATCACATGGGAAGAGGTTGATCCTGCGACAGCTTTTTCTCTGACGCTTACATCCCCGGATGAATACCTTGACCCCGGAGAGTCAGCAAATTATCAGGTCTATGTTGATAAATCGCTGACGGAAGGCACATATAATGCTACCTATACTTTCTTTTCTGCAAATGATTACAGACGCCATCATATGGCAGTAGTTAAGGTTACGGTAAAGGTTAAGAAGGCTGAACCGTACATAGTTGATGTTACAATAATTCCCGGTGCTGTTACTGTGCCTGTGGGTAAGACCTATAAGTTTGATGTCACGGTATCCGGCGGATATGATTTTGACCCATCAGTAAGCTGGTCTGTAACAGGACAGGAGAGCATAGGAACCTATATATTATCTGATGGAACGTTAACAGTTGGTGAGAATGAGTCCGCTTCAGCTTTTGCAGTTGTTGCAACCTCAAGACAGGATCCATCCTATTATGACAGAGCAATCGTTAGTCTTATCACTGTGGATCATATGGTGACGGTAAAGGCAGAACCTTCTGAAGGTGGAGCGGTTACCGGCGGTGGGGCTATAAAGGATGGAAGTAGCTGCAATGTGTCCGCTTCCCCTAATAATAACTATGTTTTTAAGGGTTGGTATGAGGGCAATACTCTTATTTCGGACAGTAAAACAGCAACTTTTACCAATATTACGGATGACAAGACATTTGTGGCAAAATTCTCCCGCAAATCATGTTATGTCAAGACTTCAGTAAGCGATGCAGATGCGGGCAGCATTTCCGAGAGTGTGCGCGTTGACTATGGCGGACGATATACGATTACCGCAAAGGCTAATAATGGCTATAGGTTTGAAGGATTTGTTGAGAATAATAAGACAATCAGTACAGCCAACTCTATCGAACTTAACAATATTACTTCGGATAGAAATATTGTAGCGGTGTTCAGAAGAGATACCTGTAACATAACTGTAACTGTTAATCCACAGGATACAGGTAAGTATGAAGGAGCCGGAAGATATAATAAGGGTTCTAAGGTTGAACTTAAGGCTGAGGCATATAATGGTTATGAATTCACAAGCTGGACTATAAATGGCCAGGTAGTCTCAAAAGATCGCACATACACGATAAATGATCTTAAAAACGACGTGAACCTGGTAGCCAATTTCATGAAGAAGGATACTCCAACCTATAAGATTACTTCAGGCATTGCCGACGACGGTGGCGGAATAATACCGAGTGGCGATCTGGTAGTGGCTGAAGGTGGAAGTGCTTCATATAGTATTGTCGCAAGGCAGGATTATAAGATAAAAGCAGTCATGGTGGACGGAAAGAATATTGGTGCTGTCGCCAGTTATACATTTAATAATGTTAAGGGCGGACATACAATAGTTGCCAGCTTTGAGAAAGTAGCTGTAACACCGGCGCCTAAAGCAGATGAAAATACCAGTACAAAGAGCAAAAGTGTTGTTGATAAGCCGGAACCAAAGCCTGCTGATTCAACTGCAAAGAAAACAGAGTACAATAATGATACTGCTACACAGGGAGCGGTTCCTGAGCAGATTGTGATTGAAGAAGAAATATCTGAGGAAATTGAGGAATTAGACGAAGAGATTTATGCAGAGGATACCTTCGTTGAAGCGGATGATACAGATATTAATTCAGAAGTTCCTGAAACCGGTGGAATCATGGCAAAGCACAATCTCGATGAAGATACTTTAAGAAGACTTATCAGTGATGATGCTGTTATGCCTATGCTAAAAGAAGCCTTCGAGGACGGAACACTTCAGATAACTGTTAATAACACCTACGCTGAAGACGATCAGGAGACTTCAGTTACAACTTATTACAGTCAGCCGACTTTGGTGAATTTTCAGGATGTAATCTCAGCTTCTTTGACAGCTGAAGAGAAATACCAGGTTTTGACAGGAACTCCAATCTACTACAATATTGATATTACTGAGAACACTGATACAATTGACAAAGAAACCAAATCAATAATGCAGAAAAAAATAGGTTACAGACCGATTAGCTACTTTGATTTCCTGGTCATGAAGACAAGTAATGGAACAAGCTCGGTTATTTCAAATACGCCTGCTGAGCTTGAAGTTGTTATTCGTATTCCGGAGAAATACCGCAAGCAGGGACGAAAATTCTTTATTATCAGGAATCATAATGGCGTAGTCGATGTCCTTAAGGATGTTGGAGAGGATAGCGATACCATTACCTTTAGAACTAACAAGTTTTCGGAATATGCGTTGGCATACGAAGCAGTGAATGTTAATAGAATAGTACTACGATTTTTAATAGTCGCAGTCGCTTCACTGATTTTGGCGCTGGTATGTTTTCTGAACCTTGTCAAATACAGAAGAAGAGCAAGAAGAACAGCTAGGAAATAGAGCTGTCCTACCTGTAGAGAAGATAAAAATTATCGAAATATGGACTGCTTAATTATGAAATTGTAATGAAACTTTTGTTGAAATATAGCGGTTAATATATTGATTATGGTACAATGTGTTTAAGTTTAAGGTAAATTATCTGTAAACACATAATCTTGTGGTTTATAGATGTATATACTTATGAGAGGAGAGTAAAAAAATGACAATTAATAAGATTTCAAATGGAGACGCGCTTACAATCGCATTGGAAGGAAGACTTGATACTACAACAGCTCCTTCTCTTGATGAAGAGCTTAAGGCAGGGCTTGATGGCATAAAAGAGCTTACATTTGACCTGGCAAAGCTTGAGTACATTTCATCAGCAGGTTTGAGAGTCCTTTTATCTGCTCAGAAGGTAATGAATAAACAGGGAAGCATGGTTGTTAAGAATGTGAGCGAAGAGATCAATGAGATCTTTGAGGTTACAGGTTTTGTAGACATACTTAATATCGAATGATTGAAAAGGCAGAAATATGAAAGAGCTCTGTGTCGAGGCTAAAGTCGATAATCTTAATAAGGTATTAGCTTTTGTTGATGAAGAATTAGAGCTTCTTGAATGTCCTATGAAGATCTGTGTGCAGCTTGATGTTGCTGTAGAAGAGATCTTTGTTAACATTGCCAGTTATGCCTATACTCCGGGTGATGGACCTGCTACGATTCAGGTTGCACATGGCGAGGATCCTAACCGGGTGGAGATAACTTTCATTGATGAAGGCGTTCCCTATGATCCCTTAAAAAAGGAGGACCCCGATATAACCTTATCCGCTGAGGAGAGGCAGATTGGAGGCCTTGGGATTTTTATGGTCAAAAAGAGTATGGACGATATGAGGTATGAGTATAAGGACGCTAAAAACATTCTGACACTTGTTAAGCATCTGGGGTAAAGATAGAATTATTTAATTTGTAATCCTTGGCTCATAAAAGAAGGAGGCTTATATGGCAGACACAAGGACCGACCTTATCAACCAGCTCGCAGCGAGCATGGGAGCAGGGGATTATGCAAAAACAAGATTTGAAGAGTCAAGATATGACCCCGAAACCGGAACCTTGTATTGTGATGGTTATGTGATTTCAAAAAGCGTAATAGAAGAGGCATTGCAGCATTTTAGGCTTATGCAGAATAAGTGCGATATGAGCGATCCTGCCTCAAGACATATGGCTATGATTTACAAAACAGCCATAGAAGGAATTAAAAAGCTTAGAGAAAGTACACGGCCAGAAGTAAAAACTGAAGATAAATAAATAGTAAAGCTCCCGCTCTGATCAGACCAAGAATGCGGGAGCTTTTTTAGCTCATTATTTGAATTTTTCAAATAGGAATAATCAAAAGAAAAGGATAATGCCCACAGAAACAAGAGCGAGAAATGCAATTGAAGCTGATATCAGCTTATTTCTCACTGTTGTTACATCTACATACCTGCCTTTGTAATTGATTGTCTCAATTATCTTTTTATCTGAATTCTTATTCATTCGCCAAAACCTCCACCTATTATGAATATAATAAAGCATAATTGTTACAAATATCTGATGTGCGGATTAAGGTTTTCTAAAATATTTCTAATTAATCTATATATTGGTTTTTGTTTCTTCGATATTACAAAAAAGTATCAGATAACAAATATATAATATATAACATATATAATGTTCTCAAAAGAGTTCTCTGAATTTGTATAAAATCTATGTTTTTTGCGGAAAGTTTGGAAAATTGCAAACAAATTTATCGCAAAGTAGTATAATATAAAATAGCAAAGTGCCGATATATTAGTTAACAGCGCGTTATTGAGGTTATTTGTATGGGGAAATATCGAAATAGTATTTACGTAGCTCCTATAAATGATGACGATAGGAAATATGTATTGGAAAACTTTGACAGGGCATTGGAAGAGGGATGGATAAAGATTTATAACCAGCCTATTATCCGTGCTGCCAACGGAAGGGTTAGTGATGAGGAAGCACTTGCTCGTTGGGATGATCCGGTGATTGGAATTATGGAGCCGGAGTGCTTTATACCGGTACTGGAAGAAGCAAAACTCATTCATCGACTTGATCTGTTTGTGCTGGAACAGCTTCTTAAAAAGATGAAGAAGCAGGCTGAGGCCGGCTTATATGTTGTTCCGGAGTCAATTAATTTGTCCAGAGAAGATTTTGATGGTTGCGATATAGTTGAAGAAATAAGAAAGCGCGTAGACGATTCCGGAATCGGAAGAGATAAGATCATTATTGAGATAAAAGCTAGTGTTATCGGAAATGAATTTGACTTTATGCGCGGGCAGGTAATCCGTTTACAAAAGCTGGGGTTTAAAGTATGGATGGATGATTTTGGCATTGGTTTTTCCGCCATGGACGTACTTGAAAACCTGCATTACGATACAGTTAAGTTGAACATGCAATTCATGCGTAACTTTGAGAAGTCTGAAGCCTCAAGGATAATCCTTATGGGCGTCATTCGTATGGTAAGCGGTCTTGGTATTGATATTGTCGCTGAAGGCGTTGAAAATACAGAACAGGCAGAGTTTCTAAAGGAAGTTGGCTGTACAAAACTGCAGGGCTATTTCTACTGCAGACCTATTCTTCTGGAAGGAATTTTGGAAAGAAACAGAAAAGGAACCCAGATTGGTTTTGAAAATCCTCTGGAGTCTGATTATTATTCATCTATTGGGAAGGTCAACCTCTATGACCTTTCATTTTCCATGGAAGATGACGAATCGTTACAAAACTATTTTGATACCATGCCAATGGTAATTTTTGAGTCCACTGAAACTGAACTCCATCTTGTGCGCTGCAACAAAAACTATAGAGAGTTTATAAGGAAGAATTTTGAAGGAGTTCTGGATGGGGCTTGTTTAAAATACTCACAGGTTGTGTCCGGCCCAGGTTCAAGCTTTATGAGAGCAATAAAGCAGTGCGGGATTGATGGAAAACGTGTTGTCATGGATGAAAAGACTACTAGTGGTAAGCTGGTACATCTATTTATCAGGAGGATCGCAATTAATCCGGTTACAGGTATGATCGCGTTTGCAGTAGTGGTTCTTGGAATCATAGATGATACAGTCCCTAATGTCGGGCCGACTTACGCGTATGTTGCAAGGGCCTTGTCTTCAGATATCATGAATCTGTACTATGTCAATATGGATAATGACAGTTATATTGAGTACAGTGCAGATAGTATTTATGAAGGGCTGGCTGTCGAAAGACATGGCGATGATTTCTTTGATGCAGTTGTTGAACAGGCCGGAAAATCTATATATGAAGCTGACCTGGATATGTTCTTACAGACTTTTACTAAAAAGAATATTGAGAAGCATCTCGATGAATATGGTTCTTTTATGCTTTCTTACAGGCTTTATATTGATAATGAACCTGTCTATGTAAGTATGAAGGTTGTTCATATAAAGACCAGAGGAAATCATATTATAATTGGTGTTAGCAATGTTGATGCACAGATGAAGCAACAGGAGGCTCTTGAGCGCGTTAAAGAGGAGCAGGCTACCTATGAGAGGATCACAGCGCTTTCCGGAGATTACATCTGTATTTATACGGTTAATCCGGAGGCGGATACTTATACTGAATATAGTGCTTCAAATGAATATGATCAATTAGGGCTAAAAAAAGTTGGAGAGGATTTCTTTGGAGAAACAACGAGACTTTCAAAGAAAATTGTATATTTGGAAGATCTGGATCTGTTTTTGACTAGTTTTTCAAAGGCAAAGGTGCTTGAGCAGATTAGGAAAAACGGTATTTTCTCTTTGAACTACAGAATTGTCATGGCGGGAGAGCCGGTATATATAAATCTCAAGGCGGCGCTTATTGAAGAGAAAGATGGTCCACAGCTGATAGTTGGTTTGATGAATATAGACGAGCAGGTAAAAAGGGACCAGGAGTATATTTATAATCTAACTATTGCAAGAAATGAAGCGAATATCGACGTTCTTACAGGAGTAAAGAATAAACATGCTTATGTTGACGTTGAAGCCCAGCTTAATGCAATGATTGATGAGGATGAGGCTCCGGAATTTGCTATTGCGGTTCTTGATCTAAATGGTCTGAAAACAATCAATGATACCCTGGGACATCAGGCCGGCGATGAGTTCCTCAAAGAAGGTTGTGATGTGATTTGTAGCATATTCAGACATAGCCCTGTGTTTAGAGTAGGAGGAGATGAGTTTGCTGTAATATGCCAGGGAAAAGATTACCACAATATCGATCTTCTTATGAAGAGGCTTGAGGAGAGGAATACTGCCAATCTGGAGAAGGGAGAGGTGGTAGTTGCCGGTGGAGTCGCCGTTTATCAAGGAGACAGGAGTGTAGCAGCAGTTTTTGAGAGAGCCGACGTTAAAATGTACGAAAATAAGAGAAGTTTGAAAAAAAAGTCAAAAATCAGTTGAAAAATATAGGTGCTGTGCGATTATTCACAGCATCTTTTTTTTCGGCTTTTATATCCTTCGTATTATGGTATAATATAGCCCTAATGATGTTTTGGGTGGAGGTTTTATTGGCATGAACTTTGTTGTGTTCGCGGATGGGTGCGCGAATCTTCCCAAAGATATGCTTGATGATATTCGGTTGCTACCTACTGAATATTTGATGGATGATGTTCCGCAGGCATATTCAGGAGATATAGATCGATTTGATGGGCATTCTTTTTATGAAGACCTAAGAAACGGTAAGGTTGCGAAGACTTCCCTGTTGAATACTCATTTATTTGATACATATTTCAGACCTGTGATCGAGCAGGGGCAGGATATTATATATATTTCCATGAGTTCAGGAATCAGTGGTACTTACAATGCAGCAAGACTGGTAGCTGAGGAGCTTATGGAGGAGTACGAGGGACGATTTATTCATATTGTTGATTCCTATGGTTGCGGATTTGGCAACGGCCTTTTGGCAGAAAGAGCAGCGGTTCTTTCAAAAAAAGGTATTGATGTCAGACAGGCAGCGGATATGCTTGATGCAGATGTTCCACATATGTGCCAGTACTTTACTGTCGGGGATCTGAATTTTCTTAGAAGAACCGGAAGAGTAAGTGGTGTAGCATCTACTATCGGTAATGTTTTAAATATCAAACCAGTTTTGTATGGCGATCATACAGGACATATTGTTTCTTGTGTAAAGGCAAGAGGCCGTATGCAGGCAATCCGTACTCTTGCTAAGAAATATGAAGAAAAAAGAATGGATATCCCTGAGCAGCATGTATGCATATCTCATGGTGACTGCCTGGCGGATGCCAAGATTCTTAGCCGGATGGTGCTTGAAATAACGCCAGAGGTCAAGTTGACTATTGCGCAGCATGAGCCATTTTCGGGAGCTCACGTAGGTCCTGACATGCTTGGACTGTTTTTTTACGGAAAAGAGAGATGATAAAAAACCATTGGCAGATTATTCCGCCAATGGTTTTTTCTTATTTTAATGTGAGTTTGACATTTCTACCAATAATCTCATCAATATCTGATACAGTAACAAAGCAGTTGAAATTTGCCACGATCTCACGAAGCTGTCGCAGTTCATACCGGCTTATAACAACATAAAGAGCTTTGTTTTCACCGCCGATATAACCTTCAGTTTTCCAAATTGTACAGGTTCTGCCAAGCTCCTGATATATCTTATCTTTGATGGCGTCTACATCGTCATGAGTAAAGATAAGGCAGCCTCTTTGGGCGTCAAAGCCTTCCTCTACTCTGGTCATTACAACAGATACCAACACATAGGTTAAAATTGAGTAAAGTCCCCAGTTCCAGCCATAAATAAGTCCGATCAACAGGTACAATACAATATTAAAGCATAGTACCTGACGTCCGATCGACAGATGAATCTTGGGGCTGAGGAGAGATGCCACGATCTCAGTACCATCAAGACATCCGCCATATCTAAGAACAATTCCTACACCTACACCCAGGATAAGGCCTCCGAAGGTTACGGCAAGGAGATAATCCTCAGTAACTGCGGGAGTTGTCTCGAAAAAGGCAACAGCTATGGCAAATATGGTCATGGCATATATGGATCTTATTACGAAGTAATGCCCTTTCTTTTTCCAACCAACGGCTAAAAAAGGAACATTTAAGATCCAGGTGAGGATACTCAGCTTCCAGCCTGTAAATCTGGCAAGTATCATTGATACACCGACAATTCCGCCATCGAATATTTTATTTGGCCCCAGGAAATCTTCTACAGAAAAAGCAGCGATGCAGGCGCCAATGGCGATCATAATAAAATTAAAAATCTCAACTCGTAGGGGTTGTTTTTTCATGGGATATATCTCCTTATATAACTATTTTATCATTTTTTTTCTGTATTTTCATAAACTCTGAATAATTTGACAGTTTTGTGACAAATAATCTGATAAAATATACTATTATAAAGTACATACTTATGAGGAGGAAAATATTATGAAAAAGAACATTAATGGGAAAGTAGTTGCTGTTTTGGCTGTTACTATGTTATTTGCCGGTGCTGTTACCGGATGTGGAAGTAAAGAAGCAGCTACATCTGAGACTGCTGATGCAGTGGAAGAAAACGTGGCAGTTGAAAGTGAAGCGCTTGCTGAAGAGGTTGTTTCTACTGAAGGAGCGGATGCAGTAAATGAAAGCCAGGTATCAGAATCGGGAGCAACTTTGTACACGGACCCTAATGGTTGGAGTGTAGAGTATGACCCTGAGAGATTTGCGGTAAATCAGGGAGAAAACTTTGTAAGCTTTGTATATACCGGAGAATCTGCAGGATCAAATCTGGTTACTGCATACTATGAAGTGGGTAAGAACGCTTCAGCTTCTATAAATGAGAGAGCAGAAGCCTGGGGAGAAGAAACGACGATGCTGGACGGAGAATTTCCCGGGGCAAGTGATGTTATAGGCTATTGGGCAATGCTTCCTCCAGCAGAGGAAGGGTCAGGCTTATATATGACTGCTGTGGCCAGAGATTATCTTGATGGGGCACTTGTTTTTGAACTTACAGGTCACAACAGCGGAGATGAGATGATGGACATGGAGGTAGCTGACTATCTTGCTATGATAATTGATTCTCTAAAATTTGTGTCAGAAGAGTAAGATAAAAAACAGGGGGAGGATCATTTATGAGCGGAGATAAAAAAATATTCAGGATAATTCAGCTGCTTTTGCTGATTGCAGCTTTTGCTGTAGCCATGGTAGGTGTTGTGAGGAATACTGATTTCAACAGAGAAGTGATTTATGTTGGACAGGCAGTGGCGTGTGCATTGTTCGTGGTTTTTGGAATCTTTGGTTTTAAGGATGAGAAGGGAAACTTTTTCAAGCTGTCCATTTTTGCGTATGCACTTCTTGAGGCTTTACGATCAGTTTTGCTAAATACAACCGGAATTGATTCGACAGTAGCGACTATAAGTAGATTTATACTGGCAGTACTGGCATGTAACTGCGTACTTGTGGCGGACCGAATCGGAGAAAAATCAGGAATATATGCAGCCATCGGAGTGGTGGTACTAGAGGTTGCCCTTTATATTGCGTTCTTACTGGGATTTCCAGGAGTACTAAAGGGGCATCTAAACCGCTTCATGCCTTTGGTTGGAGTACTGATAGCAGGCAGTTTTGTTGCGATTTTGCTTGAAAAGAGCAAGACATCCGGTTCAGGAGAATAAGATATGCGAGCAGTAATAACAAGAGTCATCTCTGCGTCGGTTGAGATTGACAATAAGGAATGCGCCAGTATTGGCAATGGATTTCTTGTTTTGCTTGGCGTCAGAACTGATGACACCCAGGAACAGGCGAAAAAGATTGCCGATAAAATTTGCGGTCTGAGAATCTTTGAGGATCAAAACGGCAAAATGAACATTTCGCCGAAGGATGCAGGAGCGCAGCTTCTTATAGTAAGCCAGTTTACGCTTTACGCAGACTGCAGCTCAAGAAGGCCGGGGTTTACTGATGCGGCAAGGCCGGAGATATCAAAGCCTTTATATGAGCTAGTTATAGCTGAGTGTAGAGGCAGAGGCTTCGATGTACAGACAGGTGAATTTGGCGCAGACATGAAGGTATCATCAATTAATGACGGGCCTGTGACGATTGTCCTTGATGTATAAAAAGTATCAAATAATCCCAATAAAGCCATAATGACAGCTTGATAATGGCAGAAACGGAGTAATATGACACCACTACCAAATTTACAGGAATTGGAAAAAGAGATAGAGGCAAATGCTATAAGTTATGCATTTTCACAAGGAGTCCCGGTGGACCGTTGCATCGCAAATAGAACCGTAGAGATGTGGTGCCAGCTGTGGCCGGATACATCTGCCGGAGCTGCTCACAGTGAAGCTGACAGAGGAGACATGGTAATGACTGAAGGGTATGTTACTATGTTCACATATAAATTCTATGATCCACAGACACAGGAGGCTCATGAACTGTATAGTTTTACCTATGGCTGCAATGTGGAGGACGGTTTTTTGGCTATGAAGAGCGAGATGGATGCAGCATTCTATGAGGACTGGAAGAACCATAACGTGATTGCTTTATGGGAGGTGCTCGCGAAATATCAGTAACTGTTGTAAGCCTGAAAATGGCTTGAATGTGTGATGAAAAAAGTGTGGGGAAACTATGGAAAAGAAAGTAATGCTGGAGATCAAAAACTATTCAAAGTCCTATGGGGAGGGCAAAAAAGCCGCAGATAATGTGTCTATTACAGTTATGAGCGGTGATATATATGGATTTATTGGCCATAATGGTGCAGGTAAGTCTACTACAATCCGCGCGGTTGTAGGAGTACTTGACTTTACTGAAGGAGAGATCTTTATTGATGGCCATTCTGTAAAGAATGAGCCTATTGAATGTAAGAAGGTAACTGCCTATATCCCGGATAATCCGGACCTTTATGAAAATCTCACCGGAATCCAATATCTTAATTTTGTGGCAGATGTCTTTGGGATTGACGCCTCCGAGCGTGAAGCAAGTATAAGGAAATATGCGGATATTTTTGAAATTACAGATTCTTTAGGAGATCTAATCAGTTCCTATTCCCATGGTATGAAGCAGAAAGTGGCTATAATTTCCGCGCTGATTCATAAGCCAAGACTGCTGGTTCTCGATGAACCATTTGTTGGTCTTGATCCCAAGGCCACATTTACACTTAAAGAAATAATGCATGAAATGTGTGAAAACGGCACTGCCATATTCTTTTCGACACATGTTCTTGATGTGGCTGAAAAGCTTTGTAATAAGGTTGCCATCATAAAAAAAGGAAAGATCATAGCTTCAGGAACTATGGAAGAACTAACTGAAGGACATTCGCTTGAAGAGGCATTCATGGAGGTGGACAATGAAGCATAAAAGCATTGTTCTTCTAAAGACGCTTTTGTTGTCTACCAGCCAGAAGAATATATACAAATATACTACGGATAAAAAGAAGAAAAAGCGGATTGTCGGAAACATTGTAGGAATGGGCGTTCTTTATTTTATGCTTATTTTCTACTGTGTAGCAATGGCTATCGGATATGGTGCTGCGGGCATGAATGATGCCACTCCCGGAATGTGTGCACTTGTCATCAGTTCGCTTGCATTTGTTTTTACGGTACTAAAAACAAACGGATATTTATTTAATTTCAAGGAATATGACATGCTGATTTCCCTTCCTTTTGGGACAAGGACCGTAGCAGCCTGCAAATTCCTGTATATGTATATTAAAAACCTTCCCATGTATCTGATCATTTCCCTTTCTATGATGCTAGGATATATGGTTTTTTCTGATAATGGTATTCTGGTGGTTCCGATCTGGATTGTTTTATCACTGTTTCTTCCGCTTTTGCCTATGGTGGGAGCAGCTTTTTTGGGGTTCCTGATTGCCAGAGTAAGCGCCGGTTTTAAGAAGACAAATTTTGTACAGACGATTCTTACCTTTGCATTTGTAATAGCCTGCTTTTTCCTGAGATTTGTTTTAGAAGCGATTTTTAAAGATGATAAGGTTCAGCAGACATTGGAAATGGCATCGGAGTTTACAGATAATGCCGGCAGGAAATATCCTCCGATAGCATGGTTCTCAAAAGCAATAACACAGACAGATCTGTTGGCAATATTGCTGCTTATAGGCACAAGCGTTCTTTTGTTTGCAGTGGTGTTCTATTTTGTGGGTAATTCATACAGGAATATCAATTCCGCTATGAAGAATCATGCGGCCTCCAAGAATTATAAAATGACTTCACAGAAAAAGAATAGTGTAGTCAAGGCAATTGCTTTTAAGGAGTTAAAAAGGCTTACCGGTTCTACAACTTATATGGTAAACGGTGCACTAGGAATGGTTTTGGTCGTGCTTTTGGGGGCTATATCTTTGATTGTTGGCTTTGATCGTATTGTAGCGATTGTAATTCAGGGAGCACCGGTCGATCTGGCTATAATTCAGCCTGCGATTCCGCTTTTAATCTATTTCTTTACAGGTATGATGGCAACAACTGCCTGTACGCCTTCACTTGAAGGAAAAAATTATTGGATAGTTCAAAGTCTGCCAATTGAAAAGAAAACTTTGTATCATGGGAAAATGCTGTTTAATATGTGTCTGGCAGTTCCTGCAACGATTTTTGGAATACTGACTGTATGTATTTCTGCAAAAGTTCCGATATTGAATATATTGGTTTATCTGCTTCTTGGAATTACACTCTGTGCTTTTTCAACTGCATGGGGATGTGTGTGTGGCGTCCGATATATGCGCCTTGACTGGGAAAACGAAGTTGAAGTAATCAAGCAGGGCACTGCTGTTACCGCATATTTGCTGCCTAATATGATTGCTGTCATGATACTAATGGTAGTAGTTGTCTTTTTGGGCACTAAAGTAGACCATAAGCTGATAGCGCTGATTCTTACGCTTATAGCAGGAGTACTTGCAATTCTTAGCTATATGAAGGTTTTAAAACTGGCAAAAGAAGATATGCCTGTAAAAGTAAATAAAAAAGCGAAAAAGGAGTAACATGGCAATATACGCACTGGGTGACCTTCATCTGGCGTTTCAATCTGAAAAGAGTATGGACGTATTTGGCAGGGTCTGGGTAAACCATGAGAAGAAGATAGAAAAGAACTGTAATAAGATCGTTACGGATGAGGATGTTCTTGTTCTTGTGGGAGATCACACCTGGGGCGGGAAGCTTGGCAGATGCCTTAAGGATCTTGAATTTATTGAGAATCTGCCCGGGAAAAAAGTACTAATCAGAGGAAATCATGACACCTTTTGGAACGCCAAAAAGACAGTACAGCTAAATGAGATGTTCCAAGGAAGACTTTTTTTCCTGCAAAACAATTACTATCCTTATAAGGATTATGCAATTGTTGGGACCAAGGGCTATTGCTACGAAGGATTTGATACGATTGAGCATGCAGAGATGCTGGTAGAACGCGAATCCAAGAGACTGAAGGCATCCTTTGAGGCTGCCAGAGCTGATGGATATGAGAAATTTATTATGTTTCTCCATTATCCTCCAACCTCTATGTGGGAGAAAAAGAGCCGATTCACATATATGGCCTCGGCATACGGCGTAAAAGACGTTATCTATGCGCACTGCCACGGAGAAGAACGTTTTCACGACAGCCTTTTGGGAAATGTAGATGGCATTAGATATAGCCTTGTATCAGGAGATTACTTGAATTTTATGCCCATGAAAGTTATGGACTAAAAAGTGCAAAATGAGGTAAAAAAACAACACCTTTTTAAAATTTGGATAATTTTTTTATAAAAATCGCCCTCCTATAATTTAAGCATAAACAAAAGTTGCTTAATTCATAGGAGGGTTTATTTATGAAAATGAAAAAGTTTATGGCAATAGCATTGGCGGGTGTTATGGCAACTTCTATGGCTGCTTGTGGAAGCTCAGAGCCTGCATCAACGGAAACAGCAGCCGGTACAGGGGATCAGAAGGTGGCATCAAGTGGAGAAAAGCTTGTGGTTTGGACACTGGCTTCAGATCTTAAGCAGTTTGCAGAAAGATACACTGAGCAGACCGGCACAGAGGTTGAAACTGTTGTAATAGAACCTGCTGATTATCCTACAAAAGTTCAGACAGCTCTTATGGGTGGAGAGACAGAGCCTGATATTATCGTAGGTGAGCCGCAGATGCTTGAGGATTTTTATGACAACGGCTTCTTTGCTGATCTTGATGAGCTTGGGGCAAAAGATTATGAAGGCCAGATTGTAGATTATGTTTGGAAAGTTGGTCAGGATGCAAATGGCGTTCAAAGGGCAATTTCCTATCAGATTACTCCGGCAGGAATATATTACAGAAGAGATATTGCAACAGAAGTGTTTGGAACAGATGATCCTAATGAGGTCGGCAAGCTTTTTGCAGATTATGACACAATTTTAGATACAGCAAAGACTCTAAAGAATGCCGGATACAGAATCTTCGCATCTGATTCTGAGATCAACTATTTCTCAGGAGACAGTGCTTGGGTTATTGACAATACCCTTAATGTATCAGATGCAAGATATGATTACATGGACCTTGTTATCTCCCTTTATCAGGATGACCTTACTGCATATGCTAACCAGTGGTCAACACCCTGGTATCAGGCTATGAGCGGAGAGGTTCCTATCCTTACAGCTGAGATTCAGAACTACGAGGATGATAGCGTTAATGTTTGGGATGCCGAAAGTTTTGCTGAGGCTACAGCAGACCTTGAAAAGACAACAGTATTTGCTTTTGGCCTTCCTTCATGGGGCGTTCTTACAATGAGAGATAACGTAGGAGAGACTTCAGGTAAGTGGGGTGTTTGTGCAGGCCCTGCTTATGGATTCGGTGGTGGTACATACATCGGTATTTCCTCACAGTCAAAGAGAAAAGACACTGCATGGGATTTTGTAAAGTTCTGTACACTTAACGAAGATACAGCTGACTGGTGGATCACAGCATCAGAAGGCGATACAGTTTCACTTATTTCTGCACTGAATAAGCACAAGGATGATGAGAATGCGGTTTATGGAGGGGAAAAGTTGTATGCCTTGTGGCTTGACCAGGCTAAGGGAATCGATTATTCAAAGGTAACAAAATATGACAAGGTAATCGGGGATGCTTTTGGCGCTGCTATCGGTTCAATCAAAACTGGTCAGGCCTCCAAGGAAGAGGCAATGAATACCTTCTATGACACAATTGAGTCAACATATCCGGAGATCAAGGTAACAAGGTAAAATAACACATCTAGTTTATGCCCGGAGAGAATATGCCAATTCATATTCTCTCCGAACTGCAATAAGGAAGAGGTTTATATGAAGGCGAAAAACAAAGCCGGGAGGTTAACTGCATATAATAACTGGGGATACGCGTTTGTTGCTCCGTTTGTAGTGGTTTTCTTGATTTTCAGCGTTTATCCTGTATTGAGAACCTTGTATCTTAGCTTTACCGATCTGAAGGTAATGGGAGAAGCGCATTTTATAGGCTTAGATAATTATATAAGAGTGGTTACGGACAAGTTTTTCTGGAAAGCATTATGGAATACAGTTCGTATCTGGTCTGTTAACATTGTTCTTCAGCTGGGACTGGCATTTCTGCTTATGATGGTATTTAGCGATGTAAAGTACAAAATGTCAGGTCTTCCGGTATTTCGAGTAGTTTATTATCTGCCCAATCTGATGGCTGCTACATCGGTAGCATTTTTATTCAAGACGCTTCTGGATTGGAGATACGGAACGTTCAATATTTTGATAAATACAATATACAAGGCCTTTGGTATGCGTTATGCCCCTGTGGACTGGCTTGGCAATATATCAACAGCAGGACATGTGATCGCTGTTATTCAGTCCTGGATGTGGTTTGGAAATTCATTCATAATGCTCATGGCAGGCGTTCAGGGCATTTCAAGGGACTATTTTGAGGCTGCGGCTATAGACGGCGCAGGCAGATGGACGATCTTTGGAAAGATTACACTTCCGCTTATTAAGCCCATCATGATGTATGTTGCGATTACCTCACTTATTGGAGGTTTGCAGATGTTTGATCTGCCTTTCCTTATGTCTGAGACTGCATCAGCATCATATGGCTCTGTTCAGACGGTAATGATGTACCTGTATAAATTCGGATTTACGTCTGGTACAGTCCAGACAGGCTTCGCATCAGCTATAGCATATGCATTGTTCCTTATCATTCTGTCTGTATCGCTCTTGCAGCTAAAGTTATTCAACAGGAAGGAGAAGTGATATGGTAGGTTATAAAATTAAAAAGGGTATTCTCTATATCCTGCTCATAATACTTGCCGTGGTATGCCTTTTGCCTTTCATGCTGATGTTTGTAAATGCTACCCGTAGCGGAGCAGAGATATCAAGCTCTTTTACATTTATTCCCAGTAATCATATTAAGGAGAACTGGGAAATACTATTTGGGTATTTTAATCTCTTCAGAGGTATGCTGAACAGCGTTATAGTGGCAGTACCAGCAACAATTCTCGGGGTATATTTCTCTGCGCTTACGGCCTATGGACTTGCTATGTACAGGTTTAAAGGAAATAAGCTTATATTCGGAGCAATACTGGCCTTTATGATGATTCCCGGTCAGCTTTCACTTATAGGTTTTTATCAGCTGTGTACTAAACTGCATCTGGTCAACTCATATGTTCCACTAATAATTCCGGCTATTGCAGCACCGGGAACAGTATTTTTCCTGAGGCAGTACATTTTATCAGCGCTTCCGCCTTCACTGGTTGAAGCTGCAAGAATTGATGGAGCTGCGGAGCTTTACACTTTTCATAAGATAGTTATTCCTATTGTATCGCCTGCGATGGCAACAATGGGAATCATGGGCTTTATCGGAAACTGGAACAATTATCTGCTTCCAATGATCATTCTAAATAAAAATGATAAATTTACGCTTCCGGTAATGATGGCTACACTTAGGGCATCGATTGATGCTGCGAGAAATCAGGGTGCTACATATCTTGCGGTTTCAATTTCTGTCATACCTATCCTTATAGTGTTTTGTTTCTTTTCAAGATATATCATCAGCAGTATTTCTGCAGGTGCTGTAAAGGAATAAGGATACCCCCCACAAAGGATGCTGAAAAAATCCGGAAATCATATATTTCTGGATTTTTTTCATTATTAATGATATACAATTGAATTGTGTTCACGCATGAATGATTAGGATTTTTTGCTATAGGTGATTCAGAATTATTGAAAGGAATTTATGGAACCATGATAGTGGGAAGAGCTAATAAAGTATTGACAATATTACTGGCAATAATGGCTTTTTTGACAGGATGTTCGTCAAGTGACCTTATCGGTGAAAATCAGCCATTACAAGATACCACCCCCATAACTATGGACTGGTATGTAAACTACTCATGGTTTGTGACGGATTGGGGCGAAAATCTTGTTTCTAAGAAGATAACTGAAGAGACCGGTGTTAATGTCAATTTCATTACTCCTATGGGAAATGAGAATACTAAACTGGATTCGCTCATTGATTCAGATTCTTTACCGGATCTGGTAACCATTGGGTGGTGGGAACCAAGGATTCAGGAAATGATAGACAAGGAGATGGTCTATCCGTTAAATGAGCTGGCAGACTCTTATGATTCCAGCTTTTATGATGTAACAAAGGAGCAGGTAAGAGACTGGTATACATTAAGTGACGGGAATATATATGGCTATCCCAACTCAAGCTATACCCCTGAGGATATCAGAGAAAACAAAAATATTGCATCGAATCAGACGTTTCTTGTCAGAAAGGATATATATGAGGCGCTGGGAAAGCCGGATATGAGTACTCCCGAGGGTTTCTATGACGCAGTAGTAAAGGCTAAAAAGATGTTTCCGGAAGTAGATGGCAAGCCTTTGATCCCGATAGGGGCTCATGAGTTTGAAGAGGACGGCTGCGTTTCTTTTGACCAGTATTTACAGAATTTTCTGGCTGTGCCTTATGAAAAGAATGGAAAAAAATACGACAGATACACGGACCCGGAATATATAAACTGGCTCAAATTGTTCAGAAGGCTCGCTGAAGAAGGATATCTTTCAAACGATATATTCGTGGATCAGAGGACTCAGACCAGTGAAAAGGTCGAAGAGGGAAGATATTTTTGTATGCTTTATCAGCGGACTGATATTGCGGATCAGGAAAAAATCCTGTATTCCAAGGATCCTGAGAGGATTTATATAGCTGTGGATGGCCCGAAAAACAGTCGCGGTGATGATCCGGTGCTTCCGGTTAATGGAATAGTTGGTTGGACGTTGACCTTTGTTTCAAAGAATTGCAAAGACCCGGAACGAGCTATTAAGTTTATCGATTATCTCATGAGTGAGGAAGGACAGAAGTTGACTTTCCTTGGTATTGAAGGCGAAACCTATGAAATGGTCAATGGGCTTCCGGTAATGAAAGCGGATGTAAAAGAGCTTCTTTTTACAGACAGGGTTAAGTATGATGCTGTGTATGGTGCTGACAATACCTATTGGATGCTACAGAATAATGTAATGCAGCTCAAATGGCAGATGGAGTTGGAAGAGCCGTTAAAGCAGATGGCTGAATGGACTTATCCGTATATTGCATATCTTGGGCAATATGATGTTTATATTAATGAAGATACGGATTTGGGAAGGATAAACTCCGCCAATAGAAGTCTTTGGGGAGAGACTATTACAAGGCTTCTGCTGGCTGAGTCCGACGAGGCTTTCGATGCCGTTTTGGAAGAGTATATCAAAAAAAGACAGGCTCTTGGCTATGATAAACTGGCAGTTGAGGAAACAAGGCAGATACAGGAAAACAAGAAAAAGCTTGGTATGATTGAATGAAGTCGAATAAACTTTTTGGCATTTTTAAATTAAATAGCAGATTCAGTCTTATTATTCTGGCTTTTACTTTCGTACCGATCGCAGTTCTGGCGGGTGTTTTGTTCAGAAATCTGGAAGATGATGTGATCAAAGAAAGCCATAATTACATGGAATCAAAGATTATAAGAGATTATGGCCAGATCACTACGAATATTGAGTCGATCAATATGTCTACAAGGTTTTTCTTATCCGATGAGGGGCTAAGAGAAATCCTGATCAGTGCGTATGATGGAGAAGAACTGGATATTCGCGAAATTCTGGATTTTTATAATACGGAGATCTCCGATCTTGAGAGGCTTGTTAATAACAATCCGTTACTTTACGCGGTAAGAGTCTATGCTGTAACTGACAATGTTCAGGAGATGATGCCTATTCTATATAATAAATCCCGCATGGAAAAGTTGGAATGGGCTTCAGAGGAAAGGGCGGGATGGCATTTTGGATATTTTGACACGCTTTTTTCTTCGCTGATAACAGATCAGAGCAACAGGCTGACATCATATGTAACTGTGGTTACGGACTATGACAGGGGAATAATTGGCTATGTTGAAGCGGCAATGACTATGCGGTCAATGTTTTCGGGGATGTATGAGAATATTGATAATGAATGGAGCTTTTTTACCGATAATGAGCAATATGTTATGTTTGGAAATACAAATGACGAAGATGTCAAAATGGCCATTGGGTTTTTTGACACGAAGGACATAACCAAAGAAGGCGAGATAATATATAAAAAGGATCATGGCAGATATTATACTGTGGCCAGATATCCGGTAAGCATTCTTGGTGGAAGTATTTATTCAGTACAGGATATAACAGATGAGATAAAGTCGGTATATAACAAGAGAAATCTGTTTGTTTTTGTTATGTCTATTGTACTTGTGATAACTGCTATGCTAATTGACAGGATGGTCAGAAACTTCCAGGAAGAGGTTCTTGCCAAGAATTCTGAAATCAGATCTCTTCAAAATCAGATAAATGCACATTTTATCTATAATGTACTTGAATCTATCAAGATGATGGCTGAAATAGATGAGAAATATGAGATTTCGGATGCTATCACAAGTCTGGGAAAGCTGATGCGCTATAGCATGAAATGGACCTCAAGAAGCGTGCACTTGAAGGAAGAACTTGAGTATATTAAAAACTATGTGCTTCTCATAAACCTCAGGTATGATTTTGAGGTTATTTTGTCAATTAATGTCCCACCAAATCTTATGGATCAGGAAATACTAAAAATGTCATTGCAGCCAATTGTTGAAAATGCAGTAATTCACGGTATTGAGCCGGTGGCAGCGGATACGACTATATACATAAAAGCATGGGAGGATTCCGGGACTTTTAAAATAGAAATAACTGACTCAGGAAAGGGTATGTCCGGAGAGGAACTTAAGTCTCTTCTAGCCCGTATACATGGGGAAATTGAGGAGTCCGGCGGAGAAGGAAACGGAATAGGCCTGAAAAATGTTGAAGACAGGATCAAGCTGGCCTATGGAAACGAGTTTGGACTGGAGGTATATTCGCAGCCTCTTAAGTATACCAAGGTTGCTATTGTGCTTCCCAGGCGCGTATTAGAGAGAAAGAGTATATCATAATGCAAACTTTACTTATTGTAGAAGACGAAAAGATGATAAGACAGGGCATAAAGGCAATGGTTCAGCGATGTGGAGTGCAGGTGGAAAACATTCTGGAATGCTCAAATGGAACAGATGCACTGGAGCTTCTTGGCCAAAAGCATGTGGATGTTATGTTTACAGATATAAGAATGCAGAAGATGGACGGAATCGAGCTTGTAAGACGTGTAAATGAGCTGGAAGACAAACCGTTTATTGTTGCTATTAGCGGATATGACGATTTTAATTATGCGGTTGAAATGCTCAGAAATGGTGTGAAAGAGTATCTTTTAAAGCCGGTGGAGAGAAAAAAAATAGCTGAGATACTGGGAAAGCTTGATGAAGAGATAGAGCATGACAATATGGAACGTTCCAGAGAAAGGGAGCTGGGGTTTCGGCAGATTAGAAAGCTTATAGATAATAATAATCTGGGGGACGAGGAGAGACTATTGATCATTAGCCGATATGAGGCATTTTTTTATCCAGGAGAATACCGGATATGTATTTATAGTCATGAGGCGGTTGGTGAAGACTATAATGGCATAGTTATTACTGATACTGCCAAGGGACTTGCCTTGATTCTGGAAATGGATTCAATGAAGGCCTTTTTGGAGAATGAGGTGGTTGGAAAAAGCGTCGGAGTGAGTAGGGGTCACACAGGACTTGCACAGGTTTCGGAAGCTTTTGCGGAGGCTTCTGCTATGAGGGAGCTTTCTTTTATTCTTGGAAAAACTTGTTATTATGACGAGGATATACCTGAAAATGTGAATGAAAGACTTAAGGAGAAGGCCAGAGAGTTGTCGCTGCCTTCGGAAAGAACCAAGAGAGTGCAGGTAATAGGCACGGAAAAAACGGACGAAGTCATCAGCCGATGGAGAATGCTGTTTCGAGCTCTTGAACATAGGCACTTTGAAATGAATGGATTTATAGACGAGATTAAGGATGGCCTTAGTCAGATTGCATATGTTTACATGGAAAATATGACAGATTATGACTTCTCAATGATAGAAAAATGCCAGAATCCATTTAATTATGATAATCTGGGAGATTATCAGGAAATCTTTATGGACTGGCTATTAGACCTTAATAAGCGACTGGCTAACAGACCGGACGATGCTAATACAAGACAGAAGATACTTAAGGCACAGAAGTATGTGAAGGAAAACTATTATAATGACCTTAATATGGCAGTGGTTTCCAACTATGTATCTATGAATTATTCTCTGTTTTCGTATTCATTTAAGCAGTATACCGGAAAAAATTTCGTCAATTATTTAAAAGAGATCAGAATCGCTAAGGCAAAAGAACTGCTTTCCCAGACGGACCTTAAGGTTATGGAAATAAGTCAGAAGGTCGGGTATGAAAATGACAAGCACTTTATGAAGACATTTAAAGCACTTTGCGGAGTCTCACCTAGGGAATACCGAAAGAATATGAGTAGCTGAAAGCCGGCAAAGAATTTGAGATAGATCTATCAGGCCCTTCCATATGTTGACTGTTGGAGTCGACATGTGGTGTATTTATTGGACACATAAAATGAGATACTCAGTATGTAAGCTGATTAGCAGCTACATAGAACACATTAAGTGATTTTGAGTATAAGGGGGGCCAATATGAGCAAGGCATTAATGACAGCAGCGAAGTTATATAATGATCAGAGATTTCTTTCGAAAAGTGAAATCAGGATTTATAATAACAAGCTTAGAAGACGAAGAATCGTAAGGCGACAGAAGTTTATGCTTGCGACAGTAACAGCAATCATTCTTTTTCTTATCATTTTTATAACATCTACATTGATGCTGGATGCTCAGAGCGATGAGTACATGCCGGAGTTTAAATATTATAAGGAAATTACTGTTCATACAGGTGATTCCTTGTGGGGCATCGCCAGAGAAAATATTTCTTATAATAACTACAAAGACCTTGGCAGTTACATTGCTGAGATATGCTCTATAAACAATTTGCATGATGGCTCTGCTTTAAAGGCTGGAGAAAGCTTGATAATTCCTTATTATTCTACCGAGTACAAGTAAGTCTTCTGTTGCAATAACCAATGTATCCACTTATAATTTGGGGTATATGCATAGGAGGAGTACTTGGTCATGGGGACACTTGAGGAAGCTAGAAAGATTTTTTCTGCGGATTTATATGCCACTGAACTGTCAGGGGCTGAAATTGATGAAATTGGAAAAGATTATGCGAAATGCAGCATGAGACTGACAGATAAGCATAAAAATGCTTATGGTGGAATAATGGGCGGAGCGATATATACGTTGGCGGATTTCGCATTTGCTGTGGCATCTAACTATGATAAGGAATATGCTACAGTCAGCGTTGTTGGAAACGCCTGCTACATGGCAGCTACTAAGGGAGCTATTCTTTATGCTGAAGCAAAGCTTATAAAGGATGGCCGTAGTAACTGCTTTTTTGAAGTAACTGTTACAGACGATCTTGATAAGCTAATTGCAGTTGTTACGTTTAATGGAGCTCATGTACCTAGGAGATAGGTAAGAATCTGGTGTCAACAAGCTGTTGTTCAATATTCACATAAGCTTTGGTGAAAATGCTGGTTATATACACATCATATTGTATTTCAAGAGGATAAGTTATACAATATAGAGGATAAATTACTCTTTAGAACACTATTAGTAGTATTGGGGGAAAGGCAATGGAAATAAGATTTACAGTAAAAACGATGGAGGATATTATTGGCTATTGGATTGAGGCCGTGCACATTTATAACAAGATAGATGAGCTGTCAGAATATACAGAGGATGTGACAGCAAATGCCGGTTTTGCAAATACAATAGATGAGGCCTCAAAGCAGGCTGATGGCATACGTAAGGATGCTGAAGAAAAGCTAAAAGCAGTTATTGAATCAGCAATCAACGCTGGAGCAGGGGATTTTGCCAGATATCAGGAACTTGATTATCATGAGTGCATGGATGACATTATGGATATGCTTTGTGAGCAGTTTGATGATATTTATGGATATTCCAAGCAGGAGCAGCTTCAAAATTTCTATGGTATATTACATGGCTGCATGGACGCACTTCTTGTAAAATGATATGCTTGAATAAAGGCATGGAACGAGCTCTAAAGCTTATGCTTTAGGGCTCGATTTTTTAAGGGCAAAAAAACAGGCATGAATGGAGGCATAATATGAAGAAGACGAAAAAAAGTGTCGTGGTTTTGCTGGTCATACGCATAATTTTATGGATTATAGCTTTAGCATCTACGGTATATTGGATGTACTATTCTGTGAAACTTCATAGGGAGGGAATTTTTGACCCTGCTGAGTATTCAACAATTCTGAGGCCGATATTGTACACCTGCTTGATTATTGCAGTGGTAGCGATATGTATCAGTTTTGCATTGCACGCCCTTGCTGTTAAGATCAAAAATGAAAGGAGAGAGTATGAATAAGAAGATGTTATCTATAGGCCTCTCTATATTGTTTATTACAGCATTAGTTGTCGGATGCGGAAAAAAACAGGAAGATGTTAAGAGTACAGCAGAAGACACAGTGTTTGAAGAGGTAGAAGCTCAAATAGACACATCCGCAAAGGAAGCGACAGTACTACCGGAGAAAGATGCTGACAATGAAGCTCCGGATATGGCCGATAAAAACACATCAATTGAAATTGTGTATCACTATCTGTCCTGTAAAGAAGGCGATAAGGAGCTTGCAACGGGTAAATATCCTGAGCTTGTTATAGCTGATGAGTTTAACCGGAAATATCCAAAACTCTGTGATTCTCTGGAACGTCAGAATGAATCCTGGAAAGAGACTGTGATCTCAGATGTTAAGTCATATGGCTATTACAAACAGGAGTATGACTATGGCATTGAGGAGCCTTATACTTCTGAGATATCAGCTGGTATTGTAAGAGCGGATGATAGATTATTTACGATTATTGAAAGCTTTTATGAGTATTCCGGAGGCGCGCATCCAAATCATGGGACAGGATACAGCAACTACGATCCTGCAACGGGCGACATCGTTCCACTAAAGGATGTAATTACAATTGCCCCCGGTGAAGAGCAATCAAAAATGTTTTGGCAGAGACTTTATGACACTTATCCTGACATGGTTGATGAATTCAAATCCTATGATTTTGGCTATGATGTTGAAACGGGTGAGGAAGTGGATACCTTTGCTCAGAAACTTGAGAAGGATCTTTTTTCCTGGGCGGTTTTAAATGATGGCTTGTGGATATACTTCTCGCCATATGAGGTTGCGTCATATGCAGCCGGATATCTGGAGATGAATTTCCCTGTCAGCGATTATCCTGATCTTGTACAGCCTATTTTTATGACCGACCAGGAATTCAATGAAGAGACATTTGTGCAATATTCAGATTCTGAGACTGTAATAGAGGTGGCACCGGAGGAGCCTGTATATGATGGCCCAATATCCATAGAGAATCCCACATGGAAACGTTTTAGCGATAATAGTTTTAAAAAAGAGAATCCAGGGTATGTGACAATTGAGAAAATCAAAGAGGATAAGTCGGATTGGCTTGATCTTGACACCTGGTATGCAAATAATAATATTGCCAAACCGCAGTTCCCATATCAGGATAGTAAATATTTATATTCTCCCTGCTCTCCGGTGTACTACGATTACATGTATTCCGGATTAGAGATTATGGATGTGGCAACTTCGGAAACTTTATATAATTTTGACCTGAATATATTGGCAAATGGTCCGGACAATGAGGCAGGCAAGTATTCTGCAGAGACTCAGTACATAAGATGGGCTCTTATTCGAGATAACATGCTCTACGTAGAGCTAAGCATTGGAGGTTATGCCTCAGAGGAGCCGGATTCCAGTTATATAGTAGGTATTGATCTGGATTCCAGCCAGGTTGTATTTAGGACGGAACCTCAGACTGCTAATGGGGATACATTTGTTATAGTTAACGATGTGATCATTTGCGGATATGGATTTACGGCAGAACCAGATTATATATACATTCTGGATAGATTCACGGGAGAGAGGATAGAGCAAATACCGGTCAACTCTGCTCCTTCTCATTTCGAACTAATTGATGATACGCTATATGTTGCATGTTATAACACTGCTTATGAGTTTAGTATAATCAATAAATAGATAATGATATTCTATAATTAAAATACATCTATTTTTTATAAAGTAATTATGGGAGTAATGAATGTTAAAGTATGACAGTATTCAAGAGCTTGTTGACGAAGCTACGAAACGGAATACCACAATAAGCAGGATTGTTCTTGAAGATCAGGCTCTTCAAATGGAAACAAGTGAAGAGGCGCTGTATCAGCAGATGCTAAATAGCTTTAATATAATGAGAGAATCCGTTTCTTTTGGTCGGGAGAAAGACCAGAAATCGATGTCGGGACTTACAGGTGGTGAAGGATACCTGATGCATGAGTATGCCGTGAATAATGGAGGTTTATGCGGCAGTTTTATGACAAAAGCTATTGCCAGAGCGCTCTCAGTTGCTGGCTGTAATGCATCAATGGGAAGAATAGTAGCTGCGCCGACTGCCGGAAGTTGTGGTATTTTGCCGGGGTGTCTTGTGTCTCTATACGAAGATAGGGGAGTGGATGAGAAAAGCATTGTTATGTCTATGTTCACTTCAGGTGCTTTTGGTATTGTGATTGCCAGCAAGGCAAGTATTGCCGGAGCTGAAGGAGGCTGTCAGGCAGAATGTGGCAGTGCAGCGGCTATGGCAGCTGCAGCTTTAGTGGAACTATCCGGAGGAACGCCCAAGCAGTGTGCGGATGCATGTGCAATAGCTATTGCGAATCAGTTAGGGCTTGTGTGTGATCCGGTTGCAGGGCTCGTGGAGATACCATGTATAAAGCGAAATGCATCGGGACTAGTTATAGCTTTTTCCAGTGCAGATATGGCAATGGCCGGAGTTGCACCAAAAATTCCTGCAGATGAATGCATTGATGCCATGAGAGAAGTGGGGGGTGTCCTTCCTGCAACGCTCAGAGAGACAGCAGGAGGAGGACTTGCTGCTACGCCAACAGCAAAGAAACTTAAGGAACAGGTGTATGGAAAACAGTAATTGTGTTTAATCCGGCTGTTTTTGCCTTGTATTCCATAATACCAGTCTTATAAGGAACAATATTCCTCTTACGCATAGTTCAGTGCACATGGCAATCCATGCGCCTTTTAGACCATATTTTGATCCAAGGAAATACGCCAGAGGGATACGAACAACCCACACACTAAGAAGGTTGAGAACACTGGAAAGAAGTGTTTCTCCAGCGCCCCTGAATACGCCTGCGGCCACGATCGAAGCTCCGTAGAACGGTTCTGCAAAGGCTTCTATTCTAAGGATCTGTGCTCCGAGACGTCTTATTTCCTCATCAGGAGATAGAATTCCTATCATCCAGGGTGCAAACAGCCACATCACAGCTCCGCTGAATCCCATTATCAGCATTCCGAGAATAACAGAGAGCCATCCTAGCTTTTTGGCTAAAGCTTTTCGGTTGGCTCCTATACTCTGGCCAACAATTGTTGTTGCTGCTACGCCTATACCAAATCCGGGCATGTAGCAAAGGCTTTCTGCTGTGATTGAAAAAGAGTTGGCTGCCACTGAAACTGTGCCAAAAGGAGAAACAATACGAGTAAAGGCAACGTATGCAAAGCCCATAATAATATTGTCTATTGCAACTGGAATTGCTATTTTCATTGCGGTAGGCAACTCATTATCAATAAAGTCGTGCATGGAAGTCTGCACGGCTTCTTTTCTGCCTATAAGATGCAGCGAAGGCGATCGGTATAAAATAATGTAAAGCATGATAATAGCAATTACTACAAATGAAAAAGCTGTACCCAGGGCTGCACCAACAACTCCGAAATGAGGGATGAGCAGGGCATTAAACAGAACGTCCAATGCACACATGACTATATTTAGTATACTGGGAAGTTTGATGTTTCCGCTTGACTGAATCATTCCCTGAGATGTTAAGAGAAGTTCTCTGATGGGAATAGACAAGGCATATACCAGAAAATAAGCAGAAGCATCCTTCTGGATGGCAATATCACCGCCCATCCATTGGGGAAGATAAAAGCTTACAATAACAGCAGCTATCATTACAAGCAGGCTGAAAATAAAAGAGAATAACAAACCCCATTTTACGATAACTCGCGCACCTGCTTCGTCTTTCGCACCAATTCTGTGTGCAACACAAACTGAAAAGCCCATGGCCGCGGCAGTTATGATTCCACCTATAAGCCAGGTAGTACTTGATACCAGACCAATTGATGCAGAGGCGTTGGCTCCAAGATGGCCTACCATAGAAGCGTCAATATACTGCATTATTATGGAAGATATCTGGGCTAGTATGGCGGGTAGGCTTAATCTAAGAATAAGAGTACCTTCATCCTTTAAAGAGAGGTCCTCACCGTTTCGTATAGCTAATAGGGGATCTTTTGTTCTTGTCATTGTTTTTCCTGTAAATCACATAATTAATTTGATTTTTATAGCACAAAATAGTATAGCAGTAAAACTTAAAAATGTCCCATTATTCACATAATATTCAAAATAATGGAATTGTTGAGCCTGGAAGAATTAAGTATAATTGTTTTGGTAGAATTCATGATTTTTTAACAGATTACGGGTTTATTTATGGACACTTTTACAAGACTTGAAGCGATTACAGATTATGGCACTTTTGTACCTTACGATGACAAAATTAATGTCAGCAGAGCATATATCAATGCTGATTATCAGGCAAAAATAGAACGTCATAGAAAAAAACATGGTCTCGAAGAGGCCGTTTTAACAGGGAAGGCATGTATTTTCGGGCATGAGATTGCGCTTGGAATAATGGATTCCCGTTTTTTGCGTGCAAGTATGGGTTATTATGTCGGTGAAAAAATCACAAGACTCTTCGAACATGCCACAAAAGAAAAGCTTCCTGTTATCATGTTTTGTGCTTCAGGTGGAGCAAGAGTACAGGAGGGGATCATTTCTCTTTTGCAGATGCAGAAGACTGCTCAGGCCTGTGCCAGACATGGACAGGAGGGGCTGCTTTATATATCGGTTCTCACAAATCCAACAATGGGAGGAGTTACAGCCAGTTTCGCAACACTGGCAGATATTATACTAGCCGAAAAAAACGCCCTGATAGGCTTTACAGGGCAGCGTGTAATTACCCAGACTACAGGAGAGGTTTTGCCTGAGGGGTTCCAGACAGCGGATTTTCAAAAAGAGCATGGATTTGTGGATGAGGTTGTTTCGAATGAGGATATGAGGGAATACCTCGGAGAGCTTCTTAATATCTTCCTTGCGCCAAAACATACTGAAGTACGAGATAAGACCCTTGCTCCGGCTGAAAAAGGGAAGATTTCTTTGAATCCTGAAGGAGCCTGGAAAAGTGTTAAGCTGGCCAGGAAGATAACAAGACCAACAACGAAGGAGTATATAAATAGGCTATTTACCGGTTTTGTTGAGCTTCATGGTGACAGACTTTCCGGAGATGACCATGCCATGTTAGGCGGAATAGCATATTTTAAAGGCAGCCCGGTGGTGGCTATAGGGCAACAAAAAGGGAAGAAAGATGTCAAGGAAGCGCTTTACAGAAACTGGGGAATGGTCTCACCTTCCGGGCATCATAAGGCAATTCGGCTTATGAAAATGGCTGAGAAATTTGGTTTTCCGATTGTGTGCTTTGTTGACACTATTGGAGCAGCCTGCGGAAAAAGTGCTGAAGAGATGGGACAGGCAGATATACTCGCCCAAATGCTATCGGTGGCTTCGGAGCTGAAAACACCGGTGCTTTCCATAATAATAGGTGAAGCAGGAAGCGGAGGAGCATTGGCTTTTTCTGTGGCAAATGAAGTATGGATGCTAGAGCACTCAGTCTTTTCCGTTATTACTCCGGAGGGCTACGCAAGTATTGTATGGAAGGATATCGACAGAGCCAGTGAGGCCTCTGAGATTATGGGGATGTGTGCATCACAGCTTTATGAAAAAGGAGTTATAGACAGAGTTATTTCAGAAAAAGAGCCGGTTACGGAAAATAGTCTGGAGGCTGTCTGTGGAGAAATATCAGTTTATATGGCGGAATTTTTTGAAAGATATGGACAGATGACCGAACAGGAAATTGTAGAGAATAGATTTGAGCGATACAGAAGGTTCTGATAAAAAGAGAGGTACTGGAATGGATAAAATTACAGTTGTTTTTCCGGGGCAAGGAAAAAAATTTGGAAGGGCGGAGTTGGAGCTAATCCAAAGGCATAAAGCGGAGCTTACAGTTGCTGAGGAAATATTTGGTTATTCAGTAGAAAGAATGATCAGGGATACGCCAAGGGAATTGCAGAAAACAGAATATGCACAGCCGGTTGGCTATCTTACGGCTATGCTTTTTTATAAAGAGCTTTTGGACAAAATCGGAAAAAAACCTGATTTTGTCGTAGGACACAGCTTGGGAGAATTTGGTGCGCTTACAGCAGGTGGCTTTATTGATTTTGAGAGTGGACTCAAGCTGGTTTTTGAACGCGGGAAAATAATGTCGCAGGCAAATGGTGGAGCCATGAGTGCTGTGGTTGGAAAAAAGCCTGAAACAATAATGGATGCTATTGAAAGCGAGAAAACTGAGGATATAGACATTGCAAATTATAATTCGCCCTTTCAGATAGTTGTTTCCGGGCCGGATAATTCAATAAATTCTTTGGAAAAAAAGCTGAATGAAAAAGGATTAAAGGCTATAAGATTAAATGTCAGCGGAGCATTTCATTCAAGATATATGACAGAAGTGAATGAGATTTTTAAAAAATCGCTTGATACCTTTTCTTTTAAAAATGGAAATGAAATAAAGGTAATGTCCAGTGTTAGGCCGGAAATATATGAAAACAGCCCGAAGAAAAATCTTTCGGAGCAAATGGTAAAGCCGGTACGCTTTATAGAAAGTATCAACAGGATTATTTATCTTGGCAGTTATGATTTTATCCAGGTGGATGGTGGCAGTGGAATGATTAATCTTATTGATGACATTAAATTTGGCAGAGCATTAAATGAAAGGATTAAAAGATGATAGTAAGAGATTTACTAATTAATAGAGCGAAGGATATTGAGCAGAAGCATTTATATCTGGTTGAAAATGATGTGAATATGAGCTATAGACAGCTTTTTTTCCATGCCAGAACAGTGGCAGAAAGCTACCGGAAATCGGGTGTAAAAAAAGGGGATCTGATACTCATACAGTCTGTTGAGCCTATTTATACTTTTATGGGGTTCTGGGGAGCTATTCTTGTTGGTGCTGTTCCGGCTCTATATCCGATAAGTGCAGACATAAAGCAGCATATTCCTGCAATAACTGCGCTATGCAAGGAGTTTGATATCCAATATATATACTCGGATCTGGTGCTTGGCGCTGCATTAAAACAGACAATGAAACAAACCCTGATCATTCCCAAGGAATATACAGGACCAGTTGAAGAGGATAATCAGGCCTACGCTGAGTTTGACGCCATTGAAATTGAGGATGAAGATATAGCTGTCCTTCAGTTCTCGTCAGGCTCTACCGGAAATCCAAAGGGTGTTTTGCTGAGTAATAAAAATATAGTGACCAACGCTTTTTCCACAGCAGGAAGAATTGATCTTTGTCATGAAGATAATGTATTTAACTGGCTTCCACTTTCTCATGACTTTGCAATTCTGGCTATGCATATGTGTCCAATAGCACTTGGATGTGACCAGGTCTGCATGATGCCAACTACATTTTTAAGAAGTCCTAAGACCTGGGCAAACATTGCATCTAAGAGGAAAGCAACGTTCTCTCCAATGCCAAATTTTGCAATGAATCTGATTCTAAAAACCTTCGACTCGAAGGATTATGAAGAAGTGGATTTATGTGATTTCAAGGGGGCAGTAAGTGCCGGAGAGGGCATATCTGTTGCCAGTTGTGATATGTTCCGGAAGTGTCTGGCACCTTATGGGATGAAGGAAAGTGCGATCATACCGGCGTATGGTCTTGCAGAAGCAACAGTAACGGTTTCTCTTGGGCATCCAATGGAAAAAACACATGCTTACTATGTTGCTGCAGATGCTGTAATAGGTGACCAGATTCTGGGAACAGAAAAGAAAGAGGGAAGCAGACTTATCATAGGCTGTGGACGCCTTATTGATTGCAATAAGGTTTATATCTGCGACGATGACTACAAAGCTCTTGAGGATGGATATATAGGGAATATCCTGGTTCATGGTGATAATGTTACCAGAGGATATTATAAAAATCCCGAAGCAACAGCAGGAATTCTTCGTCTGAACGGGGACCTTGATACCGGAGATATAGGATTTATGCTGGATGGAGAAATTTTTATCAGTGGACGCCGCAAAGAAATGATAATTGTGAACGGCAGAAACTATTTTTCTTCAGACATCGAGGCAACAGTAAGAAGTGTCGTAAAAGCGCTGGCTGAAAGACCAATAGCAGCTTTTGAAGTTCACGATGCGATATCTGATACCGAGAAGCTGTATATAGCAGTTGAGAGCCAGGATCCTTCTGAGGAAGCCCTGTCTAAGGACATTCAAAACGCTGTCCTTTCAAGGCTTCATATTCCATGTGAAAGAGTTGTTTATATGCCGGAACTTCCGAAGACTGCAAGTGGTAAGGTTAGATATTATATGCTTACAAGACAGTTTGAAGCAGAGATTCTAGACGGAATGAATGCCAAAAATGATAACAGCTTCCTTAAGAACAAGCTGGTTGAGATCATTTCGGGAGCAATGGAAAATGAGTTCACTTCAGATGATTTTGACACACCATTTTCAGAGCTTGGAGTAGATTCGCTTGGTATTGAGCAAATTTTTAGCAATATAGAAAAACTATTCGGCGTAGAGCTCTCAGTTGATGTGCTTTGGAGCTACCCAACTGTGAATAAGCTGGTGGAGCACCTGGAGAATGCTATTGATAAAGAACATTTAAGAGCAAAGGATATTAAGGAAGAGGTGACCGGACAGGGTAAAGAAAACGATGATATTGCCATCATTTCTATGGCATGCCATTTCCCGGGGGAAGCAGATACGCCTGAAAAATTCTGGAATTTGCTGGTAAATGACAAAGATGCCATTTGTTATCCTGATGAAGACAGGGTGAAGCTTACCGGAGATGCTGCGCTTGGTGGCCTGAGAGCAGGATATATAAAGAACATTGATAAGTTTGACTGCAGAAAGTATGGAATAACTCCAAAAGAAGCTATAAAGATGGATCCACAGCAAAGGCTGCTGATCAGAACAACCTCTGAACTTATGCTGAATAGTAAAAAGGCAGAGTCAGATTATGATGGAACTGATACCGGAGTTTATATCGGATTGTCCAATCATGACTATGCATCTTTATTTGACGATTCGCAGAAGGATATTTATTACAGCACCGGAAATTCTACAAGTATAATTGCCAACAGACTTTCCTACATTTTCAATCTGTCAGGTCCAAGTGTTGCTATTGACACGGCTTGTTCATCATCTCTTGTTGCTCTTCATATGGGAGCGAATGCTGTGAAAAATGGCGAATGTCGTATGGCAATCTGCGGAGGAGTAAATATTCTTCTTGAATCTGCTATTTCAGAGGCCTTCAAAAATGCCGGGATGTTATCACCGGATGCAAAATGTAAAACCGGTGATGAAACAGCCAACGGCTATGTAAGAGGCGAGGGCTGCGGAGTAGTTTTGCTTAAAAAGTATACAGATGCAGTTAAGGATGGCGACACTATTTATGCGGTTATTGCAGGTTCTGCAGTAAATCAGGATGCAAAAAGTAACGGACTTACAGCACCTAACGGAAAAGCTCAGGAGGCTGTGATTATGAAGGCCCTGAAAAATGCCGGACTATCGCCTGAGGACGTAGACTATATTGAGCTTCATGGAACCGGAACGAAACTAGGGGATCCGATAGAGCTTAATTCAATAAACAATGTATTTTCAAAAGGACTTCAACAAAAAGGCAAGGAGCTGCTGGTTGGCTCTGTAAAGACAAATATTGGCCATTTGGAATCTGCAGCCGGTATTGCCAGTGTTATAAAGACTGCGCTTCTTCTTTCAAAGGGCTCGGTTCCAAATAGTATTAATTATAATAAGAAGAATCCTTATATAAAGACAGTAGAAAACATTAAGTTTGCAACAAAGGAAGCAACCGGGGTAATGCCTGCGCCTAGAGTTGCTGATATAAGCTCTTTTGGATTTGGTGGGACTAACTGCCATGTTGTTCTAAAGTCAGCAGGAATAAATGATTTAGCTTCGCTTAATAGCGAGCTTGATAAGGGGGACAGCTATTTTATTGAATGCAATAAGGCATGCAAGTCGCAGAAAGTAGTCGCAGAAAGTGTTTCGCTTAAGCCGGTCACAACAAAAGCTGTAAGGGCAGACAGGGATAGCATCGTAAAACTGGTTTATTCGGCTCTTTCTAAAGCAACCGCATATCCTGTAGAAACTCTGCATGATGAAGATAAGCTTCAGTTTGATCTTGGCATTGATTCGATCATGATGTCAGGCCTTGTGAGCGACCTTACAAATACTTTCTCTTTTGATACCGATCAGGTTCAAGGTTTTATAGCAGCTGCCTCTGCGGAGGATGCCACAATAGCAGATTTGATCGGCATAATAGAAAATTCCGGCGCCGGTATTCCTGGCGAAGTAAACGTTATTGAAGCTTCTAAGGAGCATAATCATCAAAATTATGTTCCGGAGATGGCCACACAGGAGAGTAGTTACAATGCGGATTCTTCCGTGGAAAAAGAAGTTGCTGCCCAGACGTCTGTGGCTGATTTTGAGGAGTATCAGACGATCCATGCCCGGCTTACAAATATAAAATCAAACCCTTACTACAAGGTAAATTATGCAGTTCCAAGGGACATCATAGAGACGGATGATGGTGAAAAGATCAATTATTCAACCTACAATTATGTAGGACTCAATGGTAATAAGGATGTAATACTTGCCGCCCAGAAGGCTTTGGAGAGATATGGCTCTTCTGTATCAGGAAGTCGTATGATTTCCGGAGAAATAGATCTTCACAGAAAGCTTGAGAATGCTATAACAGATTTCCTTGGCACAGAGGATACAATTGTTTTTATTGGCGGATACACTACAAATGTAAGCGCTATTAGCACAGTTGTGTCCTCACAGGATCTTATTCTCCACGATAGTTTGTCTCACAACAGTATCATCACAGGTTGCAGATTGTCAGGAGCTAAGCGCATGAGCTTTAAACATAATGATATGGAGTCTCTGGAAAGCACATTGAAACGTGTTAGAAAGTATTATAGAAGAGTTCTGATCGTGGTGGAAGGTGTGTATAGCATGGACGGCGATATCTGTGATCTACCTACGCTCATTAAGGTAAAAAAGCAATACGGAGCGCTTTTAATGGTGGATGAGGCGCATTCCCTTGGAACCATTGGAGATTGTGGACGTGGTGTAGGAAGCTATTACAATGTAGACAGAAAAGATGTAGATCTGTGGATGGGAACTATGAGTAAGTCCCTCGCCAGCTGCGGAGGTTATATTTCAGGGTCAAAAGAGATAGTAGAGCTGCTCAAATATACTTCAGATGGCTTTATGTTCAGCGTAGGAATATCTCCCGCCAATGCAGCTGCAGCTCTTGAGGCACTCAACATACTTAGGGAATCCCCTGAGCTGGTAAAAAAGCTTGAGCATAACAGTCGCTATTTCTTAAATGCCATGAAGGAAAACGGCCTGGACACAGGACTTGCAGAAGGAACAGCTGTAGTTCCTTGTATTATCGGAGATTCCAATAAGTGCATGGAGATATCTCAGAAGTTATACAAAAAGGGAATAAATGTAATGCCGATTGTATATCCTGCAGTGTCAGAAGAGGAGGCAAGACTTAGGTTCTTTATCTCCAGTGAGCATAATGAGGAGGAGATGAGATATACAGTAGATGTACTTAAACGGCTGCTACACGACTGCTAAAAACTGAATACTCATGTTGATAATCGAACGCGCGTTTGGTACAATGCTTGTAAAAGAGTATGGTACAAGACGCGCGTTTTATATATTTTTTATTGAGGAAATATTATGCAGGAAATTTTGGATGGTTTAAATGATGCACAGCGACAGGCTGTTACTACAACTGAAGGCTATGTTCGCGTTATAGCAGGAGCAGGAAGTGGGAAGACAAGAGCTTTATCTCATAGATTTGCGTACCTTGTAAATGGGTTGGGAATTATGCCCGGACATATTTTGTGTGTGACATTTACCAATAAGTCAGCCAATGAAATGCGAATGCGAATCCATCGGCTTACCGGGGATAATGACACGGGATACATAAATACCTTTCACGGATTCTGTGTGTCAGTCCTGCAGGAAGATTCTCATGCTGTTTCATATCCCAAAAGCTTTCTTGTTCTTGATAATTCTGACATAGATGACATGCTAAAGATTATATATGAGGAGAGGGGCCTTTCCCTCAGAGATATGACTTTCAGCGCAGCAAGAGATATGTTTGAGATTCGTAAACTTTTCAAAGAGCCGGAATACTATCTTGATATGATCACCATGTCAATTGATACCTTAAAGGAGAAGTATGACAAGGCTACGAACGTTCAGGATATCCTGTTTTACGGATATCTTTATCAGGAAAAGAAATGTTTCGGCCTGGATTACAACGATCTTATCAAGTTCTCTTTATATATTTTCAGTCAGAACGAGGGCATTAAGCTCAAATGGCAGAAAAGACTTGAATATATAATGATTGATGAGTTTCAGGACATCGATAGCCTTCAGTATGAGCTGATGGAGGTTTTATCCGGTTATCATAAAAATCTTTTTATTGTAGGAGACCCTGATCAGACTATATACACCTGGAGAGGAGCTAATGTTAAGTATCTTTTGGATTTTGACAAGAATTTTCCGGATGTTAAGACAATAATGATGAATGATAATTACAGGTCTACGCCTCAGATATTGGCTGTTGTTAATTCTTTGATAGAGGCTAATAAACAGAGGATAAAAAAGGATCTGGTTCCATCGCTTCCTGATGGTGAGAGTGTACTATGCCATCTGGCTCCGAACACTGCGGACGAGGCGGACTGGATTACAGGGGAGATTCTTGCTCTGAAAGGAATGGGAATAGCATACAGCGATATGACAGTTCTTTATCGTGCTCATTATGTGACCAGGACTATTGAAGAGGGACTATTAAAGGAAAAGATTCCGTATACTATCTATTCAGGAGTTCAGTTTTTTGGAAGAATGGAGATCAAGGATGCGCTCTGCTATCTTCGCATGATCGTTTATAAGGATGACATTTCCTTCAGGAGGATAGCCAATGCCCCTAAGAGAAATCTTGGAAAAAGACGTATGAGCTTTCTGGAACAATACGCAGCTGAAAAAGGCTGTTCCTTATATCAGGCTCTTCGCGAGAATCTTGACCACGAGATTATGAGAGGAACAAAGGCCGGAAAATTCATAGATCTGATCGAGCGATTTTCGGATAGTTATGAAAGGCTTCCTGTATCGGAAGTACTATCGAAAATTCTTAATGAGAGTGGATACGAGGAGATGCTTCGGACTGAAGGGGCTCAGGAGAGGCTTGATAATCTCGCTGAGCTTAAGCAGTCGGTATATGAGTTTGAGACTACCTGCGGAGAAGAGGTGGGGCTAGAGGACTACCTGAAGCATGTGGCATTATTTACGAATGCGGATTCGGATTCCGGAAAAGAGGACAAGGTGCGCCTGATGACAGTACATGCAGCCAAGGGACTGGAATTTCCGTATGTATTTCTGTGCGGAATGAACGAGGGAATTTTTCCTTCACGTAAGATAAGAACCCTTGAAGGTATGGAGGAGGAGAGACGACTTGCCTTTGTTGCTATGACAAGAGCGATGAAAAGGCTCTATATATCCGAAGCAGGAGGCATGAATTATGAAGGAATCCCAAGATATCCGTCACGATTTATAATGGATATTGACCAAGAGCTTTTGGAGTATACAACGCGCCCAGAGGATTCCATGATCAATGCGGTAAAAAGATATATTGCTAATGAGTCAAGGAACCTTAAGGGGGCTGAAGAATTAAATCTACTGGAAATAGGACAAAGAGTAAGCCATTCAATTTTAGGGATGGGAACGATACTTGAGATCAATACTGATGAGCAAAGCTATCTGGTTCAGTTTGACGATATGGAAACACCCAGGAGAATTTCTTTTAAAGTCAGACTTACAAAAGCTAATTAATAGTAAAATAATGGCATGAATTATCGATTATTTGATATAATATTGTGCATGAGGGGTTCGTTTAGTCAGGGGGTTTTTTATGATTAATAAGGCGCTTGAAGATTATACTGCTGAAGATCTGCTGATTCTGTTGAACGAGAACGTCGATGCCATCGTCATAGTTGATACTACACTCAATAGATACAGAGCCATAGCCCGCAGAGGGATTTTTATGGAAATTCTGGATGAGTGTGGAGACTACAAAGAGCTTATTGAAAAGCTCTGGTTTCATCTTAGCAATTCCAAGGAGGATATTACCGCTGAATATAAGGCATTCATTTCTTATCATGGCGAATTTCGTGGGAAGTATAGCAGACGCCTCAATGTTTTTCCTAAGGGAAGCGATACGCCCTGCGTTATTCAGATGAATGTTTACCCCATTAAGGGTACAGATAAATATGTATTCGCCATGGATAACCTTGATGATGAGGAATATGTTGAGGAGTTTACAACCACCAGAAAGGTAAAGACTATTCAGAATACCTATCTTTTTTCAATGTTTGTGGATCTTATCGCAGATACGACCAGCAGCATAAGCGTTACTGAGATATCTGAGGATACTGTAAAATCACGCATTACATATTCTCAGTGGAGGCAGATGACGGTAAATATGATCTGGCCGGATAATCAGGAGCAGTTTAATACCTTTACAAACCCTGAATATTTAAAAGAGAATCTGGCTCCGGGTGGTACCATTTCCTTTGATTGCATGATGAAGAACCTGGAAGGTACATATATCTGGGTAAAACTGATCTTCAGCAGAGCCCAGAACATAGATAATGACGATTTCAGATTTGTCTTCATGGTTCAGGATATCAATGATGATGTTATGGAGCGTATGGCTACGCTGAAAAAGTATGAGGGCCTTGTTCTTATGGATCCGCTCACTGGCCTGTTCAACCATGGCGGTATTAAGACTGAGATCCAGAACGCCATCGATACATTCCATAATGGCGGCGATTCAATGTCGCTGATGATGATAGATCTTGATAACTTTAAGAGTATCAATGATACTTACGGACATTCTGTAGGTGATGCAACACTTAAGACTCTGGCGGAGGTACTTAAGAGGGTTTCTGCAGGAAAGCATGTATCAGTGGGACGCTGGGGCGGTGAAGAATTCGTCCTGATCCTTCGTAGAATGTCTGATGATGAAGCCTTTGTATTTGCTGAATCCATGAGAAAGGCAGTAGAGGAGACCGATTTTGGCGAAGCAGGACATATTACCTGTTCTATAGGAATCAGTCGTCTTAGTACCAAGGATTCTTTTGATGATGTCTTCAATCGCATGGATAAGGCCATGTACTTCTCAAAAGAGGCAGGAAGAAATAAGGTAACTATTTTATAATAATGAATTATTAAAGCTCTCAAAGCCTTAATCAGCTTTGGGAGCTTATTTTAATTATCATATTATGCGCTTCGGTCCTGAGCTGCCAGAATTGAGAGATCAAAAAGTCTGCTATAGACTGCCTCGGCAAAAATTCTGTGGGAGGTCTCATCCATGTGCTCATCATCGATCTGGCTGGGACTTACATGATCAGATGCTGCAAGAAAATGAACGCATCTTTTTCTTGCTATTGCGCTGTATACATCCCGAAGCTGCCTGCTTACCTCAACTGATTCGCGGCTAAATTCCGGATCTTTGTCTTCTGTCCATACATCTTTTCCAAGTTCCATGGGAGATATCAGCAGGATATTGGCCGGATCGAGATATTTTTCCAGAGTATCCAGGCATTTTTCAATACCGATACCGATGGTACGGGCGGACACATTATAATAGCTCTTGCAGTCATTTGTGCCCAGCATTATGATCGCAGCATCAATCGGATAATGGCTCTCAAGAAGAACAGATAGGGAATTTACGCCCTTTCTGCCCGGGCGGATCTCATCTTCAAATACTGTGGTTCTTCCGCACAGGCCTTCCTCAATCAGGCGGATATCTTTAAGCTTTTCCTGCAAAATGCTGGTCCAGCGTACTCCCCAGGGGTATCTTTCATAGGGCGAAGTTCCAGGAATAAGTCCCCACGTATTTGAATCGCCAAAAGCTAATATCTGTCTCATAACACCCTCTCCTTAAGAAAAGCAGAAACAATTATTCTGATAATAGTGTATGGCGTGGGGGCTGTTATGTAAAAAAGATATAGCTTATCGTCAGCGATAACGTCAGATGAACTGCTCAGATCTTTATGGACAAATTGTTCATCTTCAGCGTGGAAGAGTAGGATACGTCCTGAGCAAGCTCCATCATCATCCTGATTCCGATATTGGACTCCGGATTGTCGTCTTTTAGGTAGTTGTAGCGCTCTACCGGATCAAAATAGCCGCAGTTATCCCTGAAAATCAGGGTGATATCTTCACCTTTTTGGAAAATCCTTATTGTCAGGAAGTGGGATTTCTTATCACTGAAGCCATATTTGATTATGTTTGTTCCCATTTCCTCAACAGCAAGAGATATAAAGTATTTCTTGCGGGCAGGAATGTTTTTAAATCTGAAGAAATCGCTGGTAACAACAGATGCAGTGTTTACATCGTCCATGTTTCTGATATCAATGGTCAGTTCATTGTCAGGATCAACTCCGAAATCATCCCCAAGCATCAGCACATCATCAACCGAATCAATGAGTTTTTTGTTGATGAGCGATATTATCAGAGGAATGGTGATGGTCATAAGAAGGTGGGATAAAAACAGTCCCACAAGAATGCTCTCGCCGGAGCCTTTTCTTGAGGTTATGCTAACTGCAATCACCAGGAAAACCACGTCTTCAAGTATGTACACTATATTGGACTGCCGTATTCTGTGGGTGGCCTGAAGGTAATCAGCAAACAGCACATTAATTCCGGTAAATATTGTGCCAAAAGCTCCCCATCGTATCGATGCTATTGCCATATCATAGGCTTCTACATTGCTGCCCAGATATATAACCGCAAAAAATCCGGCGGAGACATACAGGATAAATGATAGGAGAATGGTCAGAGCCAGCTGGTATTTTATAGCTGTGGACAGTATCTTAAACATTTCATTTTTGTTTTCTTCACCATAATAAACGGAAGTCAGAACCATCATGGCCTGAGCGACACCGAAAACCACAGCATTCATTATAAATTTGGTTGAGCTGTAAACAGAAAAGCCCGCAACTGCTGTGGCGGAAACTGCCACCAGCATGTGGTTGATATAGATACCGCTAAAGGTGGAGGTTACGCGGCTTACAGCCTTTGGCATACCTCGCCTTAGAATCTTTGGAAGCTTATGCCAGTCATAGCCGCTAAATACAAATTTGAAAATGATGTTTTTCTTGGTAAAATGCAGCAAAAGAACCAGCAGACTTGCATAATAGCTGATTGTGGTCACAGCAGCGATGGCGATAAGGTTCGAGTGGAAGAACCGTACACAGAGCAAATCACCACAGATGTTGACTATTGTCATGACTGCCACGGAATTAACCGCTCTGGATGGATCGCTGTCCAGCTGCATGATGGAAGATAATATCTTGGTTCCTGTAATTGCAGGAAGTCCTATGATGTAGGCAAGAAGATAGCCCCTTGCCTGTGAAAGAAGCACAGAAGAGGGCTCGGCACCAAGGAAAATAAGGATCGGATTAACGAAAACGCCGATAAGTAGCGCTGCAAGCAGCGAGATACCAAGGCCTACATAGCAGGTCATGGAAAAGATAGCCCTTGCTTCGTCGGTTTTGTTTTGCCCAAGGGCGTGAGCACACATATTTGTCGCACCACTGTTGAGCATACTTCCTATCAAAGCAAAGGTGAAATTCAACGGTGTAATAAGTCCGTAGGCAGCAACAGCCTGGACATTCATGGTATTACCGATAACAATTCCGTCCACGATCATTCCAAGGGATGATGTTAGCGTGGATAAAAAGAATACCATAAAAGAGCTAAAGAACAGCTGACTTCCCATTTTCTGGTTATTTCCGCTTTCGATATTCAATAGTGTTCTCCTTTAATCAAATAGTATCTTCTATATCTATTATACTTTATAATGGTGATATGCAGGAAACGATTCTAAAATAACAGAAAGGAATGGAACTTATATATGGAGATCTGGTACTATGTGGTAGAAAGCATTGATGGCGATTATGCGAATCTTCGAAGGACCGACATTGAGTCCGACGATCGGAAACTGGTGGCGAGAGCTCTTTTGCCGGAAGGAATCGCGGAAGGTACCCAGCTTAAATATGAGCTGATGCAATATTCCATTATATAATGAAGAAATGGCAATAAAACATTAAAAGACATAGGGGAATGAAAAGATGGCAGACACATGGCAATTAGTACCTCATAATGAGGTCAAGGTTACAGACAGGTATTATGATGAAGCATTACATCTTCAGTTAATTAACATGTTACAGCTTGATCCGGACAGACTGCTGGCGGGCTTTCGTGAAACAGCCGGATTTATTGCCGGAATGGATGAGGCTGAAAGAAACAGCTTTATGAAGGGCAAAGCAAGATATGGCGGAGCCTGGGAGGATGGCATGATCGGCGGTCATACTCTGGGCCATTATCTTACCGCGCTTGCTCAGGCAGTGGTCAATCCCGGGCTTTCAGAGGATGAGAAGAGCAGGGCAAAAGAGCGCCTTGATTATATAGTAAGTGTCCTCGGGGAATGCCAGGAAAAAACTAAAGGCACAAAGTATGAGGGATATATTTTTGGAGCAACCCTTCCAACAAAGGAGTTTACTGACAACCCGGTATTGCAGTTTGATAACGTGGAGAAGGGGCTTTGCGAGATATTCACTCAGTCCTGGGTTCCGTGGTACACGATGCATAAGATAGTAGTCGGTCTTAATGCCGCGTTTTCTCTTGCAAAAAACGATATTGCTCTTGAAGTAAATAACTGTCTTTTAGGGTGGATCGCAAACCGCACAGAAGGGTGGTCAGAAGAGACCCATAGGACTGTTCTTAGCATAGAGTACGGCGGAATGAACGATTGCCTCTATGAGCTTTACGATATCAACCGTAGCCTTAAAGAAAAAGGTGATAGCAGAGCGTACTCTAATCCTGAGAGAATCAAAGCCGCAGCACACTGCTTTGACGAAATAGAGCTTTTTGAAAAGATTCTTTCCGGAGAAGACAATGTTCTTAAGAACACTCATGCAAACACCACAATTCCAAAGTTTATCGGAGCGCTTGCAAGATACGAAGTAGACAGAACCCAGGATAAGTATTTGGAGTACGCGGAAAGCTTTTTTGACATGGTAATAGAAAAGCATACCTACGTAACAAGTGGCAATAGTGAAGATGAGCATTTCCGTGCAGATTTCTCATTGGATAAAGAAAGAACAAATGTAAATAACGAGACCTGCAACACTCACAATATGCTCAAATTCGCCAGAAGACTCTTTGCTGTCACTGGTAACGTTAAGTATCTTGACTATGCAGAAAGGACTCTTATAAATGCCATAATGGCTTCACAGAACCATGATACTGGCTTTACTACTTATTTTCAGGCTATGGGAACAGGCTACCATAAGGTATTCAGCTCCCTGGACGGCAATTTCTGGTGCTGTACAGGAACAGGTTATGAGAATTTTACCAAGCTTCAGCGTGGAATCTATTATAAGGCGCCGGGCAAGCTTCTTGTTTCCATGTATCTTGCCAGTGAGTATGAAAATGAATCCTATAAGGTTGTTATGGACGGTGATCTGACAAAGTCAGATACAGTGACAATTTCAGTAGTAGCTAAAAAAGATGTCATTGAGGACAATCTGCTTCTTTGGGTTCCCGGCTGGACAGAAGGCGGAATGAGAGTTCAGCTTAATAGCAATGAATATAAGACTGATTGTGATTGCAGATTTATTGAAATTCCCGCATCCGAGTTGACGGATGGAGCTCAGCTTACAATTAAACTGCCTATGAGCATCAGCTGCCATAATCTGCCTGATGGGAAAGATACATATGCGTTCTGCTATGGTCCTTTTGTTTTATCTGCAAGACTAGGTACGCTTAAGATGCAAGAAACCACCCATGGCGTTAAAGTTAATGTTGCGTCAGAAAAAGCAGTAGACAGTGATGTACTTACTATCACAGCTGAAGAATCAGTGGACTCTTTTATTGCGAACATAGATAAATATCTTGTTAAACGCGATGGTTCCTGCGAATTTGACCTTGGTGGAATATCAAAGCCTAAGGTATTTACGACACATTTCAATCAATATACTGAGAGCTATGGAATCTACTGGAAATATGAATCAGATTCCAATAAGGAGAATTGAGAAGATGACTCGAAGAGAAGCTGCTATGGCAAATTTCATGAACGGATATAACTGCTCTCAGTCAATAGTACTCGCATTCAAAGATTTGCTTCCTATTGATGAAAAGACTCTTTCAAAAATGGCATCTTCATTTGGCGGAGGAATGGGAAGGCTTCGGGAAGTATGCGGCTCTGTTAGCGGAATGTTTATGGTCGCAGGGTTTCTTTACGGTTATGACGGACCTGAAACAGGATCAGTAAAGGCTGATCATTATGCGAGAATTCAGGAACTGGCTCACAGATTTGAAGAAAAGCATGGTTCTATTGTTTGCCGTGAAATGCTCGGACTTAGCGTTCGTCATGATGTTCCAATTCCTGAAGCGCGCACAAAAGAGTATTATGCAAAGCGTCCCTGTGCGGAAATAATAGGAGATGCTGCAGAAATACTTGACCAATATATAAAAGAAAATCCTAATATAATAAAGAAAGATCAAGACTAAAAATTTTGCATAAGAACGTCCCTTATCTTTGTGATCTGGGACGTTTTTTAATTGTTATAATGGGTGGTCTTTGGTATGATTTATTCATAAAAAGCTATATATAACAAGAGAAGGAAAGGAGAAGTATGAAAAGAAGTTTTTTGTGGGGACACAGTAATGTGAGAAGGGGAGCAAAATTATTAACAGGGCTGATGCTTGCAGCAACACTTGTGGCATCGCCGGTAGCAACTATCCTGCCTCAGGGGGTGAGTAGCATGGTAGTTTACGCAGGTGACAATGATTTTAGCTGGAGTACATATTCAAAGAAGAGCTCGTCCTGGTGGAAGAGTTCTGAGGCAACCGGACTAGCTGATGAGATCATCAAGTATCAGCTTTCTGATGGCGGTTGGCGTAAGGATATGAAGAACTCAACCAGCGGATCCTGGAACAAATCCACTATTGATAACAACGCTACGTGGGGGCAGATCAGGTTCCTGGCTAATGTCTACACCGCAACAAATACTGACAAGTATAGAAAAGCCTGCCTTAAGGGTATTGATCTGCTGATAAACGGGCAGTATTCAAACGGAGGCTGGCCACAGGTTTTCAATGATGCAGGAACTTACCATGCGCATATTACTTTCAACGATAATGCCATAGTCAATGTTCTTAAGATCATGCAAGAAATGTACCAGAAATCCGGGGCATTCGCATGGGTTGACAGCAGCTATCAGAAAAAGGCTGAGAATGCGCTTGATAAAGGTATTCAGTGTATTCTTAATACTCAGATAACTGTAAACGGAACACTTACAGCATGGTGCCAGCAGCATAATGAGTATACTCTCGCGCCGGATTATGCCCGTGCTTATGAGCTGCCATCTATCTGTTCTTCTGAGAGTTCCGCTATTGTGACGTTCCTGCGCTCTCTTCCAAAAGAAAAGCAGAGCAACGCTGTAATAAAGAGTATAAATGCAGCAGTGATATGGTTTGACGCAGTAAAGATTGTCGACAAGAAATTCGATTGGAATTCTAATAAGTCGGATAAAGTAGTTACAACATCTAAAAGCTCAGTTATTTGGGCAAGATTCTATGATCTGAACTCATGTAAACCACTTTTTGCTGATCGTGATGGAAAAGCTTATGACGATGTCTCAAAGATTAGCAAAGAACGTAGAACAGGCTATGCATGGTATGGAACCTGGTGTGCAGACAATATAAAACAGGGTACAATTCCAGAAAATTCAGGCGGTGGAAGCGCTTCTGCTCCTACTCAGCAGGGATCACACCTTTATGTAGGCTACAGCAATCAGTCTTCAAATTATTCAACAGTTCAAGCTGCTGTAGATGCTGCTGCAAAACTAAAACCAAGTAGTGAAGCTCAGCGTGTTTACATTCACATTGCTCCTGGCACATACCGTCAGCAGGTAATAGTAAACACTCCATATATCAGCTTTATAAACGACCAACCCGGGCAGGAAGTAAAGCTTACCTGGTATTACGGTATTGGTTATAAGTACTACAGCATGGGAAGCAATGGCTATTATAGTGCAGATAATGCGAAAAAGAAGTCCGGAATGGGCGAAGCAACCCGTTGGGGCAGTGCAGTAGCACTCAAAGGAAACGCAGATTACTTCCGAGCAGAGAATATTACCTTTGAGAATTCTTTTAATCGATATGTAACAGACGAAGAAATCGCGGATGGCGTTACACCTTCAGGTAGTGAATCCATCACCTTCCAGAGAAGGAAAGGTGTTGATGTAACAAGCAAGGTTGCCACAGAAAGAGCAGCAGCTATTGCTGTAGAGGGTGATTACAGCGAATTCTACAATTGTACCTTCCTTGGAAGTCAGGATACTCTTTTCACCAGAGGCTCCTATGAGTATTATCGCGATTGCCATATTGTCGGAAACACAGATTACATCTTCGGACAGGGCATCAGTGTATTCCAGAATTGTCAGCTTGAATTTGCAGGTTATTCCGACAAGGCGGTAGGCGGCTATATTACAGCTATGAAGAGCGATGGCAAGTCTCTGTTTATAGATTGTAATGTTACAGGAGCCAACAATATGAAGGTTGCAGCAGGTTACTTTGGAAGACCTTGGGGAGATAAGGCAGATGTTGCTTTTGTAAATACCAAACTGCAGTATGAAGGTCTTATTACATCAGCAGGCTGGACCCAGATGAGCGGAAATCAGCCAGAAAACGCCAACTTTAAGGAATATAACACTACAGCAAATGGTAAAGCTGTTAACACATCCGGAAGGGTAAGAAATACTGTAAGATACTCTGCTGATGGACTTGATGTTAAGTCATACTTAGGAAGTTTCACACCTTACTACTATAGTAACGGTTCTTCAGGCAGTCAGAGCGGATCATCTGAAACACAGCCACAGCCTCAGCCATCCGAGCCCGAGGTTGTAGATTCTACTGCACGTATTGATGATGGCTGGTACTACATTAAGGGTGTACAGTCTCAGAAATACCTTACAGTAGATGCTGACAATGCAAATGGTTGGAAGAGCGTAGTAATAAGGACTGGTACAGGTGTTGATGCCCAGAAGTGGTATTTAACAAATGTAGGAAACGGTTATATAACATTAACCAACAAGCTTGGAAATGTAATGCTGGATGTTGCAAACGGAGAAAACACTGATGGAGCAGATATAGGCATCTATCAGGCCTATGGCGGAAATGCACAGCAGTTTATCCTGAACACGACTTCACAGAGCGGCATTTATACCATAAGAACCAAGTGCTCATCTGCTACAAAAGCTCTCGATGTATATGCAAAAAAGACAGCAGACGGCACAAATGTATGTCAGTGGACCTATAATGGTAATCCTAATCAGCAGTGGCAGTTTGAAAAGGTTGCGGAGCAGACAGCTACGCCTGAACCTGTTGTAGAACCTGAACCGGTGGTTGAACCCGAACCTGTAGTAGAGCCCGAGCCAGTGGTAGAACCTGAACCAATAGAAGAACCAGAGCCAACGCCTGTGGTTACTGGCGGACTTGAACTCACCTATACAATCAATAGCTGGGGATCAGGCTATCAGGTAACCTACAAGATTTCCAACAACAGCGGCAATACCGTAAATGGATGGACTCTTAAGATCAACAAGAACCAGATAGATCTTGGTTCCTATTGGAATGTAAATGTTAAGTCTTCAGGTAACTACTATGTGATTACCCCGGTTGAGTGGAACGCAACCTTAGCAAACGGTCAGAGCATAGAATTTGGCTCAATCGGAAGCGGACAGGTAGGAAATTCCTTCGATTATATTCTTGAATAATCTATTGATTCATTGTTAAATGCAAACAGGCAAAGATCGGAAACCAGTATCTTTGCCTGTTTTTATTAAATAAAGACCTGAAGAATTGATAATTTCAGAGAACAGATCTGGCTATGTTATAATGAGCTAGAGTAATAATGTGAAAGGAACATTCCTGTGAGTAAAAAAATACTTATTATTAATACCGGTGGCACACTGTCTGCAGTTATGAAGAAAAATGGTCTCATCCCAGGCCTCTCCATTCGCGATATGCGAAAGGAGCTGCAAATGGTATCAGGTGATACTGATATAGAAATAGAGGATTTCTGCTCTTTGGATAGTGCCAATATTTTTCCTGAAGACTGGAGCGCTTTGGCTAAGCGTATAAGCGAATGTAGAAATGACTATGACGGTATCGTAGTGATACATGGTACCGACACTTTGGCATATACTTCATCCATGTTGTCATTCATGTTAAGAAATATTGCTATTCCGGTTGTAATAACCGGCTCACAGCTGTCAATAATAAATCCGGTTGCAGACGCAATGGAAAACTTAAGATGCGCTATCCACATGGCTGCAAGTCAGATACCCGGCGTTTTTGTCGCATTCAACAGAAAAGTCATGCTTGGATGCAGAGTTTCGAAGGTGCGTTCATTAAGCTTTGATGCCTTCGAGAGCATAAATTACCCCAATATAGCGACAATAAGCTCTCTTGGGATGAAAATCGATACCAAGGCAGTCCCTGAAAGAACTGGCATATTTAAGCTTACCGATACTTATTCTGACAAAGTATGTATGATAAAAATGTTTCCGGGAATCCATAGAAGTTTTATCGAGTCAATTGCAGAGCAGGGGTATAAGGGACTATATATTGAGGCATATGGAATAGGCGGAATGCCCTATGTGAACCATGATTTCATAGGTGCTGTCGAAAAACTAATAAGAGGCGGAATGACTGTTGTGGTTGGGACCCAATGCAGATATGAGGGTACCAAAATGGATGTATATGAAACCGGGAAAAGGGCACTTGAAATAGGTGCCCTTGAAGCCCATGATATGACAGGAGAAGCGGCACTTACAAAGCTTATGTGGATACTGGGGATGACGGATGATGTCTCAGAAATTAAAGATTATTATTCTATAAATGTTGCCGGAGAGTTATTCAGGGCATAGTGAGACAAGCCTCTTTAGCTGATCATAAAACGAAATTGAGGATTGTTTTTGAATGACAGAAGATGTTTTTTTTGATAAATATGGCAGAGAGCTTAATGATAAGCAGCTTGAAGCCGTAAAAAGTGTTGAAGGACCAGTTCTTTTGCTGGCAGTACCCGGAAGTGGTAAGACAACTGTGCTTGTGAACAGACTAGGATATATGCTTTATTGTAAGGGAATTGAACCGGAGCATATCCTGACGCTGACATACACAGTGTCAGCCACCCGGGATATGGCACAAAGATTTGAGAAGCTCTTTGGCCCGGAAACTGCAGACAGACTGGAGTTTAGAACCATAAATGGAATATGTGCCAAGATAATTGCCCATTACGGAAGGATAATTGGCAAGACCTCTTTTGAACTGGTAACGGACGAGAAGGTTACAGGCAAGTTTCTGACGGATATTTACGTAAAGGTTGTAGGAGAATATCCCACAGAAAGTGATGTTAAAACCATCCGCACCCTTATAACTTATTGCAAAAACATGTGCCTTACAAAGCAGGAAATTCAGGACCTGGGAAAAGAGCAGGGCATAGAGCTTTTCCGGATTTATGAGGCCTATAACAGTGAGCTTAAGACCAAAAGTCTCATGGACTATGATGATCAGATGATCTATGCCTACAGGATGCTTAAGGGCTCTAATGAGCTTCTTTCCTATTACAGAAATGAGTATAGATATATCTGTGTGGATGAAGCTCAGGACACCTCCAAGATACAGCACATGATAATTTCACTTCTTTCCGGTGAAAAGGGTAATCTTTTCATGGTAGGTGACGAGGATCAGAGCATTTACGGTTTCCGCGCAGCTTACCCCGATGCGCTTCTTAATTTTGAAAAGGAACATCCGGGGGCCAAGGTCCTAGTCATGGACAAGAATTACAGGTCAAATGCAAGGATTGTTGAGGCCGCGGATTATTTTATCCAAAACAATAAGAGTCGCCATGAGAAGCATATGCATGCAGACAGGGAGCCTCAGAGCGATATCTGCGTTACTTCCATGAGTGGAAGAGAAGTTCAGTATAAGTACCTGCTTAAGATCGCCAAGGATGTTAGTAGGCAGACAGCAGTGCTCTACAGGGATAATGAGAGCATTTTGCCACTTGTGGACCTCCTTGAGAGAGAGGACGTGTCCTATAGGATTAAGAGCGCCGACATGGCCTTTTTTACACACAGAGTAGTTATTGATGTGATAAACAGCCTTAAGTTTGCCCTCGCGCCTTCTGATCCGGAACTTTTTATGAAGATATTTTTCAAGTTTCAGACTTATCTTCGCAAATCTGACGCGGAGGCTATGTGCGATATTGCGGACCAAAACCACTCCGGAATTCTAGATGCTGCGGAGAGCATCGAAATTAATAAAAAAGTGCTGGCCAATTGCAGATCCCTTAGGACTCACTTCAGAAATATGTCATCGGAGAATCCTGCCAAAGCTATAAGCAGGCTGGAAAACTACATGGGCTACGGCGAGTATCTCAGCAATAACAATATGGACACCAATAAGCTTTTTATCCTGAAAATGCTTGCCAGAAACGAAAGCAGTATTCCTTCATTTCTTGAAAGACTTGAGGAGCTAAGGCTTCTAATAACAGAAAAAAAACCTGATTATAGCGCAAAATTTATCCTGTCTACAATTCATTCCAGCAAAGGACTTGAATATGACGACGTAATCCTGATGGATGTTATTAACGGCGTTTTTCCAAGCAAGGTAGTGAAGAAACTCGAAAAAGCTACGCCTCAGGAAATAAGGGACTTTGAGGAAGAACGAAGGATTTTTTACGTTGGAATGACAAGGGCAAAAGAGAGGCTGACAATATTAAAATATGATGACAAGCCTTCTGTTTTTGTTAAGGAACTTACGGGAAAGAGCAAAAAGTCTGATGATAAGCCCCTAAAGGCAGCGAGTCAGACTAAGAACGTGCAGCAGACTTATGTCTCTTCCTATTTTAAGAAGAAACCAACTTTGAAAGCTGCGTCAGAAGCTGATATTCCGAAACAGATCGGAATTGGTGAGCGTGTGCTCCAGGAAAAGTACGGAGCAGGAACAATCACAGACGTTGATTATGACGAGGATGAAATTCCTACCAAGTTTGCAGTTCTGTTTGACTCAGGAGACCAACGAAAATTTGTCTATCCCTTTGCATTTACCATGGGTATGAAGATTTGTGAGCTGTAGTTTTCTTTTTTAGAACAAAAAAGAAGTATTGGAAGACAGAAAATGAATATCTATTATTACAATATAGTTATACAATCATATGAGTTTCAAATGATTAGTTATTATAAGGATAATGGAAATGAAAGAACAAAAGTCTTCAGTACTTAATATGACCGAGGGAAACCCGGTCTCATTGATTATTAGATTTTCAATTCCGATGCTTATCGGTAATCTTTTTCAGCAGTTATATAACCTGGTGGATTCTATTATTGTCGGGCAATTTGTGGGGGCGGATGCACTGGCAGCGGTTGGCGCTACCGGATCCGTCACCTTTTTGTTTTTTGCCCTATGCAATGGTATAGGAAGCGGCGGAGGAATTATAACGTCGCAGTTTTTCGGTAGGGGAAACGAAGATGAGGTTAAGAGCTGCATTGTCAACACAGGCTATATCATGCTTGTTTTTCCGGCCATTGTGGGTGCCATAGCTTTTCTTTTATCAGTGCCTGCACTAAGCATTCTGGATACACCCAAAGAAATAATGGCGGATTCAGTTGCATATATGCGTATCATGTGCGTAGGCATCATCTTTGTTTCGCTGTATAACTATGCATCTTCAATGCTGAGGGCTTTGGGAGACTCCAAAACGCCTTTGTATTTTTTGATTTTTTCATGTCTTTTGAATGTGGTGCTTGATGTGCTTTTTGTAGTGATATTTAAGACCGGTGTTATTGGTGCCGGAATTGCCACAGTTATTGCCCAGCTGATATCCGGTATAAGCTGTCTTATTTATGCAATAAAAAAGAATGAATATTTTAGAATGACAAAAGAAGATATGAAGTTTAACAGCACTGTTGCTTTAAAGGTTATTAAGCTTGGAGTGCCGTTATCACTGCAGTTTTCTCTTATTGCGATTTCCTGTATGGCGCTTCAGAAGGTGGTTAATTCCTATGGAAAAATAGCTGTGGCTGCCTTTACTGCCACCAGCAGAATCGAGCAGATAATTCACCAGCCTTATCAGACTTTGAGCGCAGCTCTTGCAACATTTACAGGTCAGAACTATGGCGCCGGCAAAAAAGACAGAATCACTGTCGGCTACAGGAAGAGTCTTTTGCTAATGGCAATCTTCTCTGTGCTAATGCTGCCGGTGATGCAGCTTTTCAGCGAGGGAATCATCCGCATTTTTGTGCAGGATGAAGCTGTTATCGCAATGGGCGCACAGGCCCTTAGAATCACAAGCTATTTTTATATCATGTTGGGGCTTATCTACGTAGTTAGAGGCGTCCTCAACGGACTCGGGGATTCCTTCTTTGCGCTTCTTAATGGTATAGTGGAAGTAATTGGACGCTTTTTTGTACCTGTTATGCTGACCGGAATTGCAGCCATTGGTCTGTGGGGAATCTGGTGGAGCGTTGGAATTGTGTGGTCCATAAGTGGAATAACTGCTTGGATGAGATATGTCAGCTATAAAAAGAGGTTGTAAATAACATAAAGTGCTTAATAGCTGAATATTTGCAGTTTAATATATGCGTATAATTTAAGTTATGTCGCACATTAATTACCCCTGTAGGCTGGAATTCACAAACTCCCGAATCTCATGTGCTAAATACCAAGATTCGGGAGTTTTACTATTATTTGATGAGTCATAGGATAGTTCTCATCACACGCCTGATGTCATCGGCATGGTGTCCATAAAATACAATGTGATGATTTCCGCAAGGCTTTTTCAAAATCTCAGAAACATCTTCCTCAAACTTTACGAGAATTTGCGTACGGCATAGATCCGGCTCATCAAGATTTTTCAGAATCGTTCCGTTACTGACAAAAAAGCTCTTAAGGTCAGCTGAGAGTCTAAAGATAGTCACATTCTCCTCTCGAAGATAACCCTTTATTGCAACTCCTGTTCCGGATTCAAAATGAGAGTCCAGCCTCAGATCCTTTGTCATCTGTAGCGGAATTGTGCAATGAGCGAGAACAACAGTGTTATCATACGGCGATATCCTTGACGGATTTGCCTGAAAAGAGGCCTGACCTGTAAGAAGGCGAACAATATGCATTGAAATGAGTGCAGCAATATCTCCTTCGCAGGCTGCAGTCACGCCTTCATCGTTAAGAAGCGCCAGCCCGGCACACCCTGTCGTTGCAAGTGGTTTTAAAAGGTCAAAACACCTGATGGTAAATCCGGACAATTCATATCTTGCAGCAATTGTCTTTAATGCGCCAAAGGTACGAAGTGCTTTTGCCTTCTCATTATCATCAAATATCCCCGGAAGCAGATCTTTACTGGCAACGAGCGTATGCTCAAATTCTTGCTTTACTTCGTCCAATGAAATGTCCTTAAAGTTTATTCCAAACTTTTTTGTTACTTCTTCATATACCGGAACCGAGGCAATAAGCCAATCAGATGGCTGCCCCATCACGCCGAAAGTGGTCTTCGCGAGTTTTTTCTTTAGCTGCTCTGTCATTGCAAGTGTCCGGACGCGGCCAGCGATATAATCTACATCACCATGTAATATCTCGCCATTTCCCCCTTTTCCGGTAATATAAGTCATTATCTCAAGCGATGCTGCAAGAGAATTATTAGACCCGTTTGTCAGAAGGTAATATGGTTCCTTAAGTTTATCAAGGCTTTGCAAAAACAAATTCTCGCTACCACCGGATTGGATAAAGATAAGCTTCAAATCACAATCGTAATCATCAATTTCACTCGCAACGAGTTTGCTCCCAAGCTTTCTTTCAATTTCCTCGACAAAACCTCCGGATATTGAATTGAGCTGATCATTGTAATTTAGTCCCGACCGTAAACCTGATATTTTGATATCCATGGGCTTCTCCTTTCTGAATAAGCATCACTATGCCGTTATTCAAGCAGCACCTTCCTCTTCCTCCTCTTCAGGCTCAATGTACTGCGCGTCTGATTTCTTTATAGTATCAGGATAAATCTGTAAAAAATCATTTTTCATAGAAATGGGTACATATCCCTGCTCCGCGTATGCTGCTGATTTTTCAGCCCAGTCCTGAGTTCCCCATTCACGCTCATTGTCGTCGGCCACAACCATATATGCCTCGGCAGGATACGGATTTCTTTTATCCAGTACATAATTCATCATACTTGTATCGCTTCCGCTGTTACCAAAAGCAAGCACAGGACGCTGCCCAATTTCTCTCTCGATCCAAATGGACTTATTGGCATTCAGGTTTTTCTGAATAAATCCGCCTGTGAATACAAGCTCATCACCATCAGCGTATTTATAATCCATATTTGAAGCGATATCTTCGTACCCTTTCTGTTTTACCTCGAATTCCGTCCCTATCACATGGGCAGGTGAAACGTAATCCTTTATAGGCGAATTAGCAACAATAGCTCTTGTTGTTGTTCTCTCTGTTCCGCTTATAACATAGATTGTAAAATCGTTTTCATATAGGTATTTTACCACCTCAACCATTGGCATATAAAATCCGTCTATATAACGCATGTTCTGGAAGCTTTCAGTTTTTTTCTGCCCAAACTCCACAGCGTAATCATACAGTTCCTGTACAGTCATTCCAGCATAGGCCTTGGCAAAATTCCTTGCAAGCTCTTCACCCGCTGTATATCCCGGTCTGATCTCAGCTGCTGCATCTTTTAGTTCATCCGATACCCTCTCTGGATGGTCCTTTAGGCAGAAATTGATGAACATCATAGTGTCGTAATATGTGTAATAAGTCTCACAAGTCAATGTACCATCCATATCAAATACAGCGATACGATCTTCCTTAGGAATGAAATTAGCTGTATCTTTCGGATTAGTGACCTTGGTTACGTAGTCCTTAAGGCTCTGCGCTGCAGCTGACTCCATATTCCAGTAGCTTAATTGGGCCGTCTCACTGCTTTTTCCGCAGCCTGTCAGCCCTACACAACAAAATAGCATTACTACAACCTGCAAAAGTGTTATTATCCTAATGATTCCTGTCTTCTTCATAGTACTCCCTTCCTCGTTTATGTTAGAACTTCTATATCAAAAGCAAATGGGGACACCTGTCAGCAATCTAGCTTACAAATATCCCCATAAATCTACAATCGTACCTCTTTTTCCCCTTAAACAGATCAATTATTTTCATAAGGGAACTCAAGTGAATCGATTACAGCTGCGATATAATCATTTACTTCCATATTTAAGTCTTCGTCCTCACCCATGTGTCCGGTAATCTCGAAAACAAGTGCACCGCCCATGTAATCTCTTGCAAAAGCAGTTGTGTACATGCCTGAACCTTCATAATCAGGATCAACTGATACCCAGTAGCCTGTAACGTCTTCTGCTCCAACAAAAGGAGCCTCTGTATATCTTGCCTTGTCGCCATAAGGAGCTCCCAACTCTTTGATAGCACCTTGAGCGTCATTGTCTACTGTGTAGGTTACAGTGATCATATTGGTTCCTGCAGACTCACCAACATAAACAATAGTTGTTACAGGACCTCCCTAGTTTATTACAAAACGGTCAGGATCATATCTGACTCTCCAGCCGTTAGCATCCGTGTAAACAAAGTCCTCTCCGTTAGCTGCATTAACATAATTAACAGCGTCAAAAGTATCAGGATCAGCATCTGGTACAGGCTCAAAAATGAGATCCAGACAGCCCTCATATGATCCCCTTACAAAGCCGTTTTCAAAGGACTTTACAGTAAAAGTATCCTCAAGTGGCTCCTCACTTCCGAAGAAGAACTTAACAGTATTACCAACCTGTTCATATTCAAAGAACATGCCGGTATTTGTATTTCCATCCTCGATATGGCCTGTTCCATCATCATCGAATACATAGAAATAGGTCTTGTCAGGGTCCTCAAGATCAGCTGAATAGTTAACATAAACACCTTTGGTGAAATATGCCTGCTGAGGCTCAGCCTCAAGAGCTACCTGCTCGTTATCAATTGTAGTTGTAGCAGCATTTCCACAGCCCGTTACGAAGGCCATTCCCATTACTATAGCGACTACACCTGTAAGAAAATCTCGTAATGCACTCTTTTTCATAATATTATCTCTCCTCATAAGAAAAAATATCAGCAGCTTACTGAATAGCATCAAATACGATTATTGTTCCGTAATCAACAAAATCGTACATAGTGAATACATCCTCGTCATCCGGATCAAGTATTTCTGTCTTGCCATCCTCTATTCTGTAGTAGGTTCCAATTCCATCTGAATCATAATTAACCCAAATCTCCTTGGCTAAAACAAGACCACTCTCATCAATCTTGTACTTTCTGACGAAATGATTTCCTGCAGTATAAAGATCATCATCACAGATCATAAGCGGATATGCTGTTCCGCCTGATGTTACGTGTCCCAGATACTCGATCTCCCCTTCGTTGTATCTGTAGATCTCACTGTCATTTGCTTCTGACTCGCTCCCATTGCTATTGAAGCTGAATGGACTCTCACTTACCATAAGTACATCAGTTCCACTGATTGTTGTCTGTGAATATGCCTGCCCCTTTTCAAGCTTATTCACTATATCAGTGAATGTCGCACACCCTGATATATTCATAGGCACGTGATCATCTTCAAGGACAAAATACTTTGTGACATCCTCCTCTGCTGACCGTTTTTCTTCAAGTGAACTGTTTGTTGCGATTATCTCTTCCTCCGAGCGAAGAGCCTTCACATATCCGGCATTAACAAATGCGGATGCAGGTGCCTGCTCATCCACGATCTCAACCTTAGCAGTTTCAACTTCAGCCTCTTTGCTTCCACAGCCCACCATGGCTACCATACACATTGAGGCTACCAGTACAGCATTAACCCCTCTTGTTACCACGTTCGTTCTCATAAATCCCCTCCTCATAAGAAAATCGCTTCTACTGTAGAGTGATCACTGTTTATCAGAAACAAGACTGGTCATTTCATCCCACTCCATATTCTTAAGAAGCTGCTCCAGCTTATTCATTATGCCCTCATCGCTTTTGGGAAGACTGAATTTCTTAACCTCATTCAGTATCATCTCAACAGCGTCATAATCTTCAGCTGCGATGCTCTCCTCCAAAGAGTGGTATGCATCCTTCAGGTCATTTTCGGATATTGGATCAGCAGATTTACCCCCGTCATTTTTTAAACTATCAAGGACTGAAAGCTTGTCACTATAACTCCTGAACAACCTGAGAAAATCGTCATTGTTCGCACTGATATATGCGATATCTCCGGTTCTCCCAGCTTCCTCAAGCTTATAAGCAAGCTCCGAAAGAACTGACGCACCTGCAATTCTTGAGGTGCTCTTCAAGGAATGAACCTTCATTGTGTAAAGAGCAAAATCCTCTCTGTCATATGCGTCCTGGATCTCTGCGGCCTTAGTTTCAATGCTGTGGTAATAGGTATTAATAAACTTCGCATATGCAGCATCACTTCCGCAGTACTTAAGTCCATCTGATGTCGAAATCCCCTCGACATGTTTTAAAATTTCAATCGTTTTATCATCCATAGTTTTATTAGGGGTATTCATAAGTACATCGGCAAAACAGGCCCCTCTATCCGTTCTCCCTCTCATAAGAAAACCGATGTACTTACTCTACATAAATCAGTATATATTGCCATGTCCAACAGATGTCCAACACAGAGTAAAACTTTTTTTCAATTAATCAAAAAAATTATCACACCGGTATTTCGCCGATGTGATAACCTTTTATTCTTCTCCAAGAAGCGAAGCCTCTGTAAGGCTCGCCCAGTAATATGAGTTCATGTAAACTCCTCTGAACTCTTTTTTGGCTGCTTCATCTCCCTCCAGATACCGGTACATATCGCAATCGATCAGTTCCGGACGAATTCTCATAGCGCCGCTCTTCATTTCCATAATATCGCTGATACCATATTCCTTCAAAGTGTCCTTAAGGCTTCTTACGATGACATCCATCTGCTTTTGCATTGCTCTGTCATACATGCCTTCTTCCCACAGCGCGGAAAATGCCTCTGCCCTTGTAACAGAGCCGCCTCTGTTATCGATAAGATATGCCAGAAGCTCCTTTGATTTGGATCTTTTGAATACTACTGTCTTTTCATTAATATAAATATCAAAATTTCCAAAGGTCTTTGCTGTAACAAGATGCTCAGGCTCAGCGGTCTTGCTGCTTAAAATATACCTTATCTCCTCAATCAGCTTCTCCTTAATGACCGGTTTGAGAAGATAACCATCAGCATGAATAGAGAAAGCTTCCAGTGCATACTCAGAATAACCTGTCAAAAAAATAATAGCCATCTGTGGGTTCTTTTCCCTCATTCTGGCAGCAAGTGCCATTCCGTTCATTTCAGGCATGTCAACGTCAAGCAGCGCAAGTGCGACATCATTTTTTTCTATATAATCTATAGCTTCGTTTGCCGAGGTAAATCCCCTGACTTCTTCAAAGAAACCTGATTCTTCTATAAAAGAGATCGTCAAGTCGAGAATCATCTCCTCGTCATCAACGTAAATTGCCTTCATTATCATTCTCCCATGATAAAACATTACCACTTACATTTTATCATATATTTTTCTACCAAGAATGAAGAATATTGTCCTTATCCTTCAAAGACAAACACGTTCCAGGAAAGCGGCTTTACATACAACTTGAGTTCACCATTCGAAAATTCATAGTTTCCTTCCTTTTCCGGTGCTAGGAGCTCATCATTCTCGAAGGTATTTTTGAGTTCCAAATCATCTGTGAAAAGTCTGTATGCTGCAACAGGACTGTAACCCTCAAAGCCCTTAAGATCAACTGTAAGCGGATAATCCGACTCCTCGTTTCTGTTGATAACAAATACCGTGAGTCTTCTGTTTTCTTTATCCCAAGCGCTTGCAGCGTCAATATAGTTAACGCCCTCTTTTCCCGTATACTGTGAAGTATCCTCAATAGCATATCCGGGCATATCAAAGGTTTCACTCTCAACCTTAGTATCCAGAGATATTCCCCTTGCGTATTCCAAAAGCTGCATGAACACATAGTGAGAAGCAGACCTCCAGACATGGTCATGGTTTGAAGCAGCAAGTGCTGAAAGACCGCCTGTCATACAGCCAATCTTTACCCTGTCTGCGTGTCTTAAAAGTGCCAGCTGAATTGACGCCATAGAAAGAGCATGAAGCATATCTCCGCCGGGGAACTGACGCTCAGGCATATTATCAGGATCATGAAGAATGTATCTTCTCTCAGGATCAAAACGATAGTGGTTCCGTGCCATGTTATACCTGCCATAGCCCGGATGAAGTGGTGCATTCGGCCTTACCATAGCTCCGTATTCGTCAAAAGAAAGCATCACCTGCTTTGGTGATCTGTGCTTAGAAGCCACATAATCAATCATGGCGATTTCTGTATTGATGAAATCTTCGTAATATAATGAACCGCCCAAAAGAGCCTTGATATCTCCGGGAGGCGCGCTGTGATAATGGTGAACTGAAACATAATCGACGACATCATAGCATTTATTTAGTACAGATTCATCCCAGGAAGGAAAACCTTCCATAAAAGGAGCTGATGATCCACACACAGCCGTTTCAATGGATTCATCAATCCATTTAATAGCCTTTGAAGTCTCCAATACTTTGCAACCATAGCCCTCCGGATTCTTGTCCCACGCTCCAAGCTGCCATGGGCCATCCATTTCATTGCCAAGATACCACATTTTTATATTATACGGATCCTCGTGTCCGTTTTTCTTACGAAGGTCCGACCAGTATGTTCCGCCTTCGTGGTTAGTGTATTCCACAAGATCCATAGCATCCTGAATGGTTCCTGTTCCCATATTAACAGTATAAAGAGGCTCCGTTTTCACCTTCTGTGCCCACTGGAGATACTCATCATGTCCCACATCATTGAGAATATACTGATGCCATGCCGGATCAAGATGTACCTTCCTCTCGTCTCTTGGGCCAATAGAGTCTTTCCATTGCCAAGCCGATACGAAATTACCTCCCGGCATTCTTACTGCAGGAAGTTTTGTCTTTTTAAGTGCGTCAATAAAATCCCCTCTAAATCCCTGCTCATCAGCTGTAGGATGCTTAGGATTAAACATCGTTCCATTTACCATTGTTCCGATAGGTTCCAAAAAAGCCGAGAAAAGCCTGTCGGATATTTCGCCAACCGTATAAGCCGGATGAACTGTAACCTTAGCATTTTGTGCCATTTGCCATTCCTCCATATCCCCATTTAACTCTTGTAATGACGCCAATAACGCCATACTTAAAATGTAGCACAAAAGGCACCTTCGACACCAAAGCATTATTGTCATAATAAGGCCAGTTCTTGCTAATTATTCAATTTTTGAATTATATGTAAAATATATATGTTATATATACATTGATATCACAGTGCTTGTTCAGATATTATCAGTTATTTTTTTACAATTTGTTTACAACTTATTAAACTCTAATTAAGTTTCCCCCTGTAGAATTTAATCATACGAAGCAAATACTTTTTTCTTTTTCATAATAAGGCCCCGGCGTTTAGCCGGGGCTCCTCCTTTTTTATCACTCTTTTCGGTTTTTACTGTTTGCTGAGCTTGCAAATAATTGTCATATCAACACGGTTGCCCTTAACACCAACCAAAACGTCACTTGCCAGATTAGCTACTATGGATTTTTCCAGTTCATCCCAGGCTTCCTGTGCGGCATCTTCAGTCTCTCTTACATCTGACAGAGATCCTCTGTACTCATCCAATGACCACATCACACCATACTCTGCCATGGTTTCCATGCTGCCATACATGCCCATTGCGCCATAGTTGATCACATCTCCTCCGTACTGCTGGCTAAGGCTAACGACATGCTCATAATTAAGCAGACTGTTCTGCACAATGTCACCCAGCTTATCCATGAAGCCTCGTACGCTTTCATTTTTATTCTCTGTAGACATAGCAAGCAGATCATTTTTCTTGTCATAATCCATTTCTGTCTGAGCAGTAAGTTTTAAACAGAAGCTCTTTGAATACTTCTCAAGCCAGATAACAGCATTATAATCACCGGTCATCTTCTGAAGCATACCAATTGTCTCTTCAAAAACAAGCTTTGCATGAAGCTCATCTTTGTGGGTAAGAGAAAGCTCAGAAATAATTTCTTCTGCTTTATCAAGTGCTTCCTTAGCATCCTTTTCAGATCCAACAACTATCTGCCTTGATGTAGCAGCCAAAGCATTCCTGGATACGTAGGAGAGCGTCTCTGAAAAGTCTTTTGTTGTAATCATTTTTACATGCTTCTTATTAATAGTAATCTCAATATCATCAGCAAGATTAGCTACAAGTGATCTCTCAAGATCCTCCCAAGCTTCCTGAGATAAATTATCAACATCCTTTCTGGCCTTAAGTTCCTTTTGATATTCCTTCAAAGACCAGGTTTTATGTCTGGGTGTTTCCATTAAAAACATATCTGCCAGCTTGCCAAAAAAGCCCTTTTCTTCAGTGACACGTCCTGATGATGCCACAGATCCCAGCTCCTCTTTCTTCGCTTCGTCAAGATCAGCATCAAACTCCAAAACAATATGAGAAAGCTTTTTTGAGCCTTCGAACCACAGTTCAACAATATTTCCACCCATAATCTGCCTTACAAGCCTGATAACTTCTTCAGTCAGAAGGCGGAATCTCATCTCATTTTTTCCGGTTATTCCAACGTCAAAGACATAATTGTCCAAGACATTGTATGCTCTCTCTATGTCAGTTTCAGGATTTCTCACTTTGACGTGTTCAGACTCTCTGTATTCCATCTAGTTCTCCCTTCTCACATGCTCAAGTAATATAATTATGCCATAGTGATTCTGTCTCGTTATTATTCGCTTTATTATACTAGTATATCACGAAAAATCACTCATTTGAACGTCATTTTACTCATTGCTCTGCCTATAGCTGGCGCCGGCCTCTAAAGCCCGTGTTAAAGCCTTGCTTATATTATCCCTGTACTCCGGAGGAATCTCCTTGAGTTCATTGAACATGGCTCCAAAATGCCATCTTAATATCTCTTTTGAATATGTATCGTATAGTTTTCTACCCTTCGCATTAACAGTAACTGCAATAGATTTCCTTGATCCCTGAATATAATTTTTTTCTACAAGCCCCTTTTCTTCAAGTCTCCTTACAATTTTTGTAAAATTGCTTCGGGTTATACCAAGTCTTGCAGCCACTGCTGTCATTGGTTCCTGCTTCTCCTCATTCTCTAAAAGATACTCCAGAACCTGAATCTGCGCATAGGAATAAGTTACTCCCTCATGGCACAGCTTCTCACATTTATAAACATATGCATAAACATTGCAATATCTAATCAGAGCTTCTACCACCTCGCGGTATTCGCCCATCCAGGCAAGTTTCATTACAATCTCCTTTATAACAAATGCATAAATTTCTTGTGAATAATACACAAATATTTTTTTGTTCTTCTTTCATTATAGACTTTTTGCACAATTAATTGTACACTAATTTTGTTTCCACAGGAAACAAAATTTAAAGGAGGGTTATTTTTATGAAAGTGAAAAAAGGAACGTCACTATTACTATGCATCGCTTTGGTTCTAGTGCTCGTGGGGAGCATTTTTGCCGGCCTATTCAATGGGGGATTAGGCAGCACAAAGGTTCGTCGCATCAAGTTTGATACGGCAAACGGAACATTGTCCGGACTCCTCTACATGCCCAAGGATGCCTCAGAGTCAAATCCCAAGCCAACACTCATAGTAACTCATGGTTATCTCAATTCTGCAGAGATGCAGGATGCCAACGCCATCGAGTTATCAAGAAGAGGTTTTGTTGTTCTGGCTCTTGACCAATATGATCACGGTCATTCCAAGATCAATGCATCAGCTTATTCCAGCCGGGATTTCTTTGGAATGTGGCTCCCATTCTGGGTAAACTCAATGAATGATGCAGTCCAGTATATGTACGAGCAGCCTTATGTACTTAAGGATGCTGCCGGTAATGGCATCATTGGACTCGCCGGCCATTCTATGGGTGGTTTCTCAACAACCATGGCCCTTGCTATGGATGAAATGCAGTTTGCCACATCCGGTGTTCGCAAGGTTCATGCCGGCCTGACAGAAGGTTCCGACTTTTCATACTCAGCCTTTGCCGGCGTTGATGTAGCTACAGCTGATTCTCTAGGTGGTGGACGTTACATGGGAAAAGTAGCTGCTCAGTATGATGAATTCTTCTTTAATGATCCGGCAGAAACAGGCGGAACAGTCCGTAAGAAGAATTACGTAGGCACCGACGAAGCTAAGACCTGGCTTCAGCAGGAGAATCCCGTTGCAGCTACATGGTATCAGACTTCAGATGGTGGACAGCGCATAATTTATCAGCCGTCACAGACTCATCCCTGGAATCATTTTTCAAAAACCACCACTGGCTATGCTATTTCATTCTTTACTACAGCCTTTGCAGATTATTCATCATATCTTAAAAATATAGCTCCGGAAAAACAGATCTGGCAGTTTAAAGAGCTCTTTGAGCTTATAGCCCTGATAGGCTTTATCATGATGATCGTGCCACTGGTAATGATCATCACACAGTTGCCATTCTTCAAGAATGCCCGCACTGAGGAGTTGGCACTGGCAGCTCCCAAAAAGGAACTCGGAGCAAAGCTTGGAGGCTTCGTTCTTTTGTTTGTACTGCTTCTTCTCCCAGCGATATTCTTTACACCACTCATTGATGGAGGCGTAGGATCAGAATCTGTTAATGTTCTTTTCTATTTCAGCCTTGTATTTATTCTGACAGGCATCATCGGATTCTTCATTTCCGGAAAAGAAAGCAGTAATCAGGGTCCTTACCGTATTGGAAGCTGTCTGGTTGTTGTCACCGGCATAATACTTGCAATCCTTACAAAAGTTCCATCCTATCAGAACTATGGTTTCTGGGTAGCACCGGCAGTAAATGACATTGCATACTGGACAATCATAAGTGCATTCATTTCTCTTCTTGCCATGAGCGCTGTTTATCTCTTCTCTAAGGCAAAAGAAGGTGCAACCTTCAAAGATTATGGCGTAGTTTTCAATGTAAAAGCCATCGTCGCAGGACTTTGCACTGCCATTGTTACAGTAGTTGCAGCTTATCTGGTTCTGTTCTTAATGGATCTTATATTCAAAACAGATTTCAGAATCTGGACCTTTGCATTTAAGACCTTTGACCTGAATATTCTTCCGGCATTCTTCAAGTATTTGCCTACATTCCTGGTATTCTATCTGGCATCAACTGCATCTATTACAGTTAATACCAATACTCAGGCTCTTAAGGGAATAAAGGGATATCTTGTAGCCATAGCACTTAATGCAGGTGGAATCATTCTCTGGCTCATCTTCCAGTATGGAACGCTCTTTGCGACCGGTGTTTCAAATCATCCACAGTCTGCTCTTTCAGGCATTATTCTGGTAGCGATGGTTCCTACTCTTGCCATAGCAGCCATCATATCCAGGGCACTATATAAGAGACTTGGAAATATCTGGACTCCTGCATTTCTTAATGCAATCCTGATGACACTTATGACTATTGCCAACACTACTGTATTCTTGAAATAACAAACATATAAAAAAGGTCTCCCTGTAATTAAACAGGGAGGCCTCTTACTATCAGAATTCCGTTAGGACCAAGAATTCCGTTACCTGGTGTTATGCCACTCCATTTTCTGGAGTAAACAATCTCAGCAAAACCGCTTATATCAATATTTACATCGTATTCCTCACAGTTCAGATAAACCTGAATACTCTCATTTTCTCCTATCTTCGTATAAGAAATAACACGCTTTTCCGGAATATCATTCGGGAAATGGAAATTTCTGCTTTTACAGGATTGCAACGTCTTACGCATACTGATAAGACTCTTTATTTCATTTATCTCTTTGTCCTTTTCTCCCGCATCTATCTCGTCCCATGGCATACATCTCCTGCAATCGGGATCATACGAGCCTTCCATTGCGACCTCAGTTCCATAGTATATGCAGGGGCTTCCCGGCATCGTAAACAGAACTGCGAGCTGCTGGTAAAAAATGTCTATGTTATGCTGTGCCTTATCAAGAAGCCTGTTGGTATCATGAGAATCCAGCAGATTAAAAAGTACATCGTTTACCTGGGCATAGTACATAGTAAAGCATCTGTTTATATCGTACTCGAAAGTCTCACGGCCTCTGTTTTTATATATCCAGAAATCAGAAATTGCCGTAGAAAGCGGATAATTCATGACCGAGTCATACTCATCTCCAAGTAACCAGGAAATTGAATCATGCCATATCTCTCCAAGAAGATAGAAGTCCTCTTTCATATGACAGGTCATATATCGGACTGCTTTTAGAAAAGAATGGGAAATTTCATTTCCAACATCAAATCTGAGTCCGTCAATATCAAAAGTTTCTATCCAGAATCTAATGATATCAAGTAGATAGTTCTGCACCTTAGGATTGTTTGTATTAAGTTTAGGCATATACTCAGCAAAAGCAAAGGAATAATAACGCCCATCCCTGGTATCTCGTCCTTTCTCTATTGGCCATTTGTTGATCATATACCAGTCAGCATACTCAGATTCCTGCCCCTTTTCCAATACATCAAGCCACATCGGATGGTCGTATCCGGTGTGATTAAAAACTGCATCAAGCATAACTTTGATACCCATTTCATGAGCTTCATCAACCAGTGCCCTAAGATCCTCATTGGATCCAAAATGAGGATCGACCTTTTTATAATCCCTGGTGTTGTACTTATGATTGCTTCTTGACTCAAAAACAGGATTCAGATAGATTCCGGTGATGCCAAGATCGCGCAGATAAGGCAGTCTGTTCCTGATTCCTCTTATGTCTCCGCCATAGTAGTCGTGGAATCCAACTCTTCCGGTCTGCCATGGCAAAACATCCTCGGGATCTGTACTCTTGTCACCATTACAAAATCTCTCAGGAAAAATCTGATACCACACAGTATCGTTAACCCACGTCGGAGTTTTGCAAACATCCGCAGGGTTCATCCAGGGCATAATAAAATACGAAAGTGTCTTTCCCTCCGTATTCATCTCCTCTTCTGTGTAAAAGCCGTCCTCAAAGAAATACATGCATTCATCCTTGGCATGAAGCTCAAAGTAATACTTGCACCTCTTATACTCCGGATGAAGCGTGGTAGTCCACCATATATGATCCTTTAATCTCTTTTTGTAAAAGATCTCTTCCCTATTGCCACTCCAACGCTCATTACCGCCCATAATCCCTGCGTCATAAGGGTCTCCGTAAATAATATAAACCTTGTCCACGTCATACCCGGTTTTGAGGTTGATTATCAGCTGGTCCGAATCAAGAGGATAGCAGTACTGTTCCGACATACGATGATAAATTGCGCTTAATAACATATTGACTCCTTTCGGAAAACGTTTTCCGTGACAAGAACACTATATATCATTTCGGGAATTAATGCAACAAAAAAGAGCAAAGATGCCTTATATCAGCAACTTTGCCCTTTCCTCTCATCATATTTTTGAAATATCAGTTAATCTTAAGACTTCCCCAGGTATCTGAAGGAACAATTCCTATATATGTCTTTCCTCTATTAATATTGATCTCTTTTCCATCAGCACCATAGTAATGAGTAAAGCCTGTCTCACTGCCCTTGGTCCAGGTAATCGGAACAGCCTGACCATTTGTTATATAATAGCCACTTCCGGTTCCAATAACGTTATAAGTAAGATAGCCGTTCTTATCAAGCTGTGAAAAAGATACATTCTGTAAGATTACATTCTTAAAAGTTAATACCTGATTATCCTCAGCGTCAACATGTAAAGAGCCATACTCTGAATAATCATAAGTTCTTGTAGCTGCGTTATAGGCAAGCTTGCTCTTGTTGTGACCAAAAACTGCAGAAATATCAACATTGTTTGCTACTATGCCACCCACAAGATCAGTATCATTTGCGTTAAACAAGAAATGAGTCGGCCTTTCCATTGCAAGAGTATAGGTTGTAGGCAAATTGCTCTTTGCAAATCTGCTCACCAGCTCCTTGCCAAATACATACTCAGTAAACTCTCTCGCCTTGCCATTCTTAACTCTGGAAAAACCGCCGCTTATGTGTGCTGCGTATGGCTGAGCCAAATATGTATCAATATAGAATGGTCCACCATCGTGAATCAAAACTGCGTTATACTCATCGGCCAAGATGACATTAGTCGTTCTGGTACTACGAATGCTTCCTGTCTGCTGAAGATTTGCCCAGTCCTTATATAAACACATAAGTCTGGTAATTCGGCCATTGGCTGTGCTGTTCATCATCTCATAAACAACATCCGCCTCTGCTGTTCCATAGTGTTTTAATGCTATCTTCTCATTGTCTACCATAATAGCTACAGGTCTCTGGTTAGCAAGTGCATCACTTACCTCAAGTCCTGTCAGCTCATTTGTCCCCGCATAAACTGTTGTTGACAGCATACAAGTGCAAAGAATCCCCGTTATTAACGCCCCAACTTTTTTCAATCGCATAATAATGCCCCCTATAAAATATTTACTGCTTAGCTAAAATAATAACATTGCTCAAAACCCAAGCGCAAGACTATCCTAGGATTTTAACGAAGTCTTCCTCAGGCATAGGCTTAAAGAAATAATAGCCCTGGATATAATCACAATCTGCTTCCCGAAGAAATTGCAGCTGCTCTTCTGTTTCTACACCCTCCGCTGTCACCTTCGCCCCTATTGAATGTGCCAGATTTATTGTAGAGATAATAATGGCCTCGGCCTTGTCGTTGATCCCGATTTTTCTGACAAAACCAAGATCCAGCTTAATCACATCAAAATCAAAGGTCTCAAGCATGGATAAAGAACTCATTCCGCTACCGTAATCATCAAGAAGAATCATAATCCCCTGCTTCTTCATTTTTTTCAGATAGTCCATGGCTTTACTCTCCAGATCTGCATAGGCTGATTCTGTAACCTCAAACCTTATCATCTCTGCATCTACACCATTACCATCTACACCATTACCATCTATACTCTCAAAAATACTTTCTATAAATGAAGAATCAAAAAAATCCACCCTTGAAAGATTGATCGCACAAGGAATTACTTTCTTGCCCTGATCAATTCTCTTCGAAATCAGCTCCACTCCTCTTTTTATCATAAATCCATCAAGAGCTGAAATTTTGCCCTCCGATTCGATCACCGGAATAAAATCACCCGGTGGAACCATTCCAAAATCTTTATGTCGCCATCTGATAAGCATCTCCGCACTTGCTATCTCTCCGGTTTTGGCATCAACAATCGGTTGATAATAGGGTTCAAACTCATTACTTGCCAGTGCCCGCTCAAAATCAGACAAAAGAAAACTCTGCTTTACATAGTTTTCCTTCATAACATCGTCATAGTACGCATAAAGAAGCTTTCTCTTTCCGATATCAATACTCTTTTCAGCAAGCTTAGCTCCTGCCAGAAGCTGAGCTATTTCTGCGCCGGAATTCTTGATGGAATATATTCCGCATCGAATCTCATAATTGTATTCCTTAGATTCAATCTTGAATGTCTGGCTACACATCGCCCTAAAATTTTTTTCCTTAAGGTTCTCGTCCGCAGTAATAAGAACAAAATGATCGCTCTCAAGTCGGCCCAGTATAACAGGCTTCAGATACTTCCTAAGAGCATCCCTGGTCTGGAAAATCACCGCATCTCCGTTATTATCACCAAATAATTCATTAACTGCTTTAAAGCCCTTTACGTTTGTATATACAAGTGAATAGTGCTCATCTGCAGCAAGCTCTGATAAAAAGAGCCTTGCCCTCTCCATAAATCCGGTTCTCGTATATTCATCCGTAAGCCAGTCATGATCAAGCGCTGTAGTTATGTCAAAATAAACCACCAGCACCCAGTCCGGATATCCGGGAACTTCTCTGGCTCGTATATTTTTTGCTCTTCTGCCAAAAGGTGTGTTAATGTGCACCGTCCTTACATAGTTTCCCTTTTCCTTAAGCTCTTCAAAAACATAAGGAAGTCTTATCTCATTCAGGAAATCTTCACGCTCATCATCAACTACAGTCTGAGAAAGCTTAAAACAAATGTCCTTGTATCTTAACCTGCTGCTTTCAAATACCTCCCAAAGCTGCTCGCAAAGATAATAGACCTCACATATCTCATTTTTTCTGTTAACCGACACTACCATATCGTAGCCATCAGCAATCAGCGTCTTAATTACAGGCTGTTCAAAAACGCCCATATAGGGAACAATTGTCCCCTGCTTCAGCGATCTGATAAGGCCATCAGAGATCACCTCTCCCACGCCTTTAAAGAATGTTTTTCCGTTTTTTACCTTAAAATAGCTTCCGTCAGTAATAAGATAGAATATTCTACCGTAGCTGTCAGGCATAACAACATCCCTGATAAAATCATCTCCATCAAGATCGCTGCCTCTGACCGCCTCACTGTGGGGAATTATCTGAATGTTAGTAAGATCAAGGCCGTCAGAGAACCTGACATAATTAGGATCCAAAGCTTCTTCCCGCTTCGGCACAAGATAAACACTATAGGCAGCATTAATTGCTCCGGCTCCGAGAGCTACAATTATGCCATTATAGTCTAAAAGGGCATCCTTAAGACCAATACGCTTCATAAACGCAAGCTGTGTCGGCGCATGTCCCCCTGCCATATAGATAACATTTGACCACTCTACCAGCTCAGAAAGTGACTTTTCATCTACATTACCAAGAATCCTGACCTCATTCACGGATATTTCATTGGCTGAAAAGGCATTTAATACATTTTCTTTTTGATTTTCGTTTTCTTCTTCTGCCTCAGGATCACAAGGAACATAAAGAACATTTGCAGAATCCGTCCATTCCTTCTTCAAATCTTCAAAAAAACCATAACACTCCAAGGGTGCCTGCATCTCGCCTGCTCCCGAGCAGTTAAAAGATATGAAACTACTGGTAAGGTAAAGAACCATGCTCTCACGCTCCCAGATTAAATTATCTTATTATCTCTGTTCACGAAAAATTTGCTTATCGCGCTTGTTATCTCACTCTTTCCACTGGTCTTCAAAATGTAGCCTTCCGGTTTCAATGCCAAAACACTCATTACGCTCTCTCTGTCATCTTTTCCTGTGAGGAAAATTACCGGAATCCCCTTGGTCTCATCATCGCTTCTAAGCATCTCAAGAACCTGAGGCCCATCAAGAACAGGCATCTCATAGTCAAGAAGAATAAGGTCTGCTTTATTCGATCCAAGCCACTTCATTGCTCTGAGTCCCGAATTCGCCATAGACACCTTGTATGCATCCTTTAGCCAGTCTCTCACAAGTCCCATATAGTTTGGATCGTCGTCCACTATGAGAATGCTTCTCCTCATCTCACCATCGGCGACCATATTGAAATATAGGCCTATAGCCTCAATAACAGTCGGATAGTCCAATGGTCTGGCAAATGTCTTATATATTACATGAGAAGGAAATACATCTACTTCCACCTTTGTATCGGTTAAATCTCCTATCAATACCATCTGTTTGTCACTGTCAGACAGTTTATCACGCAAAAAAGTAGTGATATCGCTTGCGATCTTCTCGCCGGCCTCCATGTAATACGCTATCAGTCCGCAATCCGCCCACTGGGCATTAATGCTGTCTACATCTGCCGGAGAAAAGCACACGTTTATATTGACCTCTTTCAGTTTCCCGATAAGGACCTTAATTATAAATGTTTCCTTTAATCCAATTATCAATACCTTATTTGCAGCAGTGGGCATTTCAGTCCTCCATTTAAAATTTTGCGCAATAGCCCATTCAATAATATTGTACCATCACTACTGCAAAAACCCCAATAAATATACAAAATTTACACTTTTTTTATTTAGTATATCATTTATTTTCATTCGTCATTATGACTAGCACACTCAACAATATCCTGTTAAGCCTTGGATTCAAGGAACCATTTGGCACCGGAAGGGCAATCCTCGAAGTACAGATGAATCTCCTTTCCCTCTACAACGCAGGTGTATACCAGTCCTGCGCCTCCGGCCCTCCTGCTTGCCCCGGGCACGCAGTCCTTTACTCTTGAAATGCTGTATTTTTTACCGTCTTCCCATTCAATAGACAATGGACGAATCTCTCCCTCGTCTGAAAACTCTACTACAGTATCCACATATACTTTATGTCCTATCCTTATCGCCATAATAATCTCCTGCTTAATTATCACCCAGAACATTATTACCGTTCTGAAAATAAGCTACCGGGTGTATCATGTGATCATCTGCCTTGGCATCAAGCCCGGAAAGTCCCCTGTCATAGTACATAAGTCCCCTTAGCACCGAGCTGTAGCCAAAACGCCTCCTTATATCCGTGACCGCCAGATCGGCCCGTAAATATTTTTCTCTAAGCTCCTCACTCATGAAAAGATTCGTCTGATGCGGCATAGTATCCGGGACAAGTCCTGCCACTCTGACACCTACACTTCTGATGGGATGCTCCCAATCATAGTTTTCCTTAAATAGTTGCCATGCATAACCGGCAATTTCCTCTGAAATGTTGGTTGGAATGCTGACCCTGTGCTGCCTTGTAAAGCTATAGAGCCCATTGTCCCTGATGCTGATACCTATCACATCCCCAATAAAATGGTTCTCCCTAAGCCTTGCAGCGACACTTTCCGACAAAAGATAGATAACCAGTCTCACATCCTCATCAGTGACAAGATCTCTTGGCGTCGTGGTGCTATTACCTACACTTTTTATGGGGGCCTCATCCCCACCTCTTAAAACAGGAGTCTGGTCCTCACCTCTGGCAAATGCAGACAGCACATATCCAATCTTCCCAAAGATCTGCTCCAAAAAATCCGGATCAGAACGTGCAACATCTCCAATAGTGAGAATTCCATATTTCCTAAGCTTGGCATCTGTATGTCTGCCAACATACAAAAGGTCAGAAGCAGGTGCGTTCCATACTATGTCGCGATAATTGTCACGACTTATCTGTGTGATTGCATCCGGCTTCCTGTAATCCGAGCCGAATTTTGAAAAAATCTTGTTCCACGAAACTCCAATCGAAACTGTAATCCCAAGCTCTGCCTTAATCCTGTCTGAAATTTCTCTCGCAATTGACATCCCATTGCCAGTCCTAAGCAGCTCCCTGGAATGAGTAATGTCTATCCAGGACTCATCCAGACCGAAAGGCTCCACCAAATCAGTATAATCGCCGTAAATCTTCCTAGCCTTTCTGGAAAAACGTATATATTCATCATAATTAGGTGTGACAAATATCACGTCCTTGCAAGCCTTCTTAGCCTCCCAAAGGGCCATTCCGGTCTTAACACCATGTTTTTTGGCAATATAATTGGCTGTAAGCACGATCCCGTGACGCGCCTCAGGATCTCCGCCTACAGCCATGGGCACATTCCTAAGCTCCGGATTATGGAGCATCTCCACCGCGGCATAAAAGCAGTTACAGTCTGAATGAAGAATCAATCTGTCATCATTCATATTCATCTCACCCCGGCATATCCTGATTTATATCGAACAACTGTTCTGTTTACATTTCCAATTATACGAATGTATGTTCGAAAAATCAACCGCTAGATATAGTGGTGAGCGATTTCTATAAACACTATTTTTACAGTATCGATCTGAATATTACTCCTATAAGTGGTATGGTTAATACCGAAAGAAGCGTGGTAAACGCCACTGTCTTTGAGGCAGTTTCCTTGTCTCCGTCAAAAGCTTCGGCAAACATGGCCGTCATGATGCCAACAGGCGTAGCGATCATAACAAAACAGACTCCAAGAAGTGTTCTGTCCTTGACAAAGAAATGAAGCAACCAAACTCCGATAACAGGAATTACAATCAGCTTTATAATAGAAAATACAAGCATCTTAACGTTTTTCTGCACAGACCACCGATTGTCATCAAGACAAAAAGGATCATCATCTGCTTAAATAAAACCATGTGCCTCCCCCTCACTCAAAGCAAAAGGACTCAAAGTCAAAATTACTACCGGGAAGGAAAACAAATGACGTCTCCCATCTTCCTCTTCTTGTCGCAATTTCATAGCTCACGTCCCTATATTCACCGGACTGAGGAAACTCAAGTATTTCCTTTTCGTCTGCACCGGTAACAGGATCGTAAAATTTCAAATGGATTGTATTGGCATTCTTTAGTGCCCTGCCTTTTATTGTAATTGTAGAAGCACCATTTTCCCCATATTCGAGCTCACCAAAAGCAAGAGTTACATTATTTCCAATGTTTTCAACAGCTTCTTCCGTCTTATTAAAACTGTCGCCATAAATCATAGCCGCATCAATAGCCTTTATTCCGGAATAAGCTCGAAGCTGCCTCTCAAAAGTAAAGCCTTTGATGTGCATCTTATCATATACCTTGAAGCTTATAGTATTTATTCCTGAAAGTTTTTTATTAAGCACCCAGGTGTCAGGCTGATAGACGTTCCAGATAGACTGCTTATGATAAACCTCTTTGCCAATAAGCTCTGCTCCCGCTTCTCCGGGAATCCCCTGCCATATCTCGAAATCATAGGGATCATTGGAAAGCCCAAATATATCTACCGTTATCTTATCAGAAGCATCCTCACCAAAATCGACACCTTCAAAAGTAACTACAGAGTCGCCTTCTCTGCCGGTCGACACTCCCTGCTCATTTCCTGCACCTATTTTGCCCTGTCCTTTGGTATATGAGCTGGCATAAATATAACCGTAAGGATCAAGATATGCAGTACCCACGCCTTCTATCTCAAATTCCAGCTCAGAGATCACCTTTGCGCAGTCTGCGCCGTTATATGCTTCGCATCTAAGCTTGAAAAAACCATCTCCGATTGCTTCAATTTCAACCTTATCCCCAAGAGAATTAATTCTTACAAGATTAGACTCTGTTCCCTTGCTGTTAAGCGCTCTGAATACAAGCCCTTCCGTACTTGCGCCATGTGGATGAACCATAGCTGTTACAGATATTTTTCCCGTCTGTGCATTTATTTTCTGCCCTTTGTCTGAAATAAGCTTAATTGCACGCACATCCTTATTTGATATAATTTCCGCCTTAACAACAGGAACTGTTCCAGCCTTTTTGGTCCTTACAATTGCCAGAAGCCTTCCACCAAAAAGCCTCCTCGTATCCGCCTTATAGCTGTCGTAGTCTGTGCTGTCGCCGTTATCAAGCCCTAAAAGTTCTCCGTCCGACACAGTTACATGAACATAATTATTGGCATTATCAACTTCAACACCCTTTTCATCCAAAGCGGTTATCTCAGCAAAAACAAGTTCTCCAAAGGTGTTCTCAGCATCCTGCTTTATTGCAAGAGAAGAAGCATCGCCAAAAGATTGCTTTTTATCCCTCGCAATCTCGTTTCCGCTCTCATCATATGCAACAGCCTCAAGAACACCCTTTTTATACTTAAGGCTGTAGTCAGCGATTATATGATTTCCGCTGCCTGTTCTATGTGTAAGCTCCTGCTTCCCAAGGCTTTCACCATTAAAGAAAAGCTCAACAAAAGCCCCGTTGCTGGCAACCCTTATATCAATCTCCTGGCCGTCGTTAAAGTCCCAATATGGAAAAATATGTACAAATGGATCCTTTTTTGCACTTACCCATGCTGATTTCCAAACATAATAAGCATCCTTTTTAAACCCGGCCGTATCTATAAGTCCAAAATAAGAATTCTTTGTCTGATAAGGTGTAGGTTCTCCGATATAGTCATAGCCTGTCCAGATAAACTGTCCCAAAGAAAACTTATAGTCTCTGTCCTGACAGATACAGTTTTCTATGCTTTCAGCTCCCCAGCTTGTAATACTGTTCTCAAGAGACGAACACTGAAGATCCGAGTCGGAAAGGATCTTTTCTCTTAATGGGAAATGATAGATCCCCCTGCTCTGAACAATAGAATAAGTCTCACTTCCGTAAATAATCCACTCAGGATGCTCCTTGTGATGTTGCTCATAGTAATTTTCTGCGTAGTTATAGCCCACAACTTCAAGCTCTCTTGCACATTTCTGCGCATTTTCCCAAGGCATGTAATTAGAAGCCGACGTAACCAGCGCATTTTTCTTAGGGTCATGGAGCTCTACAAGCCGTCTGAGCTCCCTGGTAACCTCTACACCCCTCTCATCTGCATGTGTATCGTAAATCTCATTTCCTATACTCCACATAAATACTGATACATGATTTCTGTCACGTCTAACCCAGCTTGCCACGTCCCTTTCATGCCACTTAGGGAAAAACTGGGCATAGTCATAATCTGTCTTAGCCCTCTCCCACATATCAAAAGCTTCAGAGTCGATCAAAAAACCCATCTCATCAGCCAGTTCAATAAGTCCCGGGTCATACACATTATGAGAAAGCCTTATGGCATTGACTCCCAAATCCTTGAACTGGCAAAGTCTCCTTCGCATAGCATCCTTGTTAAAGGCAACTCCAAGAGCACCAAGATCGTGGTGAATACAGACTCCCTGAAGCTTTGTGTTTTTCCCATTAATAAAAAACCCTTCGTTAGCATCAAATTTCAGTTTTTTGAAACCAATTGTTATCTTTTCTTCCTGAATATCCTCAGAGGCTTGTTTCAATGTGACCTTAAGTTCGTAAAGGCTTGGATTTTCCGGACTCCACTCCTTGACATTTTGAGCAAAAAATATTGCTTTCTTCCCATTTTCACTATGTTCTTTTTCCACAAGCTGTATCTTCTCACCATTTTTTTCAAGAAGCTCATAAGAGACTACTGCATTATCTGCATCATCTCCCAACACTTCTGTGGAAATATCTATAATATAGCCATTTTCTGATTTTTCAGAGTGAACATAGACGCCATTTTCAGGTATATAGGTCTTATCAAGACTGCTTATCCAAACATTTCTGTAAATACCTGCACCTGTATACCATCTTGCACTTGGATATCTGCTCCTGACGCCGACAAAAACCTCATTTTTTCCTTCAGACACATAGTCACTGATATCAAGAACAAACTGAGAGTAGCCGTTTTTCCATTCACCGGCCTCTTTCTTATTTATGTACACAATACAGTCCATATATATACCATCAAAAATAACAAAATATTTTTTCTCATTATCATTAATGGTAAACTCATTAAAATACCAACCGGTATTGTCTTTGTATAAATTATTGGCATCCTCAATCATCCAGTCATGCGGAATCCTGACCTCTCCAAATAATTCACGATTTTTCTGAGCTTCTTCAAAATCGGTTCCATACTCTGCTTTCCAGAACTTCCAGCCTTCATTAAAGAGTTTTTTCATTATTATTTGCCATCCTTTTTCAAGCCACTATCATTGAGTAACATCAGTTATTTTGTTTGAACATAGGCATAAGCTGGAGCTTATGAAGGTTTATAGCGTGCAGTCTGTCAATCTTTGCCTTTTTATCCTCATCCTCGCATTCACCTGTAAATATATATCTATCCAACTCATCGTAAGTAAATCCAAGCTTGTCTTCATCGGACATTCCTGACAGACCATCTGAAGGGGTCTTGTAGACTAGTTCCTTGGGCACGCCCAGTGCATCTCCCAACATTCTCATCTCAGTCACTGTAAAGTCGGAGCAAGGGCTGAAATCTCCTGCAGCATCACCATATTTTGTTGAATATCCCACATAATCCTCAGATCTGTTGCAGGTATTTGTAACTCTCCCCCCATTGGGAAGAGACTGCGCAATAGCATAAAGTGTTGCCATCCTGATTCTTGGCGGAGTATTAATTATTGCATCCTTTCCCAGCTCCAGGCCTGATTCGGAAGCCATTGCCCTGAAAGCCTCTGTCGCAGGATGAATATTCACCACATAATACTTTATTCCAAGAAGCTCTACGACGTTTTTGGAATCTGCTATGTCTTTTTGATCACCGTCTGGCATAAGAACACCTACAACTCTGTCTTTTCCGAGAGCTCTCACTAAAAGATGGGCTATGATAGTAGAATCCTTTCCTCCGGAAATGCCTATAACCGCACTGGCCTTTGGTCCATTTTCGTCAAACCATTTTCTTACCCAGGCGATAACTTCCTCAACCTTTTTCTCCGCATCGAAATTCTTTAGTTCTTCTATCATGATAATTCCCTCCGTCCCTTTATAATTTGTACTTGTAATCATTTCAAACAGCCAAAAATAGTATACCACATTACACGATAAAGACGGCCATCCGCTCCGTCATTGGAACAAATGTGCCGTCTCTGTCTCATTTCAATCGCGTGTTATTTTTCAAATAGGAATTTCTCCGGAAGTGTTACCTTAAAATCTCTCGCAAGGTTTCTGAAATCATCAGGAGTTATTGTTTGTCTCTTTGTTCCTGTCATGGAGAGCGTCTTTACCAGTATTTCTGCAGACTTTTCAACCGTATGCATAAGTCCGAAGGTAAGATCAAAATCTTCTCCTGCAGCAAACATTCCATGGTGAGCCCAGATTGCAACATCATACTTCTCCATCAGCTTGCTGGTCTCGACTGCGATCTCCCTGCCTCCGGGAACCATCCAGGGCACTACACCGATTCCATCAGGGAATACAACAGGACACTCTGTAGCCATTTCCCACAATTCTCTCGTAAATGCCTCATCCGTAAGCGGAAGGACAAATGTAAGTGCTATTGTATTTGTGGTGTGTGCATGGTATATAACCCTGTAGCGGCCTTCTGTCAGTCTCTTTTTAACCTCATGGTTCATAAGATGAGATGGAAGCTCTGAGGTTGGTCTGCCTCCATTAACAAGTCCCCATACGATGCGATATTTCTCACCCTTATCATCAATCTCAACAATGCACATGCTGTCTTCAGGCTTAATAATCACATTTCTGAAAAACTTTCCGGAACCTGTTACAAGGAAGTACTCCCCTGCCAGTCCCGGTACTGTAGTTCCAATGTCCTGCCAGTCTCCGCAACTAAAGTTTTCCTTCACAAGCGCTACTTCTTCATCCTTTATTCTATAGGACAGATTTCCGCCATTTCTCTCGTGCCAGCCCTGCTCCCAGCCATCATTGGCCATGCGGATAAATCCCTGTACAAACTCAGCATCTAATACTTTCATAAAAAATCTCCTCAATTTTCAATTTTTTTAATTCTAGCAAGATAAACACTTATCCTCTGGAGGAAAGAATTTCCTTCTCATAGCGCTCAACTTCATCATACCACTTGCCATCCACAGGCGCATTACATCTGGAGCAATATTCGTCCCAAACTTCGCCGAAAGGCATAGTTTTAAGCTCTTCCTGCATTATCATAAGCTTTGTGAAATTACCCTCATCCTGAAGCTTTTTAAGCTCCTGATGAGGAGTAAGAAGTGCATATAAAAGTGCCTTCTGAGTATTCCTGAAGCCTGTAGCCCAGGCGCCAATTCTGTTGATTGAAGCGTCAAAATAATCAAGAGCCATGAATACAGAGCCATCAAGCCCTCCGCATCTAACGATTTCCTTTGCAATTTCCTTTGTCTCATCATCAAAGAGAACCACATGATCGGAATCCCAGCGAACAGGTCTTGTAATATGAAGTGCAATATTAGGGAAGAAAGACAAAAGAGCAGGAATCTTATCGCTAACTACCTCAGTAGGATGATAGTGTCCGTTATCCATGAGAGGAATGCACTTGTCTGAATGAGTTGCTGCGAAGCTTAAGGTAAATTCTGCGCTTCCTACAGTATAAGACTCAACGCCAATTCCAAATACCTTTGACTCTACGCATGGCTTAACCTTGTTAAAATCAAAAGGTTCTGCAAGAATCTGCTCCAAAGAATCCTTATATCTGTCTCTTGGTCCTTTTCTGTCAGCAGGAATATCCTTAAAGCCATCACCTGTCCAGATATTCATAACGCAGACTTCTCCCAGTTCCTCTGCGATATACTGGGAAATTCTTATACTAGCCTTACCATGCTCTATCCAGAACTTTCTGGTCTCCTCATCGGGAGAAGAAAGAGTCAGCGGATCACATTTAGGATGTGAAAAGAATGTAGGGTTAAAATCACAGCCGATATTTCTCTCCTTACAAAAATCCACCCATTTTTTGAAATGCTTAGGTTCAAGCTTATCTCTGTCAACCCATCCGCCGTTCTCATCATCAAAAATAGCATAGCTTGCATGGAGATTAAGCTTTGCCTTTCCGGGAATAAGCTTTAAAACCTCGTCGATATCCGCCATAAGCTCCTGATAAGTACGGGCTCTGCCGGGATAATTTCCTGTTGTCTGGATTCCTCCCGTCAATGGCTTACTTGGATCCGTATCAAAGCCTCTCACATCATCTCCCTGCCAACAGTGAAGTGCCAGTTCAGCTGACTGAAGCTTTTTGATAGCTGCCTCTGTATCTACAGAAAGTGCAGCATATTTTTCTTTCGCCTGTTCGTAACTCATATATAATCCCTCCATTTAATTATCTATAGGTTTTAATATCAAAACTTTCAAAAATACAGTCTCTTGCTTTTTGTAAATCTGTAAAAACGCCGTCCCTGATCATCTGAATAACAAGATTTCCTATTGCAGTTCCCTCTACCGGACCGGCATATACCGGAAGACCTGTAGTCTTTGCTGTGAGCTCATTTAAATAAGAATCCTGACAACCACCACCAATAATATTTATGCCTGTAATTGTTTTTTTTGTTATTTCAGAAACACTTGTTATTGTATCTCTATAGCAATCCGCAAGCCCCCTGTAAACACACTGCATTATTTCCCCGATGCTCTCAGGAACCGGCTGCTCATGCTCATTGCAATAATCCTTAATTGCGTCGATCATACTAACAGGAGAAAGGAAGCGGTCATCATTTACATTTATAACTGCCCCAAAATCGCTGCAGCTTTTTGCCTCTTCAATAAGATCCGGAAAACTGTAATTTTTCCCGGTAGCATATTTGCTCTTTCTTCCCTCTACGTACTCGCTTCCGTTTAACTCTCTTCTTATGGACTGAATGATCCACAGCCCCATGATATTCTTCAGGAATCTGTAGCGGTAAAAAGCACCTCCCTCATTTGTAAGGTTCTGTTCTCTGGCCTTTTCAGAAGTTATAGGCTCCATATTCTCGATTCCAAGAAGGCTCCAGGTTCCACTGGAAAGATATATTGATGATTCATCCCGTGCCGGAACAGCCAAAAATGCTGAACCTGTATCATGGGTTGCAGGCAATACTACAGTTGCCGAAAAACCAACTTCCCCGGCTATCTCATCGCTAAATCCTCCTACCTCGGTCCCCGGAACAGAAAGCTTATTAAACAGCTTTGTAGGTAGTCCGATTTTTTCAATGAGTTCCAGATCCCACTCTTTACTTGCAGCGTTCACCAGGTTTGTACTGGTAGCATTGGTATATTCCTGTTTTTTAACACCGGTAAGTCTGAAATTCAGATAATCCGGGAGCATCAAAAAGGACTCCGCTCTTTCAAGATACTCCGGAGTTTCCTTCTTTACTGAAAGAAGCTGATAAATCGTGTTGAACATCTGCTTCTGTATTCCGCAGCGGCTGTAGAGCTCCTTCTCAGTGATAAAAGCCGAAAGCTCCTTATCCATTCCTGTTGTTCTGCTGTCTCTGTAGGCCACAGCATTTCCCAGCATTTCGTCATTTTCATCAAGTAAAACAAAATCCACTGCCCAGGTATCAATGCCCATGGTCTTTGGAACAAGTCCTTCTTTTTTGCAAGCCTTCAGCCCCTCAATAATACCCGTCCAGAGATTATCCATGTCCCAGCACAGATGTCCATCCTTCTCCACCTGCCTGTTCTCAAATCTGTACATCTCCTTCAGTTGCATTTTGCCGTTTTCCACCCATCCGATCATATGTCTTCCGGACGAAGCACCAATGTCAATTGCAAGATAATAGTTATTCATATCAATACTCCAATACATTTATGGCTTATGATGCTATAATATTACGTGTACAGGCCATTAACTAGAACTATATTAGTAACAAAATAGGACCTTATTTGACATGAGAAAAGAACTATTGGATCATTTATACCGTCTCACTGAAGAAGAAGAACAGATTGTCAGTGGTAAAGCTGATATTTCCAAAGAGCTCTACACTTCAGAAGACGAATTTGTAATAGACAGTGCCAAGCTCCTGGAGCAGGGAAAGCTCATCGCAATCCGCCCCCATACAAGATTCGCACACTTTCCCGTCCACAGACACAACTACATAGAAATGGTTGTCATGCTTCAAGGAAGTCTTACCACCAAAATTGTTGACGGAGACGCCATAACGCTTGAAAAAGGCGATGTTCTCCTTATGAACCGCCACGCAAGACACGAGATATTACCCTGTAGCAAGGATGATCTGGCCCTGAACTTCATTATCCTGCCGGAGTTCTTCTCCAGAAACAGCATCTCCTACGACAGAGAGAATATCCTACGCGACTTTATCATTTCATCCCTTTCAGAGAAAAAAAGATACAGCGATTACCTTCTTTATCATGCTGAGGGCGTTGTTACAGTCGAAAATCTTGTCGAAAACCTTATCTGGACCCTTGTTTATCACCCTAACGAAATGAACCTGATCGTCCACTCAACTATGGATCTTCTTTTTATGAACCTGGCAGCGCTTTCCGCAGACACCTTGAAGGATATGCGCTCTAAAGGTCAGAACATCACTATTACTGCCCTTGAATACATAGACAAAAACTACGTAAATGGCACACTTAACGAGCTGGCCTCCCAGACCGGCTACACAACAGCCTATCTCAGTCGCCTTTTAAAAAGCTATACCGGCAGTAATTTCAAACAGCTTCTGCAACAACGAAAACTCCAGCAGGCTGCTTATTATCTTGAAAACACAACTCTCACCACTGAGAGGATCATAGAAAAAGTAGGCTACGAAAACAGTGCATATTTTTATAAAGTCTTTGAGAGCAAATATGGAATGACCCCCAGAGCTTTCAGGGCCAAAAAATAAAGCCCGTTATTTAATAACAGGCTCTACTCTCTTCGCGATAATCAGTGCAAGCACCATTTTTATGAGATCCGGAATAATAAATGGGAAAACACACCAGGATAAAACAGTTAATAATCCAACCTCTCCGGTGTTTTTGATATACAGGGTCATGAACCAGATAGTTCCGAAGGCATAGCAGAGGATAAGTCCTGTAACCAGTGCTGCGACCTGAGTCAGCATTTTTTTACCAAAAAACTTTGTAAAAAGAATGTATGTCAGTCCCATAAGAATAAATCCGATAATATATCCACCGGTCTTGCCAAAGAGGACTCCGATTCCTCCTGTAAATCCCGAGAAAACAGGAACTCCTATCGCTCCGATAAGAACATAAACCAAAGTCGCTATAGTTCCTCTTTCTCCGCCAAGCAATGATAAAACAAGAAATACTGCAAAGGTCTGCAGCGTAAATGGAACAGCTGTCGGAATGCTTATCCATGAACAGATTGCGATAAGCGCTGCTCCTATGGCTATATAAACCAGATCAAGAGTCTTCATTACATTTTTTGATTTTACTAACTTTGTATCAGTCATAACTAGAATTCTCCTTTTTGCGCAAAATGCTAGATATTATTATAAATTTTAATTTAATTAAAAAGCAAGATGCTATATACTCAAATATAGATCAGACATAGTCTGATTAGTCTTTTCCGGGGAGGAATATCATGTATTATTTAATTCGTAATTCTTTGGAAGAATGCAGCGCAGAACAGTGTCATGACTCAGGTTCACCCTATGTTGCAGTTCTTACACCCGAGCAGTGGGCTCAGCAAAGCGAGAACTTTGATATGGGCATAGATTTCGACATCTCTCTTGACGATGTATATTCAACCAAAGCAGATGTGAACTATGACTCGCTTACGGGTACCTTTTACATCCCATCACAGTCTACAGTAACAAACACTCCCCAGAAGTTTTCCTTCGCTCTTGACGAAACCGGAGTGGTTTTCATCGACGATGGGAGCAGCGCTTTATCTCTCGTTCAGCGCATTCAGCGCAATAAAAAATGGAGGAAACCCTCCCTTGAACGATTTCTCTATGACTTTTTGGAAATGCTGATCCATGACGATCTACAGATATTACAGCGTTATGAACGCGAGCTTGATAATATTGAGAAAGCCATCATGGAAAATGCCGAAGAAGCTCCGATTCAGAGAAACAACGAGATTCGTGGTGATATCAGAGACCTGCGTATACACTACGAGCAGCTTCTCGATCTGGGTCAGGAACTTGAGGAAAATGAAAACGGATTCTTTGATGAAGAAAACCTCAGATATTTTCATATGTTTTCAAGCCGTGTAGACAGACTCTACAACGCTGCAACACACCTTAGAGACTATACAATCCAGCTAAACGACCTCTACCAGTCTCAGCTTGATGTTAAGCAGAACCGCATAATGACAGTGCTTACCGTGGTTACCACAATCTTTATGCCTCTTACGCTCATCGTTGGCTGGTATGGAATGAACTTTAAATTTATGCCGGAGCTGGAATCAAAAATCGGCTATCCAATGGTCATTATTGTCAGCCTTATCATAGTGGCAGGAAGCCTGGCATACTTTAAGATAAAAAAGATAATCTGATCTGCGCCAAGCCTAGCGTATTCTTGCCTTCTGAATAGTAAAGTAATTATCAAGCTTCTCTTTAAGCTCGCTTTTACTTATGCTCTTTAAAAGGTAATCAGCAGGTCTTAGCCTCATAGCAGTCATGACGCTCTCTCTGCTCTGCTGTCCGGTCAAAAACATAACGGGTACTTCATCCGTATCAACATCACTTTTTAGCATCTCAAGGATCTGAGGTCCACTTGTTACAGGCATCTGATAATCAAGCAACACCAGATCCGCTTTATTTATCGTAAGCCATTTTATTGCCTTGATCCCTGAATTAACCATGACAACCTGATACGTGTCCTTGAGCCATTCACGTACCATCTGCATATAAGTAACATCATCATCTACTATGAGAATTGTCTTTCTCATAACCTGGAGCAGCATCTTATCAAACTGATCAACAACTGCATCCAGGAATTCCTTCATATCCAGCGGGCGCTCAAACCAGGCAGATATACATCTAAGTGGCACTGTCTTAACAACAGCCTCATATTCCTCTTTTTTCCCAATAAGAATCAGCCCCTTGTCCTTTTCCATACAAAGATCTTTTAAAAACACTAAAAAAGCAGGATCATCTGTAACAGTTTCATCCATGTAGTATACGATCAGATCAGCGCTGTCTTCTGTCTTTTGGAGCATTTTTATGTCAAGAGGCACATACTTGCTCTCAAAGCCAAGCTCATTGAGCTTCATCTCCATCCCATGAACAGAAAACGTCTCTTGTGAACTTATTATCACAACGCTGTTGCTCTTCATAGAAAAAACTCCTTTCCTGCACCTTAAAGTATACTATACATCGATAATTTTTCCTATGAAAATTTATATAAATCGCAGTGCTATACTATTACTCAGATAAATGATTCTCTCTGCCCTTTATAGCTGTAAGAATGATAAAAACATAAACAAATCCAATCAGTGCTGTAATACACTGAAATACGGAAAAGGTGGTCTGAAAAACACTAAGCTTTGCCCTGAGCTTGCTTTCCTCCGGAATAAATGTCGGAAGAAGCCACAGTGCAATAGTGAGGCCCATAAATGCGCCTTTTGCCAGCGAGCAAATAACAGCTGATATTATATTTTTGATATTTATTATTTTTTTGCCCTTTTCCATAAGGTCTTTTTTCATTAAAAAATGAACCGTTACAGCCAGCACACAGTTACCCAGCATAATAAAAGGAATTATTAGTGGAACTGTAGACATTACCGGTGATGCGGCTATAAAGAATGCAGTTATTGGAGTAATAACGCACAGAATTAGTGCGCAGGGCAGATTTACCATCAGAACCGTAAGAACGATACATGTGTTGATTATCGGGCCAGTAATAAATATACTTAGATTTTTAAAGATCTGGCTCACAATACATATTGCCAAAAGAATAGCAGTAGTACTTATCTGTTTTGTTCCAAAAAACTTTTTTGAATTTGTTTCCATCGCGTGTTTCCCCATTTCTCAACTTTTTTCATAACACCTTATAAATAATATCACACTTCCGGAAAAATGTTGTATAAATGCATAAAATCTACTATTTTTGAGAAAAATTCTTCTTTACATATGAACTGCATTTTAAAAGAGATAGCAGCTTGTATAGCCACTATCTCTTTTTGATTGCCTTAAACCTTCTTAAATACCGGGATTGATTCGATTGGTGCCTTTGCAGTTATTACAGCACTGCCCTCATATACCTTGCCATCTCTGATATCCTCCCATTTTCCGTCAGGAAGATAAACCTCTCTTTCAAAGCAGTTAAGCTCCAGAATAGGCGCAACAAGGTATTTATCTCCAAACATATACTCATCGTACGTATTCCATGCCCTCTCGTCCTCAGGGAACTCATAGAACAATGCCCTAAGAAGCGGTGAGCCGTTTTTACTGCACTCCTCATAGAGTGACTTGATATAGGGCTTTAGCTCAAGTCTTAGAGAAAGCTGATCTCTCATGATCTTGAAGTTGTCTTCGCCATAGCTCCAAAGCTCATTGGGCTGGCCTGTGTGGAGATATCCTCCGCCAAAAGTCCTGTCATCAAGATTAGGAATATTATATGGTCCCCTGTCTCCATGGATTCTGAGAACTGGAGAAAATACAGCAAACTCAAACCATCTGATAAGAAGTTGCCTGAAGTCAGGATCATTCACATCATCAGTCATGAATCCGCCAATATCTGTCGTCCACCAGCCAATGCCCGATAATCCCATATTGATTCCGGCTGCAAGCTGATCTCTGAAGGCTTCAAATGTGCTTGGAACATCGCCAGACCACACTACATTTCCATATTTCTGGCTTCCTGCCCAGCAGCATCTAAGAAGATTAACCACAGGTTTATCAGTAATCTTTATCATATTGTCGTAGAATACCCTGCTATAATACTGCGGGTATATATTACTGCATTCAAGGGCTGGTCCGAGATAGTATCTGTAATAGTCAAAATCATATTTAACAAGATCCGGCTCTGAATTATCCAGCCAGAACATATCTATTCCAAGATCGTAGTAGTTCTTTTTGCAAACCTCCCACACATATTTCCTGGTTTCAGGATTGGTAGCATCCAGAACTGAGCAGTCTCCCTCATAGTCATAAGACTGAAGTCCGCCTCGTTCATTTTTCATAAGTAGGCCGCGCTCAAGCATATCATAGAAATGCACGCTGCGCTTATCAACTGTGGGCCAAACAGAAACCATGACCTTGATTCCCATGCTGTGAAGCTCGTCAACCATTGCCTTTGGATCCGGCCAGTATTTCTCGTCAAATGTCCAATCTCCCTGCACTGTCCAGTGGAAGAAATCGATTACGATGCAGTCAATAGGGATATTCTTTTCCTTACAGGTACGAGCAACTGTAAGAACCTCTTCCTGTGTGCGATAGCGAAGCTTGCACTGCCAAAGTCCAAGTAAATCCTCCGGCATTTCAGGAGAACGTCCTGTTGCCAGCGTATAATTCTCTAAAAGCCCCTTAGGATCATCAGCCACTGTGATATAGTAATCCATCTCCTTGGTGGCCTCAGCGATCCATTCTGTGTAATTATTTCCGAAAGTAACTCTTCCAACAGCAGGATTATTCCATAAAAATCCATATCCAAGGCTGGAAACCTCAAAAGGAACTGAAATCTGAGAATTTCTCTGCTCCAGATTAAGAACACAGCCCTTCAGATCCGTATATGGATGCTGGTACTGTCCCATACCAAAGATTTTCTCGCCATCATTGCTCTCAAACTTCACCAAAAGATGATAGTCTCCACCGGTCAATGGTCTGTATTCCCTGTTGGTATATCTAAGACATCTGCTCTCCTTGGAGATTGTTCCGCCGTAAGATCTGTAATATTCTCGCAGAATCAGCTTTTCATCTCTAAATAATGAGATTACTCCTGCGCCGTTAACTGTAGCCTTAATACGGCCATTTGTAACTTCAGCGTAGCAACCTTCCTCATTTTCTACAATTTTAATATCACACGTTATTGCATCAACCTTCTCAGTCAATGCCCAATTATTTCCGGTAAAATCCGGATACATTGTACTTCTTATCCTGAGGGAATCTCTGCCCCAGGGTTCAATTCTAAGTGTTTCGCCCTGTCTTTTACCTATAAGCGTTCCATTTTGCTGTGAAAAAAACATATAAAATTACCCCCTCTCCGGTCGCTCTTTTTAAAGCATACCACAGTGGGGGTGATCATTTATAGTCATATAATGCTATTTTTTATATAAATTTTGTCTTTATTTTGACCTTAATCCTCTTCTTCACCAAGTGCCTTTCTAACAGCAACGATTACATCTGAGGAAGTGAATGGCTTTATAATAAAGTCTTTTGCCCCTTTCTTTAACGCCATCATTATCATGCTATCGTATTTC
>JAEEGL015115324.1_pt1 | contig 130495 bp, 124 predicted proteins | sample 9134231 | NCBI WGS metagenome assembly JAEEGL01 (sample SAMN16246548, study PRJNA631951) | gut metagenome | biome: gut microbiome; feature: rumen; material: fiber-attached | host: Bos | place: Iran: Karaj | collected 2018-10 | reverse complement strand
TGCCGCGGCCGCCTCTCCAGTCCTTCTTCGAAGGGCCGTCGACGGTCTTCTGGGTGGCGGTTGCAGCGTGCACGGTCGTCATGAGGCCGCGGACGACGCCGAACTTGTCATTGAGGACCTTGGTCAGGGGAGCAAGGCAGTTCGTGGTGCAGGAAGCGTTGGAGATGATGGTCTGGCCGGCGTAGGTCTTGTGGTTCACGCCGTAGACGAACATCGGGGTGGCGTCCTTGGAAGGAGCGCTCATGATGACCTTCTTCGCACCGGCCTTGATGTGGGCCTCTGCAAGCTCGGAAGTCAGGAAGAAACCGGTGGATTCGACGACTACGTCGACGCCGAGGGCTCCCCAGGTGATGTTGGCGGGATCCTTCTCAGCGAAGACCTGGATCCTGTGTCCGTCGACGATAAGGAAGTTTCCGTCAACGGCGATGTCGTGCTTGAACTCTCCGTGGACGGAGTCGTACTTCAGCATGTAAGCCAGATAATCGGCGTCGAGAAGGTCGTTGATGCCGACAACCTCGATGTCCTTAGGGAAGTTTTCAACTGCAGCGCGGAATACCATGCGACCGATGCGGCCGAATCCGTTGATACCAAGTTTTACCATTTCAAAGATTTATAAAGTTAAACAATACTTTCCAACCGTTGCAAATCCAGATTTGCGGCGCAAATTTATCAAAAAATTCAGTGAAAATCAATTATATTTGCAGAATAAAACTCAAAAAAATGAAGATTCTCATCACCAACGACGACGGAATAGATTCAAGCGGCATCAGGAACCTCGTAGAGTGCGTAAGACACCTCGGAGAGATTACGGTCGTGGCGCCGAAAAAGCACCAGAGCGGCATGTCCATGGCCGTCAACCTGGGGCGAAAGCCGGTCGCAGTGAAGAAGATATCCGAGCGGCCCGGCGAGAGCTGGTGGTACCTCGACGGCACCCCGTCCAGCTGCGTCAAGTTCGGAATCGACAACATATTCCCTCCTGAAATGCCCGACCTCGTGCTGAGCGGAATCAACCATGGGGGCAACTTCGGAACGGCCTACTGCTATTCCGGAACCATAGGAGCCGCCAGCGAAGGCGCGCTCGCCGGGATCACTTCGGTGGCCGTTTCCCTCGACGCTTTCGGGGCCGACCTCGATTTCTCGGCGGTCAGGAAGTTCTTCCCCAACATACTCGGAAACATACTCGCCGCCGGTCCCGCGCCCTACGGCACCATCTACAACATCAACTTCCCGAACCTTCCCGCAAAGGCCATCAAAGGCGTCAGGATAGCCCGCCAGAGCATCCTGCGCTGGGTCAACGAGTTCATTCCCTACGACAAGAACCTTTTCCGCCGGCTCGCGGCCGAGAACTTCGGCATCCTCGCCCCCGAGGTACCGGAGGCCGAAGAAGGAGAGCAGCAATTCATGATGGCCGGGGACATCGTCAACGATTCCGCCTCCGACCCCAATGCCGACATCAACCTCCTGGCAAAGGGCTATATCACGATCACCTGCCACCAGCTGCTGTCGCACGACGCTGCCGAATCGAAGCGCATCGCCGACTTCGGGCTTGAAACGGATTTCTGAAGATGAAGTACTACCTCATTGCCGGCGAGGCTTCCGGCGACCTGCACGGAAGCAATCTCCTGAAGGGCCTTCTTGCCGAAGACCCTGAAGCGGAGTTCCGTTATCGCGGCGGGCAGATGATGGCCGCCGTCGGCGGCACGCTCGTGCGGGACTACAAGGAAGGCGCCGTGATGGGGTTCACCGACACTCTCCTGAAGCTTCCCCGGCTCCTCGGGGACCTGTCCGAATGCGAGAAGGACATCCTCGGCTGGCAGCCGGACGTCGTAATCCTTATCGACTACCCCGGCTTCAACATGCGCATAGCCCGCTTCTGCCACGCCCGCGGGATAAAGGTTTTCTACTACATCGCGCCGAAGACCTGGGCCTCCCGCGAGGGCCGCAACCGAAAGCTCGCCCGGTGGGTGGACAGGCTGTTCATAATCTTCCCGTTCGAGATTCCGTATTTCACCCGGAAAGGCATCCCCTTCACCTACGAGGGAAATCCGCTTATCGACGCGGTGGACGGCCACGAATTCAAGCCTGTCTGCGAGGACCGCTACGTGGCGCTGCTCGCAGGTTCTAGGAAGGGCGAGATAAGCCGCATGATGCCGGTGTGCATGGAGGTTGCCGACCGTCTCGGATGCAAGGTCGTGGTAGCCGGGGCCCCGTCCAGGGCCATTGAGGACTACCAGCCTTATCTGGAGGGAAGGAAGAACGTCGAGCTTGTCTTCGGGCGCACCTACGATGTCCTGAAAGGAGCCGACGCCGCGATTATCAACTCTGGCACCGCCTCCCTGGAAGCGGCCCTGCTCGGCACGCCGCAGGTCGTCTGCTGGAGCACCACTCCCCTGACGGCGTTCCTCGCCCGCAAGGTCCTCCACGTGATGGACCATATAAAGTATATCTCGCTGGGCAATCTCTGCATAGACAAGCTGGCCTTCCGCGAACTTGTGCAGGAAGATTTCAACGCGGATGAGGTCACTTCCGAGGTGCGGCGCCTGCTTGAGGATCAGCAGTACCGCTCGGCGATGCTCGCAGACTACGCCCGCATCCGCGAATCCCTCGGAGGGGCCGGCGCCTCCCGCAAGATCGCCCGCGCCATGATCGGAGCCCTGCGGGGCGAATAAGCCCGCCGTGAGGGCCGTGGTCTACCTCCGCACACGAACAGTGTATACCTTTCCTTCAGGTGTGTATAATATTACCCCTTGGGGAGTGGCACAAGGATGGATATTATGGTTAGTAATGTCAGAACTTCGGTTTATCAACCATTCCCTACATATCAATTTCCATGTTCTTCCATCATTATCCGAGACAAACAGCCTAGTCCAGGGTGTTTCAAGACTGAGACGCTGACAGTAGGCGTACAACTTGTCGCCGGACTTGCACAACCATCTCGGCATATCTCCATCCTTCGAAACTATTCCCTTATGATGAATACCGGACTCGTCTATACTCATAGCCTCTATGCCGTGCATTCGTCCTACCAACAGGAACTGGTCAGCTCCTTCCAGATATAGCACCGACCCGCCTGCATCAAAAGAGGCATATGACGAGGGAGAAAAGCACGAAAGATAGTTACTGCCAGGAGAATTAAGCACTATTGTTCCCCGTGAGCAAAATGCAACTTGAGAGCCATCGGGAACGTCTATAGGGTATTCTTTGATCAATACTCCACTTCTTGTGACAAAGGCGATTTTGTTACTCATCACAATGCCGATCAGCCCGTTTTCGAATAAGTGAATCCCTGTTCCGGAAAGAACGCCGTTATTACGGATATAGCCGTGATTCAATCTAGCTATATTCCCAGATAAAACAAAACTTTGTGCAGCGACCCACTTTCTCTCACCTATCTTACCGTTATACACTGACACCATTTTGTCTTTCCCACAATAAAAGACAGCCTTAAGAGTATCATTCATGCTTTCCATCTGAACACAACGTCCTTTCACAGTCGAATGATATGCCCAAGACTTGGCGCCGTCTGCCGTACAATATATGATACTTTCTTCTCCTCTGACTATACAAACTGCTCCATGCTCAATATCAGAGAATGACACAGGACCGGATCTAAATCCTGCCTTTCTCATTGCGTCACTGTCAAATGATGCTGCCGAATATTCATCATGATGAAAACGGGAGCAGTTTGTACAAGAGACTGTCAAGAACAAGAAAACAGATATTGATAGCGAAAACCTATTCACCATATCCCGACAGACTAAAGTTGGGTATATTGAGATAAAAATAGTCTATCAAGCCTCCCAAAAGGTAATTGAATATCTGTTCACGCGTGTATTGACATCCAGGATGATTCAACAAATACTGATCTATATTATCATAGATATTAGATTGTATCTGTGTCCAATTAGCCATCATAGAAACACCTTCAGAAGTCATGAAGAATGTATCTGCATCATAGTAGTCCTGTTGCGCCGTAATAATACTGAGTACCTGCTGGAGACCATCATTGCTAATCAAATCACCTATATCGATAGTAAGGGCTATTTGAATTTTATCCATTAAGCTCAATTCGAGAAAGCCTCCATCAATATATGCCTGAGGGTGCTGATTATAAGCAATCGTCCTCAAGTCTGCATCGTTTAACTCAACTTCAGGGTGATTGATAATATATGTTTCAAGGCGACTTTGGAGCAGATACAATGTAACACTAACCCAAGCCTGCCCATCACTACTTAGACTATTACTTAAATTCGAAAACCTCCGGCAATACTTGTCTCCATAGTCGAGATAATATGAAGGCGGCGCAATATTAGGGTATCTTCTAACAAAATCATTATATCTGGCCAAATAATAATTAACATTTCCCAATATTATGGAAAGATCCAACGGTGGTTGTATTACAATCTGGTCACCTTGTTGTTGATTTCCCTCACCACTATCGCCGGGATCATCTCCCGGGTCATCTCCCGGGTCATCTCCCGGATCATCTCCCGGGTCATCTCCCGGGCCATCTCCACTCCCACTACCGCCTGGCGGAGTCCAACCAGGATAAGGGTCCGGATTGGGATCTTCATAATCGGCAGAAGAAATACTTGGTGGGATTAACATAGAATCTGGATATCCATCTCCATCAGAATCATAGTAGAATGCGCCTGAATCCGGATCATAAAAAAGACCTGCGTCATAATACTCCAACTCATCAATTGGCGGGAATTCCCACTCGTCCCCGTCATCTCCGTCCGGGTCCCCCTCCCCGTCATCCGAACGCGTCCGGATGTTCCGGTTCCGGAAAAACTGATAACCCCTCAGCAACTTCACCGCCCGCCTGCAACTCTCTATCATCGTCTCCTTTCCGCCACTCATGTCTATCTCGACCGATTCCTTGAGAGTATCATTCTCATACAGACGAACCGCCCGTACGCCTCCGCTGACAAGATCCGTAAACACCACAACACCGCTGAACTTGGCTTTCTGCCGGAGCCCGAGCCTCTTGACCGTTGATTTGACAAGAACTTCCACTGAACCGCTCCCCAGGTCCTTGCTCAGCACAAGTTCCTGACCGACACGGCGCCACGGGCGGACTGGCTTCTCACTGTACTTCCCGCTATACGAGTATATGCGGTATTCTCCCTCGTAGGGAACAGTGTAAGTGATTTCGCCCGTCCCTTCCACACACTCGGCATCTTCCCACCACGGTGTAATCTCCCCGGAGGACAGGCGGCTGCGTACAGGCTGAACACCGCCGCTACGCGTCGCTGTCCCCGACACCGCGGCCTCGAAGCTGGCCTTCGCCTCCTCCAAAGGGAATCCGCCCCGAGGTTCCATCTCAGACTCCATCCGGCTGCACGACAGAGACAAGGCCGCAATGGACATCAATACGATAAATGAATGCTTTCTCATAGAATATATATTAATCAAACCATTATTCTCCTTCCATCTGTATTAAGAAATATCCGTGATCCGGAGCTGATTATCCATCTTCACCCCATGGGCCCGGAGATTCTCAATCAGGTCTCCAAGTACACAATCTGGTAAAAGGGCAAAATCCCAGATGCGAATTAACTTCCCGTCTGTCATGGTCACTTTCACAGTAACTGCTCATATTTTAAAAACTTCTTTCCAGCCCTTTGCATGCGTAGAACGTCTTATTGTACTAAAAAACGAAATAAATCCAATAACGCTGCTTACTATTACTTGCGTTTAACAGTGTATACCTTTCCTTCAGGTGTGTATAATATTACCCCTTCGGGAGTGGCGCATGGCTTCAGATATGAGGAATAAATTCCCAACACCGCCGGCCACTGCATCGGCCAATGCTTTACTATTCGTCTCCAACTGCGGCCTCCGTCTCCGGAAGCGTATAACGAACTGGTGGCGCCAAGGACAGAATGGGTCATCCCCCAATAATACATCACTCCATTATTGGCTTCCAGCCACACTGGGTCGCATTTCCGCCTCACGGCGCCGCCTCTTTTCAAAAACAACCTTCCATTTCTGATTGAACCATTGAATGTCCCTCTATCCTTGTCCCCTACCAATAACCTTGAACGACTCCCTACTATTGCTGTTATCATATCTACCTTTTTCCTGTTCATCCGAGCGACTTTTTTTTTACTGACAAGATACAACTCGCTTCCGTGATGCAGGTTTTTGCATACGACGACACCGTCATCTACAACTGCTATTGAGGATCCCGGAGGGATATCCAGAGAAAACATCCGGATATAGCGGCCAAGAGAATCATAGAAAACGACGCCAGCCCGATCCACAGTACTGTAAGAGCCATCTGCCAACCTGCGTATGACACCATAATAAAAATGTCTGGGTTTCGAAGCAAAAAGTTGGGTCTGTATCCGTCTGCACGGAATCGAGCAGTACCTTCTGAAAGCTCCACATAATGAGTCCGACTTGTAAATATCATATGTATCGGAGTTAAGAAAGGCTCCAGTAAAACCAGTCCCGGCATCATTGTCCACCCAAACACACCGGCCTGGTATTGTATCTCTGCGAACCCATTCTCTTCCACCATCTACCGTCGTTAGGACAAATGTCTCCATATCCGTGCAACGGCATACTATCCCTCTGTTCAAATCTAGAAAACACACCGGCCCCTGCTTGTTGTAACAACTGGACCGCTCGGTTGACTTGAATGCATAGCCTTCGTGCTCAGAAATTTCAAAATCCAAGAAAACGGTCCGGCAAGATGCCAGAAACAGCCCCAAACCCGAAAGACAAAAAAAGAGAATAATATCCCGGCCTTTATTCATAATCGTCCAAATCAAATCCTGGAATATTACTGTAGTAATAATCTATCAAATCTTCAAATATCAAGTCGAAAACTTGCTGTCTGGAACAAGGCAACACCCCTCCATTAAAAATATACCGATCTATGTATTCATTTATCGCATCTTTGACATCTTCCCAATTATCAATCAAATCAACGGCATCGTCATATGCTTTATCGGGATGTTCCACATAATTACTAAGCATAGCTTCAATCATTTGGGACACTTGATGCAGGCCGTCTTCAGTCAAAAGGTCGCTTAGTTCAATCGTCGTAACAACAGTTACCCTATCCAGGACACTTAAAGATAAAAAACCGGCATCAAGATATGCGCGGCAATGCATCCCAAATGCATAATAACTGAGAGAATCTGCTTCTATCTGCGGATTATCCACAACCAGTGAATTCAGACGGTCCTGCAGCAAATACGCAGTAAGATCCACCCACGCAGCTCCAGCCTGCGACATACTTTGTTTCGCACTTTGAAACTTGTTATAATACTTCTGCCCATAATTCAAATAATAGTCTGGGGCAGGTCTCCCAGTCCTGCGGACATAATCTTGATGTCTAAAGATATAAAAATATTCTGTTCCGACTAGTGAAGACAGGTTTGCAGGGGGGAGGATGGGCGGAAGGACACTAAGAGTATCTGTCTGATTCCACGGGTCGTCCGGATCATCAGGGCCCTCGGGGTCTTCCGGATCTTCAGGATCCGGATCGTCAGGATCGCTCCCGCCGCCACCACCTCCTCCTCCGCCGCCGTCATCTCCTCCGCCTGTCACCACGCTCGGCTCTATCAGCATCGAATCTATCTCCCCGTCGCCATCTGAATCATAATACACTGCGCCCGTGTCAGGATCCTCATACAGGCCATTCCCCCAATCTATCAGCCCATCTGTCGGAGGATACTCCCACTCGTCCCCGTCATCTCCGTCCGGATCCCCTTCCCCGTCATCCGAACGTGTACGGATGTTCCGGTTCCGGAAAAACTGATAACCCTTCAGAATCTTCACCGCACGCCTGCAACTCTCTATCATCGCCTCCTTCCCACCGCTCATGTCTATCTCGACCGATTCCTTGAGAGTATCATTCTCATACAGACGAACTGCCCGTACGCCTCCGCTGACAAGATCCGTAAACACCACAACACCGCTGAACTTGGCCTTCTGCCGGAGCCCGAGCCTCTTGACCGTTGATTTGACAAGAACTTCCACCGATCCGCTCCCCAGGTCCTTGCTCAGCACAAGTTCCTGACCGACTCGGCGCCACGGGCGGACTGGCTTCTCACTGTACTTCCCGCTATACGAGTATATGCGGTATTCTCCCTCGTAGGGAACAGTGTAAGTGATTTTGCCCGTCCCTTCCACACACTCGGCATCTTCCCACCACGGTGTAATGTCCCCGGAGGACAGGCGGCTGCGTACAGGCTGAACACCGCCGCTACGCGTCGCAGGCCCCGACACCGCAGCCTCGAAGCTGGCCTTCGCCTCCTCCAGAGGGAAACCCGGTTTCTGATCCATCTCAGACTCCATCCGGCTGCACGACAGTGACAAGACCGCAATGGACATCAATACAATGAACGAATGCTCCTTCATATTCAACAAATATAAGAATTATTCAATCCTTCCCGGCTGGTAATTGTCGATGAATACCTGCCGGCCGTGCACATACCTGAACGGCAGTTCCTCCCGCCCCCGTGTCTCGTCGGACAGCCAGTAGAGAGTCCCCTTGGGGACATTCTTGAAGACGAGGTAATTCCCTTCGGCAACCTGCCGGGAATGCTCCTGCCACCCTTCATCATAATAATACAGACAATATGTATCTCCCGGATTGACGATGTTGTTCGCATTGCGCGGAGCGAACCGAACCCGCAAAGCCTTTACAGGTGATGTGAAGTCAAACACAATCTTTCTTGACTTAGAATATGTTTCCATATTTCCATCAATGGCATTTAAGGTATCTTCAGTCTTCCGAAGTATAGAGCCGCAATACCGGACCATTCTGGTATCTTTTCGCTCTTTTTCTAATGGAGAGAACACAGGGAGTGGCGTAGGAGGTTGGCTGGCAACTGAATCGACTTGAGCACCGAGAAATTCAACATGAGCCACATACGGCGGTTTTTCGCCAATGGTACCGAGCGTGTAATACCTATAAGGCTTCGATGATTGAAGGTCATAGTCTTGCAAGAAAGGATCCGGAGCTGACATTATTCTCATCAATGTATCAAACGGGCCAGATGGTTCGGGACTGCCAAGGATGTATGTGCCTATCATCTCGCGCCGCATTGTTCTCAAGCGACTTTTGTCAGGATACTTCCTCGAAACTATCATGGTGCATGTACGCTTTCTTATTTTGTATTCCCGGCACCGCTTAGTTTTAATGACTTTTCTTTCAATTCCAGCCGGACAACTCATCGGTTGCTGAGCAAAACGAACACGACCATTATCCAGCAATTCCACTGGGTTGCCTATAGGAATCAGGTCGTCATTTTTATAATACGCAGGGAAGAAAACTTCTCCTGAAGGAACTTGACGGAACGTCACTGTCTTACAGGCATGATTGACTACACCCCACGCCACAGGGGTTAAACCACTCTCACTATCAGAAAAATGGCATAGCCACGCAAGATTATTACGCGTACTTACTTTGAACGGGATTGTCAGATCAACAGTTTTATGGTAACGCCATGTTTGGTCTGAAATCAAAGGACTTCGCAATCCGGAAGGAACAAACTCACTTTTTCTGGCAAGAAAAAATGGTGAATCTTTTTGTGCCGAGTAATTCAAACGATATACTTTTGCCGCGCCCTGCAAATATGGATCCCAGTCTTCAAGAAGATCATTTGTCGGAGGAGTGAAAGGGACTATTACTCCGTTAGTATCTGGAACAGCACACCAATAATGAGCACCTTTCCTGTCTGGCCACTTAGGCGTATACTCCACTACGGTAGGTATACCACATGCTCGGAGCATGTCACACGCTGCAGTAGTAGTATTATAGCACTCATTATTAAGAGGCAATAACAGATCATAAATGCCAAAGCCATCTTTTCTTTCAGCTCCTTTATAAGTCAGATGCCAGGCTTTCTGAAAGTATGATTTGAAAGAGTTAACAAACTCCCGGCTGGTCCGGCAGGTGTCAGTTATGATATACGAGAACACCATCCTTTTCAACCATTCTTTATCCGCCTGAATTCTTTCCGCCCCTGTCACAAAAGGGAGGACCATTTCCTTGAAATCATTGTCGGGAATATGTTCACAATACGGACTGCTGTCCAGCATTCTTAAGGCCTGAGAAATATTCAGTCCAAGCAGAGAGTCAGAAATAATCCCGGATCGCTTCGGTATAGCTTTAGATTCATCTGAGACCGTTGCATTCCACCTTCCTTCAAAAAACATCCGATCCTCGGGTTTAGTCTTCAAAGAATCTATCAAGAATAGCAAAACTTCCATTTCGGGATCGGTCTCTATGTTCTCCCATCCGTTATGATACTTCAGATTGTCCAGCAGGAACTTCCTGTAAAGGAAATCCTCTCCCTCAACCTCAAGTATCTCCGCCCGGGCCCTAATTGCAAACGTATTGTAAGACCCCTCTGCCTTCTTCAGCAAGCTCTCCGCCCTCTCAATGCGCGAAACCGAATCTCCGGAAGCCCTGTACAACTTCCACAAAAGATAATCGGGACGCATCTTCCGCGGCACCATGTACCCGGCTTCGACAAGATAATGCTCAGCTTCGGCTACATTCCCCCTTTGGAGCAGCGAATCCCCCTTTGCTGCCCACCACTCATAATTCGGATGGTCCACCCGGCGCTTGACCGGAGAGGAATCGCCCAAGACGAGCAGAACAGCGGCAACCGCGCTCAAAGCCACAAGCGCCCATCCCGGCCACTCTCGCAGCCTGAAGCCGTCCAGGCAGCACAACAGCGCTACGGGAAACAACACCAGCAGCGGCAGGCAATAACTCGGATACGAGAAAAGTGCAAACGTACAATATGAAGCCAAAAGGCCGAGACGGACTTTATCCTTCGTCTTGACCGCTACAAGGACGAGGAGGCACAACACGGCTAACGCGGCCGGCACTCCGCACTCCACGGCCAGACGGATAAAATCATTATACGGATACGCAGCGTTCCCTGCAACCGATGCAAAGACAGAATCCGGATTTTCCCTGAAAAAGCCGGCCTGATACATCATATAGTTCTGCCTGAAGCCATCCGCACCGAATCCGAACCACGGGCGCTCCGCTATCATCTTCCCGGAGACAGTCCATACAAGAAGCCGCGCCCTTGCGGAATCCGGACGTAAAAAATACAGGCCGGCAACGAGACCCAGGGCAGCCAGCGCAACAATCGGAATGATCTTCTTGTGACGTCCTGCCCAGGACAGAATCTCCTTGCCATAAACAACGGCGGCGCCGACCGCAGCAGAAAGGATTGCCGCCCGGGAGGTCGTCACGAAGATAGAGGCCAGCAAAAACACTGAAACGCCGATCAGCACCCTTCGCTGCCATCTTTTCATCCCGCTCCCGGAATGCAGCAACATCAAGGACGCGACAAAAGCCATGGCCTGAAGCCCGCCTGCCAGCCCGGGATTCCTCAAAAACCCAGACACGGCAAAATAGGGATTACCACTCTCTATGATGCCGGCTAATTGAAAAAAAATAACAATAGCATGGAATGCACCCCAAATAGATAATGCAAATGACGTAGTTTGATAATTCTTACTCAAATCACAATATCCGTTTAAATACGAGTCAAAGTAATTGGATTTATCCACATCAGCATCCTAATGCAACTCCTATCTATATTAATGGCTCCCAATGCCAATCCCCAGTCGGTATCCATAACTATAAAACGGTCCTCGTCGTCTTGCAATTCAAAAGTATCAAATTGTTTCTCTATAGAATAAGTGCCTTTATAGAGTACCGTATACAAACGCGACTTGTACTGCAACTCGCAATTGTTTTCAGATTTAAACCTGATGATAGTATAGTTATCATTATACTGATTCTTCCAAACAGTGCCAGTAAGCATATCTCCTTTGGAGCAAGATAGCGTTATAATCAGCGTGAATAACAGAAGGACTAAACTGTTGCTCTTTTTCATAAGCTGTGAAAATTATTTGCATTGTTAAGCGCAAAGGCCGGCTTCTTTATATGATGCTTATTATATTGATTCTCCTCATACCTGCATCCATCTTCCCCATAAACGTAAATGAACGTATTTGTAGAAGAATTATAGCCGATTATAATCATTGGCTGATATATGGAACAATCATCCACTATGAATGCATATACAATGTGTCCAGCATCTATCGCATTTCGAATATCCTCCCGAGAGTTTAGTTCAGAAGTAGCAAAGCAATGAGTGACAAAACGTCTTATTGCAAATGAGGACAATCCATTTACAACAACAGTACTGTCTCCAATAAAAGAAACATACTCATTCAAATAATCCTCTTGAGTATTCACGCCCCCGAGGACATCAGACCCATACTTAAATGCCGCCAATACAGGAGCACACCTGAAAGAATAAACTGGCAAATCACCACTCTGTGGTAAATTTGACATGGCCATATGAGTTGAATAAATATATGAAGGCTCTTCTCCTAAATCAAAAAAGTCACCTTCTAAACCAGCCTCAAACAATATACCCACATCTATGGTTTCAAAAAAATCATCCGGTTCATCGTATCCTTGTTCATCCAAATAATCATCTAGCAGGATATCTGGGGTGCCATCTCCATCAGAGTCATATAATATTCTATTCTCAAATGGATCATAATAAATATCATCGCCATAATGAAAAAAGCCAAATACATCATTCCAGTCGTAATCCCACTCTTCCCACCAATCCCAATCATCCTCATCATCAGACCATCGCCGTGTCGCATTAAATTTCTTTTTTGCAAAACTATATCCCCTTATTAGCTCCGCCGCTTTATGCGCAGATTTCATTTTCCCGTCTAGAAAAACAACCGAGACGAGTGAATCATTCACATACTTTTCAATAGAATAAACGCGACTTGCTGTAAGAGAAGAATAAATAATTATACCGGAATACTTTTCAGTTACCTTCAATCCATGTTTTTTCACTATGGATCTCAAAAGCAATTCCCGTTCGCCAGTTTTGATATTCCTCCTAACAATGATATCCTGTTGTAATTTTCGCCACGGACGATGAATAATATTATCATTCGTCTTCTTGTATGAGAACACAGCGAACTCCGGTAAAAACGGGATGACAAATCCCTCATAATCATCATCTTTAAACTTAAGAGCATCCTCCCATATTGGAGTGTAATCACCAGGCCAGATACCAGAACGTAACGATACGTGGGACCTTTCTTGAGCGGATTCAATCGAAAACTCAGTCTCGAAAAGTCGCCGGGCCTCACTCAATCCGAGTTGTTGATTATCATTTTGTTCGTGGACAAAACACCCTTGGCACAAGAAAATGAGCGCAAAAAAAAATAAAATACTCACTCTTCATAATAAAAGGTACTAGAATCGAAGGTTAGATAATGTGGTTATTAGCCGCAATTATAATAATTTTTCAAATATTCAACAACTTTTTTTTTCAATATAATGTTCGAAATCTTAACAACTTCAGATAGGGGCATAATACCGAAGAATAACGGCTGATTGAAGACGCGGAGTACCGCTCAGCGATGCTCGAAGACTACGCCCGCATCCGCGAATCCCTCGGAGGGGCCGGCGCCTCCCGCAAGATCGCCCGCGCGATGATCGCCGCCCTGCGGGGCGAATAAGCCCGCTCTGCCGGCGCTTGCAATTTGTTAAAAAAACCGTATCTTGCGGAAGGTTATACGATTGTCCGCATGAAACTGTTTCTCATCTTATGGTTGTCGCTGGCCGCGGGGGCGTGGCAGGACGGGCCGCAGGAGAAGAGCGCAAAGGCGTTTTTCAAGGCCATGTACCATCCGTATGTCCGCTACGACGGCAACGGGAGGGTCCTGAAAGCCGGCTCTCCCCTCACTGCGGGGCACATCTACCCGAAATGGAAGGAAGCCGAATATACCATGCAGGGAAAGGGCGGCGGCGCCAGTTTCGTCTGCACCGTCCCAATCTCGGTGGAGCGCGAGATATGGACCTGCCTGAAGGTTGACGAGCCGGGGGCAGTGCGGGAGATGGCCGAAAGGAACTTGCTGATTACATGCAGGATAAGGAAAGGCATAGAAGAATGGACAGCCGTGATCCGCTACAGGATCATAGATCCGGCTAACGCATACAGCAAAGGATTCTGCGGGCTGGAAATAGACGTCGATCCGAATACCGCCGTCCCTCTCAGCCTCAGGGAATACAGGAACGGGATCGTCGTGCTCGAAGAGAAGCACCTGGGCGGATACAGGTGGATTCATCCTGCATCGACACGTCCCCGCCGGTCGAGCAACTTCACTCCGCCTGAATCAATGCGGATTCTGACCTATGGCGATAAAGCGCCGAAAGATGCGGGCTTGGTCACCCAGAACAACGACTTCTCAGGGAATTCCGACCCGGCCGAAACGGCGACGTATGTCCCGGTGCTGAAGCTTCCCGAAGTCTGGGATGCGATCAACCGGTACAATTACTATCCTATAACGGTGCTTTAGCGGGCCGCCCCGTATTCCCTCTGCCCGAAGATGGCGGTGCCGATGCGGACTATCGTGGCGCCGTGCTGAAGGGCGATTTTCCAGTCCCCGGACATGCCGATCGAGAGCTGCCTGAAGGAGGACAGTTCCGGGAAAAGGTCCACCAGATAGGCCATAAGGCCGTCTATCCGGGCGAAATCGGCGTGGATCGTCTCGGGATCGTCCGTGTGCGAGGCCATCCCCATAAGGCCGCAGAATCGCACTCCGGGATACTTTTCGCTCTCGAAAAGAAGGTCCACGACTTCTTCCTCGTGGAAGCCCTGCTTCGTCTCTTCCGCCCCTATATGGACCTCGAGCAAAACGTCCACAACCCTTCCGTTTGAAACGCCCCAGTCGCTTACGGCCTTGAGAAGATGCAGGGAGTCAATCGACTGGACGAGGGTAGCATAAGGCAGGACCATCTTTAGCTTGTTGGTCTGCAGATGGCCGATGAAATGCCATTCGATCCCGGAGCAGGGCCCGGCCTCTCCCCCCGGGAAGAGGCCGCCCAGGGCCTGCGCCTTGGCGCAGAGCTCCTGGGGGCGGTTTTCTCCGAAAAACCGCTGCCCTGCCCCGTACGCCTCGACGATGTCTTCCGCAGGGTGAAATTTGGAAACTGCCACCAACTTGATGTCTGATGGCAGTTCCTTTCTTATATTATCGAGATTTTCGCGAATCATGCTTATTTACGCCTCTGACGCATCTGCTGCTCCTGCATCTTCTGAGCCTCCTCGAGCCTCTGCTGCCACTTGCTCTTCGGCAGCGGCTTGCCCATCGAAGCGCGCACCTTCTCAAGGATAGCTTCCTTGTCGATGCTCTTGCGGATGGCCCAGGTCTGGACTATCGAGATCAGCTGCGAAAGCAGGTAATAATAGCTCAGGGCGGCCGACAGGCTGTTGCAGATGAAGAACATCATGATGGGCATCATCCACACGCTCATGAAGCGCATCGACGCGGCGTTGGGGTCGTTGCCGGCCGGCTGGCTGGACATGGTCATCTTCGAATAGCCCCACATCGTGACGGCCATGAGGAGCGCGAACAGGGAGATGTGGTCGCCGATTATAGGAACACGGTGGCCGAAGTCGATGATGGCATCATAAGCCGAAAGGTCATGGCACCACAGGAAAGGCTGCTGCCTCAGTTCGATCGAAGCCGGGAAGAAGCGGAACATCGCCCACAGGATGGGGAAAGTCAGCAGCATGGGAAGGCATCCGCCCATCGGGCTCACCCCGGCCCTCTTGTATAGGTCCATAGTGGCCTGCTGCTTCTTAAGGGCTTCCTTCTGGTCGCTTGAGTTGGGATACTTCTCGTTGATCTTGTCGATCTCGGGCTTAAGGGCCGCCATCTTCGCGGACGAAGCGTAGGACTTGTACGTGAGCGGGAAGACGACTATCTTGATCACCAGGGTCATCAGAAGGATGATGAGTCCAAAATTGCTGATGAAGCGGTGGAAGAAGTTGAACATCGGGATGATGGCGTAGCGGGTGAACCAGCCTACGAGCCAGCCTCCCAGGGGGATGATCTTCTCGTACTTGCGTCCGTACGTGCGCAGGGTCTGGTAATGGTTCGGGCCGAAATAGAACTCGAACGGAACGCTGACCTCGGTGCCGGGAGTGAAGTCCGCCCTCATCTTCGCCGTGCAGCTCATCAGGTTGCGGTCAGGATCGTCCTGGGAGAAGAAATTGACCGACAGTTCCCCGGAAGCGAACTCCTTCGGGGCGCACATGATAGCGGAGAAGAACTGCTGCTGGAATGCGAACCAGCTGAGGCGTGAATCCACCCTCTTGCTGGAATTGCGGCCGCGGCCGATCTCGACGGGCTTCTTGTCCCCGTTGAAATAGTAGTCGAGCTTGGAATACTGGGACTCGTTCTTGAAGCCCTTCTCCATGCGCGGGATGGTCAGCGAATAATCGATGTCCATCACCGAGACGTTGCGCGGGATGATGCCCTCCATCCCGTGGAAGGACAGGAGGTTGTCCACGGAATAAGAGCCGGGGAGCAGCCTGTAGGATTGCTCTATGTATCCGCCGCCAGCAAAGGGCAGGCGCATCACGATGCTGCTGTCGGTGCGTTCGGCGACCTGGAAGACGAAATTGGTCGTCTTCACGTATTCACCGGCATAGACGCTGACCGCATACTCGCCCTGGCCGGGCTTGAAGATGTAGAGGTCGGTGCTGTCGAAGTTGCGGTAGTCCTTCACCTGCACGAAGTCGGGCTGGGCGCCGCGGGTGTTGAAGCCGATGCGTATCTTGTCGTTTTCGAGGACGAGGATCTCGCCCTGTGCGGCATGGGCCTGCTCCAGGCCGGCATCCTTGTAGATGGGCGCCGCTTCTGCGGCCGGAGCGGTCTGCGCGACCACGGGAGCCGCAGCCTGCGCCGCAGCCGAAGCCGCCGCGTAGTCTATGGTGTCCCCGCGGGCAATCCGTTCGGCAAGCGCGATGGAATCCGCAACTGCCTGGGCCTTCGCCTGTTTCTGATACTGTTTAGACTGATAGAATGTGAATCCGAAAAGGATGCACGCGATGAGAATGAAACCGATTACTGAATTCTTGTCCATAAATAATTATTCTTCCGACGCCTCCATCTTGCGTATCTGTTCCTCCAATTCTTTCAACTCTGCCTTCGCTCCTTCTATCCTCTCCTTCATCTGGGCGATGAGGGCTTCGGAGTTCTTGGACGCAGTAAAGAATCCTATGTTGTTCTCGTATGTGACGATGTCCTGCTGCAGCGCGTTGTACTTGGACACGAGTATGTCTTTCTCGCTGCGCGGAGCCCTCGGCGCGCCCTTGCCTCCGCGTACGGGACGGGCGGAGAAGGAAGGGAACTTCGATGCCATCGCATCCTTGTACTCCTTCTGGACGGACTCTTTCTCCTTGAACGGGACGAAGCCTATGGCCTGCCAGCGCTCCGCGAAAGCGGCCGCGGCAGCGTCGTCCGCCGCTCCGTCGTAGGCGTTGATCTCCTCGATAAGGGCCTTCTTGGCCTTCAGGTTGGCGTGGAAATCATCCTGCGGACGTCCCTGCTTGTCCCTGTTCTCGAAGAAGGCGTCGCAGGCGGCGCGGAAACGCTTCCAGAGCTGCTCGCTCTTCTTGCGCGGGACGGCCCCTATCTCCTTCCACTGCTTCTGCAGGGCAATGAACTGGTCCGTGGCCTTCTTCCACTCGGTGCTATCCTTCAGGGCCTCGGCCTTTTCGATGATGGACATCTTCTTTTCGAGGTTGTCGTTGATGTTGTCCTTGTACTTGGCGTAGAAGTTGCGCTTCTTGAGGAAGAACGCGTCGCAGGCGGCGCGGAAGCGCTCGTAGATCTTCTGGTTCTCCTTCTTCGAAGCGAAGCCGATAGAGCGCCAGCGGGCCTGGATCTCCTCGATCTCCTTAGTGGCGGTATTCCACTCGGAAGAGCTCGTGATGTCCCTTCCGGCTATCTCCTCGACCTCCTCGCAGAGCTTGGTCTTCGCTTCGAGGTTGCTGGCATACTGGCCCTTGAGCTCCTCGAAATGGGCCTGGTAGCGCTTGTTGATAACGGCCGTGGCGGCCTTGAAGCGGTTCCAGATGTCGTCGCGGAATTCCTTTGCGACGGGACCGAACTCCTTCCACTGCTCGTGCAACTTCTGCAGGTCATGGAAGGCAGAAACGACGTTTTCGTTCTCGGCGAGCTTCTCGGCGGCCTCGCAGAAGGCCGTCTTCGCCTCGAGGTTCTTCTTGAAATCGAGATCGCGCAGGTCCCTGTTGATCTTCACCATGTCGTAGAACATCTCGACATAGTGCTGGTAGGTATCGTTGACGTCGCGGAAGTTCGTCGCGGGCACGGGACCCGTTTCACGCCAACGGTTCTGGATCTCACGGAAGGCGGGGAAGGAAGAACTGACGTCCTCCTGGCTTTCGACCAGGTTCTTGAGATCTTCTATTATAGCCTGCTTCTTCACGAGGTTCTCCGCCCTTTCCTGCTCTTGTTTGAGATTGAACTCGGCCCTTTCGCGCTTGTAGTCGTTGAAAAGGGACTTGAAGTTCTCTTCGACAAGTACGAGGGCGTCTTCGGCCTCGCTCCCCTCCTCCTTTATCTTGTTCAGGAGGCGGTAGAAAGCAGCCTTTATCGCGTCGGCCTCCTTGCTGCGGGCCATCTTGTCCGCGCTCTCCATGAGGCTCTTGAAAATATCGGACAACTGGGCCAGGGTCTTGTCCGCCAGGTTTACGGGCTCGCTTGCGGCAGGAGTCTCTTCCTGCGCGGGGGCCTCATTTTCAGCAGGGGCGGCAGCCTCTTCCTGCGGGGCTGCGGCGGGAGCTGCGGTCTGCGGAACCGCATCTGAGGCCATTTCGGGCTCGTTCTGAAGGATGACTTCCTCCGGGCTGTTCTCGTTGCTCATAAATCGAGGATTTAAATTGTTTATAACTTACAAATATACAAATAATTCGGAAAAGTGTATCTTTGCAGTCGAAAAAGAATCCTTTTATATGCGCATAGATATACTTACAGTTGTGCCCGAACTGCTTGAAAGCCCTCTGAGCCACTCCATTGTGGGACGGGCGATCAAGAAAGGGATAGTGGAGATACATGTCCGGGACCTCCGCGAATACGGCCTGGGCCCGCGCAGGAACGTGGACGATTATTGCTACGGCGGGGACGCCGGAATGGTCCTGATGGTGGAGCCCGTGTTCCGCATGATAGAGGAACTGACTTCGCAAAGGCACTACGACGAAATCATCTACATGTCCCCGGACGGGGAGCGCCTGACGCAGTCCGTTTCGAACGAGTTGTCCCTGAAGGAGAACATTATCATCCTCTGCGGCCACTACAAGGGCATCGACCAGAGGATACGGGAGCACCTCGTCACGAGAGAGATCTCCGTCGGCGATTATGTCGTCAGCGGCGGCGAGATCCCGGCAGCACTCGTGGCGGATTCCATCGTGAGGCTGCTTCCGGGCGCCCTCACGGACGAGACATCGGCCCTTTCCGACAGTTTCCAGGACGGGCTGCTCTCCCCGCCCCAGTACACCCGTCCCGCCGAGTTCAACGGATGGAGGGTCCCGGACGTCCTGTTGAGCGGCAATCCCAGGCTCATCCAGGCATGGCAGGACGAACAGGCGCTCGAACGCACCCGGCTCCTGCGGCCCGAACTGCTCGAAAAACAGAAATAGCCTACCCCCGGCCTGATGGCGCAGGATGGCGTTTCCTATATAGTTTTTAAAATATTTTAATAAAGGTGAAGATTTTTCGAAAAAATTCTTGCGAATACTTGCACGAATATAAAATTGTACTTATCTTTGCATAGAAAATGAAAGCAACTCATACTTCGGTATCTTTCCGAAGCTTCTAACCAACAATAATTAGCCTTCTTGAAGGTAATACACTACTAACTAACCGTTAAGCCCCGCTGAGACAGCGGGGCTTACTCGTTGTATATGCCCAATTTGATTATTAAATAATTTTAATAACTATGCAGTAAGATGCTCCAGGAGCACCTTGAGGCCTATCCCTATGAGGATTATTCCCCCGACAAGATCCGGCTTGAAACGCCGGGCGACGGCATCGCCGAAGCGCACGCCCAGCCAGAAGCCCGCGACGGAAAACGTGAAGGACACCAGCCCGATCACCAAGACCGGCATAAGGAGCTGTCCGAACGCCGTATAGCCCGTGCAGGCGAAGGTTATCCCCACGGCAAGGGCGTCTATGCTGGTCGCTACCGCCATGGCCAGCTGGGTGCGCAAGCGCTCGGGATTGAAACTTTTTTCTTCTTCGGGCCTGAACGCGTCCACGATCATCTTTCCCCCGATGAAAGCCAGCAGGCCGAAGGCTATCCAATGGTCCACCGCCTCGAAGGAGGAGCTGAAGGAGCGCACGGCAAGCCAGCCGGCCATGGGCATGAGGCCCTGGAAGAAGCCGAAGAGAAAGGCCTCGCGGAGCGCTGTCCCGGCACGGAAGCGGCGCAACAGGACTCCGCTCACCACGGAGACCGTGAAGCAGTCCATGGCAAGCGCCACAGCAAGAAGGACTATTTCCCAGATACTCATGGCCGTAATTTATAGAAGTGATCCACAGGGCCGTGCCCGTGGCCTATCTCGAAACGGGCTCCGCTCCTGATCGCTCCGGCAAGGTAGTCGTGGGCGGCCTTTACGGCGTCGTCCAGGTCCAGTCCCTGAGCCATGTACGAAGCGAGGGCGGAGGACAGGGTGCAGCCGGTCCCATGCGTGTTCGGAGTGTGCACGCGGGCCGAACGCAATTCCGTCAGGCTGTCCTTTTCCGCATTGTAGAACCAGTCCGAGAGGATTTCTTCCCCGTCGAGATGGCCGGCCTTCATCAGTACGGACAGGGTCCCTCCTCGGGAAAGCTTACGGGCTATGCGGGGCAGGTCGTCCTGCGAAAGGATCTTCTCCCCCGCGAGGATTTCAGCCTCCGGGATGTTCGGGGTAATCACCCTTGCACGCGGAATAAGTTCCTCCGTCAGGACAGAGATCGCATCCTCGGAAAGAAGACGGTCTCCGGAGGTAGCGACCATGACCGGGTCCAGAACCACGTTCCTGAGGGAGAACCTGTCCAGGCAGTCCCGCACGGCCAGTACGACTTCAGGGATGTTGAGCATGCCTATCTTCACGGCATCCGCCCCGATATCCGAAACGACGGCCTCGATCTGCCCGCGGATCATATCCACGGGGACGGGATGCACGGCCGTCACTCCGACGGTGTTCTGGACCGTTATGGCAGTGATCGCGCTGGCGGCGTACGAACCTGTGGCCGAGATGGCCTTGATGTCAGCCTGGATGCCGGCCCCGCCCACGGAGTCGCTCCCGGCAATAGTCAGTACAACGTTGTATTTCATGCTTTAAAAATGTCTGTATCCTTCGTGGTCTCCTCCGTCCCCTTCCCAGACGAGGCCGGGCTCAGCAGTTATCCTTCCTATGACATGATGGGGAACGCCGAGCGATGGCTCCTTTTCCGCAGGGACCGTGAACAGCAGTTCATAATCCTCCCCTCCGTCCAGCGCGAAGCCGACGGCATCCCAGCCGCGGCGCGCGCAGACGGTCTCCAGCTCCGCCGACAAGGGCAGCGCCCCGGTACGTATCACCGCCCCCGTCCCGGAGGCCTCCAGGATGTGCCGAAGGTCCGATCCTATGCCGTCTGAGATGTCCATCATGGCGCTGACACCCGCCGCCGCAAGGGCCTTTCCTTCTTCTATCCGAGGAACGGGCCTGTAGTGCCTTCCGACAAGGATGTTCTCTTCTTCGCCCCTCGGGACTGCGTCCAGAATGACCTTGAGTCCCGCACCGGAATCGCCGGTCGGGCCGGTGACGCAGACAAGGTCCCCCGGCCGGGCCCCGCTGCGCAGGACCGCCCCTCCGGCGGGGCAATGCCCGAGTACTGTAACGCAGATGCAGATGCGGTCGAGGCTGGAAGTGGTGTCCCCGCCGAGAAGAGGGGTCCCGGAAAGTGCCGAAACGTCCTTGTAGCCGCGGATGAAAGAGTCAGTCCAGTCGCTGTCCAGTCCTTTCGGGAGCGCGAAGGCGAGGAAGGTCCCGTCCGGAGTGCCCCCCATCGCCGCAATGTCGCTGAGGTTGACCGCGGCGGATTTCCAGCCGAGGTCATACGAGCTGGCGTCTTCCCTCAGGAAATGCACCCCTTCCATCAGCATGTCCGTGGTGACGAGACTGTCCCGGCCGTCCTTCTGTGGCAGCACGGCGCAGTCGTCCCCTATCCCGAGGACGCCCTCGGGAAGCTTTCCGAGCCCGGCGCGTATGCGGCTTATGAGCCCGAATTCCCCGAGTCCGCTCAGATCCATCCGTCGAGCCTGTCCGTATATGAATAATCCCCTTCTTCACCCCTGTAGCCGTAGTCCCAGAAGGCGTATTCGAAGAGGGCCGCCTCGAGATAGGCTTCCGTCATCGCCTCGCGGGTCCTGGCATCAGTCTTCTCAGCCCAGGCATCTATCATATCGAGGACTGCGTTGACCCCGGCCGTGAATTCCTCGTTGCCATATTCCTCTATCCACTCGCGGTAAGGATTGCCCTCGAGCTTCGCTATCCCGAGTATGTGCAGGCCGACGCGGTTGTATATCCACATGCAGGGCAGCATAGCAGCAAGGCCCACCTCGCGGATCCCGCCGGAGATGGCTTTCTGCGTGTGCGCGTTGTACTTGCGGGTGACTTCGGAAGCGACGACGTCCGTCCGTATCCCGAAGCGGTCGATAAGCAGTTGGTGCATCAGCTTTTCGCTCTCGATCCCGGAGTCCGCGAACGCGCGGAACATTTCCCTCTCCGAAGGGTCCTGCATGAGGTCCGCCAGCTCGTACATCTGACGGCCGTAGTTTCCTATATATACTTCGTCCTGCGCGATGTAGCGCGCGAATTTGTCTTCGGGCAGCGCGCCCGAGGCCAGTTCCCTGATGAACGGCTCCGAAAGGATGCCGTCATAGATCTTGAGGGATTTTTCCCAAACTTCCTTGCTCCAGCTCATATTGTCATTTCTTTTATAAGTTCACGTGCGGCGGCCTGCGGGTCCGGCGCGCTCATTATTCCGCTGACGACGGCGATGCCGTCAGCCCCGCTCCTGACGGCCTGTGCGGCCGTTTTCATGTTCATTCCGCCTATCCCTACGAGCGGGTGGCGGGTCATGGCGGCGGCGCTGGCCAGCCCTTCGAAGCCGAATGCTGCCGCCGTGTCGGTCTTCGTGCTCGTCAGGAACACCGGGGATACCGCGATGTAATCCACGTCGAGGGCATTGGCTTCACCGACCTCCGCCATGTTCTCTACGGAAAGGCCGATTATCTTGTCTTCTCCGAGAAGGCGGCGCGCATCGGCGTATGCCATGTCGGACTGTCCTATGTGGACTCCGTCCGCATCCACGGCAAGGGCCACATCCACCCTGTCGTTGATGAGCAGTGGCACGCCGGTCGGGGCCAGAAGGGCCTTGAGGCGCCGTCCGAGTTCGATGAAATGTCTTGTGTCGAGGTCCTTTTCGCGCAGCTGCACGAGGGTAACTCCTCCCTTGACGGCCTCGGAGACCACCCATTCGATGTCCCTTCCGAGTGCGAGCGGACGGTCCGTGACCAGGTACAGCCGCAGGGTTTCCTTGCTCAGCCTTCCCATGTCATTCACGTATAAGGCCTGCGGCCTGCTCGCCGTCGAAGTTGCTGAGCGCGTCCATGAAGGCCACGCCCATGGAACCGGTTCCGCTGCAGGCGGCAGCCGCCTTGTCCCCGGCGACACCCATCATCGCCATGGCGTTCCAGGCTGCCTTGAAGGCATCCCTGTCCACGGCCGCGAAGGCCCCGGTCAGCGCCGAAGCGGTGCATCCCATGGCCGTGATCCTGCCCATCAGCGGGGATCCGTTGCTGATACGTCCCTCGCGCTGCCCGTCGGTGATATAATCGACGGCCCCGCTTACGGACACCGCGGCCCCGGTCAGTTTCGCAAGGGCGCGCGCCCCTGCTTCGGCATCGGAACTGCTGTTGTTCGAGTCGACACCCCTCGAGATAATGTCCTGGCCTGCCAGGACCATGATTTCCGAAGCGTTGCCTCGGATGATGGTCGGGTGGCTCTCGCGTATGAGATCGATGCAGGTCTGCGTGCGTATCTTGCTCGCGCCCGCCCCGACGGGATCGAGGATCCAGGGTTTTCCCAGTCTGTGGGCAGTGGCGGCGGCTATCTTCATGCCCTCGATCTCGTGCCTGTCGAGGCAGCCGATGTTGACGACGAGGGCGCTGGCTATGGACACGATTTCTTCCATTTCCTCCGGGCAAAAGGACATCAGCGGCGATGCGCCTATGGCCAGGAGCGCGTTGGCGTTGATTTCCATCGCGACATAGTTGGTAATGTTGTGGACGAGCGGAGAGGACTTCCGGATTGCGGCGCAGTCCCCGATGAATGACTGTTTGTCGATCATGATTTTCCTACGTTGTAATTAAACAAATCAGGTACAAAGGGTATGTTCTCAGCCACCGTATCCTGTGCTCCGGCGGCACCCCCAATCGTATTTGTGCGCAAACTTACAAAAAATTATGTAGATTTGTGGAAAACTATATCAAGTATGACCACAATTATCATTATCGCGGTTGCCGCGCTTCTCGGCTCCTGGATCATCGCTGTCCAGAGGAACCTGGTTTCGAAGGAAGAACTCTGCAAGAACGCTCTCAGCCAGATAGGCGTGCAGCAGGCAAGCCGCTGGGACGCCCTTTCCGCCCTCGCCGAGATGACCAAGTCCTATTCCGATTATGAATACAAGGCCATCATGGACATCATAGCCCAGAGGCGCGTGGTCGGCTCCACGAGCACCGCCGCCGAGGCCAACGCACAGGAAAACAAGATCACAGAGGCCCTGACCCACATCATGGCCATAAGCGAGCAGTATCCCGAACTCAAGGCCAGCGAGACCTACATCAAGACCATGGACTCGATCAACACCTACGAGAACCAGGTACGCATGAGCCGCATGGTCTACAACGACAGCGTAACTACCCTGAACCGCATGATCCGCCAGTTCCCCAACAACCTGGTCGCGGGAATCCTCGGCTTCTCCGTCAAGGATTATCTCGTGGAGAACGTCGGAAAGGAGAACATGCCTTCGATGAAGATCAGCTAGGACATGCGCAGGACCGGCTTACTTCTTCTCGCGGCCGCCTTCCTGGGAGCCGCGGTTCCGGTCTGCCGTGCCGACAGACCCGAAACCCGAAGCATCAACGTCAGCGTCTGCTTGTCGCCCGACGGCAGCGCCCTCGTCCGTGAGGTATGGGACATCACCATCGACCACGGAACGGAGTGGTACCTCGTCAGGGACAATCTCGGCGCCATCGGGATTTCCGATCTCAGGGTAAGCGACGAGAGCGGCCGCCAGTACGTCTGCGAAGACAAATGGAACGTGGACTGGAGCCGCTCGCGCAAAGCGGGACGCTGCGGGATCGTCCGGAAGAAAGACGGCTGCGAATTATGCTGGGGCATAGGTGAATACGGTTCCCATGTCTATACAGCGGAGTACCGCATGACCAATCTCGTGCAGGCGATGGACGATTACGACTTCCTGCACACCCAGTTCGTCTCGCCGGGCATCGATCCTCTGCCGCAGGAGGTCAGGCTGGAAGTAAGTGCCGAGGGCATGTCCTTCAACGCCGAAAATACCGGCATCTGGGCCTTCGGTTTCGAGGGTGAGGTCAATTTCTCCGACGGCAAGATAATCGCCGCGAGCACCGACGCTTTCAGGACCGAAAAGTACTCCATGATACTCCTGGCCCGTTTCAACAAGGGCCTTTTCCACCCGTCCGTCAGCAAGGAAGGCCAGTTTCAGGAAAAACTTGACAAGGCCTTCAAGGGAAGCAGCTACGAGGATTTCCTGAAGGAGCAGGAGCGGGAGAAAAAGACCCTGCTCGGCTTCCTGACCGGTCTTCTCACCGCCCTCTTGCTTGTTATCTCCGGTGCAGTCAAGGCGACCCGCACCATGTACCGCAACATGCTAGGGGTCAAGAGACTGAAGGATATAGGCTACGAGCGCAACCTCCCCTTTGACGGCAATCTCTACGAGACCCGTTACATCCTCGGAAAACTGGGGACCTGCGCCGACAACAACTTCGCATCGGCGCTGATACTGAAGATGATCAAGGACGGCCACATAGGGGTTTCCCACGATGCGGACGGCAAGGTCATGCTGAACCTCCGCAAGGATGCGTCAGCTATGATGAACGAGTCCGACAGGACCTTCTACGAGATGCTCCGCTCCGCATCCGGCAACGACCTCATACTTCAGGACAAGGAGTATTCCCGCTGGTCCAGAAGCCACCAGAAAGAGGTCTCCAAATGGGTGCAGGGCATAGTCTCGACAGGAGAAGCGCAGATGTCCCTGGACGGCTACAAACTCGGCTCGGGCAAGTACTCCCCCGACGGCCAGAAGCACGCGCGCAGGGCCGTCGGATTCCGCAAGTACTTGAAGGACTTCACCCTGCTCGACGAGAGGAAGACCACCGAGGTCGCCCTCTGGGGGGATTACATCATCTACGCTTCCCTGTTCGGGATTGCCGACAAGGTCGCAAAGGAACTCAGGGACATCAATCCCCAGGACTTCGAAAAGGCTGTCGGGTACGACTATCCTACCATGCGGCATCTCGTCACCGTGTCCGACCGTCTTGGCGGCAACGTGCTGAACACAGCCGTCCACTACCAGACCTCCTCGTCGGTGAAGGGCGGCGGCGGATTCTCCAGTTTCGGTGGAGGCGGCGGCTTCAGCGGCGGCGGTTTCGGAGGAGGAGCACGGTAGCCGGCAGATGTGCGCGATTCAGATAGTAGTTAATAATGCATATTGCCGAAAATAAAGGACTTAGGCTCCACGGGTCCGGGCGCTTGCGGACAGAAGCCGGACGCCTGCGGGCAAAGGCCGCGCTGGCCCTGGTCCTGGCGGTCCTGCTGCCCCTGCAGTCCTGCGCGGCGAAGGGAGTCAGGCAGTACAAGGTCTCTGTCGTCAGGGAATACAGGCACGACACGTCCTCCTTCACGCAAGGGTTGTTCTTCCATGACGGCGCGATGTACGAAAGCACCGGGATGAACGGCGAATCGACCCTCCGGAAGGTGGATCTTGAGAGCGGGAAGGCCCTGGAGCGCCAGGATTTCAGCAGGAAGTATTTCGTCGAAGGGTCCGTGGCCCTGGGAGGGATTATCTATGTCCTGACCTGGACAAACAAGGTGGCGTTCATGTATGACGCCGCCACCCTTGCGTACAAGGGGGCCTGGTCCTATCCCCGCGAAGGATGGGGCCTCACCACGGACGGAAAGTCCCTGATCGCGTCGGACGGTTCGTCGAAGCTTTATTTCCTCACTCCGGACTTCAAGTTGGAAAAGTCGGTCAGCGTCACGATGAACGGCAGGCCCCTTCGCTACCTCAACGAGCTGGAATGGATTGACGGGCGCATCTGGGCCAACGTGTACACGACGGATATGATCGTGATAATCAATCCGGAAGACGGCAAGGTCGAGGCCAGCATCGACTGCACGGGCCTGCTTCCCCGCCATCTCCGCACGGAGCGCACCGATGTCCTGAACGGCATCGCCCGCAACCCCGCCGACGGGAAAATCTATCTCACAGGCAAGTACTGGCCCCGTCTCTACGAAGTGAAACTCATCCCCGTGAAATAGCTTGTCAGCCGCCGATTGCAAAAAATTTGCTATTTTTGCAGTCGGCGGGACTTTCTGCCGCGGTCGCAAGGCCGAGGAAAGTCCGGGCAGGAAAGGGCACCCCGCTGCGGAAAGCGCAGGTGGGAGTAATCTTACGGAAGCCGTAACAGAAAATAACCGCCAGGAAAAGCTTTTATGCGACCGTAGGGAGCAAACAAACTTTTTCCCGGCAAAGGTGAAAACGCGAGGCAAGAGCTCACGGCTGCGTGCGGTGACGCCCGCAGGGTACGGCACCGGGGCCTGCAAGACCAAGTATACTGACAGTCGAGGGCGGCCCGCCTGATGTCAGGGGGTAGGTCGCGAAGATAAATGGCAGATTAAAACAGAACCCGGCTTATCGTCCCGCCTTTTTCTTTATCCTGCTGCGCAGCCCGCGGCTGAGCGATATGGGATAATCCCTGTCGGAAGCATCCAGCCACTCGAGGGCGAGATCGTAATTCCCTACCATGTAGCACGCGACGGCGATGTTATACTCGGCGCAGGAACGCTTCTGCATGTTGTTGGTGCAGCGCCCGGCAAGTTCCAGCCACTTGTCCGAAGCCTCCTTCCATTTGTGGGACGAGGCATCGACCAGGGGCGCTTCCCACGCAGAATCCTCATAATACAGCAGGGTATAACTTTCCGCCTTCCAGACGGATCTGAGCATGCGGACGGCAGAAGAAAGATTGACGTTCTTGACTGCACCGGAACCCATGGAATCATAATAATGCACCACGTCTCCGTCCACGAGGAACACTACGTCCTTGTCCGTGTCCATGACAAGCGCCACCAGCGAATCCACGCATGAATAATCCGCGGCCGGATCCCTTTCGACCGAATAGATGGGAATCGTCTGCTTCGAACCGAAATAATCGGCCTCCAGCGCAGAAGCGATCGCTTCCGCCTTCGGGAAAACCCTCGTGGAATCGGAACGGCTCCTGGAATCCAGATAGACGACCGCCATATCCTTCCCGGTGAAGTCGTCGCCGGAGAGCGAAGGATAACGCATTTCCAGGTCGAGGACATACGCCTGGGGGCTGCAAGATACAAGGGCGGCAAGGGCCGCTGCGCCAATCAAGCTAATTTTTTTCATAGCAAATCCGCTGTAAGGTCATATTCATCGGCCGCGGTTATCCGGACCCTGGCAAAATCTCCGACCAGGGAACGGGCCATGGCCTCGTCTTCGCATTTTACGAGTATTTCCCCGTCCACTTCAGGACTCTCGTAGCGGCTGCGGCAGACGAGCACGCCGTCAGTCCAGTCGTCCACAAGGACTGTTTCTTCGCTGCCTATACGGCTGCGGTTGAATTCAAGCGAGATTTCCCTCTGAAGCTCCATCAGGCGTCCCAGGCGCTCCTGCTTGGTGGACTGGCGGACGGTGTCGCGCAGATGTCCGGCTCCCCAGGTCCCTTCTTCCTCGCTGTAGGCGAACGCGCCCAGCCTCTCGAACCGGGCCTCGCGCACGAAGTCCAGCAGCTGGCTGAACTCCCGGGTCCCTTCCCCTGGATGGCCGACCATCATGGTCGTACGCAGCACCACCCCGGGCACCTTTTCCCGAAGACGGGCTATCAGCCTGCGCGTCCAGGCCCCGTCCACTCCCCTGTGCATGTTTCCGAGCACCCTGTCGGAGATATGCTGCAGCGGTATATCCAGGTAGGGACAGACCTTGGGATTGACCGCCATCTGCTCCAAAACGTCGTCCGGGAACTGCGCCGGATAGGAATAATGCAGCCTCAGCCACTCTATGCCGGGGACTTCCGAGAGCCGCTGAAGCAGTTCAGCAAGGGCCCGGTGGCCGTAAAGGTCCAGTCCGTACCAGGTGGTGTCCTGGGCTATTATGACAAGTTCCCTCACTCCTCCGGCAGCGAGTTCCTGCGCCTCCGCGACTAGCGTCTCCATCGGGACGGAACGGTGGTTTCCGCGTATCAGCGGGATCGCGCAGTAGGAGCATCTCCTGTCGCAGCCTTCCGAGATCTTCAGGAAGGCGTAAGGCCTGCCGGGGACAGGACGGAAGCGGCCCTGCCGGTCGCCCTCCCCGACGCCCAGCGCCTTCAGCACCGGGCCGAGGTCCCTCGCTCCGAACCATCCGTCCACTTCAGGAATAAGGGACGGCAGTTCATCCGGATAGCGCTGGGACAGGCATCCGAACACGAAAAGCTTTCCGGCAAGGCCCTCCTGCCTACGCTTCGCGGCTGCGAGGACGGTATTCACCGACTCCTCCTTGGCATCGCCGATGAAGCCGCAGGTATTGACCAGAAGGTAGTCCACGGCCGCATCCTCCCCTTCCGGGACGACGCGGAAGCGGTCAGCCGGCAGCGCTGCCAGCAGATGCTCCGTGTCAACGGTGTTCTTCGAACATCCGAGGGTTATGACCTGGACCGTCCTGACCATTACTTTCCTTCTTCCTCTTCCTGCTCCTCTTCGAAATCGAGGGAAGCGTATTTCACGAGTTCATTGTACCATTCGCACACCTTGCGCATGTGCGAGAGATAGAAACGGTCGGCGTCGTAGTTGGGAACGGCCTTCCCGAAGAGTTCGCGGAACTCGTTGTCCGCCGCCTTCCCTGAAGGGGCTTCCTTGTCGCCGAGGGCCTTCTGCAGGGCAAGGAAGACTTCCTTGAGCTTGAGTTCGCCTTCGGAGGTATAGATGGCTATGTCCGCGAGGCTCGTGATGCGCTTGCGGGCGTCGAAAACAGTCCTTTTCTTGTCGCTGAGCCTTTCTGCGACCGCGCCTCCGCGGGCCTGGGCCACGAACTGGAACAAACCGTGCTCTCCGGCTACGGAAAGCGTACGTGCGAGATTAGTCTTCATATTCTGTCTAAAAAATCTTTAGTCTTTTTCTTCAGCGACCTCAGGCCGCCGTTGTTTTCCATTACATAATCCGGGCCGGACGGGAGGCTCTGGGATCGCATGCGCGCAAGGACTTCTTCCCTGACGGCGCCCTTGTCCCTTGCGAGGACCCTTTCCAGCCGTTTCTCCTCATCGGCCGTTACCAGCAGGACCGCGTCGTAAAGGCCGTCGAATTCCGGATGGGCGAAAGCCACCGCCGATTCGAGGAAGACCGTCCCGTCGAAGGCCGAGCGCCAGCGCACGAAGTCCCTGGCCACGACCGGATAGACGGTCCTTTGAAGGGCCTCCATCTTCCGGGCGTCAGAAAAGACAATGCCGGCGAGCCTCCGCCTGTCAAGGGCTCCGTCCGATGTCCGGAGCGGGCCGCAGCCGAGCGCCTCCTCAACGGATTCCAGAAGCCCCGGAACGCTGTCGTACAGTTCCTTGGTGCGGCTGTCGCTGTCGTAGACCGGCCGCCCGAGCGAACGGAGGATGGCGGAAACCTCGGACTTCCCGCTTCCTATGCCTCCGGTTATCAGGACAGTCCTTGTCATAGCGTCTCGACACATTCGACCACTTCCGGATCCACGCTGATGCCTATCACTCCTGCCGGAAGCCTGTCCGACCTCACGATGCAGCGGCCTGTGCCGGAGCGCATGAAATCGGAATAGTCCACATAAAGGTCCAACTTGTCAGTCGGGTCCGAAGCCACGGGAAAGATGCAGCGTATCAAGACGTCGGCCGAGGACGGAAGAACCGAAAGGCGCCTTCCCGCGGGAACGTTGCGCGTGCCGACGGAGACCCTTGACCGGATCTCGACGAAGCGCGTCACGTCCATGGAATAGGTGACCTCGGTTTCGGAGAGACGCACTCCCCCGGGATTGTCCAGGGCCACTATGCCATGGACGCTCCCGTGGATATCCGAAAGGGATATCTGCCGCGTCAGGATGCGTTCCACGCCATCAAGCAGCCTCGGGTTGCCGTAAACAAGGACGGAATCCGGAGTCAGGCTCATCGGAGCCGTCTCCATGTACTGAGGCCTGAATCCAAGGATCTTTACCGCCTGGACCGGGACCTTCTTGCAATTCTCCGCAGGGAAGCGGAACAGTATGCTCGGCGAAAGGAATGACTCCGGGACGAACCTGCTGCCGAAAAGCTCTGAAGCATAGCGTGAAAGGACCTGGGCATCGACTGCGTAGTAGTCTTCGCCGCGGTATTGGAGTTCACTCTTGTCCAGATGCAGTTCGACCGTCTTTCTCCTCAATGAACGGCCTATGTGGCCGAAGCCCGAAGCCCGGCACCGTGCAGTCACGGACACCTCTTCCGCGGAACGCGCCGCGCGTCCTTCAATATTGCTGACGGCGCGGACGTCCACGGTGACGAGGTCGCTGTATTCCTGCGAGAGGTTGTGTATGAACCAGATAGTGAAGGACAACAAGAGCGACAGGAGCAGCAGGACGGTGCTGCCCCTGTCCCTTTTGGGGTCGCCTTGCTCCCGGTTCGCGGCCATGGCCTACTGCTTGGGAGCCTCGGAGTAGTCCTTGAGGATGGAACTCTTGTCGACGCGGAGTTTGACTTCCCCGTCAACCTTGATCAGGATGCTTTTATCCTGGATATCGGCCACGGTTCCGTAGATGCCGCCGGCAGTGACGACCCTGTCACCCTTCTTGAGTTCGCTGCGGAATTTTTCAAGTTCCTTCTGCTGCTTGCGCTGGGGACGGATCATGAAGAGCCACATCACCAGGAAGACGAGAAGGATCATAATCCAGAAACCGGCGCCGCCGCCCTGGGCGGGCGCACCCGCTGCTGCCTGCAGCGCGATGGCAAGTAATTTCATTTCCATTATTGTTTATTGATCAATTTATCCAGCAGTCCGTTCACGAACGCGCGGCTTTCCGGCGTACTGTAGAACTTTGCGATTTCGACGTATTCGTTTATTATGACCTTGACGGGCATCTTGGGGAATGCCGACGCTTCGGCCATTCCGGCGACGATCAGGGAAAGGTCGGTCGTGCATATCCTGCTGCGGTCCCACTTGGGGGTCAGGGCTGCGACCGCTCCGCTGTATTCCTCGAAATGGCGGTGGGCGTTGCGTACTATCCCTACGACGAAGGCATGGTCGCTGTCGAGGGCTTCGTTCCCGGGCAACTCGCTGACATACAGCGGGGGAAGATTCCACCTTCCGCCCTCGCCTAGGGTCTCCAGCGACTTGCAGCACCACGTCAGGGCGTATCCGAGATCGTCATTCCACCAGATGGAAAGGTCCTCCAGGATGGAAGCGAGTTCTTCGCTGTCTTCGAGTTCTTCCGAGAAAATCTTCATGAACAGTTCGGCATCTTCCCTGACACCGGATTCGGGCGAGTTCATGTAGGAGACGAACCAGTCGCGGGACGAAACGGCGTCGTAAAGATGCCGAAGGAACACGTCGTACTGGTCCCAAGACATGTGCTTCCGCGAAATCAGCTTGATAAAATCGGGGTCGTCGGAGAGCAGGGCAGGGATACGGTTCCCGATGAACTTCATGTTGGGATTCTTCTCTTCCGGGGTCGGATTGAATTTCGAACGGCCGGCTTCCGCGCGCCGCATCGCTTCTTCTTTCAGCGCAGGGCACAGTGCCATGAGGAAAAGGTACAGGTCCCGCGTCGCTTCGCAGGACTTTTCAAGTTCCGCTTCCGCTTCTTTCAGGGTGATGCCCGGATTTTCCGCTATGCCGTAAACGGCTTTGAAAGCCTTGATTCGGAGGATTCTTCTGCTAAGCATCTTTTTCGGTTCGCGATTTCAAACAATTTTATGCAAATATAGCACAGAATCCGCAAAAAATTATATTTTTGCACTGGTAAATGCTTAATTGATCCGTTATGTACAGAGATGATTATGATTCCGGCTTCGCTCAGGAAAGAGGCGCCGACGACGTGTATTCCAAGCCGGTGAGGGCAGGCAAACGTACGTATTTCTTTGACGTGAAGTCAACGAAAGGCAACAACGACTTCTATCTCACCATCACAGAGAGCAAGCGCAGGCAGACTTCCGACGGCAACTTCATTTACGACAAGCACAAGATATTCCTTTACAAGGAAGATTTCGAAAAATTCCGCGACGGGTTGGACGAGGTGCTCGGATACATCAAGGACAATTGCTTCGGAGGATCGATTCCCGAGAGGCCTGCGCCTGAAAAGGTATCCGATGTCGAGTTTGAAGATCTCTAGAAGTGAAGTCGGGCCCACGCGGTCCGATTTCTCATATATGATTTTATGGCTTCAATACTGCTGAAGAACATACTCCTGGATTCCGTTCCCTGCGACATCCTGATCGAAGGGGAAAGGATAAGCAGGATCGCCCCGGCGGGAAATGGGGCGGCACCCGGAGACTGCGAGGTCTGCGACTGCAGCGGCTGCGCGGCGTTCCCCGGACTTGTCAACATGCACACCCACGCCGGCATGAGCATCATGCGCGGAGTCGGCGAGGACATGCTCTTCCACGACTGGCTCGCCCATATCTGGAAGATCGAGGACCAGCTGGACGAGGAGTTCGTCTATTGGAGCGCGAAGGTCGGGTGCATCGAGATGATACGCACCGGCACGACCACATTCAACGACATGTACTGGTTCCACCGTGCTGCCCGCAAGGCTGCGGCGGAGACCGGCATACGCATAGCCGGGGGCCTCACGATGATGGACGGGAGGGATCCCGCGGAAGCGGAAAGGCAGATAGAAACGCTTGGGCGCAGCTACGAAGAAGACAGGGATTACTACAAGGACGCGATCTACATCCCCTCGGTCCATGCCGTTTACTCGGTCAGCGACAAGCTGTTCCGGGCCGCATCCGGCTTCGCCCGCAGCCACGGCCTCAAGTTGCACCTGCACCTTGCCGAAACGCACAAGGAGGTGGAGGACTGCAAGGCCGCCCATGGCGGCATGACCCCGGTGGAATACCTCGATTCGCTTGGAATACTCGGCCCGGAGGTCATAGCGGCCCATTCCCTGTGGCTGACCCCGGGGGACATCGAAATCCTCGGCAGCAGGGGTGTCACCTGCGTACATTGCGTCAATTCGAACGCGAAGCTGAGTTCCGGGTACCGTTTCCTCGACAGCGAGCTGAAGGCCGCCGGAGCCAATGTGTGCATAGGCACGGACAGCGCCTGCTCTTCGAACAACCTCGACATGCTCGAGGCCATGAAGACTTCAGCGATACTGCAGAAGGCATGGAGGGAAGATCCGACAGCGATGCCCCTGGGCGAACTCATCGCCATGGCCACGGTCAACGGCGCCCGCGCCCTCGGCATCGACGCCGGCCTCATCCGGGAAGGTGCCCTCGCCGACATCCTCATCGTGGATACCGGCAGCTCGTTCTTCCTCTCCCCCGCCCCGTTCAAGGCGAATTTCGTTTATTCCGCGCATAGCGACAGCATACGTTCCGTCATTGCCGGCGGACGTTTCGTGATGCGCGACCGTATCATCCCCGGCGAGGAGGATGTCCTGGAAGGGGCCCGGAAAGTTCTCGCCCGCCTGAAATTATAACTGACCATGGATGAAAGAATTGAAAGAATCAGCGCAGCGGCCGATTTCCTGAAAGAGAGGCTTGGCGAATTGAAGCCCGTAGTGGGCATAGTGCTGGGAAGCGGGCTCGGGAAGCTTGCCGACAGCATCCAGGACCCCGTCACGGTACCTTACCGCACGATACCGGGATTCCCCATCGCGACGGCCACCGGCCACAAGGGGAACTTCATCGTCGGACAACTCGGCGGCAAGACCGTCATCGCCATGCAGGGACGCTTCCACTATTACGAAGGATATCCCATGGAAATAACGACCATAGGGGTCCGCGTGATGGCGAAAATCGGCGTGAAGACCCTCTTCGTCTCCAACGCCGCAGGTGCTTGCAACCCCGATTACAACGTCGGCGAGATGATGATAATAAAAGACCACATCAGCCTGCTGCCCAATCCCCTGATCGGTCCTAACATGGATGAGTTCGGCCCCAGGTTCCTCGACATGACCTGTCCGTATGACCTCGGTCTCATCGCCGAAGCCGAAAAGATAGCTTCCGGCATGGGACTTTCCCTGCACAAGGGCGTTTATCTCGGCAGCACGGGGCCGACCTACGAGACTCCGGCCGAAGTGCGCTTCTACAGGGCCATAGGAGCCGATGTGCTCGGCATGTCGACCATCCCCGAGGTCATCGTCGCGCGCCATTGCGGGCTCGCCGTATTCGGCATGTCCGTCATAACCAACAAAGCCAACACCGACAACGTCAACCGCAACCTCAACGACGGGGATGACGTGGTGGTCCAGGCAGACTGCGCCGCCGACCGTCTTTGCGAACTGTTCTCAAGATTGATTGCAGCCATATGAAAAAACTGATATACGGAATTCTAGCCATAGCGCTGCTGTCATCCTGCGCATTCATAGAAGACTCGAGGCGCAAGGGCAACGCTCCGGAAGGAGCCGTGGATCTCGGCCTCAGCGTATTCTGGGCCGAGGCCAACCTCGGCGCGGTCAATTACTTCTCGACCGGCAATTTCTATGCATGGGGAGAGACCAAAGCTAAGAGTAGTTTCGACTGGAGCAATTATCTCTGGTGCGAGGGCACGGACGAGACCCTGAACAAGTATCTCACCCCCACCGGGGACGGTGACCTGAACCTTGCTGCGGAGGATGACGCCGCGCATGCCGCCATGGGCGAAAAGTGGCGCATTCCGACAGATACCGAGTACGCCGAGCTCCGCATGAATTGCAACTGGATATGGACCACCCAGGGCGGAGTGAAGGGCTACAAGGTTGTCAGCAACATCAACGGGAAAAGCATTTTCATACCCGCTTCCGGCTACATGGAAGGCAGTACGGTCAAGGGACTGGGGTCCGATTGCGCCTTCTGGACCGCGAGCGGCTGCCTGTCAAAGCCCAAATACGCCTTCTACACGCGCCTCAGTGACAGCGAGATCCTTCTGGATGCCACGCTGCGCTGCAACGGATTGCAGATCCGTCCCGTATCAGACTGAGCGGATTTCTTTCCCGAACGGGAAGACCGACCCGAGGGCCATCTTGAAGTGCTGCGTTCCCCAGGGAATGCCTATTATCGTAATGCAGAAAAGCAGCCCAGCCACCAGGTGGATAAGGGCTATTTCCCACCATCCTAGGAGTATCCACAGCAGGTTCATCAGCGTGGACAGGCATCCGGGTTCCCGCGGACCGTCGACGAGCTCCCTGCCGAAAGGCCACATCGCGTATGTGCCCAGCTTGAAAAGCTGCACCCCGAACGGGATGCCTACGATCGTGATGCACATCAGCAGGCCGTTGATATAATAGAGAATGGCTATCAGCAGGCCGCCAAGGACCAGCCAAAGGATATTTCCGATGCTTTTCATTGTCTTGTGAACTTTTACCGTGCGTAAAGATAATCATTTCCGCGTATCCGCGCAAGCCGGGGGCGCTCCGGTCAGCCTTTGCTGCGGGTGGCGGCGGATTCGCTCGCTGTTTCGTCGATGAGGTCGTCGAAGCCGGTGAGGGCGGCGAAGGGCGCGAACTGGGCTGCGCGCTCGCTGCGCGGCATGCGCGGGTGGCGCCGCGACGTAGGATGTTCCAGATTGATTATATCCTCATAGTTGTCTTCGTTCATGCCTTGTGACCTCCTATCTGCATGTTCCTGTCTTTCGCGGTAGCCCCTTCCTCGAAGTTGATGCCCTTGAGGATGGAGTTCTTGCCGTATTTGTGCCGTATGTCCAGGATGGCTTCCTGCCGGCGGCGCTCCCTCTCCGTGTCCGGCTCGGCCGTGAACAGGTCCAGCTGGACGCCCTCCTTCCTGTCCTCCGGGACCACATGGTTCGCGACCACGTACATCCTGCGCACCATCAGCTTCCTGTCCGTGATGCGGTCGAAGAGTTCGCCGGCGGCCTTGAGGATTATCCGGGTCGACGAAGTCTGCCTGCCGAGGTTGGCGCTGCCGTGGGCCGGCTTGGGGACAGGGCGGCCGTACCAGTCCTTCTCCGTCCCGACGCCGGACCTGCCGGCCTCGCGGACGCTGGACGTGTCGTACCCTATGCTGAGCACTATCTGGTCAGCGACCAGCCTCTTCTCGACGAGCTCCATCACGAGCATGTCCGCCATCTCCAGCATCACTGTCCTGGCCTTTTCGAAGGTGTACGGTTCGCTGAGGACCTGGCCGTTGCTCAGGGAATGGGTGCTGGGCGCGTAGGTCTTGATGTCCGCCATAGTGCACGGCTCCCAGCCCCAGGCATGGTCGATGATGAGCTCCGCATTGATGCCGAACAGCTTGTAGAGCATCTCCTCCCCGCCGGGGTCGAGCGAGCACCTGGCGATCCCGCCCATAGAATCTATGCCATGGGCCGCGAGCCGGGCTGCAATGCCCCTTCCTATGCGCCAGAAATCCGTCAGGGGCCTGTGGTTCCAGTACTTTCGCCGGTAGCTCATCTCGTCGAGCTCCGCAATGCGCACCCCGTCTTTGTCCGGAGGGCTGTGCTTGGCCTCTATGTCCATCGCTATCTTGGCAAGGTAGAGGTTGGTGCCGATGCCGGCAGTCGCCGTGATCCCGGTGGCCTTCAGGACGTCCTGTATCAGCATCATCGTAAGGGAGCGCGCGTCCGTGCCATAGAGCCGGAGATAGTCCGTCGCGTCGATGAAGACCTCGTCGATGGAATAGACGTGTATGTCCTGCGGGGAGATGTATTTGAGATAAATGTCGAAAATCTTGCTGCTTACCTGCATGTAATAGGCCATGCGGGGAGGGGCGATCAGGTAGCCCAGGGCCTTCCCCGGGTCGGCCTTGAGTTCGAGGTCGTCAGTCGAGATACCGCTGAAACGCCCTCCGGGGGCCTTGCGCAGGCGGTCCTTGTTGATCCTGTCCACGGCCTGCACCACTTCGAAAAGGCGGGCCCGGCCCGGGATGCCGAAGGCCTTGAGCGACGGGGTGACCGCCAGGCAGATGGTTTTTTCGGTCCTGGAACTATCCGCAACCACAAGGTTCGTGGTAAGCGGATCCAGGCCCAGCGCCGCACATTCGGCCGAGGCATAGAATGATTTCAGATCGATGGCTAGGTATGTGCGCTGCATGATACAAAAGTAAAGAAAAATTGCTATCTTTGTACGAAAGTAGGTTTAAATGGCAGCCGTTGTACTCGAAGATATCCGTCAGAGTTTTGCGAAGCTCATAGCCCTTTACGAAGGTGAGAAGCAGCGCAAAGAAGAACTTGCCGGACGTCTTGCGGAGAGCGAGGCGGCCGTGATGGCCTACCGGAAGCAGGTTGAAGAATTGACTAGACAGATAGACAATCTCAAACTGTCGGGAGCATTCGGTTCCTCCCCCAACCGGGATGCACGCGCAAGGCTGGATGCCCTGATCGCCGAGATTGACAAATGTATCGGATTTCTGGAGAACAACTGATGGATCAGAGCATCACCTTGCAGATTGCGGGGGAAAGTTTTCCCCTTACGGCGCACGGGCCCGAGCATGAGCGCATCATGAGGCTTGCGGCGGAGAGGATAAACGCTCTGCTGACCGAATACGACAAGAAGTTCCCGGACAGGAAGATACAGCAGAAAATGGTATTCGTCGCGCTGAACGAATGTATGGGCCGGATTCAGACCATGAGCGAACTGGCTGCCCTGAAGAAGGATATAGGGCAGATTTCGCAGGAGGCCGAATCCTATCTGTCCGGTCTTGAGAAATAGCCGCCGGTCCCTTCGAGCTGAAAACAACAAGTTCCAAGGAACCGGGTCGACTCGACTGCGGATGACAGGCCGGCACAGACCGGAAGCCAGAACCAGTGCGGAGCCCAAATCTTGTACAGAATATTTTCTGTCTGACGGACCGGCGGTTTTTTTAAATCTGCTTCACCCCCCGGAAGGGAGTGAGGCTTTTTTGTTGAAGACTTTAAACATTATATATTAGCTATGTGGTATCTTTACTTATTGGCAGCAGCAGCGGGTGCGGCAGTATCCCTGGCCATTTACATAATCCTGCACAAAGCCCTGCAGAAGGGCCGCGGGGACGCGATAATCGCTAAGGCGGAGGCGGATGGAGAAAGAATCAAGAATGAAAAGATCCTCCAGGCGAAGGAGAAATTCCTACAGCTGAAGGCCGAACACGAGGAGATGGTCACGAAGAAGAACGACCAGATCCGCGAGGCCGAGAACAGGATCAGGCAGCGCGAGGGCCAGCTCAACCAGATGAATAGCGAACTCGGTCGCAAGCAGCATGAACTCGACTCGGCAAAGGGACAGGTCAACGCGCAGAAGGAGAAACTGGAGAAGAAGATGGAAGAGTGCGAGGCCCTTCGGGCCCAGGCGAACAAACAGCTCGAGGCAGTCGCCGGGATGAGCGCGCAGGACGCGAAGAACCTGCTCGTCGAAAACATGAAGGCGGAGGCCCGAACCGAGGCCCAGGCCTATATCAACGACACGATGGACGAGGCCAGGATGAACGCGGCCAAGGAAGCCAAGCGCATCATAATCAACACCATCCAGCGCACGGCGACTGAAACGGCCATCGAGAACGCGGTCACCTCATTCCCTATCGAGAATGACGAGATCAAGGGCCGCATCATCGGACGCGAGGGCCGCAACATCCGCGCTCTCGAGGCTGCGACAGGAGTCGAGATCGTCGTCGACGATACGCCTGATGCCATCCTTCTCAGCGCCTTCGACCCGGTGCGCCGCGAGGTTGCGCGCCTTGCCTTGCACCAGCTCGTCATCGACGGCCGCATCCATCCGGCCCGCATCGAGGAAGTGGTCGCTAAAGTCAGCAAGAAACTCGAAGAGGAGATACTCGAGACGGGCAAGCGCACCTGCATCGACCTCGGAATCCACGGCCTCAACATCGAGCTCGTAAAGCTTATAGGCCGCATGAAATACCGTTCCAGTTATGGTCAGAACCTGCTTCAGCACTCCCGCGAAGTGGCGAACATCTGCTCCATCCTTGCTGCCGAGCTCGGACTGAATCCTAAGCTTGCCAAGCGTGCTGGACTCCTACACGACATCGGAAAGGTCTCCGAAGACGATCCCGAACTGCCTCACGCCCTTCTGGGAGCCAAGCTTGCGGAGCAGTACAAGGAGCGTCCCGAGATCTGCAATGCCATAGGAGCGCACCATGAGGAGATGGAGATGACTACGATCATCGCTCCCCTGGTACTTGTCGGAGACGCCATCTCCGGAGCGCGTCCCGGAGCCCGTCGCGAAGTCATCGAAAGCTATATCAAGCGCCTCAAGGGCATGGAAGATCTGGCAGCGTCCTATCCCGGCGTGACCAAGTCCTACGCCATCCAGGCGGGCCGTGAGCTACGCGTCATAGTCGGCGCGGAAGAGGTCAGCGACGACCAGGCCGCACGCCTCTCCACCGACATCGCGCAGAAGATCCAGGACGAGATGACTTATCCCGGCCAGGTGAAGATTACGGTCATCCGCGAAACCCGCTCGGTCGCCTACGCGAAGTAATACAGCCAGACGGAGCCGGGACGGGGCCTTGCCCCTGAGGACCGTACTCCCCGGCGCCCGTGGCAGATAAACGGCTGATTAGCAGCAAATAAAGCACTGTCGCTTCCATCGATTTCGATGGAAGCGACACTATTTAAGTGACTGCTGCAAAGGAGATTAACCGCCACGGAGCCGAGAGCCCGGGGGTGTTGCCCGCCACGGAGGATTACCGGGAGGCATCAAAAAAAAGAGGATGACCTCAAGTCATATTGACTTTTTAGTCATCCTCTTTCCGAGTGAGGCTTAGCAGATTTGAACTGCTGACCTCTTGCCTGTCAAGCAAGCGCTCTAAACCAGCTGAGCTAAAGCCTCATTTAGTTTGGGGATGCAAAGATAATGATTTTTTTTATATTTGTAAGTTTTTAAGAAAATAAAAATGCAGATAAGCCAGAGAGCAGTGAATATGCCGAGCTCGCCGATCAGGCGCCTCGCACCATATGCCGACGCCGCAAAGCGCAACGGCATACACGTTTACCACCTCAACATCGGCCAGCCGGACATCCCGACTCCGCAGTGCGGGCTGGATGCCCTGAAGAGCATAGACAGGAAAATACTCGAGTACTCCCCCTCCGACGGCTACCTGAGCCTCAGGACAAAGATGGTCGAGTACTACGCCCAGTACGGCATCTTCCTCTCCCCTGACGAAATAATAATCACCACCGGAGGCTCCGAAGCCGTGCTGTTCGCTTTCCTGGCCTGCCTGAGCCCCGGGGACGAAGTCATAGTCACGGACCCCTTCTACGCCAACTACATGGCCTTCGCCATCTCCGTCGGCGTGGTGATACGCTCTGTCAAGACCAGCATCGAGAACGGCTTCCGCCTGCCCTCCATCGAAGCTTTCGAGGAGCAGATCACCGACCGGACCAAGGCCATACTCATCTGCAACCCCAACAACCCCACGGGATACCTCTACACTCGGGCCGAAATGAACCGCCTGCGCGACATAGTGAAGAAGCACGACCTGTACCTCTTCTCCGACGAGGTGTACAGGGAGTTCATCTACACCGGGATGCCCTACATCTCCGCCTTCCACCTCAAAGGCATAGAAGAAAACGTGGTGCTTTTCGACTCCGTCTCGAAGCGCTACTCAGAATGCGGAATACGCATCGGGGCCCTCTGCACGAAGAACAAGAAGATACACGACGCCGTGATGAAGTTCTGCCAGGCCCGCCTGAGCCCCCCGCTTATCGGCCAGATAGTCGCCGAAGCCTCTATAGGGGTACAGAAAGAATACCTGCAGGGCGTGTACGAAGAATATGTCGACCGCCGCAACTTCCTCATCGACGGGCTCAACAAGATCCCGGGAGTGTACTCTCCCATCCCCATGGGAGCGTTCTACACCGTAGCCCGCCTGCCTGTCGACGACGCGGAGGAATTCTGCATCTGGTGTCTTTCTGAATTCCAGTACGAGGGAGCTACCGTGATGATGGCGCCGGCATCCGGCTTCTACACGGAGCCGGGCGAAGGCAAGCACGAAGTCCGCATCGCCTACGTCCTCAACAAGGAAGACCTCGCAAAGGCACTGACCTGCCTCGCAAAGGCACTGGAGACATATCCCGGAAGGATAGAACTCTGATCGGAAGACCGCGTCAGCGGGCCATGCAGGAGCGGATAAAGGCCTCGCAGCGATCCAGCACGTCAGTACCCAGGAAAGCCGCGCCGCCGTGTCCCTGGCCCGGAAGGATCAGGCTCTCCACCCTTGCGCCGCACTCTTCCATACGCTCCTTCATCCAGTAAGTCTGCTCGACCGGAACGACCTTGTCCGCGTCCCCATGGACGGCAAGGACGGGCACCGCGTACGGATGGACATAATACAGCGGACTGGCCTTTAGGGCCACGTCCCGTTTCTGTTCGACGGGGTCTCCCAGCAGCAGGCCGCCGTTGGCGTCGGGGTTCTCCTGATAGCCCTTCGTGATACGGAATTCATGCACCAGTTCGGTCGGACCGTAGAAGTCCACGACAGCGTTCACCCGGCACGGAACGGGATCCGCAGGCTCCGGGTCCATGAGCGAAGAATCCTGCGAGAAAGCCAGCAGAAGAAGGGTATGCGCGCCGGAGGAAGTACCCCATGCGAAAATGTTGGCAGGGTCCACACGGAAATCCTCCGCCCGCCGCCTGAGGAAACGGACCGCGGTCTTGGCATCCTCCACCTGCGCGGGAAAAAGGGCCACGCTGCAGGGACGGTACTCCACGCAGGCGACCGCGAATCCCCTGCGCGCCATGGGAACGGCATATTTCATGCTGCCGCCCATACGCTGTTTTTTCCAGGCCGATCCCGGCACGAAAACAATGCAAGGAAGGGCCTCCTGCACGGCTGCAGGGCGCACCAGGTACATGTTCAGCGGATACCCTCCGGGACGGGCATAGACCAGGGTGTCTATGACGATGTCCTTTTCGGGAACGGCAGCCCGGCAGACGCAGCTCAGCGCCGTCAGGGCCAGGACAATCACCAGCAGGCGTTTCATGGGAACAAATCATTTCAAGCCCTCGCGGAGGAACTCCACGAAGGCTTCGACATCGAGATTGTAGCCCCGTGAAGGTACCTTGTGCGCTTCGGTGACGGGATCGAGGATTGCGTAATAAGGCTGGGCGTTGACGTTGAAGCGCGTCATCGCAAACCAGGAATTGACCTTCCCGAGGCTCTTGAGCACCTTGCCGTCGGGCGTCGTGACCCAATCCTCCGCCGGAAGGATTTTCTTGTCGTCGGCGAAAAGTGCGCAGACCACGTAATCCTCCTTCATCATCTTCAGCACGCGCGGGTCAGACCACACTCGCGTCTCCATCTCACGGCAATTCACGCAGCCGTGGCCGGTGAAATCGACGAGGAGAGGTTTGCCGGAAGCCAGCGCAGCCTCGCGGGCCTGCCCATAGTCGAACCAGGCCTCGATACCGTATGGAAGTTCGAGGAAATCGGCATACTTCCGCTCCCCGGACCGCTGCGGCTCACCAGCCGCGTATGTCACCGGGGCCGGCCTGTCAAGGTTGAAATCCTGAGTCGTTATCGGCGGAAGATAGCCCGAAAGGGCCTTCAGGGGGGCGCCCCACATCCCGGGAACCATATAGGCCACAAAACTGAACACGGCGATGACCAGCACCAGGCGGAAAACAGTCAGGTGCTGCACCGGGCTGTCGTTTGCGAAACGGATCTTGCCGAGCAGATAGAGCCCGAGAAGGGTGAAGACGACTATCCAGATGGCCAGGTACACTTCACGGTCGAGAAGGCCCCAGTGATAGGTCTGGTCGGCGACGCTGAGGAACTTGAACCCGAGGGCGACCTCGATGAAGCCGAGCACCACCTTCACGCTGTTCAGCCATCCGCCGCTCTTGGGAAGTTTCTTGAGCAGCGAAGGCACGAAGGCCAGCACGGTGAACGGCAGGGCGAACGCGACGGAGAAGGCCAGCATCGTGACTATGGGCTCCCAGAACTGTCCCTGGGTGGATTTGATAAGCACGGAGCCCACGATCGGCCCGGTACATGAGAACGAGACCAGCACCAGCGTCAGGGCCACGAAAAAGACTCCGACCAGCCCGCCCTTGTCCGATTTCGCGTCGGACCTGTTGACGAGCGAACTCGGCAGCGTGATCTCGAAAGCCCCGAAGAAGGAGGCGGCGAACACCATGAAGATAATGAAGAACAGGATGTTCGGCAGCCAGTGCGTGGCAAGCCAGTTGAAGATATCCGCTGTCACGGCGGCGCCTCCCGTCAGATACGTGACCAGGATGATCACGGCGATGGGAAGCGTGTAAAGGGCCACTATCGAAAGCCCGAATACCGAGGCAAGCCAGCGACCGCGCCTTCGGCCTCCGGCCTTGTCATTCTGCTTCAGGAAGAAGCTCACGGTCATCGGGACCATGGGGAAGACACAGGGAGTCAGAAGGGCGACGAAACCCCAGGCTATGGCCTCGAGGATGAGGGCCCAGAGCGAACGTCCGCTGCTCCCGGCAGGCTTCGCCGAGGCCTCCTTCACGACAGTGCCGACCCGCACCTTGTACTCCCCTTCTTCCGGGGCTATGCAGGAGCCGTCATTGCAGCACTGCCATTCTATCGTGACCACGGCATCTGCGGCTTCCCCGCCAGGCACCGAGACCTTCTGCACTATCTCCACCGGACCGGGGCAGATGCCTATCTCCCTGCCGAAGGCGGGATCCATCACCCGACGGACCTCGGAAACGATGCGGGGGCCATCCAGGACCGGCACTCCGCTCACCTTGAACACGGTTGCGGAAGGGCCCGTGGCCCCGTTGTCCGAAAGGTCGTATATATGCCAGCCGGGGGCGGCGAAGGTCCCGACAGCATGAAGTTCATATACTTCGGATTCAAGCTGCTCCGCAGAGACTCTCCAGCTCAGGGGATGCAGGACCTGGGCGGAAACGGCAATGGCCGGCGCCAGGAAAGCGATGGCAAGCAGTATCTTTTTCATCATACGAGTTCAATTCCGGCTTCCGAGCAGAGCTGGCGCATGCTTTCGGGCCAGAGGCTGCTCTGTATCTCTCCTATATGGGCCTTGCGCAAAAGGAACATGCAGAGGCGGGACTGCCCTATTCCCCCTCCTATGGTCTGCGGGAGTCTCCCTGCGAGGAGTTCGCTGTGGTAGTACAGGCTCTCCTTGGAAGTCTCCCCGCGGATTTCGAGCTGGCGGTGCAGCGCGGCGGCATCCACCCTGATTCCCATGCTGGAGATTTCGAAAGCGCTCTCCAATATGGGGTTCCACAGGAGCAAGTCCCCGTTCAGGGTCCAGTCGTCGTAGTCGGCGGCACGCCCGTCGTGCGGATGACCGTCGGACAAGGCGCCACCGATGCCGGTCACGAAAACGGCGCCGTGAATGCGGGTGATCTCGTTCTCCCTTTCCTTAGGGGAAAGGTCGGGATAGCGCTGCAGCAGCTCTTCGGAAGATATGAAGGAAACCTCGTCCGGAAGGGCGGGCACAAGCTGCGGGAATTCCACGAACAACCTGTTCTCCGTGACCTTGACGGCCTCATAGATGCGCCGGACCGTCCTTTTAAGGTAATCCATGTTCCTGTCTTCCGGAAGGATGACCTTTTCCCAGTCCCACTGGTCCACGTAGATGGAGTGGATGTTGTCCAGTTCCTCATCCGGACGCAAGGCGTTCATGTCCGTATAGATACCCCTTCCGGGAGCGGTCCCGAGCCGGGCAAGCTTCACCCTCTTCCATTTCGCGAGGGAATGGACGACTTCTGCGCGCTGCTCCCCCAGATCCTTCACAGGGAAGGAAACGGGACGTTCCACCCCGTTCAGCTCGTCGTTGAGTCCGGTTCCTGAGAGAACGACCATCGGGGCGGTCACGCGCAGCAGCGCCAGCTGGGCGGACAGGTTCTGCTGGAACATGTCCTTGACGGCCTTGATGGCCCTTTCGTTGGCTTCTGCGCTGCCGAGCAGGTCGCGGTATCCTTTCGGTATGACTAACATGGTATTCAGTATTGAAAATCGGGCTTGGACTCGGCTAGGAAGGGCCATTTGCGGTCCTTCTCCTTCAGTATCATCTCCTGGGCGGACAGGCCCCAGTCCAGCCCGAGGGCAGGATCGAGCGGGTTGATTCCGGCCTCGGATTCAGGGTGGTAGAACTCGTCGCACATGTACTGTACGACGGCCTTCGGAGAGAGGACGGAGAAACCGTGCGCGAAGCCGGTGGGGATGAAAAGCTGCAGACGGTTTTCCGAAGAAAGCTCCATGCAAACGCTGCGGCCGAATGTCGGGGAGCCGCGGCGGATGTCCACCGCGACATCGAGGATGCGACCTTCCAGGCATCGGACCAGCTTGGACTGCGCATGCGGAAGCTTCTGGTAATGGAGGCCGCGCAGCACGCCGTAGACGGAACTGCTTTCGTTCTGCTGGACGAAGCTCACGGGAAGTATGCGCCTGGAGTACATTTCCGAGAAATACCCCCTTTCGTCATGGAGCATTTCCGTGTGCAGGAGCATCACATCCCCGATATCCGTGGCTTCAAGTCTCATAGCTGGGACAGGAAAAAAGATGCGGAAGGCAATCTGGCCGCTATTTTGGCCGGGAAAGACTCATCGAGGAGATGGGTGAAGGCACTCTTGCGGTGCAGGTCCGTGCCGCTCAGTTCATACCAGCCTTTCTTCAGGATCATCTCGGCCTTGGAACGGACGGTCGAACCGTATGCTCCGACAAGCGAAGGAAGGTTCAGCTGGAAAAGCACTCCCTGCGCCTTGAGCCCGGCATATTCCCGCTCATCCATGTACATGTACCGCTCCGGATGGGCCAGGATGGGGAATAGTCCGGCGGACTTGATTTTCGAAATGATGCCGTCCATGTCCATCGGAGGGTTGAAATACGAAGTCTCGACAAGGAGGAATTTGCCGCTGAACGTAAGCAGGTCCCCTTCGGCGAGCCTCTGCTCGAACAGGGCGTCCAGCATGTTCTCGGCGGCGAGACGCAGTCTTATCGGCCCGGAATAGGCAGCCTGGAGTTCGGAGAACCTTTCCCTCAGGAATCCGGTCTTGTTGGGAACGTCTTCCATGATGTGCGGAGTAAGCCAGACGCCTGAAATCCCTGCCTCCTCGTACATCGCCAGGGCCGCGAGGGAGTCTTCCATCGTGCGGAAGCCGTCGTCCACTCCCGGAAGGATATGACAATGACAATCGGTGTAGCCCCTCAGGAAACTACACCGATTGAAACTGGTCTTGCGGGTGAAGATCGACACGTCAATCCTCCTCTTCGCTGTGATAGTAGCCGTAGTGGCTTCCGTAGTGGCCGTAGTGATAACCGTAACGGTAGCCGTAGCGATAGGCGTAACGTCCGTCTCCGGCCTCGGTGCCGTTCAGCACATAGCACATGTTGTGATACTTCTTCTCGTCGTAGATGCGCTGCAGGTCAGGAAGCATCGAACGCTCGAGGAGCTTGGCGCGGACCACGAAGATGGTCCTGTCGGCAACATCCTGGATGATCTGCGTATCGGCCACGATATCGAGAGGCGGGCAGTCGATGAAGACATAGTCATATCTGCCTTTGAGGTGGTCGACGGCCTTGCGGAAACGGGGATCTCCTATAAGTTCGGACGGGTTCGGAGGGATCGTGCCGACGGGCAGGATGTCCAGATGGTGCTTCGCATCAGCCCTCACGAGCAGGGAATCGAGATCGTCGAGACGGCCGGCGAGATAATCGCTTAAGCCCTTCTTGGGCGAATCCACGAACTGCGAAAGGGACGCGTGACGGAGGTCACCGTCTATGCAGAGCACCTTCTGCCCCTTGATGGCAAGGGCCTCGGCGGTGTTCATGCAGAGGAAAGTCTTGCCGGACCCGGGGTTGTAGGACGTCAGGATCATGACTTCGGCGCCTTCCTTGTCGCGCGTCATGAACTCGATGTTGGTACGCAGGACCCTGAAGGCCTCGTTGACCACGTCGCGTTTGCCTTCCTTGACGACGATGGAGCTCTTGTCAGCGGGTTTCTCCCAGAAAGCCACCTTCTTGAGCAGGTTCTTGCGCTTCTTCTTCTCCTCGCTGCTGACGTACTGCGGGACCTCTCCGAGGAACGGCAGGGTAAGTGACTCGAGGTCCTTGCGGCCGCGCACCTTGGTGTTGGTGATCTCGATGAGATAGAGCACCATCAGAGGGATGAGAAGGCCGATGATCAGGGCTATGAGCATGATCTGGCGGGACTTCGGCGAAGTCGGGATCAGGCTTCCGCCCGGAGGCGAGATAAGACGGGTGTTGTATGCCGTGAAGGCCTGCGAGAGCTCGTTCTCCTCACGTTTCTGGAGAAGGAAGAGGTACAGGGACTCCTTGACCTTCTGCTGACGCTCGACGGAGAGCAGGTACTTGGCCTGGCTCGGGCTGGCGGCGATGCGCTTGTTGGTCTTCTCGTCCTCCTTCTGCAGGGCCTGCATCTGGACCTCGAGGGTCTTCACCTGGTTGTCGATGGCCTCCACGATGGCCTTGCGCATGGACTCGAGGGACTCGGCAAGGTTCAGTGCCAGGGGGTTGCTTTCGGAAGAGTTGGAGACTATGCTGTTCCTCTTCAGCACCACGCTGTTGTATTCGGAAATCTGCGAGGCGATCCCGGCATGCTGGATGCTGGACGCCATAGGGATAAGCTGCTTGTTGTCAGTGCTGTTCGACAGGTAGTTGCGGACGAACCTCGTGACATAGAGCTGGTTGTCCAGTTCCTGGATCTGACGGGCCGTCTCGGAACTGCGGGACATGTACATGCTTGAAACAGCGCCCACGTCCGGCAGGAGGTTCTTGGACTTGTATTCGGAAATGTTCTCGTCGACGCTTCCGAGTTCCTTCTCGATAACCTTGAGACGGTCATTGATGAACATCGATGTGCTGATGGCCATCTTGTTCTTGTCGTCAACCCAGTTCTCGTTATAGACGTTCATCAGCATGCTGAGGATGTCATCGGCACGCTGTATGTTCACGTCGCTGATGCGGAGCTCGAGGACATCGGAACGGTTCTTGACATCGAGCTGAGTGGCGGAAAGTTCGGAGGAGAACTTCCTCGTGGCGCCATAGGTGGTGCGCCTGGTGACGTTCACCGGCTTTGTCCACTCGTCGGTGAAGAGTTCGGAAGGGAGCACGACTATCTTGCCGACCTTGATGTCGAGGGTATCGCCGAATGCGGCCGGAGTCACGCTTTTGGTCTTGACTTTCTTGCCCTTGGCGGGATCGGCATAGACAAGTTTCGACAGGGTGAAACCATCCTTCGAAGGGGAAAGCTGGAAACTGGCCGCGACATTGCGGGGCTCGCCGCAGAAAATGACGGACACAGGGACCTTCGCCCCGTAGATGACCGTGGGGTGGAAACGCCCGTCGTAGGAGTATTCGGTCTCGAGTCCGAGGCGGGAGATGACGTCCGTCATCAGGGCCGGGGACTTGAAGGCGATGACTTCGTTCACAAGACGGGATGTGGTACCGCCTGCCCCTGCGGAGCTGATCATGCTCTCGAGGTCGTTGGCCGAAGTACGGCGGGAGAGCTGCTCCTTGACGAGGATGGTGCTGCTGCGCTCATAGACCGGGATGGTCTTGAGTATGTTGAGCATGCCTATCGCGAGGCAGACGCCCGCGGATATTACAAACCAATACCATTTGCGGAGGCAAAGGCGGACGATGTCCATGATGCCGATGCTGTCCTCGGAGACGTTTCCGCGGGAATCCGCTGATGTGTTCTGTGTATCCATTGAGTGTGTCGTTTACAGGATAATCTCGGGCTTACGGCCTGAAGAAATAGTAGGAAATCGTGACGGCGAGCGAGGCGACCGACATCCAGAACGAGGTGCTGAGCAGGTTGTTGCCGTTGACCGTGGACTGGCGCGCGCGGACGTCGTTGGGCTCGACGTAGATTATGTCGTTCTGCTGCATGTAGTATACCGGCGATGCGAGGATGTCCTTCGCTGAGCAGAGATTCACCATGTAAGTCTTCATCACGCCACCCTCGGAACGCTGTACCTTGATGGACTCGCGCTTTCCGTAGATCGTCAGGTCCCCGGCTGCGCTGAGCGCGTCGAGAAGGGTGAAACGGTCCTTGTCGATGCTGATGCGGCCGGGCCTGTTGACCTCGCCCATCACGCTGACGCTGAGGTTCATGTAGTCGACCGTCACGATGGGATCCTTGACCAGGTTGCGGCGTACGAGTTCTTCCTTGATATAATCCGCCACTTCGGGACGGGTCTTGCCGGCGATCTCGATCTTGCCGAGCACGGGGAAGTCTATGCATCCGTCGGGGCCGACGAGGTACCCGCTGACGCCCTGGGAATAGGAGTTCAGGACCCCCTGCGTGGTCTGGCCGAGATACTTCGTGATATAAGGCAGGTTGAAGAGTGATGAAAGCTCCGGATCCGGGCAGTTCACGATAATGGACAGTTTGTCGTCAGGGCGCACCACGATCGGAGTCGCGGTGATGATCGTGTCGACGTTCTCGGCCGACAGGTCCTGGAAATACGGAATGTTCTTCACAGATACGCACGACGCGGCCATGGCAAGCATGGCGACCATCATGGCAAGTCCTCTGAATTTCATAAAACTGGCGATTAAAAGCAATATTCCTGCAAATTTAGCAAGAAAAAGCCTATTTCAAAAATGTTTTCACCTAAAAAGCAAGCCGAAATCGGCTTCAAGCGCCTTTTCCACGGTGCCGGTCGGCTCGAAATTCCAGCTTCCGAGCACGGACCCGTCGAAAAGCATCTCCCGGGTCACCTTTCCCTTGCGGGAAATGTAGTCGTAAACCAGCTTGCGGATCTCAGGATATTTACCCACTATTTCCAGCGACGCGGGGTCCACCCCTGCCCCTTCCCCGAGCATCCCGCCGGCCCCGGCGGCCCGGTACGAGGTCATGGCCACGGTGTATGACTTGCTCCCGTCGAAGGCTTCGCCTCCGGCCATCCCGCTGATAGCTACCCGCTGCCCGAACGGCTTGGAGACATCGACCGTGTAGTTCAGCCCGGCCGCGGAATCGAAGTTGTACGAACGGTTCTCGAAAGACCAGCGGTCACGCCCGAACCTGGGATCGGGACGGGCTACTATGCGGAGCACGTGCGGATCCGACTGGGACGGCGTGCGTATCCATTTATCATAGGAGAACTCCAGATAAGAACGGATCTGGTCGCCTGTAAGGCGTATCTTGAACAGGGTGTTCTCGTACGGGTAGACCGTGAACATGTCGTTGAACACCAGTTTCCCGGCATCGATGCGCCCGCGCTGCGACAAGGGAGCCGCGAAGGAAATGTCCGCCCCGCTGGCGTCGAGCTGCACGAGGTGGATAAGGTTTACCATGGCACAAGGGCCGGTGAACGCCTCCCTCATGTCCAGCGGGCAGCTGACCTCCCCGACCTCGCGGAGCGTGAAGTCTTTCACCTCCTTGTATGCGGCGGCGAAACGGGCCCGCATTGCGGGATCCGCCTTCTTCGCGTCAACGTCCATCATGCTGACGGATATCTCCTTCCCGGCGACATGGCCCTTGCTCATCCTGGCTCGCAGGACACCGTGGCAGATATGATGGGCGCGGCTTCCGGAATTCATCACGGCCTTCGACCCGTCGCATTCCAGGAAGGGACGATGGTCATGGCTGCACAGAAGGAAATCCACGCCCTGCAGGCTCCGGTACAGATCCAGGCCCTGGCTCTCGAGTTCGGCCCCGTCGCCTTTCCCGGTTCCGGAATGGACGGCCACTATGACGACGTCCGGACGCAGCCTGCGGCGAAGTTCATCCACCCGCCGCTGGACCATGGGAAGGAGCGATTCAAAGCGCATCCCCGACCATATCTCCTCGCCCAGCCAGGCCGCCATGTTGGCGTTGGTATAGCCAAGGACCAGCACCTTCAGGCCGGAACGGTGCAGAAGCCTGTAATCCGGCCAGTAGGACTTCCCGTTGTCCGTGCGCACCGCGTTGCCCGCCAGGAAGGGGACGCCCTTGCGGCGCAGCTGGGCGCTGACCCTGTCATAGACCGGATGTCCGGTCTCTATATCGTGGTTGCCGACCGCAATGGCATCGTAACCCATGTATGAGACGAGTTCGGGGAAGATGTGGGGCTTGTCCGTCGCTACGTAATTATAGTAGTATGCGGCATTGTCCCCCTGCAGGCAGTCCCCCGCGTCAAGAAGGACAACGTTGCGCCGCCCGACGGCCCTGCGAAGGCTGTCCACGTAATAATTGACGGCGAAAAGGGACGGCCGCACCCGCTTCCCGACATAAGTCGAGTCGAACCATGCCCCGTGGACGTCGTTCGTGGACAGGACATGAAGCTCGCGCACCCCGGAACGCATCCCGCGATGGACGACGAGGAAGAGGGCCAAAATCAAAGCAAGAGCCAAAGCCGCCTGGACGGCAGCCCGCAGGAATGTAGTTGTATTCCGTTTCATTGTCTAAAGCATCATTCTGGGGCCCTGCACGCTTTTCTTGCGCGGGGCCGGAGAGCCGGTCCTGCCGCGGACGCAATCCGCGGAGCGCAGGGCGTCGAGATTGAAAATAAGGCTGAAGGCCTCCCTGTTCCCGAGATAGGAGAAAGACGAAGCGCCGGCGGACCCGAAGTGGAAGGAAAGGCTGAGCTTCATGTCCAGGAACGGAGTGAGACTGGGCTGCCAGCTCAGGTCCGCGCAATCGTAGAGCCCTGCCTGATAGCACGGGAATCCGAAATATAGCATGGAGCCGTAGACGTCCCCGGCCAGATCCGTATTGCCATACAGGGGCTGCATGTTGTCACCGAGATACAAAGTGTTGCCGAGGGTGACGTTCCAGTGGCCGGCCCTGAGTTCGAACTCGCCTCCGAAAGGCGTGAGCAGGTCACCCTGCTTGCGGTCCCACTGGTAGGATGCGACCGCGGAAGCTTTCAGCGAAAGGGTCTGGATGCCGCAGGCTTCCGACAGGTCGAGACGGGCAAAAGGGGCAAGGGTATGGTTGTCCACGACTCCGGGCGAAGCCAGGGAGCATGCATAGTGGTAAAAAACACCGGTCCAGCCCAGTTCCAGCCACCCTGCGGCTTTCCAGCCGCCGGAAGACAGTATCTGGAAACGCTCGTGGCTCTGCGCGCCGACGACTCCCATCCAGTCGAGGCCTAGTTCCGAATAGAATCGCATGAGACGTATCTTCAGCAGGACGCCTTCGATGTTGCGGTCGAGGAAGCTGTGAGCCTCATCGTAGAAGAGAGGTCCGTACTCCCCTTCCAGATACTGCCTCGGGAAACATCCGGCCACGCCCTCGAACGCATATCTGTCCTTGCGCACGTGCACGTCATAATACAAGGTCATTTCCCGGATGGGCTGAAGGCCTTCTTCACCGAGGCCCATCCTGCGGTAGAGGTCGAGCCCCGCGCACACGAAGTGCCTCACTCCCCCGTTTCCGCGTATGCCGACCCCGACAGACGGGGTGAGGAAAACCCCGTGGATAGTCTCCGAGGCTGCATACATTCCGGAAGAAGCCCCGAACTCCCTGTTGTCGAAGCGATAATCAAGGTCGACGTCCCACTCGAAAGAGACCGCGCTTTTGCGGGGGGCCTGCCTCTGGAACTGGAAAAAGCCCTGCGCCCCGCACATGAACGGGAACAGGACAATGACGACTGGAAGCAGTATTCTGCGCATTCGGGGGACCTTTTGCAAAAAAATCTTTACAAATCTATGAAAAAAATTTGGAGCTTCGAAAAAATGCCGTATATTTGCAGTGTACTATTGCACTAATACGCTATACTATGATAGAAATCCAGAATCTCAAGTTCAGCTACGGCAGCCTGCCGGTGCTCGACAAAATCACGATGACCCTCCGCCCGGGCCGCATCTACGGCCTTCTCGGAGAGAACGGAGTGGGCAAGACAACCCTGCTCACCCTGCTGGCGGGCCTGAAGAAATCCCAGGTCGGAACGATCTCCATAGACGGCACCGATCCATGGAAAAGGACCCCTTCGCTCCTGTCCTCCATGTACTATCTCCCGGACGAAGTCGCTCCCGTGAATGATACCGCGATCCGTTTCGCCCGCTCCGGCGGCGTATTCTGGCCCGGTTTCTCCGAAGAAAAGTTCCTCGCGATCATGAAGGAACTGGAGACCGACCCGTCGAAGAAGATGAACACGATGTCCGCCGGACAGCTCAAGAAGACCTACATCAGCTTCGCCTTGGCCTGCTCGACGAAGTACCTCCTCATGGACGAGCCCACGAACGGTCTCGATATCCCCTCGAAGGCCCAGTTCCGCAAGGCCCTGATGACCCACACCCTCGAGGATGCGACCATCGTGATCTCCACGCACCAGGTCCGCGACCTCGAGAACATCATCGATCCCATCGTCATCCTCGACCGCCAGGCCGTCCTGATGAACGCCTCGCTCGAGGAGATTTCCGCGAAGCTGTTCTTCGATTACGGCTCCACCCTACATCCCGACGCCCTCTACTCGGAGCAGACCCCCGGCGGATTCATCCAGGTCCGTCCCAACACCGAAGGCATCGAGAGCAAAGTCAACATCGAAGCCTTGTTCAACGCAGTCCACAAAAACAAAGACCTTTTCAGAAAATGAACGCAGTTTTCAACCCCGGCCGCTTCTTCAAATATCTGAAGTACGACCTTACCTCGGCCCGCTCGAATTACGGCCTTTCCCTGCTGATCATAGGCTTGATTCCCCTGTGGGCATACATAATGTACGAAATCATCAGCCTGATTTCCGGCAACGGCTGGTCAGACGCGAACACCGGCCTGCAATACTCCGCAGCCGGAACGGCCATCGTCATGCTGCTTCTGACGGCCCCGGTCAAACTATACGGGTCCCTCACCGAAAAGAGGAGCGGGTCGTCCTGGCTGCTCATTCCGGCCTCCCCCTTCGAGAAGTTCCTTTCCATGCTCCTTGTCACCTGCGTGGCGGTTCCCGTCATCGGACTCGGACTGATGGTATGCAGCGACGCACTGCTTTCGCTGATCATCCCCGGCTACTGCGAGCCCATGGTAAAGGACTTTTCCGCGATACTCGATTTCCACGGGAACGCCCCCTTCACCTTCCATCCCGTCCTGTTGTGGATAAACTGGTGCGAGAACATCCTGTTCTTCACTCTCGGAGCAATATGCTTCAAGAAGGCAAAGATCGGCAAGACCTTCCTCTGCCTGATGGGTCTCGGCATAATCATCACCAGCCTCATCGCCCTGTTCGCTCAATCCCCCAACATCTCGACCGACTGGCTCCTCGAGCGTTTCGGACAGGATGAAGCGGCCATGCAGCGCGGCATCAACATCGCAATCAACGCCATCTACTTCGTGGTCTTCGTCCTTCTCGACCTCGGCATTTACTTCAGGATCAAGACAATGAAACACTGACATGGAATTCGACGGCAACAAACCAATCTACCTGCAGATCGCGGATGCATTCTGCGAGCGGGTTCTCTCCGGCGAACTGAAGCCGGAGGACAGGATCCCGTCGGTGCGGGAGTATGGCTCCGAAATCGGCGTCAACCCCAATACGGTAGCCCGCTCGTACGAGCGGCTGACCGACCTCGGAGTCATCTTCAACCGCCGCGGGATAGGCTTCTTCATAGCTCCGGACGCCCCCGGGATAGTCCTCTCGGGCGAAAAGGAGAAATTCTTCACCGGCGAACTGCCGGCTTTCCGCCGCAGGGCCGAACTGCTCGGCATCGGCAAGGACGAACTCATAAAAGAACTCATGAAATGAAAGCGATAAACATTTTCCTCGCGGCCGCATCGGTCCTCATGCTCGGATCCTGCACCCTCATCCGCATCAACAAGAACTTCGGCTCTGATTCCGCCGTCGAAATCACCTCCGGGCAGGTGGTCGAGGCGATCAAAGACGCCTCCACCTTCACCATCAACGTCCCGGCGGAGATCACCTATGTCCAGACTCCGGGCGAACCGTACCTGCTCATTTCAGCCTCCCCTTCCATAAGGGAGCAGATAGAAATACTCCAGGACGGGAACAGCGTCACCGTCAGGCCGAAAGGCAAGCGGATCAAGGGGAATGTCGACAATCTGGAAATCCGGATCGGGACTTCCTCCCTTAGCGAACTGAACATCAACGGATCCGCCGATTTCAGCGTCAAGGGCGGGCTGATCGTGCCGGAATTCGTCCTGAACACCAACGGAGCCTCCGACGTGGACATAGATTCCCTCACGGCTGAAAAGGTCAGCGTGACCGTCAACGGAGCGGCGGATGTGGACTTGGATGCTATAGAGTGCGGGACTGTCAGCGTCACCGTCAACGGAGCCGGGGACATCAATATAGCCGGACACGCCTCAAAGGCTGTCCTCGAGGTCAACGGAGCCGGTGACATCGACGTACGGAAACTCGTCGCGGACGATCTCGTCACCGAGATCCATGGGATCGGCGGGATCAAGCGTCAGTAATTGTCCTCCAGCCACTGCGCAGGAGTCATCCCGGTTTCTTCCAGGAACTGCCTGCGCATGTTGGCCTTGTTGACGATACCGACTTCCTCTCCCAGTTCGGACAGGCTCATCGAAGGATTGCGGAGGAGCAGCGACTTGGCTTCGGCTATTCGCAGCTCCTTCCTCCATTTATAGAAAGTGGTATGGTAGTAGCGGAGGAAGAATCCGGACAACTGTTCCTTGCTGACACCTATGTCGGCGGCAGCTTCTTCCATGTCATTCGTCGGAAGGAGATGGCGACGGCCACGGGTCCATGTCTCGAGGGCGTGGGCTGTACGCACGTCGAGACGCCGCCTGACCGCCGCCTCACTCAGTTTCTTTCCGACTCCCTGAAGGGGCGGCCAAGCCGGGGCGAAAGCAACTTGCAAAGTAACCTGAGACGGAAAAGATCGAGGGCCTTTTTCATACGCATGACTTTTGTCTGTTAAAAATAGGGTTTTTTCCTTATTTTTGCATCGCAAAACGAGCAAATTATGTTTGAGAATCTTTCAGAAAAGCTTGAAAGGTCCTTCAAGATACTGAAGGGCGAAGGCAAGATAACCGAGATAAACATTGCGGAGACCCTCAAGGAAGTGCGCAGGGCCCTGCTTGACGCCGACGTCAGCTACAAGGTGGCCAAGGACTTCTGCGACCGCGTGAAGACGAAGGCCATAGGCTCGAACGTCCTGACCGCCGTGAAGCCCCAGCAGATGATGGTGAAGATCGTCCACGACGAACTGGCCGACTTCATGGGCAGCACGGAAAGCGACATTTCCGTAAAGGGCAATCCCGGGATCGTGCTGGTGGCCGGCCTCAACGGCTCCGGAAAGACCACGTTCTCCGGCAAGCTCGCCCTGCATCTCAAGAGCAAGAGGGGCATGAAGGTCCTGCTCGCCGCATGCGACACCTTCCGTCCCGCCGCAATAACCCAGCTCCAGACCCTCGGCGAACAGGTCGGAGTGCCCGTTTTCACCATCGAAGGGGAAAAGGACCCGGTCAAGGTGGCCCTCGCAGCCGTTTCCAAGGCCCGCCAGGAAGGTTACGCCGTAGTAGTGGTCGATACTGCCGGCCGTCTCACCGTGGACCAGGAACTCATGGAGGAAATCTCCACCCTGCACAAGGCCGTGAAGCCGACGGAGACCCTCTTTGTGGTCGATGCGATGACCGGCCAGGATGCCGTCCTCAGCGCCACCGCCTTCAATGACGCCATCGACTATGACGGCGTTGTGCTGACCAAGATGGACGGCGACACACGCGGAGGCGCGGCCCTTTCGATCAGGGCCGTCAGCGGCAAGCCCGTGAAGTTCGTCTCCACCGGAGAGAAGATGGAAGCGCTCGACGTCTTCCATCCTTCCAGGATTGCAGACAGGATACTGGGCATGGGCGACGTCGTCTCCCTCGTGGAGAAGGCCCAGGAGCAGTTCGACGAGCAGCAGGCCCGCGAACTGAAGAAGAAACTCGCGAAGAACCAGTTCACCCTCACCGACTTCTACAACCAGATCCAGCAGGTCAAGAAGATGGGCAACATCAAGGACCTCGCCGGAATGATCCCCGGGATGGATAAGGCCATGAAGGATGTCGACATCGACAACGACACGGCCTACAAGACCACCGAGGCCATAATCCTTTCGATGACCCCCTGGGAGAAGGAGCATCCCGAATCCCTCAACGGGTCGCGCAAGGCGCGCATCGCCAAGGGCAGCGGCACCTCCCTCCCGGAAGTCAACCGACTTCTCAAGCAGTTCGACTCATCCCGCAAGATGATGAAGATGGCCATGAACGGCACCCTGGCCGCCCAGATGAGAAACATGCGCCGCCACTGATGGTCCGCCTCTTCACAGAAGTCCGTCCCGACCCTTCCGCCGTCCGCATCGGACTCGGCAACAGCATCCTGGTGCTGGGCAGCTGCTTTGCAGACGCCGCCGGCAGAAAGATGGAAGCTGCGGGATTCGATGTCTGCGTCAATCCCTTCGGGACCCTCTACAATCCCTGCTCCGTCGAAAAGGCCCTGCAAAGGCTCGGAAGCGGAGCTCCGTTTGTCCGGCAGGACTGCGTCCGCATGGGAGCCGGCTCCCCTCTTGTCTGCTCGTTCAGCCACCATACTTCCTTCGCCCGCCCGACGGCGGAAGAGTTCCTCGGGAATGCGAACGCGATGCTCGCCGATGCCTGCGCCTTCTGGAAACGCTGCGACACCGTCATAATAAGTCTCGGGACTTCAATGGTCTGGAAAAGGGCGGATGACGGCAGCGTGGTTTCCAACTGCCTCAAGAGGCCTGCGGCTGAATTCCGTAGGGAAATGCTTGATACGGAAGCCATAAGCGGGATACTGCGCGGCTGCGTGGAAGCCGGAGCGCCGAGAAGATTCATCTTCACGGTCAGCCCGATACGCCATCTTTCAGACGGGGCCCACGCCAACGCCGTCTCGAAGGCCCGCCTGCTTCTCGCCGCCGACTCCGTCAGTGGCGCGGATTACTTCCCCGCCTACGAGATAATGCTCGACGAGCTGAGGGATTACCGCTTCTACTCAGAAGACCTGTGCCACCCTTCCGCCGTGGCCGAGAACATCATCTGGGAGCGTTTCCTCGAGAGTTTCGTGCGGGCAGAAGACCTCGGGCGCATACGGGAAAACGAAAAGGCGGCACGCCGTGCCGCCCATCGTCCTATGCATTGATCCTGCGGATTACTCTTCCGCGGGCTTCAGCGTCGTATATACATTGGTCACGTCCTCGTCGTCCTCGAGGAGGTTCGTGAGCTTGTCGAGGGTAGCCCTCTGCTCGGCCGTCACGTCCTTGAGGTCCACAGTCGGGATCTGCTCGAATCCGCCGGAGATGAGTTCGAATCCGTTCTCTTCAATGTACTTCTGGATGGAACCGTACGAAGTGGGGTCTCCGTAGATGACGACAACCTTGGTCTCGTTGTCGTCCTTGTCGACCTCGACCTGTTCGAAGAGCTCCTCGACGCCGTAGTCGATCATTTCAAGCTCGAGCTCCTCGAGATCCATGCCGTCCTTCTCCTTGATGCGGAAGGTGCACTTGCGGTCGAACATGAATGCCACGCTGCCGCTGGTGCCCAGGGACCCGCCGCACTTGTTGAAGTAGCTGCGGACATTGGCGACGGTGCGGGTGTTGTTGTCGGTCGCGGCCTCGACGAGGTAGGCGATGCCGAAAGGTCCGAAGCCTTCGTAGATGATCTCCTTGAAATCGCCCTGCTTGCTTTCGGTAGCCTTCTTGATGGCGCGCTCGATATTCTCCTTGGGCATCTGTTCGGAACGGGCCTCGGCCATGAGGGCACGGAGGCGCGGGTTGCCGGTCACGTCAGGGCCGCCCTGCTTGACGGCGATGGTGATTTCCTTTCCAAGCTTGGTGAAGGTACGGGCCATGTGGCCCCAGCGCTTCATTTTCCTTTCCTTGCGGAATTCAAATGCTCTTCCCATGGTGAAATCTTATTTTACGCGGCTGATGTACTTGTCGACGTCGTATCCTTCGATAGACTGGGGATACTGGTCCTTGATCTTCTCGTAGCATGCGAGGGCCTTGGCCTTGTCTCCGAGCTCTTCCCAGGTGACGCCGGCCTTGAGCAGGTATGCGGCGGCGAAGATGTTATCGGCGCGGGATGCGGCCTTCTCGAAGCATGCGACAGCGGACTTGTAGTCCTCCAGTCCGACATAGGCGTCACCCATGCAGGCGATGGCCCTGGCGGCGAGGATGCTGTCCTTGCCCCTGTATTTCTTCAGGTAAGAAAGGGCGCTCTCCCAGTTCCCGAGCTGGAGCTCGCAGGAGCCGGCGTAGAGATAAACGGCCTTTCCGGCCTTTGCGCCGTATTCATCGATGATCTGGGAGAATCCCATTACGTTGCCGTCCCCGTTCAGGGCGAGATCCCACTCTCCGTTCTGGAACGAACGCTCCGCCGGATAGGTCTGCTCCATAGCTTCCGCGCACTTGGGCTCGTAGATGAACCTGTGGTAGGCGAGGATGCCGAGGCCGATGACGACGACTGCAATCACGCAGCCCCAGATTGTCTTTTTGTTCTCGTTGTAGAACTGCTCGGTCTTCGAGACGGTCTGCTCGATATTCTCCTGACGGGCGACCTCCTTGTCCTTGATATTCTGCTTTGCCATATCTGTTAAAATGTCTTGTTTACATAAAAGCCCGCAAATTTATAAAAAACGGGGCAATTATCAAAATCATACCTGATGCTGGGGCCTCAGAAGGTCCAGGACCGTCTTCACTGGGTTGAAAGTTTCCAGCGGAACCTCGACGAACTGAGTGTTCCAGTCCGACATCGCCCCATTCCAGAGCCCGGGCAGTTCGAGGGCCTTCAGCTCGCGCCCCTGGAAACTCTTCGAGGAGATGAACCCGGTCTCGGGATCGGTATATTCCTCAAGGTCATAAGGATTCCCGTCACGGTCCAGGAGGCAGCACACGAGGTCCACGGGGTTGAAATGCGTGGATGCCTTCATGGCGGCCAGGGCCCCGGGATCGTCCTTGTTGATCTGGACGCTTTCCAGGATCTGCAGCGAAGTCGAACCGTCCTTGGAGCGGACGATGAAGGGGCCGCCTCCGGGCTCTCCCTGGTTACGCACCATGCCGCACACCCTCAGGGGGCGGTCCAGCTTGGAGCGCAGCGCTTCAGCCCTGCCCCGGCAGTCCTTCGCCTGCGGGATCTCGATACAGAACTCATCCCTGAGGAAATCCTCGATCTCGTTGCAGAGTTCCTGTGCCTCGGGATTGGCGTAAGGATCCGCCGGAGTCGGGGTGTACGCGGGAAAATAGAATATGGGCGAGAAAGGATGCACCGCCTCGACCTGGTCCATGGCGAAAAGGTAGCCGCGGATGCGATCCCTCAGCTGCAGGGCGCGGCCCATCAGTATCTTCTTCCAGCGGGCCGTTTCCGGCAGGAGCCTTTCGACGGCGACATTGTCTATGTTCTTTATGGACACCAGCTCGACCCCTGCACCGGCAAGGTTGCGGAGAAGGGCGCCGTGTCCGGCCGGTCGGAACAGGAGGCTGCCGTCATCCTTGCGGAAAGGCTTTCCGTCCGGATCGACCGCGATGGTGTCGGTGGACTTGTCCTGGAAGCTGAAACGCACGTCGTAACGGACCCCGTAGCGCTTCTCGAATGCAGGCCGGACATCCTCCAGGGCCTTCTTGAACAGGTCCAGATGCTCCGGCGACACGGTTATCTCGAGCCGGACAGTTCCGTCCGGATTGCGCATGTACGCCTGCCCCTCGACAAGGTGCTCGGCGAGTGCGGTGCGCACTTCATCCGGATAACGGTGGAATTTCAGCACCCCCTTGGGCTTGCTGCCGTAGCCAAGGCCCTTGTCGCCAAGCAGCCTTCCGGCCACGTCGGCGGGATCGGAAGTCGGGAAATCCTCCGGAGTGTAAAACGCAAAATCCTTTATGCTCCCGGCCAGGCGGGCAAGGGGCGCATCCTGGGGCAGCGGGTGTCCTTCGGCTAGCTGCGCGGCACCGGCAAAGATGTCCTTGAACATCCTGGAAGCCGCTCCGGACGCGGGTACGAACTTGCATCGCCCTTCCGTCTTCGCGCTGTCGCAATAGGCTTCCGCCTCCGATGCTTCAGCTTCTCCCAGCACCTTCACTCCCCTCCCGGGCACTGCAGGCGCAACTATGTCGAGCCATGGAAAGCCTTTCTTGAGGCGGTTTACCTGCGCGCTGACGGCTGCGGGATCCATCCCGAGCCCCGCGATCTGTCTGAGGTCTTCTTTCGTAAACATGTCAATAGATATAAAACTCCCGGCGGTAGCGGTACTCCGCGCGAAGACGCGCAAAGCCGGACGGGTCCATCCGGAACATGAAATCATCCGTGAAAATGGGATAATTATACTGGAATATCGACGCTATCTCCCCCTGGGACTTGCCGGCCACGTCGAGCCGCACGGATTCCAGTTCGGGGATGTCGGATTTCGGGAAATACTCGTACAGGTCACTGATGCCGAAAAAGCGCGCTATGGACCTGACGGCCGCAGCCGTGGAGTTCAACTTGCCCTGGTAGGAATAACCGGCGATATGCGGGGTCGCGATGTCGACCATCCTGACGAGGCGCACGTTGACGTCCGGTTCGTTGTGCCAGGTGTCGATAACGACGGGGCCCAGTTTCGGGATGGCTCCGATCAGGTCGTCCTCGACGACAAGTTCGCCGTGGGAAGTGTTGATGAAGAAGGCGCCCACCTTCATTTTCGAGAAGAACGAGGCATCCGCCATGCCCCTGGTGTTCTCGTTCAGGGGTATGTGCATGGATACTATGTCCGACTCCGCGAGGAGCGCGTCCAGCGTACAGAACTGTCCCGGGCCTTCTTCCTCCGCCCGGGGAGGGTCGTAGAGCAGCACCTTGAACCCGAGCCGGCGGGCCATCTGCTCCACCCTGGTCCCGGTGGCTCCGGCGCCGACGATGCCGAAGGTCGCTCCCGTCAAGGCTATGCGCCGGCGCGACGCAGTGCCGTAAAGCGCCGAGAACACGTAATCCATCACTCCCCCGGCGACGCTCCCGGAAGCGGTCTGCACGAACACGCCGTGGCTTCGGCAATAATCCATGTCGATATTGTCCACGCCGATCGTAGCCGTGCTTATCATCTTGACGGCCGAGCCTTCAAGAAGAGCGGCGTCACAGCGGGTCCTGGTCCTGATCAGAAGGGCATCCGCGTCCCTGACGTCGTCGGGCCCGATTTCATCCCCCTCCTTGTAGACCACATCGGCCCACTGCTCGAAAAGGCCGTCCACGAAAGGGACGTTGGCGTCAACAACTATCTTCATCTCAACTTTATCTCCTTGACGGGGCAGCGGTCCCCGTCTTCAACTATGTACAGAGGGTCCTTCATCAACGCCTCATTGATTCCGGCCAGCAGCCGGACCTTGTTCATCTCGAGCTGCATCCGGGCCATCGAGGAAGAAATGGTCACGTTCAGCACGCCGTCCCGGAAGAAGAAGCCGATGGTCACCTGCGCCGCTCCTGAGACTTCGTTCCAGGCCTCCTTGACGCGCTGCTCGTTATGCCCGCGGCGCAAGGGGGACTTGCCGAAGAACTCCGCGAGGACTTCCCCGAAACTGACGGCCTCCTTTCTCGACATCCTGCTCATAAGACGGTCTTGAAGACGCCTCCTTCCGCCTCGAAATACGCCCTGTCCGACGTGATCGAATCCACGGTCCGGCGCAGGCGTCCGGGATCGGCATCCGTAATGAAGATCTGGCCGAAGCCGTTTCCAGAGACCATACGAAGGAGGTTGGATATGCGATCCAGGTCCAGCTTGTCGAAAAGGTCGTCAAGCAGCAGTATCGGCGTACGCGGGCCGCCTTCCTGACGCATTATTTCATACTGGGCGAACTTCAGGGCCACGAGAAAACTCTTCTGCTGACCCTGCGAGCCGCATTTCCGTATGGGATACCCGTCCATCTGGAAGAGGAAGTCGTCCCTCTGGATTCCGGAGAACGTGTATTTGAGCATGACGTCCCTGCCACGGCCCTCGCGGAGGATATCCTCCAGGGACCCCTTGGCAAGGTCGGAGCGGTACTCCACGGACACCGTCTCCTTGACTCCGGAGATGCGGGAGTAGAAATCCCGGATCCTTGGTTCAAGTTCCTTCATGAAAGCGGACCGGCGTTCGAAAATACGCCTGCCGTACTCTTCCAGCATAGGGTCAAGGGCATCCAGGAGGCCCTCCGCCGAGGAGCCATGGTCCTTCAGGGCGGCGTTGCGCTGGTCCAGGATGCGGTTGTACTTCTGCACGTCGGAAAGATACATCCGTTCCATCTGCGAGAGGACGGAATTGACGAAGCGCCGCCTCTCGTCCGCGCTCTCGCTGACAAGGGCGCCGTCGCCGGGACTGACCATCACTACCGGAAACTCGCCGATATGGTCGGAAAGGCGCTCGCAGGGCTTGTCATCCCTCCTGATCTGCTTTGTCACAGACTGCTGGGGACCGCTTTCCACTTTGACGCTGACACGCGTCGTCAGGCCGTCCGGCAGGCCATAGGTCCCGGCAATGGCAAAACCGCCGGTGCCGTGCCGCCAGTTGAAGCGGTCCTGCACCCCGCGGGAGCTTTTCGTCATCGAAAGGTACCACACGGCATCCAGCAGGTTGGTCTTCCCTTCCCCGTTGTTGCCGCTGATACAGTTGACGTTGGACGAGAACTCCAGCTCCTGCAACTCTATGTTGCGGAAATCCTGAACGACTATCTTCCTGAGTTCGGCCATAACACACAAATATACGATTTTTCAGGAAAAACCGGAATGATTATTCAGTATATTTGCAGCCGGATCAAAGCTGCACAGAGACCATGGCTGACAATTATCTCGAAAGAAGGCAGGAAGAGTTGCGCTCGGGACGGACCGTATGGCGCAAGGACAATCCCCCGCTGGAGACCCTGCTGCACCGGCTGGGTGCCGCCCACGGCGAGCCGGCGGATCCGTCATACCTCGTACGCCAGGCCCAGCTCGACGCCCTGGGACGGGCAGCAGGGCTGGCTGTCGCAGCCGGAGCGGACGGGGCGGATGCCCTGGGGCTTGTCTCCGACGAAGCCGCCGCCACACTGAGCCTGCAGCACAACGATCCCTTCCTCCTCGGGCAGGCGGCGCTCGCAGCCCGGCTGAAAGCAGCGGAACTTGGTCTCCGCACTTCCATCCGACGTCCTGACAGCCGCACTGCCGTCCTCCACCTATTTAAATAGGGTCCTCTGAGGCCAAGAAAAAAGCGCCCCCGACGGCATCAGGAGCGCTTGGAATCCAGTGCTCGACCGGGCTTATTCAGCCTTCTTGCACTTGCAGTCGCATCCGAGGCACTTCCAGACCAGCGCAGCGAGAGCTCCGCCGATAAGAGGTGCGCAGATGAAGATGGGAAGCTGCGCGAGGGCCTTCCCGCCGACGAAGATGGCAGGGCCGATCGAACGGGCGGGGTTCACGGATGTTCCGGTCAGGTTGATGCACACCAGGTGGATGAGCACGAGGCTGAGACCGATGGCAAGTCCTGCGAATGCGCCGGCACCCTTCTTCTCGTCGGTGGTTCCGAGGACCACGAACACGAAGATGAAGGTGGCGACGATCTCGGTGAGCCATGCGCCGCAGGTGCTGACGCCGGCCTGGGCCATGTTCGCTCCGCCCATCTCAAAATTGGTGCAGGAGCATATCCACAGGAGGATGGCCGCGCCGGCGATGCCGCCCAGGATCTGGCCGCACCAGTAGCCGCATGCATCCTTCCAGCTCATGCGCCCGGAGATCGCGACGCCGAGGGTGATGGCAGGGTTGATATGGCATCCGGAGATGCCCCCGATCGCATAGGCCATTGCCACGACGGCAAGGCCGAACGCAAGGGCCGTGCCGACCACGCCGGCGGGGGTACCGCATCCGAGGAACACGGCGGTGCCGCATCCGAGAAGCGTCAGGACCGCAGTCCCGATGAATTCAGCAAAGTACTTTTTCATTTTGCAAAATGTTTTTTGGTTGTTCAAATGTACGAAAAAATCCTGACAGCGCCATATCAAAATAATGTAGTATCTTTGTATGCTTTAATGATGAAAAGATGAGCATCCAACAGGAAAAGATAAAGGGGCTGGTCGAAAGGCGCGCCTCGGCCCGCCTCGGCGGAGGGCCCAAGCGCATCGACGCCCAGCACGAGAAAGGCAAGCTGACCGCCCGCGAGAGGCTTGCGCTGCTGCTTGACGAGGGCTCCTTCGAGGAGTTCGACATGTTCGTGAGGCACCGCTGCACCAACTTCGGCATGGACGCCCAGCACTTCGACGGAGACGGCGTCGTGACCGGACAGGGCACCATAGGCGGCCGCCTCGTCTATGTCTTCGCGCAGGACTTCACCGTCAGCGGCGGGTCCCTCTCGAAAACCATGTCCGAGAAGATCTGCAAGGTCATGGACATGGCCGTGCGCAACGGAGCCCCCTGCATAGGCCTCAACGACTCCGGAGGAGCCCGCATCCAGGAAGGCATCGACGCCCTGGCCGGCTACGGCGAGATTTTCGAGCGGAACATCCTCTCGAGCGGCGTGATCCCGCAGATCAGCGCCATCATGGGTCCCTGCGCCGGTGGAGCAGTGTACTCCCCCGCCCTGACCGACTTCACGCTGATGGTCCGGAGTACCTCGTACATGTTCCTGACCGGCCCTGCCGTCGTCAAGAGCGTCACCGGCGAAGTCGTGGACCAGGAGCAACTCGGCGGCGCCAGCGTACACGCCTCGAAATCCGGCGTCGCCCACTTCGCGGCCGAAAACGAGCAGGAAGCCATCGAGACCATCAAGCGCCTGCTTTCCTTCATCCCCCAGAACAACATGGAAGAGGCTCCCGTTCGGCCCACCGACGACCCTGTCAACCGTACCGAAGACAGCCTCAACGAGATAATCCCCGACAATCCCAACAAGGCCTACGATATGTACGGGGTGATCCGAAGCATAGTCGACGACGGCGATTTCTTCGAGATCCACAAGGATTTCGCGAAGAACATCATCGTCGGATTCGCCCACATGGGCGGGCGCAGTGTCGGAGTCGTCGCCAACCAGCCCAAGGTGCTGGCTGGCGTCCTGGATATCAACGCATCCCGCAAGGCTGCGCGTTTCGTGCGCTTCTGCGACGCCTTCAACATCCCCCTGGTGACCCTCGTGGACGTGCCGGGCTTCCTCTGCGGGACCCAGCAAGAGTACGGGGCCATCATCACGAACGGTGCGAAACTCCTCTACGCCTACGGCGAAGCTACGGTTCCCAAGGTCACGGTGACCCTTCGCAAGAGCTACGGCGGGGCACATATCGTCATGAGCTGCAAGCAGCTGCGCGGCGACGTCAATTACGCCTGGCCCTCTGCCAACATAGCCGTGATGGGCGCTGACGGAGCCGTCGGCATCCTCTACGGCAAGGAAATAAAGGCCGAGACCGACCCTGCGAGGCAGACTGCCATCAAGGAGGAGAAGAAAAAGGAGTACGACGACCTCTTCTGCAACCCCTATCAGGCTGCGCAGATGGGCTACATCGAGGACGTCATCGAACCCCGCAACACCCGATTCCGCGTCATCCGTGCCCTGGAGGCCACCGCTTCCAAGAGGCAGGATCTCCCTGCCAAGAAACACGACAACCTGCCGCTGTGATGAGAAAGAGCAAGGAAGACAGCCGGGTCGCGGCAGCCATTGCGATGGCCCTGCACCTGTATCTGGATGCCGAAGTCCACGACACCGAGACCGGCGTGATCACCATCGCACGCAATCCGGAAAGCCAGTGGAACAGCCGGGTTCTCGGATTCCGGCGCACTCCCTTAAAGAAATAGCATCATGAAAGAATACAAATTCAAGATAGACGGCAAGGCCTACGACGTCTGCGTCGAAGGCATGGAAGACGGCAAGGCGTCGGTGAAAGTAAACGGCGAAGCCTACAGCGTGGAGCTCGGACAGGAAGCCCCTGCAGCCGCACCTGCTGCCGGCGTTTCGGCCCCTTCGGCGACTCCTGAAGCTTCATCGCAGGCATCTCCGAAGGCCGCCACTTCCGGAGCCGCCCGCAAGATCGTCTCTCCCCTTCCCGGGGTCATAGTCGAAGTCGACGTCAAGGAAGGCGACAGCATCACCGCCGGCCAGAAGGTCGCCGTCCTCGAAGCCATGAAGATGGAGAACGAGATCCAGGCCGAATTCGCCGGCACCGTCACCGCCGTCCACGTCGCCACCGGCGACTCCGTCCTCGAAGGCGCCCCGATCGTCTCTATCGGGTAGCCCGCCCCCCGGGGCAACATCCTTGAAGGCACCCTTGGCCGTCCCTATCGGGCAGGCCAGGGGCTGCCCATTCGGAACCAGTCCCGTGACGCCCAAAGGGTCGCGTACTACTTTATTTCCACCTCGTAGCCGAACCAGTCGTTCAGGGTGTCGTGGACTTTCTGCTCTACGGCCGGGGTGATGCTACCACTGAGCTTTTTCATGAGCCAGGCGATGACGGTCGCGTCGTCCACCAGTCCGAGCAGGCCGAAGGTCTTCTTCGGCAGCAGGTCATGGGGAACCACGATATAGATTATGGCCGCATACGCCAGGGCCTTGTCCTTCGACGTAAGGGAGCCGTCCGTCAAGGCATAATAGAATAGCAGGACCACCCGGGTGGCCTCCCGCCCTGCCTTTTTCGAGAATGCCAGGATCTTGTTCCAGGCATTCTTCACGGGACGTTTCCAGTCGGCTCCCCGAAGCTTCTCAAGAAGATTTCCGACCGGTTTTCCAAGTATGGAATAAACAAGCAGTATCAGGCAGATTGTCAGCATAGGGATCAATTCTTTGTCAATCGCCTTGATCTCTGCAAATCCCGGTCCAAAACTGATTCACATAAATTACCTCCGCCCGGCTCCAACGCTTCTGCCCCTACATCCCCGTCCGGAGCTGTCCCCGGCTGGGGATGTGTGCTCCCGCGCACACGAGCAGCGGGGAGGTGTCCGCCGGAGACAAGTTCTGCCACAGGCAGGACGCAGGAAACGGTGGAAGGGTCCGAAGCGGGCGCAGCCCTATGAGTTCCCCCGCCGGGGAGCAGCACCGGGCCTAAAACAAAAAAACGACCGCTTAAAGCTTTGTAATCGAGAAGTCCGCGAAGGAGAGGATCTCGTCGCGGAGTTGGCTGGCGAGGGAGCGGCCTTCGCCGAAGTTGCGGTAGAGGCCCCACTTGGGGCGGTAGCCCGGAGTCTCGTCACGGCGGAAATCGCGCTTCACGCCGTCGAGTTTTGCCAGCTGCCTGCCGTCGGAAACCCGCTCGACAAGCACCGAGTAACTCCCGTCCTTTGCAAAGCAGACGGTCTCCTTGACCTTCACCCACTGCCCCAGGAAGGGGGCAAGGTCGGTCTTCAGAAGGGTCTCGGAAGATGAGGGCGACGGCCCGTTGTGGATGATCTGGAACTGCTGCCCTCCGGAAACGCTTCTCACCGTGAAGGTAAGGATCGGCTGGCTGACATCGGCCGTGCCCGTACTGTTGTCTATGCCTTTGAGCTGATGGATGTGCGAGAACTTGGTCGTGGTCTTCATCCCCTCGGGAAGGCGGAAGAGCCACTCTATCTGAAGCGTCTCCCCTTCCGTGGCATACATGGACGAGGGAGACTTCGCATCGGTCTTTATCTCGTTGCGCTGGCGGTCGGTGATATTGGCCTTGCCGCGGTCGTCGTCGTTCTGAAGATGCAGGTAGAAATCGAACACGTACTTGCCGAGAGCCTCGTCGTAGCGCTGGCGAATGTGCCTGAAAGGCTCCTTGGCATGCTCTCCGGACTTGTCCGGAGTCTCATAGTTATAGCCGGAAGAGACGATGAGCGAATAAGTCTTTTCGTCATTTCCGTCCGCGACAAGGCGGCCGTCCGGTGTCTTTGTGACGACCGCGCCGTCGCCGCCGGCTTTCTCGACGGAAGAACCGTTGCACCCCGCCATGAGCAGGGTGCAACAGATTAAACCCAGGGGAAACATCCTTCCCACTAGCTGAAGAAACAACCGCCGTTGATGTCCACGCCGGTGCCGGTCACGTAGGCCGCGTCGTCGCTGGCAAGGTAGGTCACCAGGCCGGCGATGTCGGCGGGCTCGCCTTCGCGGCGCAGCGGAGCGGTCCGGTGCAGGTTCTCGCGGGCCTCGGGCTTCGTGAAGGTATCGTGGAAGGTGGTGTTGATCATGCCGGGGGTCACGGAGTTCACGCGTATGCCGCGGGGACCGAGTTCCTTTGCCATTGCGCGGGTGTAGCAGAGCACCGCAGCCTTCGAAGTGGCGTACAGCGAAGCGCCGGGGCCGCCGCCGTCGCGGGCCGCCTGCGATGAGAAGTTGACTATCGCGCCGCCCTCTCCCATGTACTTCAGGACCTCACGGGTGCAGAGCCACACGCTCTTCATGTTCAGGTCCATGACGAAATCGTACCAGTCTTCGGTCTGCTCCTCGACCTTCTTGCGGGCGACCATGCCGCCTGCGACGTTGATGAGGATATCGATCTTGCCGCCGAAAGCCTCTGCGGCCTTGGCGAAGAGGGCCTGCACTTCGGCTTCCTTCGTCACGTCGGCCTTCACTGCGATGGCCTCGCCGCCGTGCTGGCGGATAATCTCGAGGGTCTCCTCGGCATTCTGTTCGTTACGGGCGTAATTCACGCACACTTTCGCACCTTCTGCGGCCAGCCTCACGGAGACGGCCCTTCCGAGGTCACGGGCGCCGCCGGTCACGACGGCAACTTTTCCTTCAAATCTTTTCATGTTATTACTGTTCATCATGTTGAATCTTGTTTCCGAAGAAGAATACGCAGCAAAGCGACATGGGGACGAGCAGGGCGCCCATGATGAAGAAGGGAGTCCAGTTGTCGCCACGGGTCAGCATGGGGATGAAGATCATCGTGAGGATCGTGCCGAGGGTGGCGGCGGCTCCGCCGAGGCCCGCGAGCGAACCTATGCTCTTGCCCGTGTACATGTCGCCGGGAAGCGTCTGTATGTTATTGATGGTAAACTGATAGCCGAAAAGTATAACGGCCATGACCAGGACGGCCACCATGGGATCCTGCACGAACGCGACATAAATCAGCGAAGGAAGCAGGATGCAGGCGCCGATCACGATGGAAGCCTTGCGGGCGAAACCGACGCTCTTTCCCATATGCAGGAACTTGCTGGACACCCAGCCTCCGGCGAGAGAACCCAGGGCGGCTCCGACGTACGGAATCCACATGTGGGCGGCCAGCTGCTTTATATCCATGCCGTACTTCTGTCCCAGATAGATGGGCAGCCAGGTCACGAACATCCACCAGATCGGGTCGAGGAAGAAACGGCCCAGGATCACGGCGTAGCTCTTGCGGCGGGAAAGGAGCTGTCCCCAGCTCAGGCCCTTGTCGTTGCAGACCCTGCACTCGGGCTGGCCGGTGATGATGTACTCCTTCTCCTTGTCGGTGATCCATGGATGGTCCTTCGGGCCCTTCTTGTTGACGAGCAGCCAGGGAATGACCCACAGCGGGGCCAGCACACCGATGGCGACGAAGGTCCACTTCCAGCCGAAAGCGGCGTAGATCAGTGCGATCAGGATGGGAGCGAGGATGGCTCCTATCGAGGCTCCTGCGTTGAAGAAGCCCTGCGCCATGGCACGCTCCTTCTGAGGGAACCACTCGGCATTGCTCTTCACGGCTCCGGGCCAGGGACCGGCGACACCGAGTCCGAGACCGGCGCGGACGGCACCTATGCCCTTGACGCCCGTGGTCAGGGAAGTCAGCAGGTCGCTGAAACCCCAGACCAGGGCGGAAATCGTGAATCCGCGGCGGGTACCGATCTTGTCATACAGCTTTCCGGAGAACATCTGCGAGAGGCCATACGCGATCATGAACACCATGTTGATGTCGCGGAACAGCTTCTTGCTGATGTCGTTGAAAGCCTCTTCCGGCAGGGTCGGGTCCACGAGTCCAAGGTCCCTCACGATCTCCTGCCACATTATCCCGAGCGTGTTGCGGTCGAGATAGTTGATGATGGTGACCAGCACTATCAGCGCCAGTATCCACCACCTCAAGCCCTTCACTTTCATACTTTTACTTCTTCATGAAATCATGCCTGTACGGCGAGAACATATCGATGAGGACGCCCTCTTCGAGGCACACGCAGCCGTGGATGAGGTCAGGCTCGATGTAATATCCGTCGCCGGGGCCGACGATCTGCTTCTTCTCCCCTACCGTCACCTCGAACTTGCCGGAAACCACATAGGTGACCTGGCTCTGGTAGTGCTCGTGGAGCTGGCCCACGCCGCCCTTGTCGAAATGTACCTTGACGGCCATGATCTGTCCGTCATAACCCATGATCTGTCTCTTCACGCCGGGACCTACTTCCTCCCAGGGAAGTTCCGCGGCATACTGGTAATCAGCGCTTCTAGTTTTCATTTTTCGATTTTCATTATGTTGTTTTTCTTATCTACGGTGACTGTGACGGCCTTCCCTCCGACAAAGCCATACTCGACCTTCAGGGCGGCCTCATCGTCACTGACTATACGGACCGAGGTGCAGGAAGCAGTCAGGTTGGCCGACTGTTCGGTGGTGTTGTCGTATGTGCCATGGCTCTCCAGACAGGAAGCGAAGACCCTGCGGCCCGAGCCGGCGCTGCGGAGGATGAATGCGGGTTCGGGACGGAGATGGAACGACGGATCGTTCGCTCCGGCGCGCACGATGGCTACCTTCATCCCGGCATCGGTGGCGCTGGAAAGGCTGTACATCCTGTCAACGGTCATCCAGGTGAAAGTGGTGGTCCCGGCTGCAGCAGCCGCGGTGGCCTCGGTCCAGAGATGCTGGTATCCGGCATCCGACCCGAAAGGAACCATCTGGGTCAGCGCACGCTCATAAGGCACGTTGAGCGAGATCATATGCCCGTTGTAGTGGAACGGCAGGTCATAGGCGTGAGCCTTCGGTGAATCCGCTTCCAGCAGGTCCACGATGAGGGGATACTGCAGGAAAGGAAGATCGGCCACGGCCGTCCAGCGGGTCATGGTCACTCCCTTGTAGGCGGCCTCCTCCCTGGCTCCGACCCACTGGAAGGACGGGTCGGAGAAGTCACAGCCCAGCACGGACGGCCAGACCGGGTCAGCCTTCTTCACGCTGCCTCCGAACTGGCTCTTGCCGTCCACGACGAGGGCGTTGTGGGCTATGGTCTGCTTCGCATAGGTCTTGTTCTCGGGGGTATAGTGCCCGTGGTACTTGGCATCGACGTTGACGAAGCGGGCGGCACCGTAATCTGAGAGCACCTCGTTGCCGTTGTCGTAATAAATAAGGCCAAGCCTGTCGAAATGGCCGTGTCCCATGCCCTGGGAAGTGGCCTTGAAGCCCAATGCGGAACCGCCCGGCGTGCGGATGACGGCATAAGCGCCCTGCTTTCCGTCGGCCCCGTCCCCAAGGAGTATGCTCTTGAATTCATAAGGCTTTGCCTGGCCGGCGGCAAGGTCCTTCGCGACCCTCTTCCCGTCCGAGGTAAGAAGGACGGTCCCGTGGTAGTCGCGGACTATGGACAGCAGGTCCTTGCGCGAAGGATTCGCCCCGTAGGCGACATCCACGGCGCAGACGAGTTCCTGCGCCGACAGATCCTTCTGTACCGCGTCATTGAAGGGGAAGAGTTCCCCCCTGTAGGACAGTTGAAGAAGGGCGTCCACGGCCTTCAGGAGTATGCCGTCGCGGCGTTCGAAGACCTTGAGCTCCGGCATATGGCTGTTCAGGGCCTGGGCGAAGATCATGAAGGGCCATATGGCATAGCGCTGGTAATAAGCGCCCTCAGTGTAATAGCCCTGGGGCGAGAACAGCAGGTCCATCTGCTGGAGGAAGCCTCCGTGCTCCCCGCTGAGGTCAGTCCCGTAAAGGGCCTTCTTCACGAGGGTGTCGTCCTTCATCGCGAATCCTGAAAGGCCGACGGCCGCGAGGGCCCAGGTCCCGTGGTTGTGGATGCTGTTGAAGGTAGCGAGATTGGCCCTGTTGTCGGGAGTGCCCTGCATGACGAAGTCCGCCATGGGACGGATGAGGTCGCCCTCGATGTGCTTCCTGTCCGCCTCGGACAACTTGTCACGCACGATCTCGTAGGCCGGGGCCACGTGCACCAGCCAGACGCACTCGTTCAGGGTCTGCCAGAAAAGGCGGCCCGGAGTGCCCGACAGCACGATGGGATGGTATCCCAGTCCCGGATAGAGGTCGGCATAGCCGAGCAGCATCTGGCGCAGACGTCCCAGGTACCTGCTGTCCGAAGTGAACTGCCAGGCCTGGGCCAGGTCGCTCATCAGCATGTAGTTGGCCTTGTGTCTTTCATGGACGGGTCCGCCGCCGCCGTCTGCCGGCATGGGGAATTCCGCTGGCTGCTGCAGGGCGGCCTCCACCCTGTCGATGAGCTTCGACTTCGAGATGTCGAACAAGTTGGCCGTACGTCCACCTGAAACGAGGAGGGCGAGCGCGATGATCAGGATTTTCATTTCAGCAATTCGTCAACCGTCCGGCGCATTTCTTCGTACTGGTCCTCCATGCTGCGCAGGAGGGCAATCTGGGAACGGGTCCGGACGAGGTTGTGTTCGGGATATTTGATCTTATAGTACTTGTCTCCGTCGATGTAGTCCATGAGGAACCTCAGGACCTGCTCGTAGGTGATGTAGAGCGGGGCGAATGCAAGCCATTCCTTTTCGGAGGCCGTCAGGGTGGAACCGCGCTCGGAAAGGTAACCCTCCATGTAGGCGCGGAACTTGTCGGGGCAGAAACGGACCTTGCCGTAGTCAGGATCGTCCTCGACGGTGGAATTGGCATAAGAGCGGATGGCGTCTCCGACATCGTTGAGCGAGGTGCTGCTCATCACGGTATCAAGGTCGATGGCGCAGAGGACCTTCCCGGTACGGGCGTCAAAGAGGATGTTGCTGAGTTTCGTGTCGTTGTGCGCCACCCTGCGGGGAATGGTCCCGTCTTCAACAAGCTTCCAGAACGAGAGCATCTCTTCCCTCCGGGATTCGACGAAATAGATCTCATCCGAAAGGCCGTCCTTGCGGGAAGCGGCATCCGCAGCAAGGGACTTGTCCCACTGTCCGAAACGGAAACGTATGTCATGGAAGCCCTTCAGGACCTCGGCCAGGGGCTTGTCGAAATCCGCGAGCAGGGCCTGGAAACGGCCTATCCCGATGCCGCCCTGGCGCACCAGTTCCAGAGTGTCGGCGACGTCATACGTGATCGTGTCGGGTATGAGCACGCAGACAGCCCACCAGTTGCCGTCCTCGTCCTGGCAGCAGTTCTTGCCGTCCACGGTCGGGATGACGGTAAGGGTCTCCCTCATCGGGTCGGCCACTTTCTTTTTAATGTGCTCCGTCACGGCGACGATGTTGTCCATCATCGCAGGAACGTCCGGGAAGACCTTGTGGTTTTTCCTCTGGAGGATATAGTCCGGCGTGCCTTCGGAAGTGCGGACGATGAAGGTGTCGTTGATGAAGCCCTCGCCAAGGGGCTTCACTTCGACGATGTCGCCTTCGATTTTAAAGTTTCTGATTACCTGTGTATTCATTCAGTGTTTTCAATTGTGGTTTCCAATATGATACCCCGGCGCCGGAGCGGATGGCCTCCACCGCCGCCGAATGGTCCTTCAGCGCAGGCTTGCGGGGAGATTCCTTGAAGGAGGAGCCTTCCTGCGAACCGCCGGAGACGATGTTCCTTTTCCATCTGACCTTCGAAGGGTCCATTTCCATGATCACGGTCTTCTGCTTCCGCGAGGCCACGATGACATTGTTCTCGAACCTGAGGCCGACGGGCTGCAGGACGTTCTGCGGGCGCATCGCAAGGGCGACGTGGATGCCATAGTCGCAATCGACTATCTCGTTTCCGCGGACGACCGCGTCCACGACCTGGAAATATTCGTGAAGCTCCGGATTCTCGTATCCGTTGATGACGCTGACGGCCGAATAAGTTCCGCGTCCGCGCAGGCCGTACATCTTGTTGTTCTCGACAAGGTGCCTCTCCCCTATTATGCGCACGCCGCCTGTCCCCTTCCTGCCATTGCCGATGAAGTAATTGTCACGGACCGTGCAACCGTTGCCGTGGCGGAGGGTGATCGTGCCGACGCACTCTTCCAGGAGATTCCGCTCATAAAGGTTCCCGCAACTCTTGCTGGAGATGGTTTCGATCTCCCCGTCGCAATGCCAGAACCAGTTGCCGGTGACCACGCAGCCGGCTTCGGACTTCAGGGACCAGGTGCTGCTTCCGACCCGTATGCACTCCTGCCCGTTCAGCCGGCCTCCCCTGCCGTCCCTGATGACATACGGCCTCCAGAAGAAATTGTCTTTCAGGACATGGTGCACCTTGTGGCCTTCCGCCATGTTCACGGCAAGACACACGCCGATGGTCTTCTTGTCGAGAAAGGCGCAGTGCGAGACTTCGTTGTATGATCCCCGGACCTGCACGAAATTGCGGGACGAGGTCCCAGGCTCGCAGGCGGAACCGTCGAATACGCAGTCCGAAACGCGGCAATTCTCGGCCCCATCCGAAAAAACCACATATGAACCGACCTTGCCTTCCTGCTTTTCGAACCTGAAACCTTCCAGGACAAGATGCTTCCCGTCGATCTTGACATATGAACCGGTGGAGAAGACCACGCCACCCGGAGTCTGGGCGCGCAGGACCACCGGAGCCTCGGGAAGTCCGCTGCCGGAGAAGCGGACATAAGAGTTCTCATACACTCCGTCCGCGACCGTCACCGTGTCCCCGGGCTGCAGAGCCATCTTCCTGACGTTGTGCGGGAAGCGTGTCACGGTGTTTCGGGCCTCCGCATCCGGAAGGCAGGCCATGAGCAGTAAAAGCAGGAACGTGGTTACTCTAAAAAAACGCATTTCGCGATATCTACAGATTGTAAATATACTGCCTTTTTAGTAATTTTGCAAACAATTCTGAATCGACACATCTATTATGCAGGACAAATTGCAAGAACTGACCGACCGGCTCTATAACGAAGGGCTCGCGAAGGGAAAGGAAGAAGGCGAAAGGCTGCTGGCAGAAGCGCGCCGGCAGGCTGCCGCCATAAGGGAGGAAGCCGAAAAGGAAGCCGGGCAGATACGCGCCGACGCGCAGAAAGAGGCCGACGACCTCAGGGCAAAAGTCGAGGCAGACCTCAAGATGGCCGCCTCGCAGTGCCTCCAGGCCACGAAGAACGACCTTGAGAACCTTCTCGGCGCCGTCAGCACGGCCGACAAGCTCTCCGACCCGGATTTCCTGAAGGAACTCATCCTCGCCGTGGCGAAAGGCTTTGACGCCAGCGGGGCAAAGGATCTCGAGATAGTGCTCCCGGAGAGCATGAAGGGAAGCCTTGAGTCTTGGGCATCTTCCGAACTCACCTCGAAACTGAAAGCCGGAGTCAGCGCATCCTTCTCGAAGAAGGTGGCCGGCGGATTCACCGTCGCCCCCCGCGACGGAGGCTGGTATGTCAGTTTCACCGATGAAAGTTTCGACGCCCTGATCCGCGAATACCTGCGGCCCGTCACCCGTAAACTCATCTTCGGAAAGTGAGCGGATACGAGTACATCATCGCCGGGCTCCCGGACCTTGACAGGGATCCTTCCAAATGCCGTATTCCCGCTTTCGGGGATGTGGTGGAAGAGATACGCAGCCGCTGTCCCGGAAGGGACCTTCCGACTCTGGATTTCTTCCTGAAAGGACTCGAGCCCGACAATCTCGACGAAGACTTCTACCGCAGCGCCCTCAGCTCGAAGGACAGGTTCACGAGGGAGTATTTCCGCTATGACCTCATGGTCCGCAACCTCAAGGCGGAATACATCAACCGCAGCCTCGGACGCCCCGAAGGGACGGATGTCATAGTGGCAGGGGAAGAAGAGCCGGACGCGGAAGAAGCCGCGGAAGTGGACGCAGTGCTCGAAGGGAAGGACCTTCTGGAACGCGAACGCGGGCTGGACGCCCTGATGTGGGACCGGAGCGAAGACCTGACGGCCCTGGACGTCCTCAACCTCGACGTGGTCCTGGCTTTCATCACGAGGCTCAGGACCGTCTCCCGCTGGCTGGCCCTCGACCCTGAGACCGGGAAGGCCTTTTTCCGCAGGCTGGTCGACGGCATCAGGCAGACCTATACCAATAAAGAAAACGAATAACAAGATATGGCAACTACAGGCAAAGTGACGGGCATCGTCTCCAACCTCGTGACCGTGCAGACATACGGTCCGGTGGCCGAGAATGAACTTTGTCACATCAACCTTGCGGGGACCGAACTCCTCGCCGAGGTTATCAAGGTAAGCGGCGACAAGGCCTCTGTGCAGGTCTTCGAGAGCACGCGCGGCCTCAAGGTCGGGGATTCGGTGACCTTCCTCGGGAAGATGCTGGAAGCCACCTTCGGCCCCGGACTGCTGTCAAGCGTCTACGACGGGCTGCAGAACAACCTCAAGACTATGCAGGGCGTGTTCCTGAAGCGGGGCGAATACACCGACCCCCTCGACCACGACGCCATCTGGGATTTCAAGCCCCTCGCTAAGGCGGGCGACAGCGTCTCGGCAGCCGACTGGCTGGGCGAGGTAAAGGAAGGATGGCTGCCGCACAAGATAATGGTACCGTTCTCTTTCAAAGGCAGTTACACCGTCAAATCCGTCGTTCCCGCCGGACAGTACCGCATCGATGACACCATCGCCGTCCTGACCTCAGCCGACGGAGAAGAAGTTCCCGTCACGATGGTCCAGAAATGGCCCGTCAAAATCGCCGTCAAGGGATATCGCGAGAAGCCCCGTCCCCAGAAGATCATGGAGACCGGAGTCCGCTGCATAGACACCTTCAACCCCATCGCCGAGGGTGGCACCGGATTCATCCCCGGGCCCTTCGGATGCGGCAAAACCGTTCTCCAGCACGCCATCGCCAAGCAGGGCGAAGCCGATGTCATAGTCATGGCGGCCTGCGGCGAAAGGGCAAACGAGGTGGTGGAAATCTTCACTGAATTCCCCGAACTCGTCGATCCCTACTCCGGGCGCAAGCTGATGGAACGCACGGTCATCATCTGCAACACCTCCAACATGCCGGTCGCTGCCCGCGAAGCTTCCGTCTACACCGCCATGGCCATCTGCGAATACTACAGGGCCATGGGGCTGAGGTGCCTGCTTCTCGCCGACTCCACGTCCCGCTGGGCCCAGGCCCTCCGCGAGATGTCCAACCGCATGGAAGAGCTTCCCGGCGCCGACGCCTTCCCCGTGGACCTCAGCGCCATCATCTCCAATTTCTATTCCCGCGCGGGAATGGTCGTCCTGAACAACGGAAAGACCGGCGCAGTCACCTTCATAGGCACCGTCTCCCCTGCCGGAGGCAACCTCAAGGAGCCTGTCACCGAGAGCACGAAGAAGGCGGCGCGCTGCTTCTACGCCCTCGAGCAGAACCGTGCCGACCAGAAGCGCTACCCTGCCGTGAACCCCATAGATTCATATTCAAAGTATCTGGAGTACCCCGAGATCCGGGATTACCTGGACGCCAAGGTCGAGAAGGGCTGGGTCGACAAGGTCAACTTCGCCAAGACCCTCGTCCGCAGGGGCAAGGAGATGAGCGAGCAGATCAACATCCTCGGAGACGACGGAGTTCCCCTGAATTATCACGAGAGCTTCTGGAAGAGCGAGCTTCTGGACTTCGCCTTCCTGCAGCAGGATGCCTTCGACGCCATCGACGCCTCGACTCCCCTGGAGAGACAGCGCTACATGCTGGACATCATCCTTGACATCTGCCGCAAGGACTTCGAGTTCGACGACTTCGAACAGGTACGCAACTTCTTCAAGGATGTCATCAACATCCTCAAGCAGATGAACTACTCCGTCTGGGGCAGCGAAAAATTCAAGGAATACGAACTCGAACTTCAGAAAAAAATCTCCGAAAATGGCAACTAAAGCATATCAGCGCATATATACCAAGCTCGAGGCCATCACAAAGGCCACCGTTTCCCTGAGGGCTGCGGGAGTCGCCAACGACGAACTCGCACTGGTGGACGGGAGGCTCGCCCAGGTGGTCAAGACCAAGGGCGATATGATCACCCTGCAGGTATTCTCCGGCACGGAGGGTGTGCCCACGGATTCCGAAGTCATCTTCCTCGGCGCGCCTCCGACCCTGAAAGTCAGCGAGCAGCTCTGCGGACGTTTCTTCAACGCATACGGAAAGCCCATCGACGGCGGCCCCGAGATTGAAGGCGAAGAGCGCATAGTAGGCGGTCCTTCCGTCAACCCCTACAAGAGAAGGCAGCCTTCGGAGCTGATTCCCACGGGCATCGCGGGCATCGACCTCAACAACACCCTGGTCTCCGGGCAGAAGATCCCCTTCTTCGCCGACCCTGACCAGCCCTACAACCAGGTGATGGCGGACGTGGCCCTGAGGGCCGACGTGGACAAGATCATCCTCGGCGGCATGGGCCTCAGCAACGACGACTATCTCTTCTTCCGCCACTCCTTCGAATCCGCGGGCGCCCTCAACAAGATAGTATCCTTCGTCAACACCACCGAGAATCCCCCCGTGGAACGCCTGCTCATCCCCGACATGGCGCTTGCGGCCGCGGAATATTTCGCCGTGGACAAGAATGAAAAGGTACTCGTGCTCCTGACGGACATGACCCTGTACGCCGACGCCCTCTCCATAGTCAGCAACCGCATGGACCAGATCCCTTCGAAGGATTCCATGCCGGGTTCGCTCTACTCGGACCTCGCAAAGATATACGAGAAGGCGGTGCAGCTCCCGGACGGAGGCTCGATCACCATCATCGCCGTGACCACCCTCAACGAAGGCGACATCACCCACGCCATTCCGGACAACACCGGCTACATCACCGAGGGACAGCTGTTCCTCCGCGCCGATTCGGACAGCGGCTGCGTCATCGTGGACCCCTTCCGCTCGCTGTCCCGACTCAAGCAGCTGGTCCAGGGGAAGAAGACGCGCAAGGACCATTCCCAGGTCATGAACGCGGGCGTGAGGCTATATGCCGACGCCCAGAACGCCAAGACGAAACTCGAGAACGGATTCGACCTTTCCGACTACGACCGCAGGTGCCTTGATTATGCGAAGGAATACGCTGAAAAACTGCTTTCCATCGACGTCAACATCAAGATCGACGAGATGCTGGACACGGCATGGAACCTGTTCGCGAAATACTTCAGGCCTGCCGAAACCGGCATCAAACAGGCCCTGATTGACGATTACTGGCCTCGCAAATGGCAATAAAGTTCCAATATAACAAGACGTCGCTGACGAACCTGGGCAAGCAGCTGAAGGTCCGCCAGAACGCCCTGCCTACCCTCAAGAACAAGGAATCGGCCCTGAGGCTCAGCGTGATAGCGGCAAAGGCCGAATCCGCAAGGCTGGAAAGCGAACTGGAAGCCCGCCTGAAAGAATACGACTACCTCGCCTCGTTGTGGAACGAGTTCGAACCCGACCTCATCAGGATCGAGGACGTGGACCTCTCCACGGTGAAGGTCGCGGGCGTAAAGGTACCTGACGTCCGTCAGATACACTACTCCCTTAAGAGCTTCAACGCCTTCGCCAAGCCCGCATGGTACGCGGACGGCGTCAGGATCCTGAAAGAACTCACCGAACTCGGAATACGTTCGGAGGTCTTCTCCGAGCGTGCCCGCATCCTCGAATACAACCGCAAGAAAACCACGCAGAAGGTCAACCTGTACGAAAAGGTGCAGATTCCGGGCTATCAGGAGGCCATGCGCAAGATCAAGCGCTACATGGAAGACGAGGAGAACCTCAGCAAGGCCTCATCGAAGATAGTCAAGACCCGCCACGCCCAGGAAGAAGAGGAGGAGGAATCGCTATGATCGAGAAAATGACGAAATACTCCTGGATCCTGCTTGCTGCGGACCGGGAAGACTTCCTCGGAAAACTCAGGGAACTCGGAGTCGTGGACATCACCCGTTCTTCGAAGCCCGTGGACGACGAGTCCGCGGCCATGTTGTCCCGCATTGAAGGGAACAAGGCCCTGGTCGCGATGCTTGAAAAAGGAGAAGACCAGCATCTCGCCGCTCTCCGCTCCGAACTTGCGGCCCTGCGCGCAGAACGTGGTGCCGCGGCTCCCTGGGGTTGTTACGACAAGGAAAAGCTAGCCGCCTTCGGCATCCACTATTACTGCGTCCCGCAGAAGAAATTCAATCCGGAGCTCGCTCAGGATTATCCCCTCCAGGTAGTGCTGGAAGACGGAGGCAAGGTCTGGTTCGTGATCCTCGGAAGCGAGACTCCCGACGGACTGAAGGAGATTCCCGCCCCCGCGCATACCCTTCCGGAATACGACGCCCTCGTCGCCGCGAAGGAAAAGGAATGCGAAACGTACGCGGAACAGCTGGCTGCACGCAAGGCGGAAATCCCCGGCCTCGAAAAGGCCATTGCGGAGGACCGTTCCGACCTCAGCCTCTATCTGGCATCCCTGCAGGCTGAATCGGCCGCGGAGGAGGCCCTATGCATATATGAAGGTTTCGCGCCCGCGGGAGAGGAAAAACGGCTGGCGGATGAGTTCGCCGCCATGGACGGGGTCGTCTGCCTTTCCTCAGGGGCCACGGCCACGGACAAGCCCCCTATCAAATTCAGCAACAACCGCTTCGTCAAGATGTTCGAGCCGCTGACAGACATGTACGGCAGACCGGCATACGACGGATTCGACCCTACCCCCTTCATCTCCGTTTTCTTCCTCCTGTTCTTCGCGATGTGCATGGGCGACGCCGGCTACGGCATGATCCTCGTCATCGCCGGAATCCTGCTGAAGAAAGTTAAGGGCTTCGCATCCCTCGCTCCCCTCGTCACGACCCTCGGAGTCGCCACGATAGCAGTCGGATTCCTGTTCCATACCTTCTTCTCCATGGACATTGCCGGATGGAAGTGCATTCCGGACGCGGTGAAGAAAGTGTTCGTCCCCTCGAAGATCGCCGGCTACGACGGCACGATGGTGCTTGCGCTCATCGTGGGCGTGCTGCACATCTGCCTCGCAATGGTGGTCAAGACCGTCAACGCGACGAAGAACAAGGGATTCCTCGGCTCCCTCGGAGTGTGGGGATGGACCCTTCTCGTCGTAGGCGGCGTCATAGTCGGCGCCTTCGCCCTTGCCGGGGTGATGGACGCTGCGCTGACCAGGATCGTCATCATCGTCCTGGGCATAGTCTCCGCCCTCGGAATCTTCCTGCTGAACGACCTGCACCGCAATCCCCTGCTGAACATAGGATCCGGCCTCTGGGAGACCTACAACACGGTGACCGGCCTGATCGGCGACGTCCTCAGCTACCTCAGGCTCTATGCCCTCGGGCTCGCCGGCGCCATGCTCGGCTATGCCTTCAACGACCTGGCGAAGATGGCCCTCGGAGACGGCGGTGCCGGATGGATAGCCTTCATCCTGATCGTAGTCGTCGGACACACGCTCAACCTTGCGATGGCCGCCCTGGGCGCCTTCGTACACCCCCTGCGACTCAATTTCCTTGAGTTCTTCAAGAACTCCGGATACGAAGCCGCCGGACGCAAATATGACCCTTTGACAAAATAAAAACTTAATAAATCGTTAAAATTATGCTTGAAGTAATTCTTGGTTATCTCGGACTCGGGCTCGTGCTGAGCCTTGCAGGTATCGGAAGCAGTATCGGAACCACGACCGCCGGCAACGCCGCCGAGGGCGCGCTCAAAAAGAAACCGGAAGCATCCGGAACCTACATGGTGCTCTCGGCCCTTCCCGCCACCCAGGGCATCTACGGCTTCGTGGCCTTCTTCATGATGCTCAGCAAACTCAAGGCCGATCCCGCCAACGGGCTCCTCATCTTCGGAGTCGGCGCCTGTGTCGGACTCGTCTGCATGCTCTCCGCCATCCGCCAGGGTCAGGTCTGCGCGAACGGCATCATCGGCGTCAGCCAGGGACACGACGTCTTCACTAACACCCTGATTTACGCCGCACTTCCTGAGTTCTACGCCATCCTCGGACTCGTCGGAGCCCTGCTCGTGTAAAAGCCTGCCTGACTATGAAGAACATCATCTTTTTACTCTGCGCAGCCCTGCTCGTCATTCCGTCCTGCAAGAAAGCAGCCCCCGATGCAGACAAGTACGGGAACGGAGCCGGGAATTCCCAGTATTCCGCCGAGGGCGTCAATGCTGTCGACCTCGGACTTTCCGTCCTCTGGGCAGACCGCAACATAGGCGCCGAATCACCCGAGGACCCCGGAGACTTCTTTGCATGGGGAGAGACCACCGCAAGGAATTACAACAGCTTTGCCACGCCTTACATCTTCGATGAGGCCGAAGCCCCGGCAAAACTCTCCGGAGGCTACGACACAGCCACCGCCCTGTGGGGCGACGGATGGAGAATGCCCACGAAGGAGGAACTCCTGGCATTGGGAAAACTGACACGCGAAGAGGTAAAGGACACCGAAGGAACTATTATCGGGTACACTGTGAGCGGAAACGGGAACAACATCCATATCCCCGTCGTAAGTCCCGAAAGTTCCTCCCGGTCGCTTGCCCTGTGGTCCTCCGAACGCGCTGACAGCAATCCCGTGTGGGCGTATTATTTCGGCATGTTCGGAGGCGGAATCGCCAACTGCCGCCGTGAGTACGCGCATGCCGTCCGCCCCGTCAAGGCAAAGTAGCCTGATCATTCAGGCCGTACATCTGGACAAGGGAAGAGATTTCCGGGTCCAGGTTGCCCCTGTGGACGAATGAGGGATTGAGTTCGCATGAGCGCCGGTAGCTTTCGACGGCCCGGCCCTTTTTCGTATCAGGGCTCAGCGGAGTGAGAGATGTATAAGCTCCTGCCCCAGACGGTAAAGGGCGGTACCCATCTTGTCGATCTGAGCCTTGCGAGGCTTCGATTTGCCGTGCATGTATGACCAGACTTGCTTGGGATTTATACCCGAAAGACGCCCCAGCGCCGCAGGTGTGATGATACCGGAATAATAAGACATCAGATCACGTACGTTCCACGTCGTATGGAACTCATATTCTCCGTCAAGCCAATCGGGATAGACGGGAACGGCATCCCGGCCATCCTCCCGGACAAGAGCGAGAGTCTGCCGCAGTTCCTCCAAGGCGTCCCCGGGAGTGTTCCCCCCGCCGAAAAGAGAAGGATGTTCCGCGCAGCAGGCGGTATAAAACCCGTCTTTAGAGACACTCATCGAGACCTCAACAGTTTTCATAAACCCATTTCTTTCATTAAGCGTTTGGCGAAATCATTCCCGATTTCCCTACCTTGATGGAAGGGTACCGTGTATATCCTCCCATCTTTGAAATAACGTACATGGCTTCCTTTACCCTTTTTCGGGAGCGGAATCCAGCCATTGGCCGCGATAATACGGTGCAGTTCAGAGAACTTCATTGCATATGGCGCTACAAAGATAGAAATTTTTCTATTGATTACACCTGAATAGTAGAAATTTTTCAATTGTTCAGGCCGTACAGGCGGATGAGCGAGGAGATTTCAGGATCGAGGTTGCCCCTGTGGACGAAGGACGGATTGAGGAGGCAGGACCGGCGGTAGGACTCGACGGCGCTCCGAAGGTCCCCCGCCCTGCAGCATAGGATGGCGCGAAGGTATTCTACCTTGTCGCTTTCCGGAAGCTTCTCAAGGATGTCCAGGGCGCTCGCATCCCGCCCCAATCCCATATACGCCAGGGCCGTATTGTAATCGGAATAAGGCCGCAGCAGGGCCAGCGCGCCGGCATAATCCATGTCCTTGAGCCGCTCCAGCCCCCTACGGTAAACCGTGTCCGGGACCGTGGTATGGACTGTGTCCTTGACCATGTCCCGACGGTGAAGATGGAAATCGAATTTCACTGTACGAAGGCGCGGGTAAAGTTTCCCCCGCATGTAAGGGTAGGACGGAGCACGGCTCATCTCCCGCTCCCTCGAATCGGCATTCTTCATCGAGGCCAGGCTGAAATACGCCGCCTTCTGCTCCCCGGTGAGGACGGTGTCCGCAGACACAAGCCTGTCCAGCATAGGCCAGTTCTCCCCTTCGCTGCGGCTGACGAAATGGATTTCCCGCGCCTCGGACCGGCGGAACACGCGGCCCTCGGCATCTATGCCTATTCCGCCGAGGCTGTCCGAAACCTCACGGATGAAGGCGTCCATGTAGTTCGAGATTGACCGGCTGCGCTCCAGGGACAGGAGCTCGTTGGACCTAAGGTTGCCTTCCGGAGAAGCCGAGGATCGGACCACTATGGAGTCAATCTCAAAAACCTCGCTCTCAAGAAGTTCCGAGATATTGTCCTTTATGCGGCCAATCTCTTCGGCGTTGTTGCCGAGGCCGGGGTCCACCACGGCGCTGCCGGCATCGAAGGCGACGTAGCAGGCGGTGTGGGCCTCGGCGCGCCGTTCGACTATCTTGAGCAGATAGCGTTCCCTGTCGTCGGCCAGGGCCGAGAGGCTGCTTATATAGAAAGTCAGCGGAGGCGCCTGCGGAATGGAATAGATACGGCGGTCCTGTTCGAGTATTTCCCCGCCGAGAAGGATCTCCGCCTTCCTGAGGCCGGGCCGCGTGTGCAGAGGCTGGACATAATCGTAGATAAAATCCCCGTCATCCGAGACCATTACGGTGTCCAGCCGCACGCCCGATTCAGCGATGGGATTCGGCACGTAGCGCCTGAACATCTTGTCCTTGCGGGCTATTCTCCAGGAATTCAAGCTCTTGGCAAGATGGTCCGTGTAATGGTCCAGGGCCTGGGCCGCCGTGACGCCGAAACTGCTTTCGAACTGCTCGTCGGAAACGAAGCTGGAGTCGGTACGGAATGCATAGACCTCAGGGATATTCCGACGGAGGAAGATTTCAAGGTCGCGCATACGGATGAAAGAGGCCGTGTCCGTCACGATACGCGCAAGGAAACGCCTGTACTGCTGGTATCCGCGCAGCTGCGCCTTCCTATACGCCTGTCCGGTGACAGTCACGTGCTCGAGCGCGAGGGTATCCCCCATCACGGCCAGGAGGGGCCAGAGGCAGAGCTGCCAGCGGCTGTCCCGCATCGCGGCCGGGACTCTTACGCGGAAAGACAGGCTGACCATGCCCAGACGCTCTGCGACATTGGTGAAACGGGCGCTGATGACGGCCGCGTCTATCACGTCGCTCGCCACCATCTCCCCGTTTTCGTCCCGGACCGCCTTCATAAGGTAAACCTCACGGCCGTCCTCGCCGGTCACGGTAAGGGTGTCCCGGGCTATCTCAGGGTTGTCCAGCACGGGAAGGACGGCCTCGTCCGGCCCGCGGAGCAGGTCGGGAGCCATTTCGGCGGCATGGAGCCGGGATACTTTTTTCTGGGTGGAGCAGCAGACGGCACCGCAGAGCACTACAGGCAGGATAAGGAAGACGCAACGCAGTTTCATTCCGCAATACAGTTTGCGGCAAAACTATGCAGCGGGAGCCTGAATTCAAACCGGCAACGGGGGGTCGGATGCAGATTTATATGTTTTTGATGTCTTTTTATCTTTTCGCCGTCGAAAATCTGCCGCAAATGCGAAAGAATGTCGGATTCTTGAAAAGGGAAGGCCGGAAAAGAGGGGTCAGCGAAGCGGACCGGAGAGCCAGGAGGCGATCAGGGCCGCCCGTTTTTCGAGCAGCCCGTAGTCAAGGCTCGAGGCGACGTCTCCCGGCTTGTTCGTCAGCATGGTGATGCCGGAGGTGAACACGACGCAGGGGCAGCCGCCATCCAGGAAGACCTTGTGGTCCCCGAGTTTCCGGTAGAAGAGGTCAGTGAAGTCACGGCTTCCGTAATAGTCGTAGCTGAGATGCAGGTCGTCCGGGTTGCACTTTCCGAGACGCTGGGTGTAGGGCCCGCCGCCGAGGGCGATGAGGTACTCCCTGCGATATTTGACCACGGGCGAGAGGTTGCTCCCGATTATGTCGAGGTTGACGACGAGGGACACCCTGCCGCGGCGGAGGGGACGGCCGTCCTCCGGATCGGAAAGGAGGCCGCCGGAAATCAGGTTCCACAGGCGGGCTGCGCCGGAAAACTTCTGGAAATGGCCGTCAAGCGCGACGAAGAGGATGGAACGGGGGCGGACAGGAACGGCTGCGAGCCGTTCCGCGATGCGCAGCATCGCCGCGACGCCCGAGGCGTCGCTGTCCGCCCCCGGATACACGGTCCCCCCGAGGACCCCCAGCCCGTCCAGCGCCGCCATCACAATGACAACGCCGTTATCCGAACTCCGTCCGCCTGCGCCGGAAGCGGGAAGGAAGGCTGCGACGTTATGGCCGGTCCGTCCGTCAGGCAGCTTGAAAGAATCCGCCCAGCTGTCCCCTGCCGGAACCAGCCCCGGAATCCCGGAAAACCTCCTGACGATATATGAGGCCGCTTCGCATGCCCCTGCTGTCCCCGCCCCGCGTCCGCGGCACAAGGTATCAGATAGGAATTCGACATCCTCGCGAAGGAAAGACCGTCCCTGCCCCGCAAGCGGGCCCGCCGCCCCGGCAAGGAGCAGCGCCGCGAAAGCGATAATTTTGGGCAAGGATGCTGATTTCGGCACGATAATCGTTATATTTGTCAGATTGAAGAACAAAAATAAGTCTTTCGCGCCACATTCTCAAATTTTATGAAACGCAAGTTTCCCGTAATCCTCTTTTTCCTGCTCGGAACCTGGAGCGTCTGCATGGCCCAATGGGACAGGGACGTATTCCTGTTCCGCGGCCGCAGGGCCCTCTCGGACGGGAAATACGCGCAGGCGATCGAAAACTTCAACATCCTGGCGCGGCTGGACAGCACGGACCACTGGACCTACTTCTTCAGGGGCATAGCCAAATACGATCTCGGGGACCTTCGCGGCGCGCAGAAAGACTTCAGCACGGCGGTCCGCCTCAACCCCCTCTTCACGGACGGATACCACTACCGGGCCATCTCCTACAACCGCACCGGGGACTACGACAAGGCCCTGGAAGACCTGCAGAAGGCGATAGAACTGAGACCCGGCTTCAACAACCTCTACCACACGCGGGGCCTCACCTGGTTCTTCTCACGCAACTTTGACAAGGCGATAGACGACTTCGACTACTACATACGCCGCGATCCCGACGACCCATCGGCCTACACCTACCGGGGAGACGCCCTCCTGCACAAGGGCGACACGCTCAAGGCCCTCGTCGACTTCAACAAGGCCATCGAGACCGACCGCTTCTACGGCAACGCCTATGTCCACAGGGCTTCCCTGCTCGGCGCCATGGGCCTCCCCGAATCGGCCGTGGAAGACATGAACAAGGCCATAGAACTGGACACCGCGAACACGTACTACTATTTCCACCGCGGGCTGCTCCTGGCCGAACTGCACGACTACAAGGCTGCCATATCCGACCTCGACCAGGTCCTTGAAGCCGATCCGGGCAATGCCCTGACCCTCTACAACAGGAGCCTGATGTACGCCAACGTCGGCGAATACGTCAAGGCCCTGGACGACATGGACCGCGTCATCAACGTCAACCCGAACAACATCCTGGCGCATTTCAACAGGGCCGGCTACCTGATGAACCTCGGCAAATGGCACGAAGCCCTGGACGACTACGACACCTGCATCGAACTATATCCGGACTTCGCGAAGGCCTACATGAACCGTTCCTACGTCAAGAACCGGCTCGGACGCAAACGGGAGTCCAAGAAGGACTACGAGACGGCGCAGCGCAAGGTACGCGAGTATCTGGAAGCAAACGCCTCGGTGAAAGGCACCTACGCTGACACGACGCAGAAATACAACTCCTTCATAACCTTCGACGCGGACTTCGCGCGCAAGGACTTCAGCGACGAACTCCTCCAGCACAGGGACATAGACATACGCCTGCGTCCCCTGTACAAATTCCGCATCCAGGACAGCCGCGGGAAGGCTCCGAACGCGCTGGGCAACGAGTACGAAAACGCCCTCATCAACCGCTTCACCGCCGGCATCCCCATCCCCGTCGGCATCACGGACGCGGACACCATCGCCACCGTCAACCTTGGAAGGAGCCTTGACTACCTGCTTGCCGGCGACAGCAGCCAGGGCGCGGGCAGCATACGTCTCTCCCCCGCCCGCACCGCCTTCATCCACGGACTCTACGAACTGCAGAACAAGCAATACAACACCGCCCTCGGCTGGTTCGACAAGGCCGTCGCCGAAGCGGACGCGGACAAGGACGAAGACCGCTACGCGCCTCTCTACAAGGCGTTCTACCTCATGAACAGGGGCGTCCTGAAAGCGGAAATGATAGAATTCATCGCCTCGATCGAATCCAACACCGAGATACTCACCGTGGACGAAAACGGCACGGCCCGCACCCGGCGGACCGAAGCCCCGAAACGGATATACGACTGGTCCGAGGCCATAGCGGACATGGAAGCGGCCCGCTCCATCCTTCCGGACATCCCGTACATCTGGTTCAACCTGGGCAACCTGTACTGCCTGTCCTCGCAGATGGTATCCGCCATCAGCAGCTACGACAAGGCCATCTCCCTGCACCCTTACATGGGAGAGGCATTTTTCAACCGGGGGCTCGTGCTCATATTCCTGCGCGACAAGGAAAAGGGATGCATCGACCTCTCTCGCGCCGGTGAACTCGGCATCAAGGACGCCTATGGAGTAATCGACAAATATTGCAGGAGCGACAAGGAATGAGCATTATCTTCAAATCCCTGTCGTCCGGCAGCTGCGGCAACTGCTATTTCCTCGGGAGCACGGACGAAAACGGCAAGACCGTCGCAGGCATCATAATAGACACCGGGGTCAGCGTCCGGAGGATGAAGGACGAACTCTCCCGCTGCGGGCTCGGCCCGGACGACATCGGCGGCATACTCCTGACCCATGACCACATGGACCACATCCGCTCACTCGGATCCTGGTGCAAGCGCCTCTCCAAACCCGTCTGGTGCACGGACACGCTGCACAGGGTCCTCTCGCGCCACACCCTGACGGGGGGAACGTACTTCAATTCGTGCTCCCGCACCCTGAAAGCTGACGAGTGGAACGAGATCATCCCCGGCCACGTGCAGGCCCGCTGGTTCGAAGTGCCGCACGACGCCTCCCAGACCGTGGGATACGCCATCGTCATCGACGGTTTCCGTTTCGTCATCATGACCGACATCGGGAGAATGACTCCGGAAGCCCTCCAGTGGGCCGCGCACGCGGACACGGTGGTCATAGAGTCCAACTACGACCTCGACATGCTGATGAACGGCACCTACACCTGGGACCTCAAGATGCGCATACGCAGCGGACACGGGCACCTGCGCAACGAAGAATGCGCCGAAGCCATCCGCCAGTTCGTCCACCCGGGGCTGAAGAACATCTTCCTCTGCCACCTCAGTGAAAACAACAACACCCCGGAAAAGGCTTTCGACGCATCCGCCGCCGTCCTTCAAGAACTCGGGCTGGCCGGAGAGATCGCCCTCCGCGCCCTTCCCCGCCAGACGGCCTCGCCCCTTTTCAGGCTATAAATCCACCGCATTGACCCCGAAGACCAGCAGTTTCGAGGCATTCTTGCCGTCGAAACGCACCCTCAAGGCTTTCACGGCCTTCTCAGGATGGGGATTGTCGAGGGCATAATCCCACACGGTCGCATCATCCCCGGCGGCCGTCTTGAGACTGATTCCCACCGAAGGATAAGTGAACACATAGCCATAGTGCCGGAAGATGCTCGAGCGGCGCGGGGCACCGAAAGCCCAGCGGCACCAGCCCGTGTGATAGCCATACAGAAGCGGCTCCTCCGCTGTGGTTCCATCCTCATATTCAAGGATATACTTCCCGGAAGGAGCCTGGACCGGGCGCATCGTCTGGCCTTCGACGGCATGGTAGTCCGTGGCATGCACGATGTGGAAGCGGTCCGCCTTGACCCCGTCGAGGGAGACTACCGCGTCACCCGCCGCACCGGCAGCAGCCGCCGAAGAGAACGAGCCTTTCAGGTCGTAGGGGACGTTGTCTCCTTCGGGGATGAACTCTTTGACGACGCTTTCATTCAGGAGCCTGCCGTAACGGATTTCCTGACGGAAACGCGGCAGTATCCCGCGGACTATTTCGTTGTAGGTACGGCGGAAGTCGTCCCTGTAGCTGAGGTTCCAGAGCATGTTCGCCGTGTAGGCGAAATCGTACATCTTGCCCTGGTAGCCGAAGGCCTTCTCCTCGCAGCGCTGCCAGTAAGAGACCTCTCCACCAAGGAAGCCGGGGTTCTCCCTCTTCTTTGCGAAGTCCTGGAAATGACTGGAATATAGGTTCCCTATCATGTACTTGAACCCGTGCTCGACGAGCGGCTGCTCCGAGTCGCCTTTCTCCGCGAGATGGAAGTACCATGTGAACGGAAGGCAGATTATATCCTTGGGAATCATGTCGATGGATGCGGTCGAAGCATAGCGCTTCTCCGTGATCATGTCGGACCACATCATCGTGCCGTAGCCCTTCTTGGCGATGTAGTCGTGGATGGTCGTGACCTCGCGGGCATAGACGTTCGCGGCTCCCTCGGCCTTGCACAGAGGGCACTGCCCGAGTTCGTAGATTTCGTCATGGCCTATGTTCACGTAACCGTCAGGCTTGACGACATCGATCACCTCGTCCAGGAGGTCGAAGAAGATCGGGAAATAATCCGGATGGTTCGGGCAGGCGGTATGGAAGTTCTTGAGATTGCCCCTCTTGTCGGCTTCGAAAAGGTTCTCTTCCTGCTTGATCTCCGCCTGCTCCCCTATCTCGGGATGGGCCTTGGTGACGTGCTGGACGTGGCCGAAGGACTGAACCAGGGGGATGACGTCCATGCCGTAACTGCGGATATAGGCGCAGAGCTGCCGGACCTCGTCCTGGCTGATCACGTCCTCGGGATTCTTGCAGTTCGCGGCGTTGATCTCGGGATGGCGCTTGTACTCCATAGTGCCGCGGATCTCGAGGAAGATGGTGTTGTAGCCCATGGGGACATAGACGTACTTGATCATCCGGCGCAGGAAATCGTGGTCAACCCTGGAGGGAAGGGCGGTGTGGATGCCCCTGAAGGGGAAAGCCGGGGAATCCTCGATGGTCGCGCAGCGGATGCGTCCGTCCGGAGAGGCGAGCTGGAGGAGTTTCTCCGCTCCGTAGAAAAGGGCCCTTGAAGAGCCTCCGCGTAGTTTCGCTCCGGAAGGGCTCACCTCGAGGGTAAACTCTTCCTTACCAAGTTTCTTGTCGGTTTCGAAGACTACGTTGCCCTTCTTTGCCGCCGCCAGTTTTACGCCGAAGCGTCCTTCGAACTTCTCCATGAAATCCGTGGCAGCCAGCTCCTTCTTGGGAGCCTTCACTCCGGTAATGTCCTGAAGGAAGCCTCCGGTGTACTGCAGCTTCTGGGGGAAAGGATAGATGACGCCGCCGAGTTTCGCCGCGCCGAACAGCTGCAGTCCTGTGATCTTGAAGGGCTTGTAGTCCTTGCTGACGGTCTGCAGCGAAGGCGTCTCTACGTAGCGTATGTCCTTATAGAAGCGGAAGGTGAAGCAGTCGGAGGTCCATGCAGGGACGACGGTGTTCTCCCCCGCTGCCAGCGCCACGGCTTCGGTCACCGGCTTCCCGTCGGCAAAGACCTGAACCTTCGCGCCTTCCACGACGCCCGTCAAGGAGATGCTTACATGGTCGAGGAAGCACGCCTCGGAAAGGTGGAAGACGATGTCCACCCCGGAATCGTAAATCTTGTTGGTCTCGACGGTGTACGCTTTCCCAAACTTGAAAGCGGGCGTAAGGGCCTTGTCCGAGCGGGAAAGGAAGGTCTCGGTAGTGAAGGTGATTCCGCTTTCGGGAGCGGTCAGTTCTCCGATGAAAGGTTCTCCTTCTGCAAACGCGGCGCAGCAGACCAGCAGCGCGCCCAGGATGGTCATCAGTCTGTGTTTCATTTCTTTATGTTCTTACAACGCCAAATGGCTCCGATTTATTTCGCCAAGATACGAATAATCGGAGAACCATGCAAACTTATGACGATTACTAGAGGAAGGCGACGCCGATGAGCCGGGCTCGCTGTCTCCCGTGCAATTCGTTTTGGGCGTTGACCACCGGTACAGTGCCTTCAGGGGCATCCTGATTCCCAGAACCCACCCCTCAGGGCCTGGTTTTGGGAATGTACCATGTCCTGAATGGCCTCAGATGCGATCCTCTTCACAAAACGAATTGCAGGATTGGTTGACGGGGATCAAATCAAATAAAAAAACATAATAAAACTTGTACAAGTTAAAAAATGATATTACATTTGCATCATGAGCTTTGACGAGATAACAGAGGATGGCCGTTTGTGGGCCACACGATATGACGGGATGCCGGACAATATTCTGTTCTGCGTATTTCATGATTGGCTGGATATCGATTGGCTTCAGAGGTTCTTTACCGAGCATTCCGCGGATTTATGGAAGTATTTTAATATAATAGATCTCGATAAAGCAATATTCGACACTTTCTCTGATGCCGTCAGACTACAAAGCGTGATCCTTGATTTGTCTCCGGAAGCAGATTTGGACTCCTTATTCAGACCTCTTGACAACAACCGTACGGCAGAGATGACATTGGGAAAAGAGAAAGCCAAGGGGTTCAGGACATCAGGCCATCCATCATGGTTAAGGCTATATGCGCTGAAACTGGGGCCACAGTCATATATAATAACCGGCGGGGCTATAAAGCTGACCCATACGATGAGCGAAAGACAACACACTATTGAAGAACTGCAAAGACTGGAACAAGTTCGCAGATTCCTTATCGAAAATGGAGTCGTAGACTTGGATGGAATGATAGACTTTAACAACGTAACAAATGACTAAGGCAATCGATATCTTAAGAGCTCACAAGAGCGAAGAACCCTCTATGTGGAAAGAGCAGGCCCAGTGGCATGTGGACAACTGGGGATGGCTGATGCATTCCACACAAATCGCTCTGAATGCAAGGAATAGAATGACCGCTATGGGCTTGTCCCAAAAGGAATTGGCAGAGCGCATCGGATGCTCTCAACAGTATATTTCCTTAATCCTCAAGGGCAAGGAGAACCTTACTTTGGAAACAATCTCAAAACTGGAAAGTGCTCTTGATTCCCCACTGATCTCGCATCCGCAATTCAGTGCAGACGCATATACACTTCCCGGACAATCATATCGTAATTATTTAAATGACTCCGGCGGGAAGGATATGGAACCCGATGTCAAAACGAGCGATCTAGTGGATGGCTACCGGCCGCTTAAAGGAAGGCGGCGCCGATGAGCCGGGCTCGCTGTCTTTCGTGCAATTCGTTTTGGGCGTTGACCACCGGTACAATGCCTTCAGGGGCATCTTGATTCCCGGAACCCACCCCTCAGGGCCTGGTTTTGGGAATGTACCATGTCCTGAATGGCCTCAAATGCGATCCTCTTCACAAAACAAATTGCAGCAGCGGCCTATGCAAGGATTTTTTTATTATTTTTGTAAGTTATGAAAGAATTCTGGCGAGTCATCAGGCGCTATGCCGCTCCATATACGAAGTACCTCGGGGGATCCCTGCTGCTGAACATCCTGTCGGCGGTGTTCAACATCTTCTCCTTCACCCTTATCATCCCTATCCTGCAGATCCTTTTCAACATCAACGAGATGAGCTATGAGTTCATCGCGTGGGACGCAGCCGGGACTTCGCTCAAGGACAAGGCCGTCAACAACCTCTACTGGTTCGTCACCGAGGCAATGGGCCAGTGGGGTGCGCAGAGGGTCCTCCTGCTGCTCTGCCTCTTCCTTTCGGTGATGACCGCCGTCAAGACTGCCTGCTATTTCGGATCGAACGCCGTGATCGTACCCATGCGCACGGGTATAGTCAAGGACCTCAGGATGATGATATACAACAAGCTCCTGGGCCTTCCCATAGGCTATTTCAGCCAGGAGCGCAAAGGGGACATCATAGCCCGCATGAGCGGCGACGTCGCCGAGGTCGAATACTCCATCACGAACGTGCTGGAGATGATCATAAAGAACCCCGTCCTGATCCTGTTCTACCTCGGGACCCTGTTCATGATTTCCTGGCAGCTGACGCTGTTCGTTCTCGTCTTCGCCCCGGTCATGGTATGGCTCATGGGCGTGATAGGACGGAAACTTCGCGCCCGTTCCATGGAGGCGCAGACCCTGTGGAGCGACGTGATGGCCCAGGTAGAAGAAACCCTCGGCGGCCTGCGCATAATAAAGGCATTCCTGGCCGAAAAGAAGATGAGCGTCCGCTTCGACGCCGTGACGTCGGCGATGCGCTCGAAGAACACGAAAGTCGCCGTCAGGCAGGCCTCGGCCCATCCTGTCAGCGAATTCCTCGGGACGGTCATGATAGCGATAGTCCTCTGGTTCGGCGGCACCTTGATCCTCGGCGACAGGGCCGGCATCGACGCCCCGACCTTCATATTCTACATGGTCATACTCTACAGCGTCATCCAGCCGATCAAGGACCTTGCGAAAGCTGCGTACTGCATCCCGAAGGGACTCGCTTCGATGGAAAGGATAGACGCGATACTCGACGCCCGCAACGACATAATCGAAAAGCCGGACGCTGAAAGGATCACCTCCTTCGAAGACAGGATATCCTTCAGGAACGTCTGCTTCAGCTACGACGGCAACCGCGAAGTGCTGAAGGACATCAGCCTCGACATTCCCAAGGGCAAGACCATCGCGATCGTGGGGGCCTCCGGTTCGGGAAAGTCCACCCTCGTTGACCTGATCCCCCGATTCTACGACATAGAGTCCGGCAGCCTTACGATCGACGGCCATGACATCAGGGACCTCGATATCAGCAGCCTGCGCTCCCTGATGGGCAACGTCAACCAGGACCCCATACTCTTCAACGACACCATCTTCAACAACATAGCCTTCGGCGTGGAAGGCGCGAAGAAAGAGGACGTCATCGCGGCCGCGAAGATAGCCAACGCCCATGACTTCATAATGGAGAAGGAAGAGGGCTACGACACTAACATCGGGGACCGCGGAGTGAAGCTCTCGGGCGGACAGAGGCAGCGCATCAGCATAGCCCGCGCCATCCTGAAGAATCCTCCCATCCTGATCCTCGACGAAGCCACGGCCTCCCTCGACACCGAATCCGAGCGCATAGTCCAGGATGCCCTCGACCGCCTGATGAGCAACCGCACCACCATCGCGATCGCCCACCGCCTGTCCACGGTCAAGGACGCCGACGAAATCATAGTCATGGACGAAGGACGGATAGTGGAGCGCGGCCGGCACGAGGAGCTCATCGCCCTGGACGGACATTACAAGAAACTTCATGACATGCAGGCGCTGTAATATGGACAGGAAAAGACAGACCCTCATAGCCCGCATCGGGTTTATAATCTATCTCGGCGCCCTCGCATGGCTGTGCTTCGGGAGTTTCGACAGCCTGCCCGATGTCCAGCAGAAGTTTTTCGGCATCGACACGGACAAGATAGTCCATTTCATCATGTTCCTCCCCTTCCCGTTCCTGATGTTCTCCTCCTTCGAGATCCTCCACTGCAGGGCTTGGAAATACATCCTGTTCATCCTCCTGTCCTTCGCAGTGGGATGCGCCACGGGGGCGGCGACCGAATTCATACAGGGTTTCACGATGAACCGCGTAACGGACATCAAGGACTTCTATGCCGACGTTGCAGGCTGCGCGACAAGCGCCGTCGCTACCTTCCTCATCTATCTGAAACATGCCTCGAAATAAGCTTCTTACCATCATCCTGCTTTTCGCGGCGTCCATCAGCTCGCCCGCACAGGTCAAGGACGACTTCAAGGCGGCTTCGGACAGCCTCGCCGTCCTCCTGAAGGAGCGCACGGGCGTGAGTTCGACGGTTCCGCTGGACAAGGTGATGAAACGGGGAAAGAAACTGGACCTTTATTTCAAAAGGGAGCTTTCCGACTATCCATGGAGGCCGGCTGACATGAAATGGTTCCGCGCGCAGGTAGCAGCCCTCTTCCCCGACGATTGGGCCGGGTGGGAGCTCGGAGAGATCTGGTGCAGAAGGACCCCCCTGTCGGAACTAGCCATGGAGAAGGCCGGCAACGACGGCCGCAGCATCCGGACCCGCTTCGCAAAGCAGCCATCGGACGCCGGTGTGCTCGTGCGGAGGAGCGGCTCGCCCTCGTATGACAAAGGCATGTCCGGCAGGCACATAGCCCTGTGGCAGAGCCATGGACGATATTTCGACGAGAAGAGCGGACGATGGCTCTGGCAGCGGGCACAGCTCTGGCGCACCTGCGAGGACATGTACACCCAGAGCTACGTCCTCCCCTTCCTCATCCCCATGCTTGAAAGGGCCGGGGCGGTGGTCATGACCCCGAGGGAAAGGGATACGCAGCGGGACGAGGTGGTCTGCGACAATGACCCTGCGTTCAAGGGCGGCGACGCCCTGAGGACCAGGCGGCTCGGCAAATGCATCCCTTCCGGCAAATGGGAGGACGCCGGGACCGGATTCGCCGACACGAAGGAGTTCTACCTGATGGACGAGAACCCCTTCACGGCCGGCAGCGCCCTCAAGGCTGACTGCACATCCTCGGCCAGCCCCGGCGCGCGCATGCGCTGGTCGGCCGAATTCCCGTCCAGGGGCAGCTACGCCGTATATGTCTCCTACAAGACCCTGCCCGAAAGCAGCGCCTGCGCCAGGTACACGGTCGAGCATCTAGGAGGCAGGACCGAGTTCACGGTCAACCAGAAAATGGGCGGCGGCACATGGATATACCTCGGAACCTTCGATTTCTCGGGCAGCGGGGCGGTCATCCTCGACAACTCGACTCCGAAAGGCTGCAAATATGAAAAAGGCAGCGTGGTCACTGCCGACGCGGTGCGTTTCGGCGGCGGCTACGGCAAGGTCATCCGCGGCACCGACGCCGCCGACAAGTCGCTCTGGCGCACCTCTGGCCTTCCCGCGTACATGGAAGGGGCCCTCTACTCGATGCGCTGGGCCGGAGTGGAGCCCAAGGTATATGAAGAATGGGAAAGGGATTACGTCCGGGACTACGCCTCCCGCGGAGCCTGGGTGAAATGGCTCAAGGACGACAAGGGCATACCCTTCGACATGTCCCTTGCCTTCCACACGGATGCCGGCGTGACTCCGGACGACAGCATAGTCGGCACCCTTTCTATCTATACCCTGATGGCCGACGGCCACAGGACCAACACGGACGGCACCGACAGGATGAGCTGCCGCCTCCTTGCAGACAGGGTCCAGAGCCAGATAGCCCTTGACCTACGCAGCCAGTGGAATCCTGAATGGTCCCGCCGCCAGCTCTGGGACCGCTCATACAGCGAATCCCGCACGACGGATGTCCCCGCGATGCTGCTGGAACTCCTTTCGCACCAGAATTTCGCGGACATGAAATACGGGCTCGACCCCGCCTTCCGCTTCACGGTCTGCCGCTCCGTCTACAAGGGCATGCTGAAATTTCTGTCCGACCTCTACGACCGTCCCTACTGCGTCCAGCCGCTGCCGGTAAGCGCTTTCTCGGCGCTCCTTTCGGGCGACGGGAAAGCCGTCCTCGATTGGCAGCCCACTCCCGACCCTCTGGAACCTACGGCCGTTCCGAAATCCTACATAGTATATACAAGGATCGACGACGGTGCCTTCGACGAAGGAACGAGGGTCCGCACCAACCACTTCGAGACGGCCCTTCAAGCCGGCCATATCTACAGCTTCAAGGTCGAAGCCGAGAACGACGGAGGCCGCAGTTTCCCTTCCGAAACGCTCTGCGCCGGCATTCCCGGGGGTAGCAGCGAAGGAGCCGCAGTACTGGTGGTCAACAACTTCACCCGCGTTTCCGGACCGACATGGTTCGACACTCCGTCCTATGCCGGATTCGACGGGAGCCTCGACGGCGGAGTACCCTGGGGCTGCGACCTCAGCTACATAGGCGAAAGCTATCAGGCGCGCCGCGAACTGGGATGGGCCAGCGACTGGAATCCCGGATTCGGGGCCACTTCCTTCGACTACGACGGTCTTCCCCCGGCAGGCAACACCTTCGACTTCGTCATCGAACACGGCAGGGCCCTGATGGCCCTCGGGCGTCCTTTCTGCTCCCAGGGCAGGGACGCGTTCTCAGAATCCTCCCGGCACTGGGACACCGTGGACCTCCTCTGCGGGAAGCAGGTGCGCACCCCTCTCGGCGGTGCCAGCTTCGAAGTCTTCCCCGCGAAACTGCAGGATGCCCTGAGGGCTCATTCCTCAGCTGGCGGCAACCTCATAGTCTCCGGCGCGAACATCGCCACGGACATCTGGGACCGCATTTATCCGGTCGAAGTTGACAGCCTTCGCAGGGAAGCGGGCATGGCCTTCGCCCGCGAAGTTCTCGGATACGAATATGTCAGCAGTTTCGGGGCCAGGAACGGCAGCGTGCTACTGCCCGGCGGAGCGGCTCAGCTCTGGCACAGCCCCAACGGAACGCACTACCAGGTGGAAAGGTGCGATGCGATAGCGCCTGCGGGCGGAAAGGGCTCCGTTCTCGCGGAATACCCCGGCAGCGGGGCTCCCGCGGCGATAAAGACCCGAATTCGGGAAGGCGGCAGGAACGTCTGCTTCGGTTTCCCCCTGGAGGCCCTCACGGACGCTTCCGCCATGCAGGAACTGATAAGGATATCCCTCGACTACTTCAACGAACAATAATATCATGGAAAAGAATTTGATGGACAATCCCTTCTACGCGAAGGCAATGGAGTTTCTCCAGGACAATGACCTCTTCGACCTCGAACCCGGCAAGCACGTCATCGACGGCGACAACCTCTGGGTCAACATCGTGGACAGCAAGCTCAAGACGCCGCAGGAAGCCCGTCTCGAAGTGCACGACAAGTACATCGACATCCAGATCCCCCTCTCGAAGGAAGAGACCTTCGGAGTGAAGCCCCGCAGCGAATGCACCCAGCCTGTGGGCGAGATGGATCCGGTAAAGGACATACTCTTCTTCGCCGATCCTGTCGAAGAAACCGTCACCGTCAAGGCCGGCGGCGTGATCACCTTCGAGCCTGACACCGCCCACGCACCCCTCATCGGGGAAGGCACCATCCACAAGGCCATCTTCAAGGTCCGCGTAGTCTAGTACCATGACAACGCGTTCCCTAACGGCCGCACTGGTCTTCCTTCTGGCCGCCTGCCTCGGAGCAGGCGGCCAGGAGGTCAAGTCTTCCATCACCGGGCGCGTGATCGAAGAAGAAAACGGCCAGCCCGTCATCCAGGCCGGGGTGCAGCTACTGTCCGCCAGGGACTCCACCCTCGTCGACGGCAGCGTCACGAACGCCGACGGGCAGTTCAAGATCCCCTGCATCAGCGGGGACTACATCCTCAAAATCAGCTTCATCGGCTTCACCACCGTCTTCCGGGACGTCCACAAGACCCTGTCCAAGAATGATTTGGACCTGGGGGCGATCCCGCTTTCCACCGATGCGATCTTTCTCGAAAGCGCTGTAGTCGCAGCCAAGGCGCCCCCCGTCACGGTCATCGAAGACACCGTCGTATATAACGCAGCGGCCTTCAGGGTCGCGGAAGACGCTTCGCTCGGAGAACTGCTGAAAAAGATCCCGGGGCTGGAAATCAGCGGCAGCACCGTCACCCTGCACGGCAAACAGGTCAAGAAACTCCTTGTCGGAGGCCGCAAATTCTTCGGCGGAGACATCAAGGCAGGCCTGAAAAACATCTCCGCGGACATGGTCGAGAACATCCGCGCCTACGAGATGGAATCGGACATGACGCGCCTGACCGGTGTCGACGACGGGGATGAGGAACCCGTGCTGGACATCACGATGAAAAAAGGCGTCATGAACAGCTGGCGCAACCGCGTGGCCCTCGGAGGAGGCACGTCGGAAAGGTACATGGCCCGTGCCAATGCCACCCGCATGACCAAGGACAACCAGATCTCCGTCGTTGCCAACCTGCACAACACCGGGGACGAGGATGTCACCAAGATCACGGCGAACAACGTTGTCGGAAACGGCTCCAGGGGCGAAACCGGCCAGTCCGAGGCGGGCCTTACCTTCTCAAGGAAGACAGCCTCCACCGAGCTCGGCGGAAGTTTCCTCTACAACGGCTCCGACAGGGACGCCAGCGCCGACGTCAGGCAGCAGAACATACTCGCGTCCAGCATGTCCTACGTCAATTCGGCAAACCACTACCTAACGCTCAAGAACGATTTCAAGGGGAATTTCGAACTCGAGCACAAGCTTCCTTCGGATTTCACCCTCCTGTTCAACGGACTCGTCACCTACAACGGCTCCAACGCATACACGGACGCCCTGTCTTCCAATTTCAAGAAGGACCCCTACTCCGTCGAGGGCGTCGACCCTGCCGACTGGCTGGGAATCGACATCCCCGGCGACCCGTTCAAGTCCTTCAGGGTCAACAGCACGAGAAACCGCTCCCAGACCATCGGGGACAAGTTCGCCGGCAATTTCAGCGTGCAGCTTGCCAAGCGCATGGCAAAGAAGGGCCGCAGCCTCTCGGGCAAGGTCACATTCATCTACAACGGCTCGGATGAACTGCAGGCCCATGACTACCTCACACGCTACTACAAGATCAAGGCGAAACCGGATTCGGCCCGCCTGCGCAAGCAGTACCTGCAGACCCTGAACCCGAGCCGCACCTTGATCACGCAGCTGACCTACAGCGAGCCGCTCCACAAGCAGATATATTTACAGGCCATATACACCTTCACATACAAGAACACGGACAACGACAAGTCCTTCTATTCCCTGGAAAACAGCTTTCCGGAATGGAGCCTGGACGAGGGTCTGGGCAGGAAGGGGCTGGTCTCTTCCCTGCCGTCCGGCTATGAAAGCACCTTCGATCCGCTGTTCAGTTCCGTCGGCCGCTACGACTACTTCTCGCACCGCATCAACTTAAACCTCCGTTACCTCACCAAGAAAATCAACGTCACGGGGGGCGTCAACCTCGTGCCGCAGAACACCGTGCTCCGATACGACGACGGAGCGGGCGAGCAGACCATAAAGACCTCCGTCTTCAACGTCTCCCCCATGATCACGGTGCGCTTCAAGCAGAGGAAGACCAAGCAGTTCAACCTGACGTACAGGGGCGTGGGCTCATCCCCGACCATGTACAACCTCATGCCCGTCACCAACGGCACGAACGCCACGAACGTCTATCAGGGCAACCCCTATCTCAAGCCTACGTTCACGCAGACGATGAACCTCTCCTACAACTCTTCGAACATCAAAAAGCAGGAGAGTCTCGTGACGGGGGTGCAGTACCAGATGACCCGGAACGCTATCAGCAACCTGACGCAATACGACGAGGATTCCGGCGTGAGGACCAGTTCACCCGAGAACATCAACGGCAACTGGAGGGTGACCGCGAGCATGTCAGTGAACAAGACATTCCGCGACAGCCGTTTCTCAATGTCTTCCAGCACACGCGGAGAATACCGCAACACCCGGTCCTACCTCTACAACAACAAGCTGAAGGTGGCTGAAGTGAACACCACCACCCGGGCCATGGCGAGGGAACTGGCCGACCTGACCTTCCGCAACGACTGGCTGGAGATCCTTCTCAGCGGCGGAGGCGAGATCACGGACGAAAGGAGCCTGCTGCGCCCGGACATGAACCAGACGCCCTGGGCCCTCACGGCAGGATCCTCGCTGGACATCACCCTGCCCTGGAAGATGCACCTGACCGCGGATCTGACATCCATTTTCCAAAGGGGATACAGCTACGACGAACTCAACAAGGACTACTACATCCTCAACGCCCGCCTTACGCAGCCGTTCTTCAAGGGCCGGCTCCTGATGCGCCTGGACTGGTACGACGCCCTCGACAACAGCCTCAACATAGTCCGGTCTTTCTCCGCGGAACGCCGGAGCGTCACCATCTACAACGGCGTCAACAGCTACCTGATGCTGAGGCTCGTATATAAATTCAAGCTTTCCTGATTTTCAGCTCGCCCATCTCGACGGACACCTCGAGGGATACATCTCCGTCCAGAGGGAAAACGGCCGAAGACGTACTGCCTTCCCCGGAAGACAGGGCCCTGGAAGCTTCTCCATAGTCCCTCAGTATCCTTTCGGCATGGCGGAGGAAAAGTTCGCCCTTAGGCGTAAGCCGGACGCTTCCGCGGCTCCTTTCCAGCAGTTTCTCGCCAAGGATGCGCTCCAGTTCGGCTATGTTCTGGCTCACTGCGGGCTGGGAAATGCCGAGCCTGCCCGCCGCGGAAGTGAAACTGCCGCATTCGGACACGGTCACGAATATGCGCAGGCGGCTGTCCTCAAGCATCTTCCCCGAGTTTGAGCACGGAATCGGCCAGTGAAACGGCCGCGGGCCTGTGCGTGATGCAGATTATGGTCTTTGAACCCTTGTACCCTTCGGAAAGGCGCGACAGCAGTTCATGCTCCGTGGCCTCATCGAGGGCGGAAGTGGCCTCGTCCAGGATAAGTATGCCGCCGGGACGAAGCAGGGAGCGGGCTATGGCTATGCGCTGGGCCTGGCCTTCGCTGAGCCCCGACCCGACTTCGGAACAGGTGCTGTCCAGTCCGTCCGGCAGCCCGGTGACGAAATCCGCCACCGCGGCATGCAGGGCAGCCAGCATCCTCCCTTCATCAGCATCCGGGTCGGCCAGCAGGAGGTTCTCCCGTATGGTTCCGCTCATGAGGCTGTTGCCCTGGGGCACATACATGAAATTGCAGCGCGTGCGCGGGCCGGCAGGAACGCTCCTTTCCCCGTCATAGATTTCCACCTTTCCGGCCGCGGGCTTAAGGAGGGCCAGCAGCAGGCGCACGAGGGTGCTCTTCCCCGCCCCGGTCGGTCCCATGACCACGGTAACTGAGCCCGGAGCGAAATCATGGTCCAGGCCGGAGATGGTCTCACGCCCCTGGCCGGGATAGGAAAAGCCCAGGCCCTCCACCCTGATGCCGGGCACGCCGTTGAAGACTATGTCCTCGCCGTCATCCTCGAGCCCCACTTCGAGAAGTTCCATGAGCCTTTCTTCCGAGGAAAGGGCGCGGATGAAGGCCGGGATATGCCGGGTTATCTCCGCCACTGGCCGCTGGATCTGCCCCACAAGTTGCAGGAACGCCACCATCATGCCGTAAGTCACGCTGCCGTCGCGAAGCCCGGACGCCCCCCAGAGGAAGGCCAGGGCATAGCCGGACATGAACCCTATGCTCATGAACGCCCTGGAAATCGAGGCGTAATTCAGGCGCACCAGAGTCTTGTCCATGACATCGCGCTGCAGCATGCCCAGCTTTTCCATCACCTTGCCTGTTGCCCTGAGGGTCAGCACAAGGACCCTGTGCTGCAGGTTCTCCTGGATATGGCCCTGGATGCGGCTGTCGAGGGCACGTATCTCCCCGGTGATCTTGCGCATCTTCCTGAAGAAAAGCATGCTTCCAAGCACTGCCGCCGGCATGATCAGGATGAGCACCCACGCCAGAGAAGGCTGCATCATGAAGAGGTACACCGACGCCGCTACGAGCTGGACCGACGTGACCAGAAGGGCCGGAAGATTGACGCACAGGAATTCAGTTATCAGGCTGATATCCTGCTCGAGACGGTTCACCGTGTCCCCGCTGTGGAATTTCTCGCGCCCTGTCCAGACGCTGCGCATGACATGCGAGAACACGTCCCGGCGCATGTCGTTGCGTGTCGTGACCTCGATATATCCTTCCCAGTAGCGGATGAAGATGCGGCACAGGAGCTGGAAAGCCATGATACCGACGAACATCCACACCGCACGGGAAAAAGACCCTTCCTGCGAGCCCGTAGCCACGTCCACGGCGTTCTTGCTGGCCCACACGAAGCCAAGCGAAGCCGCGACCTCGGCCGTGCCGGCGAAAAACTTCACCAGCACCTTCCCCCGCACGGGACGCAGACGTCCGGCCAGGGAATACAGGCACGAGCGGAAAGACTTCATTTATTCAGCTACGATTCCGGCTTCGATCCACTTTTTCGCAATGGCCTCGGAGTCCTTCATGGCCGTTTCGGCATCGATGCCGTACTCTTCCACGAGGGCGTCCGCGAGGTCCTTGACGCTGAATTCACGCCCTTCGACGCTCTGCCACAGGAAGGCGGCGCTGTCGTTCAGCGAGATCATCTTGTTGAAATTGATCTGTGCCAGGCTTTCCCCTGTCACGATATGCTCCTTGGCTATGTTGCGGAGCCTGAATCCTTCTACTATCTTCATCTTAATCTTCTGTTGATTGCCAAATAAACCCTTCTTGCGAGCAGCGGAAGGCCGTTCCAGAGCGCGGCCGCCCTCTTGCTGGCCCGGGTGGTACAGTCCCTTGTACGGCCCGAGGGACGTATGATGCTTATCGCCGTCCCGACGACATCCCCGACCGAACACTCCTCATTCCCCCGGAGATTGCCGTCCCCGTGGAGGATGAGCCGGTCGCCCTGCCGGGAAGCGACCCTGTGCAGCACGTAATGGCCGGGCTTCAGCAGCGCAAGGACTATGTCCCCGGGCTGCACGTCCTGCCTCAGTTCGAGGTTGACGCTGTCCTTGTCCCCGCGGATGAAGGGCAGCATGCTGTTGCCCTTGGTCATGATGACCACCTGATGGCCCTCGCGGAGCATCTTGGAGACCTCCCCGAGCAGTATTTCGTTGGGCAGGACCACCTTGTTCATCAGCGGGTCACCTCCGAGAAACAAACCCTCGCAGCCTCCTCGTCAGGACGGCAGTCGAGGACATAACAGGGAACGGAAAGGACCACTGCCTCCAGCGTGGCGTGCAGGCCGTCCGCCATCGAGCGGTCAGCCTTGAATCCGGAACTGGACGAATAAAGGGAAGCGTAGGACTCCACGACGGAAAGCCGGGAAATCTCGTTCCGGGGGCACTGCCGGATGCGGACGAACGCCCCCACAGGCCATTCCTCATTCTTGTAGCACGGGGTCTTGCCGCTCCAGGGGGAGCCGAAGGCATGGATGCTGCCGTCCTCCATCACGCGGACTATGGGATTGTCGTCGTTGACAAGGTGCGTTCCTTCGATATACTTCAGCCAGAGGCTGCTGTGCGTGCTCTTTCCGGTACCGCTCTTCCCGAGGAAGAGGTAGGCTTTCGAATCATGGCACACGACGGAGGCGTGCATCTCGAGGGTACCCAATCCCGCCGTGGAGAAAGCGAAGAGCAGCATCAGGGCGTTGTTGATGCCGAAAAGCGCGTCCCGGCCCCTTTCCACCTGCACCATGGCGCTGCGGAAATCCTTTTCCGCCAGCATCCTCGCGCAGACGGGGCGCTCCGCGGTGACGGCCATCTCGCTGTACCAGCGTTCCCCGTTCCTGTAGAGCACGATCTTGGGCTCGCCGGGCTCCGTGGCCACGTCGTATATCTTATCTTCACCGCCGCACGGAAGGGAGGCGACCGTCTTCAGGGTGAAAAGCGGATCGTCCGAAGGGTCCGTCGCGAAAGGTTCATACTGGGAGAGCATTCCGGCGAGGTCGTCCCCGTCCGGAATCTCAAGATGGAACACGTGTCCGGCTACTTTGAATGCTTTGGTCATCGCTTGTAAACAGGAAACAAAGATAACCATAATTTTTATTATATTTGTGCTTTGTATGATTCAACGACAAGATATGGAAGGGAAAGAAAATACAATCCGGCTCGAATACAACACCTCGAGAGAGAAACTCGGAATGCCCGAGTACGGGCGCAACGTACTCAAGATGGTCGAACAGCTCCGCGAGATTCCCGACAGGGACAAGCGCAGCGAGCAGGCGCGCGCCGTCGTCAAGACCATGGAACTGCTGAACCCGCAGGTGCACCAGCAGGAAGACTTCGAGCACAAGCTCTGGGACCACCTCTACCTCATCGCCGGCTTCGACCTGGACATCGATTCCCCCTACCCCTGCCCCGTCCCCGAATCCTTCACGACGAGGCCCGTGCCCCTTCCGATGAAAGGGACCAAGATACGCGCATACCACTACGGACGCAATATCGAGAAGATCATCGACCTGATCTGCACCGAGCCCGAAGGCGAGGTCAAGACCGCGATGATACGCTCCCTGGCCATCTACATGCGCCAGCAGTACCTCATCTGGAACAAGGACAGCGTCGCCGACGAGACCATCTTCGCCGACATCGAAAAACTCTCCGGAGGGAAGCTCCGCATCCCCGAGGGGATAGTCCTGAGCAAGATTTCCGAAGACGCATCCTTCAACCGTCCCGGAGCCGGGGTCCCCTCCTCCGGTGGACAGGGCCGGAACTGGAACAACCGCAAGAACCGTAAAAACTTCAAGAAGAACAAATGAGCCGGCTCGACTCCCTGCGTTTCTGGAGGAACTGGGACGACGACGAAAAGTCATCCGCGAAGAAGATAGCGGGCCTTGCAGTCGCCGCCCTTGCCCTGTTCATATTCCTCGCCTCGTTCTCCTACCTGTTCCACTGGAAGCAGGACATGAGCCTGCTGACCGACCCCTCGATGATGGATTCATCCACCGCCGTCGGGAACGCGGGAGGCAAGCTGGGATACAAGACGGGGCATCTGCTCGTCGGGGAATGCTTCGGGCTCGGCAGCTTCGCCCTGCTTGTCATCCTGTGCGCGGTTTCGGTCCGCCTTATCACCGGCAGGTGGAGATGGTCCCTCCTGAGGACCGCCTTGATCGCCATCAGCGGCGCCTTCGTGGCTTCCCTGCTGCTGGCCTTCGCGGGCCATCTCGCAGGGATGGATTCCGCATTCGGATACGGCCTCGGAGGCGCATGCGGCAGCCTTGTGGTCAAGTGGGCCGGCAACCTTCTGGGCATCCCCGTGACCGGAGTGCTCATATTGCTCCTGCTCCTCGGATGGCTGTTCTTCTCCAGCAGGAGGTTCACCCGCTGGTTCTCCTCCCTCGGAAAGAAAAAGGAAAAGAAGGAGAAGGAACCCGAACTGCCTCAGCCGCAGGAAGAAACCGTACCCGAAGAGGTAGTTCCCTTTGACACGGAAGAGGACGTGACCGGCCCCATTGTGCCGGAAGAACCCGAAGTGGTACCCGCACCTGCAGACAAGCCCGCTCCCGCAGCGGAAGAGGCCGCCGGAGCGGAGGCCATGGAGGTCATCCGGGACGAGGACCTCATGGACGAGGTCACCGAAGACCTGCCTCCCATCGACAACCGCCTGGACATGCCCGAAGGGCTTCCCAAATACAAATTCCCGTCCCTGGACCTCCTGGAAAGCCATGCCGCCGCCCGCAGGGACGTCTCGATGGAGGAACTCCAGCGCAACAACAACAAGATACGCGCTTCGCTGGCGAACTACAAGATCCAGGTGGTGGACGTCAAGGCCGTGGTCGGTCCGACCGTCACCCTCTACAAGGTCTATCCGGCGCCGGGCGTGAAAATCGCGGACATACGCAAGCTGCAGGAAGACATCGCCCTTTCCCTCAACGCGAAGGGAGTGCGCGTGGTGACATTGTCGGATTCCGTCGGCATCGAGGTCGCGAACGACTACGCCTCGATCGTGCCGCTTAAGAGCCTCCTGAACGACGAAGCCTTCAGGACCAGCAAGGCGGACCTCCCGGTCGCGATCGGCTACACCATCACCCAGAAAGTCAAGGTGTTCGACCTCGCCGACGCCCCGCATCTCCTGATCGCCGGCGCGACGAAGCAGGGCAAGTCCGTGGGACTGAACGTCATAGTTTCCTCCCTCCTGTACTCCAAGCACCCTTCCGAGCTGAAATTCGTGTTCATCGACCCGAAGATGGTCGAATTCTCATCCTACGCCGGCCTGCTGCACCACTATCTGGCCGTGCTTCCCGACGCCGTCGGAGAAGAGGACGAGAGGAACAACGCCATAGTCAAGAAGGCGTCCGACGCCGAAAAGATACTCCGCTCACTGTGCAAGGAGATGGATGACCGCTACGAACTGCTCAGCCAGTCCGGGGTCAACAACATCAAGCTCTACAACGAAAAGTACAAGAACCGCAAGCTGAATCCGAAGAAGGGACATCATTTCCTTCCTTACCTCGTGGTCGTGGTAGACGAATACGCGGACCTCACGATGACCGTCGGGGCCTCCGCTGAGACCCGTGCCGCCAGCAAGAGCATCACCAACTCCATCATCAGGCTCGCGCAGAAAGGCCGCGCCGCCGGTCTCCACGTCATCCTCGCGACCCAGCGTCCTTCCGTGGACGTCATCTCCGGTATCATCAAGAGCAACTTCCCCATGAGGATAGCCTTCAGGGTGGCCTCGAGGGTCGACTCGATGACCATCCTGGACGCTCCCGGCGCCGAAAAGCTGATAGGAAAGGGCGACATGCTCTTCTCCGCCGGCATCGACTCCGAGCGCATCCAGTGCGGCTTCATAAGCAACGACGAGATCCACGCCATAACCTCCTTCATCGAAGAGCAGCAGGGCTATGCGAAGAGCTACAACACCCCGCTCTACCTTCCCGCTCCGGAAGAGGCCGGAGGCAAGGAAGGCGGCATGACGGACATGAAGGACCTCGACGAACGCTTCGAAGAGGCCGCACGCCTCGTAGTGACGACTCAGAAGGGATCCACCTCCGACCTGCAGCGCAAGCTCGGCATGGGCTACGCCAAAGCCGGCCGCGTAATGGACCAGCTGGAAGCCGCTGGAATCGTCGGCCCGCAGGAAGGTTCGAAGCCCAGGCAGGTTCTGGTATCATCTTTGAATGAACTTGAACCGATACTGGAAGCTTTCCTGAAATGAAACGCCTGACCGCCATCTTATCAGTTCTGCTGTCCGTCGCATTCTCCGCGGCGGCCCAGCCTGACCTGCAGACCATCCTGAAGCAGACTGCAGCCAATCCCGTCAGTTTCGACTACAGCTACGCATCCGCCGGCAAGATCCCGGTCACGGGCAAGGGAAGCGTCTCCGTGCAGGGAAAGATGTACCGCACTGAAGGCGGCGGGCTGAAGATATGGTGCGACTCCCTGACCCGCTGGACCCTCGACATGGAATCGAAGGAAGCATATATCGAAAAGGTCTCGGACTCCCCCGACATCCTTTCGGACCCGGTCCCGTACCTGGGCAGCCTGACGGACTTGAAGACCAATCCCGACGGGACGGTCACCGGCATCTGGAAGCCTCAGGACCAGGAAATCCGCTTCACGATAAGCAACATCCGCATGATTCCCCGCAGGGAAGGGCCGGAAGATTTCCGCTTCGATACCGGCTCCCTCGACAAAAGCTGGGTCGTCACGGACCTCAGATGACGGGCACGACCTTGTCCTCCCTCACATACCAGACGGCACCGGACACATCCGGATAGCCCATCGCGCGGTACAGTTCCACGTAGGATGCGACCTGGCGCAGGTATGACTTGCGCTCCTCCCCGAACTTGTAGTCTATCACGAGGGTCCTGTCCCTGCCAAGCACGACCCTGTCGGGACGGTGCTCGCCGCCGTCAGGGCCGAACAGCGAGACTTCGTTGCGGCAGTCTCCGGAGAACCAATCCGGATGGGCCGCAATACGCTCGGAGAGTATCCTGCCATGCTCCGCCCCCTCGTCCGGGGTGAGGATGCCGCCGGAAACGGCCGCCGCCACCGCGGCGGGCAGGTCTCCGGGAGTTCGCACCTTCGACAATATGTCGTGCAGGGCTATTCCGCCAAGCCTCGCGGATGCCATGGACCCGGTCACCCCGTCAGGACCGAAGAAGTCGGAAGCCTCGTCGGAGGGCATCAGGCGGCTGCCCGCTGGGATGGAAACATACCCCCCGGGGAAGGGCTCCGCAGACTCTTTTTCCTCCCTTTCCATCTTCGTGAAATCGTAGGGCGTCCCGAAGCTGACCTCCTCGAAAGCTCCGCCGTAGTCGTAGAGGATCTCGGAGAAGTTGCCGTACTCGGGCTTTCCCTTCGAGATGCTCTCACGGCATTTCTTGCTCGGAGTGCGGGCTATGACGTGGAGCGAACGGGATGCCCGCGTCAGGGCCACGTAAAAGATGTTCATGTTGTCCACCAGCTGCATCCTGCGCTCTCCGGCGTAGCTGTCCCAGAACAGGGTCTGCTCCGAGGACGAGGTCAGCTCGACCGGGTAGATAAGCCCCACGGCGGGATCGAGGTCCGTTCCCTCCGTATCCAGGCTGCACCAGTGCACGTCCCCCTTGTACATCGTGACCTTCTCCGCATAGGGGAAGATAAGGTACGGAAATTCCAGGCCCTTGGCCTTGTGGACGGTCAGTATCCTTACTGAAGAGGCGCTTTCGGGAGAGCCGATGTAGAAGTCGTTCCCCTCCCAATGCCTGAGGAACCCAGCGGGATCGCTGCCGTTGACATCCACCCAGCCGCGGAGCTCGTCCATGAAGGCCTGGATGAAAAGGGCCTCGCCTTCGAAAGGCTCCGGATCGCTGCCGTGCAGTTCCCTGAGCAGGGCCTCGCAGAGATCCTGGAGTGAATGGTACCTTTCAGGCATCTTTATGTCGAGGGAAGAAACCAGGAATGCGGACCTGGTGTCCGTCGGATCCGAAATGCAGCCGAGAAGGGACACGAGACGGCGTACGACGACGGAAGATTTCAGATTCAGCGAATCGTCCGAAATCACGGGAATCCCCTCCGAGACAAGCAGCGAGGACAGTTCTGCCCCTTCCTTGCGGTTGCGGACCAGTATGGCTATGTCCCCGTAGCAGGCTCCGGCGGCGATTGCTCCACGGACGGAATCGAGCACGGCCTTCTGCTCGTCGTCGCAGAAACTCAGGCGGACGCAGCCCTCCTGCGCCTCCTTCGAACACACCTTCTGGACCACGTCGGAATAGATATCCTCCAGCCCGAGGGCCTTCGCCGCGAAGGGGAAGAAACCGTTGTTGAAGGATACTATCCTCCTGGCGCTCCGCCAGTTTCCGTCGAGGACCTCGACATCCGCGCTGGGGAAGGCCTCCACCACTCCGGAGCCCAGCAGGGTCCAGTCCGAATTGCGCCAGCGGTATATGCTCTGCTTGACGTCCCCGACGATTAGGTTGTCCCCGCCCTTCGACTCGCTCTCGCGCAGCAGGGGCAGGAAATTGTCCCACTGTATGTTCGAAGTATCCTGGAACTCGTCGAGCAGGAAATGGTCGTAACGGGTACCGAGCTTTTCGTACACGAACGGTGCATCGCTCCCGTCGATGATGTCCCTGAGAAGCGTATTCGACTCGTCCAGGCACATCACGTTTTTTTCCTTCATCAGGGCATCGAATCCCCTGTAGAACTCACCTGCGAGACCTAGCGCATCCACGAGCCTGTCCACGGCCCACATGGTGCAGTATATGCGGTACGGCTCCCCGAAAAGATCCACAAGCTCCGCCGGAGCGGCTTTGAGGGCCCTCTTGCCGGGCATCTTTATCTTCTCGCCGGGCTTTACAGGAATCCCGGACGCTGCAGCCTTTTCGCTGAAATCCCGTATGATGCGGCGGCACTCCGCCCTGACCAGCTTCAGCCTGTCCTTGGAAAAGGCTTCCGAATCCTTAAGTCCGGTCTTTTCGGCCAGTTCCCGATGCTCCTCGCTCTTGAGCATCTTTCCCATCCCGTACAGGGCGTCCTCTATGTTGAAGCGCTGCCCCTGCTCGAGACTGTCGGAAATTCCGGCCTTGAACCAGGCGAAAAGCTCCGTCTGGTCCTCGGTGAGGGAATCCAGGATACGGTCCATTGTCTCCTCTATGAGGGAATTGCGGTCCAGCTCGACCTGATAATCCGCGAACTGCCCTATCTCCCTCGAGAAGGCCTTCAGGGCCTGCTGGAAGAACTTGTCTATGGTGCTCACGGAGAAGGCCCCGTAATCGTGGAGCATGTCCACGAGGAGGCGCCTCGCCTTCGGATCCAAGGCTGAGCGCTCGCGCAGCGCCTTCAGGATGCGCGCCTTCATCTCCGCCGTAGCCTTGTTCGTAAAGGTCACCGCGAGGATGTGGCGGTAGATGTACCTGTCGTCGGAAGACAGGAGGATGTCCAGGTATTTGTTCGCGAGCCGGTATGTCTTGCCGGATCCCGCGGATGCCTTCAGTATCTTCATCTTCCGCAGATCATTTTGAAATCACACCATTCGCAGTTCTTCGCATCGGGGCAGCGGCGGAACGGCACCGCCGGGTCAGCGATCTCTGCAAGCAGTTCCCCGAGCCTGGCTTCCATGAGGGAAGTGAATACGGGGCTGAGGGCCACGTTCTCCACCTCGCGCACGAAAAGCCGGGAAGTCTGGTAGACGGAATTGACCAGGCTGCGCCCCTTCACCAGAGGGGCCGTCTGCCTGTCATGACGCACGAACGTGTCGTACAGATACAGCTGGAGGGCTATCTTGGGCCGCTTCGAATCATCGGGGCCGAAGACCTTCTCCACGACATCGGCGGCATTGCCGTCGTCTATGAGGAAATCTTCGTCCGTGACCTTTCCGGTCTTGTAATCGACCACGCGGACCTCTCCGGGCACGAACGAGTCCAGACGGTCTATGTATCCCTTGAAACGGAATCCCCCGATCTCGTCGAAAACCCGCTGCTCGAGCCCCAGGACGTCGAAGCCGTCCGTCCCGCAGGCCTTCATGTAATCAAGGTCCCTCTGGAGCACCTTCGCGGCATAGCGGCAGACCATGTCCTCGAAAAGCAGGTTGCGGCCGACGACCTCGAAGGTGCGCAGCTGCCCGAGGATCTTGCGCCGCACTATCTCCCGTATCCGGACCTTGTCCTTCATAATGGCGGAAACATACTCCGCCGTGATACGGCCGCCGCTTACCCCGTAGATCTCCTGCATGGTCTCGTGGAAGACGTTCCCTATCATCCCCGCATCCAGGTTCTCGCTCAGCTCCTCCTTGTCCCTCAGGCCCTTGACGCTGTGATAATAGAAACGCGCCGGGCAGGACAGATAATCCTGCAGGGACGAGGCGGAGAGGTACTTTTCCTTAAGCACGGCCAGGTCTTCTTCCGTCTTCGGGATGTCCCCTTCGGCGGGCGCGGTGCGTATGAGCGAGGACTGGACGTACCTTCGGACCGGGAGTCCGAAGTGCATCTCCAGCTGCTTGATGTAGCGGCTCTCCTCGCCGGAGCGGCTGATCTCGGTACGGGAATCATACAGGAGCCAGACCTTCTCCGCCCTCTGGATCATGCGGTAGAAATAATAGGCCCAGACTGCATCCTGATACTCGTAGGTCGGGAGTTCGAAGCCCTTGCGCAGCTCGGCGGGGATGAAGGAAGAGGCCACGCTGCGGCGGGGGAAAAGGCCCTCGTTGCAGCCAAGGACCACCAGATTCTTGAAATCCAGGGCCCTGGTCTCCAGGGGGCCCATGATCTGCAGCCCCTTCAGCGGCTCCCCGAGGAAGGGAACGGCCATCCCGGACAGGAGCTGCCCCAGAAGACGCATCCAGCTCGAAGGTTTCAGCTCCAGTCTGTACGAGCCGAGACGGGTCAGCAGCTGATAATACTCTTTCGCGAAATCCTTCTCCACGGCCATGTTGCTTCCCTCCTCCGGAGTGAGCCTTCCGGCCACGGCCGTGACCACGGAGCGCAGGTACGAGGCCAGGGCGGAACACTGGGCGGCATCCGCCTCGGAAGGGGATTTCAGGACAGGCGTAAAGATCACGGAAAGGAGCCCCTTCCCGGCAAAGGCGCTCTCCGGGACATAGAACTCGCCGGATTCGAGGATCCCGGCGACTGCCTCCTTTTCCGCCTCGTCCGTCACCGTCTTGAAGATGCTGTTGGCAAATACGGCGCGCACCTGGCGGTTGTAGAAATACCACACCCCGTCCTTCAGCCGCAGATGCATCTGAAGGGCCGCCACGGCGTTCATAAGCGACCAGAGCTCGCTCCCCCCGAGGGGATAGCCCATAGTCACGTTGATATCCTTTATCTCTTCCGGAATGGAATTGAGGACCGGGATCAGGAGCCCCTCGTCCGGAAGCACGACGGCGCTCTCCTCCCCGAGCTCCCCGAGCCCCTCCGGCGCCAGCCGGGAAAGGATTCCGGGCAGCTGCTTGGCCTGCCCGACGGAGGACGGGACGCTGAGCACGTTGACCTCGGGAAGTCCCAGCCCCTCCGGATCCGGGTCGAAAGCCTGGGGAAACTCCAGCACGTTCTGCGAGAGGAAAAGGGACGACTTGTTGTGCGGGTCCTTTATCATCTCCGAGGAATAATCCCAACAGAAAGCGGCGAGTCCTGCGTCGCGAAGGCGCCTAAGCACCTTCTTCTCACAACCGTTCAGGGCGTTCAGGGCCACGAAGACGAACTTTTCCGTCCCGGGGAAAGCCCCGGCAAACACGTCGGCGGCACTCTCCGCATCCAGCCGGTCTGCCAGATTCCTGTACACCTGCCCCTCGTACGACATGCCTTTCTGCCGCAGACGGGCGTTGAAGTTCCCGTACAAGGGCTTCAGTATCTCCCACAGACGGAGGAAACTCTCCTTGTACTTCCCCCCGGAATTGAAATGGTCCACGAAACGGGTGACGGCCGCAACCTGCGTTTCGGAAAGGTAGTCCGGAGAGGCGAGAAGAGCCCTGAAGTCCGCCACGTTGGCGAAAAGCCTGTCCGCGTCGCAAAGGTACTTGTCCACGTCGTTGAAATCCGACAGGACCACGCCTCCCCAGAAAATGAAGTCGTCCAGCGGCTCGGCCTTTTCGTTGAGTTCCTTGTAGCAGGAGTACAGCTCCAGCAGGAGCTGCAGCCGGTCCGTCGGGACCGCTCCGGCCGCCCTATAGAAGAAGTCGTTGATAGTCAGCATCTTCGGGGCCACGCACGGCTTCCCGGAAGCTGCCACCTCTGCTGCGAGGTACTTCCTGAAGAAGGCGATGGAACGCCGGTTCGGAAAGACGAAACAGGTCCGCTCCATATCCCCACCGGCAAAGAAATGCCCGGCTACTTGCTGCAAAAAAGCTTTCATGCCACAAAGATACCGCGTGCTTGTGCCAAACCGCGATACAAACTGTTATTTTCTGACAATGATCCTCTCGATACGCCGCGGCACGGATGTAAGGATCTCATAAGGTATGGTCCCGAGTATCCCGGCGATCTCTTCGACGGTTGGGTCTTCCCCGAAAATCGTCACGGTGTCCCCCACCTTCACATCCGTTCCCGTGACATCGAGCATGCACATGTCCATGCAGATATTCCCTATGGTCGGGACCCTTCGGCCTCCGACGCTGAAAGAAGCCCGTCCGCAGCCCAGGTGCCTGTCGAGGCCGTCGGCATACCCGGCCGGGATCGTGGCCGTGACCGTCCCCTCCGGAGCCACTTTCCCGTGGCGGCCGTAGCCTATGGTCTGGTCCGTCCCGCTCAGCTGCTTGACCTGCAGCACCTTGACCTTGAGCGAAGCGACGGGTTTCAGTTTCACGCCGGGAAGGGCGCTGATGCCGTAGATCCCTATCCCGAGGCGGACCATATCGAACTGGTACTGCGGGAATCTCTCTATCCCCGCGGAATTCAGCACGTGCCACATCGGGCGGTACGGAAGGGAGCCGGAAATCTTTTCGGCCTGTTCCCGGAAAAGCGCGATCTGGCCGAGTGTGAAGGCATCCTCCGCCGGATCTTCAGCCGCCGCAAGATGCGAATAGCAGGAACGCACGCGCACGTACGGGCATTCCTGAAGGAAAGAAACCAGTTCGTCCGTCTCCGAAGGCATGAAGCCCAGGCGGTGCATCCCGCTGTCTATCTTTATATGGACCGGCCAGTCCCGCAGGCCCCTTTTCCCAAGGGCTTCGCAGAACGCCTTCAGGGTGTACAGATTAGGGATCCCGGGTTCGAGCCTGTTGTCTATGATCTCATCGAAGAAGTCCGTCCCCGCGGTCAGAACGAGTATGGGCAGGGATATACCCGCGCGCCTCAGTTCCATGCCCTCAACGGGCAGGGCTACGGCGAGATAATCCGCGCCGGCCTGCTGCATCATGGAGGCGAATTCGACGGCCCCGTGGCCGTATGCGTTCGCCTTCACGAGCACGAGCATCTTCGTGGACGGCTGAAGCAACGACCTGAAATACCGGTAGTTGTCCAGCGTGGCCTGCAGGTTCAGTTCAAGTCTCGTGAAATCGTTCGCTCCGTTCATTCTTCCGTTTCAAGGTTCATCGCATACTCCACCTTCGAGGCGGCCTCCGCTCCGGCGACGGCCTTAAGTATCTCGAGCCCGAACGCCTGGGCATGACCGGCGCTGCGCCCGGTGATGATCCTTCCGCAAGCCACGGCGGCCCGGGGTTCGAACACGGCGCCCTTTGAAAGCGGCAGGTTCCCGCAGCCGTCGAAGCAGGTGAAGCGCACTCCTTCCAGTTCCCGGAGCTGCCCGAGCACATAACCCGGAGCGGCGCAGATGGCCGCCACGGTCCCTCCGGCGTCATAATGATCCTGCATGAGGCCCATCAGCGGAGCGCAGGCGGCGAGGTTCTTCGTGCCGGGCATCCCTCCCGGGAAAACCATCACGTCCCGGCTGTCCGTACCGGCGCCGGACCGGTCCAGGGCCGCAAGTGTCGTGTCTGCAATCACCCTGACCCCGTGGGAAGAGCGCACCCCGGCATCGTCAGAGATGCTGACAAGTTTAACGTCCACGCCTCCGCGGCGCAGGATGTCGCAGGTCGCAAGGGCTTCGACATCCTCGAAGCCGTCGGCAAGAAAAATCCAGACTCCTTTCATGGAATGCAATATATTGAGCGAAGATACGCATTTTTTTGCGTATTTTTGTCCAATAATATGGAAGAAGAAAAGAAACTGTATCCCCTGCGCTTCCGCCCCCTGGAAGACGCCTACGCATGGGGCCGGGAGGTTTTCCTGCTCGCCGACCTCGGATACCGCGATTCCCTCATCAGGGACGGATGGCTCGCCGGCAACTCCGTCGGCGAACTCATGGACATGTACATGGACCGGGTCGTCGGGGACGATGTCTTCGAACGTTTCGGCCGGCAGTTCCCCCTGCAGGTGAAATACATACGCGTTGAAGGCAGGCAGCCCCTCCGCGTCCATCCGGACGGGGAAACGGCCTCGCAGCGCTACGACTTCCTCGGCAAGGACAAGATATGGTATGTGGTCAATGCCGAGCCGGGAGCCAGGATCCGTTTCGGATTCGCCGAAGACATGGATGCCGGACGTTTCTGGCAGGCCTGCACGGAAGGGAAGCTGGAAGGAATCCTCCGCTGCGAAAATGCGGCCCCCGGCGACTGCTTCCTCATCCCCGCCGGGACGGTCCACGGAGCCGAAGGCAGGCTCACGATAGCCGAGATCTCGGAATCCTCGCCCCTGGACTTCCCGGTCCACTCCCCCGGCGAGGTGCTCTCCGAAGAAGAATTCGACCCGGCGCTGCCCATGACGGACGCGTTGGACTTCATAAACTACTCCCGCTGCGACGGATGCAGGATAAAGCCCGCCGCCGGCGGGATGCTCGAAGACGGGCCACGCTTCACCGCACGCCGCTTCGACCTGAAGGCACCCCTGCACATCTGGTCCGAGACGGCCACCGGATTCGAGATCTTCCTCTGCACCGCCGGGGAAGCCGCAGTCCGCGAAAAGGACGGGCAGGAATACCCTCTCAGGCCCGGGGAAGTCATGCTGGTCCCTTCGGAATGCCCCGACGTGGTCCTCGCTCCCCGGAAAGACGGTACCGTCGTGCTCGAAGCCACAGTGAACGCCGTCCCGGAACCCGATCCCTACATCAACCCGGAAGCGGCTCCGGTCCTTCTAGAAGACATGTGACATGGCAGATTCGGTACGCATAGACAAATACCTCTGGGCCATCAGGGTCTTCAAGACCCGCAGCGACGCCACGGACGCCTGCAACGGCAACAAGGTCCAGATTGGCGGAGTGAACGCGAAGCCGTCTAAGGCCGTCAAGGCCGGCGACCTGATCACGGTGCGGAAAGGCGCCGTCCAGTATAGCTACAAGGTCATATCCACGACCGAAAACCGCATGGGAGCCGCCCTCGTGCCCCAATATGCTGAAAACCTCACCCCGGAAAGCGAACTCGAAAAACTCCACGCCCCCGCCGAGACCTTCTTCGTGCGCAGGGAAAGGGGAAGCGGCCGCCCCACGAAGAAGGAACGCCGCGAGATGGATGCCCTCTGGGACGCATTTGAAGACAGATAATGAAAAGACTCACCATATCGCTGCTGGCCGCGGCGCTTCTTCTGCCGGGCCTGATGTCCTGCTCCGGGCGCAGGGGCGGTTTGCCGGAACTGAAATCCGAGGCGGATCTTTCCGGACTGACCATAAGCTGCTCGGCGGGAAACTATTACGAAAGGAAATTCTCCTCCAGGGAGGATGTCACCGTATTCGCGTGCAACTCCGAAGCGGATGCAATCCAGGCCGTGAGGCAGGGACGCGCGGACGTCTTCGTCACGGACGAGGTGATCCTGTCGGACGAAACCATGCAGAGGCTCGGACTCAGGAAGGCCATGCTCGGAGAGGACGTGTTCGACGTAGCTTTCGCCCTGCACAAGGGTGATACCGGACTCATGGAAGCGATGAACCGCTTCCTTGCCACGGCGCCCCTCGACAAAGTGGTCGATTTCTGGCTTCACGGCGGCCCGGAAGTTCCGGAAGGCGAGCCGGGCGCATCTGAAGGCAAGGGGGCCCTGCGCTGCATCGTCGCCCTCAACCTGGAGCCGGTCTGCTTCATCGGGGATGGCGGGGTATGGACAGGCATGGAACCGGATATCCTGCGCCGCTTCGCCCGCTCCGTCGGACGCGACATTGAATTCGAATACCTGAGCCTCGGATCCGCCATCATGGCCCTCGAGACGGGACAGGCCGACATCGTCACCAGCAACCTTTTCGTCACGGAAGAGCGCAAGAACTTCGTCGATTTCTCGAATCCTTACGCCCAAAGCCGCCCGGCCTATTTCGTCAAGGCTAAAAGCCATGCAGGAGGCGTCAGCCTCGGGCGCAGGATAAAGATGAGCCTTGTCACCGAAAGCCGCTGGAAACTCATCACTGAAGGCCTTGTCGAGACGCTCAAGATCACGTTCATGTCCATACTGCTCGGCACCGTTCTCGGCGCCGGTGTCTGCGCGGCAAGGCGCAGCCGCCGCAGATGGCTCCGCAACGCGGCCTCCGTCTACAGCTCTTTCCTGCAGGGTACTCCGACGCTGGTCTTGCTCCTCATCATGTTCTACGTGGTCTTCGCTGGCTCCGGAACCAGCGGCACCGCCGTCGCCGTCGTGACCTTCGCCTTGTACTTCGCATCCTCTTCCGGAAGCATCTTCGACACGTCCATCTCCTCCGTCCGCAAAGGCCAGACCGAAGCCGGACTCAGCCTCGGATTCACTCCCCTGCAGACCTTCACCGGGATAGTCCTGCCCCAGGCCATGAAGAAGGGCGTCCCCCTCTACACGGGAGAATGCATCTCGCTTCTGAAGAGCACGTCCATAGTAGGCTACATAGCCATCCAGGACCTCACCAGGGCCAGCGACCTCATCCGGAGCCGCACCTTCGACGCCCTGATCCCGCTGCTCCTCGTGACGGCCATCTACTTCGTCCTCGCCTGGCTCATAAGGCTTTCGTTGAACCTCCTCCTACCCAAGAAATAACATGATCAGCATAAGACATCTCAGCAAGACTTTCACGAACCCGGACGGGAGCACAGTCACCCCCCTGAGGGACGTAAACTGCGAAATCGGGCCGGGTGAGGTCATAAGCATCATCGGCCCCTCCGGGACCGGAAAGAGCACGCTCCTGCGCGCCCTCAACATGCTCGAGCCCCCTACCGGAGGCGAGATCCTCTTCGACGGCGAGAACATCCTCGCGAAAGGATATCCCCTCGAGAAGATGCGCCGCAAGATGGGAATGGTCTTCCAGAATTTCAACCTGTTCGAGCACATGACCGTGCTGGAAAACATCACCTACGCCCCGATGCGCCTTCTCAAGATGAGCGAGGAAGACGCGCGCAATGAAGGGATGGAGCTCCTGCGCAAGGTCGGGATGGCCCAGAAGGCCGACGTCTATCCGGATGCCCTCTCTGGCGGCCAGAAGCAGAGGGTCGCCATCGCGCGCGCCCTTGCCATGCACCCCGAAGTGGTGCTCTTCGACGAACCCACCTCAGCCCTCGACCCGACGATGGTCGGAGAAGTGCTCAGCGTAATGCGCCAGCTCGCCAAGGACGGCCTGACGATGCTTATCGTGACCCATGAGATGAAATTCGCCCGCGACGTCAGCACCCGCATCTTCTTCATGTACGACGGCGTCATCTTCGAGGACGGCACGCCGGAACAGATATTCGAGCACCCGGTCCACAGCGCCACCAAGACCTTCGTGAACCGCATATTCAAGCTTGTGTTCGAGGTCGACGGGGACTTCGACTTCCTGAAGATACACTCGGACATCTCAAGCTTCTGCATCAAATACAACATCGCCGGCAAGGCGGAACTGGCGAAGGAGGTGGCCGAAGAAATGCTCTTCCGCCACATGGCCGCATACAGGCCCGTGACGCTGAGGCTGACCCTGTCAGAACTCTCGGGCGAGACGGCGCTGGACTTTATGGTCGAGGGGCTGGAAACCAGCCCGCTGCCGCAAGACAACTCCCTGGACGCCCTCCGCGCCAAGGTCAAGGACATAATAGAAGAACCCACCACCCGCGGCTTCCGCGTCAAGGTGCTTATCTGAATACTGCTCATTTCCTCGCCATATCCGCCCGGCCGGTAGTGCAGCATAAACATTTATACGCCAGCGAATTAACTACTCGGCCTTGCGTAAAATGACGCAAGGCCGAGCTATATTATGTTAAGTTTGGGCGGCCCGGAGGCTCATTAATTGATTACAGGACGAACTGAGAGGCCGTTACATCTCAATCCAAAACTAAGAGTCAAATCGTTATTATAGCTATCTTTATTGACACCCATATAAAACGCACTATCAGGACTCGTATTCTGCATCTGGGAGAGCCAATACTTGCCGAAAGTCTCGTTACTCCATGTGCTGCTCTTTTCCCCTGCAGCCGGGAAGAATATGCTATTGCCATTCTTTTTACTTGTTGCTTTGCAGCCGGGAACACCATTAACGCTTGTCCAAGATAAGGTGCAATTGTCAATCAATTCTCTCCAGTCTGCATTTGTAGGCATACGCCACGATCCGCCCCATTTAGCATTGGCCACATCATCTTCTTTGTCCAACGAAGTCTTGCCGTCTTTTGTTCCATACGAATCCAATGTGTTATACTTCTTAATGTTAGGATAAGTGCCCCATTTGTATGTTGAAGCGGTATAACTGGTTTTGGTGGCAATCTCCCCCCAAGCATAGTACTCACCCAACCCTTCAGGGGCGGATGCCCCAACATTGCAAGCCGCCCATTTTATAGATAAACCCAAATCGACAGCAGCGATTTTCATTGCACGGACTTCACCATATACCTCTTTGTTGAAAACCTTGGCACATGCGATAAAATAATACATGGCGCACTCTTTCAGGCCGTTTATCGAAAGAGAGTATGAATTCCCGTTCAGGGTCGCAGATGCCCGTTTCCCCGATGCTTTCAGACTCTGAACGTCCGAGGCGGTATCGCTATAAAGGAACCAGACTTCGCTGGAGGATAGCCATGCATTGTTTTCAATTTCAAGGGACCCGTTCAGGACTGCAGATGAAAGGCTCAATCCGGTAGCATCAAGTGTTGAAACTGTTGCGCTGAAGTCTTTTGTCGTGACTGTAACCTGATCACTGTATGCAGTTCCATATTGTGTTGTGGCGTATGATCTGATATAGTAAGTTGTATTGGGGATCAGATCGCTTATACTCACTGCCCACGTTGAATTGATAAATACCTTGGAAGAATTAATACCGGGATTGGATTGTGTACTGTAACAATACCCTTTTTCAAGGATATATCCGTCACCGGACGTTGCGACACTCGAAGATAAAGAGATACTGGTTGGCAGATTACCGGTGACCGTAACGGAAGCCATCGTCGGCAAAACTGCTTTTGTGGTAATCTCCAGTTCATTGCTATAAGTTGTACTCAGAGAATTTGTAACATATGCCCTGATATAATACTTGGATCCTGGAGTCAGCCCTGTGATAGTACCAGATAAAGGGCCTAGTTTACCGTCTATTGGAGTTCTGGAGGAATACACGGTCGGATTTGGGCTGGAGGAATAACAGAGGCCACGTTCTACAATTGAAGAACCTCCGTCACCAAGTACCTCACAAGATAGTTCCACGGACGTATTTTCTATTTTAGTAGCTACTAATGTCCCTAAAGCCGCCGATCCGGACAGTGTAGTGAATGATACTTTATCGCTTTCATATTCTCTTTTGACCGTTTTTGCAAAATACCAGACGCTATATTCCGTGGAAGCTTTCAGGCCGTCCAGCATGATTTCCCCGGTGCTCGGCACAGACAAATAATCAGTTCTCCCTACTTCGCTGTAGCGGAATCCTTGTTCTTCTATCATGGCGCCCCCGTCTGACTTTACTCCGCATGAAAGCAATGCCCCTGCCGCCGTAATATCATTAACTTTTAACTCTTTGAATTCTACGGCCTCAACACCACTGTCAGGAGCAACTTGATTCTGTTCCGTACATGAATAAAAAAAAGCAGCGGCCAACAATGAAATAAGAATCGACAAGGTTCTACCCCACTCCCTGGAAATTAGGCACATACTAACTTAAATAAAAACAACTAGGAGATGTTCAGTCTCCGGTATAACAAAAGAAAGTGTGAACCAACTTATCTTATTCTCAATGTGGGCTCTGGACTGCCCGAGGTGGAATATGATACAGAAATGGCTCACACTTGCTATAGAATGAGCCAAAGGCTCAATTATAGCCAATGCAAGCGTTCTTACTCACCGCACCTCGTTGAATTGTCCAGATTCACATTGACGGAATAAGCTAAACGCTTTCTGCCTCCGGGCTTTCTCTCCGGATGGCAATAGCAAAAATACTTAAAAGTATTTATTCCACAAATAGCCACAAATCTCATCTTCTTGTGAAATGATAAAGTATTTACTATTTTTGCCATATGGACAGAAGGAAACAAGAGGAACAGAATGTAATCGACAGCATCCGGAAAGTTGCACTGAGTGCTGTTCCGGAGGGGGGGCGTGTAGTCTTGTTCGGATCAAGAGCCAGAGGAGATTATCGTGCCGATTCGGATTGGGATCTTCTCATTATTTTGAACAAGGCCGAAATAGACCAATACGACTACGATAACGTTTCTTACCCTTTCTTTGAAAACGGCCTTAAATTGGGGCTGTCATTCTCTCCCATTCTGTATACTTCTGACGAATGGGAGTCGCGCAAGACGACCCTGTTCCGGTATAACGTAGAAAAGGACGGTATCCAAATCCTTTAGCCATGACTGACGAAGAACGGACAATCATTGTCAATCAAGAGATATCAAAGGCCTCGAGCTTTCTCAGCGATGCCGATAAACTCGTAGGAATGGAAATGTGGAACGCATCCGCCAACCGCGTGTATTATGCCTTATACCACGCCATCCTTGCAATGATGATTCATGACGGATATGCGCCGAAGACCCATAGCGGACTTATCACAGAATTCGGAAAGCAGTATATTCTTACCGGCAAATTCGATAAAGAGAATTCAAAACTTCTCTCCAAGATGCGTACAATCAGGGAGAAATGTGATTACGACCCATTCTTCTACACATCAAAAGAGGAAATGGTTCCAATCATAGACTCCACCAGACGCTTGATTGATACTATCTCCAAAAGAATCAGATAGTTTCCTCTATCTTCCGATAAGCTTCTGAAAAGAATCCGGCTTCCGCGTGAAGGTGCTTATCTGACGGCGGCGCGGGAGCGGCTGACGAGGACGACGCCTCCGACGATAAGGACGGTTGCAAGGCATTTCTGCCAGGACAGGGTGTCCAGGCCGGTGAAGATGCTTATCACGGCCGCGATTATGGGCTGCAGGTAGGAGTACATGCTCACGAGGGTCGGGCGTATGAATTTCTGGCCGTAAGGGATGAGGAAATAAGCCACGAAAGTGGCGAAAAGGATAAGGTATCCTATCTCCCAGCCGACTGCAGGCGGGATGGCCGCAAAATCCGTCGAGAGCAGCGCCTTCGCCGAGAACGGCAGTGAAATCAGGAAAGAAAACAGGAAGGACCACTTCATGAAGGTCACCACGCTGTACCTGGAAATCAGCGGCCGGAAAAGGCCAAGGTACAGGGAGAAGCTCAGGCTGTTCACAAGGAGCAGGACTATCCCGGCGGGCGTTGTCGAAGCCGCGCCGCCCTGGTGCACCGAATTGAATATCAGGAAGAGGATGCCAGCGAAGCTCAGCGCCACTCCCCCGGCCTTCTTCCCCGTGATGGGCTCGCCGAGGAAGAAGAAGGCGAAGAACATGGTGAAAATGGGCCCCAGGGTGCCCACGATGGCGGTATCGATGGCCGATGAAACCGTGATGGCCATGAGGAAGGTCATCTGCGGGATGAAGAGGCCGATGACGGATGCGGCGGCGATCTTGAGATAATCCCCCTTCTCCACTCTCTCACGGGGCATGAAAGCCGATATCAGCCAGAAAAGGGCTCCCGCCCCGGCCGCCCTCAAGGTGAAGAGGACGTGGGGCGGGACGGTTCCTGAATTGGCGATGTCCTTGCAGAACACCAGATTGAGGCCGAAGATCGTGTATGCGGCCGCAATCGAGAGATGGCCTTTTAGCTTGTCCGTGTCCACGTCAGCGCCTGTTGCCGGCAAGACCGATATAGTAGAACAAGGTGGCCAGCGAGCCGAGAGCCGCGATGACGTAGGTATAGGCGGCCCACTTGAGGGCATCCTTTGCCATGGGTGTCGTCTCGTAATTGGTGATCTTCGACATTTCCAGCCACTTGACGGCCCTGGCGCTGGCGTTGATCTCCACCGGCAAGGTCACGATGCTGAAGAGGGTCGTCATGGCGAAAAGCGCTATCCCGAAATACAGGAGGGCCGGCGTGATCTGGATGACCAGGACCCCGGCGAGCAGCACCCACTGGACTATCTTGTTCGAGAAGGACACCACCGGGACGAGCGAAGAACGCAGCTTGAGCGGACCGTAGCCCACGGCGTGCTGGATCGCGTGGCCGGTTTCATGCGCCGCGACCGCGGCGGCTGCCACGGAACGCTGCGAATAGACGCCTTCGCTGAGATTTATGACCTTCTTCGACGGGTCATAGTGATCGGTCAGCATGCCGCCGATCGAGCACACCTTCACTCCGGTGATGCCGTGGTCACGCAACATCTTCTCGGCGACTTCCTTGCCGCTGAGCTGGTTCGGGACCTTGGAATACTTCGAGAAACGGCTCTGGAGGACCTGCTGGATGATGAAGCTGAGCCCCATCACAGCGATGACTATTAGCCAGATGTTCATTTTGCTGTAAACACTTTTACAAGTTCATACTCCCGCGAGCCGAGACCGATCTTTTCCGCCTGCTCGAGGCAGGACTTCCAGTCGGACTCGGGATGCAGGTCGTTGAAATGGTTGCCCGTGGACTCGAAGCCGGGACGGTGGACGGCCTCCCAGAGCGAGCTCCCGGGAAGGGGCTCAGCCGCGAGGCAGGCATCCACGCAGGCCTGGTCGAGGGCCAGAGGGTCGAAAGAAGCGAACATCCCGAGATCCGGAAGGATGGGGACGTCGTTCTCGCAATGGCAGTCGCAGCTGGGCGAAACGTCCATCACGAGGGTGGCATGGAAGTTCGGCCTGCCGTCCACGACCGCCTTGGCATACTCGGCCATGCGGCGGGACAACATTTCGTTGGCCGCGTCGTTGGTAAAGCTTATAGCATCGAAATTGCAGGCTCCCAGGCACTGGCCGCAACCGACGCAGTGCTCCAGGTCCACGGTCATCTTCCCGGCCGCCGCGTCGAAGGCGAGGCCGCCGTTGGCGCAGGCGGAAAGGCACTTCCGGCATCCGCGGCAGAGCGACGGATCCACCATCGCCTGTCCGCTGGAATGCTGCTCCTTCTTCCCTGCGCGGGAACCGCAGCCCATCCCGATGTTCTTGATGGCGCCGCCGAGGCTGGCGAAGTCATGGCCCTTGAAATGGCTCAGGCTGATAAAGACGTCAGCGTCCATAACGGCCCGGCCTATCTTGGCCTCCTTGACGAACTCGCCGCCGCGTACGGGCACGGCCACCTCGTCGGTGCCTTTCAGCCCGTCGGCGATGAGGATGGGACAGCCCACTGTCAGCGGGGTGAACCCGTTCTCCCATGCGCATTCGAGATGCTCCAGGGCGTTCTTGCGGGAGCCGGGATACATCGTGTTGCAATCCGTCAGGAAGGGTTTTCCGCCCATTTCCTTGACGAGATCCACGACTGCCCTGGCATATTGCGGGCGGAGATGGGCGACGTTGCCGTGCTCCCCGAAATGGATCTTTATCGCCACGAACTTGCCGTCCATGTCGATACTGCCTATCCCTGCGGCCTTCATCAGGGTCTGAAGCTTCTTCGGAAGGCCGTCCCCGAACTCGCGGGTGCGCAAGTCCGTCCAATAAACTTTACTCTTTTCCATCGTTACTACTCCAGTTTTTCTCCGTTGGCGTCACGGAATTCATTCTGCAGGACAGAAAGATCGCTGGTCTCCTCGATGCGCAACCTGCACTTGTACTTTCTCTTCCACTTGCGGAGATAGGAATTGAATCCCCGCGTCAGATATGCGCCCAGAATGGGATTGACCCTCAGGACCAGGTCCTTGCGCCCCTTCTCGCCGGCATAGTACGCCAGCTCGCGCTCGATCTGCTCGTCGATGACCACCGAAGAAGCGATCTTGCCCGTGCCGTGGCACATGGGGCACTGCTCCGTGGTGTTCAGCTCCGTCACGGGACGGATGCGCTGACGGGTGATCTGCATAAGGCCGAACTTCGTCAGGGGCAGCACGTTGTGCTTCGCCCTGTCGGAAGCCATCAGGTCCTGCATGAACTTGAAGAGGTTGTTGCGATGGTCCTGGGAATCCATGTCGATGAAGTCCACGATCACGATGCCGCCCATGTCGCGCAGCCGCAGCTGCCGGGCGATCTCCTCAGCCGCAAGCCGGTTCACCTCGTAGGTGTTTTCCTCATGGTCGTTGGTCTTCGAGCGGATTCCGCTGTTCACATCTATCACGTTGAGGGCCTCGGTCGTCTCTATGACCAGATACGCGCCCTGCTTGAGGGGGACCACCTTGCCGAAGGAACTCTTTATCTGCCGCGTGACCTCGAAATGGTCGAATATCGGCGTGCGTCCTTCGTAAAGCTTCACGATTTTCTCCTGCTCCGGAGAGATCAGGGAAATATATTTCAGGGTATCCTCGTAAACCTTCTGGTCGTTGACATGGATGTTGGAGAAACTGTCGTTCAGAAGGTCGCGGAGGATGGTGGTGGTCTTGCTGTACTCGGTGAACAGGAGTCCTACGCCCTTGCCCGAAGCTATCCGTTTCCAGGAAGTTTCCCACTTCTCGATGAGGGAACGGACTTCGGCGACGAGGATGGCGGCGTTCTTCCCCTCGGCGGCGGTACGGATGATCGCGCCGTAGTTTCTGGGAAGTATGCTGCTCACAAGGGCCTCGAGCCTCTTCTTCTCTTCTTTCGAAGAAATTTTCTGGGATACGCTTACCTTATCTGCAAAGGGAAGCAGTACGATGTTGCGTCCTGCCAATGAAATTTCCGCCGTAAGCCTGGAACCTTTCGTGGAAATGGGCTCCTTGACGATCTGGGCTATCATCATCTGCCCGACCTTGAGCCGGTCTTCGATGCGGCCTTCCTTATCCATGGAAGGGCCGAGCTTTATACCGGAAAAGAGCTCCTGCATGTCACGGTTCGGGTTTGCGCTCTTGACGAACGTGTCGAAGGCCGTGAAGTGGAGCCCCAGGTCGAGATAATGGACGAAAGCCTCCTTGCTGTCGCCGATGTCCACGAAAGCTGCGTTCAATGCCGGCAGTATCTTCTTCACTCTTCCGAGGAAGACGTCGCCGACAGAGAAACTGTGGCCGGTGCTGGACTCGCTGCTGTACTCGATCAGCCTGCCGTTCTCGAGCAGGGCTATCCGTACCTCGGACGGGCCGCAGTCAACCACAAGGTCTTTCTGTGATTTTTCGGCTTCCATAAAGGAAATTCAATAATGGACTTTAAAGACAAGAGGCTGGCCGGATCTCCCGCCCAACCTCTTGCGACTATTTCTTCTTGTGTCTGTTCTTGCGCAAGCGCTTCTTACGCTTGTGCGTCGACATTTTATGTCTCTTTCTCTTTTTTCCGCTAGGCATAATGTGTGGATATTATTTCTTCACCTCGTTCACGAAAACCTTGGCGGGCTTGAAAGCCGGGATGTCGTGCGCGGGGATGGTGATGGTGGTCTTCTTGGTGATGTTGCGGGCGGCCTTCTCTGCGCGGTGCTTGATGATGAAACTGCCGAAGCCACGGAGATAAACGGGGTTGCCATTTGCGAGAGATCCCTTGACGCTCTCCATGAAAGATTCGACTACTGCCTGTACGTTCACTTTCTCAATTCCGGTTGCTTTTGCAACTTCATTAACGATATCTGCCTTTGTCATAATATAAAAAGTTTAATAGGTTCCGGTTTTTCGAAGTGCAAAAATAGGGTTATTTTTTTTATAATCAAAATCCTATATGAATTTTCATGACAGTTTTTCACTATTTTTGTACATTGCTGTCCACTAAAAGTTGTGGACGATTATTATAAGGTTTAACATTTAAAACAAACTAAGTTCATCAAAACTATTTTGCTCTTTGACAATATTGTTGTTAGGTACACCAAACAGTTCTTGGAGAGGCGTAGTGTCT
>JAEEGL013882639.1_pt1 | contig 131130 bp, 130 predicted proteins | sample 9134231 | NCBI WGS metagenome assembly JAEEGL01 (sample SAMN16246548, study PRJNA631951) | gut metagenome | biome: gut microbiome; feature: rumen; material: fiber-attached | host: Bos | place: Iran: Karaj | collected 2018-10 | reverse complement strand
TAGTCACGTTCTATTGTTAATACGCCAACACGACCATCTTCTTTTCTAATAACTTTGTCATCTAAATGCAGTTCTTTTAATAAAGATTCAATGTCCTTTATACACTGGGTATGTATCTTTACTCTAGCTTCTTTATATTTATATATTCCTCCTTATTCAACAATATCTATTTATATATGCATTATAAAAAGAAAAAAATAGATATCTTATTAAAAATAGCGCCCCTCCTAAGAAGGACGCCATTTAATGCTATATATTATTTTGTACATGCATAGATATCATCAATATCTGCAAGAACTGAGAGAAACAAGCTTCTCTTATTACCTGCTCCCTCGCTATGGTCAAGTGCACACAGTCTGAGTGGTGAAAAGCTTGCATATTCATCAAAGTTCCATTCATCAAGAGCTTTATGATTTTCATCAACCCATACAACAGAATATCTGTCAGTCATTCTCTTATAGACTGTAGCAAGCAGTGAATTATTACTTACTCCTTTATAACCCTGGCGGATAAGCTCTGTAGTCTTAGTCTTTACTGCTTTAATAGCGTTGTTATACCAAGACTGTTCTTCTGATGAAAGAGGAAGTTCTGACTTATGCTTATTGTAATGTCTCTTTCCCTTCTTTGAACTGATTTCTCTGTATACAACAACAGGCTTTCCATCCGGATTGATATTCTTCTTAATAGTAGCCTTTACTGTATCCTCTACAGGAGTATCAGTACCATTGACGATTGAAAGGATTTTCTTATACTTTACAAGGTCTGTATCATAAGACTTCTTCGCTTCCTCGAGAGCTTTTGTTGCCTCTGCATACTTCTCTTCAAAATCCCTCTGAACTGATTCAAGGACCTTTACCTTTGTAAGTGCCTTATTAAGCTCTCCGGTAACTCTTGCAAGTTCCTTCTTTGACGCTCCATTATCTCCAAAGAATCCTTTGAGCATTTTGATAATAGCCTTTGTGTCTCCATTATCGTTCTTAGAGATACCGCACTTACAGATAAGCTCTGCAAATCCATCTACCGACAACTGAGTGTTATCTTCGTTAATGTATTCTTTTGCCTTGTATTCATCATAATGAGATGCAATGATGAACTCTGCATATCCTTTATCAATAGAGAATACCTTACATACATCTTCTACAGAAACGAACTTCTTTTCTGTCTCGAGAACAGGTCTTGACTCTTCTCTTACTAAAGCCTTAGCTCCCATTTCTTCTTTAAGAGCTTCAACAATCTCTTTAGAAGTTTCACTTGGCATAAGAATCTTGACAGGCTCTTCCTTCTTAGAAGCCTCTTTCTTAGACTGTGCATCTCTTAAAAGAACATTCTGTGCGACAATTCTCTTCTTTTCATCTGAAAGAATAGACTTACCATTCTTATACTTATAGAAAGTCCAGTCTGAAATACCGAGTGACTTTACATAGTCCTTAAGATTTTCGTCTTCTTTCTTATAAGACATAATGAACTCACAGAAATCAGTGTTATTCATTTCCATAAGAGCATTTACATCAGACTCAGAAACATTACAGTTAGGAACGGCCTTACCTAAAACGACCTTATTGCTCTTGGATTTAACAGCTTTTGCAGGTGCCTTCTTTTTCTTTGTTACGGAAGATTCATTACCTCTCTTAATCCTACTGACGGCACTAAGAATTTTCTTTCTTGTAACCTTGTTAAGCTCTGTTTTACCATCTCTAAGCGTTCTGTATGTTGGCGGAGTGATACCAAGTCTTCTACTGAAAGCCTCAATAGACTCATTCTCGGCCTTATAAAGTTTTGTCAGCTCGTTAATAAAGGATACGCCATCCATTTCCTTAAAATTCAAGGGTTTTGTTACACCTTCTGCATCAACTTCCCATCCTGCAACTCCGAGCAGAAAACCAATATCAGTTCCTGTTTTATCTGCAATTGTGATAAGAGATGCTACTGAAGGAATATATCCTTTACCAGACTTATTCTTCTTTTCCATATGGAACAACCAAGCATTAGCCATTCCAATCTTTTTCTCAAACTCTGCATTATTAAGGCCAAATCTGATACTTTCAATGAAATTTGCAAAATCACGACCCACAGTTACAGGGTCTTTTGTATTTTTGTATCTTGTATTTGTGCTCTCAATGAGCTCTGTTCTGACCTCTGATGATGTTATCATTGTCGTTACTCCTCTCTTTAGATATTTAAAACTTTATTGAAACTATAAATATAATATAATAAAATGATAAAAATGTCAAGCAAAAAGTAATAAATATTTTTCTTCCTGTAGGCACATGAAAACTCGCATATTTACTGAACTTTTTAAAATTAGAAGAGCTCCTCGTATACCGAATCAAATAAAAACGCAAAAAAAAATACTCCTATCGGAATCGCTATCCAATAGAAGCATTTCGGATTACATTTTATTATTTATCCTGAGGTTGCATCCCCAGCGCCATAGCTACCTGTATCAATTACAGGTACTACATGAATATCATATAATATTTTTTAACTCGCTGTCAACAGCAAATCATTAACGGGGCTGTAATGGGTTTCATTTTGAGAATCTGCAAATTCTCCCCACCATTCTCCTTTGATGAAAGCATCATATCCGGTTGCTTTACAAGTTTCTATTCTTCCAGATATAATAAATTCTTTATTCCCATAATTTCTTCCAGATTTACGCCTTTTCATAGGCGTGTTAATATTTGCCATAATTATTCTCCTTATCTCATAATTCATGGTCTGTTGGCTCAACTAATTCAGCCTCAGCATCAAATACATCCTTAAGACCATCTGCAATATTCACCCAGCCATCATTCTCTCTCTTTTTCTCGAGAGGAACAAATACGTCTTCGAAGGCCTTAAAATTATCTTTATTGTTGCCAGAAGGTATAGCAAAACATACATCTTCAAAACAGCCCTTAAATTCACCCTCAAGAAGGTTTTTCATTTCTTCTGCAACTATTACAGGGTCACATTTAAAGACTCCACATCCAAATGCTCCAAGAACAAGGTTTCTTTGTCCATTTACAGCAGCAACAGCAAGTACCAACCTGATTCTGTCATGAAGTACAGCCCTTTCTTCTTCTTTGCTGCACTTATTATACATTCTTACAGCACCAATATTAGGAGCAGCACATGTGATAACATTTGCTATCTTAACTTTGTTCATAAAGAGATTCATAGGACGAGAAAATCTTATTCCCGGAGTATAAACAGCTCTATCCTCATAAAAGGCCTTATTAAGATGCTTATTATTATACTCATAATAAGAGGCAAGCCTTTTATCTGAAAGTACATTATAAAGAAAACTTTCATGGCAAAGACATTCTTCTTGTGCCCTTGAACCCTTAAGGAACATTCCGCCAGGGGTTTTGTAAGAGGCAAAATTAAGAACACAAATATCTTTTGGCCCGTCAAGTACAGCCGACACAGAATCAATATCCTTAACACTATACTTTGGTGTAAGCCCTGGATTTGTAATCACTCTTTCACCGGAAGCCAGTTTATCAAAAAGCCCCTTAGAATATATATGTATAGCTTTAACAGAGGCCGCAATATCCGCAGAATAATTCTTTTGCATTTCTTCCGTATGTCTTTTTGCAGTTGCTGCTCTTTTTTCTTTATCATGCCAATCATAGGCAAGTTCAGATATCATACCCATATCAGTTATCTCCTTTACTTTCACTACTTTCATTGCTTTCATTGTTAATAATATCAGAAAGTCCTCCAGAAGTCTCCTGCGGTTCAGAATTATCAACATATTCTACAATAGCATTATAAGCTTTCCCGGTAAGAGGTGTTATAAATGGACTAAAAATAGCCCACACAATTAGTGCACATAAAGTGCCGAGAAAACACATTAAAAAACATTGTCCCTTATTTACCACTTTGCTTTTCCCTCCTCAAAAAATAGGGGGCAAAGAAGCCCCCTCATGTCTTATCTTTCTGCGTTTTCCTGCTTCTGCTTTTCGAGATATGCAAGATAGTCCGCATAGTTCTCATCCTGGTTTTCATTCTGAGCAATATCCTGTTCATTTTCGAATTCCACTTCAGCAAGCTGGTCGATACGCATTTTCTTTTTAGCCATTTCTTTTTTAAACTCCTTATTTTTATCTTTCTATTTCTTCTGATTCTGGTTCAAAAGATTCTACTTTTTCAAGGATACTGGCAAATTTTTTAGCCTTACTGTCCGGAATACCGAGAGCAGCCTTAGCCAGTGAATCAACAACCTCATTGCCATGAATTCCTGAATGACCAGGAGTATGAACAAAATCAATTGTTATTTTATCACAGATACTGTTATAGAGTGCGGCGTATGCCTGTGTAGGTGTTTTAGTAGCATCCCAGCGACGTTCATTTGCAATAGGTCTGCACAATAGTTCAATACCCTTATAATCGTAATAAATTACAACCTTAGTAAAGTTTTTATTGATGCAATAATTAAGAGCAGCTGTTGCTCCTTTAACTTCGCCAAGGACATTTCTTGAAGATGAAAAATCATCCGGCTCAAAACCTTGAGAGAAATAATGATTACCTTCTCTATCAATAATCATAAGGCCATATGAATAAGGTCCACCATGTTTACCATTAGGACAAGTATAATTAGGGTCCTCTATAAAACTTCCATCTACATAGATGATTGCATCATAGTCGGTATTCTCGAGAGAAAGAAGAGGGCTAACCTCTGTTTCTGAGGTATTAGAGACAGTATTGGCGTTCTCTGTTCCGCCCTGCATAAAAGCCTCAGCTTCTTCTCTTGTTACAAACCCAGCAAACTTAGCTCCAGGGAAACCTTTTACCTGCTGCTCAGCTTCCGGCCAGGATAAGTAAATATCCGGAACCCTACCAACTCTTACAGCATAAAAATTTTTCTTAGCCATTTTTAACTCCTTCAGATTATTTTTCTATTTATATATGTAGTATAAAAAAGAAAAAGTGGATGTTTCTATATTGCAATTTAGGCTCCTAACGCTTGTGTTGTTTCAACAAGAGTATCTACTATCTTTCGATAAGCTTTGCTAAACAGTTTATCAATTGCTTTGAACATGACAATTTGAGCTGTTAAAGAGAAATTTTCAAATTCGTTTGAATCGAAAATAGAATAAACTTCTCGGTTTTTTATTACCGGATATATTTCAATAGGCGATACAACTATATCAACAAGCGGCTTGTAAAGTTTACCGTCTTTTTCGAAAACATAGTATGAAAAAAAACGTATAGCAGTTGTTTGACTAATGTCGTTGTGTATAAAACAAGCATACAACTGCATCATATATTTAACCCCTTGAAAAATAACGGTTACACATCCTAAATCTATAGACTCTGGTGGTAAGAGTATAGGAGCCCAGGCTGGTGCGGCAGCGTAGGTTGAATAACAACAAGAATAAGCAGTGAGAGAAATACCCTTCTTTTCCATAAAAGCAACTGTGTCGGAAATGTCCTGGATTTTTGCCATTTTAGATTTGTTAAAAACCTTTCCCCTTACACAGTCCCGAATTTTCTCAAGCGTTAAATTTTCATCTTCAAAGTTGCATTGATTTATTTTCGCAGTTTTCTTTTTGTTATTCAGGACTCGTTCAACTCTACTAATAATTGCCATATCTTCTCCTTTTATTTACATGTTTAGTGTCAAATATCGTACAGGAACTTTTTTTGTCAGCCAGACATGATTTTCTGACTCATAGAATTTGTATCCGTCAGCTGCCATTCTTTTTGTATCTACCGTAAAGATTACGCACTTCCCATGCCTGCTTCCTACCTTGGTAGCAGTATCCAAATCCTTGGATAAATGAACATATAGGCGGCTCTTTGGCATCAGTCCGCTTTTTAAGATGCTGGCTACAAATTTTTCACCTGTACCATGATATAGAACATCCGGAGGAGTACATTCCTTAAGTTCAACATCTACATTGACGGAATGTCCCTGGTTAGCTCTTATCTTTGTTTTGTCCTCATTAAATGAATATCTTTGCTTATTGTCCGTCTTTACTATCTTCTCGAGAATAGCCATATCGAATCCTTTATGGTCCTTAGCTATTCCTTTGATAAGTTCTGATACATTAGCCCATCCATTTTTATCAAGTTTTATCCCGATAACCTCAGGTTTATGACGCAGTATCAGACTTATATATTTACTTATATTTGATAAATCCATTTTTATTCTTCCTTTTCCTCATTTTTATCCTTTTTTGTTTTTCCTAAGAATTTATCCCGCTCTTCTTTCATCTTTGCTATCTCATTGTGTTTGTATACAATGTTTATGGTTCCTGTAATAATGAACCCAAGCTGTATTGGCAGAAGAATTATTCTAGGAATGGGAATAATAAAAAAGTTAACAAGAAACGCTATGATAACGGCTATTGATAAAATCCAATGTGCCTTTTCAATTATTTTATATATTTTCTTTAACATGTTTTTAGCTCCCCGATAATTATTTCATATAAATATAATATAATATAATTATATAAATGTCAACAAAATAAATAAAAATAAACCTGGTAATTATGCCAATTCTAACATAAAAACCAGGTTTACATTGATTAAATTACTCCAAGAGATTACCTCTCTTCCTGCTCTTCGACATCATTTTCGTTTGAAAGGGTAGCCTGAACCTCACGATTCTTTACTCTCTCATCATATTCATCCCAGAACTTATTCATAGCATCAGCATAAACAAGCTCTTTTCCGGTCCATCCGTACATGATGGAGGTACGATATCCATTTTCTGGAATAAGGTTATTGTTGTATCCTGCTACCTGAATAGAGAATACATTAACCTTAGGGTTGACTTTACTTCTGTACATCGCAATAAGCTTTGCTACATCAACATAATAATGATAACCACGTTTAATTGCATATCCAAGCTGAGTATAGCATTTTACCTCATCGCCCGTGCCATAAAGACCACCATGACCTGCCTGCTGGTCGCTATAGATAAAGATATTATCATACTTAATCTTCTTGGAAATCGCTTCCTTAAAGAAAAGCCAGATTCCATTCTCTGTAGCTCCACCTACATCCCCAGCCCCTTTGCTGGAGAGTTTTGTTGCCTGAGCGAGAATACCAGTACGCTTTGAAATTTCATGCTTAATAAGCCTATCTCCAAAACGGAATACAGTACCATCTTCTGAATTTACAGCTCCGATAACAGATGAAAGATTGGATATCTCAAATACATGTACCTTGCTCTTTTCTGAAACTTTTGCATAATATGCAGAACCGGAGTTATCTGTAAGGAAGGCAGACTTTCCCTTAAGCTTAGGAAGATTCTCACATGCTTTATCTATACAGTCCTCAAGGCCGTCCAGGATAACCATAGGGTTATTAAGTTTCTCTTCAGAATCATTATTTTTATCTTTTTCCATCTTCTCCTTGATTTCGTTGTAAGCAGAAAAGTATCTAAATGGAAACTGCTTGCCATTAGGTACGCCCTTCTCGAGATAAGACATAATTTCCTCTGCCTTATCATGGTCTGCAATCTCAGTAAAGATACCTCTAAGGTTACGAAGAAGAGCCATATGGTTCATCTTAAAGCCATCAGTATGATAAAGAATATCATCCCAAGACTTACCTGCAGACTTAAGGTTATCCCAGGTCATCTCATTCTCTTCCACAGCTACAGTACCTGTCTGCATAAGCTCATCAATAACAGGGCCCTTTGCATGAGCAATACGGACAGCGTTAATAAGACCGATTTCATCGTTCTTATACTTAGCCACCTGATATGTATTAAGAGAAGAAATCTTCTGAGCCCAGCTTCTCTTAAGAATACCAGGGATATTCTTCTTATCTCCGGTAAGATAGATGTAATATGTCATCTGAACAAGGACATCATCTGCCCTGGACATAACATTATTATTAATTCTGCCAAACTCGCCAGGATTAGCATTAGTCCATGCTTCTCTTGCATCATTCATAGCAGCACGCACCATGATAATCTGAGGATTAGTTCTGATTAAGAACTCATGACGAAGCTGATTAGCCCAGTTAATTGTTGCACCAAAATCATAGGAAAGAGCATCATCAATAACCTTTTCCATGAGTTGCGCAGAGTTCATGCCATTATACTTATCAAGAGCCTTAATAGCAAAGTCTCTGAAGGTTTCATCAAGAAAGAATCCCTTATTCTCTTTGCCATGCTTATCGATTGTTTTTTTAGCAAAAGCTCCATCTCTATAATACTGAGGCTCACCAAAAATAGATGATGCAGTCACCATCTTAAGAGTATCTACAGGATTCCACTCATATGAGATTCCTCCCATGAAGTTTGTAACAGCACCCTTCTTAGCGAGCTTCTTATCATACTGCATTGCTTTTACTGCATCACTCATCTTTGACATTTTAATTTCCTCCCTATTAAGCAAAAATAAAGACCGGACAATTGGATTGCCCGGCCTAATCTTTAAAAGGTTATTTCCGCGAAATTTACTGAAAGGAACCGAATATTCCTCTACATCGAGGAATACAGGGGTCTTTATTCCCGAGACCACAGTAGCTTGCATTCTACAAGCAATATCAGATATAAATACAATCCGCAAACTTAACCTCTCTTTCAAGGTAGCCAGTTCCTCTTTCAGAACAGTCATCCTGTCTTTCCAGGCCGCATAATCTGTCTTTCCAGATTGTCTACGAGCGCCCCCTTGAGGCGCCTAAAATTAGATTTTCAACTGTTTTATGAAGTAGCCCTTCAGTCTGCTACGGAAAATGAACCCTATTAAATTTTAAGTCAAGCTTACGAATAATCTGCTATAAGCTATATTTTATACCGCTGTTTTTGGCGGTATAAACAATATATCATGTCTAAGAAAAACTGTCAACACTTATTTTAAAATTTTTTAAATTTATTCGACAGCTATCATTACTGTCTCTGTAGCATAATTAAAACTGTATCCACACGTATAACTGCGCATAAGTTTTTCATTTAAAGTGTTATATATAACACAATCATCTTCTCCCATTTTATCTTCAAGAGTTGGACACATTTCCTCAGATGTGCATTTGAAAAGAATTATTCCGGGGATATTAGATGTATTGAGAAGATTTTCTATATCATCGTCATTTGACACAACAAGTCCTGAACGATAGAAATAATTGTCTTCTACAGATGTACACCATGGAACGTCTACAATTATATTTGCATCAGCCACATGGGTTGTATCAATATCTTCAGTAGTAGCTGCAAAATATGAGTAATCTATATAGCTGTATCCATTATCTTCTTCTGTTTTATCGCCCCATGTCGGGTCAAAAAAGTACCACTCACCATCAAGTTTAGCACATACCCAGGCATGAGATTCTTCTCCGGAAGGAGTTATACCCATACCATATACATAGAAAGCAGGAATATCTACACTATGAAGCATATAAACCATCATTCCTGCATAACCATCACATACTGCATGATTTGTAGTTACTGCATAATATATGTTTCTAAAATCCATATCTGCAGTTGATAAATCATATGTAAGATTATTGCAGATGTAATCATATATAGAAAGTGCTTTAGTATAATCATCTGATGATAATACGTTCTGAACAACGGCTGTTTTCTCGAGAGAGCAAATGTTTTCTCTCATCTCTTTAAGTTCATCAACAGTATATCCTTCAGGATAAGATATTTTAATACAAGTATTTTTTACTTCTCCATCCAGTTTATACTTCCAAAACTCTATTGAATCTCCATCAATATATGCAAATTCAGGGTGAGCATACAGAAGTGAATTGATAACATAGCTTATTGTCTTTCCATCAACATCTGCTGGAAGAATAGCTTCTGTTTCAATATTTAAAAAAGCATTATATAAAATTTCATAATACTCTTTATCTTTCTCAGGAAGACTCTCATAATAATAATCATACTTAAGAACATCTTCATCAAAAGCTATATCAGGCTGTGTTATTTCTACTATTTGTTCAGTATCTTCTATAGAAGTTTCTTCAGTAGAATCATTTTCTATTTTAGTAATAGTTTCAAGGATATCACCAGAAACAGTCGATGCGGTATTAGCAGCATTTTCGTCAATTTCTTCTGCATCCATTTCTACAGGATGATAAGGAACTGAGACAGTTTTTTCTGAAACTTCTGCAGGCTTTCCGCATCCGGCAAGAATCATTATTCCGATTAGAGATATTAACAAAACCCTTTTCATAACTTTCCTCAATTCATATTATTTGGACATTACTTCTTTGATGTCAGTAATCATCATCATGTAGTTATATGCTTTTTCTTCAGCATCGTTTCCTACAGGACGGTTAATGATTTCTTCAATCTTCTGATATCTGTTTACGATATCCATTATTGTGTTAAATGCGTTTTTCTTTATTATTCCGTATTCAGATTTAGCTCTGTTAGGGGTTTCAATCTTTAATACCTCAATAGCATCAAGCATCTCAGCATTCATTTTCATTTCTTCTTATTTATTTTGTATTACTATAATTATTATATAATAACATCATATAATAGTCAATATTATTTACAAAATAAATAAAAAGAGCAATAAAAAACTCTTATCCCGAAGGACAAGAGTCTTTATTACCTTTACGAGCTTCCCGGTATCGCACTATTCTTGAATATTTCCTGTACCTTCTCAGCCAAAAGAGAGTCAATTGGTTTCGGAACGTACCCATATTCAAGTAATTCCTCAAGAAGTAATCGAGAGTTCGTCTGGAGACAAGTCTCTGGACTTCCTCGGAGTTGGGATTACTTCCAATGTTTACATACTGTGTACCCAGTATATAATAGGATTCGCACTTTACTTAGGTTTTCACCCAAGTGATACCGAGGGGATTAGTGGAGTCCATCTCGGTCCTCATGGTTAAACAAGAGAAGGTCGGCTTACCGTGCTGGTCATTGCTGGCCCGCTGGCTTCATCGTGACGCTCGAAATACTTTTGGTACATAGAAGCTACCCGCCTCTAACTGGTATATCTTACGTTGATGCCGATACACTGTCAGGTTCAGCTCTCTCTTGCAATTCCCATCCTTTTACAGAAAGGAATTTTACTTTTACATCCCGCCATGCCGTTTGTGGGAGCTCGTAGCCCTGCGCTTCTTTCAGCGTATATTCTGCTTGGGACTGATATCAGGCGAACCTGTTATCAGCTTGTCCGGACACCGGACGCAGATGGATGGGTTTTGATTGTGTTGCCACAATCCCGTAATTCCTGTTGCCAGAAATCTCGGAAGGCTTTTCCTTGCCTGTGAGAGTTAGAATATCATATTAGGAAAACAATGTCAATACTTTTTTGAAAAATTTTTAAAAATATTTTTATCGTGTCTTAAAACCCGCGCCGATACTGACTTTCTCTCGAGAAATTTTTTGATACATAAAAAAGAAGACTCCTCCTCACAAGAAGTCTTCTCCAATAAATAAATAGGTAAAAAATATGACAACGCAGAAGTCTGTTCAGCATATTTGTACAGGCTCGACCACTCCTAATGTTTTCTCTGATATCGGGACATCTCCCTCATGCCAGGTACCAACCAAGCAGTTCCTCAAGTAGGACCCGAACCTACGACCCTTCAGAAAACTGACCGCTCTACCATCTGAGCTATTGAGGATAACCTATTATTAGGGTGTTCAGATTTATTTTTGAACTTCCTAATCCACCACCTTATTTACAACGAAACAAGGAAAAGTGACTCGAAGGGGAATCGAACCCCTGTTACCGCCGTGAAAGGGCGATGTCTTAGCCGCTTGACCACCGAGCCTTACCGCCATCTACCCTAAATCGGTTAGGAGCCATAGATAGCAAAATTATTAGTGAGACGATACCAACCGCTCTACTGCTGAATAACTTTCCACACCTTGCATGCAGGTGCCAGCAGCCCCCGACATTAGTCGTTCAGAAGGTTTTATTTAACGTCTACGCCATACAAGAGACATTCATGGGAAAGGCAGGATGTAAACATCCCGCCACCCAACATACAAACAATCAAAACAAATCAGAAAGGTTGCCGATACAGAACATTGGGTTTCGTGCGCACTAGAAACGGAAAACATAGACTTGAGAACTACACGAATGTAACTAACAGTTTCTATATCCCCCACGGGAAACACTGCCCGCCTGTTGGAATCTACCCGGTCCTATATCATGCAAAAACAATATATCACATAAAGCAATAAATGTCAATAAAAGAAATAAAATAATTCAAACATAAAGGGCAAGACAACAATCTCACCCTTTAGCCGTACCGCATGACGCTTTCCACAAACCTCTTAAAAGAAGTCTTTCCCAGGCCACCGGTTATTATTTTATTGCTAATCCGCCGCACTTCATGTGCTTCATTCCCAATTATTAGCATCATCAGAAATATAGAGGACTTTAACCTCTTACCCAGGATAATCTGTTACGCCACCGGGCGGGCTTTTAAGAAGCGTATAAACACCCCGATTACTTGGTTAACAATTATCCCGAAAAACATCAGATACGGGATTCGTGCGCACTCGACTCGTCCACACAGGCTTAAAAACTATACGAATATAGCTAATAGTTCCTATGCTTCCACGGGAAATCTGCCCGCTTGTTAGGGTCTACCCGTCTGACGTTTTGTATAAACAATATATCATGTAAATATGTAAATGTCAATAAAAAAAATAAAATAATTTAATCTAATAAAAAGAACGAGCTTGACTATTAAAACAAATACCCATTCTCGTTCTATGGTACAACTATATAAAACAATACAGTTGCAAAGCCCTATAGGAAGGAGTCGAACCCCCAATATATAAAGTCCTTCTTCAGACCCGCCAAAGTTTCAGGATACCTTTGGTAGTTTCTAAGCTCTTCTTTATATATCCAACCTCCAAAGACTAGATTTTAATAAAGTAACCCTGACATTACTCTTTGGAATCTTTAACATCTCGGTTGCAATAGGATAATCTTACGTCTTTGCTTTGAAAGACTCGCAGTTCTGGGCTAAGTCAGTAACCTTGTATCAAAAAATTGTAGGAGTACCACAAGGGGGAATAAACCTTTGTGGCTAGTGGAGCTTCTGGGACTCGAACCCAGGACCGACCGGTTATGAGCCGGCTCCTCTAACCAACTGAGGTAAAGCTCCTTATACATAAATTCTTCTATAAAACAAATGCCATTTCATCTCTTCTCGAGAGAAAAGCTTGAAGGGGAAGTAGGGAATCGAACCCAATCAGAATAAACAATTTGGTAGCTACTCCATCATCTTTATTCCGATTAACTACTCCAAGCACTGTGGCACTTATAATAGTGTGCACCCCACTATAAATGTTGCGTAGTTACTTCCTCATATAGCGGTGAATGTAAGGCTCGAACTTACAACCCTTCGGTTAACAGCCGAATGCTCTACCATTGAGCTAATCCACCAAAAAGGGGCAGCTTCCAGCATAAGCCGCCCTTTATAATCTTTAATCAATAATTTTAAAATAATATAATATAAGACTATCTAGGCATTGGTATCAGCGTGATATATCCGCCTGTCTCCTTCCTTAGCTATGACATATATATTGAAAATGCTAAGCATTAACAATATTAATCTCTTTCTATTTCATCTGCAAAGTTTTTATCAGCCTCTGCATTAACAATATCTCTTTCAATCTCATCTAAAAGGTTTTCGTCAACCTTTAATTGAGTTTTCTCTGAAAAATAAACATGGTCACGACGATGATTATCATATCTGGTACAAATAAACATTTCTCCAGTTTCAAGTAATGTAACCAGATATCTTGTCCATTTCATCACAGCATCTTGTTTTGTTTTTACTATCTGGTCAATCTCATACGGCTTCATTAAAGACCTCTGTTTATTTAATAACAGCTTTTTTGTTTGCACCGAAGACCCATTTCTTCGATAGGCTTTCTATCTTAACCACTTTTGCTCTGTGGTAAGCTGTAAGCTGGACTAGGTGGGAGTCGAACCCACTTCCAAAAACCTATTCCCTGTCCTTCTACTATCATAGTCAATTATTCTGAGATTCTTTATCCCTGTTCCTTCATAGCCCCGGAAATTGACAACCAAGACTAATCAGTAGCTTCATGATACGACCATAACCGCAAAGCTTAAGCCATGTCGTTTCCTACAAAGTCGGCGCCAGATTCTAAATGTGTAGGTGCACTTAGGCTGACGGCGTAGCACTCAGGCTACAGCGAGTTCGCAATTGTCTGCGTTTGTGTTTAAGTTGAGGTTTGACGCAACCATCCTTCGGATAGCTTCTCCAGCTGCAAAGTCCCTGTCGAAACCTTTACTAGCCCTTATAAAAGAAGGTTTAACCTAAAATATCACTCGACCTAGCCCCTCGGCATTGGCACTTGTTTGGACTTTTCAACTGCCCGGAACCGCTTTGAGGTATTTCTGCCCCCGACATACTACCTGCGGCGTCGTCTTAGCGCTACAGATTTAGTATGTTTTTTATGGGAGCCCTCTGCTTACTGTGATATTCCCACCTACAAGTTTCCTCGCATCATCTATAATATTTTTTTAATATAATTAACTAATTATCCCATTGTTCTCGGCGTATCTATTTTAGGTTATCGCCTGTCCCCTTTCCCCTTTAGGATTATATCTATTATACATTTCTGTATAAATAAATATCTCTTAACTATGTTATTATTATATAATAATATAACACGATTGTCAATACGTTTTATAATATTTTTTATAAACAATGCGTTAGAATTTGATTTATCTTATTACTCTTTCATTTAGAGCAACCTTTATCCAAGGACTAACTGCGCACTATATAGTACCCAATACCATTGTTCTGTTATACATTATTTTTACTCAAGGTTAAGAATATCTTCAGCAAGTCGTCTGTGTTTTTTAGGAAGACCTCTGTTTTCTATCAGATACCTTACATTTGCAATCATTCTCTGTTTTGCTTTCTCTGCCGGAGCGTCTGACATATTGCAATAGATATCACAAAGCTTTATAAGAAGAGCATCATCAGACATCTCTATAAGCTTCTGATTCATATATTCTTCTTTACCCATATCTTTAATAGTGTAGGTATTATTTCTAAGCTCTGTACAAAGGTCAGCTACTTTCTGACTGTGAGCAACAGCTTCTATCTCGAGATAGGATGTATCTGTGTCTTCCAGTAAATCATGTGCAAAAGCAGCATTTATCTGGTCAACAGACCCACCATACTTCATTACAAGATATGCAACTGCTCTGGGATGTACATAATAAGGATAGCCTGAAACTTTACGTTCCTGGTGAGCGTGTCTACCTTTAGCAAAGTAATACATGCCTCTGCACTGAAGAGGAAAATCTGTAGATTTTATTCTCTTATCAAGTACACTGTAAATACTTGCTTTCATAAGACACGCCTCCTTATTTAATAATATTACTTTCTTACAAAATGCCCCCACCGGGGCTCGAACCCGGGATAACTTGATTAAAAGTCAAGTGCTCTACCAACTGAGCTATGAGAGCAAATAAGTATGCTGTACTTTATAAAAACATTATATAATGCTATAAATAAAATGTCAATATATATTTTAAAATATATTATAGAAATATACTCTTTACTTCTGCCGGAAAATAATACCTCAAGTCATAGTCTATTGTCAACAACAAAAAGTTCTTTCTCTCGAGAGAAGATTACCCGAAGTTACACTCTTCAATAATTTTAAATAAACAATTATTTCCTTTTATATAGAAAGAATTGAAATAAAAAAGTATTAAAAAATGAAAAACAAAAACCACAAGTCGTCATCGTGGAGGATAAAAGACTGTGGTTATATGCACCGTGGAGGGTACACATATATATGTAACTAAAAAACACAAAACTCAAAATATTTGACTTTTTTTATTTTATTTGTTACTATGCTCAAGGTGCTTGTAGAAAAAATACACATAAATATGAAATAGATTAAAAAATATCAAGTAAACCAATACAATTTTACCGACTTTATAAATTGTGTAAAAGTTCTATTTATTTCTTGATAATTTTAGGATATACTCAAGGAAGATTATTAAAATGTAAAGTTGTCATCGTGGAGGATGAATAATGCAAACCAATAAAACTCTTATTATGAGGGACGAAGATGGTATCATTTGTGGTACAGTCCCTGCTGAAGAACTTGATGAAAAGAAACAGCAAGCAGTCGATAATTGCTTGGAATTCCTACAGACAAATGGAGGAAGCCTGGACGAAGTAAAAGGTATCTTGAATAAAGTAAAGAAAATCTGCTTCGGTGAAACACAGGCTACATCAATCCAGAACGCCAGGGGAATTTCAAATCAGTCCAAGGACTCCTTAATTAAACCCTATAGATATATCGTTCAGAATATTATGGGACTTACTCCCGCAGAATATGACGCAATCTTTTCCACAGCACTTAATCAGGCATGTGGATTGTCATATGCAGAGAGAATTATTGTTGAGAACGCTCCTGAAAGCATTAAACAGCGAGCAATGTTTAATCAGAAAGCAATATTCTTCTTATGTGTATTCCCTGAATACTGGCAGTCAACACATCCGGATTATAAACCTGGAGATGTGTTCTTTGCTAAAGGAGATATTAAGGCTTCACTTATTAGAGCCTCAAAGAAGAATGGTGAGACAGTAGACAAAATTCTTTATTGGGCATTCTCGAGAGTATTACCTGTTTTTAAATTTAATACAAGAGATATGTTTATAGTATTGGCTAATCCAGTTAAGGCAAAGTTTAATCGCTATCCAATCCTTAACATATACAATAAGTACAGAGCAGCTTGTTATCCATCACTTCTTGACTTCTACTTCTTGAATTCACCTATTGAATTTCAGAGAGAACATGTAGATGAGTATATGGAAGTAAGAGAGCTAACAAACCTTCCTAAGGTACCAATTCTGGATGCAATGTTCAAAAACTTTGAGCAGTACGAAAAGAAACAGATGATGGTCCAGTATAACAGGAAACAAACAGCTTCAGAAACAGCAAGAAAAAGCGCAGACATCCAGAAGCACACCTCACAAAAGAAGGAACAAACAGTAAATAAGTCTGATGAGGCAGCAAGGGCAGAGCGCCAGAAGAAGTACGAAGAGTTCTTAAAAGCTCATCCTAAGGCAGCAGCTGAAGCGGAAAAGAGAAACGCTGAATATGCCAAGACAAAAGAGCGTGAGAACCAGCAGATAAAAGCCTATATAAAGCAGCAGAGAACAGCCAGAGAGGCTGAGCGTAATAAGAAGGCTGAAGCAAAAATAGTAGCTGTAGGATAAACCTTGGAGGGTTAAGAACAATGGATATAGAACTTATGATGAACGAAGAAATAATTGATGAAACAGCGGTTGAAGACAATTTCAACCTTGATGATGTAAGTGATGACGAGCCTGGCCTTGTAAATTTTGATACAGTTAAGATGTATCGCCAGCATTGGCAGGCAACACATGATGGAACTCTTCCTACATGGGAACAGTTTAACCTTACACTTAAGTGCGAACAGGAAAGTTTCTTCAGCCAGATAGAAGATGAGCTTGAAGAGGATTGGGAAGCAGAACACCCCGGTGAAAACTTCCATGAACACTTCAGTAAGATTGATAAGAAAAATTTTCTGGAAGACGGTGAATCAGAAAAGAAATATTTTGAGGAGAATATTCCTGCCTTTATCAATAAAGATAAAGAAGAAAAAAGAGTAAAGAGAGACTTCAATAAGTCCTCAATTATGCTTATCTGTATCTTCGGTGATTCTTTCAAAAGAAACGCCTCGAAGGCAGGTTTTGGAAACACAGATGACTATATTGTAGACGTCATCGAGTTGTTCAGAAGAGAAGTAGCTCCTCGTTATGACATCAGCTGCGGTTCACTTACAAACTATATGAATAAATACATCCTTCAGGTTAATCGTGAGACAGATGCTCTCACAAGAGATGCTTTTGGAAATGTCATTGGCCAGATTGGAATGACAGACAAAGAAACCGGAGTAAGAACACAGGAACTTCCTGAAAATGCACATTATGCAGACAGGGGTGCCTATGATGAGAACGAGGACATTGTAAGTCGTGACTCAACATTCACACTTGCACAGAGAAGAGATACAGAGAAAGATGAAAAGAACCGTGAACAGATTCTTGAAATCTTTGGAGCATCTCCTGAAAAAATAAAAGTTACTGAAGACGAAAAATCAAAGAAAACTAAGAAAAAAGTCGATACAGACAGCATTCTTGAAAACAACCAGGAGATGGCTTGGACCATAGTTTTTGCAAAGAAGTTCCTTGGCGGACTCGATGAGATGTATAACAAGGACGAGTTTATCCAGGAGAACGCTCCTATGATGGAAAGTCTTCAGAATCTGGCTTAATAACTTACGGGGGCTGGCTTCCAGTCCCCTTAAACTTTGTCACTAAATAGGGAATAGGGGATTAAAGTATGAATACAAAAAAGAAGCAGATGCCGGAAACATCTGCAAAATCACTCTTTGCACATAGACTGCCGTTTATGTGTCTGTTCTTGTTTCTGTACACAATAGGTCTTGGAGAGCTGATATATAGAAACCCGGATAATGACGCATACTTTCTCATAGAAAACGGAAGATATATCGTCGAAAACGGAAGGCCTGCTACCACAGCCTATTGGTCATTCGTAGGAGAATTTCCTACTGTTATCCAACAATGGCTCTGCAGCCTTTTAAACTATATTGCATATAGTATCGGCGGATTTAAAGGTACAGTAATACTGGCAGTAATATTATATACAATATTCTGTGCTACTATTATGACATGTCTTTATCTGCTTACAAAAGACTTATCTTGTACACTACTGACAACATCGTTTATGTTAGTATTTGCCGCAGGATTCTTAACGAGCAGGCCTTATTCTATAACCATTTCTATTTCTATAGGCTTTGTATATATGCTGTGGAAATACTATAGGCAGGAAGATAAAGGTGAAAAACAGAGACTGCTATTATACCTTAAATCGGCGATATTCTTTTTTATCCAGGCTAACTGGCAGGCCGCATCAATAGTGTTTCTCCTTGCATGGACAGCATGCTTTGCAATTACTATTAAGAATGAAAAACCATATATAAAGATAAATAATGATTTCCTTTGGGCAGGAATCTTTGGAATAATAGCTTCATGTTTTAACCCAAATGGAATAAAGTCTTTACTTTATTTGATAAACTCCGGAAGTTCATTAAATATATATCCGATAGCAGAATTAGGAATTCCGTCAGTAAGAAATCTCTTTACATTTCTTATGATAAGTCTTGTTCTTTTCTTCTCGAGAGTAAGGAAGAAGCTTCCACAACCAGTAATATTTATGTTTATTGGAAGCATTGTTGGGTATTTTTTAGCATTCAGACTCTGCTGGATGCTGTATATTCCAACGATATTCTCTGTTGCACTCTTTAAGGACGATATTAAAAAATACGCTGAGGATAATCTTCCTAAGATAGTACAAAGACTTACAGGTAATGTTGCCACAATCGTAGGTATCGTAGGAAGTGTCATGGTACTTATGGACTTTGTAGGAGTATATAATATGCCGCTCCAGGCAACAGAAATACAGGAAAACATCCAGACACTTATTCCAGCTGGAGAAAAAATATATACAGATTTCAATACAGGCGGAATGTTTCTCCTCTCGAGATATAAGATATATATGGATGCAAGACCTGAGCTTTATGGAAAAAACATAGCAGGCGATATGTCAATCTTGGAAGAATCATATGAAGTATATCAAGATACCGATTGTGATTACGAAGTCTTCAGAGAAAAATATGACCTTAAATATTTTGCAATAACAAAAGATAAGCCACTTGATATATACATGAAACATAATGAAAATTATAAACTCCTGTATGATTCAAAAGCTATCTATAAAGACGAAGATAAAGAAAACGATACACTTTCAGGAAGAGTACAGTTTGATGTCTATGAATATATAGGAAAATAAGAACAAATAAGACCTTAAAGAGAGCCAATTTCGATAAGGTCTTAATTTATACCCAAATGTTACGTTTTTGAGAAAAAAAATTGCATATATAAATAGAAAAGAGAGTAGTTTTGGACTTAATCAACATAGGAATAGGGAATTAAGGCACCAAAAACATATAAAGGTTGGTAAAGTCTATGTATGATTTTAAAGGTTTTTACACGGATGTTGAATTTAAGATAGTTTACTATCTTCCTTCTGAATATGAGCAGGCTAAAATCTGGGTTAAAAACAAGGATGTTGAAGAAAACACCGCTCTTGTTATTCAGAAGCCGGATGATGTTGCGTCACCGGATATATATTTAAAAGCGTATTATGATAAATACGTTGAAGGCAAAAGTTTTAATGCTACATTGACAGCAATAGCTAATGAGCGTGTTAAAAGAGACAAGGATTTAAAAACCAAAATAGCGAGAACTGCAAACATCCATCAGATGGGATATGACTCTGCAAAGGGCCATATTGTATTTCGTTTGGTTCCAAGAAAAGGACTTGCTGGTTCAAAATATCCTTATACATCTCTTTCGGATATGGCCCTCGTATACAGGGTAGAGATTGATGGAGCATTCATATGGATTGATACTGCACTTCTTTCATCCTATAACATTTCAGTCAAGACTCTTTATCATGAGGCCAGGGAGAATACTCTTCATAAGACTCCGCCAATTGTGATGCCTTTAAAAACAAGAGCTCAGCTCCTGCTTGGCATTCTTCCAGGCGGAGAAAATGAAGATAACAGTTGGTTGTTTATATCAAATACTTCACAACACGCCGGAGCGTGTATGATGCTTTATAAAGAAGTGCAAGATGAGGTCGCAAAAAGACTTGGTACAGAAGATTACTATATAATTATGCCATCGCAGCATTATGCTTGCGCAGTAGCAAAAAAGGATATTTCGTACCAAAACATAAAATTGATAGCAGAAAAGACATATGCTTATGCAACGTTTCCAAAAGAAAAACTATCAGAAAATGTATATGAAATAAATGATGGAATTCTAGTCCAGTCAGGAGTGTAAGGGAAGAATATGTTTAAAGGACAAAGAGATGCGCATGTTAGTATAAAAGTACCGCAGAGTTGTTGCTATGGAGTAGTAATAGGAGTAACTCCTCTCGTAGAGGTAATAGTTCCGGATGAAGATGGCTATTTTGATGCGGATGAAGACGGTGAGATTATAGGTAAAGGCCTTGCGGTTGACCCATCTCAGGTATGTTTTTTATCTAATGATGATAATATCATAGAGGGTCTTAATGCTAATACTACTTTAAAGATGATAACACATGAAAGATACACCCCTATGTCCGATAAAGAATACCGTAAATTAGGAAAAGAAGGCTTTAAGAATCGTGGAAATACTATTTACACAAATACAAAAGGTATGGGCGATACAGAAGAAATAACAATAGAGGAAATCATCTCAAGATTCCAAAAATATTATGAAAGGGAATGACATCGAATGATAAGGAATAATGCGGCTCAAATGCAAAGCCGATTTATGCCATCAGGGCTTGCTTTTTTAGGATGGCAGATAAGAGAAATGAAAGAGCTTATAAAAGAATATCAGGCAATGGCTAATGCTGCTGAAACAGAAAACGATGCAAACTCTTTCCTTTCAAAAGATACCACAGATTCTTTTCTCGAGGTATTAAATGACGTGGAGATAACTCCTGAAAACGAACACGAACTTATAGGCGTAGCGTTTGATGATATTGATATATATACGATTCAGTATATAGCAGGAAGCGTTTATACACAGGAGCATATATCCTCATTTTCCGGGAAAAAGAATCGGAAAAAAGTATAAAAAATGCTTGACAATTAAACAATAAAATAATACAATGTATATAACAAAGAACGTTATCATTGTTTTGTGGGCAGACTAAAAAACAGTCTGTCCTGCCTCTCAAAAAATATAGCCCTAATGATAAAAGGGCTTTTTTTATCCCTTAATTTTTATGTTAGGGAATGTGTCTTAAGGAAAATAAACCAGTAGGGGTACCGGTAAGTTTTCCACATGAATAGGGGGATAAATCTTAAAAATCCAGTAGGGGTACTGGTAGTAACAAACGTATTGTAAAGAAATAAAAAGGAGACAAGTTATGGAAAGCAGAAATATAATCTTGCCACAGGAGTCATACACTCTTATCTCAAAGATGTTCAGAATCTCAAAGAAACTCCCGGATACATTTAATATCATGATTGTAATGCAGACTTGCTTTGAAGAGGGTATGTCTTATACAGAGTATATGGACGCCTGCAAGAAACTGAACGGTAAAAAAGTCGGAACAGTAGACATTAATGATAACATGGCAATTGATATGTCTATCACGGTAATGTCAAACATGAGATGCGGTATCCTGTACGACCTTGTATGGAAAGAATTTGAGTCACAGCTGACACCTCTTCCTCTCTCTGATAATATCAAGGAAATGATTGACTGTGAGCTCTTTGGTCAGCAGTATCAAATATCTGTTTGCGCAGCCAATTAGTCCCTTGTATTTACCCCTCAGATACTTTATAATTCTATTGGGTGGACAAAAAGGACTAAATATGAGTTTAGAAGAATTCAAAGAAACCATAGAGAAACGGTATCCGGAATATGACTGCCAGATAATACAGAATAAACATAATAATGTCTTATGTGTTGACCTCATTTGGGATGATATTCGTATTCCTGTTGAGAGAATCACTGAAAAAGATTTAATGAAAAAGGTAAAGAAGTTTGGAACTGTATCTGAAGCAGCAGAATATATGAATGAAACATGGGAAGAAAAACTGACCAAACTTATGACTCTCGAGAAAAGAGAGCTTTTGTCAGTTGTATAATAAAAAGCAGATGAGCTCTGGATTTCCGGGGCTTATTTTATGCTATTTTATAGATTTATTTCGTAAAAATAATTGACAAATATATAATAATAATATATAATTATAATATAAAGAAACATATAATAAGATTTTACGAAAGGGACTTAAATATATGAAGAAATATACTGTAACAGTAGCAAAGGTAGGAAGTATTGACCTCTATGCAAATTCTCCCGAGGAAGCAAGAAAAAAGGCAGAGAGTTCCAATGAGAACAAAATGTACTGGAATGGCATTGAGGCCACTGACGTAGAAGAAGCCGAGGATGAAGACGAAGAAGAGTAAAATGTATGTTGACAACTCGTACAGAATCCTAAAGGAGAAGATATGGATACAGGAATAAAAGAATCTGAAATTGCTACTTTTCTTAGAGAAAACACTCCTAAAGATGCTATGCCTCCAGTAGTAGAGCTCGGGCTTATTGGTGTCATAGGACTGATGATACAGATTAAAATATATAACCTTAAAAAGAAGTTTCGGAGGTAAAGATGAAAGCAAAGGATTTTCTTAATTACGAATTACAGGATGGCCCGGGAGAAACAGGCGGAATATCATTCCGTGGTGAAACTCTTGAGAATTTTCTTAATGAAGTTTTCCCAGATGAAAATATTGAAGATATGGATATGGAAAAAGTCAACGAAGCTCTGGAAAGCTGCGGAATTGAGCCAATAAAGGAGAGCTATGAAGCCTTACAAGACGAAAGAGATGAACGATAAAGTCAGAGAGACTGTAAAAAGTTTCCAGGAATATTGGGATTCTCATTCATATTATGCCTGCCAGGCACGATATTTATCCAATGATGAGTTTACACTGGACATCTGTCATATATGTGACGTGCCATACAGCATCGCAAAAAGAGTCACATGGTTTATACGTTCCAATTATGACCGTGACCAAAAAGCTCTACAAGAATGGGGTTTTAACAGATATACAGCCTAAATCATAATAAAAACAACATATATAAGAAAGGGAATAAAATGCCAGATACAGAGAAAAGAGAAGTAGCTATAAAAGTTCTTCCTGAATTCGGAGACGCATATAAGATAACTCTTTTGGTCCCATCAGATAGAGATGAAGAAGAGTTTATCGAAGACTGGCTTGAAGACCATGCCATTAATGTCCAGGACTGGGAATTCTGGAACAAACACGCAGATTATCTGGCTTAAAAGGAGAGTATTATGGATGAAGCAGTAAGACAGCAGGTACAGACCTTAAAGACATATATCGACGAAGCAGAGAATATTGTATTCTTTGGCGGTGCCGGAGTATCCACAGAAAGTGGTATCCCGGATTTTCGCTCAAAGGATGGGCTCTATAATCAGCATGATGTACAGTTTGACGAATATGAACCAGAGTATCTTCTAAGTAAGTCATGTTTATACCATAACCCAAAGGTATTCTATGAGTTCTATCGTCAGAAGCTTGATGTAAGAAATGTAGAACCTAATGCAGCACACAAATACCTTGCTTATCTCGAGAGTACAGGAAAGCTTAAGGCTGTTATCACACAAAATATCGACGGTCTTCATCAGAAAGCTGGAAGTAAGACCGTATATGAAATCCATGGAACAACGAAAAGAATTTACTGTAATAAGTGTGGAAAGGAGTATCCTGAGGATTACCTCTTCACTAATACAGACCCTATCCCTAAGTGTGAATGTGGCGGACAAATCAGGCCGGATGTCACATTGTATGAAGAAAATCTTCCTAAGGAAGCTCTTGCAAATGCTGAAGATGCAGTACGAAAGGCAGACCTGCTTATCATCGGTGGTACATCTCTTCAGGTATATCCAGCAGCATCTCTTCCATCGCACTATATGGGAGACAGGATGGTTGTTATCAATAAAGAAAAGCCTGAGATGCTTCTTGGTGAAAACGACCTTGTAATCCAAGAAGCTATCGGAGAAGTTTTTGAAGAGCTGGCAAAGCTCCAGGGAGTAACTCTTTAATGGTACAAGAACTTATAGATAAAGCAAAACGCAAATATCCTGTAAGTATTTATTATACTGGGAAATTATCAGAAGATGAAATCATACAACTTGAAAGGGTGTGTGATGTGAAATGTCCGTCTGTTCACATGAACGGTTCTGCTACATATAGCATTAGATATACGGAACGCACAAAGGATATATAATCAGGGATTTTGTTTATGAATACTAAGATAAAAAGCGCAGCGGGGTACCTGTTGGTATTCCTGCTGCCCATGTTTATATTTTACCAGTCAGAGGGAGCCGACCTTGGTTTTATTCTCGATTATGGTAGATATATAGTAGAAAACAGAACATTTCCTCATGAAGCTATTCATAGCATAGTTAAAGGTATGCCCTATGTTATGCAACAGCCTCTTTTTAATGCTCTGACATATTTGTTGTATAGTATTGGCGGAGCCTCTTTACTGTTTATAGTAAACAAAGCTCTGGTTGGTCTTACAAACGTTATTATGCTAAAAATCCAAAAAGAAGTCTCTAATAGCACATATGCTATTGTTATAGGTGAGACAATGTGGATTATCATGGCATCAAGTTTCTTCCAAAAAGTAAGGCCATGGGCTGTATCTATTATAAATCTGACACTTTTATTATATCTGCTCATAAGATACAGTAAAACAGATAATAAGAAATATCTATATCCCCTGCCAATAATTTCTCTTCTCGAGATAAATATGCACGCAGCTTGTTTTCCTGTACTGTTTTGTTTTATACTACCATTCCTTATTCCAGATGGTATATATACAAAAGTTCCCATTTTTGATTTTAAGGAAATGGGGTTCAAAAGAAAACCTCTTATTATTATAACAATAGTTATGATATTGACAGGACTCTTAAATCCTTATGGAACAGATAATCTGTTATTCTTCAGATACTTTGAGAATGAATCACTTGCAGTATGTCAGGAAGCAGCCCCGGTATTTGCAGATAAATCCGGAGTTTATCTTAGCCTTTGCATAGTGTTTCTTCCCGTTAGTGTACTTATTTATCTGTTAAAAAGTAAGAAAAAGAATATAAATCCTTTATATTTCTGCTTATTTATGGGCACATCAGTAATGGCTATCAAAATGATGCGCTCAGCAGCTTATCAATGTATGGGAACAATAATATTTATTCTTTCATTATTACCGGATAAAAAAGAAAAGACTACAAATAAGGATAAGATTCTTTTAATCATCACATTACTATTTATAGCTATAGGAATATGGTTCAGAAGTGATTCAGCAGCATCGGTGGCATATACAAGTGATAACCTACTTGAGTACATCACTGAAAATTATAACCAAAATGAGTGCAAAGTATACGCTTTGAATCCAGGAGCGACACTAAGGTTCTATGGGTACGATACAATAGCTTCTCCAAACATCGAAGAAAATGGCCCTAAGATGAATAAGACAGCAAATCTTTATCTGGAGGCTTATAACTTTGAAAACGGTATTAGTGATTACAAAGAATATATTCAAAAATATGACTTTGATATATTAGTAGTCCCGGAAAACTCTGCAGTATATGAATCTCTCTTAAATGACGAAGATTATACTCTTAAAAGCAAGGGTTATATCTGGGACAGCTATTCATATCTGAAAAGTGATTTAGTTTTATTTGAAGTAGAATAAAGGAGTATTTATGGGAAAAGAACACTTAAACCGTGAACTAATAGAAAAATACCCAAATAAATATAATCTTACAGTAAAGAAAATAAGACATCTTAAGATACTTGATTGGGAAAGGCTTAAAGACGAAAACGTTACCTGGAGAAATGATGCCATGAACAACGGTCCATGGTATTGTCATCTTGAAGGCTCTAATATAGGCGGGAAATATAATGATGCAGATGAATTCTGGATTGGATTCAGAGAGTCTGATAACAAAATAAGATGTCACTTTACATCTTATGGAGGAATGTGCGATTACAAATTTAACGCCTTTTATTACCCGGGAAACATAAAAAACAAGTTTGACATGAATGTTCATGCAAATACCATCAGATGGCTTAATAAAATGATAGACGAAGGAGTATTAGGATTGTAATGTATTACAAAAATACCAAAAGAAACATCCTGTATATTATATTTGCAACCATTATTTCTGCATATATTTTATATTTTACGACTGAGAATTCAATCATCTACCCGTTTAATGATTGGGCAGATGTTAATATGTATCTTGATGTCGCAAAAGAAATGAGAAATGGTGCTCTTCTTTATAGGGATGTCTTTGACCATAAAGGGCCATATCTCTATTTTATGGCATATATTGCAGACATTATATCTCCAAATGGATACTTCGGAATGTTTCTATGGGAAGTCTTATCAGTAGCAGCATTTCTATTTATCAGTATTAAGACTATAGATGTATTATCTGAAGATAAATGGGTTCCACACAGATTAAAAAAAAGATTTTGGACTATGGTGGCTCTTGCTTCTTTATTATGCTTTTCAATTAACTTTAGGCAAGGTTTTACCGCAGAAGAAATATCTCTACCTTTCCTGGCTGGAGTTATATATATAGTAATAAAAAGTAGGCAGACAAAAGATTATCTCGAGGGAAAGGAAATCTTTGCTATAGGACTTATAAGTGGATTCTTATTATTGTTTAAGTTCACTCTCTTGGGTGCAGTTCTTGGTCTTGCGATATATCTTCTTATCTATAATAAAAAACAGGGCACCACAAAACGGCTTTTATCAACCATAAGGATATTTTTCTTAGGAATAGCTGCGGCAGCAGTTCCGGCAATCATTTATTTCGGAAAGAATATCTATTGGCTGTTTTATGGATATGGATACATGAACTTCGTTTATAATGTGTCCGGAAACGGGACTCAAGGAGCTGTAGATGAACGTGAACCGCTGCTTTTTGTATGCGTCGTTTTTATGATGTGGCTTTATTATCTTAAGAAAGATAAAACCCAGAAAGATAAAGACCTGATATGGATACTCTTTTCAATGTTAATAGGTACAAGTATCTTATCCTGTGCATTAGGCGTAGTCCTTTATTATTATATAATTCCTATTTTTATATATATTGCGCCTATTATAGGTCTTATGGAGGCCTCAGAAAAAAAATTCTCTATATTGGGAAATCTTATTATAACGGCGCTGACAACAATTACTATTGTTATATCGCTGGGACTTGGAACCGTTTATACAAATACAAAAACGATGAAGTGTACAGCAAATGTAAATAATAAAATAGAGGAATCTTCTCATTATGTCTTTAAAAAGACCATAGAGGAATCCGGGGTAGAGAATCCCTCATTATTTGTTTACACATTAGATTATGGATATTACAGATATATAGGAATTGCTCCAACAACATATAATCCAATGCGGATGGCGATTTTCTCAGATAAGAATGATGAAAAGAACTGGAATATTGTGTTATCCGGAGAATATGATTTTATTATTCTTGATGAATCTTATCAGTATCATATCCCAGCAGAGTCTCTTCTCGAGAAATACAAAGTAGTTGCTAGAGTAGAAGATAATACCTACACAGAAAGTAATGGAATAGAATATCTGTTATTACAGAAGAAATAAAAACAAGCCAGGACTTATCATCCTGGCTTATCTTTCTGGACTTTTAATTCGTGTTATTTCTTTTTTGCTTCAGCGTTTACTCTTTCACCGTTTTCGTCGGGCATGATAAACTGGTTTTCACCCTTAAGCTCTTCAGGATAAGGGGTGATAAGGAATTTAACAAGTCCAACAACAGGGAAGATACCTGAAAGCATACCTAATCCGATGTCTTTACGGTCATTTGCAGCTGTACCATCAATAATATTAAACATTCTGGTGAATGTACCACCAAGGAATACAAAATTGATAAATACTGCTACACAATAGGCAGCTGATGTAATAAAGGAATCATAGTTTCCGAAGTGAAGCATTGCCCACGGAATGAGTAATAAAAGCCACCAAAGTTTATACAATATAGATGAAACTTTATATCTTCCGTAGAGAAGCACTTCTTCACCATCTTTACATGTACAGGATACCATTCCGTAATAACGGAACACCGGAATCCATGCGATAAAGGTATGTTCTGCTCCACAGAGCCTCATACCTTTTGCATACATCCATGATGAAAAAATGTATGCAATGAACACAACGAACAATAAAAGCACCGAAAACTGTGCTCCGAACATTACTAAGGGCTCGAATACGTCCATGTTCATAATTAATACCTCCGATTTTAATGTCCACCCAGCTATATATGTGTTTATATTTTTGAAAAATCAAAAAAAATAATACATATATTATTGTAATAATATCTTGTTTTGAAGAAACATGCAATTAATTTTATAAAATGGAGGAAAAATGGCTAAAAATTACGATGATGAAGATGAAATTGATGATGGTTTCGTAGATGATTATGTAGAAGACGACGACGATGAAATCACTGTTGATAATGAAACCGGTGACGAAGCTCCTGATATTGATTGGGACCAGAGTTCTATGGATGAGCCTGAACCTGATGTTCCTGATGAATATAATGAATTTCCTGACCCAATGCCTTTCACTGATGACGAAGGCTATAGGGACGACGATGATGACGAGGAAGAGTTTAAAGACCCTAATGACACTGGTTTTGAAGAGATGCTTGTAGAGAAGAAGAAGGCTCCTGCAAAGCGCCCTGCAGCAAAACAGACAGCTCCAAAAGCGGCCCCTGTTGCAGCTCCTAAGAGACCTCAAGTACAGCCTACAAGACAGCATGTAGCTCCAACTCCTATTCCTACACCTGCGCCTGTAAGACCTGCACAGACTCAGGATATTGCTGGTAATTATGCAAGAATTGAGGGAGACATCGTTCTTAACTGCAATCTTGCATGTAATGCTTCACTTGAGATTGTCGGATGTACAATCGTTGGTGACCTTTCTGCAAAAGAATTAAAAATCAACGGAACTGTACAAGGTAATGTGATGGGTACATCTGTTAGCATTGGAAAAGATGCTGTAATTGAAGGTAACATCAGAGCAAAGAGCATTCATATCGAAAAAGGTGCTCAGATTATCGGTGATATGTCTATGGGTTAATATTATTATAAAGAGGAAAAATGAGAGACATAAAAAACAAGAAGTGGTTTAACAACGCCGTCTCCATATGTATTGGAATACTGTTTTTTATAGTATTGCAGCATCTTGGTACCATATGGGGAGGCGTGACCTCCATATTTTGGGTCATAAATCCACTCATATACGGACTTATAATTGCATATATCACAGCGCCAATAATAAGCGGGATTGAAAAAATGCTGTTTTTCTGGATGAAGAACCGTAAAAAGTCCTGGTATTTATCGATAGGAATCTTTTTTATACTATTTGCCGCTGGTGCTGTAGGTCTTGCTTATGTAATCATTCCACAGGTTCTTATATCGTTTGATAGTTTGATAAATAACATGAGTTCTTATTCTGATAACATATCAAAACTTGTAAGAACATTTACTCATGGAAAAAACATTGAAAATCTTGATGGAATTCTTGCAAACGCTCAGACATATATTATGACATACATAAGCGGAGCATCTGAACAAGCTACAAATGTTGGAAGAATAGCGATTAACTTCTTTATTGACTGTATAATAGCAATTTATCTTCTTGCAGGAAAGAATACTCATCTCCGCCATGCGAAGAAGATTGCCAGACTTATTCTTCCATCACATGCACTTGACCCTGCGGCAGATTTTTTGTCAAAATGTAACGACATTTTTTCAAAATTTATTGTCTGCGAACTGGTTGATGCACTTATCGTGGGAATTATAAATGCAATAGCCATGAGTGTAATAGGGCTTCCTTATATACCGCTTATTACAGTGGTGGTTGCGGTCACAAATCTGGCTCCGACATTTGGACCAATGATAGGACTTGTTATAGGTTTCCTGATATTGTTTATTATAAAACCACTATATGCAATCATTTTTATAGCAATAGTCGCTGTAACTCAGTGTTTAGATGCTTATGTAATCAAACCAAAATTCTTCGGAAACAGTATGGGAATATCCGGATTATGGATTATCGTATCTGTAATTATTGGCCAGAGACTCTTAGGAGTTGTAGGAATGCTTATTGCTATTCCGATTGTTGCAATTCTTAAGATTATCTGGGAAGAATGGATAGTTCCTTATCTCGAGAAGAAGAAAATGAGAGAAATGCCACATATTCATGATTAAAACTAAAGGGTACCGCCTAAAAAGCGATACCCTTAAATATTGGATTAAAAGAATGAACTTATGACTGTTTGTGAGGCAGTGTATTAACATCTGATAGAAGCCCATCAGCAACAGCGACCTTTTTATATACATCTTCGTTGACAGACATTTCCATAACATCTACGTCTACAAGTTCTTTTAACATATTTGTATAAATAGCCTTGGATAGATAGATATTCTTTTTAATCTCATCTATTCTTTTTTTAACATCTATAACTTCTGTTAAGCTTTGTAATTCTGCATACTGGTTAAGACTATCAATAAATGTAGGTAAGTAATAATCTATCAGTTTAGGGAAAATTCCTTCACTACAATTATCCCAGTCCAGTTTACGAGAAATTTTACGTAGAATATCTTCTATGCTACAAAGAGTATTATATAAGTCTTTATCTTTTACCATACATTTCTTTTCACATATAGTATTTATATATTCATTTAGTTTCTTATTATATCTGTCATAAGCGCAAGAATATTTATCTTTCTCATCTGTTTTGACCTGACTGTATATCATCATTTCCAGCGTTTGGTCAAGACTTAATGAGTATTTATTTGTTATATATGAAAGAGCTCTTTCATATGGAATTATGAAAAGAAAACCAAGTCCTATCTCTTGGAGGAATGCTACTTCTCCTTTTGTGAAAAGTGTTATCATAATTCTAACGCCCCAGTAAATAAGGGCAAAACCTGCAACATCTGTTAAAAGCTGACACTTGGCATTAAGTCCTATTTTTCGATATGCTTCATTATTCATAACTTCAGTTTTTTTCTGTGCAGAAATCCATATGCTTACTAACAGAAATACTAATAAAATCCTCATTTTACCCTCCCTCTAAGGCAATCCTTAATATAAATACATTGACAAAATTATTATAATATTATATTAACTTTTGATAAATAAATAGTCAATAGAAATGTAACAAAATAGCACGTTTGAACAGCAACTCATTTCCAGTAGGATAAAAATGCGCTATAAATCATATTCATTTCAATATGGAAGAAGATGTTTTTTATTCATTAAAAGTAATTATTTATAATGTATAATATTGACAAATAATGAATAATAATGTATATTTAATATTAGTATAAGAAAACACAAAAGGGAAAAATGTGCTATGAGTAATGTATTAAATGATGCAATAGATATTGTAAACGACGAATCCTTAGACGATTTAAGAAAAATGATTTCTGATACAAAAAGAGGACATGAATTAAAAGTTTTAAGTGATTTAAAAAAATCGGGTTATAATACACAGCCAGAAACACACAATCAGTGCATTCAAAAACTTCATGAAATTGATTTTGATGCAAGTAATATTTTTATGCATATGATAATAAAAGACTTATGGAATGCACTTTTCTATAAAGCCTGGCTTGATTATAAGAAAACTTATATTGTTGACACCGACTTTTTTATATCTCTTACAAAAGCAAAGTCTGTAAAAATATATCCATCAATACTTAAGACATTGCCATTCGATACATTCGCTGTTGATTTAAGCGGGTCTAATATTTTTAATGGCTATATTTTATGTAGCTATGATGTAACAGATGAAGGAATATATTGTTCATTCCTTACATCTCCATATAATGATGACGAAAACGAGAATCTTAACAACAATTTCGGAATATTTCTTGATGCTGCAAGTATGCAAAAAGATGAAAATGAAAAACTATACTTTGACTTAGATAAAACCACAGAAGAAGCTACAGATATTTCGTTTTTCAGAAACACAGATAAGCTTTTAACAAAAGTAGAACTAGATGCAAAAACAGATAATGGAAATGTACAGGAAACAGTAAAACAATATATATCAGATAATTTCAATGATAATGAAAAATGCTTCTTATTAAAAAAAGCTCTGATACAACTTGCCTACTATTTATGTACTCCTGAACCGGATGTACAGGAAACAAAAGAAACTAAAAAAGCCCGTAAGAATCCTAAAAAACGCAAAAGAGGCACTGTTGAATACAAATACAATATAGGCTCAAGAATCGGAGCAAGGATTCGTCTCGAGAAGACAGCTTCCCGGGATATAGGAGAAACTATTGAATATACAAAAGGAACTGCAAAGTGCCCTCATGTACGTGCAGCTCACTGGACTCATGTATGGTGTGGCCCCAAGGATAATCAACATATCGAAGCCCGCTTTATAGAGGCTACATTTGTAAATTACTCCTTAGGCAATATTGATGAGGTATGTAACGAAGTATCTGACAAAGTAAAGCAGAGTTGGGAAGGCGAAGAACTTATATGCCGGACACTCAATGCTCTGGGAATAAAGTACAAACGTCAGGCGCCCATAGTTGTTGATAACCACAGATATAAATTTGATGTAGAGATAACTGTTGATGGACAGTCCCGTTATATAGAGTATGACGGAGAACAGCACTTCCGTCCGGTTTCTATATTCGGCGACCAGGAAGGTTTTAACAGAACAAGAGAGGCGGATATTATTAAAAATAACCACTGTTATCAAAACAATATACCTTTACTCAGGATTCCATATAAGGATAAAAGTAATATAGATAAACTGGTAAGAGGTTTTGTAAGCGAAGCTAAGGTATACCAGTTCACTAAAGATGGCGAAAACATGTATTATTCAGCCTAATAAAGAACCTCGCAAAAACTGAGACGATAATGATGAATCAAAAGGAGAAAATTTATGAAACATGTAGTTATACAAGAACCTGTTGATTATATTGAATTCGACGATGGTACAAAAATTAAATATCACGACCTTACAAATGACCTCTATCAAATGAGGAATGCCGAAAGAACAGAATTTTATACACGAGACAAAGGAGATGTTGCAGTTTTTAAGCTTATTGAAGAGCGTATGAAACAGAGCGACAAAAATATTGGCGATATAGTACAACACTCTGAGAACTCAATAACCATCTATTGGCAGGATAATATAGCCTTTATTGATGACTTATGTGAGGAGATTGTCAATATGGTATATCCGGAAAACGAGGAAGAGTATGGAAAAGAATAAAAAAGTCAAGCTTTATTGCTATATATACAGAATCAATGATAACCAAGTATATAGGCAGAATGATATTGCTGAATTTCATAAAGGAGCATATTTTATTCATGACGAAAACGATGAAACTATTTATGTAGACGCTAGTAAAATAGATGTTCCTAAAGTGAGCGAAGATGAGGACGATAAGTTCATCTACGTATATTCTCTTGATAATGATGTTAATAAGGCCATGGACCTTATACATGCATCTATTCAGCAGACTCTTGATGAACTAAATAAAAAGGCCAGCACAATGCAAGGCCTCTTAAATGCATTTGAGGAAAAACAAGAGTATATCAAAAATAAATATCCAAAGGGAAATGAAAACCCAGAACGTATCGAAGATTTGACACTAACGTTTGATAAGGAGATAGAATAATGCGAAAAGCAAAGAATTATGAAAACTTCACTTGTAAACTGGACAAGGAAGTATCGAACACACTGACACAACTTTCCGAAGATACGGGTTTATCAAAAACAGTAATTGTTGAAAAAGCTATTAAAAACTATGCTGACAATTATCAGGCAGAAAACGGAAAGTCACAAAAGGTTGTAACTGAACCTGCATTAAACATGATAACAAATAATGTAAATCTGATGAAGATTTCAAAGGTTCTAAACACTAGAAATGATGTTAAGGTACATCCTATTCAGAATCCCGATACAGGTGTTCTTACAGGACTTAGTTATATACACCCAACAGGAGAAGAGGTTCTTTTGGACACAAACTATATCGGTATGTTTAGTTTTACCGGATATAAGGTAATTGTAAAAACCTGGGGTAAAGAAACAGTATGCCTTGAGAATGGGTCTGTAGAAGAAGCAGCAGAAGAGTTCTGGAAACAGATTGATATTTTAAACAGCGAAAAACATTAAAGGAGACATTATGGGAAAGAATACTATAGTAGCAGACATCGGTTTATCTGAGGTTAGAACACTTCATTCAAAAAATAAGGTATTTAAGACAGGAAAGTTTTTCTCTACCGTTACTTTGGCTGACAGCTGGAATACTCCTATCACAGAAGGTGAATTCCTGCTCAAGTATAACGGACAGATTTATAAGATAGGCGATAAAGACGCTCGTAGTAAAGCGCTATCTATAGCTGATGCTGAAAAAATCTGTGCACTGGCCGCAGTGACATTATCCGCTGATAGCAAGAAAGTCAACAATATGTCACTCATGTACTTAACTGGAAATAATCTTGTTTTCCCTCGTGGAAGACAGACAGTATTTATTAAAAAGTATTCTCATGCTCCAGTAGAAAGAAAAGAGTTTAAACTCTTAAAGACAAAGAGAGTAACTCCTGTTGTCTCTTCATTATCCATTGTTCCCAATAACATGGATATAGGATATGGTACAGTAGATATTCTTACTGCGTAAATCCAGGAGAATCAAGGATGAAAAACTTTGCAAAGAAAAATCTATATGTTATTGCATGTATAATAACAATACTGTTTGTTATACTTCCAATGCCGTTCTTTGAATATGATAAAGAAAGAACTCCATATGTTAAAGGAATAGAAATAGTTAATCCCGAAACCGGAGAAACAAAATTCAGTAAACTTGACGTTCATCAGATGACAAATATATACCCTACACTCATAAAGGCTTTATCAGAAGGACATACAAATCTTGAGTATGAAGACGGAGTATCAGAAATACTTTTAAACATGGAAAATCCTTATGATGCTCAGGCCAGACGTAATGAGATTTTTAAGGATGAAAAACATCCTAACTATTTCTATTACTGGGATAATGCTTATTACAATGGTAAGTATTATTGTTATTATGGAATAGTTCCGGCACTTGTAGGTCTTGTTATGTACTTTGTTTCTGGTCAAATTCCGGAGACGTATGTTATAACAATGATATTTGCTGCTATGTTGGTTATAGGAGTATTTACTCTTTTAAAACTACTACGAGATAGGTTCTATCCTAAGACGGATATAAAGCTTTTAACAGCATTATCATCTGGTCTGTCACTAGCAACAGTTGGAGGAGCTATTACTCATTCCGGAGTATACTTTGCAGTAATAACTGCGGGCGAATGTTTTCTTGTATGGGCCCTGTATCTCTTTATAAAAGCGGCTTTTATAGAAGAAGGAAAGAAGCAGATACTCTTTATATTCCTGGGAGCTTTATGTGGAGCATTGGTATTTGGATGCAGACCCCCTATAGGGTTTGGAAACATTCTGATTCTAACACTTCTCCCTATATTTTTCTCTCGAGAAGGAAAAGGAAGGCTTACTATATCAAAAGTCATTATAGCTATTATTCCTTATGTGATAGTAGCAATAGGACTTATGTATTATAACTACATACGCTTTGATAATATCTTTGAATTTGGTCAGAAATATCAGCTTACAGTAATAGACCAAACAGAATATTCATTACTTAATTTTGATATAGTAAAGGCAGTTATTTTTATTGTAATGTATTTTACATCAGTTGATTCTGAGGGGTCTGTCCTTTTATATCCTATACTATACTTTATACTTCCAGCAGTATGGAGATGTATCAGTTTTAAAAAGGATAAAAAAATACCATCAGAAGATAGGTTTATTAAAAACCTTACAACAGTATCCTTTATACTGATGATAATTACTCCAATGATTAACTCAACGATGTCTCCAATACCAAACTATAGAGGTTTTCATGACATTGTTATATATGTAGCACTGCTTATTGCTATCTATATAATGAAAGAAGGCGAAAAAGACCATGATATAAAGCAATACGTATATATTGCAACAATAGCATCATTTTGTTTTGAAACACTTTTCATAATAATATGATATTTAAGAAAAAAATATACATATATAAGAAGGAGGATTTATAAATGAAGAGGAAAATTTTTATGGCACTTATGATTTCTACAATGATGTGCATGAGTGCATGTGGAAATAGTGCAGAAGTAACGACTACTGCAGATAATACTGTAGCAGAGGACGAAGTAAAAGTAAGAGTTATTGAGCCTGTTGACTCTAAAAAGGCTGACCTAAGTGCCAATGTAAGACTCGTTGAAGAAGATGGACAGCAGTACCTTATCTATAAGACCGCTTCATATGTCGCAAAGGAAAGGTATGAGCGCATGGAAAAGGCTGTTCAGACTGTAAAGGATGTAGTAACAAACGCAAATAAGTAATACAAAATTTTAATAAAGGAGAATACATGAAAAAGAGAATTGTATCCATCATTCTAATAATGGCTATGTGTATGTCATTTGTTACAGGATGTGGAAAAGAAAAAGAAGTACAGGCTGCTGAAGTTACAGAGGATGGGATTATAGAAGTCCCCGATATCTCTGGTCTTAAACTTGCCCAGGCAAGAGGAACCTTGCAGTCAGTCGGACTCAAAGCCACAGACATATGCCTTGGAGATAGCGGAGATTTTACGGTAGCTTCATATGAACCATCTTATGCTAAAGCTGGTGATACAATTACTCTCTATTATGGTTCAGTACATGTTGATGATTATAAGCCTATCGTAAGTGAAGAAGCTATGGCTAATATGAGCAATTATGGCAAGAAAGGTGGCAGTTCAAGAAAATCTTACACCAATACTATCGAGGCTGCATCCGGAACAATAACATGTGTATCAGCTGTTAATATACACACATCCAATGACAAGACATCTTCTGTTATAGGAACTCTTCATGAGGGTGAAAATGCTACCCTTGAAGAAAGAGACTCTTATGGCTGGTACCACATCACAACCGGAGATGGAGTAAACGGATGGGTATGGAAAGATTATGTTAGGATAAATTAAGGAGTTTTTATGACAGGCGTTTACCATATGGGATTTGACATATCCACATCTTCTACTGGATATGCTATATATAAAAAGTTAAAAAATGGAGCCAGATATTATGAGTCTGGCTTTATTGCTCCAGAAGGTGATAAGTTTGAAGACCGTTTTCACGAAATGGGGTCGCAACTTATAGACCTTATCTGGAAATACAAACCTGCATCAATTGTATATGAACAGGAATTTAAAGGTAAGGGCTTGACCAACCTTATAAATGTATGTAAAGTACAAGGTATTGTAGATTATACAGCTCGTAATTTCACAGATGAGATAAACGAGATAGCAATTTCTTCATGGAGAAGCATTATGGGATTCCCAGGAAGTAAAGCTATAAATGATTATCTTCTTGAGCTTGGTAAAAAAGACTATGAAAAAGCATCTATAGCTATAAAAAGAGATTATAAAAGCGCTGAGCTTAAAGCAATTGCCATTCAAAAGGCTAAAATCGTAACTGAAAAAGATATTTTGGTACATGATGAGGCAGATGCTATATGTATTGTAACAGCTTCATTATTTAACAGAGGTATCTTAAAAGAGATTCCTCAGAAGGCTCTGGATATAGATTTCATACCAATAGAAATTAAAGAAAGGAAAAAGAGCGCATGAGCGACTGGAAAGAGATTGTAAAAAATAATGATAGATATGAAAACTTCGTTATTGTTGATGAACCAAAACCTTTTAATAAAATGTTCACAGACCAGGATATCTCATACGTTCAAACACATTCTACAACAGTAGTGGATGAAAATACTCTGGTTGGATGCTTCAGCGGAGTTTTTGAATGGAAAGATAATAAAATCATTTCTCTTGACGGTGATTCATATTCTGAAAACATGATTGTATTTGGATACGAATGGTTTGAAAATGAAGGCAAGAAGTGCTTAGACATTCTTGTTTAAAATGACTGGTAAAACAACAACAAAAAGTTAAAAATAATAAAATAAATGCTTGACAATAGTAAAAGTATAATATATAATGAATGTATAGAAAGGGGTAGGGGAAATATTCCTCAAAATACTTTTCTAAATACAGATATGGTAATCATCACATTAGGTGAAAAGCAAAAAAACTAAGTAGCCCACCATTTAACAAAGGAGAGAATAAATCATGAGTAGATTCTACAATAACACCAACTCTGGCCTCAGAGTCGCATCAGGCAAAATCGATTCCATCGCAGAAGACAAAAAGAGCTTCAATATTAAGTATACAAAGTGGAGCAAACACAAAGACGGTGTATCTTCTTCTAGTGAAGAAATTGTCCAGTGTTTTAACAGAGACGGAAATACCTTCGACGATATCGAGGTAGGACAGGAAGTATGTGCATACGGTTACGGCCGTGGAGAAGGAAACATCTATCTGGAAGGTCTCCTTAAAGGTAATCAAAACCACTATGTTGAGATTGATACAAAGCTTGCAATCCTTTACGGACGTATCAAGGACGCCTGTCTCAATAACGAGAAGGATGCTGAAGGAAAGCCTAAGCTTAAGGCTGATGGTATTACGGCAAGAAAGCCACACTTCGACATCAAGATGACAATAAGAAAGAAAGACGATAACGGAGATGTTTATTACGAGTCACATACCGTTAGAAAATATCGTTTTGCTAAAGACTCTCAGGATGCCCTTGAGATTTTCGGTAAGAAATTCAAGGACTTCAATAAGGAAGAGAAGAACTATCTTGTATGTGTAGTTACAGGTCCTGCTGAAGTTTCTCCTTTTACATTCACTAACAAGGATGGAGAAGAAATAACAATGTATACAGCAACTCACATGGGAATCAATTCAGTTGATACTGAAATTGTAGACCCCCTTCCTAAGTGGGAAGACAGAAGTAATAATAATGCTTCTGGAACAACTTCCTCACAGAACACAGAAACTCAGACAACCACGCCAACTGCGGAGAGCAGACCTTCAACAGTAAGCGAAGCAGCTGCAGAGGATGATGAGCCTGATATCGATTAATAGGTATTAAGAGAGAGGGGACAAAGAGTCTCTTCTCTCTTTGGATATTATAAAGGTTCTCGGCTGTGAACAAAGTCTTCCGGTCGGGGGCTTTTAACTGTAAAAAGAAAGGATACGTATGGAAAATATTTTAAAATCTGCAAAATGGACAAAGGGAGACATGCCCTATGGAGCATTATGTGGAATCTTGACAGCAGAAAATGAAGTTGATTACGAAATGAACGGAACAATCCAGCATGCAAAGCTAACAGGAAATGTCCGCCCCTGCGAAACCAATAACGTTATTATTACCGGGAGAAAGATTTCAGAAGATACTATAGAAGTACACTTCATGGAATCGTTTGAGACTCTTCTCGAGACACATAAATCTGGACTCTTTTTACAGATTCCTCTGGATAAAGAAAACGCTAACGGCTACGCTCTGGTATTTGACAAGAAAATGGTAAAGGATGAGACTCCTAAAGAATCTCCTAATGGTGGAGAATATACGTCAGTACATGTTGTTATTGACAAAGAGGTATCTGCATATATTAGTATTTATAAAGGATTCACAAAAGATGTTCATAACGGAGTTATTGTATGCCTTGCAACAAAGCCTCTTACATCTCAAGAAAAGGATTTTGGAGCAATTAAGAAGACTACTCATTATGGCTCTGCAGTACAGGTTTATTCATAAATTAAACCTTTTATACAAATAGCTACCAATTGACCTAAAACTCATACACAAAATAGGGAGAAAATATGAGAGGAAAATATGTTAAATATCCAAAAGGTATCGTTAATCTTGATAATTTTGCATTAGCAGAAGATATGAGTGGACAGACCAGTGGCCCGGGAGTCAGAGTTTACTACAAAACACCTGAAGGGAAGATGAAAGGAGATAGTGTAGAACTGTGTGTTACTTCCCAGACAGATGCCGATAAACTGTTAAATGACATCTATGAGGCGCTTACAAGTAAATAAGATAATTATAAATTAAGGTTTAGAGACTGGTACATTTAGGTGTATTAGTCTCTTTTTTTTATGGTATCCTATTTTTGAGAAAGAACACTACATATATATAAGGATAAGAAAAGTGGAATACCACATATTTTTAAAAGGAGATTTAAGATTATGAAGACAAGTAAAATGCTCAGTGGACAAAGCACTTGTAAAAGACGTCCAAATGTAGATATCTTTGAATCGTCAAAGAACGTCGTAAGAGCGGGCGCTCAGAGACAGATAGTAATGCGTATCCTTATGGGCGAACCTATTGACGATATTGCTGCTGAGCTTGACTCTATTTTAAATGACAAGCATTATAGATGGGAGACGGCTACCCAGAAAAGACAGAGTTTGGCACTCTGGACAGCCCGTATCAAAAAGATGACTGACTGGCAGCTGGGTAATAATGAACTTCCGGATATCCCACAAGAACCATCAGAAAATGCAACACCTGAACAGATTGCAGAATATGATGCGGCTTTAAAAGAATACGATGAAGTTACAAACCGCAGAATGGAAGCTGTTGAGAAAATGTACTTCCCGGACTTTGATGATGAAGCAGAAAAGGAAAAATTTACTATCAATTATCATGGAGAAGATGTTCTTGTTCAGCCTGATTATATCTACCAGGAACCAAATTCCAATGTAGTATATATGTGCAGAGTAAAAACTTCAGTATTTAATAGCGAAAAGAAAGACGTTACAACAGGTGAGACCGAAGCACTTGGACTCCTTGGAGAGAAACTTTATCCTGGCAAAGAAATCCATGTCAGATATCTTCACCTCGGAAGAAAGAAGGAAAATCCTGAAAACTTCATAAGAGATTATGATAATACATCAAAGCAGGATGTCCAGGCTATTTCTGAAGCAATTTGGAATGATAAGACAAAGCAGGCTCTTAACGCACTGTATGAACAGGAAAAGGACCATGTATGTTCCGGAGCAGACTGTGCAGGATGCGCAATGTTTAATGTATGTAACTTTGAGGAACCTCCTATTTCTATCGACGTACAGGCACAGGTTCGTCCTCGTGGTGATATAAGACTTTCTGCAGACCAGCAGGCTGTAGTAGATTTCAGACAAGGAATTGCTCGTGTAAATGCCGGAGCAGGTGCTGGAAAAACAACAGTTGTTTCAGTACGTGTTGCTGACCTTATCAGAGAAGGCGTTGCTCCTGAAGATATCTGTCTTGTAACATTTACTAAGGCTGGTGCAGAAGAAATGGCTGCAAGAGTATCTGCATATTGCGCAGAGGAGGGACTCCTTGTAGACCCTCTTAAGCTTAGAATATCAACATTCAATGCATATTGTGGAGACCTTATATCTGAACACTACCAGGAACTTAATTTCACAGCTCCTCCACGTATCATCCCTGATGCTACCAAGACAGGTATTATCAATGAAATTCTTGATAGATACCCTGAGGTAAAGGAATGGAACTACGGTAGCTTCTCAGACCTTGAGGCAACATATGGTGGCGGTGGAAGATATTCAAATAAAGCTACAGATAAGCTTAAGACAATCTTCGCTGAAATTAAAAAAGAGGGCTACACTCTCGAGAATAATCCTTATAGAGACCAGGCTCTTGATAGAAGTGGTAAGACATATGCTCCTGAATCAATCAATGCAATCTTCCAGATGTATGATGCTTTCCAGGCCGAGATGATGCATAGAAATATGATTGAGTTTGATGACCAGATTAACCTGGTATTTGAGCTTCTCGAGATGCATCCAACTCTGATGGACGAAGAAGGATTTAAACATATTATTGTTGACGAATTCCAGGACACAGACCTTCCTCAGATTAAGCTCCTTCAGAGAATGATAAACAACGCTAATTTCACAAGTTTCATGGCTGTTGGAGATGATAGCCAGGCAATCTTCGGATTCCGTCATACATCTCCTAAATACATGATTAACTTCGGCGATTATTTTGGACAGGGATTCCGTGACTTCCATCTTATAGAAAATCACAGAAGCCAGAAGCTTATCATTGAGAACGCAAATAATATCAATGGGTTGTCAGAGAACAAACTTGATAAAGACCTTATTGCAACAAAACCTGCAGGTACTCCTGTCGAGATGAAAGCATTCTATACACAGAAGCAGGAATACACATGGATAGCACAACAGATTAAGGCAAGAATGGATAGAGGCGAAACTCTTTCAAGCATTGCTTTCCTTGGAAGAGATAAGAACCAGTTACAGGCAATGGCTACTGCTCTTACAGAACTTGGAGTTCCTTCAATCCTTTGCAATCCTATTCCTTATGTAAAGAACTCCCGTGTAGCTGCACTGTGTTCCTTCTATAAGGCATTTAAGGAAGGTTCTACAAAGGGCTTTATGGATTACCAGAATGTAATGCTCCACGGTGCCATGAGAGGTATGTCTGGAGAAGAAATCGAAAGTGTTATTGATACCTTCAAGGAAGATGTGCAGAATTCCCCTAAAACACTTTCAACATTCAAGGAATATATGAAGACCCTTGATGAAAACGAAGTAGACGTTGAGTACCAAGCATTTCTCGAGGAAATGGAATACGTTCAGTCCATGGACGAGCTTGATGAGTTCTTCCAGAGCTTCGAGCTTTATGGACAGAAGTCAACTTTCAAGCGTGAAGGAAAATATGAAGGCGTATGTCTGACAACAGTCCACTCTGCTAAAGGTCTTGAGTGGGATACAGTATATACATCTCTCTCAAACTATGATAAAGAAGGTTATCATAAGGATGAAAACAAGTTCAGACAGAATGGTGAGCTTGATGAGAACTACAGACTCTGGTTCGTTGCAGCATCCCGTGCTCGTAACTACTTCTGCCAGACTGGACAGTATGTATTATCAGCTAAGAATGAGTCCGTCGTTTTGAATGACTATACATTAAAGGCTCAGCAGCTCCTTGGAATGCCTAATGAGTTCTCACTTCCTGAATTCAACAAAGCAAACATTGAAGAGGAAAAAGAACATCAGAAAAATGCTAAAGACGCTATCGATAGCATCGGTATTCATGCCGGAAGAAGAGGTGGCGCAAGAAAAGGCGGCACAGGTAAACTTCTCACAGATGCTGCAGAGATTGCAGAGGCTATTGCCAAAGAAGCAAAGAAACACGGCGGAAAAGCAGCGCTTGCTTCAGAACCTGAAATTATGAAGCAGATGAAGAAATACAAAAAAGCAAAAGCTCTGCGTGAAGGTTCAAGAGAACTTACTCCTGAAGAAGCTGCTGAATATGAGAAGCTTGCTGCTGGAGCTAAACAGATGGAGATTACCGATTTCATAGATAATAAAGCTGAAAAGAAAGCTCCGACAAATTCTGGTTTAAATGTTCTCACCGCAATTGCTGCTAAGAAATCAAAGGCTCAGCCTGTACGGGAAGACATTGTTATTGATGAAGAACCCGGAGATGTTAAGGAAGAAGTAAAGGTTGAAACTAAAGCTAAAACTGAACCTGAAACAGAAGAAGAGTTTGAAATCGAAATTGACTAATAAATAATTAAAAGGGTCTCCTCAAAAGGGAGGCTCTTTTATATATGCAATTCACCACTTTTGTACTTTTTAAATACATATATATTCAGAAGAAACGTTTTCTAATTAAAAGGAGTTAACAAATGGTTATTTATAACAGAAGAAATCAGGAACCTAAATACAGAGAGAAAAAAGATAACATCATGGTTGAGATTAACTCTACATTAAGCCTCGATGAAATCTATACAAAACTCCGTGCAGGCATTCCTCTTGATGGAACTACATCTATTAAAACCTACGCAACGGACCCCAACAATGAAAGACTCGAAGATAATACAAGAACTGTCCGTATTGACAGAGATGCGCTCTATAATGAAGAGGAAATCGAAGTTGAAAATATGGATAATGATTATATCAAGAGAATGATTGCTCGTCCGGAGCTATTTTCCGCATATGAAGCATTCTGCTTTAACAACGAGAAATCTGCATCTTACGCAAAATTTGAGCCGGTTGAGCTTTCAACAGAACAGCTCATTGACCAAATTCAGGGTGCTATTGGTATTATGCCAACAGTTCGCCATGCCCAGGATAAAAATATTACCGAGATGAAGAGAATGTCCGAAGCAGGTGACCGTCTTTTTATCAACTTTGGTATTATTGATAATGCAAACCCTTATCCTCTTATTGAAGATATTGAGTTTTATCAAAAACTTACAGATTATGAGAAGCGTCTTATCAATGAATCTTCCTGCCATCCTATGAAACTCTTGGAAATGGCAAAGAGGGTGAAAACAAGAAACCCTAACGCATATATCACAATAGATATGATAAACGCTGTAGAGTTCCAGAATAGAGATATCAATGAGGTAGCTGAGGCATTTACAGCACCATTCCTTAATTACTCCGGAGAAGAAGAGCAGACAAGAAGATATGGCGGCGGACGTAAAGATTCTTATAAGGTACGCGCAAATGAGGCTTTTACAAACGAAAAAGATATCTCTATGGTTCAGTATATGTACCAGAATATCCAAGGAACATCCGCTCATAGTTCAGTTGCTTTTGATGTTGGAGCTATTGGGCTTCCTACACCGGATGTATTTAAAGCAATTGCAAACCCTTCAGCTTACTCAAAAGAGGTCACTGACCAGTTTCCTTCTCGAGAGGTAATGAGTGATTTCCTTAAGGCTCTTTACTCAGAGAGAGTTATTCCTGAAGGAATACTTGATGACTTCCCTAATTTCAAAGACAGAATCGTAAGAGACTATTCTACATTCCTTGTTGCAGAGTGGAATAAGTTTAAGGAAATCTCTGAGATTAACTTTGATACATACAGAAGTGAAGATGCGGCTGCATTTATCCAGTTTGCAAAGGATGAATATACAAGACCTGTGTCTAAGAGAATGAAGACTCTCTCTGATATGTTTGTAAAGGAATTCAAGAGAGCTCCTAAGATTCTTGAAGATTACGCATACGCTCAGGACCTTGCTACTCATAACGCATCTCTTTATGATGCACCCTGGACAAGTAAGAATACAATTGCAAATGATATGCACAAGTCTTCTCGTGCTCAGGGCACACAAAAACTCAGATATTCTAAGGACGAAAAATATCTTGAGTCAATTGTTAAAGGTTTTAACCTTAAGAACATCCAGTTGATTGCAAAATACAGAAACCCTGTTCTTTTTGCACTTGCTCCATATGTAAGTTTTGGTAACATCAAGAAAGATATCATCGACTGTCTTGCAACAGAAATCAGCGTATATGATATCAATAAGCTTATTGATAGAGGATTTCCTCAGTGGTTAGCAGCACATACTGACACACCAGTAGCAGACCTCTCGAGAATGCTTTCTGTTGTAACTTATGAGCCAACAGGTCGTTATGACGAAGCAACAGATATTGAAACAATAAAATATGACCCTAAGCTTACTGCTAAAGAAATTGCTGATGATACTATTCTCATAAGAGCAAGAAAAGACTGCGAAGCTTATGAGAAAGCATATCATTATAAGTTCAAAGATAATGAAATTGCTATCAGAGGTAGAAATATCTCAGTAACAAACGGAAAACAGAAGATGTATATGCTCCCCGCTGATGACCTCCGCAACTTTACCATTGGTTATGATACTCACTGCTGTCAGCACTGGGGCGGTGCTGGGTCAAGCTGCGTACCTAAGTACACAAGAGACCCATTTGCAGCTGGAGTTGTAATTGAGCAGGCCGGAAAAGTCGTAGGCCAGGCATTTGTATGGACAGATGAAATACAAGATACCTTTGTATTCGATAATATGGAGTTTGCAAACAACGCATCTGTTAAGAACTATGCAAGTCTCATTTCCGCATATGTAAAAGCTCTTCCTTACAAGACTGTACACTGTGGTGCTGGTTACCTTGACGGTGGTATGAATCAATGGGGTAAACAGATTGGCGACTCAAAAGACGATATCTGTGCTAAGATGCCAATGACCGTTGACGACAAGATGCCTTACACTGACTATCATACTCATAAAGATACTGGCTATGGAGCAAAAGCTAGGGTATTTAAGAGAGATGGTACACTCCTCCTGAAAGAACCAAGCGGTGTAAAGGTTCACATTAAAGAAGATGAGCCTACACGTTGGGACATCTTAAGAGACCCCGAGGTAGCTTTCCTGTTGAATGATAGTTCAACACCTATTGAGGAAAGAATTGAATTTGCAAATAAGTTCAAAAACGACCCTGATGGACAGACGCAAATGTATGCCGTAACAAAGAATCCTATGGCCATCAAGAGCATAGAAAATCCTATCCCTGATGTACAGATATATGTAGTAAGAAGGAATCCTGAGTATGCGAGATATATTCAAAATCCTTGTCCACAGGTACAGGAGGAACTTATCGCAGCAGACCCTGCGTCAATTCAGAGAATTCAGAACCCTACAGAAGGAATGCAGCTGGCTGCTGTAAACGCCGACGGAAACCTTATCAAGTATATTAAGGAACCCACAGAAAGAGTTTGTGTTAAAGCTGTAGAAAATAATGGTTATGCTATTGAATACATCGCTCCTGATAGACAAACGCTTGCTGTAAAAAGAGCAGCAGTTCAGTCAGACCCTAAGGTTGTAACTATTATGGGAACAGTAGAAGAAGAGCTTTATAGTGAGGCTATCAACAGAGACCCTCATGTTATAGCACTTATTCCTTCTCCTTCAGAGCGTATCCAGGTTCTGGCAGTTACAAAAGATGCTTCTGCAATACAGGACATCAAAGAGCCTTGCCAGGAAGCAATCAATATTGCCGTAAAGAAGAACGGAAACTTTATCCGTAACTTCTCAAGGCAGGCAGATACATCTCTTAGAACAGATGCTATTAAACAGAATCCTTTCTCTGTTACTAAGATGAAGGATGCAACATTTGAGGAATATGTACTTGCAGTATCACTTAACAAGAACGTATCAAGATTCATCAAGGATAAAGAATTGAAAGCCAGAGTTACGGTTGAAGTTGAGAGCCAGAAAGATGCTCGACAGGCTGAACCTGAGCAGGAAATAGTTCTTGACTGAAATACAATTTAAAGTAAAATATTAAGGGGACTGGACCTACTGGTATTTATCCGGTAGGTCTTTTCTCTTATAAAATAGGGTATTTTAAAACGAAAGGGGAAATAAATATGAAACAAGAAAAAACAAATACTTGTCCACACTGCAATAAACCGGTTACTACTGAAGATGTCTGCCCGCATTGTGGACACATTATCAATGAAGAGGTTATTAAATCAATACCGCCTTCAAGAGCTAAAAACGCTAAACCGAATGTATTTGTTGTGACAATAATGATTATTTTTGCCGCAATAAGTACGGGATTTTCTATTGCAGAGTTGGTTGCAACTGTTTTAAAACAAAAGCCGTTAGAAGAAATGCCCTCCAGTATTCCTGCTATAATTATTGCAATTATTCTTATTGCAGCACTGATATTTATATTTGCCCGTTACCTATACACTAAAAAAGGTGGTAAACAATATGAAGGTCGTGTATATGGATATATGGATGACGATTATGAAGGTGATAACCAGACAAGAGAACAAACATGTTATATAATTTATTCTAAAGATGAACACCAACGCGCTATACAACAAAGCTATAATTTGGGACATAGCCGTATATTTGATGTAAACGATAGACCTTATGCACCAGGCACAAAAGTAAATATATTTATAAATAACAATTGTTATGTATGCGAGGTTCCGCAGAATTAACCACAAAAATACCCCACTCTGAAAATAACAGGGTAGGGTATTTTTATTACTTCTTGTTCGATTTCTTTACAGGAGAGTGTTTACAAGTATATATACCGGAGATTCATGATATCCATCATAGTCTTTAGCTTCGCTAAAGTATTTCTTTAATTCCTCTACAGTTTCTTCTTTTTGATGCCACATAAGGCTTGAGAAATGCTTATTCAGGACTTCATATCTGGCTTTTTTAACCATAAGCACATCCCAGCCTTCTACCTCATTGACATTAAATTCTCCTCGGTGTATTGAAAAATCAATATAATCAGGTTCATATCCTTGTTTTTGCAGATTTTTTCGATATATAGTAATAACTTTCTTTACCGTTTTCTGTATATATTTTGTGGATTTGGGCTTATATTGATATTCCTTTTTCTTTCTATTCTTGAAAAACGGCTTAAGAAGTATGACTATAAAAAACAACACCCAGCATACAGGACCTGCTGTAACTATATCTATATCATCCACCGTATAATACCCGGAAGAATCTTTATACAGTATTACTATGGTTAAAATGAGTGAATATATGAGTATTGCAAATATTACTGACAGCATATTTTTCCCTCTACCTTATACACTTACTATTTCTGGGGTGATAAATATTTTCTTTTGAACCGGGTTATAATAGATGTGAGCTATTGCAGCCGGGTCATAGTCTTGCTTTTCTTCATTCCAGACTGTAAGGCACTCTACCGGAACATCATCCGGAACCTCACGTAACAAATGTTTGATATCTTTAAAAGTCATAACATACCCTCCTTATAATAATATTATATAACAATTATATACTACCGTCAATATTATTGTATATAACACCCATATAGATGACACTGTACAAATATCGAACTTTATAATAATATTATATAGAATTATTATATAAAAGCATGTGTACTTAAATCGTTTTTCATAATATAATCAAATAGATAAATTATGTTTTAGGAGGAACAAAAAAAGTATGAAAAAGTTTAATTCAAGTTCTAAGGTATTTATCTTAATTGCGGTGGCCCTGGTTGCCATCTGCAGTATTTTTGTAATATCAAGCAGAACATCTAATCCAAACGAAAAAGTATATTTTGAAAAAACATATAATGATAACAGCATTCCAGGTGGTAAAATCGACGTGAAAGCAGGTTGGATTGAAAGCATGCAAGGAAACTATATCACCATCAATGAAACAAGATTTACCTCGGCGGTAGATGCTGAACCATCTTTTAAGAGTTATTGTATCGAAGTATATGAAGATGATTTTAAAAAACTAAAAGATACATTGGATTCACTTGATTCTGAAGATGAAAAATATCATTATCTCTCATTTATGTTAAAACAAGGGACCTTTTATGGTTCAAAAGAAGAATATGAAAAAGCTTTTGATGAATGGTATGAAGCCGAAGAAGCTAAAGACGAAGCTGAATACGAACAATATTTAAAAGAACAGGAAGTTGAAAAAGCGCGTCAGGAAAAAGAAAGTGCTAAAGCCAGAAAAGAAACTGACGAAAAAAATGCTGTTCGCCAGGCTGAAAAAGTATCTGACCAGGATGCTGCTCTTGATGTATTTGATGAAATATTCGCTTCAGAAGAGTATCTTTCTACTGAAAGTATAGCTAAGCGCACAGAAATGGTTCGAAATATATTAGATGATTGGAAAGACTCTGGAACATTTGAAAGTATTGATTACAGTTATAATCCAAATGAAAATCATTTTATAATCCACAATACTATTGATAAAACCACTATATATTTTATTCTTGATATTGAGAATAACCAGATACTTACTAACTTCTAAACGACATCAAACTCTTTTCTCTCGAGAGGAAAATAAATAGGAACTATTTTTAATACCACTTTTGTAAAAACCCTATACATATAACTATAGATAAAAGAGAATACTTTCGACTTTATCAACACAACTATAGAAAAGGATAGTGAATCCATCTCTATCCGCATACAAATTATTTTATTTAAGGAGGCCACAAAATGGCAAATAAGACTTACACTTACATTAAGACAACCAACAACGTAACAGACTCAAAGTTCCCTTTGCAGAAGTATAACAAGGAAGAGAATAAGTGGGTAGACGTTCTTGATAAGGATGGCAACAAGATTCCTCAGAAGAACGTATCACTTACTTCTAAGCAGATGGAGAAGCTTGGACATGCTATCACAAGCGAGCCTAAGCAGTATGCTCAGTTCACAGTACCCGCATACCTCGTAAACGACTGGAAGAGAAAAGATGGAACACTTGTTGTTACTAAGGACAGCAATGGTAACGAGCATAAGGGTTATGATATCGCTCTTGAAGATAAGTATGATGTTTACATCACAATTACAGAAGTAGTTGGTAAGGATGAGAATGGTAAGAACCAGTATGACTACAAGAAGAATCCTAAGGTAAAGGTTTCTGTAGCAGACCTTGCAGCAGTATTTGCTCTTCCTGAGAAGAACAAGGACCAGGCACAGGAGGCTGAGGCTGATAAGGCAGCTGATGTTGAGCCTGAAGCACCTGAACTTGACTGATAAATAAACAAGGCAGCTTATAACGGAGGTTACCAAATGGTAGCCTCTGTTTTATTATGCAAAAAAGTCACCTTTTGCGATTTATATGTTCATATATTAAAAAGAAACGTAATATGTAACAGATAATTGTATTTAGGAAAGCATTGGTGACAAAAATGAAAAAGAAAAAAGAAAGAATCTCAATAGCACAAGCCGTCGGTATTATTGGCATTATTCTTGTGCTTATTACGACAATCTTTTTGGTTTTAAAAGGCCTCCAGACTAATACTGAAGAAAAAGGTAATGTTTATTCTGAATTTTATGAAACTATTGAAGAAAATAAAGCGATGGACCTTTTAGCCAATAAATTACCCGAAGAAGTCTTTGTCGTTATAGATGGAGAGGGAAATGCTTACATAAATATCAACGAAAATAAGTATTTTGTTTCAAAAGCATCTTCGGAATTCCTTACGTTTCTATCTTATTCAAATATATCAGTAAACAATGACTATAAAGCAAAACAAAACCAACGAGTAGAACTTCTGATTAAGTTTTTATCAACAGTTGCAATGTTTGTCATGTTTATTGCCGGATACTGGTATATGACAAAACATATGACTGGAAGCGATGCTCTTCCATCATCCGGAAAGGTTAAAAACGATAAGAACCATAACGGCATTGATGATGAATTTGAAGTAAGCTTTGACAATATCATTGGCGCAGAGGACGTAAAAAGAGATACCCAGAGAGTTGTCGATTCTTTAAAAAATCCCGAGAAATATGCAGCTCTTGGCGCAAGACCAACTAAAGGTATCCTTTTTGTAGGCCCTCCTGGAAACGGTAAAACAACACTTGCAAAAGCACTTGCTGCTGAAGCCGGAGCTAATTTTATTTCGGCATCCGGCTCAGATTTCGTCGAGAAATATGTAGGTGTTGGTGCTTCCCGTGTAAGAAGACTATTTAAAGAGGCTAAGAAGAAATCTCCATGCATCATCTTTATTGATGAGATTGATGCCTTGGGTGGAAACAGAGACAGGGCTTCAACTGATGAAAAATCTGGCACTGTTAATGCGCTCCTTACAGAGATGGATGGTATGAATTCATCCTATTCAATCGTTGTAATAGGTGCAACTAACAGACTGGATGCTCTTGACCCTGCTGTAAAAAGAAGTGGCCGTTTTGATACTACAATCACAATAAATAAGCCTAATAAGAGTAGACGTCTTGCCGCTCTCAAACTATACACAAATAACAAACCTTTAAGCGACGACGTAAATCTTGAAACATGGGCGCTGAGAACAGCTGATTTCTCATATTCAGACATTGCGACACTTGCTAATGAGGCTGCTCTTAATGCCGGATGGGAGAATAAGAAATTCCTCACCAATGAGAATTTTGAAGACGCTTATAGAGAACTTGTTACAAAAGGCGGTAAAGACCGTATTGAGGATGAACCTACAAGACGAATCACTTCCTGGCATGAAGCAGGACATGCTCTCGCTATAAAACTGCTTACAGATGAAATCGTTCCAACCATTACAATCATTGGCTCCACATCAGGTGTTGGCGGCTATACTGCAAGAGCTCCTAAAGAAGATATCACAATGCGTAACAAGAAAGATTTAGAGACTTCTATCAGAATTGATTACGCCGGACGTATTGGTGAAGAGATTTACATTAAGAAACAGATTGAAGCAGGTAACTTGACTGGTTCAGTTGATGATTATATCACAACAGGAGCATCAGGAGACATTAAAGTAGTTTCTGAAATTGCTAAAGCATATACTACTACATTAGGATTCTGCGGAGATGATTCTATGCTTGATTTCACAATGTTTGAAGGAACTGAGGAAGAGAGAAATCGTCTTGCCAAAGAACTGGCTAAAAGTATGATGACTGAAATCAGAGAGTTAATCACTAAAAATGAAGACCTTCTCGAGGCAATAGCAGAGGACCTCTTCGTTAAGGAAACTATGGACGAAGATGAACTCAGCAAAGTTATCAATATTGCGAAAGGAAAGAGAACTGCATGACATACGATAAAAAGTGTGTAATGATGAAAGAACACATCAAACATGCCTTTAACAATCAGCTATTTGATTATGAAGACGAAGATGGAAATCCTATATACAGACCATGTACAAAAAAGGAGGCTGAGGAGTATATTCTCTCAGCCTTCGATGATGCTGTTTACCAAGCTTTAAATGCTATGCATTCCGGAAGAGCCTTAGAATATATCTTAAAACAACATGGCCATGGGGATGTTAATATACGTGAATACCAAGAAGCCGTAAAAGCAACTGATATGAAAAGAGAATACCATTTTGAAGGCGAAACAGCCCTTGAAAAGAGCAGATTTAGTGTAATAAACGGTGGAAAGGATTAATTTCAATGACGACAGATGTTTTAATCGATTTTTTAATTCACTTGTGGCCAATAACCCTGCTACCAATAGCAGTAATTGTGCCCATCATGATACCAAGAACTAACGGACATTCTTTTAAGGCTCCACAAAGTTATCCATATAAGAAAAGGAATCTACTCACTAAAAATGAGTATCCTTTCTTTATGCAATTAAGAGATGCTTGTGAAGATGAAAAGCTGTATCTACTTACAAAAGTACGTCTGGAAGACCTATGCTATACCACCAGTAAATCACATACCCAAAAATACAGGGGATATATAAACTCAAGGCATGTGGATTTTGTTATCTGCGATAAGAAAATGAATGTACTTGCTGCAGTAGAGCTTGACGACCCGTCACATAATGCCAAAGAATCAAAGAAAACAGACGCCTTTAAAGATAATCTGTTTAAAACCATAGGCATCCCACTTTACAGAATAAAAACAAACAGTAAAAACAAATATAAGCAGGATATTAAGGAACTTTTAGCTGTAATCCAAAAAATAAAATAACATATATTAATGTAAACACTATTTTTACAGAGGTGCTTATGAAAAAAGATGTTATTTTACTCACTATGGCTATTCTGGTTATTATCCAGGTAATTTATCACTGGCATGGACTGCACGGAAACTATACATTCCAAATAATCGGAATCATTTATGCAATAGGCACAGTTATATGCCTTATAATTAAACACCTTATATTTACAATCAGAGACATATTCTGGTCAAATCAATAATTCCCAAATAGAAAAAGCCTTCGGACTTTTCCTATACGATAAGGAAATATCAAATATTTCGTTATATGCAAATACTTCCCCAAAGTCCGAGGCGTGATATATAAGCAGGAATTTGGGGACTAAACACAAATTACTGATTTATATCTTAGACCAGGCAAATATGTCTCCCTCTCGAGAAAGGAAGAACGAATGAATAGTATAATAAAATTTTATGATGATTCAAAAACAGACTCTTTATACAAATTGATAATGGGATGTGTTGGCTCAGGACATGCTTTTAGAATAAAATCGGACATATTATATGCCCTAGAACATACTGAGGACCAGATAATTGCCATTGATACAGATGGAGAATTTAATAAGCTCTGTGAAGAAATGGGCGGAGTAGTTATCGATATGGCTTCATATATAAACAATCCACTTGATATTCTCACACTTGATATTCCGGAAGATATTAAGATAGATTATGTCGTAAATATGTTCGAATTTATAAATATGCGCCAGCTTAGCAATAATGAAAAGGCAGTTCTTGTGGAACTCTGCAAGACGTATTTTAATAAAGAAGACGCTCCTACAGTTAGAGAATTTATAGAAAACTTTAATGTAGAAGAAAATGAATCATATCCTGCAGCATTAGCCTCTTTTGTCGATGCTTGCAAGAGTCTTTGCCACGATACAAATTTGATTACGGAACCGTATAATGATATAACTTCATGTAAAACCAACATCCCAGATACAACAAACAAAAGATTTGTTGTATTTGATACAAGAAATGTGATGCGCACCAATAAGATGCAGTATGTGACATTATGTGCAGTTACGGGCGCCTGGAAAGTGGTTGCGGAATGTAACCATAAGAAAGATTGCAGAGTATATCTTCATGATTTTACAACATTAACTATGCCCCACGAAAACGTTAGTTTATTCCCGCTTATTAACCTTGGACCAAAGAATAGAATGTTTAAAGTCATTACCACAATTTACGATTATGAAGGGTTTACAGAGGGTGAAAATAGCTTCCTTGATAAGACATTTGGAAAGAACAGTAATAATACAGAAATCATATTTATGATGAGTTCTCCTCTGGATAGAATTCATATGGAAGAATATTTTGGAAAGAAATATCACTATCATGGAATATCAGAAGCAGTACAAAATCTGTCTTATGATGAAGTAGTTTATTTATATGATGGCGCTTTTGAACTTCTGGACGCTTCTAATAACGACCCATTTTTAAAAGAGGCTTTTACAAGAATAGTGAAAATGAAAAATCTGGCAATAGAGGAAGAGTGATATGTCAACAAAAAAAGTAGTAAAAAATGCTCTTATTGCGAGCACAGTCGCTGCAGTTACTGTAGCACCCTCTGCATCGAAATATGCAAAAGCAGTTGATAAAGAAGAAAAGAACCCACCAAACGTTATCCTGGATATGGATTTTGGCGGAGATATTGATGATGCTATGGGACTATGTATAGCCATGCAGGCAGATAAAGAAGGCCTTATAGATTTAAAAGCTGTATGTCTTACTGTATCAGGAGAAGGCGTAACAGATGCCGTGTGTGGACTTCTTGATAGCAGAGGTTTTACAGATATTCCCATTGGTGTTACAACAATCCATCCGGAAATGTCGGGAAGTTATTATTCTACACTAGCAGAATATAAAATAGTAGACCATCAGATAATGGATGCAGATGAATTATATATGACAGTCTGTGCAGAATGTGTTGGCCCGATAAATATTATCACAACAGGTCACCTCACAAACCTGTCAAAGGTTCTTTCTCGAGAAGACAAAGAATACTTTTTAGAAAAAGTGGATACTGTTTTTATAGGTGGTGGCCATGAAAATGGTACAAGCGATGTAAATTTTGCTCAGACAGATGATGCTTTTAATGCAACACTAAATGTCCAGGAATATTTTGATAGATTAAACGCAGTATTTATACCATATACTTTTGCATCACCATATGTAAACGGATATGCTCTTCAAGACCTTTATCCTAATGGTGAAGATGCAATGGCAGCAGCTCTTAATGAATGGCAATCTCATTGGGATACTCCTTATGAAAAGGGGCGTATTTCCTGGGACCCTTCCTGTGTATGGGTAGCTATTCAGTATATGAACGACATAAAAAATCCTTTGTTTAAATCATATCCACTATCGTTTAAATTAAGAGAGGACAATACATTAAGGTATAACGACACAACAAAAGATAATTCTTTTGAACCCAACGCAACAGGAATAATCAGAACATCCACTGATTATATGAAATACTCATCAGCAATAGAAAGCATTCTTACGGAAAGAAAATATACGCCGGAAGAAATCACATCTATGTACACTTTAGAAAGTATTCTCTCAGGAGAACCTGAAGAAGAGATTATTATTGAAGATGATTTTGAAAGGGAATAAAATAATTTCATTTATAAAATTGACAAAATTATAATTATATTATATAATATAGTTATAAAACAAAAGGAGATTTTATAAAATGAGTGAAGAAAAGAAAATTGTTTGCAATAACAAGAAAGCTTTCCATGAATATTTCATCGAAGATAGATACGAAGCAGGGATTTCTCTTGTAGGTACAGAAGTAAAATCCGTCAGAAACGGTGACTGCTCAATGAAAGATGCATTTGTTGTAATCACCGGAGGTCAGGCACAGATTTGCGGGCTCCATATCAAGCATTATGAGATGGGAAACATCTTTAATCATGACCCTGACAGAGTAAGAACACTCCTCCTTCATAAGGACGAGATAAGAAAACTTGAACAGAGTGTTCAGACAAAAGGATATACAATTGTTCCTTTAAATATCTATTTCAGGAATGGCAAGGTAAAGGTAGAAATCGCTCTTGCAAAGGGCAAAAAGCTCTATGATAAGAGAGATACCGAAGCCAAGAAAACTCAGCAGAGACAGGCTGAAAAGGAGTATAAAGTCTCCTTCAAATAACTAAATAAAGTATCATAAATCCGGCTCCTCAAATTTGAGGGGTCGTTTTTATTGTAATAAAAACAAAATTTTAACCATTTTTTTGATTTTTTATTACATATAAAAATGTAATATAGGTGTTTTATACCCGAGAGGGAAAAAATATGAAACTTAAAGCAGTTAAAAAATTATTCAAATCAGCAGTAACTACTGCACTTATATACGCAGCAATGCAAACCGGAATTACAGCTACATTCCTTAGTAATTCACAACAGGTTGTTGCAGATGCAATGACTAAATGTGAAGCTGCAGTTGCTAGTATCATCCATGAAACAGATTTTATGAATGAAGATTCTGTTCTTGTTTGTGCGGAAAAAGTATCCGCAGAATTCCAAGGAGCTGCCGGAGAAAATGCAGAATTTCAAAGTGCTACTATTGAAAAACAGGTTGAAGATAAGCTTGTTACAGTAGAACTTAATCAGAATGCCTGCACATATACTGTCGAAGATGCATCTTATGCCCAGATATACAATCCTTTACTTGAACAGATGTTAGAAGATTCTGGCACATTAACAATTGAAAACGAAGATGGTACTCAGATTGTAGTGGGCCCGGCTACAGCAATAATGGAAACAGAAAATGCAGTTGTTGCAGAAGAGGAAGTTTCAAATGCTCCTGAAGATTTTAAAATTCCTGAAAGTATGCCTTCTGAAGAAGAGATGATAGAACAGTACCAGGCTGAGATGGAACAGCTTAATCTTGTATTCTCTGATAAGAGAGATTATTACCTTGCAAATCTTAGCACTGATGCAACGGTTGTAGAGATAACTCCGGAAAACACACAAGAAACCGTTCTTCTCGAGAATGAAGATGCAGTTGAGGTTGTAGAAGTAAATAATTCTGAAGGGGTAACATCTGAAACCGAAGAAACTATCGACGAAGAAGAGACCATAGATGAAGAAGAAACTGCAACTGAAGAAGAGTCTAACGAAGCCGAGGAGAACATTGAGGCGGAGGAGGAAAAAGAGATTCTTCATACTCTTCCAGACTTGAATGATGCTTCTCAGATTCCTGAACTTTCAGATGCAGATATAGAACTTCTTTGCAAGGTAACAATGGCTGAATCTGGAAACCAAGGAACGCAAGGGCAGGAGCTTGTAGCATCAGTAATCCTCAACAGACTCGTGTCTCCTAACTACCCTAATACAATGCAGGGGGTTATTTCTCAAGATAAACAGTTCTCTTCATGGTCAGACGGAAGTGTTCAGGCTGCAGTTCCAACACAGGAAGTAAAAGATTCAGTAAACGCAGTCCTTGAATCTGGAACAATAACCCAGGCCACATATTTTACACGTATAGATGCAAATAAATGGCATGAAAAAGACCTTGTTCGTGCAGAAGATTGCGGCTGGACATATAAAGAGCACTGCTTCTACAATACTCCGGCAGAAGCCGAAGAGATTGAAGCCAGAAATGAAGCGTCTAATGATAAAGTTGCTCCTCTTGATGAAATCGAAGAAGAATATGCATAATACTAACAGGCTGGCTTAAATGTCGGCCTGTTATTTATAAAGGCTAAGAAAAACACCGTATTGGAGAAGTTCTCCTCTACGGTGCCTTTATTTTACATAACATATGTAATTTTATTCCATAGCGTCATATGTCATCAAATCGAATGTCCAGTCCCATTCCAGGGTTTCAAACTCATCTTCACTATGATTTCCCAGGTCAGTAATCTTAATATGCACAACATCCCCTGTACCTAAATTTTCTTTAGGTCTTGCCTGAAGCTGTATATCTGAATAATCAGGGTCCAGCCAGTTATAGGCAATAGAAACTTTGCCATTTTCATATGAGCTGCCATCTGCAAAAACAATCTGAAGCTTATCTTTTAAATTTACCTTAGCTGTAATCTCGGGTTCTGGCTCTACATACTCTTCACTATAAGATTTACCAGTAGAATATTCCAGTTTTGTCTGTATTGCTATTGCACCAAACATTAAAACAATAAATAACAATACTACACCTATTATAGCCTTAAAGTATTTGGGAACTACCAGGTTACCATCTTTGTCATATGTAGCCTGTGAACCATAATCACCTTCATTTTGAACATAATAAGGTTTATCAAACAGATGCTTAGGATTTTCTACATGAATATCATGTCCACCCAGATTAAATTTTATATCATCAGGCTTTATATTACCCATATAATAAGTATTTGTTGTTGTATTGTGTGTGACATTTATTTTAGGTTGTTTGATGATATCTTCTACATAGAACACGTTGTTACAAAATGGGCAAGTACAAAATCCATCTTTTGCGTCTTCCTGGTCTATTTCTCCGCCGCACTGTGGGCAATTTATTACAACCATTTTATTACTCATCTATACTCCTTATACTTACAGTATTTCCGCTGCAAGCTTAGCAAGAGGGCTTCTTACACATTCACTATTATAGAATGTAAGCTGTCCACATTCTTTCTGACCCTTCATTTTTTCAGAAATATACACCAAACCATTATGATTCTTTGAAAGTTTTGGCGTATCAATCTGGTCTGGGTCACCAAGAAGGATAATCTTAGTATTATCACCAGCTCTTGTCACCACAGTCTTCATAAGATTCGGAGTCATATTCTGACATTCATCAATAATTATATACGCATTAGATATTGACCTACCTCTTATATATGAAAGAGGAGTAATTGTTATAAGGCCGCTATCCAGCATTTCTTGGGCTTCTGCTTCAAGCTCTTTTATACTCTCATCAGAATCTCTTCCAAGAAGATTTACCAGGTTATCGAAGAACGGTTTAAGAAGTGGGTCCATCTTATTTCCGATATCTCCAGGAAGGTATCCAAAATCAGCATCTGCAGTTACATTTGCTCTTGTAATGATTATTCTCTTATAGCTTCCGCATTTTGTTTTTTTCGAAGAGGTATTCTTCTTTTTGTTTTTCTTACCGGACTTCTTTTTACCACTATCTTTATCATCGTAGTCGTCGCTTGAATAATAAGTTCCGCCAAGGTCTACCTGCTCAAGAGCGGCTGCAAGCGCCAGGAATGTTTTACCTGTACCTGCAGGTCCCATTACGATTGAAAGAGGTTGTTCACTTGCAGGCGTCATAAATGTATCAATTGCATAATGCTGTCCACAGTTTCTTGCCTTAACTCCGCCAGAGAGACTTACCTCTGTGTTAATTTTGTAGAACTTTTTATTTCTATAACATGTAAGAACAGAATCATTCTTACCATCAGACCTTGGTGAAACAAAAGATACATATTCATTCTCAAAGAAGTCATCTTCAATTCCGGAAGGAACATCAATTACCTTCTTATCATAGATGGTATCAATAACGCTCTTAGGAACTTCAATTTCATCTCGGCCGGTATATCTTTCGAGAAGAGAAACAGTTTCATTCTTATAATACTGAGTCTCCATTCCAACCGCTGTAGCACAGAAATTCATACTGACATCGTTGGTTACCAGGATTGTACGTTCCTTCTGACTCTTAGCAAGATATAAAGCTGTAACTATAATCATGTTATCCGGCTTTTTAGCATCAAATCCGGCAGGAAGTTCAATACCTTCATCGTTATAATCAAGGATAACTCTAAACGTTCCGCCGTTCTTAAGTTTTACTCCGGTTCTGAGCTGCTCTGAGATATATCTGGCAACAACATTATATTTCTCATCAGAACTCTTGTTTTCAGATTTCTTAGCTGTCTTAGTCTTTGTTGTAGAAGATTTTCTCTTCTTAGGCTTTTCTTCCACTTCCTCATCTTCTGTCTCGAGAAGGACAGGTGGGATTTCAATACCATTCTTGATTTCATCAAGTTTTTTAATAGCGTGACGAGCCTGAGCTCCAGCCTCTCCGGGTGATGTCTTATGCTTATCAAGCTCTGCAAGAGTGATTCCGGTAACAATAACATTATTATCACCAAAGCCATAAAGAGCATCCCCTTCTGTTTGCATAAGGATATTGGTATCCAAAATATAATTCTTAACCAATAGTAACTCTCCTTTCGATTTTAAAACAATTTATATAAAACAGAATATCTGCCTTATATCAATATATGATAATTTAATTTTGATTTTCTTCCTCGGGGACAATAAATTCTACTTCTTCATCCCAGAAACGGATATATTCAATACTTGGAATATTAAATTCCTTTGAAAGAATATGAGGATTATTTCCGAGACTTACCAGACTGGCTTTAAAGGTATGCCCGGGAAGCCTTGTTTTATTAAATAGTCTGAATAACTGATTGCTATTCATAAGATATTCAGTAAGCCTCATTTTAATAGAATCTACGTTATGAATAACGCTAACATTATTCCAGGTTATTTTTTCAAGCGGGATTATACTGTAGCCGTAACCTAGTATGCACACAACAAAAGGCTCAAAAACAATTCCATAACATGGCTTTCCATCTTCTGCCGCTGTATAAGAATAGCGCGTATTAAAATACATCTTTAAAGGCTCTGCATCATCAATCCTAAAACAAAAGCAGTTTTCTCCTATATATCTTGCAGCTTCCTTAATGGGGTTTAAACCACCATCCTCAACCGTTACTGAACAATTATAAAAACCCATTACCTATTCTCCTTTATCATGTTTAATATTTCATTTCTGTATATATCGTTTGTTACAGCAGGGGCCGGGTCCCTGTAGTAAAACTCTTTCAAATCATTAAGCCTAAGCCCCGCAAGATTAGTTATAGCATAATCCGGAGACTTATCATGAACATACCAGAGCGCCAAGCCGCAGTCTACATTTATACGGTTCTTGCTATATACTATACGACCCTTACTGTATTCGATATTCTGGTCTTCCAAAGTAACAGTAGCAGTATGTCCGTGTACAAGAACCCCAGGGCCATCCCAGCCAAGAAGGTTCTTATCTCTATCCCAGACCACACTCTCCTTTTCTCTGTAAAAACGTGTTTCAATAGGAACCAGTTCTCCATCTTTAACCAGCTGTTCAGGAATATTTGCGTGAGCAATAAAATAATTTACTCCAGAAACAGTTCTTTTCATATAAAATGGAAGGGATTTCCAAAACTCCAGAACAGATTCAGCTTCTTTTGGAGAAATTTCATTCTGTATTATTGAGAAGAAATCATATCTATCTCCATAATATTTAAACCAACTTTCGTCGTCATAACCGTACCGGATATAATGTTCCATCAGCCTGAATTTATCAAGTTCATGGTTACCAATAAGCAGTTTATACTGTCCATCTGCAGTAACATTTTCCATTGCCCACCTGAGCATTTTAACTGTATCCGGACCACGGTCAATAATATCGCCGACTAAAATAAACTCTGCATTAGGGTCTTCTTTAAGGATTTTATCCCTTAAAGATATCCATTCATTATAGCATCCATGGATGTCGCCAATTACATAAATCATAATGGCCTCCTGCATTTTTCTCTCGAGAAAACAGACACAAAATGTCTTTTTCTTCTACCAATATATGTATTTATTTTTCCCAAAAGATTAACAAAATCAAAAATAAAATAACATATATAGATAATGGAGGTTGTAAGATGGATTTTACAGAAATCTTTAGAAGAATGACTGCTGGAGAAACAGTCCCCGGAAGCGTTCCTAAAACATATAAGGTTTATACAGTAAAACGTAAAGGTTCTATCACAGATGCCATGGATATCCTTAGGGAAACAAACAATCAATGCGTATTTATTCGTGGTAAATCAAGTATTCCAAACGAGAATGGAGAAGGAACCAGAGAATGTTTTGGACTACTATGTACAGATATGCCAGCTGACCTTGCGGATATTGATACCATGTACTTTGTAGGATATACTTCAGAGGCTGATAGCATGACAGTAATAATGTTGCCTGAGCTGGAAGCATATATGGGGGATTATACAAAATACCGCATAGGTATTGTTACTCTTATATCGCAGTCAGTAAGAAATTTGATGCAAATTCAGTCATTTATTGAGACTGTTTATGAAATGAATACAAGAACCGCAGGAGAGGAGATTGAAACATGAAACTGAAAAAAAGATTTGTAAGGGTATTAACTTCTGTAGCAGCTATAGTAATGGCGGCTATGCTTACATTTCCCCAGACCGCTTTGGCGTATGACACAAGCCAATATGATTCGGACGAAACCTATATTTATATGGATAATTTCCATGATAACCCTAATAAGGTCCTTCTTTATTACGTAGTACGTCCAGATAGATACAATCAAAGTAATATGGGTTTTTACACATTTGGTGTAGGTGTAGATTCAGTATCGTGGGACGCTGATACACAAGCTTATTACGATGAAAACCCAGAAGTAAAAATAGTCCCTCTTGCTTATAAGTTTTATGCCGAGGATAGAGAAGTAGTTGACCAATTTGAATTTCAGGGAATCCAATATGAAGTATGGAGATTCCAGTTTGGCCTTGAAGATGGAGAGTATTACTTCTATGGCAGAGATGTTAATGACCATTATACTCTTGATAAAGGACTCGAATTACCTCCAAAAATGTATTATGATAACAACAAAGTTGTTGTAGGCGCTGCGGGAGAGTCTCAGATTAACGTATATACATTTGCACTTACTCCTGGAGATAAGATGACAGACCTTGACCTTCAGGTATTGCAGTATGTAGGAAGAATGAGAGATGCAGAGCATTATGGTTATGACTTTAACCCCGACGAAATTACAGAATCCGTTGAAGTTGAACAGGAATCTGAAGTTGTTAAACCTCAGGAAATAGCTCCGACCCTTCAGCCAGTTGATAAAGGCACAGATGAAGAGGAATTCGCTCTTGACCCGAGAATTATTGCCGTACTAATTATTATTATTGCAGTCGCAGCAATTGGAATTATTCTCTATTTAAAAAATAAGAGTGATAATTATTGGAACAACAGAGGTTCCGATGAATAAATAAATCTTTAAAAGGCCGGAGCTTAGCCGCTCCGGTTTTTGTATTTTTGCGAAAAAGCACTACATATATAAATAGAATAAGAATTTATAAGGTTATTTTGTTTTAGGGAGAATAAATATTATGCCAATACAGATAGCGACAACCAGAGAAATTAAAAGAGCAATGTATCTTCAGATGGGTGTTAGTAAAGAAGTCCTTGATAACTGGACCATTCATACAGACGACCGTGGACGCTGTGATAGCGCTGTAAGATATCCTATAGATAAAGATGTCGAGGAGAGATTCTGGGCTTATATAGCAGCTGCACCAGCTGTTAAGATTGTAGGCGACTATGACGTTGATGGAAACTGTGCTACATATATCATGATGAAAAGTATCCATGAAAAGCATCCTGCAAAGAAGCTTAGCACCAGAACCCCCAGACGTTTCTCGGAAGGTTATGGTATTAATGAAAAAATAGCAGATGAAATTATTGAAACTATGCCTAAAGGCAGTGTAATCATTACAGTTGATAATGGTATTGCTGCCGCTGGTGTTCTCGAGAGACTGGAAAAGGAAGGGATGATAGTTCTAATGACAGACCACCATGGTCTTCGTGAAGGAGCTAAAGTTCCTGACGTAACAATGACTATCGACCCTTCAGTAGATATTCTTCCTAACCCTATTCATGGAGATTTTGGTAAGACTAATGCTAATTATTGGTGCGGAGCCGGAGTAGCATATAAGCTTTGCGAGAACCAGATATCAGAGAGTCTTCGCAGAGAACTGCTTGTATATGCAGGTGTTGCAACTGTAGCTGACTGTATGCAACTCAAAGAAGGTAACTGGGCACTTGTAAAAGAATCTATTGAAGCATTTCGTAATGATATGGGCCCTAAGGCTCTTACTCAGCTTCTTATAAAGATGAGACAATCTCCTCTTGTATGTGATGAAGAGACATACGGGTGGTATCTTGGACCTGGAATCAATGCTCCTGGACGTCTTGAAGATAAAGGCGCCTCAAAGGTTATAAAATACTTCACAACAGCATCTGATGAACTTTGCCAGGAAATTTTTCAGTTAAATGAAGAAAGAAAAGCTCTTCGTGATGGACAGGTAGAGGAAGCAAAAGCTTATGTAACAAGATATGAAAAGAATGACAATTATCCTCTTTGGGTATTTGTTCCAAAGCTTCATGAAGGTATCGTTGGTATCGTTGCAGGACGTTTATCAGAAGATTTTAAGAGACCATGTATTGTGTGCACAACTCTTCCAGATTATGAAATATCTCCGGTAAATAGCGAAGATGTTGCGACTTTTAAAGAACGTCATGCATCATGGGAAAATACTCTTAGCAAAATCAAAGAAGGTAAGACAACTTTTCTTCCAAATGGAGATACAAAAATAGAGCCTTATGCTAATAGACAAGAAAAGAATGAAGCTATAAGGGAATTTCTTGAAGCGAATCCTGAACCTGAAGTTCCTACTCCTATGTATGATTATAGTCAAATTGCTGATGACACCGTGCTTAAGGGTTCAGCAAGAAGCTATGGTGATTTCAATATTTTTGCATATCTCTCAAATATTGATAACATTATGAGAGAACGCGAACTGGCAGCAGGCCATCTTGATGAATCAACTACAGAGGGGCACACCCAGGAAGAAATTGAAGAAGCAATCAAGAATGCTAGAACAAACCTTACTCTTGATAACATTGATGCATATAATGAAGAGATGAAGGTTATTGATGCAAAGAATAAAGAAGAAGGAAATCCTTCCCGTATTAAAGGCGCAAGTCTTTTTGAAAGAATGGGCGGCCACGCAGGTGCTGCTGGTCTTTCAATTAAATATGGAAATGTTAAGACTGCCGAAAGAGAATGGCCTTTATCTGCAGATAAGTTCCAGGAGATAACAAGTGGTGGAAATAAACTCTTTGTTATTACAAAAGAGATGATTCCTAATGTATATAAAGCCCTTCAGGACTTTGCTCCATTTGGTGAAGGAAATCCTACTCCTAAGTTTGCAGTTTTAATGGATTACGATGCTCTTCATGAAGCAGACGGTACCCCAAGTAAATGCATAAGAAAGATGGGCACTTTTGATGAACACTTTACTTATGAACTTACTGATAAAGAAAAACCTTATAAGAATTATAAAATAACTATCTTCAATCAGCCGGATAAAGCTGCTCTGTGTGAGAATTTTGATGCAAACCATTACTACTGTATTGGTACTATAAACCAGTCAGAATTCCGTGGAGCAAAGACTCCTCAGCTTAATGTTGATGAAATCGTTGAGGATGAGGAACTTGAAAGAAGACTCAATCCTGAAGCCTTCCAGGCTGAGGCTGAGCAGGAACACGAGCTCGATTAATTTGTTGGAAGGAATAAATGTTATATGATAATGAATACATATTTCATTGTTTCAAACAATGGCATTATTTACACAAACAATAAGAAAGAAGTGGATTTTATTGTAAACAAGAAGCTTCCTGGAGGCATGGTTACCCATTTCACAAAAGAAGAACCCATTATAAAAAAGATGGAAACAGCTTGTAACTATTCTTATAACGATAAAATTAAAGAGGCGTTTGTCAGACTCCTTGAAAAAATGTCGGGGTTTGAACCTCCGTATATGTGCGCATTATATCCGGATACTGAAGGTGGAGTTACATCAATTACAATAAATACTCAGGGAATTCCACTCCTTCTTAAAGATATAGTAAGAGATGCATTATCTAAGATAAAACAACAGTATATTGAGTGGGAAATACTTTCATCAGATGCTGTTATGGAAGCTTATGATACATTAGTGATGAATGCGTCCTATAAGACTTATAAAATGGATAAGCTGTCTGATATTTATAAATACCACCTAAGCACAGGAAGAGTTGTAAAAAATAACAAAGGTTATTTTATACAATCACCGATGGAACTCAGTGATTTCTTTGAGCCTACCCAGACCCCATTTATGCCTAAAACGGTTATAGAAGATTTATCACAGCTACCTACAGGTAATGAGAAAAAGTCTCCTGTAAAAGATAAAAAGGTGGGCACAGAGGAAGCTGAAGAAGAGTTTGAATATGTATAATTTAGATTCTTGATGTTTCCATATGATTATGCTATTATAAAGGCCGGGTTCCTGCCCGGTCTTTTAATATTTTTGCTACATCTTGTACAAAAGTGTAATATTACACTTTGTCATCTTTTTGAAGAATTTTCTAATATTTTCAAAAAATTATCTACATATATAAATATGAGGAACTATTTTTATTTTTAGCTGAGGATATTTTATGGGATTTTGCATATTATCAATTGATAAGATACATTCCATGGGTTCTTTACAGGTAAGAAAAGAACATAACGCCAGGGAAATAAATCTTTCACATATTGATACTGAAAAAATTGAACAAAACGAAGAGCTTATCCCTTCTTACGGTATGGATTATAAAGACCTCTGGAAGAAGAGAATGAAAGAAGTCGAAATAATTACCGGTGAACCCGTAGTTAAACGTAAGAACAGCGTTTTAGCATACGAGATTGTACTTTCTTTCTCGAGAGAATCCGATGTCGATATCGAACACTGGAAGGAACTTAACTTAAAGTGGCTCAATGATACCTTTGGAGAGGAAAACGTTCTTGCAGCAGACCTGCATATGGATGAGACTACACCACATATCCACGCTATAGTGGTACCGATAGATGAAAGAAATCACCTTTGTGCTAAATCGTTTACTGGCGGTCGTGGAGCAATGTTTAAACTCCAGAATTCATATGCTAAATATATGAACCCATTAGGGCTTGAACGTGGAAAGATGTATTCACGAAGCAAGAAGCAGGACCTTAATAGATTCTACGCACTGCTCAATGAAGCAGTATCAGCAACAGCTCCAGTCATGGAAGTTGGAGAACCAGTAGAATCTTATATTGAAAGAGTTAACAGCTACATTCAGGATGAAAAGATGAAAGCTCTCTGGGCTGAAGAAAATGCAAAAAAGGAAATCAACAGTGTAAAAGCTGACCTTGCAGAGTTTAAAGCCCATTACAAAGAAGCAATCATCCTTCAGGATACAATTGAAGAAAACATGAACGGTAATATGAGCCAGGTTCGTGGAAGGCTCCGTACTTATCAGAACATAGAGAAATCTGTTCCAAGAAAAGTTCTTGCAACATTCCTCAATAATCTGATAAACAAGTTTCCTCCTATACAGGCACTTCGTTCATTTTCTGAAGATAAAAAGAAAAAGAAGAAGAATTACTTCAAGGAAGATGGAAATATCACGATTGAGTAATCTTGTTCAAACATTAAAAGGAACAATTATGATACAAAAAATAAAAACATTTATTAATATAAACTACATATACCTCCCGCAAACGCAGTAACCACGCTATTTGTGAAAAAAGTCGAGATTTTGAGATTTTAAACTGCATATATTATTAAAGAAATAGGAGGTCAATTATGGCAGTAACATATGCTAAGAATTTAGAAGAAATAAATGTCCCTTTTAATTGTAAGAAAGCTGCAAGAACTCATGGAGCTGTATTTGGAGTAAACACCCGTAAGTGGTACATCCCAGAAGGGACATCAGAAGAAGATGCAAGTTATCTTCGTAATATAGAAGAAGAAGTTAAAAAACAGATTGAAAATAATCCTGTATTAGAAATGGTAAATGAATTACCTAATGAAGCTTTTACTACAGCAGATACACCAAAAGAAACTGCCAAAGAAACTCCTGCTAAAATAGAAGAAAATATCGAAGTAAAAGAAGAAGTAAAAGAAGAGATAAAAGATGCAACTTCCATTCCAGCTACCCCAGTAAGTTTTGACTGGAAGAGTGTAATCGAAAGCGAATCATCAGCAAGAGCGCTCGTGGCTATCCTTGAAAACGGGCTTCCTGATACTCCGGAAGAAAGAACTTTGGCACTTAGAACTCTTCGTATGAGGGGTGAGAATCAGTACGCAGTTGAATACTTCCAGTTAAACGCTGTATCTGAGAGTTTTAGGAACCAGTATCCTGAGGATTATGTTGAGAGACTTATCCGCAGCACTATCAAAGGAAAGGCTCCATGGAATGAAGAAGTTATGCAAAATACAAATCTCACAGCAGAAGAGAAAGAGTTGTTATTCTTTGTTCTTCCATTAAATGGGTAAATTACATGTTATATAAAGATATAGTAATGCTTATCTACCTTGGTATCCAATCTATAGCAGATATCAAGGTAAAGACAGTAAACATCGCTTTCAATATTCTCATGATATTAGTAATGGGAATTTGGTATATAATAAATCCTGGATTTAGTAGTCAGGCAGCGCTATATATGCTGTTATATATTGCAGGAATAATTTTATGTGAAAAGCTTCATTTATTTGGAAGAGGAGACGCAAAAGCACTTATAGCACTATTATTTACATATAATGGAAATCTATTATTATTTTTATTAATGGTGTTTGTAACAAACATATTTTTTTGTATATACGGAACCATATATGCAAAGATTCAAAAAGATAAAGGAACTATCGACAAAATAAAAGAAGCACGGCCACCGTATTTTCCGGCAATGTTTGTCGGGCATTTAATAATTTTTATAATAGGGATAAAATATGGGATACAATGACAAAAACAATTTTTTCAACGAACAGAAAGACCTGCTGAACGTTCTCGAGAACAGAAATAAAACGCCTAACACTGAGCCAAAAAAGCTCTCAAGTGTTGGAACCATTGAGGAAGAGGATGATGGACAGTCAACGCAGGATATTCTTGAGAAGCTGAACCGAAGAATAGTGTCCAGCGATGACGAATATGCTGCGCAGGAAGAAAAACGCCTTGAAATTCAGAGAGAACAGAAGGAAATTCTGAGAAACCAGTATAATAAAAAGAGAGCTCAGGCCGAAGAAGAAGCTCGTCGTCAACAGGAAGAAGAAGACCAAAAGTTGATGGACGAATATTATGCTCAGCTGGAGAAGAACCCTCTTTATAAGGCTCAATCTTTTGTAACCGGATTCTTCCAGAAGAAAGAAGCTAAGAAGGCTCAGAAAGAAGCTACAGAACAGATTCTTGATATTGAGAGACCAAAGGCTGTAGAAGCTATTACTGAGCTTGTAACTAAAAAACCTGAAAAAGAAAAGCCTGAGAAGGAAAAGAAGGCTAAGACAAAGAAAGAAAAGCTTGTTAAAAAAGACTCTAAAAAGAAAACAAAGGAAGCCGCAACAACAGACGCAGTTGAAAGAGAAACAGCTCCTGAAAGCGGAGTAAAGACAATCGCCGAAATCATGGCCGAGCAGAAATCCGCTCCAAAGCCCGTAGAAACTATAGGCACAGAAGAGACTGCTGCTGAACCAAACACAGCTATGGATGGCTTTGATGAAGATTGGGGCGATGTTGATGTTAGCGACATTCCTGTAATTGAAGCTTCTATGGTTAAGAAGGTCATCGTTCCTGTTGATGATGGCGGAGATGAAATTCCTATTGGAACTTCTGCTACTGAAGCCTCTACAGAAGCAAAGGCAGAGATTGAAAACGAAGAGGATACTCCTAAAGAAGTAGCTAAAAAGAAAGAGAAGAAACCTCTCTTTGGTAAGAAAACTTCTCCTGTTGAAAAAACAGAAGATGTTAAAAAGTCTGCTTTTAGTAAAAAGAAAGCAGATGTTAGCAAAGATACTGTTAAGGAAGAAAAGAAATCTGCAGATAAAAAATCTGCGGGAGGATTCTTCGATTTTATGCTTGGAAAGAAACCTGCAAAAGCAGAAACAAAGGAACAGGCACAGGAAGGTAATACAGCTCCAAAGGAAGACTGGAGATACCAGGCTACACATGATGACCTTACAGGTCTTCTTAACAGAAGAGCATATGACAAGAGCCTTGTTGAAGCAAACAAAGACAACCTTGGTATCGCCTTCGTTGATGTTAATAACCTTAAGCATTTCAATGACTGTGTAAGCCATAGTGCAGGTGATACTCTTCTTAGGGGAGTTGCAAACGCACTTCAGACAAACTTCCCTGACCATTCATATAGATATGGTGGTGATGAGTTTATAGTTCTACTTACAGGAACTCCTCAGTACATTACAAACACCTTTGAAACTGGATTTGAAGCTTTCCAGCAGAGACTTGGAGTGCTTTCAAATAAGGTTAACGACGGAATTGTATATTCTGCATCCGTTGGCTGGTGTGTAGGTGATGGTAAGCTTGAGAAAGATGAAATCTTAAATACTGCAGAAGAGAAAATGTATGCTAATAAGAAGGCATATAAACAGGCTCATCCTGAATATGATGAGAGAAAGAAAGCAGCTGATAAGGCTTCTGAAAAGAAGAGGACTAAGAAGAGTCATGATGAAGCAATGAGTGACACTTCAAAAGAGCGTCGCCAGGAAGTAAGGAATACACATATTCCTCCAACAACGGACGATACAACAGATATTTTAAGACGTATCCAGAGAGATACTGCACAAAATACTGTAATTGGAGTTCTTATGGCAGATGCGGACTTCTCGAAGCTGTTTATCTACTCGAGCGGAGAAGAATTCATCAACGATATCGCTAATGTTATGCAGAACAGAGTTGATTACTCTTACATCTACGTAATTAAAGACGGTGGCCCTGAGTTTTATGGCTCAGACGAATATAGAACCTGGATTACACATATCTTTGAGAGTGTTGCTGCTATTCTCCAGGCAGGTGATGAGCTCAATGAGAGTAACCTGGTAAGAATACAAGGTATAGATGTATTCAGCGAGATATTCTTGAAATAACAAAGATAAGATATCCCCTGTCGATGATGGGGGATATTTTTTATGAGGAGAAATGTTTATGACAAAGAGATTGAAATTAAAAATGATAGCTCTTGTTATATTTGGAGCCTTATTCATTTTTGCATGTACTGTTAAGCACAAACTTGAATATAATCACCCTGTAGAAATAGGATTCCCGAAAAAGGCAGAAACTCTTTTAGGAGACGGCTATCAGAAAGAATTTGTAGACCAGGGAGCTGTTTATATTCATGAAGATAAAAACTATAAGCTTCAGCGGGTTTTTGTATTAGATATGGGCAGTACCGCCTGGGATAAATTTAATATAAATGGGCATGAAGTTATTATTCTGGGAAACCGTGATTTATGCAAAGTTGACGGACATTTATATACGCTCACAGAATAACCATTCTTTCTCGAGAAAGAAAGATTTTTACTAAAATTCCACTTTTTGTGAATTAAATTAACATATATAATAAAGAAACTTCTGTTTTTAAAAGGAGAATTTATGGCAAAGAGAAAAGCACTGCTTATTGCAGAGAAACCTTCACTAATGGAGGCAATAAAAGCAGGATACAAGAGTGATATGGCAAATATACCATATGATATTACATTTCTTGCACAGGCAGGACATTTATATGGACTCATGCAGCCAAAAGAAATTGATGCTCATGATAAGACATCAGACTTTGGCTGGAAACTTGATAAACTTCCATATGAATTCGATGGAAGATATCGTCTTAAAGTTACAAGTCCTGCTGCTCAGAAACACATAACTGAAATCAAGAATGCACTTAAGAGCGGAGATTATGATATCGTTATTAACGCGGGTGACCCTGACCAGGAAGGTGAAATTCTTATCAGAGAGACTCTTTACCAACTTGGATGGAAAGGTGAAACCCTTCGTTTCTGGTCTAATGATATTACTGTAGGAGCATGTGCTGCTGCATTAAAAAACATGAAGCCGGACAGCGAATATGATAATCTTTATTATGCTGCGCTCACAAGACAACGTGCCGACTATAATATGGGTATGAACTTTACCACAGTAGCTACCTTAAAATATGGTGGTTCTGGTAATGTTATGAATGTTGGTCGTGTTAAGGCAGCAATCATACGTGTTCTTGTAGATAGAGAACTTGCTATACGCAACTTCGTAGAGAAGACTTCTTACAAGAAAGCATTCATGTATAAAGGTGCAGAGTTTGTTTGTGATAAGGAATTTGAGACTGCGGAGAAAGCTACGCTTAATCCTACTCCAGACCACGCAACTGTACTTGAGTATAAGTCTGGAACAAAATCAACAAAAGCTCCTGCACTGTTTAAGCTTTCATCACTTCAGACAGAGGCTTCAAAAGCTTATCATTACAGTGCTAATAAAACACTTGAGATAGCTCAGAGTCTTTATGAAAAAAAGGTAATCAGTTATCCACGTTCTACATGTGAATATCTCTTTGCCACAACCGATTATGATAAAATCAGAAAAGCTACAGCAAAGGTTGTAGGACTTGACGAGTCATTATTTGTGAAGAGTTCTGACGAAATCAAGGCAGATAAGGCTTATACCAATGAAAAAGCAGCTGCTAAAGAAGGACATACAGCTATTATCCCTACAGGAGAGTCTGCAAGTCTTTCATCAGATGAAAAGAATCTTTATGACCTTATTGCAAGACGCTTTTTAGCAATCTTCTGTGCAAACAAGAAAACACACGTTGTATCAGCGAAGGCTGTAGAGAACGACGATGTAAAAGGCGATGTATATGCATATTCTGCATCAGAAGTTATCGACAAAGGTTTTGAAGTAGTTCTTTACCCTGATAAGAAGCCTAAGGAAGAAGTAATTCTTACTCTTAAGAATGGCGAAAAGCTTACTCCTATTGAGTTTAAAGTAAAAGAATGTACAACAAAGCCTCCGGCAAGATTTAACGATGGCTCACTCATGAAGTATCTTGACAACCCTGAGGAAGTCAAGGACGATGATGACCATAAGATTAAATATCAGATTGGCACCCCCGCAACCCGTGCAAATATTCTTGAGCAGGTTATCAGGGCCGATTTTGCAAAGAGGGATAAGAGCGGAGCACTCTATGCTACACCAAAAGCAGAACAGATTGTTGATGAGATTGGAGACACTCCTCTGTTTAATGTAAGAACATCTGGACTGTGGGAGCTTGAACTCATTAAAATAAGAAATGGAGAAGTTGATTATCGTGAAGTAATGGACAGACTTCATAAGGAATGTGAAACCATTACGAATGATATCAAACAGAGAACTCCAAAGAATCAGGTAGCGGGTGCAAATGCGGGAAGCGCTGGTAGCGAAGCTCTCGGAACATGTCCTAAGTGCGGTAATAATATCGTTTATGGAAAATTCGGGGCATACTGCACAGGTAAATGTGGAGCATCTCTTGGAAAAGTAATGGGACATCAGCTTACAGTAGCTGAAGCAAAGAAATTCTACAGCGGAAAGCCTATTCTTATTAAAAACATCAAGAAAAAGAATGGCTCCGGAACATATGATGCAAACTTTACATTTACTGGAGAGTTCACAGAAAGCCAGTATAATGGAAAAACATATCTGTTCCCTAAAACAGAAATGTCATTCCCTAACAAAAAATAATTTGCCAAAGGCAGATAATATCTGCCTTTTTGGCGTTTTTAAAAATTTCATCTCCGACTTTTGCGATTATTGACAACATATATAGGTAATAAGCAGGGGTCATAGTTTGACCTTTAATAAAGTACACATTAAAATAATAGTCGTAAGGAGAGAAATTATGAAATTAAAGGATTTATTCTTTGATAGTGAATACGCTGAAACCCAGAAAGAAGAGTTGGGTATAAGTGACAAAGATATGGACACAATGCATCAAAATGCAGGTCGTATCGCAAAATTCCTTAATGAAGTTGGTAAAGTTCAAGACGATGTATCTGGAAAAGCACTTGCAGAAGCTGGCGTTTCAAATGATTCTTCAAAGAACTCCGGAGTTAGCTTTGAAACACTCCCAAACGGCAAAAAATATCTTGCCGGTGGTTATGGGGTTGATGAAGATAAGATAAAAGCTGATATTTCTGCAGCAATCAGCCAGATTGGTCAAAAAGATGAATCTGATATCAATGAAGAAGAAGAGGAAGAGATGGACCTGTAATAAAGATAGGAGTATCAATGGACATCAATTCTCTTTACAATAATATTGACGTATCTAGTATTACTATTTATATAGCAATAGGTGGTGCAATCATATGGGTAATCTTAAGTCTGTTAAAAGATGTCCTTGTAGAAAAGGATATTAAATTCGGTAACATGACTGAAAGAGAAGCTATATTAAAGCATAAAGACGATTTTAAAATTCTCAAAAGAAAGAAATCTGATGATGAAGATGGCGAATTCTTCTCAATAACTGAAGATGATTACGAGCGTGCTCTCGAGAAAGCAGAAGCTGATGACGAAGCCGGATATAGCTATGAAGAGGATGATGATAAACCCGAAACATCAGACACTTTAGAATCTATACAGGAAACAGTCAAAGATAAGAAGCCATCATTTCGTGATTCGAGAAGTAGACAACGTGCTCATTCAAGATACAGAGGTAGAGTATAATGTATATAATGCCAATATGCCCACACTGTAATAGTGACAATACAGGAAAAGTTTCACCTAGATGTTCGTTTACTATGGGAGATGAACGTCGAGTCAACCAGGTTGCGGCCAGAAAAGGTATTAGATACCATCTTGTTTCTTCCGAGGACTACAAACTTTATCAAAGTGCAAACAGAAACTATCATTGTTTTGATTGTGGATACGACTTTTTTGCAGAAGATGAAGAAGAATATGATTATAACAAAACAGAAGATTATCAGCACAAAATGAAAGAATCTTCCCAAATCTATGAAAAAGGTGAGACAGCATCACAAAAGAAAATGAAACTTGCAGGAAAGAAACTCGTCACTTTCCTCAAAAAGTTATAAGTGAGGAAAATATATGATAAGAATAATGAGTAATAATCTCATATTTATAAGACAGATGGAGTCTTGCGTTGAACAGATAAAGGCTACAAATAACTATTACAAAAAATCTGACCGTGACGAACTTATTCAATCAACTACGGATATAAGCAAAGGAACATATACATATGAGAGAGGAGATATCTTTGTTTCTGATAGGCCTATAAGGTTAAATAACTCATATGCCCCATTATTTATAATATCTAAAACTCCTATCGATGTTGATTCTATCAGTGCGGACGTTCATTATTATAAATGGGGAAGTCTTGGTACACAATTTGTAGAAGATTTTATAGACACCATGAATAAACAGCGTCGTGATTATGACGAATTTGCATCTGCGGAAGATTATAAAAAGAAAAACATACAACTCGATAATAAGTTGACTCAGTATCATAAATACTTTAGAGAAGCGGGAGATATGCAAACGAAGATAATGGAAAATGTCAAAATAGAAGGGTTTGACAGTTTTGCATATTATCAGCCGCTTAGAACCTTTTCTGCTGACATCTTATTTTCAAAGAAAATGGGTGACAAGACCTACTTTATGATAGCGGATATAACAGACCATGGCTTATCTCAGGGAATTTATGCAACATCAATTTACACACTTGCTGCGGCATTCTTTACGTTAGTTCCGCAGGCATATTTGAACCTTGAGGGTTGGGTTTCTTATATGGCATCGAATTGCGATATATATAGCCCTGGCAGAAGATACTCAAACGGAGCATTTACGGCAACATTCGCCGAGATAAGTGAAAATAAAATTAAACTTATAGCTTGTGGTTCTGGCTGTGAATTGCCGATAATTATACACGATAATGTTACTAATAATCATGGTTCTACAGAACAACTTGTTATGGAACAGAGTATTGAAAATAAATCCTGGGAAGGACTTATTAGCGATGATTCTGCAACAAAAATACATATTTATCCGCCAATAGCAGTTAGTTCAACAAAAAAGATACCCGGATACCAATCACTGGAAATAAAACTAAAACCAAGAGATGGTATATTCTTTTTTACTGACGGAATTACCGAGTTATTCAATGAAAATAAAAAAGAACACAAGAGTATTGATAAAGAATACTCTTTAAGATTAAAGTCTACTATAGAAAACGAAATCAAAGCTAATCATAATTGGACACCAAAAGAACTTATTGATAGTGTTATCAGAGATGCGGATGCATATTCCGGAGTTACTTTTGCCGGAACAGTTGAAGATGCACACAGGCGTATTCCTGATGCTGAAGACGATGTAACTTTGTTTTGTATAAGAATGAAAGGATAATATGAGGGATGAATAAAGAGATTGTAAATGATGGTATAATTGAGGAGAAACAGCAGGAATTGCCCACTGAAAAAAGATGGAGTTGGATTATTGCAAATGTGACTAATGAAACGGCTATGCCTGCAATCAGAAAGACAATAGGGGTGATTGCTCCGGAAGAACTTGACATAACTCTTCCTCTTATCTTTGAAGAAATTTATACAAACATTTCTCACTACAGTTACCCTCTCGAGAGTAAGCTCAAGAAGGCTGTGATAACTCTTATTGATAGAAAAAAAGAATTTATAATGGACTTTAAAGATGAAGGAATTCCTTTTGATACAACAGCATATCCTGAGCCAGACCCTTCAGATAACGCTCATAAAATCGGTGGACATGGAATAGAGCTTGTTAGGAAATTATCTTCTAAGATGGAATATACCAGAGAAAAGAAAGAAGATGGCACATCTGAGATTAACCACCTTGTAATTTATATACAGAAGAGCTGATATATAAACACTAAAATCTAAGAACATGACCACTTCGCTTCAAAAGAATGCGGAGTGGTTATCTTTGCTTATTTATAAAACTCATAAAAACACACCATTTTTTTAAACATTTTTCACATATATATGTGGAACAAAAGTGCGCATTATTTTGAAATTTTTACAGCTTTTAAGGCGCAAAAAGCTCAAGGAGGAATAGTATGAGTGATTTTGAAAATCGTTTTGCACGAAATTCTAAGTTTCTTGCTGACGCAAAGCAGTTACAAGAAAACCTGCGTGTTACCAGAGAACTTCTTGCAAACGCAACAGCAATGTATGAAAATGCTGTAGCAAAAGGTCAGCCTCTCGAAATACGCCAGTCAATGGATTATTTCAGAGCAATGGCCCAGAAGAGCGTTGATAATGCTGAAAAATTATACAAAGACTTTATCAACAATCCTGACTATATGGTAACCCCTGTTGAGATTGTCCAGGCTAAAGCCATTTGTGAGCGCAAAAACATTCCATTTGACGAAGAAATGATGCTTGATGGACACTGGGCAGAGACAATGGCTCAGATAAGTGATAATCCTGCTCTTCGTGAAGTAGCTGCTCAGACAGCAGAGCTTACAGATAAAATCCTTCCTATGCATGAAAGAGCAATGGAAGCTATGAATCGTGCAGATGATTCTATTTCTGTATGCAATAGAGCTGCAGTTGAATTTAGAGACTCGCTTCTCGAACCTATTGAAGGCCAGGCAGGCATAAGCAATGAAGATATCCAGGCTGCAAGATTTACAGCAGGTTCTCATATCAAAAATATGTTTAACGAAGCTGGGCTTGCTGCTTCTTATTACAAGAAGTCTGCTGCACTTCAGATTCAGAACACAGTTGGACATGTAAGAGATGGCGTTGGCGAATATGTAACAGCTGCTGAAAGAGCTGCTATATCAGCCGGACAGTCAGTTGCAGACGCCTTTAATACATTGAAAACCATTGGAGATGAATTCAATCAGACAATTGTTAGTGCATATAGCGCTGCGGCAGTAGCCGTTCCTGCAACATATGAGTCTATAAAGGATGGAGCTGTTCAGACATCTCTTGATGTTATGGATAAAGCCGGAAGATTGTACGAAGGCGCATGCATAGGCATGTCAAACGTTGCATCAAAAGTTGCAAAGAATGTAAAAGAGATTGCTAAATCAGCTCTTATGCATAAGGATAAGCTCCTTGATAGACTTACTCTTGGTGCATATTCAAGAGCAGGTGTATATCTCCACACATTCAATCAGCTTAAAGAATATGATGTTAATATGAAGAGATACGGCTATACCGTTGAAGATATGGATTATGATACCACTATGATTCATGATTCTGTAGAAGATGGTGTTACCGTATTCAGAGAATATGATGACCGAGTTGGAAAGAATCCTGATGGAACCAACATGATGGTCAAGGATGAAAATGGTGTAGCACATCTTGCAAATAAAGATGGCATTTCTCTCGAGGAAGCAAAGAAGAACGCCCGCATCATAGCAATCATCCCTAATGATTATGGCTCAAACAAGGATGCGAAGGCTCAGTTCCTTGGCAAAGAAGTTGATGTTAATACCTTTAAGTCAAAAGAGGGTATCCTTTCAGCTATATATGATAAGTCAGTAACATCAAGAGTTGAACTTAATACAGACGTATTTAAGGATAACGCAGATTCTCAGGACTTTACAAAGAGATTTTCTCCTTCAAACAGTCCTCTGCATAAGCTTCTTGAAATGGATACAGAGAGCTACTGGAAAGAAGTTCACGACAGCAACTGGGGTGTTGATAAGGATAGTCCTTGCGACAAACTGGTAGCCGGAGTTCTTACCGCAGGTATCCATACAAAAAACTTTAACCTTGATATCGATGTATCTGGTATTGTTACAGATGTAAACAAAAAGATTGGTTCTCTCGAGAACAAACGTCGTGACCTTGTTGATTACATTAAGGATGGAGAAATCTTTGAAGACCTTTCCAAGAGAACAGGTATTACAAGAGAAAGCATCTCTGAAGGATTCGATAAGGCTGTAGATAAGATAAATAATGGTCTTGATGCAGTAGAAGCACAGATTGCAAAGACAGTTGAGCCTATTAAAGGATTTGGACGTGACCTCTCAATCACAGCAGGTGTCATTGCTATGGCAACCAAAGTAGAAATGCAGGCTGGCAAAGAGAGTGCTATCAACTTCTTTAAGAAAGCAGTTGAAACTGTAAAGGAAGCTCCTGGAAATGTTAAGATAGCCCTTGCTGATGCAAGAGAAGCTCGTCAGGAATTTGGTGCAAATCTTGCTGAGAAGATTAAAGGCACCGTATCAAAGGCAGTAGATAGTATTTCAAAGACCTCACACGAGACTAAGATTACTCTCGAAGCTAATGCATATGTTGCAGCTGATAAGGTTAAGGAAATGTTTGATAAAGCCGTTGTTAAGGCAGAGGCATCTCTCAACCAGGCAGTTGTAAATGCGAAGGTTCTTGGAGCTGATACTATCAACTCACTGATGTCCTTCCGCTCAAATGCTATGCAGGCAGTAGCCGACTACTATGAGACTAAAGAGAAGAAGCTTGAATCCCGTATCGAAAAGATTCAGAAGAATTACGAAGCTGCAAACCAGCAGATAGATATGTATATGGATAAAATAGCTGTCCTTGAAAGTCAGAATAAAGATGCTGTTATCAAGAGAGATAACGTAGTAGCAGAATACGCTGAGCGTAATCCTGAAAAGGCTAAGATTATCAATGTTATCCAGGGAATGCAGAAATCCAGTAGTAAGCTTAATGCATATGAAACACTTGAGCTTAATTCTTATAAGCGCCAGATAAATAAGCTTGAGAAAGAATTTGATTCACAAATTACTCAGAACCAGAACCTGATTGATATGTATAAGGATGAAATTTCTTATTACACACAGCAGATGCAGGTATATGGCAACAAGCTTGAAAAGGCTCAGGATAAGAGTCAGGGCATTGAGGAACATCGCCAGGCAGCAAACGACAAGCTTGCAGAATACGACAATGAGGCATTCTCAAGAAGAATCAAAGCTATGGATAAGGAAGACGAATACACCAAATCCGAAGCTGAGCAGGCCGAACAGGACGACAGAGAGCAGGAAGTTGCCGAAATGGACCAGTAAAGTAAAATCTGCTTAAAATATTTTGGGGACATCATTTTAACAGATGTCCCCTTTATTTTTACAAGGAGCCAATGAATGATTAAACGATATAAAACCCCCATAGTTAATACTATGCTTACATATGATAGGCCACTTTATTCAGATAAACCAATAACCGATGTGCAGGGAATTGCTGATTTATTATCAGATTATGTAGTTAATGCAAAAGAATGTGCATTTGTAGTTTGTCAGACTGAAGATTTAACCCCAATTTGTGTAACCATGGTAGATATTGGTGATGTTGCTGGATGTGTTATTCCTGCAAGAGATATAATTGCTTCTGCTCTTATGTCTAATGCATATTATGTTACAGTTGTACATAATCATCCAAATGCTTATGAAGATAAAAGAAATTGCAAGCCTTCTGATGCTGATATAAGAGGAACATCAGTTGCACAGAAAGCCTGTGACCTTTTTAATATAAAACTTGCTGACTCAATAATTCTTTCTTCATCTTATGAAAATGGCGTCAGAAAACCTTATTATTATTCTATAAAAGACCATTCATTATATTCTATATCCGGTTCTATCAACAGGATGCGTAACACTTTAAACTATGCAAAGGCAATTCATCATCTCGAGAAGAGAGAATATGACCTTGACTTTGAAAATAGTAAGGGTAACTCAAATGGATACTGGGGAGAAAATGTAATAACAAAAGATATGCCGGGAAGCAATATTTATGTTGCTCACACACCAGAAGAACTTAAGATGGCAATTGATAAATTTTCAAGCCAAGTAAAAGAAAATATTGGGGACAAAAGGATTCATTTTATACAGGATGAAAAATATAATACCCCTGCAGATAAATTTATGAATGACCCCGACGAAGAAATGGAGCTATAATAGATAAAAATAAAGGATTCCACTCTCTAAATGAGATATATGGAATCCTTTTTATTATTGCCAGTCGTAAGCTATTTCACCATCCTGGTGAATGATAATATCGTTTACTATAAGATATCTACCATTTCCAAAAGGAACAGAAGAACTTTCTAAACCTCTATGGTAGGCAAAGTGAAAACCTTTTCTTTCAAACTCTACATTGAAGCATACATCACAGCCACCATGGCTGACATATCTAGTATGTTTAATAGAAAGTATCTTATTTACGATATCTTCATCAAGAGTCTTAAGATTAGCAACAGTTATATTTCTGTAATCTGCTCTAAGTGATAAGAATACATTATCATATTTCTTCCATCGCTTTATCTTTGCTAAAACGTCATCACTAAGAGAAGTACAGGAATTGATTTTTACAGGCTTGTGAAGTCTTGTTATAAATTCATCTGATGCAATAGAGTCTGAATAAAATGCTTTATCCTTTTCTAAAGTGGTACAATGTCTCGAAATATTTAAAGCATCAATTCTTGATTTATTAATGAATTTTGCCAATTTCTTTTCACTGTAAACGTTTGTTGGAACAACAGTATTCACATACACATCATAGTTGAAAGGAATAGCACTTAAAACTTTTGACAACACATCAAGGTCTGTTAAAGGTTCTCCTCCCGTAATAACAAAGCTTTTTACATATTTTGCAAGAGAATCTTCTTCACAAAATCTCTTGATACTTTTTATCACAGCATCCAAATTAGAAGTTCTTTGATGATAAGATGCTTTACTTGTACAAAATTTACAATTATTATTGCAATCGGAAGGTATAAATACCGTAACCGATAAATCCGACCTTCCAGGAATTAAATTATCTGTCATAATCTTCTTCCTCTTCCTGTTCATTTAGAGCTTTAAGCTCTTTTTTTGTTTCTTCTCTTAAGTCTTTAAATTTCTCCCAAGCTTTGTATCCACCTTCCAAAAAACCCTTAATATAATCTTTTCCATTTTTAGTAAACTTCAAATTACCATCTTTATCGACTCTGATACCACATACAAAATATTTTTTATTGTTTATATCATATTCGCCCCTTTGGTATTTTTTGATTTCTTTAAATGATAGATTTATATCATCCTGTTTTTTACCATTTTTCCAAACTCTAAATTTAACAGTTTCTTTTTCTAAACTTATTTCCTTTGGTAACATAAAACATTCTGTTTTAGGTGGTAAAAAACGTATATTACCACAAAGAACACCTCTTTGAGAGCTTCCTTTAGAACACCCGTCAGAAAAACTAGGTCTAACAGTGATAGTGTTTCTTCCGCAATCAAACGTATAACCACCTCCACAACTTATACTAGAACAGCTACTCATGGGACTTCCGCAACTCATATTTATTTCCTCCTTATATTAAAAGATTATTTTAAACTACTTATATATGCTCGTAAAATTCTCAAAAATATCGAAAGAAAAACACAAAATCTTACCTTTTGTGGTTTATCTTATCATATATATAAAAAGAAACCACATTTTTCATAAAAGGAAAGGGTATTTAATAATGAAAAAGAGAGTTATATCAGTATTCTTAACCATAACAATGCTTGTATCGGTATATGCTTGTGGTAAAACCCAAAACATTCAAGCACAACCAAAGACTGAAGAGACTAAGGTAAATTCTGCCTCAGAAGTATTACCGGCTGAAGAAACTCAAACAGAAGAAAGTGCTCTCGAGGAGACTGTGAGTGATGGAAATATAGAGGAAGTAACAGATAATACCGAAGAAACAGTAGAGAAAAAAATAACATCTGTTACAGAATATCCTAAAGAAATCAAGACAGCTAAAGACTTGAATAATACATTGACGCTTCTTATGAACCATGATAAAGAGTATGGAAATGTATCAACAGAAAAATCAGACACTGGATATTTCTATAATATTATTTCTAATGGAACAAGAACATCCCAGTATTATGAAAATGTAGCTGATAACGCTTCTGTAAATAAATTTTATAACGAAGTTCAGTCTGTAAAAAAACTTTTGGGAGATTATGACACGATAATCTTTGCAACAACCACAAAAGATGTAGAGTCATACTCTATTGAACTTACATCCGGAGATGATGGAGCTTTAAGCGTTGTTTCTGTTTTTGGTCAGGCACTTTATTCAGAAGATATCTTTAAAGATATTACAATTGGAACAAATTATGATGCCCCTGCTGATTACATAGATGGTTATGGTTACAGCGGACTTATTTTCTATGTCCAGAATGACAACGGAAAAAATATTGGTATATGTCTTCTTGCAAATTATAATGAGGAAGATGATACCACTCTTTCTGATGCATCCGCAGATGCCTCATCTACTGACGAGACTGATACGGAAACAGAATAAAGGCAAAATGCTTCGTTTTATTTAAAATTAAAAAAATAAATTACATATATAAAAAGAGAATGACACTCTCATATTTTTGATTTTAGACACCTTAAAAGGAGAAAAAATTCAATGAAAAGACTTTTTACAAAAGTGACAGGGGTTGCCCTTGCACTTATGATGCCGCTTACTCTTGTAGGCTGCTCTGGTACACGTAATACTGCAACGCAGGTAAATGTAGTAGAAGATAATATGCCTGAGGGACAGATTACAAACCAGACTGCAACAACAGGAATTAGCGCAGATGACCCAAATTTTGTTGAAAAACTTGTATCTGGAACGTATTATGTTGTAACGCCTGATAATGTATATTATCCGTTATACAAAGATTATGTATTAAACGATGAAAACGCTCCGGAAGATTCAACAACCCCTGATAGGCAGCTTTATGCTACATATGATACAGAAAATGAAATCCCTACTCTTTATAGTGATTGCAACATAATCTACTATTCAAAGACTGGTATTTTGGATTACATCCAGTGGGAACGTTTTTATGACCTTGGATATACAATAGGTCTTTATAATATAGAGAAGATGCAGTCCGGTCGTTATTATATCGACCTGGCAGAGGATGATAATAACAAATATATCCTTGAAAATACCGAGCTTACACAGCTTTATGACCTTGGAAAAACATCAATTCTTCTTGATAGAATCGGCGGAATTACCGTAGATAAGTCAGTTATCTCACAGAGACTTATTAAAGCTACTAACAAGGGCGAGACATATGACCTTGAGGTTTATAACGGCACTCAGTTTGCTACATATCAGGTTACTGCAAACGTTCATGCATTCCGTGACTATGAATTGTACAGAAGTGTTGAATACGAGACACTGCAGGATTATTTCTTCAGAGTAGACGTTCCTAAATACTTTAAGAGCGGATATTACATGATTAACGTTGATAAAGAAGATTATGGTATATTCAGATATGTAGCAGGGGATTCATGGAATACCACGGATACAGACTTTAATGAGCAGCTACTTATGCCTGAAGAAGAGGATGTTCCACCTGGAGCAGACGTTTCCAATTATCCTACACTTGAAGATAAGTCAGACCCTGAAAATGAAGATTATCAGAACTTATCTGCTTATAGTGAATATGAGCCATTAAACCTCTTCTCAACAAACGTAGAGGGCGCTCTTGGTTATGTTGACCCTGAGGCAGAACAAGTAAACGGCAAGGAAGAAAAAGTTGATACTGCACATCTTACAGAAAGTAAGACATCAACTTTTGAAATTTGGTTCCCTGAAAATAAGACATGTACAATCCAGATTATTTCTGAAACAAAAGAAACAACTGGTAAGTGTACAATCCAGATTGGTGACGAAACTCATAGTCTTTCTGTTGATAGACTTAACGGAACATATACTACAGGTATTGCCGGAACTGGTACAAAAGGAACTCTTACCATTACTGGTCTTTGGGATTCCTACGATATCCATCTTGTTAACTGCGAGCAGTATAATGGACAAGATGCCGGAACAAACAGTGTACCTGCAGAAGAGACAGAAGCAACTGAAGAGGGCGCGGAAAGTGCAGAGGAAACAACAGAAGAAACAACAGAAGAAGAGCCCGCAAACTGATTATTAAAACATACACGGCAGGGGTTAAATTCCCCTGCCTCTGTTGTATAAATAAACCAAATAGGGAAAAGGGAGAAATATATGTATAGTTACTTGATTGATACAAGAACAAAAACCTTTTACATGAAACCAAGAGAGACAAACTTCTTCGCATATTCAGACCCGGATGCATTTGATATCCATGTCATTCCGAAAGAAGACCGTCCATATATTCGCTGTATTGAAACCAATATAGAAGATGAGATGGAACTTGAAACACTGCTTTATAATGCAGGATTCTTTGCAGGTTACTTCAATGGACAGAATGTGCGTCTTGATAGACAGAAACTCTATTACTTTGACAGAAACCCTAATGAGATTAGCTATGCTCAGTTCCTTATGACAGAAGATAAGAAATATCTTAGCTATCTCAAAAAGGATAAATTATATACCTTATGTAAGGTTGAAAATGATTTTGAACCTAAAGAAGCAAAGTCTCTTTCTCGAGACGACAGAATCAGACGCACAGGTACAGGAATTCAGTATCCTGTATATTACTTCAATGATGATGACTATGCTATCCTGACATATACATCAGAAGCAAGACTGGTAGAAGGTATTCTTAAGACACAGAAAGATAAGTACCAGGGTTGGCGTATAATAACACTATCCTGGGATAAGAGATGTATTATCAACGAAAAGTTTATTCTTCCGTGATATCTTTTCTTAAATAACTATTTTTGTAGGGAAAGAATACATATATCAGTAAGAAAGTTAACCAAAATTATATTTATTACTATAAAGGAGGCAAATTATGCCAGGATATGCAACAGATGGGGCTCCAGATAAAACCTTCTCAACCATGAATAATGTAGGTAAGGCTATCATTGAAGAACTTAAAAAGATGGCTACAGAAAAAGATAATGCATCACTTAGAAGAATTAAGTGCATGGAAAAATTCTTTGATATGGGTGGTCATGCAAATGCTGTTATGATGACAGTACCTGCAAGTAAATCTGATGAAGTTCATCAGAAGCTTGCTGACGCAGGAATTCCTTGTTTCCCTTCAAAAACACCCGGAGGAAGCACTGTATTTTATATCAATAAGGATTATGAGTGGCAGGCAAGAGATATTGTAAATGATGTTTATCACATGTCCGCAGATATGTGGAATGAGAAAATGTGTTCTTCTATCATTTCAGCAGCAGAAAAAGAGGGCTCTAAAACTCTTAATATCGCAACCATTCAGAACCCTGAAATGGAAGCTATCATGAAATCAAAGCTCCACCAGTCGGGTGTAGTGTATGGTTCTGTTGAACTTGATGGCGAAAAGAAGATTATTCTTTCTCCATCCACAAACGTTCTTCCAAGTGGAAAGGATTTGGTTGGAGCAGAACTTCAGTATGGTATTATCCAGTCCTTGGACGATAATATCAATATTGTTTCCGCAAGAATCGGTAAGAACGGAGCAATTGAAAGAATAGATAGCAATCTTGCAGCTAAAGGTATGCTTACCGGAAGAAAAATGCAGGCAGAATGGGATGAAAAGATTGTAGACGCTTTTGTTGATGCCGCAGCAAGCGGAAAGAACGTCAGTCTTACATCTTTTGAGGGTAAATCAAGCGGTACCGGGTCTAAAATGAAGGGTGGCGTGTTTATTACAGCAAAAGATGGTGTAATTTCCCTTCAGCATTATGAAGGCAAGCGTGGTCTTGTTCAGATAAGCACTTTTGATATTGCCCAAGGAACTTCTAAGGCAGCTATCAGAGAAGCTATCTCAAAAGAAGCTTATAATATCCGTGATAAAGTTATTATCAATACAAAAGATGTAGAAAAATTCATCGAAACAAGTGATGATAAACTTATTGCAGAAGAAATTCTTAATCCTAAAAAGAATCCTACAATGGATAAGGCTATTAGCAGCATGTCTACTGGCTTAAAGAGACAAATCGAATCAGGAAAAAGCCAGACTATGTATACAAGGCCAGCTTTTGCAAAATCCTACAATACAGTTATACATGCCTTTGAACAGGGTATGGAAAAGGTTTCAACAGCAGCATCTATAGAAGCTATAAAAACTGCTAAGAAGAAATATGGCCGTGAAGGTACTGCTGAAGAATTATATACTCTTAAAAAAGAAATAACGGCTGATATGCTTCGTGATAAGAACCGTACAGAAATCAAAGAAATGCTTTCAGCTGCTTGTGAAGGACTTCAGCCAGGAAGCGGCGGAACTGTTGTAAATACATCCTTCGATGCTGATATCGAAGAAAGTGTAAATAAATGGTATGATTCAGTTGTTGACCATTTCGAGAACACTAAAGAACATAGTGAAATCGAATTTGCTATTGAAGAACAGAAGATTACCAGAACACTTACATCTAAGATTGTTGAAGCTGAGAGAGACGATTTTACTCCTATTATGGAAGCAACCGCCGAAGAGGAAAGAGAAGCTTAATAACCGAAATTACTTTAATAAAAAAGAAAAAAGACAGAGGTATCCCAAAATACCTCTGTTTTTTATTTTCTCAAAAATAAAAATACATATATAGATATGAAATAATATTTTATACACACTTAATATGGAGGCAATAATGGCAAAGAAAACTAAACCGGCGGCGCCGCAGAATCGTAAGTCAATTGAGAAAAGACGAAACGACTTTAAGAACACGACAATTGTAACAGCAATTGCAGGTTCTCTCGTTATTTTCTACATTTGCCTTATGTATAGCGCATATCAGGCCGACCATCCAAGAGCACAATTCACGGAAATCTTCACTGAATTACCATCGATAATGGCTGAAAATCCACTGTATTTTTGGCCTATTACGTATGATTTTTCCATTGCCTTTGGTATCGTAATCATATTTGTACTTCTTAAGTTTGCTCAATACAGTATAAATAAGCTACGAATCAAGGACCGTGAAGAGACTATCAAAGGTTCAACAGAGTGGGGCGACATCAAAGAACGTCTTGCTAAATATGCAGACTATGAGGGAAAAGAATATAAGCATGTATATACCAACGTTATTCTTTCCCAGCATCTTCAGATGTCAACCAACCAGAGAAAACACAGAAGTACCCTTAATACTCTTATCCTTGGTACTACTGGTTCTGGTAAATCCAGGTTCTTCCTTAAGCCGAACCTGCTTCAGATGAACTGTTCTTATGTAATTACGGACCCGTCAGGCGGTATCCTTATGGAGAATGGTGAAACTCTAAGGCGTTTCGGTTATAATATCAGAGTATTTGACCTGGTACAGATGGGTAACTGTAATACATACAACCCTCTTAAATACTGTTACAAGGAGTCAGATATCAAGAAGCTGGTTCAAGCCTTCATTAAGAATACAGATACAACCGGCGGTAAAGGCGGTGGAAACAAAGACCCATTCTGGGATGATTCTATGAACGCATTCCTTTGCGCATGTATTGGTCTTCTTGTAACAAAGCCATCAGGAATGAGCTGTACATATGCGCAGATTCCTGAAATTACTGGCGGAATGTGCTACGAAGCTTGCTTCTCTAACCTTACAGAGCTTACTCGTATGGCAAATAGTAAGTGGACACAGGATTGTGGTATTAAGCTTTACAATAACGTTAAGCTTGGTGATGGTAAGAATAATACAGCTAATGCTTCAAAACTCGCAGCTATCTTTGAGAACCTGCGTGCATGGGAAGCCGAGAGACAGGGACTTGTATCAGAAGATATAGAAAAGATGCAGAAGCCTTACTGTCTTCGTGAGTGGGAGAACTTTAGAATCGCTCCTGAGAAGACATCTACAACAATCCTTATGACAACCGCTGTACGTCTTGATGCCTTCAATATTGAGCAGGTTAAGAATCTTACATCAACAGATACTATTAACCTTGATACATTTGCTAACCAGAGAGATGCATTGTTCCTTATCATTCCTACTAATGATAGAACATATAACTTCCTGGTATCCTTCATTTATACACAGCTCTTTGATATTCTTTATACAAAGGGTGAGGTTGAGATTCCTGGTTCAAAGGACTTCAAACTGGCAAGTGGAGAACTTGTAAGACACTTTAGCCGTGAAGAAGTTGAGGCAGGTACTGCAGACGAAGCTGTTGCTAAGATGAGAGCAGCTAAAATTAAATACCGTGGTTCCAAAGATACCATTAAGAAAGGCCATGTAAAAGAAACGAAACCTATTTTATGGGGACTTCTTGGATATAAGACAATCAATAAAACAATTGTTTTTGATGATTCTTGGTGGGATATTTTGGACAAAGATGGAGCTCTTATCTCGAGAAGACCAACTGAAGCATTAGCAAAAGAATATGTTAAGAGTCTTCAAACAGCTACCCTCTTAAATGCCCACCAGCCAGCATTGCCTTGCCATGTAAGGTTCCTGATGGATGAGTTCCCAAATATTGGAGAGGTTCCTGAGTTCAAAGAGAAGCTTGCTACTATTCGTAAATACGAAATTTCATGTACTGTTATCTGTCAGACTATTACCCAGCTTAAGGGTATGTATCCTGATGACTATGAAGTTATTGATGCGAACTGTACATCATTTATCTTCCTGGGCGGTACAGAAAATTCAAACAACGAATATGTCGCTAAGAAGATGGGTGATGCAACTGTTAAGGGTGGTTCGATATCACTTGATAACGGTAAATCAGGTAAAGGCAATAGTTCAGTACAGACTGACGCCCGTCAGCTGATGAAACCGGAAGAGCTTGGTCGTATGCCTTCATCTGATGAGATTGTTATTCAGACAGGTGAACAGCCTATATATGACCAGAAGTTTGATTATCCTAAGCATAAGAACTATAAGTACACTCATGATTACTGTGAAGAAATCGGCATCAAAGACGGTGCACTGTTTGATAGAAGTGTATTTAAGACCGATATGGTTGTACAGACCATTCACCCGGCAGACATGGCAGATAGTCTTCCTGTAATTAAACAGCTCACAATTGATACACTTCTTTCTTCTGTATATACAGGAGATGTTGATGAAGCTCTTAAGAGATTCGGAAACGGTGCTGCTGAAGCAGCGGGTGTTGACCTTGGAGAAGAAGCTATCGAAAAGATAATTCATCCTGTAGAAGAGGTAAATACCTTTGAAGATATGGATGAAGATACAGAAACATCTGTAGATACTTCTACAGAATCAGGTTCAAAGATTGATGGAATATTTAAAAAAGATAATATTCCGGATAGCCTTCGTAAGAAAACAGGAAAAACACTTAGCTTCCGTCATAAAGACCCTGTAGATATTGCAAATGGAGAGGAAGATGAACAGAATCCTGTTGTTGAAACAATAACTCCTGTAAAGCCTGCAAAGTCAGAACCTGCAAAGGCAGCGGTTGGTGATGATAACGATGGAGAAATCAATGTTGACCAGATTGGCCTTTCACTTGACCCTAATGCTATTACTAAAAAATCATCATCAATCAAGTTTTAAAGAATTATACCCCCACACCCGTGGGGGTTATTCTTTTTAAAAAATAGAAAAAAAATAAAAAATCAAAAATATAATTACATATAACTATGAAGAACTTTTATCATGAATAAATTTTTCACACTAATATTATTGTTAAAATAGGGAAAATAAGGTAAGGAGCGTTAAAATGAAAAGACCGGAAATCGAGAAACTGTATAATGTTGTTCTTGAGGATATTGCTAAAGCCCTTGAGAAAACAGACGCAACTAAGGCAACGATTACTAATAGAATTGCCGCTGATTACGCATATGGACTTGACCCAGCCCCCACTGATAAAGAGGATTTAAGAGAAACAGCAAATATCAATGCAGTTCTTATGAACGCAGCAATTAGTCTTGGACAGGAAGTTCATGAAGAAGAAAGAAAAGGCAAGATTTTCTGCGATATAACAATGAACGGTGTAAAATACACATGTCCAAAGAGTAAATTAACAAGCGTTACTCCAGTACAAGCTCCAAACCCGGTTCAGAAACCGGCGCTTGATATGGATAAACTCATGTACGGAGATGACGAAGAAGACAACACTCAGCCAGCTCCAAAATCTGACAATTTAATCGTCAATGAACAGCCTCTTGTAATACCATCACAAACACAAAACGTAAATACTTACGAAGAGTCCATTTCTGTATTTGATGAAGATGAGGAGGACTCTACAAATGTTGTTCAGCCAGAAGAGGTAGCAGAAAATACAGAAAAATCTACAGTAGAAGTTGTAGCACCTGTTCATGAAGCTGTAGAAGAAAGTGCGAATAACGAATTATCTGTATTTGATGAGGACGACGAAACATCTGTGTTTGACGAAGATTTTGATAGTGTTCCTTTTAATGAAACAGAGGTTCCTGTAGAGGCTGCTCCTGTAGCACCCGAAGCTCCTGTAGAAGAAAATACAGTAGAAGACATTGCCAATAATAACATTTCATCTCTTTCAGTATTTGATGATGATGATGAAATTTCTGAGGTACCTGTCGAAGATACAGCCGAAGCTCCGGTTGAAGAAGTTGTAAAGGAGTCTATACAGGAACCTGCAAATGATGTTTCTGATATTTCAGAGGCACCTTTTGAAGAAGATGCTTTCTCTGATGATGAGCCCACAGAGCTCTCTCGAGAAGAAGTTCCTGTAGTAGCATCTACAAACGATGAGCCTAGTGAGGTATTCTCTGATGAAACTCCTACTCAGAGTGAAGATATTCTTCCTTTCGACGAAGATGATGGAGAAGAAGTTTCAGAATCTACTATAGTAGAAGAATCTCCTATAACAGAAGAATCAACTCCGGTAGAAGAAGTAGAGACTCCTGTAGAAGAGATTCCTGTTGCTCCGATTCCGGCTGCTCCTGTATCAAAAGCATTTACAGCTGGTGGCGAAGTAGACAGCTTACTTGAAGGAAAATTCCTTCAGACAAGAAAACTTCGTCGTGAACTTTTCGTGTTTGATAACTATAAGCTTTCTCTTCTTAAGAAAGGAAATGTTCATACACAGGAAATAAGCGCTACAATTGCTCCACTTGAGCCATATAATCCTCAGATACCTTTGGAAGAGCAGATGATTGTACCTATTGTAATTTCGGTATATATTGATAATGCTTATTTTGGAGCAAGTTCATATCAGACCATCGAGACAGGAAAGAACATCCTTATTGTAGATATTGCTGATTATCGTTTCATGTTCCGTGGTGGATATAGACAGACCCCTGATAACAAGATAAGATTCGTATCACAGATTATGGATGCTTCTGAGGCAAAGGATGTAACAATCACTCCTCTTCAGAAGAAATCTTATCCTGAAGATGGAATCACACAGTTCGCAACAAATGGACACTTAAGATTTGTCCAGGTTGTCCCTGATGTAAGAGGTCCTCAGGAATATGTAATACACGCTATCCCGTTTGACATGAACTCTAATGACTTCATAATCGTAGCACACGGCCCTGTATTTACAGACCAGCTGTTCTGTGAGAACCGTAAAGGTGTAAATGGGCAGAGACTTACTGCATATATAGGTTCAAATAACTCAAACGTTAATATAGATTGTAATTGGTATGATACAAATGAGAGAGAATTTGATTATGCAGAGGTTACTGTCAAAGAAAATTAAGAAAAGGAAGTAAAACATGGGATACGGGACGGATTTTAAAAATCGAGCGAGCTTTGTTGGAATGGTAAAAAGCAAAGACCGCAAATTCGATAATATTGACATCAAACGTCCGGTAGTGGATTTTGAAACTGTTATTACAAAAGATGATGGCAGTATTGAATTTTCCAAAGTTGCAGGAGTTTTCTCACAAAATGACCTTGCCAGAAGCGTTTCTGGCATCGCCATTGGAGAAATATTCCAAGTTAACGGCACTGTCCACGCCGATGAACGACAAGATGGTTCAGAATTATATGTTGAGATAGAAAGTTATCATCGTATTAGTGAGAAAAAACGAACTATCTCAATTCAGAAATCCCAGGCTGAACTCCTTGAATGGAGAGGCGCCGGGGATATGGTAACGTTTGTAGGGCAAATCACGGAATATTCCGGGTGTTTTGCTAACATAAAAATAAAAAGAGATAAATTAGTTAGAGGTGATTTAAAAGACTACGACAACATTACTGTTGATGTTGAAAGATTTACCGATATTAAAAAAGGCGATAATGTTAGAGTAGTCGGCACCATATATCCGGAATACATAAAAGCCGGATGTATTGAAAAATTAGCCTGAAGGAGGGCGTTAAGTAAGATGGGTTTATTTGGAAGTAAAAAGAAAAACACAGGTTATTTTGGAGATGAAATTCTCGACCAGGATGAGCAGTTTACAGAAGAGGCATCTGGAACAGAAAAGCCTGCAGAAGAAAACAAAGTAGTTGACGATGCTATTGATGATTCTTACGAGGATGAAATCACAAAATCTGGTGATGATTTGTTCTTAGAGGTTCAGAATAAAATTCTCAGCGATATTAATAATGAAGAGAATGCTTTGTTCTTGAAGGTTCGTAAGAAGGAGCCTGGATTTACAAGAAATGAGTATCTTGCAAAAATCAAGAAGCAGTGTGAAGATGAAGGTCTTACAGAAACACAGACAGAAGATATTCTCGAGAGTGTTGATAAAATGCTCTGGGGCTTCGGTATTATTGATAATCTTATTGCTGACCCTGATATATCTGATATTCGTCTTATTGATGAAAACAATATCAGAATCAAGAAGCGTGGTAAAAGATATGGTACAAAACTGAAGTTTGTTGACTACAAATCATATATCCAGTTCATCGACCATATCACAATGAGAAACCAGACTAACATGAGTATCTCGAATGCAGCGCAGGTTTTCACAGATAAAGACTCCTGCAAGACAGATATTCTTCGTTTCTCTCTTGTATCTCAGAATCTTAACACAAATGGTCATCCTACACTGCTTATTCGTAAGATTCCTAAGCAGAAGAAGACATTTGAAAAGCTTCTTGCAGATAATTTTGCAACACCGGAGCAGGTTGAATTCCTTAAGAAGAGATGGAAGGAAGGTCATTCAATTCTTATATGCGGACCTAACGGTTCAGGTAAGACAACTCTTACAAATGCAATCCTTGATTATACACCACATGATAAGTCTTGTGATGTTATCCAGGAATCAGAAGAGCTTTACTGCGATTCACATCCTGAGATGCTTTTCAGAAAGATTGTACAGGCAAGAAACGAGTCAGCTGTTAAGTATGACCTTCGTGACGTAACAAGACTTGCCCTCATGGAATCATTCGATATCATCGTTATCGGTGAGATTAAGGGTAATGAGGCTGCTCAGCTTGGACAGGCAACATATACTGGTTCACAGGCCATGACAACTGTTCACTCAAACTCAGCTCCTGAGGCTCTCGAGAAGATTATCGACTATGCTATGGATGCCCAGCAGAATATGACAAGAGAACACTTTGCTAAGCAGATTCAGTCTCTTGATACTATCGTATTCGTTAAGGACTATCATATCGCACAGATTACTATCAACAATGGTTGGAATAAGAAAGAACAGGATTTCGACCTTCGTGATGTAACAGATGCTGTTAATAAAGGCCAGCAGGTAAGTGATAACGGCGACGTTATTGATGTACCACAGGCACAGGCTGAGGGAATTTAAGGAGGAATAACTATGGACCAGGCAACATTGATTACAATCGCTTGCTACGTCGGCATGTTTATCGGTGTCCTTGTATTCTTTCTCAGCATAGCAAAATACTGTGTCACATATCATATATTTGAAACGATACAGATGCGCTTGAAGGGGAACATTGAGGAATATGATAGACTCCGCAGAGAGCAGATGAAACATGATGTTGAAGCTGCTGCGGATACTTGGACAAGAGGCAAGAATAAAAAGAAAAAGATGCCATTCATTTCAGTGCTTTATCGCAGAATTGAAATGACAGGTATTACAAGAGCGATTCCAGGATTTTCAGAATCGACATTTTTAGCAATTCTTTTAATAGTTGATTTAATAGCCTTTATATTAGGAATACGTTTTGCAAACGTGCTTGTTGCTGCCGCAATTGTTGTAGGAGCGATATTTGTAGAATGGTATTTGATGTCAATGGCTATTTATAGAAGAAAGATAGCTATGGAATCACAGCTTCTTTCTTTTGCAAATGCATGTGCATCAGCATCAATGCAGTATGCTGATATTATTGATATTTTTGGTGCGGTAGCAGACCAGCAGCAGAGTCCTTTTAGAGAAGCTCTCCTGGAATGTTATACAGAGGCAAAGAAAACAATTGATAAAGCCGCAGCACTTGACCATTTAAAGAAGAAGTTTGATTCAAACCAGTTAAACTTCGTTATTGATAACTTGGAAGAGTGTTCAAGGTCAACTGGTGACTATCATGGAGTAGCGAAAGATATTGCTCAAACATTATCAATCTATGATGAATCATTCCAGAAGCAGCAGGCCACACTTCGTAATGCAAAGATGACAATTACCGCAATGTTTATTATTTCTTGTGGTATCATCTGGACATTATCAAAGTTCATTGGTGACAATGCTCTTGACCTGTTAACCTCAACAGTTGGTATTATTGTCATAATCGTAATGCTTGCTATCTACTTTTATGGTATGAACATAAAAGCAGAAATGAACGACTAAGGAGGATTAAGAAATGGCATTAGAAATCGTTAAGGTCCTCGCTTGGGTGTTTCTTGTAGCAACAGCGGTCCTTATTTATCTTAATATCACTAAACTTCTTAAAGCATTTCTTGCATGGAGCCCAAGTGATAGATTTGAAAAACATCTTAATAAGACATTAAAACAGAGAGGAAAACTTGATGCTACTCGTCTCGAGATGAGTAAGAAAGGTATCCTCTATAGACTTGGAGACTATGATGCAACCCCTGCTAAGTGGACAACTCTTCGTGTGGGTGTAGCAGTTATCGCAGCCCTTGTAGGATATGCACTTTTAAATCAGCCTATTGCCCTTCCTATTTTTGGACTTATGGGCTTCTGGGGAATAAATTTCCTTTATGAACGTCAGAATGAGCATGATAATGATGCAATGCTGGTTGATATTTATAACACATATTCAACAATTAAGATTCAGATTACTGCAGGTCGATTCATAGCAGATGCTATTGAACAGTCATATAAGCTTGCATCTAACAAGCGTTATAAAGAAGCTCTTGGTGAGTATGTGCTTAACCTGGCTGATAAGACTATCTCTATGAAGGAGTCTACAGAAATCTTCAAGAACAGATTTGACAATCCTAACATTGACAGACTTTGTGCTATGATTCTTAACTTTGAAGTCTATGGTGCAAAGGCAGAATATATATCAGATATCATGACACAGATAAACTCAATCATGACTGCCGCAGCTATGAAATCAGAGCATAATATTGAGCAGAAGGCAGAAATGACATCATTTGCGTTCTTTGCTGTAATCATATTCCTGGTAGTATATATGGTAGGTACCACAATGTCCGGATTGAACATTTTCTAAAAAGATAAAACGTAAATAAAAAAAGAGCATTTTTTTAAAAAATCAAAAATAAGATTACATATAGATATGTAAGACGGAAATATGATTGATAATTCTGTCTTAAAACAAAAATATGTAATCTTATTAGGGAAGAAAGGTAGAGGTAAGAGAATATGCATCCTAATATTATTTCAGTAGATGTATCTGGAAAAGAATTAATTGTTAAACTTACAGACGGGATTGCAGCGGAAAATACCGAGGATATCACAAACGAGGTAAGAGCTAAAGCTGATGAGGTATTAAAAGATGTATCTGATGACAGCAAAGCTAACCGCGAAGTTGATACTCTTGTATTCGATTTGACTAATGTTAAATACATTTCTTCAGCGGGCTTAAGAATGTTCGCAGATTTCTCCATGGAAATGGAAGATAGAGGATGTGATTACGAAGTAAGAAACGTTCCTCGTGAAAAAGATAGAAATGTATATAGAGTATTCGAGCTCACAGGATATACAGCTGCTTATAAGCTTACAATCCTTGAAAGCGACTAACTAAGGTTATTTAGTTTCTGGACTTTTAAAAAGTATACTGTCCACCCACCCAAAAATCAGTATTATTCCAGAGACTTAATAATAGATAACTTATTAACTCATTAACAAAAAATTTTAAAAAACAAAAGGAGTAAAGAACAATGTTTACAAAGATTACAAACAAGCTCGACAACGCACTTATTGCTGCAAAATGCAGACTTGCAGCAAGAGAAGAGGGTGACCACCTTCTTGAGGTTCTTGGTACAATCATCATCGCAGTAGTTATTCTGATTTTTTTCAGAAGCCAGATGGTAGATATGTTCCAGAACGCTATGAACGGAACATCAAACCGTGTTAACGAGATGTTCGATAACGTTTCAAACACATCAATCACAACACCTTGATAAAGGCGGATATCCGGCCGTATAACGGCTAAGAAAGCATAGGGGAGACGGAGTAAACCTGCGAGCATCCGCTTAATGTTTGACTCGTCTCCCTTATTTTTTTGAAGAAACTACATTTTTGTATTAAAAAGGAAAAAGCTATGACTCAACTTTTAAACAAATTAAAAAAGAGAGAGTCTGGCAGTATGATTAGCCATTTAGCAGGTGTTTTCATGATGGTATTCATTTTCGTAATGATACTTGTCATGGCTGCTTATGGTCGTATAGTGCAGATTCGTATAGCTGTTGATACAACATGCAAAAGTTATCTTTATATAATGGAACAGCATGGATATCTTGATGACAGAGATGGTAATAACCTTGCTCAGGCCCTTAAAAACGACCTTATTGCCAATGGATGTACTTCTGTAGACCTTACAGGTACAGACACATATTCAGCATCAGGACAGGTGGCTTATGGTGATAAACTTCACCTGATTGCGAATGTTACATTCCATAATCCATTATATGATTGGGTATCAACAGAAAGAATGGGCTCTTTTTCATGGTTCACAGTTATGGGTATCCCTGAAGAAATAACTTATAACGTAGACATGCCAGCGACATCTAAATGGTAATAAGGAGGTAATACATGAACAAGTATACTTCCTATTATTATTCAAAACTGAATAAAATTCTTCATAAAAGAGAAGAAGCAGATGGCGCTTTAACATACGCATTTTGTTTCATAGCGCTAATTATTACTATAACCGTATTTCTCTTTATGATATTTAACTGGAACGTAGTAGTCGTTGAAGAAACGCTTGAAACAAGAATGCATACTATTGAATCAGCAGCATTATCAGTAAACCAGGATAGAGTAATATCCGGTTCTCGTGAAGATACATTTGAACAGGAATTAGCTCGTATGCATGTAGTACGTGCTGTCGAATTGTCCAATGCGTGGAGCAGTGATGGTAAAGAACAACAGGAAGCTTATGCTGTTGCTGAATTTTTATCAGATAACGTAATTGCAGACTTGTATCTCAATTCGCACGCTACTTCAGATGCAGGAATTCTTAACATGATGTGCGGCGCAGATACAAAAGTAAATCTTACTGGAGCAAATATCTACGAACCAATATATAATGTCGAAGTAAGTAGATATGCTACTGGTAATCCGGACGAACCCTACGAATTTGATATACAATATCATATTACCGGATGGGTTAAATATACTTGTGTTTACAGCCCTTCAGATAACAGTTTAGCTTCTGTAACAAAAACAGTTTGCAGTGGTACTCCTGTACTTGTAAACGGAACAAACGCAGAAGGTGCAACAGTTGAAATGTCAATAGCCTTAAGCTTTAACGGTATAAGAAATCTTTTTTACAATGTAAACAATGCCAAACCAACAACATCTGGTACAGCATATTTTGATGATAACGGTAATTTGGTTGACAATTATGTTATCAATTATAACGGAGCTGAATCAGACCTCGCAATGTTTTCAGGTGAAAACAAATATACACAATATGACGTTATCGTTACCCAGGCTGTTGATATTGTAAATGCTAACTATGATTCAAGAATAGCATCAGCTCCAACAGAAGAGCTTAGATAATCAAATACCTTAATGGGAAGAAAGGAAACAAAACAATGTTTGGAAAGAAAAACGAAACAAATAAGAACATGCCCAAGATTCATTCTGCGGGCTCAAAGAAGAAGGGTGGTAAGAAAATTACCGCATCAGGTATCGCTATAGGCCTTATCGCTCTAATTTTAACTGTAGTCTGTTTTATTGGTCTTACAGTGTTCCAGAATTATCTTTCTGGAGAAATCGTTTATAAGAATGTAGTAGTGGCAAAGACTGATATTCCTAAGCACACTATCATCACAAAAGAAAATGCAGAAGAATATCTTACTTTTGCAGCAATCCCTGAGATGAATATCCCTGAAACAGCTCTTACATCAGCTGATGCCATTGTTAACAACATGTCATCTGTAACAATTTCAGAAAGAGGTATTCTTACAACTGATGATTTTGAAGTAGCTGCAACATATATTGACAACATGACTGACCCGGTTGAGGTTACACTTGATGTATCTGGTATTTCATCTGCCGGAGTTGGTAAATTCCGTCAGGGTGACCTTGTTGATATTAGTGTAATGGCTGATTCAGCAGCACTTGGACTTACTAATACTACTTCAACAATTGGTATTGACTATTCAGAAATTTCACTTGGCAGCGATATTGGTGGAAATACTACATCTAACGTGTCCGAAAATAACCAGGCACTTGCTAACAAGAGTGATGTAACATACACTTCATACAATATCTATGTAATGGAGAATGTATATATTACAAGAGCTTACACGTCTGATGGTGTTCTTGTAGCTTCAAACGATACAGAGACAAATGCTACAACATTTGTATTCACAATCGAAAGAGAAGATGTACAGGATTTCTATAATGCAACAACTAACTTCAGCCACGTAAGACTTACAAAGATTCTTGACAGAGATAATGTTAAGACTGTAGCTGATGTTACAGTAAACAAGCTTGAGGAAGTTAAAGAACAGCAGGCTAAAGAAGCTGAGGTAACACAGCAGGAAACAAATGAAATCGAAGAGATTGAATCATCAACAGAAGAGTCTTCTCTCGAGAGCGAAGCTGCTAACGATGCTTCAACAGAAGTTTCTACAGAAACAACAGAAAATACAACAGATGCAGACAATGCTAACGCAGCTGAATCCGCTTCTAACTAAGGAGTATAACGTATGAAAAAGCAGTATCTTAGTTGGGTAATTATACCGATATTGGTATTTACATTAACTGCATGTTCTAAACCTGCAGAGGAGATTGAAGTAGCAGAACAAACAATCGAAGATGCTGGACAGACAGAAAAACCAACTCTTGATGGAATGACCATTGAAGAATTGTACAATATGTCTGACGAAGATGCCATGGAACTCATGAAGACTACTATTCCTGAATGGAAGACAGTCTTCAAGATTCCGGAAGGCACAACAATAACTCCTGACCAATATTCTTCTTTTCATGAATTGTTTGGATATTATATTTTTGGTGCCGATTACCTTAAATATAAGACTGAACTGTTACAAGAAAAATACAATGAAAGTCATTCCGATATCAATATTCTTACAGAAGTAACAGATTCATCAACAACGGCTGTCTCGAGACCCGATGATTGGATATATGTTGCTCCTACGGCGGATTACTTAAATTCGCTTACACTGGAAGAATATGCGAAATATCTTGAAGATATGTATAAATACTTTGGATATAATATAGAATCAGGGTCTTTTTCTCAGATACCTGATGAAGAACTTGAAAAAATAAGACAGGAACAGATAGCTAAATCTTCATATACAGATGAGCAGGTTGACGCTATGTATGCTGAAGATGCTACAGAAGATAAGGCTATAAATAATCCTGATACAGCTACTTCTGAAACAATCGAGGTTGAAGGAGAAGCAGATTCGTCAGATGTAGAAACCATCACTATTATTCAAGATGATGGCTACTCTGAATAATATAATATTGGTATAGGGCGGTTTTCCGCTTTATATAAATACCTTAATTCCCTATTAAGTGTAGCGGGTACCTCGTATGAATAATACGAGGTGCCTCTTTTTATAATAGTATTTTAAAATAAGTAATTTTAATTTGCAAAAATGGAAGAATAAGCGTCAAAAAGTTTACCTTTTGCGATTTTAACTGACATATATACGTAGATAAAAATCGACCATTATAAACAATTTTATAAAAATGGAGGCACAGATGGAACAGAAGATGATTTTTGAAAACACAAAATCTGTAAATGCGGTGACCGACGCATACAGAACCAAGAGTGAGATTATGGAGGGTATTGAAGTACCCAAAGTAGTTATGCCTGCGGGACAGCGCCCTGCATCTATTGTTGCTCTTGATATTGGTTATTCAGCAGTTAAGGGTATTTCAGCTCAGAGAGCTTTCAGATTCCCTTCATATGCAAAGAGACTTGCTAATGGTGAGGCTGAAATCATTGGTAAGCTTAAGCCTACAGACCTTATCCTTAAGGATAATAAGACTGGTGAGCTTTGGCTTGTTGGTGATATCGCTCAGCAGCAGATGACAAGAGAAGATGTTGATTCTACAACAGATAAGGATATGTATCAGAGATTTCGTTATGAAACCCCTGTCTTTAAGATTGTAGCAGCTGCATCAATGGCTCTTGCACTTCTTGGAGCTGACCTCAATGATGAGATTTTCCTCGAAACAGGTCTTCCTTCACAGTATAAGAATGCAGATACTCCAAAGCTTATTAAGGCTCTTTCCGGAGAGTATGATGTTTCTTTGAAGGCAGGTAACGGTAAGTTTATTCCTTTCAAGTTTACACTTGATGAGAAGCATATCAATGTTATCGAACAGCCTCAGGGAACACTTTTCTCAGCAGCTTATCAGCAGGATGGAAAGCCTATTGATGGATTTGAACTTTTCCTTGGTTCAAAGACAATCATCTGGGACTTTGGTTTTAATACAGAAGATATTTTCGCAATGAGCGGTGGTATTGCAATGCCTGGTGGAAAGGCTCATAAGACATTTATCGACACATCTATGAGAGCAGTATTTGAGAATGCTATTGCAAACATTCAGGCTGATTATCCTACAATGGAGTGCAAGGTATTCGAGTTCCAGCAGTTCCTTGAGACAGGTAAGGCTATGTATTTCGATGTTGATTCATGGGAAGACATTACCTTTGATATTCAGGACTACATTGTAAACTCAAATAGAGAGCTTTGCGAGAAGTCTCTTGTAAGACTTTTGCAGGAATACGATAACCTCAAGGGTATCGATAATATCATTGTAACTGGCGGAACAGGTGAATCAAGAATCGACCAAATTCGTGAGAAGCTCCAGAAGATGCATGTTAAGGTTATTGATGGTAACATTAACAACCCTGCACTTCCATTTGCATATTCAAATGCAATAGGATATTATATGTATGGCCACGCTCGTATCGAGCGCCTTGCTAAGAAACAGGCTAAAGCCGCACAGAAGTAATTAACGCCATAATAACGCCTGCATATGCAGAAAATATGTGGGCGTTTTATGATATAAGAAAGGGATTTTGTAGATGGCTGCTTTTATAACATCTGTCTACCTTTCGGATAAAAGAGATAAAGACTTATTATCTTTGTGTGTCGCCATGGGAGCCCGCGATTTCAGAATACTTATGAAAGATGCGATTAGGTGCATTGTACGGCCATACAGTGCACCCAAGGTTCCAATCCCAAGGTTGGCAGTAACCAATGAGGTAGATGAAGAATCGCTTAAAAGCAAAACTGTATCAATTTCTTTTGGGGAAGAAAATGATGCAGATATAGTAGATATATTAAAAAAAAGGTGCAAGGACACTCAAAGAAGTTTTTTCTGTAAAGAATGTTTGAGATTCCATCTTGGACCTGCTTTTGTAATATCATCAGCAATAAACGTTAAGACATTAGCACGCATTAAGGCTGAAAACCCGGAATTTGTTATTCCAGCAGTATATGGAAGAACTACCCGTGCTATCAGAGAAGGCTCTGAAAAAGCCCCGGTAATACAAGAAAAGAAGACTTTTTCTCAGATGAGGGCTGAGATGAAAGAAGAGCTTCCAACAGCACTGGACGATATCCAGATACTTAAGGAAGGTGTAACTGGCGATAAAATTCAACCTTTGAGTTTTTCTGATACATATACAGATGAGAAGGTTGAGACCCCTGAGCAAAAAGAAACAGTTGTTATTAATGAAACACCTATAAACACTACGGAAGAAGCTCAGGTGCAAACCACAGAAGACACTTCAGATGCAGACGACGAAAAAGCAGACGCAGCATTTGATATGCTTAGTGCCCTTCTTGGTAACTAAAAATTTCGGAGGAATTCAAAATGGATAAAAACCAAAATAATGCAAAAGAGACTGGCATTGTCCATACTCTCAAAATTAAACAGAAGGAACTCATGAGAACATGTAAAGAATTTGATGTTCCTGCATTTTCAGTAATGTTTTTCAGACCCAGTTTATTGAACAAGACTAAGGGTGAATATGCCTATCAGATGATTGCCCCTGCAGAGACGGCATCAGACGAAAACCTTGGGCAAGTAAAGAAATTTAATGATTATCTTGGAATAACACTTGATTTTGATAGAGAGGCTTATAAATCGCATATTACAAGTGCGGACGGCCAAAACGATTTGGTTTCAGAAATGCTTGGTGAAGAAGACGATTCAGAGGAATAATTTATGATAATAACAGGTTACGGCTCCTTTAATTCAAAGGGACAGACAATTGTATATGATGAGAATGGAGATATGCAGGAAGTCTGTATTGCAAGATACAAAGCCGGAACTGAAATTGAACAAGATAGTAATGGAAATTGGAGAGCTGTACTTGATAATATAGAAGATGATGATAAAGAAAACATCCTTGAAATAGAAAACTTTTACTATGCTACAAGAGATTTTCTTCCTTATAAGGAATATCTTTATGTTATTGAGAAATTTCCTACAACGGCAATGACCAGATATGAAAAAGACCCGTTCTATCTTACCGATGTATTCAGAGAAGGCGCTTCAAGACCTGTAGCTACTTTCCCAGAAATCGATAAACATATAGTTATAGATACATTTGAAAAGCGTAAACAAGAAGTATGTAACGCTATCATATATATTCTTATTAATAATGAGAATTCCGGAAATACATGGATGGACCTTGATGTTCTCTCGAGAGGAGTATTAGAACTCCTTAAGAAGGATGGACACCCATATCTTACCGGAAATGTCATTAAATACTTCATTTATGATAATGAAGGACTATTTCATATTTCAGCATATATAAAGAATAAAGAAACCCATATGCGTGTAGCTATGGTATCTACCTACAACGAAGAGGTAACTATTGGTCGTGTAGCAGTGCAGGCTATGAAAATGAACTGCTTGTTCACAGGATATAATCCTACCCCGAATAACATGCTCGCACAGGAACAGAGTGATGCTGTAAGAGATATTATTCTTAAAGGTGGACATATTTCTATCTTAAGTGGTGGCCCGGGAACAGGCAAAACAACAATTCTTCGTGATGTTACAAGGAATATGCAGGAACAATTTCCTGGCGTTAAGATGCATCTTTTATCTACAACAGGAAAAGCTGCAAGAGTTATCCAGGAACACTTTGGAGACATGGATGTAGAAGTTTCTACTGTCCATAAATTCCTTGGATTTGGATTCCCTGGTGGATACGTGCCTGCAAAGGTAAGACAGACTATAAGGGAAGCAGAGCTTGTTATTGTTGATGAAGCATCTATGCTTGACCTTTATATCTTCGCAAAGCTGATGACATCTATCAATATTGATAAATGTAAAGTAATTCTTGTAGGAGACGTAAATCAGCTTCCTTCAGTAGGTGCTGGAAATGTCCTTGCAGACCTTATTGCTATAGGTGTCCATACATCATACCTTGAAGAGAACCACAGAAGCCAGAAGACTATTGTTGATAATGCAAATAAAATCAAAAATGGAATCTGGTGGAGTTTAAAACAAGATGAGACATTCCAGATTGTAACAGTCCCAAAGAATGTGTTAGAATATTTGGCAGGGCATATTTATAACAATGCAAACACAGATATTATTCTTTCTCCATACAGGACTGAGAACCAAGATGGTAACACTACTGTCATAAATAAAGCTTTCCAGGCAAAGGAAGCAGAAAAAAATAACCGTGAAATATATGGTGATTTTGTGGTAGGTGACAGAGCCATCATAAATCATACAAACTATGCACAGGGGTATTTTAACGGAGAAACTGGAAGAATTTTGTCCTATTATTCTGCCAGTGGAGAGTATACCGTTGACCTTTATGACAGAGTTGTTAAGGTTAAGGATGCTGCAGATATTGAGCTTGGATATGCTATTACAGCACACAAATCTCAAGGAAGTGAATATCCATTATGTGATATAATTATTTCTGAGTTTAATTCATTTATTACAAGAAGACTTCTTTATACCGCAATTACAAGAGGAGCGCAGAAGGTTCGTATATGGACAACTCCGAATGTATTAAGGCAGGTTATTGAAAATAATAAAGAAGAAGAGCGACATACGTTCATGAGGGAGGTAATTCTGTGACCAAAACAACAATAGGTGCAATTATTGCAGTAATTATAGCAGCAGTAGCTGCTATGGCAATAAAATTTCTCATTGAAGATAAAAATAATGAGAATAATTCAAAGGCTGTTAAATTCCACCAAAGGAATTACGCAACAATAAAATAATTATACAAGAAGGAGAAATTAGACATGAAGAAAGCATTAAAAGTAGTATGTGGCGTAGTAGGCGCAACTGTTCTTGTAACTGGAGCCGCAGTTGCTGCATTGGAACTCACGGATTTATACCATGAGTGCAAGAGAAAAAATAGGGACAAAGATGTTGCCCCCGAAGATGATTTTGACGATTTTGATGATTTTGATGAGGATTTGGATACTCCGGATGCACCTCCTGTAAAGAATGAGGTTGACCCTGAGCCAGTAGTAAATCCTAATCCAACAGAAGCTCCAGCAGAAACTCCTTCTGAAGATACAACACCTGCAGAGGAAAGTGTAGCTTCTGCAGAGGCTGAAACTCCTAATGTTGAGATTTCTAATACTGAGGAGCTTACCCAGGAACAGAAGATAGAAAAAGCTTTTGAGCCTGTGAATTCATAAACTCATTGACCCTATAAAAATGGCGTTCATTGGAGATTTTATTACCTCTGATGGACGCTTTTTTCTTAAAGAATCGACCACTTTTATGAAAATATTTGACATATATAAATATAAGAAAAATGGTTTATTTAATTAAGGAGTTTTAACATGGATATCAAAAACAAACAACCGATAGTAATCAGAACAGAGAACATTACATCCGGAAGTACACATACTCACTTTGAGTCTATTTTCGATACAGGTAATGACCTGGAAATAATGCTTGATAATTTTGTAAGAGACGGTGCAAGGTCTGTAGCAGTTACAGAACATGGCTTGTTCTCATCTTTTGAAGACCTTAAAGATATTGTTAATGCAAAGAAGGGTATGGGAATATATCCTGATTACTTTGAAGTTATCCCTGGAATTGAAGCATATTTTGATATGTCTCAGTATGGTGAAAACTTCAAGCGTGCGCACCTTATTCTGATTGCTAAGGATTATGAAGGATACCAGTCACTTTCCCGTATTGTTTCAGAGGCTGGCGAATTTGTAGATGAAAATGGCAGACATCTTAATCTGGTAACCATGGATAACCTTATAAAAAATGTTAATAAAGGACATATTATTTGTACATCAGCATGTATCAATGGCCCTTTGGCAAGCTTCCTTGGACTTCAGGAAATGAATCTTCTCGGGAAGATAGAAAAGTACGGTCCAACTCTTAAGGCTGTAAATTATGATGAAAACATCAAAATTATCAATGAATATGAAGCAATGGATGCAAAACAGAAGGCATTCAGAAAGCAGAAAGTTGCGGTGTTCGACCGTAAGGGTAACCCTACAGAATGTACTCCTACACAGGCAAACCTCGATAAATATAAAAAGTTTGTTGATAAATATCATGAGCAGACAGATATTGACTCTTATAACAACTTAAAACAGGCAGTAGATGAATTAAATTCATATCTTGAATGGATTAACGATTCTGATAATTATAATAGATACCAGGAAGCTCTTGCTCATATCAAACCTAAGAGAGGTCAGGAAATTGATGGTTATACATCAGCAAACATCACAATTGCTGCAAGAGAATTTAGTGAAGCAAAAGAACTGTTAGACCAAATCAACTATGACGAAAGATTCGTTGAAGCTGAGAATATGTATAAGCAGTTTGAGTCTATCTTTGGTAAAGAAGACTTTTATTTTGAGCTTCAGAACCATGGTATTCCTTTTGAAGCAACAATTTATAATAATATCGCAGAACTTGCATACAGAGTTGGAAATCCTAATTTTATAGCAGCAAACGATATTCACGTAGGCTGCAGAAAAGACGACCCTGATTATGAAAAGTTCCTTCGTAGAAGAAATTATGCTCAGTTTTCACGAAAAGATGATATAACTGGCAGAGCATATATGACATACCGTCCTATTTCTGATGAAGACAAAGAACTTTGTATTAAATCAGATGATGAACTTAAAGAGTGGCTCTCGAGAACAATTACTGACCACCAGGGCCATTCTTCAAAAGAAATTATAGATAATGCTATGGGAAATATTCGTGGAATACTTGACCAGTGCCATGTAGAATTTCCTAAAAACGCAACTTATTATCCTAAGTTTGCTGAAGACGAAAATAAAACATTTATAGAGCTTGTAAGGACCGGAGCAAAAGAAAAGTTCCCTAATGGATTCCCAAGCCCCGAATATGAGGCTCGTCTCGAGAGAGAAATAGATGTTATCACATCTATGGGATACGCTGGATATCACCTTATCGTTCAAGATTACCTTGATTATGGTAGATGGCTTGGATATGTCCCAGAGGATAGGATAAATGAATCACCATTTGACCTTAACGAACTTAAACAGTGGGTTAAAGACAATGGATGGACAAGAATTGGATACTCAATCGGTCCCGGCCGTGGTTCAGCAGCTGGTTCACTTTGTTGTTTCTGTCTTGGCATTACTGACCTTGACCCAATGCCTTACAACCTACTGTTTGAGCGATTCCTTAATACTGAACGTGTCAGCATGCCAGATATAGACAGCGATTTTAGACCTGATATACGTGCAAGAGTAGAAGATTACTGTCGTGCAAAGTATGGTGAACATTGTATCTGTAAGATTATGACCAAATCCTATGGTGATGTTAAGTCAAACCTTAGAAATGCTGCAAGATATCTTGGTACAAAAGAAGCGTTTGATAGCTTTGATGGCAAACTCGAAGAAATTCGTGTAGAGGCTGACGATAATACAGAAGATGGTACAGCAACTTCTGCAAAAGAAAGCAGACTCATTGAAAAAGAACAAAAGAGTGCTGGCGAAGAAAATAGAAGAAAATGGACTAAGATTGCCGACAAACTCTGTAAGCTTATGGGTGAAGACAAAGAGCTTCCTGAGGGTGCCGTACAGACAGATGAAGAAAAAAAGCTTGTTGAATGGATGAATTATCTTCAAGGTATTCATACAGGATATGGAGAACATGCCGCAGGTACAATCATCGCATCAAAAGACCTTAGAGACATTCTTCCACTTCATTGGAACAATTCTTCAAACGCTATAGAAACACAATGTAACATGGCTCAGGCAGAAGCTATGGGACTTCTTAAAATGGACTTCCTTGGTCTTGATAACCTTAAGACCATTACAAATATTCTTCAGTATCCTATTGAGAAAACTCTCGACTGGACACTCGTTGTACCTGAAGAGCGAGAAAAGATGCTTAAAGACCCTAGAGTTTATGCAGAAATTTATGCAAAAGGTCTTACACAAGGTATATTCCAGTTCGAGTCTCCTGGTATGAAGAAGATGCTTAAGCAGTTTAAACCGGAAAGCTTTGAAGATATCATCCTTCTGGTTGCAGCTTATCGTCCAGGTCCTATGCAGTACATTCCTGAGGTTATCAACTGGAAATGGTACAATAAAGCAAAAGCAAATGGAGATAAAGAATGGCTCCGCTATAGTGATGAACACCCTACAGAACCAGAAAGAGTTCCAATTGACCAGAAGCCTCAGTCATCCATTTCATTGTATGGTAAAGTTCCTGCACTTGATAAAATCCTTGATTCTACATATGGATGTCCTATCTACCAGGAACAGATTATGCAGATATTCCAGGAAATGGCTGGATACTCACTTGGACGAGCTGACGAAGTAAGACGTGCCATGAGTAAGAAGAAAAAGAGTGTCCTTGAGTCTGAGAAGAACGCATTTATCCATGGTAACCCTGAAAGAGGTATTGAAGGTTGCTGTGCACGCCACGGTATTACTGAAAAAGAAGCTGATGATTTGTTTGAGCAGTTGATGCCTTTCGCAGCATATGGTTTCAACAAATCACATGCCGCAGCTTATTCATTAGTATCAGTATTTACTGCATATCAGAAACTTTACCACACAAAAGACTTCTTCAAAGAAACACTTAATGCAGACCGTGTTATTAAGAAGAGAGAAAAGTCTTATCCGCCACTTTTTGAAGACATGAAAGAGTTTGGAATAAAACTTTTGCCACCAGATATTATGTATTCAAAGGCAAAGTTTGAAATTGAAGAACTCTCTGGTGGAAAGACTGGAATGAGATTTGGTATCTCATCAGTAAAAGGTATATCAGAAAGTGCTGATTATGACACCATTGAATACAGAACAAGGAACGCTCAAGAGTTCATTAAGATGAATCCAAGAGTGTCAATTAAGACTATTGAAAAGTTCGCAGAGCTTGGACTGTTCGATTCAAGATGGCGCTGGGAAAATAACTCAAACGCTAATTCTAACGAAATAGCTAAAGTAGCCGGTAACAGGCATGTAATTGTTAAATGGGTTAAAGATTGTGGCAAAGCTCTTCGAAATCGTTATTCTGCAAAAGAGTCAATTGAAAGTCTGCAGTTAGAAAGAAAGACCCTTCAAAATAAGCTTGATAATCTTGTTGCAAATAGAACATCTGATATTCCTTCTGTAGAGGAATCTGATACAAGAAGCAATATTTTAAAGCTTGATAAAGATATTGCTAAACTGAATGATAAAGTTGCAGAGCTTAACGAAGAACTTAATGACTATTATAAGGCAGAGAAGAAAAGAATGCAGGACAAGGGCATCAAGAACTTCAAAGAAACAGATACTGAGATTATCAAAGATAGAGACCTTGAGATGGAAAAGTTATACACATTATTTTCTTATCAGGAGTCTCTCGAGAAGGTAAGAAACTGTAATGTTAAGAAGACATTCGATGACCTTGTAGAAAATGGACCTACTTTGACAATTCCTTGTGTAGTTCTCTCGTGTGGTAGTGCTGGAAAAACAAAGAACGGTACTACATATTATCCTGTAAAGCTTATGGATGCAAATGGTACCGTAAGGGACTGCCGTTTTGCAAAACCTGTTAGAATTGTGGATGGTCTCTTTAATGTTCCTCCAAACAAATGGTTCAATATCAAGCCGGAACTTGATAGGAAAACCGGACGTGAAACATACAGGAACTTAAACAATGAATTAGTTGTTACTGAAACTCCTGTTTCAGAGCTTAGCGCAGAAGAGACTATAAATAAGCTTGCAGCGGGAGCAAAATTAAAAACAGAACTGGTTGGCGGAAAATTTGTTGGAGCCTTAGGCGAAACAAGCCAACAGGAAGAAGTGGAGGAAAGGTAAAAATGAAAGGACTTAAAACATTGATGCACAAGCAGGATAAGGTAGCTGATATCTTATTTGATAAATCAGGATATATTAAATCCGTCAAAAAGATATATAGCGAAATTCTCCTGCCCCCCGGAATTCGTGACATCAACGACCCCAACGAGGTAAGGTTGGGACTCCAGAGATGGATTATCGGAAGAACTATTGCAACAAACAGACGTGATATAGCACCCCTGCGTGAATTCTACGGCACATCAACATTCATGCCGGAGACAGGGGTCAGCCTGTTTGATACATATTGGTTCGCAGATGATATTTACAAGGACTGGGAACAGGAAAATGCATATGACAACTGGGATTACAAAACAGATGTTATGTATATCATGATTTCTCATCCTGACCGCATCAGGCAGTATCTTAATAAGGAAGAACCTCTTAATTCTCCTAACTTTATGGTTCCTGGTACAGCACCACGTATCTGGTACTGTACTAAAGACCCTAAGACAGGCCAGAAGAGAAATGTTCTTCTTAATAAGGACTCTGAGATGGAGCTGGCTTACTACAAGAATTACCTTCGTAAAGATAAGCCTGGGACAAAGGGCCCTATAGAGGACGACATAGTTTCAAAGAGGCGTTATGCTATCCTGTCACATAAGGTATACTGCCTTACAAATGTGGATACAAGCAAAGAAGTTGAAATGCTTTCACTTGAGGATATCTATAACCAGTATATGACACCTGGTAAGAGACAGATTGATAACTTCAGAGCTGCTTGCGATGGATACCATATTCCTGACTGGGAAGATTTCATCATGCATATGTATTCTTTGGATGATGCCCTCGAAAGAAGCGACAGAGAGCTATCTGATGTAGGTGTTTTAAGAGACACAAATACACTTGAAATCATAGGATTTTCAAAACTTTAATATTGACACATATTTTTAAAAGAGTATTATTAGGTAGGAAACTGTGCTAAAAAGCATGGTTTCCTACAAAAAAGGAGCTAGTTATGTTATATCTTGAAGTTTCTGAATCGCAGTGGAGACAGATTAAAAAGCTTGCAGATAAGTTTGACCTTAAATATAAGATAAGCGACTGCACCATCTCTGGTGATAAAGAAAGAATGATTCATATAGATTTTCTTGATAAGGTCCCTGTTGAGCAGATTGATGCAATTAATAATCTGCTTGATGAGATAATTGCTAATGAACCTTCAGATAAATTTGGATATGAACGACCCGGAGTCTCATCTGCAGATGTGACATTCACAATGACAGAACAGCGTGAACATGAGCTTGAAAGAGCCGGACTTCTTGAAGATTATGATGGAGATACTTATCAAGAAACACAAGAAATTACAGGGACTCGTTCAAGAAGAGCTCGTCCGTGGGAAGAGGAACAAGAAAACTCTAACGAAGAAACTACCGGAAACATGCCAAGAGAAAGAATGTAAAGAGGAATATTGATATGAGAATGATGCCAAGGCCAAAGAGCCAGGAAAAGAAAATAACATGGCTCCCACAATTTTTTAAAAATGTTTCAGTTGAAGACGTCCTTGAAAAATTAGGTGAGCCTATATATAGAGGAGCTACCTTTACATGTCCCGGTGTTAATGTATATCAGAAAGGTGCTAATGGTTCCAAAATATATCAGCATGGTAATGGCACTGATAAAAACCCATCTGCATTTTATAACACAAAAGAAATGAAAAGATATGCTATCGGAGCATATTGGAAATGCAGGTCATGTGGATGCCAGGGTGATGCTATTAAGCTTGTACAGATGCTTAAAGCAAACGACGGTAAAGAATTATCTTTCGATGAAGCATGTTCTATAATTTATGGTTTAGGTCTTGTGCCTAAAGAAGCAAGACAAGGCGATGTAGAAGTAAGTCAGGAAGAGAATAATATTATCGAAAGCTTTCCGACTCTTTCTCCTGAAGTAATTTCCATCTGCGACATAGAATCTGGAAAATTACAAACACCAATTGCAAGAATGGCTCTTGAAAATGCAAAATCCATTGTCTTTAAAATAAAAGATACAATTGATAATTATGAAAATGAATCAAGATTGGTAAAACAATATTTTCCAAAAATAGATACCGCTGTTATCGACAGGGTTGAAAGGGATTTTGTGGCGCCACTTATTGATGCAATGGATGAAATGACCGAATATTATAATTCATCCCTTGAAGACTATATAGAATCTGTGTATAAGGATGGCAAAGGCCCTGCAGTTAATGACCCAGAAGCTATTGTTTTAGATGACGAGGATGGAGTTACCACATCAGCTGATGAACAGAAAAACTTTCTTCTGCATAATCTTGAGTATTTAGAGATTAATCCATATGAAGACCCAACAACTGTTGATGTAGATGATGTAGAAAGAGAAAATGTCTTAAATGCTCTTCCTAAGAATGAATCTCTCGAACTCACAGATAATCTTATCTGTCTTCCTAAGATATCAAAACATCTTTTCAGTCTTCCGCCTCTGGCAGACCTTCTCGAGAAGAACGGCCCACGATTCTTCTATATGAGATATGATAAAGATAGTCTTTTAAAGGAAGTAGAAACTGAAAAGGCTGCTACCTTAAAAATAAGAGGTGACAAGCCCACAGGAATCCCATTCCTGGATGTTGATACTCCAACAGCAACAGAGGAACAGATTATAGGAAGACTTCAGGAAGTCCAGACAACTTTATTAAACTGTCGTGAGTATTGTAAGTATCTTGAAAAAATAGCCTTTTCAAGGCTTGGAGATACTGTTATAGATGAAGAGAAAGAGGTTTCTGCTTCTCGTGCTATCTATAATGTAAATCATGGCGATAAGGATGATATGGTAGAGTCATTAGGAACACCTGATGCGAAGTATATCCATAATCTTACAAATGAAAGATGTGCTATCCTTGATAAATACATCACAGCTTATCGTGATGCAGAACAACAGATATCTAACAGAACATACCTTCCGGAAGAGGATGTTACTACAGAAGAAGAAGTAGAACTATAAAAATAGGGATAAAATAAAAAAGGAGAGTAAAACGAATGTTAAAAGAGATTGAATTAAATAAACCTCTTGCTGACCGTTTGCTGGAAGAAGCGGCTTCTGATAAAACTATAGCAATGCTTAGAGGAACTCTTAAACAAAATGATGAAGAGGCTTATGAGCACTGTACAGCAATGGCTCAGATTGTGGCACAATGTATATCTCTTTCTGAGAAAGATATTTTAGAACAATCCGATAACTCGGATTATAACCATACTAAACAGGTTGAAACCGTTAAAGGAGCTCTTATTGCTGATATTGGAAAAGCATACCTACCATTTGGTCTTCAACATATGCATAACAAGCTTGAGGCTGAAGAAAAGGAAATCATAAAAATGCATCCGCTTACCGGAAAAGTAGCTATAAAGAGCGGTGGATTTTCAAAAATTGTTAATGATATTGTCCTTATGCATCATGCAAATGCTGATGGAACAGGATATCCTGTTGTTGAAGGCAAAATATATGTTGATGCTGAGACATATCGTAACAAGCTCGAAACAAAGAGAGAAGATGCTGATGAAATTGATAATCTGCATGTAGTCCCAGATTATGTATGGATTGTAGCCTATGCGGATAGATTTGATGCTATGACATCTAAACGTGCTTTCAAATTTATGCAAAAGTCTTATACAGAAGCCTGGGCAAATATCTTAGAAGATATTCAGAATAACAAGTTACCATATAAGTATAAAAGAATATTTGGCAGATTTGTAGATATGAATACAATCAGCACTTCTGGTAGCTTAACACTTACTAAAGAAGACACAAATACAGAAGACGATAAAAATATTTTGAATCCTGTATTTGCTTAATCTATAATAAAAAGGGGGACGGGGATTATAACATGTAAGGAAGGAATCTTATGGAAAAGAAATATCCAAAAATCGAAGCGGCACTTCAAAGGAAAGAAGTCGCACTTTTACTAAATTTAATGCGTAACTGGCAGACAGCTACTTATGACCACTGTATGGCTGTAGCTCATCTTACAGAAGATATGCTAAGGTATACAAATAAATGGACTGAAGAAGAAAAAGATGAAATTGTCATCGGTGCGCTAGTACATGACTTCGGAAAGATGTTTGTGCCTTTTAATCTTACACAGGCACCATTTAGACTTAATTATGAGCAGTACAAGATTGTACAAGTTCACTCAGCTGCTTCATACTTGATTGTTAAAGATATTTTCTCAGATATTGTTGAAAATATCTGCCAGTATCATCATGAAAAACCTAATGGTCAAGGTTATTCCGCAGGAATACGCCTTATTGAAATCCCGGAAGAAGCTCTTTTTGTGCAGATAGCTGACATATATGATGCTCTTACTGCTAAAAGGTCATATAAAACAAGGTTTACAAAAGAAGAAGCTATCGTTGAAATGGAGAAAGAAGCAAGGAATTTTGCTCTTGATGATGGTTATTTAAGAATCCTTAAAAAAGTTCTTGAAGAAGAAGAGTAATAGTAACTTAAATCATAAATAGGGCGGCAGCATTGACTGCCGTCTATTTTATTGCTTTTAAAAAGTGTCAATAACATGGTATTGACATTTTAAAACAAAAGTGCTATTCTTTCTGTATAAGGAGGATATACCAATGGGAAGACGCACTGAACGCCACATGTTTTCATTAAAACCTTATATCTTCAAGATGCTTGTAGAACAGGCAGATAAAGAAAATTTAAGCTATAGTGCTTATATTGAAAAGCTTATTTTACAGAAAAATACCGAAGCAGAAGTTCTTAAAGGATTAAAAGAACAGGGGTATAAACTCTAATAGTTTTGTAAAAAAGGAGAACATATATAAATGGAAAGTAACGCACGTAACGGAAAGGGGTTTACTATGGATTATACATCAACATTAAGACAGGTTGAGGAAGAATACATTACAAAGAGAAATACAGTCTTAGAACTTGTAGAGTCTGATAAGTTCTTTAGCGCTCGTTCTCTTGTACCGGAAATGGAAAGCATTAACTCTCTGGCTAAACGTCTTAGATATATGGACGAGCTTATGGCAAAGAAGACAGGAGACCCTCACATTAAATTCTTTAGCGTAGGTGAGGCTATGGTCTGGAAAGATACTGCTATCAGAGCAGTTGACAATAAATACAGACAGCAGCTTCTTAACACTGCTATTTACATCAGAAATGTCATTATGGCAATTGATGATTATAATACTTTTATTAAGAACAATCCTATTCTTGCTCCAAAAAATGTTGCAGAATATGCTCTTGATGATAAGGACAGACTTAAAGAAGTTGAAGAAGATGCTCTTGAGCTTATCTCTATTATGAGAAGCATCGTTACAGCTCCTAATATTGAGAAAAACTATATTGAAAGCTGCATCACTTGCTTTAACGAAGAACAGCTTAAAGAACTTATCGATGGCAAATATATCGTTCCTCAGGTAAGTCTTATGACCGATAAGGCTAATCCTATTAAGGAAAAGAGAATGAGTCTTGTTCCTGTATTCCATGGACTGGTAGACCTTAAGAACGATAATATTCCCGGATACAACGAGAGGATGGACTTCGTTTGTAAGCAGTTTAATATTACTCCTCTTACAGAAGAATATGACCAGAGACTTAAAGGTGTTACACAGAAGAATGAGGACGGTTCATCCCGCCAGCAGAACATCAGAGACCTCGCCGAAGAGGCAAAGAAGGGCACAAAGATTGTTCTTCGTGCAGAACACTTCTTCTATACACCTGAAGGCGGACAACCTGAAAATGCTGTTAAGGTATTTTGGGGAGATAAGGAACTTGGTGTTATCGATAAAGGTACTATTCAGAATGCATATGCTAAGTTTGAGAATCCTCAGTTCACAGCAACTCTTGTAGAAGTTACAGGCGGCGGTGTAAAGAACGACGGAACACCTCTTTCATATGGTGTTAAGATGAAGTTCGGTATTGCTGCTTCACAGTATACAAAGAATTATCTCGAGAAGCAAAAGGACGAGCCTGTAAAGGAAAATACAACTCCCGAGGCTGAGGCTGAAGAGCCGTCTATAGAATAACGACAATAATCGGAGGGGAGCCTGCTCCCCTCTTTTTTAATGAAAGGCATCAAAATATGACAAGAAATAGTGTATTATGCAATTTTATAAGAAATCATAAGAATAATTGGAGAGAGCTTTTATCTGATGCTCCATACTATATCACTATAAAGAATGACGGAGATTTATATATTTTCAACTATTCCGACCCTAGTACCCTTTATGAGATAGCTAAGAAAAAGGCAAAAGAAAATGGTCTTGAAGAGGTTGAAAGGCTTCATACAGATTTCTCTCTTCCAGAAGTACAGGAGTCAAGAGGTATTATTCTTGAAGTTACTGATAATGATGCAAATGTTGTTTGCTGGCCATTCAGAAAGTTCGGAAACTATGGAGAAAGTTATGCTGATGCTATTGACTGGTCTTCTGCAAGAGTGCAGGAAAAGGTTGATGGAAGCATAGTAAAAATGTACCACTATAATGGTGAGTGGCATTGGGCAACCAACTCAAGTCTGCACGCAAAAGAGTCTGCTTATAATGGTCCATCCTTTTATGATATTATCTGCACAGCATGTGACAATATATGTGGCAATTCCGGAGCTGTAAGTGGAGTGGAAAAGCTTCAAAACTACGCCTCAACAAGAAACTGGACAGACTATACTTTTATTTTTGAACTTATTTCTCCAAATAATAAAATAATCGTTAACTATGGAGATGAGACATCTATTATATTTACAGGAGTAAGAAATAACAAGACTGGGCAAGAGTTCCATACTGAAAACTTCAAGTTTCCATTCCCTAAATTAAGATGCCCTAAGGAGTATCATCTTAATAGTCTCGAGGAAGCAATAGCAGCTGCTAATATGATAAATGAATCTCCAGAAAAGATTACAGGAGAGGGATTCGTTGTTGTGGACAAGGATTTCAATAGAATTAAGATAAAGTCCCCCGATTATGTCCAGGTTCACTATGCGACATTCCACTCAAGAATCACAAAAAGAGCTTTATGGGACGTTTACCAGGCGCAGGAAGCAGAAGAGTTCCTTACTTATTATCCTGCACACAGACGGCTGTATGAACAGATTGCAAAAAGTGTTGAAGATACTGCAAAGTACATTAGCGATTACATAAAGTCCCGTGTTGCTGAGATTACAGATGACATGTCAAGACATGAAGTCTTTGATAAAATCAAAAGTGACGGATTCCTTTCAAAGTATGTAATGCAGTATTACTACGGTTTAAAGGAAGGTAAACACTCAATAAAAGATATAGATGCTTTCTGCAGTGTTTACATTCAAGAACTTAATGTAGACCAAAAGATAAACCTGGTTGAAAAGGTACGGGAACTTAAAGAACAGGATATCGAAAAAGATGACCCAGACGAAGAGCTGGAGAGATAAAATTAAGAGTCATGGCATAAAGCTGTGACTCTTATGTATTTTTGTAAGAAAAATCCACATATATTTATAATAAAAGATTCGGAGTGAGACATGTTCTCTCTCGAGAAAGAAGGTATAAAAATTATGGCTGATAATACCACAACAACTCAAAATACTACACCCGCTACGGGAGAAAAGAAAGAAAAACGTCTTACTCCAACTTATGATGGCTATAACTATATCAAAGAACTCATGGATAAAATCACAACTCTGCCTGAAAATCCATATATAGACGGAAAACACTATGTAGACCGTAAAGATATGGAAAACGGTATGGACCACAATGCTTTTATTGCTGTAGAAAAATGGTTAACAGAAAGAGGTTATATTGCTATCAATGAAGAGCCTGGTTCAATGAACGGACAGCGCTATATTCCTGCAAATAAAGAAGCTGAATATGATAAGTTCATTATGGGTTGTAAACTTGTTGGTGGTTTTGGAAAAACCTGGTCTGATAGACTTGAAAATTATCAGAAAAAAGAAGGTGCTTATAACCACGGTAAAGTATCGGTAATGAGTTTTATAACATATGGAATATCTATATTGAAAAAGCCTTTTTTTGCGCTTACAAAAGATAATCCAACATTTGCTGTTACAAACAATATTCATAATTTCCTTAAAAGTACAGCTATTGACCTTAGCAAAAAAGGTGTTGATGCTACAAAATATGCAGCGGATATGTTTGTTAAATATGATTCAGCATTTCGCCCCCAAAAAGTATGGGGCCCTCTTACCCAGGAAGAGACTGATAGACTGATTGGAGCATCAAGACTTGCAGCTATTTCAACAGTTACTATTGGTATGAATCTTTGGCTTAATGTCCATAACAAAATTGAGATTTTCCAGAGGAAACTTGACCCTGAAAGAAAATTTGACCCTGAAATAGAGCGCAGTTTTACAACCAAAATGATTATGAAACTTGGTGATAAGGTTCAGGATTGTATTGATAAATACCTTGATAAACGTAAAGGTATTGACCTTAGTGAAGATGTTAAAGCCAATATAAGTAGACTTAATATTCATGACACCAAGAAAACTGAAACAGGTGAAATTATTAAGAGAGATAGTATAGATATTGGTATTGACTGCGCTGAGCAGCTTTCAAGACTCCAACCTTTTAGTGGTGGAAAGACCGATATCCTTGTACAAAATACTGGCGTAAGAAAAAATCCTAATGATGCTGCGGATGTTGATTTCTGCTTATTTAAAGAAAACAGAACAGCTATGCTTGCTGCTCTTGCTCTTGGTATGAGTACACATCCAGTTTATAAGAATATTGAACTTGAATTTATTGCCCCTAATAAAGAAGAGGTAAAGAATCTTGTTGAACAGGTTGAAAAAGGAGAATATAACCTTACTGATAGACAAGCGATTAAATATAGAGACCTTATTTATAGCAAATCAAAAAAGCCTCAGCCAGGATTTCCTCCTTTTAATGCAGATATAGAAACATTTAAGAAGAGTTTATCTCCTGAAAATGTACTTGAAGCCATTGTCATGGAAAAACATATGGACCTTACTGATGAGGTTAATACTAACAGAAAAATGCTTGGCCAGGGACGTCTTCAGGATGCTACTAACTATTGGCATAATAAAGAAGTCGATGCTTATCAGACAGACCCTGAAAAATATATGAAAACTCATGACACATTACCATTTGCAGCGGTACCATTTGTTGAAGTTGACCAGCTTCTTATGATGACTCCTGATGAGTTTGACAAAATGAAACAGTTCCACGATGTTGTTGTTGATTACGGCGGAGGCTATTACGAAAAATTCACTAAAGATGAAAAGCCTGTAATTTTCCAAACAATGGAAAATCATAAAGATGTTCAGTATGCTAGAATGCTTTCAGATATAGCATATGATGACCTTAATCTTCATCATGATTTTTCATCTCAGACAGAATTGTTTAAGACTCTTGCGCAGATAAGTCTTTTTGAACTTACAAAAAATGGAGCTGCTATTGCAGATATGCCTCAAGATAAAGCCTTTGTTAAAAATCTTAGACAACTTTCTGCAGGAGTGTCAGCATTGGGCGGCATGATACAGAAGAGCGATAAAAAAGATACATTTATAATTTCAACCACTGAGGTTGCTGATTATGCTGAAGTAACAGTTGACCAAATAAATAATAAAAGATTCCCGGACAAATTAAGAAGCTTGTCAGAAAATGTTGTAAGAACTAAGGTAAACCAAGCTATCGCAGATATTGGCATTACATTAGATGAAGCGAAAGATATGATTAGCTTTATAAATAACAGTGGTCTTGAAGCAGAACTTGATGATAAGGCTTATAAATATTTTGAAGCTCTTAATAGTTTTCAAGCAACTTGTAAACTGCTTGAAAATGATGATAGCCGTTTCCTAATAAGACATGCTATGGAAGACCCTAGCAAAGCTTCATATGTTTTAAAACTGGTGGCTGAAGTAAACGAACAGCTTGACCTTATCCAGAATCAATTTGAAAAGAACTATTTCAGAAAACAGATTGATAAGATTCTGGAAGACAGAGAATCTGAATTAAATGCTCTGTATGAATCGGGTGAGCTTGGAGCTTCCGAAGAGTTCTTCGGTGACCCTGAGGATGCATATGACGCAGAGGAGTGTTATTGATATGAATAACAAACATATATTACATGTTATGGTAGGGCTTCCTGGCAGTGGGAAGTCCACCTATATTAAAAATAATGCTAAAGACGGAGATGTTATATTATCTTCAGATGCTATAAGAAAAGAGTTATTTGGAGATATAAATAACCAGGAAAACAACGAAAAAGTCTTTAATACAATGAGACAAAGACTTAAGGCGGCTATGGATGAAGGTAAAGATATCTGGTATGAGGCTATGAATCATACTACCAAATCCAGAAGAGAAATTTTCCAACACGTCCATGATAATTATGAAATAAGAGCTGAAGTAATAGCTACTCCTATAGAAAAATGTATTCAGAGAGCACAAAACCCTGATAGAGAGCTTGAATTAGGAGACCATGCACAGTTTGTCGTAAAAAGGCGTGCAAAAGAATTCAATCTTCCGGTAAAGAGCGAAGGGTTTGATGAGATAAATTTCGTTTTTAGTCCTAAGGAAGAACTAAAGAATCTTGCAGAGAGTCTACCTTTTATCTCGAGAGAGATGCATCTGATGGACCATGAGAATCCTCACCATCTCGAGACAGTAGGAGCACATGCCTATAATGTACAGAAGGTCAATGAAGAGTATACAAAACTGACAGGAAAAAGAATTATGCATCCTGTATTTGCATATCTTCATGACATAGGCAAACTCTATACAAAGAAATATGACGAAAAGAAGGATTTCTATAGATTCTTCTTTCACGAAAATATAGGAGCTTATATTCTTCTTTCAGAATATGACCTGGATAAGATAGGAATACCTTTCGAAGAGGTAATCAAGAACATCGAACTTGTAAATATTCATATGAAAGGTTTCGACCTTAACCGTGTCGAGAATATGGAAGATGCCTATGGATATGATAAGCTTGTTAAGACCTATGGTAGGGAAATACTTGAGGAAGTTGCTATTTTTAACAGGTTCGACAACATAGGTTCAAAAACAGCAAATAAAATAACAGTTCACTTGGACGACAGAGCTTCTGCTTATGTAAAAGAACAGGATATCATTGATTATGTTAATTTGTTGGGTACAAACTATACATCTGAAGCCATAGCGATGACCGCCAAGGAAATCTATGAGGGAGAAAAGAGAGAATATTCAAAAGATGAATTTAACGAATATCTTAAAGATGAACTCCAGGCTAACATGGCATTCTTAAATGACCAGAATATTTCCGTTGAACCCGAAGAAGAATTTGAATTGTAAAAATTGACCATTTTGGCTAAAATTCAAAAAATAAACTACATATATATATGGAGATGGAATTTTTTCTCTTACGACTCCTTTTTTTAAATATGTAGTCATAGTAACAAAGACTTTCGGTTTTTACCGGAAGTCTTTTGTTTTGAGTGAAGGGAAATCTAATAAAATTAGGGGCTTTATTGATGTATTTTATTAAATAAATTATAAACCTTCGGTAGAATCTATTATAAATCTACATTTTAGGGTAAAATATTTGACAAAACATACGATATATTATATGATAAAAATATAAAACCGCATGTTATTATTAAAAAGGGAGGCTGGAAGTATGAAAAACCCTGCCGTAATTAACATAACATGGGCATACAGAAAGGACGGAAATCCCGTCCCTGTACAAATTCTGATTCAGAATAATGATATTACTTTTGACAGCGCAATAAATCCACATGTTCCTGTATGTGATTTAAACGGAGTTCCTCCGTATCTGGAAGATATTCTGGATGCTGCCCCAGAAAAAGGTGATATCAAAGATGAAATTGAAAAAGAATTTCCTGAAATCGCAGAAATGGTAGCCCTTTAACTTAATGAAACAGGAGCCATTACTCTGAAGGCTAAATTCAGAGCTTTAATAAAGTCCCCTTAAAAAGGCCTAAAAGGTCTTATTTTTTTGTTTTAATGGCTCTGATTACGCCCCAATATAATAATTGTAGGTACCAATGCAATTGCAGTTACAGTTATTATCAATATCCACATAAAAATTTCCTCCTTATATAAAAATAACCCGAAGAAATTACTTCCCCCGGGTTTATTCTTAAGTTATTATGCAATAGCAGCTTTATCAGGATTATATCTGTAAATATAATCATACAGGTACTGCTGAGTCTCGTCATCATATCCTCTACATTCAAGGATTTCTCTTATCTTATATCCTTCCATATATACAACCGTATCAAATGTTGCAAGCATTCTTCTTGCTTCATTGTAGCTGTAGTCGGAACCGTATTTAACAAGGTCGGCCAGCTTATTAAGTGTTTCATAAGCGTTGGTTGAGTGAACGGTAAGAGCTGCGTAACCACCTGCATTAACAAGGGTCATTGCATATCTCATCTCTCCACCCTTAACCTCACCGATGATGAACTCGTTACAACCTTCAACCAGCGCAATCTTTGCAAGGTCTTCCAGTGTAACAACAGGCTCGCCATGGAATCCGTGAGATACATGTTTAAACATAAATCCTGTCTGTGATGTAAACAACTCATCATTCTCCTGAATAACAAGAGACTCTCTTGTTCTTGGGATATACTCAATAAAAGCATTAAGAGCTGTTGTCTTACCTGAACCAGGAGGGCCAGCAAATACAATACCACGACTTGCCTTAGCTCTATCTATAAGATACATCTTAACATTTTCAGTAAGCATGTTCTCATTAATAAGGTCATCAAAAGTTTTCTTTGTCTTAGGAACCTTTCTTATATGAAGATAAGGATAAGATACGTTGTTAACGATGGGGCTACTGATTGAGAAACGCAGGATATAGTTTGGGTCATGGTTATCTGTAAAGGTAATAACCGGATTTGACAATACATTTACATTATTTCTTATAGCAAGACCATCAATAAATCTGTAAAGGTCTGCTTCGTCCATAAAGAATGCATCTGACTGGTATGCATTACCCTTAACACGGACTCTGATATCTCTTGGTCCGCAGACCTTAATATCAGAAGTCTCTTCATTATCAATAAGTGGCTGAAGAACATCATACTTGAACATAGCAAGAGTAATTCTCTTCATCATAACATTAAAGTCATTCGTTGTTCTTTTTACAAGCTCTTCATTCGCAAGAGTACCATCCGGAAGATTTTCCTCTTCACACCACATTATATTCTGGAATTCTTTGCCATGAAGGTAACGAGAACATTCATCTACGAATTCTCTTGCAGGCTTCTCCCCACTCTGATATGCCTTGAAGTTATATCTTTCCTGCTGAGTGAAGTACCTCATTGTGTTACGGTAAATTCTATCAAATTCAAGGTTTGATATGAAGGTTCTTTCACGGAGCTTTGTTGCACATTGGAAAGTAATATCATTATCATCCTTAAAGTCTCTTCCCGCATCAGGAATATAAGGTTCTCCTCTGTTTAAAAGCGGTACTTCTTTAGTTCCTAATTTCCTATCCATTTTCTCTTTCTTCCTCCTCATCATTATCAAGATTTACTGCAGACCTTTTGGCCTTTTCTTCAATTTCTTGTGTTTTGGAAATTCCAGTTTCATTATTAATAGAAGAATATTTTTTAATAAATGCTCTTTCTTTTAAAATCTCACTGGTCTTAACCTGATAATCAATATTTTTACCGTTAATCATATTAAAGTTATCTCCTTTAATAATATATGTGATAAAAAAAATGGATTTTTTTTAAAAAATAAAAAATAAAATTACATATAGAGTTGTAAGCGATAAAAAAAATGATATATGCAAAGTTATTTTAAACATATACATATAGATATTAAATTATCACTTGCAGAAACTAATAAACATTTCCAAGAAAACTTTTAAAAAGGAGAGACTTAAGTTATGGAAAAGAAAAATCTTCTCAACAAGGCAAAGAACCTTGTGAACGTTGCACAGGCAAGAACAGCACTTGCTCTTGCAGCAGCCGCTTCTGTAATGGGACCTACAGTTCTTGCAGCTGGTAGTGACCCTAAGACACTTATTCAGACAATCATCGGAACAATCGTAAAGATTTTCCCATTCGTTGGAGCATTCTTCGTTGTATCTGGTGTATTCAAGCTCGTTATGGCTTACAGAAACGACCAGCCTGAAGCTCAGTCAGCTGCAGCTAAGGACATCGTTATCGGTGCAGTATTTATCGTATTCGCACTTTTCATCTGGCAGCCAATCAACACAGCTATGAACAGCCTTATGTAATAAGCGTAGCGACGGCCTTAAAAGGGGCAGGGCATCCCAAAATGCTCTGCTTCTTTTTTTTAGGATTTTTAAAAAAAAATAAAAATGTCGTATAAAAATCAAAAATAATTTCACATATATATATGATGAATAAACAAAAACTTTGATAAATAGGGAGTTTAATTGAGTATGGACATTTTATTTTCAATTATTGCGACTATATTCCCTTTCCTGGCACCACTAACATACAGTGATTTTTCAGGAATAGCAAAAGCTTTGCTGGATGCCGCAATTGAACAATACCAAGAAGCCTTCGGGTGTATTGATAACTGTGTAAATGTTATGAACAACGTTTTCTCAACCACAGCAGCAAGTGGCAGTGGCTCAGTAGTAGGTTTTGCAGGCGGAACATTATATACCGCATGTAAAACTGGTATGGAAGCAATGAAACCTTTTGGTTATGCAATATGTATGCTGTTCTTCATTGTTGCATTACTTGAGCTTACAACACAGGACAGAATGACACTTGAATTCTTTATCAAGTTCTTTGCTAAATTAGCAATTGGTGTATCAGTAATCTATTACTTAACTGATATTGTAGATACAATATATACTTTCGGTAGCGATTTTCCGACCTGGATAGCTAATAATGTTTCCATTACTCCTGGAGGCTCTGCTACTGTCCCTACGGCAGAAAATATTGCTAACGACCTTATTAATGGAGCTGAAGGTTCAAAGATTGGTATAGGTTTTAAGGCTCTGGTATCCGCTATTTCAACAGTAGGTATTTTAAGATTATTCTGCCTTGTAATTGAAATAGTTACTTATGTAATTGCATTCTCACGTATGATTGAAATGAGCGTTAGAATGGTATTTCTCCCTGTTGCTTGCGGAATGCTTTCAGACGACGGATGGCACGGCGGTGGCGGACGTTATATTAGAAAATATTTTGCAGTAGTAGCCCAAGGTGGTGTACTCGTCCTTATTGGTAAAATTTATGGAATGGTAGTATATTCGGTAATGACCGCAGGAGCTACATCGGCTGGAGGATTTGGTGGACTTCTCCCGGCAATTGGTGTTTCGCTTGCCGTTGTATCCATAATGTTTAAATCAATGCAGATTGTATCAGACGCATTTGGCGCATAATTATATTTTGGAGGTAACTTAAAATGGTAGAAGCACCTATTCCTAAGGATATACTTAAGTATAAGGCAAAATTCATAGGTAACTTTTCAGCAAGAGAAGCTGCTTGTTACGCTGTTGGAGCGGTAGTAGCATTGATATTCTGGTTCACAGTTCTTCCCAGTTGGGGGCTTGAAGCAATGGAAGACAAGGCAATATGGACTGCAATTGCATTCTTTATTCCCGCATCCTTTGCCGTAATAAAACCATACGGACTTAATCTCGAGAAGGCATTATGGATTTTTATTCATGATAATCTTCTTACCCCAGAGAAGAGACTTAAAGAAGTCAGATATCCTGAGTTGGAAAAATGGCAAAAAATTAAGAGCTTTGAATTTACAGAAGACGAAGCTATTGTATATTCTGCAGATGTAGATTCTGTCGGATATTTCCCCGCAGGTACCAGCATACCTAAGTGTGCTGCTATTACAAGAGCTAAAAAACAAGAACTTGGTACAGAGGCTCCTGTAGAAGAAATACAGGCAACAGCTGAGACTGAGATAAAAGGTAAGAAGAAAGCTGGCAAAAAAGCCCCTGCTAAGAAAGCAGCTGCAAAGAATGCACAGGCACAACCAAAAAGACCAAAAGTAAAAATACAGCCTTCTAAACAATATGTGGGAATAAAATAATATTTAAAAGAGGAGATTGTAAAATGACAGAGAAAAGTAAAAAGGCCGCAGCGCTTAATAAGAAAGCGGCACTCAACAAGAGTTTGATAAAGAGAAAGGGCGGAAGCCGTCCTATCCCAAAAACTGCTCAGCAAACACTTCCCTGGATTGAATGTTATGAAGAGAACGGCGTGTTCCAGGTATCTCCTGGAAAGTTCTCAAGAACTTTTGAATTTGATGATATTTCCTTCAACACAAGAAGTGATGATGAACAGGATAATATCTATGATTCATACATGAAGTTCCTTAATTCTCTTAACCCTAAGGAAGATGTTTACTTCCATTTTGTCAATGGTAAAGAGGATGCTGACCTTAAGCTTTCAAAGGTTACCCCTATCATGCGTGGTGACAAATACGATAAGCTTCGTAAAGAGCTTACAACAATGCTGTCCAACAAAATGAAGACAGCTCGTAATAACATTGAGACAAGAAAGCTTATTACCTGCACTATCGAAGAACAGTCAGTTGATAAGGCTATGAAGCGTATGGATTCTCTTTCCGGAGAGCTTGAGAACAATTTTCACAAGGTAACAAACGCTCCGCTGAATCCTTTAAGCCTTGCAGAAAGACTTGAGCTTATTAATAATATCCTTAATTCAGATGAAGGCCCTAACTATTACTTCAAGCATGATAAGAATGGTAAGGTAAGCATTGACTGGGAGAGAGCTAACATTCAGAAGCTCACAACAAAAGACCTCATTTCACCTGAGTTCTTGAAATTCCCTATGGGTGCTACATATTTCCAGATTAACGATAGATATGGACAGTCTATGTATATGTCAAATATCGCTAACTGGATGAATTCAAATTTCCTGTCAGACCTTACATCTGTGAACTTTGAGTGTGTAATCACTCTTCACATTGTACCTATTCCTCAGGCAGACGCTCTGAGAATGGTTCACAACCAGAGTGTCAATATTACAGCTGAAGTTATGCAGAAGCAGAAGGGCGCTCTCGAGAACGGTTATTCAACAGAGTTTATCAGTGCAGACCTTCGTCACGCTAAAGACCAGGTTGACCAGTTACAGGAAGACCTTATGAACCGTGACCAGAAGATGTTCTACATGTCACTTACACTTACACACTTTGCTGATACAAGAGAGCAGCTCAAGGAGAATACATCAGTTATTCGTGAAATCGGACAGAAGTATATGTGTCAGATTCTTCCTCTTACAGCTCTCCAAGAGAGAGGTTTCACAACATCTCTTCCTATCGGCGAGGATAGAACATTTGGACAGAGACCTATTACAACTGAGTCTCTCGGAGTATTTATTCCATTCAACGAGCTGTCACAGTTCGATGACCATGGTATTTACTACGGTGTTAACTCAGTTAACAAGTCCTTGATTGTATATAACCGTGTATCACCTAAGGCTATGAACTATAATGGCCTTGTACTTGGTTCTTCCGGTTCAGGTAAGTCATTCTCTGCTAAGAGAGAGATGAGTTCGGCGTTCCTTTACACAAATGCTGATATCTTCATCATTGACCCTGATGGTGAGTATGGTCCTATTGCTGAGGCATTTGATGGTTCAATCATCGATATTGCCCCTGGTAATACAACATACATCAATCCTATGGACCTTGATATCGATAACCAGGGTGATAAGGACTTTAATCCTATGACCATGAAGGTTGACTTCATTTGTGGTCTTCTCGAGAGTATGCTTGGACAGAATATCGAGCTTAATAATAAGCAGCGTTCACTCGTCGATAGATGTCTAAACAGAGTATATCGTCCATACCTTGAGAGACTTGCCGAGCTTCCACCGGATGAACATGGACACCCTATCACAATTGATACAGAGCACTGTCCTACACTCGTTAACCTGCTTGATGAACTTCTGAATCAGCCTGTTGCTGATGCGCAGGACCTTGCACTTGCAATGGAGACATATACAACCGGTTCCTTCTCGACATTTGCTCACAGAACCAACGTTGATGTTAACAACCGTTTCACCGTTTATAACATCAAAAACATTGGTACAAACCTTAAGGAAATCGCCCTTAAAGTCTGCTTGAACGATGTTTGGAACAGAATCGTTGCTAATAAGCGTAAGAATAAGTGGACATGGATGTACGTCGATGAGTTCCACCTTCTCCTTTCAAATGCTTCAACTTCAAACTTCATGAAGACTATTTGGAAGAGAGCTCGTAAGTTCCAGGGTGTACCTACTGGTATCACACAGAACGTAGAAGACCTTCTGAACTCACCTGATGCACGTACAATCATCAACAATACTTCATTCGTATACATGCTTAACCAGTCTGCAATGGATGGTTCAATGCTTCAGAATCTGCTTCATCTTTCTGATAACGATTTGAAGGCGTTCACCAATGTATCACCTGGACATGGACTTATCTTCACAGGTAAGCAGGCAATTCCATTCATGGATGAGTTCCCTCAGGATACAGAACTGTACAGAGTAATGAGTACACGTCCTGGTGAGGAATAATCCAAAAGATATAATAAACTATAAGAGGCCTGATATTTATCAGACCTCTTATTTTTGCATATACTGGTTCTACTTAAGGAAATTAAGATTCATGGATATTATATTATATATTATAATGATGCGCCGCATGAGGCGTTTTGACAGAGGAATGCTTGCTTTAACAATGGGATTTCTTGGTATATTTATGATTTTATTTAGATTCCCGGCATTTTCCATTTTATTAGGAATAACAGGTGTTATTATGGGAACAAGATATTCTAAAAACGTAAAACGGTCGTGTGATGACCCCAAACGATATCCAATTGAGATAAAATTTGCCAGGATAGGCATCTTAATGGGATGGACCGCAACTGCATTAAGTATATTGTATCTTATAGCAATAACATTTTTTGCAGTAAATCTTTTACATTTTTCTCAAGCATAGTTTTGCAAAAACTCTTATCATATATATAAAAGGAGATTGATTATGACAGAGATAAAATTTGACAAAACTGCCTGGGATGAAACTGTAAAAGCTATTTCTGAAGAAGACCCTAATTTTAAAGAGACCAAAAATATAAAAGAAGCTATGCTTATCATAGAAGATGGTACTATGTATACCGGATTCAGTAAAGAAGATGGCAACAGACTTATAGACCATAGAGAAGTTCTTGAAAGATATATGGATTTAGCAGGACACCCTGAAATTGACAGATATAATGGATTGTGGCCAAATGCCATTAAACAAGGTTTTGTTATTATAACACCTGAACAAAAAATGTTAATATCTCCTGAATATTTTACAGAAAAGTCTTTGGATTTAACAATAAAATTATACGAAGCGGGATATATGATTGACCCATGCAAACTGGATAAAGCCTTTGATAATCCAGAAGTATATAAAATCGCACAAGAAGTAAGAGGCGAACTTGATAAAAAATACAAAGATATAACAGGCCACTGTGTCGAAGCTTCAGATATGATAAAAGAGCGTCTGGATAAGCTTGGAATACAATCTGAAGTTATAGAAGGATATTGTGTCTATGATGATGATTCTTCATGTACAGACAGGTGTTATGATGAACATACCTGGGTTATTGTAAACGGAGATGTGTATGTAGATGTTACTGCAGACCAATTTAACAGCTGCTTATACGACTGCAATCAGTTTCCTCCTGTAACAATAAGCACTATCCCAGAATGTATGGTCGTAGATGAGCCTGAATACCAGTGGTTGGATGAAATGGACAAAGAAGACGAAGAGGAAGAATATGAGGAGTAAAGTTCCGTTATTTTTATGTATGTTAATGATTATGATATCTTGCGGAGCCATAATGTTTGTATTCGGAAGAACTAATGCAAGAGTAGCTGAATATAATCACAACGTTGTGCAAAATACAAAAAATAATACAGAAAATAGCGAAAAAGTACATGAAAATCTTTTTACAGATGAATACGCAAAAAATGCGTCTTCAAATACAGTTACCGGAAAAATAACTGC